>ERZ777010.18-NODE-18-length-198085-cov-203.959648_pt1 | contig 198085 bp, 223 predicted proteins | sample MGYA00374963_ERZ777010 | MGnify/ENA primary metagenome ERZ777010 (study PRJEB29309, sample SAMN06268256) | bioreactor metagenome | isolation source: Joint BioEnergy Institute, California, USA | place: USA:Joint BioEnergy Institute, California, USA | collected...
AAACAGCCACCCAAAACGGATAGCTTTGTAAACGTACTTTCCAGTTAATTTTCATCGAAATTCCTCCCTTAATTAATTGCGTTAATTAGATTAAATATAAAAACAACCGCAACCGACGCGATGCTGACGATTAGTGCCGCGTTTGATTTGCGGTTGGATTTAACTTCATTCAAGTCCTTTTCGATATTCTGAAAGCGTATTTCAGCCTCGGTACGCGGCATGAAATTCGCCGTATAGGCGTCTAGTTTCGTTTCAATGCGGTTAACGCCGTCGGATAAACTTTCTATCTGTGTTTCGAGCCGCGTAATGCGCTCAAAATCCTTCTGTTCCATACTTGACCACCACTTTCTTTTCGCGTACTATAAAAGATAAAAGGATGTGTTTCTTTATGAAAAAACGTCTAATACTGGCGCTACTATCGTCGCTAATTCTTCTTGCCGCTTGTAGCGACAATTCCAACGAAACTCGCGAAGAAAAGACGAATGAAACCGTGCAGGCTTCCGCAACGCCGCCGGAACCAACGGAAATAACCGTCGATAAGACCAATTATATTGTCGGCGATACCATCACTGTCGGCGACTTTGAAATCGTTATTAAGCGCGTCGAGTTTTCTGACGGCGAAGAACAAAATCGCCCGTCAGACGGAAAGTCATTCGCCAACGTGTATATTCACGCTAAAAATAACGGAGACAGGCCGGTGCCACTAAGCCCTTCCGACTTTACTTTTTACGACCAAACCGGTGCTGAATGCTCGATAGCCACGACCGGCTATTTCGCGGAATCACAACTTTCGGATACCAAACTTGATAAAGGCGACGAAATAAACGCGAATATACTCTACGAGATGCCTATAAGCAACCTCGATTTTAAAGTCATCTATGCACCGGAATTTTTAAACGGCGAAATAACGATAGAATAGGCGTAACTAATAAAGGTTACGCTTTTTCTACGACCAGTTTTACGTTAACCCGCGAAATAATTAAATTTCCGATAGCAACCGTATTGATTTCGTTATTGTTTAGTTCCGCGTTTAAAGCCGCCGCGTCGTACTGCTCGACGGTTTCCTCGTAATCTTGTCCGTCATGTGTTGATATTTTTAACGTAGTCATTAAGCTATCACTCCTTCATGCGATCGAATAAAAAATTGCGTAATCAGTTGCGCGTTGATACGTCCTAAATCGTTCGGCGTTATCTCAACCGTATGCCAGCCACGATTAATTCTACCGCTTGCGTCTTTAGATAAATATGCGATAAGGTCGATGTTTTCACCGGATAGCCCATTAATGCTGGTCGCCGTACCATCGACTTTAATTGATATGGCGGATGGCAATCGGTCAAGCTGATAAATGCCATATTCGATTGCGTGCGTATGGTTCGGCAACGTCACGTCGTGCGTATGCGCCGGAATTTGCACCGTATGTGTATGGTCTGGCGTGGTAAAATTATGTGTGTGCGCCGGAATGCTTACACTGTGTGTATGATTACCGCTTGATGTCGCGGTATACAAATCGTCGCCTAGAGACGCCTCAATAATTACGTTTGCTGCGTCGTTATACGGCTTAAAGAATCGTTTAGGCGCCGACGCTGTATCTGCCGGTCCAACATACGTAAATATGCGATGTCTGTGGTCGCCACCAGCGCTTGACGTCTGCGAAGTAGCGCCACCACTTGCCGTCGACGTGCTTGTGCCTCCGCCGGACGAACTCGTTTGCATAGACGCCCCGCCGCTTGAAGTTGAGCGTGTTATAGCGCCGCCGCCTTGCGTTGCGCGGGAATATGCGCGGAATTTCGTCGTTTCGTACGTCAACAATAACTTATTAACGTTAACCATATCGTCCGGCACGTAGAATCGAATGACCGCCGGATTGTTTGCGTCGGCATTATCGTTGTACGAATAAACGAGCATGTTCGTCGCACCCTGCGCATATACTTCGTTAATTTCCTGGCGGCGCTGTAAATCCGCCTGTGTCGTGCTTGCGTTATCTGACTTATTGCCAATTTCTAATTCGACTGAACCCCGCCCACCGTACAAGTCCGCTTTACTTACGCTCAATATCCGCGCGTCCACAGTGCCAATGTCCGGGTCTACTATTCGTACAACAGCGCCCACCTCGAATTTATCAATCGTGTTGCCGGTCAGTTCATAAAGGTCGGCAGCTGTCACGCGGTAAGTAACGGTTGGCTTGCTCCAGTCATCCAGTAGCGCTTGTGCCGAAGATTTTAGGCTTTCCGCGACTTCAAAGCGCCGGTCAACCCATACATACGCTTGCAGTCCGTATTTTGCGATAGATTCCGCGTTCTCCAAATACGGCTTGCCTCCGTTTATGTCGCGGATATTTAGCGCGTTGACGCCTTCGCCTGCGCCTAACGGATAGATACGATTAACGATATTAGACGGGTCGACTTCGCGCTCAATACCGCGTAGATTCTTGCCGAGCCGTACTTCGCAAGTTGGTTCAGTTGATGGTCGGACTAAGTTTAGCGTCCACGGATACGTCCGCGTGTCAAACGTCCATTCATACGCCTCGTCGAACGGTTCCGGTATCGAGAATAATGCGCCGAGCAAGCCGTTTTCGTTCTCCCACGCGTAATGAAAATACCGCGTAAAATCGCATGTACCAAGGCGCCAATTTTGCGTCGTTTGTTGCGCCAAAATGTACTCGATGTTTTCGCGTGTCGTCAAATTGGTTGTTTGGTGGTACTGAAAAAGCACGTCACTTGTAAGCGTTGTAATGACATGCTTGCAATCGTAAGTTATTTCGGTTGTATTTTCGTCGCGCGTCGTTACCGACGGCATAATGCGAAACAGACCGATATACTCGCTCGTGATGTCGTCCGTGATTTCGACGTAGTTTAACGGATTGCAATACTCGTTTTTTGGGTCGCCTAATGGCAGTGTGAAAGACGCTGACCATACTGCGTTAAACTCCTTTTTGTACGAAATAGCGTAGGCGTTTTCGAGAATGGCGATGGGCTTGTTGTTGATGTCAAATATTTTTAATATCGCGATCACCTCCAAAAATAAAAAGTGTCCACATAGCGTGAACACTTTTGTTACCGCAGCTTATGTTTTTGTTACCGCGCAATTTCTTCCGATTCTCAATTACCACGCCCTTTGTTATAGTTACACTGAAGATGATAAAAATGATATTATTCATTTTCAACAATCAAAGTGGTATTATATTACTATGCTAACGATATTGTTTCAGGAGGAGAAAATGAATAAAGCAGCATTTGAAACACCTAATATACTTAACAAATACTTTTATGTTTGGGCACTTTTTTTACCTATTACTTCTATTCTTGTTATACCTAATATACAAGGCACTTTTCCAAGTACTATTTTTGCAATTATATCATTTTTTTTAGTTCTATTAGTAAAACAAAGAAGGATACAGCTTAAGGGGTATCTTTGGGATTTAGTTGTTATTTTCATTTTATATACATTTTTGTCCTTAGTTTCCCAATTAATAAATGGTATGGTTGACATTCCATCGTTTGATAAGGTAATACTAATTGATCCCTCAGACACGAGCACCGATATGTTTAGATCTTCATTCTTTACTCAGTCGTTATATTTACTTGCAGGTATTATCACCTTTGTATATATCAAAAGGTATTACAACGATAGCTGGGAAAAACCTATTTTTATCGGTATATTATTGTTTACCATTTACGGAATTTACGAATTCCTATACTTTTTAATTTTTAACGACTATGGCGATTTCTTGACAAATAGAAACTTCGAAGGTCATGATACGATCAATCTTGGTAATCAATTAATGACTATTGGTTCCGTAGTCATTCAGCGTGTTAATGGTTTGGCCCTAGAACCTTCAATGTTCGCATTTACAGTCCTTCCCTTTTGGATTTATTCGTATTTTACGGGAAGGAAAAAAGTTTCACTAATACTCTTTGTTGGTCTATGTTTATCAACTTCAACTACAGCCATATTGGGAATATTTATATATTTAATTCCTTATATCAGAAAAAGTAATAAGTTGGTTCTTTTTTATATAATTACTTTCCTAACATTATTTTTACTAATAAAATTCGATTTTGTTTACAAAGCCTTTGATGAAATCGTGCTACAAAAATTACAACAAGAAACCGCATCAGGCATAGAAAGAACTAGCTTTTTCAAGAATCATATAGATTACTTTTTAAACATGAATGTTTTTAGTATTCTTTTTGGTATCGGATTCGGCACTGTACGTTCTACAGACTTTTTCTCAACAATACTAATCAATAATGGGATAATTGGATTATCTATCATTACATTATTATTCTTTTATCCCATCATTAAATTGAAAAATAACACAAAAAACCTTGGTCTTAAATTAAGTTTATTGGTCATTTTCCTTACATTAATGATTTCCGTTCCAGAATTTTCGTTTCCTAGTATTTGGTTGTTTTTAGGAATTGCTTATAATCAAATATTCAAACAAAAGATAGAGACTTATTAAGGTCTCTGTTTTTGTTTTTTAGAATTTCATTAGTTGCCTGTTAAACTACGCAATTCTATCCAGTCAGTCCCTAAAACGTTATTCGAACCGGTTGTTAATCTTCTCCAACCAAGTACTACATATTTGTTTCCTGACGTTCCTTGTTCTCCTGTTGCATAAGTTTCTATCATGTCGCCAGCTGTAAAGCTCCCGCTAGAAGGGATTCCATCACCATTGACAATTTTGTTTACACCCTGCCTTCTAGTTGCCAATCCAAAAGAGTATGGATCTAAGTAAAAATCTTTAACTAAGTTTTCCATTTGGGTGTTCGTTAAGCTTGTAATATTGGCTTTATACCATTTTAAATTTGTAACCTTTATATCACCACTTACAGTCCCGTAAGATTGCCACTCCAAACGAATAGAAGCCGCATCGGTAAACCTCCCTAAGTAAACGGGTATCTTTAACTTCGTTTTTTCTTTCGGTAAACATGGGTAATTATTTCCTACACTTGTAGCTAAACGCGCACCATCACTTCTGCACGCTCTTAAATAAAAACGAAATTGACCGTTTGTGGCTGAAGTAGTATCCAGCTCGAATTCGATTACATAAAAATCTTTTTCATTTTTGATATTTGTTGGAACATTATACTGAATAAATTTTGTTAAGTTTTCACCGCTTGTACCTGGAATAAGTTTTAATGAAATTCCATTTTCAATTTGTACAACATCTGAACTTGAAGCACCTGTCCAGTTATCAGGAATCCCATTTGTCCAAGTTGCCATGTTAAAATTAGTCGGTGAAATATCAACATCATTTGGAACACGCTTTGTACCATTAATACTTAGATTTTGCCCACCTATCACTTGTCTTGTGTTTATCCCAGTACAATTTGTTAGTTCAACTTCCGCCAAGCCTTGAACTAAAATAGGTGAATACTTCCAACCGTTTTCTCCATTTGTTCCATCCTTTAAATCACAGGCTGTAAACGTAAATTTACCAGTATCGCTTGAAATCAAGACTCCTATACTAGCCCCTCCATAAAGAGAAGTGTTAACAAATTGAATCCTTCCAGAAACATCAGTATTCGTCGACACATAAGAACTTCTAATGTTTGTTGTGATATAAGTTCCACCTGTCACACGTAACATGTTTATGTTGTTATCGAGGTAAATAGGGTTTTCACAAACATCTGCTGTACATGAAACCAAATCGCCCCAAAAATTATTCCCAATGTGAAAACCTTTGTTATATCCAAAAGCAAACCAATCAAACGCTGACAATTGATCTATATAAAGTAATTCGAAGGCTGTTCCATTTTCTTTAATCCATTTGTATAGATTTGAGGTAGGAGCATATTTAAATGTCCAAAAGTGAATATTTTGTCCCCTAGATACGTCTTTAACCTCGTTGACCCGTATACCCAATTTTATAGGCTGACCATAAATATGAGATATATTAAACCTTCCTGCATTTTGTAAGTTAATACCTTTGTAAGGGTTAAGAAGCATTAAATTTTCTAAATGAACGTTATCAGTGTTTACGTCACCTTCGTTTTTAGTTGTATCAATCGCCCAGCTAAAAGGAATTGGTTCAGTTGCCGTTTCGTCCACCTGTTCAGGATAATTAATTAGAAAACCACTCATAGAACTTGAATGCTTCATCTTAAAAGCAGACAAGCCGTTCTCATCATTTTTTCCAACGTAAATGTCGAAAACAGGATTTTTGTTTAAATCTGTTAGAGTGATAAAATCAGCGCCAACTAATGATATATAAGGGTTGATAATAACTTGACTGTATATTCCATATCTATTTGGATAAGGGAATATTATTTTACCACCATTAGGTAAACTTGCTTGAGCTTGATTGATAGCAGGTGCCCAATCATAGCCATTAACTGCAGCAACTTTATAACTTTCGAATTCCATTATGTTAACGAGTCCTGTAAGTTTTGTTTCAGTTTGTGCCAACTGCGTGGTAACTGACTCATGTTCTTGGTCCAATCTTTCCTTCAAAGTTGTATAAGTTGTCCCTGTGGAAGAGACACGAGCCTGTGCCGCTTCCACCGACGAATCCCCTTCGATAACTACCTGATTAAATTGTTCTTGCACGCTATTTGCCGTCGTAACCGCCTGACTCGCGTTTTCATCCGCGGTCGTCGCCTTCGTAATTGCCTCGTTCGATTGTTCAATAGCCGCGTTCAACTTGACGCGACCATCATTTAAACTGTCCGTTGCTTGTATTTTCTCAACCGCCATCCTATCGCCCTCCCAATATCTATACGTATCTATCGCGGTATCTAAGCGTTAAATCAAAGTTCATGTTGCTTCCCGTAATCGTTATGTTGTTGTCTCCCGGCAATAACTCGATAAAGTCGCCGGTCATTAGCGCAAGCGAATTAACGCCGTCCTTTGTGACCGTATAGTGTTCGCCGTCTATCGTTATATTTGCGTTGTTAAATGCGCCCAATGCCGCCACCTTTCCGTTAGCACTAATCGTTACGTTTGACGCCGAGCCAGCCAACGTCATAACCGCCCGCAAAGCATCGCCGTCCACGTAAGTAGTAAATGTCGTATTGCCCGTTATTTTCCGCGTTGCATTGCCACCGTTATGCCCTAGCGGATAAGTCGCGGTAAAATAAATGTCCTCGCTGCCCCACGTTATCTCGTCGCTCGTTACGTTCGAGTAGCTAAACGGGTCGAACGCGGTCAATGCCAGCGAAAATATGCCGTGATTGGCTCGTCGTTCCATCGGTACGCCGCCGGTCAGCCTTACGTTGAAATAAACGTTCAGATTGTCGCCGAATCGTAGCTTGACCGTTTTAGGGCGTCCCCATTCGTCAATAAAAAGCGCGTTTAGTTTGCGAATCGCGCGTTTTAATTCGGCGTAACTTTCGCGCCGGTCAAAAACGCAATCTAGCGTAAATTCGCGAGCGTTCAACCATCCGCCATAATCAAAAGCGCCGTGCCGATTTGGCACGACGACTGATTGATTTCGTATGTTAGGTAGTGCCGGCTCGCTCGATGACAAGCGCACGGATAAACCGAGGTCTTGCAGACAAAAGTCATCAACATAAACGAGCGATTCCGTCACTTTAGATTCTTGCACGACGACCCCCTCCTATAATTGCGTTGTCGGTTTCGCGTTTAATTTCGCGGCTTACCGTTGGCGCGACTAATTTGCCGACTTGTTTTCCGTCCATTTCGACCGCCAAGCCGTCGAGTTTCTGCGCAAGCAGGTTGACCGCCGACGCAATCATGTCATCACGCGAGTTAACATCAACCGTGCCACTTATTGCCGACGATAGTGTTCCGTATGTGCCAGCTGGCGTTGCATAAGCGAGCGATACATCCGGCGTTTCTGGCGTTGCCCACTTGGACAGCCTTTCCGCTGCTCCAATTACGTCACTTTTCATTGCGAGCATACCGTCAGCAAGCCCAAGTCCGAGCATTTTACCGATTTCGTCGCGGAATACCTTAGACGGCGAATGCACGCCAAAGAATCCTTTGACTGCTTTTACAACGCCGCTTGCAAAACCGCCGATTTTTCCGATGATCCAGTCTTTAACGGAATTAATACCGTTCCACAGCCCTTTAATCAAATTCGCTCCGACATCGAACATATCGCCGACTTTGTCGTCAATAGCGCCAGCTAACTTCTTAACTAAATCCCAGCCAAGCGATAGTAGCTTCGGAATTAATTCCGCGATACCATCGAGCAACGCCAATAAGATTTTTCCGCCTGCCGCCAAGATTTTCGGTAAATTTTGTATTAAAGCGCCAGCTAATTTGATGATAAGCGTTAAGCCAGCCAGCAAAAGTTGTGGCAAAATCTTCATGATTCCGTCAATCAAAGCGACTAAAATTTTGACGCCTGCGTCGAGTATCTTCGGCAAGTTGTCAATTAATGCGCCAAATAAAGCAAAAATCAGCATAATGCCTGCTTCGAGTAGCTGTGGCAAAATCGAAATTATACCGTCAATTAACGCGTCAAGTATTTTAATACCCGCGTCAATAATTTTCGGAAGGTTGTCAATGACCGCCTGCGCAATCGTCAAAATAATCGACAATACCGCGTCAATAATCGCTGGCAATAGCGAAATAATTCCTTCTATGAGCGCGGTTAATATCGTAATTCCCGCCGTAATAATCAGTGGCAGATTTTCGGTAATCACGCCCAAAATCGTCGTAACTAGCGTTAGAATTGCGCCGACAATCAACGGCAAAGCGTTGACAAGCCCGTTTAATAGGCTCGTTAGAACGGTTACGCCTGCCTGAACGAACTGCGGTAAAAACTTTGCAATCGTTGTAATCAACGTTGTTACAATTGCGAGAATCGCTGGCAAAATTATCGGAATTGCATTCGTGATTCCTTCGATTAATTTCGTTAGTACGTCGACACCAGCTTGTACGAATATCGGCAAGTAGGTTGTTATGGCGGTAATAATGCCGTCAACAACTGCGGTGATTCCGCTCAGTAATGCTGGCAAGTTTTGCTGTATACCTTCGGCGATTGCCGGAAGGAATTTCGCACCTGTCAAAATCAACGCCGGAATGCCACCAACTAAAAAGCCGATAATGGTCGGCACTAGCTGTCCGAACATTTGCGCCACCCCGCTAAAGTCGCCACTAAATGCCCGCGATATAACATCGGCTACACTTTCAAAAAATGGCGCAACTTTGGTGTTTACAAGTTCGATGAATACATTTTTTAGTTTCGTCAGTACTTCGCTTGCTTTTTCTACGCCGACAAAGAACGCCCCTTTAAGCGTCGACCCTATTTGATTAACCGAGTTTCTGAATGGTTCCGAGTGTTTGTATAGCGCGATAAATCCGGCGACTAATGCGCCAACCGCAATGACAGCAATACTAATCGGGCTCGTTAGAAATGCGAACAAACCGCCAACTACTTTTAATTTTCCGCCTAGTTTCGTCAGAAACGGCAATAACGGCGCAATGGACATCATAAACAAGCCAATTCCGGCGGCAACCGTTCCCACAACGGCAATAAATCCAGTCAGCGTCGCAAGCACTAACGCCGCAACCGATATAAACTTTTGCAATTTTGGCGGTGCATTATTAAACGCCTCAATCAGCTTGGTTACCCATTCCACCGACCGCTGAATAGTCGGTGTCAAATGGTCGCCTACGATTATTTTCATCGTTTCAAACGAACCACTCATTTGCTCGATGGCTCCGCCAAGTCCGCCCATCATCTTTTTAGCCGCTTTCGCAGACGCTCCGGCCGAATTTTCAAGTGATTTCGTCATGGCGTCAATTTTGTCGGGCCCGGCTTTCATCAATGCCAAGAATCCACTAGCGGCTTCCGTCCCAACAATTGACGCGAGTGTCTGCAATTTCTGGGTTTCGGTTTGACCTTCCATTGCCGTTTGCAGTTCGCGGATGATTCCGGCTAAACCTAAAAACTTTCCGTTTGCGTCGGTCACTTCAATTCCCATCGACTTCATCATTTTTGCGGTTTTTTCCGCTGGTTTCAGCAATTGAACTAAGCCGCCGCGTAGCGTTGTTCCCGCCTGTTCCCCGCGAATGCCCACATCAGCCATGATTCCTGTAGCCGCCGCCAGTTCTTCGATTGATACACCTAGTGAACTAACAACTGGCGCCGCGTATTTGAATGCATACGACATATCCACGATACCTGCCGCCGAATCGTTCGCGGTTTGTGCGAGTATGTCTGCAACTCGGGAGGCTTCACTTGCTTTCAATCCAAACGCATTCAATGCGCTTGATACCGTATCAGCCGTCAGTGCTAAGTCCTCACCCGACGCTTCGGCGGCGGCAATAACACCCGGCATAGCCGCAATTATTTGATTCACGTCGTAGCCTTTCGCGGCCATCTCCGACATCGCAACCGCAACTTCCTGCGCCGACTTGGTCGTTTTTGCTCCGAGGTCAAGCGCAGTCTTTTTTAACGCGTCAAATTCTTTTTCTGTCGCCCCTGCAATCGTCGCCGCACGTCGCATGGCACTGTCAAAGTCGACCGAAGTCTGTACCGCTTGTTTTAACGGAACGGTAATTCCGGTTGCAATTGCGCCGAACGACAACGCGATTCCCCCGCCAATGTCGCGCATATTTTTGCCAAAGCCTTCCATACGGCTACTAAATGTTTGAACCTCTTTACCTGCCTTTGCCATTCCGCTACTCAAATCACTTATATCAGCGCCAACCTTGACGAGAATGTTTTCTTCCACCGTCTCACCCCTTCCGTTCGACCGTTAAAGTCGCAAGCCAGTCGTTCATTTCGTCGACTTCCTTACGCTGTTCCTCGATTGTTTTATGGTCAACTTGTTTGCCGTCTTTTGGCCGCTTGAACAATTCCGACTTTTTCAGCCGTTTTGCGTGATATGCCGCACGATTCCACATCGTTTGAGTCGCCATCAATTCATACTCGTCAAAACGACGTTCATTCTCCGCCTGCATGAGAATCGCAAACTCGCGCGGTGTCAGCGATTCTATCTCATGCGGTGTGAGGCGGAGATACCGCCAGCCGTCCGCAATTGCAACGTCACACTCGTCTGTTATGCCATAAGGGTTTCGAGTGCTTTTTTCGCTTGCGGGTTGTCCCTCAATAGCTTGTCGACGGTTTTCTTGTAGAAAAAACTGTTGACTACGACTTCATTGCAAATTTTCGTGACGGTGTCTTGGTCAAGTTTTTCCGCCTCAAATAGCTGTTCAATCGCTGTTTCGATGTCTTTTAATGCAAAATTTTCGCCGGTATGCAAAAGTGCGGCGTGAACGATGTTCACAAACGCGTCAAGGTCACCCATAATTGCCTTGCCAATGAGCGCATAAGCACCGCCTTCGTAAAGTCCGTTCAAGTGCCTTACCGCTTTAAACGTCAGTTTTAATTCATATTCTTTTCCGTTTATTTCAAATGTTGCCATCCGCTCATTCCTCCGTTTCATAAATTAAGCGGGCAAAGTCGCCCGCCTTCATTAAATTTCGTCTGCGCCTGCAGGCACGGTCGTCAATGTTTCTTTCGTTGTTTCTCCGACCAATGACGCTTCAAAGCTGTATGTCGCGTTGTCGTCGCCCGGATACTCTACTTCAAACGAAGAAATCATATACTTGCCAACTTTTGCCTCCATGGTGTTCACGTTGATTTCAAGGATTTCAGGGTATTCCGCATTGTCAATCGCGTCCTCCAACGCTTGCAGTGCCGGGTCATCAGCGGACATAAGTCCTTCAAAACTGATTGTTTCCGTCTTGAGCCCGTAGGCACTTCCGCTAATATCCTTTGTGCTAACGTCAACTTCGTCGCGTTCTTTCGACCGGCTGCCGCTAGTCTGATAAAGGACGCGCAGTGTGGTTGATGTGCCACCCTCGTCAGGTACGCGCACGGCGTAAACAATGTCCTTCCCTTTTAAAATTGCCATTCAATTCGCCCCTTTGTTCGTTATTTGTAAAGTGTTACTTCGACTGTTACATCGAGGTAAACGCGGTGATTGTTTGTCTGGTTCGCCAAGTCGTCGTTTGTCATTGGCGTAATTCGTTCAACGTTCGCAACAAAAAAGCCAACCGCGGGGAATCCGGATTGACTTGTTTCTAATAACGGTATTTGATTGAAGGTAAGCGCCCGTTTAATTTCCTCGGGCAACTTCGCTTTTTGCGCACTCGACGACGCGTACACGCCGACTTGAAACCGGTAAGTTGACTCGGCAACCTCACGCATTTTGTCGAGTGTAGCATGTTGCGTTTGCAAGTCCTCAATCGTCAAAAACGGTTTGGTTGTCGGCAACTTAACGCCGTCATAAATCCAAACGCACGTATAACCCGTTTGTTGCTCCAAAAACGTTTTGAGTGACGCTTGTATGTCGTATAGATTAACCATTCCGTCACCCCTTCGTTAGTCGGTGCTTCACAGCGTCAACATAATCATTTTCGCTATTCCAGATTGCCCTACGCACGAACGCTTTTTTCGTTTTATGCTCGTACTCTTGTCGTGTGGCATACGGTTTGTCAGATCCCCACTGCCATGTGTGCGGCTCGGTCGCCTGTCGCGGCGACGACGCCAACGAGTTTTTGAGCGCTCCCGTATCAACCGGCGCCATTTCCGCGGAGTCGCTCGCCATTTTACGCGCATACGTTTCCGTAATTTTATCTATGTCATTCACCGCTTGCTGTCCGCCAACACTATCGAACATTTTTAGCACGTCGCCCAATCCGTCTATTTTTACGTTAAAGTTCGCCATCAGCTGATTAACCTCGCTAGAATTTCATAGCGGTTGTCAATGCCGATTCCTTTTTTATCCATCGCCAGTATTTCGTAATCTTTTCCGTCATACAAAATAGCCGTAATTTTAACGGCAATATCGGCGATTAAATCAATCGAGATAGAAACAGTAAGGTCGCCAGTTTGAACCTTAATTCCGCCGATAATTTCACGGTCAACGCCCGTACTTATTTCGGTGACTACCGCGTCAACTTGTCGAGAGACTTCGGATTCGACGGTCGGCTCGCCTGTGAACGGATCGCGCTCGGTGACGTCCAAATATTTTACGTTGATTTTTGACGTGCGATTGGCGGTTACTTCACTTCGAGTTTGGCGCATAAATTCGATGTCATAATCGTTTAGCATGCGTTAGTCACCTCCTATAAGTATTCCGACTTTAAGACCGGAACTATATAACTACTACACTGTGGGTGTGGCGAGTAAATTTCCGAATCAGTTGGGCGGAAAATTCCGTCGCCTTCGCCATAGCGATTTTCATGTGCCAGCTTATAGCACGCGTGTTCTTTATGCCGCGGATGTCGGCTGCCATTTTCGACGATTCGCACCCAATCGGCGACCTCGCTCCGTTCAATACTCATCGCGTTGGCTGTGCGGTGTGCCGTATTACCTTCCGTTACGACCAACCGCCGAATCATCCACGTTTCGTTTTCGTAGATTCGACGAATGTTCCGAATCATCGTGCCGACTGATTCACCTTTGATTATGTCGGCGCGAAGCTGCGTGGCAATCGCGTCGCGAATTTCCCCTGACATCGTCCAAATGCGGTCTGATAGCACTAGCCCATCGTCACCAAATCGTGTAGCAACATATTCAACGACATTCCGGTTGATAGTGGCAACACCGGCACCAACAAGCAGAACGCCGTTCACGGACTTCATCGCGTCATTCGCTTGGTCAACCGCGAAACTTGTTGATTCTTCGATAACAAAGTTCAACGATTCTTCGCCATATTTGCGCATAGCCGCCTCGACCGTTTCAAGCTCGCGCAACAGTCGCATTAAACGTTGACGCTTGATTGTTCCGTCAGAATCCGCAAAATCCGCAAGCAAGTCCGCGAGATCGGCGCGAATACGTCCGATTTCGCGAATGGCGAACGCGACTTGCTTTTCGTTGAGTTTTCCATACTCGTTGGCGATTCTGCGGAAAATTGCGTCAAGTTTTTCTTGTGAATTCATGGGCGGTCAATCCGTTTCATAATGAAAAACCCATGTCCGTTTTTTCGCGCTTTTTCAGTTTCGTATTGGCTACGAATGTCTTGCGCTAGTTTGCGGTATTGCTCGGATATTTTCGACTTATCAACGGATTCTTCTCCGTCTTGGTACGAAAAATAATGCGCAGTAGCAAGCGCAATTTGCCAAGCGCCTTCGGCTTGTGCGTAAAGTAAAATTAAATTTACGTCAGATTCGGGAACAATGCTTGATGACGCAAAGCCGTGAACCTGCATCGCGTCATCAACGAGTTCCTCTGCGTCTGTTAATTGAAAATTCGGAACGCCTTTAAACCGTCGTAAAAGTCGCTCGACAAGTTCCGCCTTTGTCGTCATTAAGCGTTCCCTCCTTATTGTTTAGACGATGTGCGCTTTCTAGTTGCGGGCTTTTTCGGCGCTGACGAACCTTTTTCACCCGTAACCTCCTGCGCAAGAATACGAACGTAGCCGATTTTTTCGAGGTGTTTCGCGCTACGTTCGTCTATTTCGATTTTTGAGCCGGGTTGGTTGCCGTCTACAACCGCTCCGACTACTTCAACTAGCTTTTTCATTATGCTTGTGGCGTGAATACGTCAGCGTGTAAGATTAGTCCTGGCGCTTCGATTGCTGGGAATCCAGCAGCCACCGCGCGTAAAACGGATTGAATTGGCTCTTGCTTGTCATATGCTTGCAACACAATTCCCGGTTGGAAATTGTTTTCAACAGTTGGGCCAAGTAGGAAGTTACCGACACCTTCGCTTAACATTACAACGCGATTTACTGGAAAGTATTCGACTTCTTCATCTTCGCCAGTGTAAATGTCTTTAACCGTTACTTTGCGGTCAGTAACAATCTGAATCGGGGGCAACCCAAATCCGTCAAGTACCGCGTTTAATTCTGCTTGACTTACGCGAGTAGAACCTTCTGGACGACCTGCTTCGGTAACAATCACTTTATTTCGTAGTAACTTTGCTTGAACTTCACGGCTCATCAAAATTACGTCAGGTGATTTTCCGTTAGTATTTTCGTAAATTTCGACCCAGTTCAATAAATCGGCGATAACATCACGATCGACGTTATCCCAGTCATCAGGTGATGTTAATGCGATTTTGTGTTCGGGCGGAATACCAAAATCAACGTTAATTTTTACGCCGTTTTTGTTATACGAGAAGTTACCTTTCGCTAATGCTTCCATCTTGATTACGCCGATACGACGTTGAATTGCTTGAACGAGATCCACGCCTTTAAGCGCTAAACGCTCAACCATCGCAGCTTTTTCGCCATTATTACGTGCTTGATTGAGTGCGAGTAATTCTTCTTCGGTTGCGATGTATTTAATCCCCATTTTCGCAATTTCGCCCATACGAGAAGCGACTGCGTCACGGTCTACGACTGGCGGTTCGGAACCATATCCAATCATTGCGCCGATGTGTTTAGATTTTTTAATAATGTCATATGCGAACGTATTCGAATAAATTTCAGAGTCTGGTAAAAAACGATCTCCCAGCGTCGGCTCTGCCTCTTGTAATGTTTCATCGACTAGTCCGCGTAATGCCGGTTCTTTAAATTCTTCTAAATGTGTAATACCTGCCATATCTATATTCCTCCTACTTTTTCAGATTTTTGTGCATGAAAAAACGCATTCACTTTGAAAGCGTCATAGTTAAATGTGTTTAACGTATCGAATGTTTGGATTAGCAGCTTTAAAAGCATCGGTTAATCCAACGCATTTTGCTTCGTAAACTGAACCTCGAACAAGAACTTCACCAACAACAACATCATTTACTCCGTCAACGTCAACGTTAACGTTTAAAATTGCGAATTCATCAAAGCCGGGTTCGAGTGTTCCCGGAGTAGTCTCGCTGTACTCTTCGAATTTTCCTGTTGCGGTATTGCGTGCAATCGCTGTTCCTGCTTCTAGCGTTTTTACGCCGATTTTTGCTGCGTCAAGTGTTGCGCCTCCTTCGATGAATTGAAAATGTTCAGAAGCTAGAATGTTTTTACCGCTTTTAAACGGTTGTTCAGTAATTTTTAAAGTATAACCTGCCATTTGCTACTCCTCCTATTATCGAATTTTTCCTTTTTCTTTTAGGCGCTTAAATAGACTGCGCCCAATGTCCGCAGAGTCTTTCGGTTTAGGTTGCTGTTTTTCTGTATTCCCAAAGCTAGGGTCAACGTAAGCAACCTTTTTCGGCGGAATGTCAGTCATGAGAACTTTGAGTGACTCTTTTAGTTCTTCACCTGTTTCGCCTGTTAGGTATTTACGGTACCGTTCGATTTGCTCGCTTGTATAGCCGGCTTGTGCGAGTAAAGCCTCTTTTTTTGCGTCAAGTGCAGCCAGCTTGATTTTGTTTAAATCCTCTTGTGTTTTTTCATACAAAGATTTGTATTCGTTTTGCTCCTCAAGTTTCTTGCGCTCCGCTTCATCGCGCTCTTTTTCAAGTTCGGCTAGCCGTTTTTTCAACTCGTTTACTTCGTCTACTTTTTGTTTGAATCGTTCGTAAGGAATCTTGTTGTCAATTTGCGGTTTTTGCGCCTCCGCAGGCGGTTGAGTATCGTCATATTTTGGTTGTTGAACTTCCTTTTCATCCATAGCCATAACCTCCGTTTAACGTCACTCGGACGAAATTTCTTCGTTATATAAATCACGTTGTTGTCGCGATTTTTTCGTTTCATTTTCAATTTCTGTCTTTTTCGCGTTGACATTTTCAACACCTAATCGTTGCATTGCGCCTGCTATCGATTCAAAGCCTGAGCTAGTTTCAAGAGTCAACAATTCGACGAGCTCTTTGCGGTTGTCCGGTAATGGTAAAACAAATTTTATTTCGTTGTCATAGTTATTTCCGATTAGTTTAACGACCTCTCGGTCGTATCCAAATACCGGATTGTCAACGCGAGCCTGTAAGTATCGGATTGTTTTTTCGTGTAGTTCCTCAAGCCGTGGTCCCCACGAAAGCCAATGTTCCTCGGTTTCTTGAATAATGTCGTGGAACAATACGTGTAATGCTTCGCCGTTTAGTCCGCCAAAGTTCAATTCTTGCGGAACAATTTGCGGGATACTTGTGATTTCGTGAAGTGCGGATTTTACACGAGCATATTGATCTTTGAACGCTTCTTTCCAACGGAATGACGACTCTATTTTTTGAATTTTGGGCTCAATGCCGTCATTTGTTCCGCGCGCTTCAACGACAGCACCCGGCGCAATGTGCATGTTCGCTGCTGTTCCTTCAGTCGCATTTAGAACCGCGGTCATCGGGAACATTTCAAAGCGCAACGAGTCAATTGCGTCCTCATTCAATCGGTTTAAAACGTCGGTTTGTTCTTTCATATCCTCGATTTCAGAATAGTCAACTGTTTCGCCCGACAAGTCGCTCACCGGAAACAAGACAACCGGAATAAAGTCTAACCCCATCGGTTGTTTTGGGGTGATTGTTTTTACGACTTTTAAATCCTCGCTGTATAGCGCTTCTTCCAAAAAGCATTCGCCGTTTTCCATTGAAAACGTTTGTTTGCGAATTAATTCTTTATCTTCTTCGTCAGTAACGAAATTAATAAAATGAACCGCAATTAACTCCTCGTAATCATCGTCGCTATAAACCGGAAATATTTCATAATCAGGTCGAAACACCCACTTAATTTTGCCCGTATTCGGATTGAACACGATTTTACAACCGACCCGACCGGCGATTAATCGGTCGCGCGCAGCAACCAACAATTTTTCGCGCATTTTATTTTCGCGCCAAAGCTGATACAATAGCTTTTCGTACTCTTCCGCGCGTTTGTTTTCTTGCTGTTGCGCTGTCGACGGTTGATAGTCGGGTTTTAACATTTCTATCGGGTCGTCGGTTTGTTTTGGCGTGACGGATATTCCGTGCCTTCCGCCCATTTGCCATCGCGCTTTTCGCTTGATGAACGCCTTAAAGTAGTTCGTCGCATAACGAGTTGGGTCGTAATCAAGTTCGGGCGGACGCGGTAATTCAGACGCCTTAACGAGTTGACCTGTGTTAGGGTCAACGTGCTGCTTTCCGTCGTAATATTCGTAGTTTTTTATTTGTTGGTTAATTCGTTGCCACGTTTCCTTGCCTAGCGCTTGTTGAAACGGCGAAAAAAGCAATGTGTCTATATCGTCTGGATTTAGTAAATTGTAATCGACCAATACGGTAATTCACCTCCTTAACGTAAATTTTTTAAGTACGTTTTAATTACTACGGTTCCGCTTTTTGTAGCGGAAACCGCCATTTCAAGTGCGTCAATTACGTCATCATGCGAATTGGTGCCGTAACGCTCGAACTGTTCTAAAAGTAGCCCGTGTTTATGCGAAAATTGAAGTTCGCCGCGTTCAATCATCGGTGCCATCGATTCAATCCGTAGTTCTTTCCGCGTTCTGTGCTTAACTTTTTTTACACGCGTAAATGCCGGGTAACCGTGATTCATTAATGCAGCCGATAACTCATCAACGAAAAATTCTTGAGCCGCCTGTGCTTCGGCTGCAACAACATCGGGCTGATAGCGCAACACAAGTTCGACAATTCGGTCAATGAATTCTTTCGGTTTTAATCGCTCGCCAATCGCGTCAACAACGTACATTACACCGGTTTTCTTATGCTTAGCAACAACCGCGATTGCCGAGTAGTCACCGCGTTCCTTGCCAAGCGCAAAATCAACGCCCATTGAGATTGTGTATTCGCTGTGATTGATCGGTAGTTCGCTGTGAACGTCGTCCCAATACGTGAATTTTTCGGTGTCGAATAACATCGAATCCTCGTCAATCGGATTGTTTTGGTATTCCGTGTTGAACGCTTTCGTACCGTTATCCCAGCGCCAAGTCATCAGCTTCCACAACGGCTGAACTTGCGGCCATAACACTTTTGCGCCACGCAGCATTTCTTTTTCGTTCGCCTTGAAAAAGGCTTCCGCGTCGGCTTTTCTGTTCGGGTTTTCGTAATCCGTGTAAATTTTGCGGCATTCTTCCCACAAGTCCATGCGTTCGGGGAACGAAATAATCGCTCGGTAAATCTTCGTTTTAAAATCCGAGCGTTTGTGAAGTACGTACATTAAAAGCGACTCGTGATGAACGGTTGTTCCCATATAAACGAACGCCGTGCGCTTGCCTTCGGGGTCGCCTAATGGAATTACCGTTTGCGTGAACCAATCACGCAACGCTTGACGTTGTTCTGGCGTCGACGCATTTCCGCCCGGGCGTGCGTCCTCTAGGTCGTCTAGGATAATTAAATCCGGTCGCGAGCCGTTCCAGTTACGACCGCGCAACGCCTGACCGGTCGACGCCGCTTCAACAAGCGCTATTTGCTTGCGTACTTCCGGATTGTCAGGGTCGGGATGCCACGCGATAAAGCCCTCGCCATTGTCGCGAATGTTCGCTTGGTCTTTCGGCGACAGCAGCGGTCCAAAGTCGGCACGCAGCTTGGCGTTATATTTCAGTTGGTTACGAATCCACTCCATGTTCGCCTTTGATACGGTCGGCGTTTCCGAAATGATAATGATATATTTGCGGAGACGGTAGACGACCTCGCGGATGGGCGACGCTTTCGACAAGTATGTCGACTTGGCGTGTGACCGCGGCGCGGCAACCGCAACTTTATCGTTAGTGTGAACGGTCGACACGTCGTCAATGATTTCCGCAATTTCCTTGTGAAAGTCCGCCGCTTGGTCGGCGTCAGCAATGTCGAACCCTTCCCAGTTGCCGTCATTGCCGGGATTTCGCGCTTCGCTAAAATATTCAAGCGAAAATTCGAGCAAGTCCCCTTCGCAACGGCGCACACGTTCCAGCCGGCTGTAAATCGGAAATCGGTCGCAGGCTTCGGGCGGCCAGTTCGTCGGGTCGTCGCCGTAAATGTCGAATATCTCGCGAAAATATTCGTCGTAGACTGCGAATAGTTCCTCGCGTTCGTCGTGGTCGAGCCAGCGACCGTCAATCCATGCGATGGTGTATCGCCTCCTTTCCGTGCTTTAGTACGCTAAAGTCAAAGTGATTTTTTGTTGTCCGGATTTAAAATTCGCTAGGCAAGGCGAAAACCAGTTCGACCTCCCCCGCCCCTTTAAAATCCGAACATTCACCGTCATTCTTCCGATTTTCTTACGCTTTTTTCTACTTCCTAGAACTTACGTTATGTTAACTAGCGCCAACTAAAACGTCTATAAACGTTGATTTGACGGGGTTTGTCCGCCTTTTGCCGTCAAGTACGATTGATTCAGTGGCTGTGGGCGTTATTGTTCGTGTTTTGCCAAAACGACGGCAGGGCCATGCGCAAGCGCCCGTTTCCTAGTGAATTAGTGGACTCACTCCGACACACTCCGAAGCATACATGCGAATCCCTACTATTATTTGTGCGTTTTTTCTCGCTGTCGGAGTCGTTCAATATCCGCCTTGAGTTCGTCAATATTAGCGTTGCTATCCGACGTACTATTGACCTCGACCTTCTCCGTCAACATACCAAGCGATTGAAGGTACGTTCTAAAGAGTGCGGCATTTCCTTCTTCAATAACATGTTTCGGAATTGACGCGTACATATCCGGCAAATCTGCGACAGCATTCCGCAAAACCTGCTTCTTTATTTCGTCGTTAAATTCATCCAACTTGCGCCATTCATGCAAGGTTGATTCAGCGATTCCTACACGTTCAGCAACCTGCTTGTACGTTAAGCCTCCTCGACCGGGCAACGACAAGATTGCTACTGCTGCGAGTTGCTTTTCGTTCAGCCTGCGTTTTGCCATTCGTTTCACCTCCGTAATAATAACGCGGAATGTCAGGGCGTAAGCCACATTCCCCGCTAATGTCGTTCGTTTATATAAACCTAAACCTTTGCGCCGACTTCGCCCTATCGGGCTTGTCGTCGCTACCAATATTTTAATTCCTTTCCGCGAAAATTAATTAATAATGATTGATGGCGCCGAGACCTGTTTTTCAAGGTCGAAGGCGCAAAGGTTTATAACAAAGACTAAGAAATAATTTAACTTAGAAGCACCATATATTTTGGGCTGTTTTTGACATAAAACACAATATATAGTACGTTAAGTAGAAAAACCATCACAATATGTTGATTTATTTCGAACTCGAACTTGTCCGAATAAAGTCACTTTTTCTGCGATTTTGTCCGAATAAAGTCACAGATTCGATACGGGCAATAGCTCGCAATCGTAGCAACGGTATACATATTCTCGATAGTCTTCGAAGGTCATGCCATTTAACTCGGCTAAGTAATTAACCGCGTCAACAAATCTTTCTTCATCAAGATTAAAACGTTCTTTATTTTCGCTAAACCACTCAAACGGATTCTTGTCGTTCTTACTAGCGTTTAATTCATGAGATAACGGTAATATATTTGAAACTGTTGTACCGCCAAATCCGGTACTTACCGCGATAAAATGATCAAGTGAGTAATCAGGACTTCCCGACAATGCACAGCTATCTCCAAAGTAACTTTTCATGTATTCAATATCAGTTGTCGACATATCGTTAGGTAATTCGGAAACTCTTGCTCTACGGATTTGCTTATATAAATTATATTTAGCCGGATTTTCCCTTCGTTTTAACTTCTGTGCTTCCATTAACTCTTCTTTGTGGTTCTCGTAGTAACTACGGTTGTAAGATTTGACCTTACTGGTATTTCTCCGCTTATATTCCGAAGAGTTAGCACTCTCGCAAGGTTTACATCTAGGTTTAACTCCATAGCTTCTTGTCTTATCTTTACCGTAACTATCCAACGGTTTCCATTCCCTACATCTACTGCAAATAACTCCGTCAACTAACTTACCATTAATTTCCTTTGTGATTAATTCTCTTTTTGCTCTCCCCATCTTATCGTCCTCTTCTCGATAAATATTTCTCGACTATATTTTTAAAAGGCACAGAAAGAAGTGTCGAGGTATCTTCCTTGTCAATTACGGTAGCTAGTCGTAATCTATCTGCGCCAAGCTAAGTATTCTTCGTCAAGTAACGTTAAACATCGCCTGCAACGTTTTATCCGGCTCGCTATCCTTCCGATAAAACACGTTAGGGTTAAACGTATATCTTTCCGGCTCATTGCCGAGTTTAATGCGTGCCACAACGTACTCATCGCCGAACTTCATATTTGGTAGTCGGCGGCTAAGTGTCGCAGGGTTAACGCCGATCGCTTCCGCCAGTTCTTTCCGATTGAACCAACGAATCTTTGTCGGGTCTTGTTCGTAAGGATTCGCACATAACGCGTTTGTTTCCTGATGAATGTACGGCAACATACGATAGATAAGTCCGATGTCGGTCGCTTTTACTTCGCGGTAGACTTGTTTAATTTTCGTAGTGTACGCCTTCACGACGGACTCGCCGTTAAATGCACCGCGGAAATGGTAGCGCTGATTAACCGAATATGCGCCGTCGCTTTCGATGATAATTCCGTGTTCAATGCACGCGTCCAAAAAGTCGTAGAACGTTGAGCGCTTTTTCGTAAGTTGCAACGCATTCATCATATCAGCCGTAGTCATCGGCGACTTATCGGAATTAATTAGTGTTCCTCCGTCATAACTGACGTTGCATTGTAAACGCATTAAATAACCGCACTGAGCCGTTGTCAGTACGGAATAAACTTCGTGTAGATTTCGCATGTTCGAGGCGGTAAAGTCCGATTGCCTACCGCGTTTTTCCTTTAATTTACGATAAGCATTGTCTTGATTGCGATGTCTTAACGTGTATTCGCTCGACCTATCTTCGCCTGTTTCGGTGTCTATAACACGTAAACTACTCATTGGCGCTTACCACGCTTTCTTGCAGTTTATAAATAATGTCGCGGGCATGATACTCAACAAATGCGTAATTTATTTTTCGTTCTTTACCGTATTTTGTTTGCAAAAATAAATAAGCCATCTTTTTCGAAAGACGGCGTATGGCGTCATTATCCATGTTCTTTAGCGAGTTCAAGTGAACACTAGCTTTTAAGAAACGATTTAATTGCGGAAGAATGCTTTCGCCATTCCAATACGGAGTATTTACACGAATCAAAAGTCTTGCACAATCGCAAAATAATCCAACAACATTACCTTGATTATCTACTGTTTTTGACGGTACATGCTCAATTTCGCAATAAGGACAATATAATAAATCTAGTACCATTAAATTTCCTCCTATTTCATTAGATTTTCGTTGAATTTAAAATAAAAAAAACGCCCAAACCGGACGCTAGTAATGCCGCGGCGCTCGTAAGCAATCCGCGACTGATCCGCAGGTCGGTCGACATTCCGACATCTCCAACAAGGGCGACGGCTGCCTGTTCCGTCCTCTGCGTCTCTCTTTCCGCGACTAGGCGGATAAACATAAAACCGCAGGAAGGGCGACAACCTTTCCGTCCAGAGCCCTTCGGCGTTTATATAGGTAACTAATTACCCAAAAGTTACTATTCTTTCGTCAAATATTCGCGTAATTTTCGATATGCTGCGCTCAAATACGCGTTAACATTCGATTTGTTCACGCCCATTTCCGCCGCTGCTTCCTCTTGCGTTAAATTCTCGAAAAACACAAGGTCGATGGCTTGACGCTGCCTATCCGTCAAGCCTGCGTTTTCTAACGCGTCATATAAGTCGATATTTTTCCCAACGTCGCTCGGAATAGCCATCCGCGTATTTCTCACTTGCAGCGCGCCATCCTCGTCGGTAAAGTGCGTTTTTCGACGTCCCGTATATCGTCTGTCGCCGTACAGGATGTCGTCGCACAGTGTCTGTTTCTCATTGCGGACTTCTTTTTGAGTTTCGCTCATGACCGGGTATTCGACGATTGACATTTTGTCCGGATGTGACCATTTTAGTTCCTCGTACATAACAAGGTCGCTAAATCGGTCGAGCAGCGCGGCATTTTTCAGCGGCACTGGCGGATTCTTGCCGGCGTCTTTGTCGGCGTGATAATGTTCCGCAAGTGCCACCGCGTAATCGGTCGTGGCGCGGTCAATCGTCGGGTTGCGGGCTACTAACGGCAACATGCCGCGCTCAACCTTTCGTTTAATTTCCGTGTACTCTTCGTATAATTTTGCGTTGTAGTCCTTCATCTGATCGTCTCCCTCACGTACTTATAAACCTCGTCCATAATCCGACTAACAACATACGGCGAATGGTCGAGGTAGCTTCCGTTATACCTTGTCACTTCCTCGGTTTTCAGCCGTTCAATTGTCAAATAATCTAACTCGCGCACGCTGGCGATATGATAACGCGTATATGGAAACGTCATATCCGGGTATTCTTTCCGCGGAAACGTCCGCAATAGCGTCGCTGGTATCTCGTATAAATAGCCGTCGGGCTTCGACTTTTCGGCAAGCCAATACTTATCGCCATCGCATTTTACCGTTATTTTGTCGCGACTAAAGCCGGTCAATCGCTTGCTGGCGAACGTTTCGACGGGCTTAGCACCGAATATTTGGCGAAATTCTTCCGTTGGTTTCAACGACCACGTGATGTCGTATTGTGTTAAGTTCCGCCATTGCGTATAATCGTCAAACTCGTAAAATACGATTCTGCCAAGCGGAGTGTCGGCGAGGTGGTACGTTCGGTCGCCACGCGTCGTTGTTTCGATTACATTAATCATTCAACCAGCCTTCAATTCGTTGCCAAGTCGTTTGTTAGCAATTTCTACATATTCGCGTTCCGTTTCAAAGCCGATGAATTTTCTATTAGTTCGGACGGCTGCGACGGCTGTCGTTCCGCTTCCCATGAAGCAATCGAGCACAATCGCGCCTTCGTTTGAACTGTGGCGAATGATGTTTTCGATTAACTCGACAGGTTTTGGCGTGATGTGACCGAGTTTCAGGGCGACTTCGTAATTCCAAACGGAATGGTGCGTTTTTTGATTGTTGAAGACGTATCGTTGTTTTTCGTATTCTTTTCGTAATTCTTCGTACGGCTTTTTGAAATATCCGGTTTCTTGTAGTTTCAAATAATCCTTTTCAGCAATAAATCTTGGCTGAGGTTGTTTTGTTCTTTCTTTATCTTGCCAAAACCAATGGGAAGCAATCGATTTATAACCTAAATACTCATTAAAATCCTTGGCTTTCCATCCCATTCTTTCTTTTTGTTCCGTCATGTAATCCAAATAAGGTTTGAATGCTAGGGGTAAAATTTTTTCCAATCCCGTTTCATCCTGAAACGTATAAAACAAGCAATATTCCGCCATTTGCTGATAATTTCGAAGTCCGCCCGTTTCTACAAACCCGTCAAGAAACCCTTTATTCCGTGCACCTTCAAACCGTTTATTCCATACGATAAACTGTTTAAATACAAACGTTGTATTTTCGCAAAGCGCCCGATGCAACTCGACGATCTGCTCAAAATCGTTATGAAACCAGTAAAACGACCCATTCGGCTTCAATACACGCTCACACTCGCGAAACACTTCCGTCATCCATGCCATGTAATCATCAACGCTACGCCATTTGTCCCAGCGTTTGTCCTTTCCGATATTGTACGGCGGGTCAATCACGATAAGGTCGACGCTATCGTCAGGCAACATCCGCATACCATCGATACAATCGCGCTGATATATTCGATTCAACTCTAGTTCGCCGAGCAACTCTTTCGTCACCCTATCGCCTCCATTTCGTCTGCGAATTCCCCACCCATTCGCTTTAACTCTTGTATACTTCCGCCAATCAACCCGAATTTTACCCATTCCGGGTATCGGAATCGTTTCATGGCCGTCTTAAATTCCGGTGTCTTAATCGCATTTTCTAAACCAAACGACCACACTCCGTTCATCATCCACGTTAAAATTAGTGCGTCCCAAAGCGCTCGAGCGTCAAAGCCGCGCTGATGTACGTATTTGTAATAAGCTATTCTCGCAATCGCACCGTTATAATTCGCGCGCATTAACACTTCGGCAATGTTGGCTGGCGACCAATCGCCGTCATAGATTGCGAATTTAGCGCGGTAAAAATCGTCCATTGCTACGTAGTAAAAAACTTTCGATACTTCATGGCGGAAAATCGCGACTTGCTCGTTAAACGGAATTGCTGTCGCCTTTGTCACCCAATCGCCTCCATTCCGCCACAATCTCGTCTTGCCAACCGAAGTCATACGTCGATCGTTCTACCGTTGTGCCATCGGCGCGCCGCCATTCGACTTCACGCCCTGCGCCAAGTGTCAGTTCATTCCACCGGTATGGCCCGTCACCACCCGTATAACTAGCGTCGCGAAAACCGTCACAAGAGTCGTTGCCATGCGAAAAGAAGAACGCTTCATTTCCTTTTTCGACGCCATACCAGCTCGGAATGTGCGGATACAAGTTTTCACGTGTCAGGTTGCCGTCAGTAAAATCATCAACTAACTCGTCAAGTTGCGTTAGTCCGTCGCCCCACTTGTCCGTCGATTTGCCATCCTTGTCATAGCCGATGTCGGTCACAACGGCGAAATATGCCGGCGGTTGCCCCTCAAGAAAATGCGCGTCCCATTGTGTTATGTCGGCATAGTCTGACCTGCGGAAGTTACTGCCCCATTTGCGCTCGACTGCCGGTATCATGCGAGCGTTTGGCGTTGCTTTGCGAAGTATTAGAATCTGCGTCGCTACCGATGTACCCACGTGCGCGAATGTTTCAGGAGGAAGCAAAATCGTGGCGACCTGCCAACATGTTTCGTGCATGAGTTGGCGGAGTTTGGCGGCGTAGTTAGCGAACGCAATACCTTTTGGCAACACAAACGCAATATAACCGCCGGGCTTAACGGCTTTAATCGCCAGTTCGATGAACGCTACTTCCGATTTGCCCTTTCGCTTGCCTCGCGATTTTCCAAGCGAGCGCCATTCCTCTCCGGTATCGTCGAATTCAACGCTTATGCCATACGGCGGATTGCCGATTACAACGTCGTAATAGTCGCGCCGACCGTGGTCAAGTGCATTTCCTTCGATTATTTCAGCGTTCGGGTAAAGCAGCGACGTTACCTTTGCGTTTGTCGGGTCGAGTTCCAGTGCGGTTATGTTCGCGTCATTTGGCGCGTGTTCAAGAAACACGCCGGAGCCAGCTGACGGCTCTAAAACCTTCGCTTTGGCAGGCAGTCGTGGCGTCAGTACCTGCCATATAAATTTCGCTACGTGTGTTGGCGTAAAGAAAGCACCTCCACTAAAGGCATTCGGTAACAATCCGCCTGCTGATGTATAATTCTGCCGAAGAAACTCGACGTCTGCTTCCGTTATTTGTTCGCGCGGCTTTGCGATAATTTCCATAGACTTAACGTTTCCTTCCCATCGTTTGCGGTCTGCTTTTCCCATATCGTCACCCTTCCGTTTGATTTTCGTTGACATGTCGCTTGTAATCGCATATAATGTAGACAGCGTAAATAGTAAAGGAGTGCGTCACAGTGAACCTATTCCAAAACGTTATTAATATTGAATCTGGCGAAGAACTCGCCGTTTTGCGCTGTGCAATCGACCACTACATCGAGTACCTCGAATCGTTTTCGCGCAGCGAGACCACCGAGGAAATCTACCAATATGCGCTCAACGTGCGCCGTGTGTTGCAAAGTCCCCAATAATCGCGTATACTACGATTGGGGGTGTTTTTATGCCGTTTGAACCGATTAAAATCGCTGGAACAACTTTGCCGACCATCACTATCGACAAATACCATCGTTTACGAATCACCCGTGCGGCTATGCGCGAGTTGAAGTGGCAACCGTTCCAGCAGGTCGTTGTTAGCGTCGACGTTGACCTGAAGCGCATTGGCTTGGCACGCCAAGAGCTGGCGAAAGTGCCGAACGCAACGCCCGCACAAATCAATGAGCGCGGTTATGTGCAGAAACTTGGGCGTAGCATTGCCGACAAGTTGGCGCTTGAGATTGACAGCGCGCCGCTTGCGTTTGAATATGTCGGACCGGTCGATGAAGGTGGGACGCGCTGGTATGCGTTTGAGTTAGTTGACGATGATCGATAATGGACGCCTGCCTATCGCGTCTATTACGTTCATCATGACCGCATTGCCCGCCATTTTGTATAGTTGCGATTTTGATATATTTCGTCCATCATCTCATCAACTTTCGTATCTAAATCCGCAAGCGTCCCATCGTTATGAATCTCGTAATCTACCTCGTACTCATCGACATGTGACTCGGTGTCATGCGCCAAGTCCTCTTCTGCAAACACGTCACCTGCCGCCTTTGCCCGTGCTATGCGCAGTTCGTCCGGCGCCGTTACCCGAACGATAATAAAGCCATTGGCGCGGCACCATTCGTATTCGTTCGGTTGGCGCAGGTCAGCTATCACGATTCCGCGTGTTTTCCGACTATCTTCAAGAAATTCAACTGTGCTCGCAAGGTGCTTGACCCAAACGTTTTCGTCGAATTCTTCGCGAATCAGTTGCCCAAAGCGCTGATAACCTTCGCGTGGCTTGCTTTGGGCGGACACCCACGGAAATAATTCGTGGAAAGTCCGCTTTAATTTGTCTCCAAACGCGATGGGATACTCGAAGCCATGCTCGAACGCCAAGTGTAAGGCGACTGTGTCCTTGCCTGACCGCATTTTTCCGGTAAGTGCGATTTTGATAATACTCATTCGCTTTCCACCGCCTTTGAAATTAGTTTCGCTAAAACAGACGCGTCAATCGTGACAGTAGACGGTTGCTTCAAGCGTTCCACGTCCGCGTCAATTCGCTCCACATCGCGCGCTATACTAATGGTCGACTGTTCGCACGTATACGCAAGTCGGTCGATTCTCTCGTTAACTTCGTTTACATCGGCGTTTATGTCGCTTAGTCGCCGCTCGAGTTCGACGACCCGTTTCGCTAGGTTGGCGATTAAGTCCGATGTTGAAAGCACGGGCTCGACTCGTTCAACCCGCTCAAGTACGCGATACTCTCTATGCGCTATAAGACCTTCGTTATTCAAATCCGCTTTTTTCACACTATCGTTATATATTCCGTATTCGTCCACATCTTCCGTGACTATTACCGAGCCATTTTCGTACTTTCCGAACATGTCCTCGGCATTAACGATAATAACTTTCTCGCCAACTTCTGCTTTGCGGTCGACCATGCGGTAACGCTCGCCGTCGATGTGGACGAAATTGGTCTGCATAAATACGTTGTAATCATCGCTAGGGCTATCCCAAACGTGTTTCTCGTGGGCGTCGTCGGTGAATCTCACCTCTTTGCTACTAGCGTACTCAACTTCGTATGGTCTGTTCGCAGTTATATCAAGGTGGTCGTGTGTAAACACGATGTAGTCCCCGGCTTTTGCTTTCCGCTCAACTTGATGATACTCACGCGATACGCCGTTTTCATCGTCTATAAGTACGTACATCATTCCGATTCCTCCTTCATTATTCGTACGTTTCGCTTTTGCCTTCCGAATTTAATTGCGTCCTTTAAATCGCCCATATACAAGTCAATATGCCCTTCCGTAATAGCACCGCCTCTATCTTGGCATGTTCGCTCGCCCAAGCCATCTATTTCAATGACTGTGCCAAACGCCATGCTTGGCGGACATGCGACCGTCACGCCTTCTTGCGCCTGCTCGCCACTCGCCGTAATGCCGTAGCCGACTTCGCCCGGATTTTTCTGTGTTGATTCGTAGCCGGACGTATAGGCGGTAAGTTCGAATTCCTGCCACGCCGGCGCTCTAATGCCTAACGGCTCGCCGACGATAAATGGCGGTGCTGGCGCGGGCAATTCAATGTATGTTGGCGGTGTAATAATCGCTGTCATGAGAATGATTTGCGTTAAGTAGCCGATGGAACCACCCCAGTCGAGCCGAATCCACCTGTGCCGCGTGTTGTGTCGCTCAATTCGTCCGTTTCATTAAACGTTGCCTTGGCGACCGGGGCGATGACGCCTTGCGCAATTTTGTCGCCTTTGCGGATGATGTACGTTTCATTCGGATAGATTTCGCCGTCCGTCCGATAATCGCTCCCGTCAATATGCGAGAGATATGGCACAACATTTCCGAACGGATCCTCGGCAACATTATCGACAATCACACCGATTTCTCCGCGATAGTTTGAATCGACCGTGCCTAGCTGTACTCGTAACTTTGTGCGCAAGGTGATTCCGCTGCGTGGTCGCACTTGCAATTCGTAGCCCGGCGGCAACTCGACCGCAATACCTGTCGGTATTAGTGCCGTTTCGCCCGGTTCGATAATGACGTCGGCTGCCGCGACTAAGTCGAGCCCGGCGTCGCCTTCATGGGCATATCGCGGAATGACCGCGTCAGGGCATAAGCGCATGATTTTTACGCTTAAGTCACTCATTTGCGCTCCTCCTTTACCTCGCCTTTTTCGTCGTAATAAAGCCCATGCCGGTTGGCAATGCGTTCTACCTCTGCATAGTCCGGCTCGCGGCTATCGGCGATAATCGCCAACAACCGCTTGAAATCGCGCCGTAATTGTCCGTTTCTAATTCGTGCCATCCCTGATACCTCCTTCTAAATCACCTAGTCATCGAATCGGACATACGCCGCCTTCGCACCCGTCCATGCCTTCGAGATCGAAGTCATCGCCGGTCTCATACTGTTCAAGAATCGTCGGGTCAAATCTCTTCATTGTTGACGCCATATGCTCGTATTGTTCCGCAGTGATTGCCTCATAAGGTGCAAGCGTATATGAACCGCCGTCATAGGCAAGAAACGATACACCTACAAATTCATCCCACTTTTCATAAACAATGTCGGCAACTTGTTTCCACTCGTCCTGGCGAACGTGAATCGTATTGGACGAATTATGTTCGGTATAGTACCATTGGAACTTGAAGTACGTGTCGAATTGTTCTTGGACAAATACGTCGTCCTTTGTTTTATTCGCGCCACTTGCGACCGGAAAATCAATGACAAGCGTCCTTGCTTTTGCGATTAATTCCGGCTTGGCTAGTTCGGCAGGGTCAATTGTGCCTTCCGTACCAACTTCCGCATGGACCGGCCAGCCAATCGCCTGCACTGCTTTTGCTAACGGATCATTGGCATTAATACGGATACGGCGAATGTAGTATGGTGCATGTGAGTAATGTAGACCGCTTGATACTCCGCCGGCAACTTGCGAAATAGTTCCTTCGGGCTTGACAGTCGTGACTAATAGCGGCGCACTTACGCGTAATTCCTTTGCATAACGGTCGGCTTCATTCCTAGCTACCCTGTGCAATTGTTCCAATAGTAATGCCTCTTGATGTTCGTCATATCCAATGAGTGCCATTGCGTCCTTAACCCCAGTCAACGACGTTCCCAGCAATCTATCACGTTGTTGAACGGCATTCCAATGCGGTATTTCTAATTCTGCCAACGTCATGCGAAGGCCTGCGCGTGCTGACGCTTTTTGTGCTTTCCCTAGTGCCTGTAAATCAAGATAATATTTGCCATTTTCCTTTTGTTTTACGAACTGAACGAGGTTAACGGTCGTCAAGTTACATACGCCATATGAATCGAGCAATATTTCCGAACATGGGTTTAGTCCTTCCGCGTTAGGTCGTCGACGTTTCGCTTCTTCCAAATTAATTAACCCCGGCTCGCCTTCCGCTTGCATAATCGTAAATACAAGGTCGATTAATTTGCGCGACGGCTTTGTTTCGAATGCAATCGAATTGTTTGACATTCTTCGGTGATGTAGTGGACGTACATTCGGGTCGTTTAGCGCCATACCTTCGAGCCAATCGGCAATTCGGTCAAGGTTATTTTCGCGGGCTTTTTCAATAACGGCGCGGTGCTTGGATTCGTCCCAAATTCCGTTAATGCCGTATTTAGCGAACATGGACTCGTAGTCGTCGGCGTCGAACAAGAAAATTTCAGCCGTTCTTCTTACCATTATTGTTCAGCGGTATTCGCTACGTACCGCCCGCGCCATTACGCGCAGCTACATATCTCTATGCAGATCAGACTATATCTTCTAAGTCCCCCGTTTCGAGCGCCAATCGCTTGCACCCTACGCCTCTCGGCTAGTCGTTACACGTTCTAATTCAATCATTGTCCCTTCGTATATATCGTTTTTTGATTTCTTTTTGTAGTGGAGAATCCCACCTTGCTGTACTCGTAAGAATGCTATCCCAAATTTCTTTTCACACTCTTTATACGTTAGTAGTTCTTTAGTACCATTTGTATATGTTACTGTGTACATCTTTACGTTAGGGTGATTTTCTCTCGTTCTCCCGTACATAGGATTGTCTTTTCCTTTTAGTCCTTTTCCATACATCGGATTGAGTTTTCCTGGCTGCCCGCCTTTACCTTTCCGGCTCTCAGATATTTTTTGTCGAGTTTCCTCGGAGTGTTTTCTGCCGTAAAATCCATTATCTTCTCCGTAGAATTTTTGAGAGCCGTCAAACAATTTTGCAGTACCTTCTCTAATGCGCTTGTGAATAGGGTTCAGTTTTCCGGTAGAAAACCCAGTACCTCCTTCAGTAAAATTGCAATAGGCTTGATTAATTGATTTTAACTCCGCAATTCTCTGCCTTTCTATACCACAAGCCTCCGCATTAGTGAGACCATCTTTATAAACGCGAACGTCACAATCATATTTACGGTAAACTGCATTAAAGTAGCGGTTTCTATTATGAAGTTCGTACATTCTTCTGCCAGTACCTTTACCTACATAAAACACTTCCCCAGTATCTTTCTTGTAGTATTCATAAACGTAAAAACTCACTAAAATCACCTTTCTTAATTACGAGGGACAACGATTGAACTAGCTTCGCTCGGTATTGTCTGCGCCATTACGCGTTTAGAGTTCTACCGATAAAGAGGGATTTTTATTTACGTCGGAGGCATAAGTTTTACCACCGACGACAACGTTATTTCCGATTAAGTTTCCGATGTCGAGTATGTGAATAGGTCGAACGCGCTTATAGCCGTTGCCTACGTCTTCTAACGGCGATAATGATGGATCCAACTCGTTGCGCAATACTTTTTCGATTCCTTCGAACATTTCGCGCAACGGTTCCGGACCTGACGCTGTGCCGCCGAATGTGTGTAATCTAGCGCCTTTTGGACGAATATAATCGTAGAATATTCCGATTTGATTGACGTCCTCAAACTCTCGTGTAGTTAAAACTCGGAAGAATAAGCGTAATGCCTCTACCCACCCTTCTTTCGAATCGCCGACATGTATAACGATTTTACGCCCTTCTTCGTTTTTAATATCGAAATACTGCGTGTCCGGCTGCTTAACGATTGGATAGCGTTGAACATACGGCTCATGGACGATTTTTACATTCGTGCGAATCGGCGCCATATTTGCTGCGTCTTTTTTCGTCGATTTAAAGCCGACGCCTGTTCCGACGAGTAGTAAATAGAACAAGTCGCCTAAGTCGTCCCAGCTGCGGATAGTAACGTATGAACAATTATGCGTTAAAATACCATTAGCCAAAGTAAATGTTTGGGTATCAGGTTCTTGAACACACCAAACGTCCTCAAATCTTCCCGTAAACTCAACGCTTTCGACTTTGTATGGTGTTCTTTTTGGACAAGGAGTAATCTCAGTAGTCTCGTACCGTTTTTTAGTACGTAAAACATCGCCAGGTTTTAAATCATCCGTACGAACTTCTCTCCATTTTCCACCTTTATTTACGAACCATAAGTGATTAGCAGTTGTTGAAATCGTCTCTACTCGTCTTCCTTTTCGTACGGTCAACTCAACAATTTCGCTTTTTCCGAAATTGCGAACAGTTGCCTCCCGCCATCCTCCGGTTTTTACTAGAACATTCACCTTGTCACCATCGTTGAAATCTTCGAACGATCGAACACCGTTGTCGGTTATAAACTCGGTATCCCGGCTGAAGCAGTTGAAGTTCGACAGAGGATATTTCTCGGCAACTCCGCCATCAGCACCGCCTACCCAAAGCGTTCTACCACTAAGGAATTGACGTAAATTAAACATACTGTCGAAGAATTCCTCGGCTTCTTTCCTGTATTTGTCGTAGTCAACCGTATACCCGATTTTTTCAAGGTGCTTTACTGCCAAGCCGACGTTATATTCCGTCGCACGTCGGCAGGTTTCCTTCCACGTTTCACGTCGCTTTTTCTCCGGCAAGTACCGCGAGTACGTGCGGTAATATACAAACTTGCCCAACTCGTTCATGTGCGCCGGAAAGTCCGGATATTTTGCGATAAAATCATCAGTTAATAGTTGTGTCTTATTCAATCCTCGCCCTCCAATCGTTTCAATTCGTTTTCAATCGCGACTATGCCCTCATATATTCGAACACGCTCGCGATATAAGACATCTATTCGGTCATTTAACTGCCAAATGTCCTCGCTATTTTCGGCAAGCTGGCGCTCCAAATCGGCGAGCATATGGCGAAGGTTTCGCTCGACAAGTCGCGTACTCATCGCTTTGTCTCCGCCACAGACGCGATAATATACGTCACCACGAACGTACATATCACGCTAATCAGTACTACGACTGGTGTCGACGCTGTGCTAATGATGGCAAGGACACCAAGCGTTACTAACATTGACAGCCCGCCAAGTATTACGAATACAATCATCAAGAAAAATAGTTGCAATCCGTTTACACCTCCGCTTTAATCAGTCCTTCATTAATCGCGTATGCCAGCGCAACGGCAACCGCGTCACTTTCGTCGTCCGTCGCGAACTCGCCCGTGTAGCCCGTCCACTTGCGCACAGCTTCGGCAACTTCATCCTTTTCAGCCTTGCCGTTGCCAACGACCGCCTTTTTAACGGCTGACTGCGAAATGGCTGGCGTCGTGAACGATAAGCCGAACTTGTTCAACGCTTGGTCGATGGCACCCCACGCGCTAAACACGGGATGATTCTGCCGCGATGATCGCCCCTGAAAATCCTCGCGGGCAATCGTATCGAACTTGGCGCCATGCTTAGCGATGAATAGAGTCGCCCATGCCTCGACGATTTCGGCGCGAAGTCCATGCGGTTGCTTGCTGTCAGTCACGACATGCGATACAGCAACAACGATTGGTTTGCCGCGCGTGACTTCGACGACAGCAACACCGGGGCACGACATGGATGTATCGAAAGCTAGTATGCGTGTCATCAGCTTGCCTCCTGTTCACGCACGTCGCGGATAAACTCGAACGCTTCGTAGTAAGCTTCTTTCTTCCAGTTCGGCAAGCCAGACCTCATGACACGCTTCACTTCGTCTTTAATTTCGTTAAATTCATCGTCCGTCAGCGACAACGCACACGACCGCTTGAAGTTGTTGAACCGAAATTTATCGAGGTTTAGCTTTGGCGGCGTTTGCTCACGCACTGCCCGTGCCACGCCTGCGAATTTGTCCAACACTTGCCGCTTCATGTCGTCGGTCACGTCAACGCCGAACACGCGAAAGTCCGGCGACTTTGCGAACTCGTCGTCCGTCATAAACCACGCCTTTTTGGACGTGTTGACGTAGACAATCAAGTAAGCGTCTAAATCGTACATAAGCGAGTAGCACGTCACTTGCGCGATATGGTCGTCCTTCGGCGCTTTCATGCGCGATTCACTCGTTTCGCTGTATGACGTTTGCTTCGACTTGATTTCAAGCCCAATACGCTTGCCAGTCGGTCGGTGAATCAGCACGCCATCGCACGTACCTATCAGCGAAAATTTTTCGCCATTATGCTCGAACTTGAATTGCCCGTGAACGAAGTCCTCGAAAAACGGTTGCCCATCGTCTGTTCGCGCCATGACGAACGGCGGCTTTTCAAGCGTGTAACGTTCGAAATGTTTTTCCGCCAATAATATTTCACGTTGCAGCCAGTCGCCAACTGCGGTGCCCTGTGCTGTCCAGCGCCGTTGCCACGGCTTGACTTCGTCGGTGTCCTTCGGCATTTTTAACGCTTTTACGTACAATTCGCGGTCGTCCTTATTGGCGCTTGACGGCGAGAAGTATACCGACTTCCAGTCGATAAAATTCCGCTTGGCTTTCGCTTTGGCGTATTCTCCATAAAGCCATGCGTCCAATTTGTCGTCGTACGGTTCCGGGTACGAGTGCCATTCGTTCAAAAAGTCCGTGAATTCTTGCGCAATTTCATTAATCAAATGATCGCCCCTTTAGTTATATTGTTCGTATCGCCAGCAATTCTTCATCCCTACCGGCAGTCAGCGTATATATATATCTTCCAAGCGTTCTTCATCAGTCATTCCTTTCCCTCCATTCCTTCAACGTTTCAACAAACATCTGATATGTTTCCTCTTGACGTGTTGGATCGCTTTTCATCATACCTTCAAACATGGCTTTGATGGTTTTCTTATTTTTCCGGTCTGATTCCGCTAAACCACTCGTCGACCGTTACTTTTTGTTGCCAACGTTCTGGGTATATTTCAATATCACACCGCACTGGAACTTTTAATTTAACAGCATTCGCTTGTATATCTCGAATTTCATATAATGCTTCTTTCGTAATATCGCGCGGACAATCATAAACCAGTTCATCGTGAACTTGTAACAATATGTGTACGTCGTATTTCGCCAGCACCGGTTGCAAGTCAACAATCGCCTTTTTCAGAATCGAGCCGGCGCTCGCTTGTATTGGGAAGTTGCCTGCCTGCCTTTGTGCCGCAAACACTCTCCACCGATCTTTTGATCTCACATCGTCATGCAATCGCCTTTTCCTACCGAAAATATCTGTTACATAACCCTGTCGCATGACCTTACGGTGCTGTTCATCCATGTAACGTTTAATCCCCGGATAGCCTCGAAAGTAGTCGTCAATAATTTTTTGTGCGTCAGTCTTTGAAATTTCGAGCGTATCGGCGAGCTTGCCGGCACCCATTCCATATACAATGCCAAAGTTTACGATTTTCGCTTGTTTACGATATTTTTGTTGTGGAGATCCGTCTGTATCCTTTTCTGACTCAATTTCTTCGTATGTGTACCCACTTATCAATGCCGCCGTTGTCGAGTGGATGTCGCGGCCGTGTTTGAAAGCGTCAATCAGCACCGTTTCATTTGCCATATGCGCCAGCACGCGAAGCTCAATCTGCGAATAGTCGATTGACACAAGTATGCGGTCGGGTCCGGTCGCTTTAAACAAGTGTCGTATTTCCGGACGCTTTGCCGGAATTTGTTGCGTGTTAGGGTCCTTACACGTAAAGCGACCGGTCGCAGCGCCCCAAGTGTTATGCCACGGGTGAATCTTGCCGTCGTGCTTGACCTCGTGTGGCAACTTTTGAGTAAACGCCGACCGTAATTTACCAACTTCCTTATACTCGAGTAGCAACGGAATGACCGGATGCTCACGTTTGAGTTTCTTGATGAATCGGCTATTCGTCGAACCTTTCCCGTAATCAGGTAGTTTCAAGTCGCCAAATAATTTCTTGCTTAGCTGCGCCGGGGAATTAAGATTTATTTCAGCGCCTAGCAATTCGTAAATCTTATGCTGTAGCTCCACTTCTTCTGTTGCCAGTTTTTTATCCAGTTGTACTGCCTTTTCAACGTCAAATTTAATACCGCGTAGATCTGACCGAATAAACTGGCGAGCGACCGGCATTTCTACGTCGAATACAAGCCATTTAAGTTGTTGCAAATCTTCACGACGTTCATATTGCGCCATTATCCAATCGTAAAGTTTAAGCGTTTTTTCTGTGTCTCCAGCCGCATATGGCAAAGCGACTTTTAGTGGTACTTCATTAAACGGAATGTTCGGGAACAATTCATCAAAGTTATCGCTCGGCTGTCGTAGCCAATCTGTCAGCAAATTTTTCAGCCGATGGTCACGATTTTCATCGAGTGACATCGCCATAATGCGCGTGTCTGCGTAAAGTGCTTCATGCAAATTTAATCTATACTTAACGGAAAACCATTTGCAATCAAATGGCGCATTGTGCATTATGAGTTTTGTTGTCATCAATGGGACTGCGAGCATGCCAATTATGTCATTGTCCGCCCACTCATTCAGCTTCGTTTTTTCTACGTGATTTAAAGGTACATAATAACTAAATCGCCGCGTACTGACAGAAAAGCCTGCCATCTGACCGCGCCAAGGGTCAAGCGCGTCATCGTCCTTTCCGAACGTCTCACAGTCAAGCGCGACCATTTCCGATGCCTTTATATCATCAGCCATCTGTTGCAACTTGTATGGCGTATCAACAAGAATAAAATTCACAGGTGTTTTCTCAACAAGTGCCGCAATTTTTTCCTCACGCTGCTTGTCCTGCAATTCACGCCACAACCGCAACGCCTCCGCCTTGCTAAACCGGCGACCAACGTCCGCCGGGTGTCTGCCTATCACACCCGCCGCCATCGCCGCCTTTACCTCGGTCAAACGCTGCCTATCCGTTTCCGAGTTTTTCATTGCAAAGATTCGTTGCCATGCCTCGTTAATTGTCTCCGTTGCCGCCTTTTTACGCTCGACCGCCTGCTTGACCCGTTTTTCCGCTTGGCTGTCCTCGTTGTTTAGGCGTAGCTTTAATTGCAATATGCGCCACCTCCTATAGACAAACGTCCGATACGTTCAATTTTGCGTAAAAGTCCGCGACCTGTTCAAAATGGTCGTCCGCCCAATCCTCGAAACAATACCGATTGCAAAAGTATTGTTCGGTGTTTTCGTCATAGACTGCCGAATTGCCCTCGGCGATTATCGCCTTGCATGACGCGCAATGTTGTTCGTTCATATGTCAACACGGCTTTCGACCGGTGCAATTAGTTCGATCTTCGGGCTAGTCTCGCTGCAAATTCCGTAACCGTTCGTTTTTACCTTGGCTATACCTTTTTCGACATCAATAACCTCGCATATTTCTCCGTCTGATACATACCGAACAATATCGCCTTTCTTAAACTCATTCGGCTTGCGCCCTAACTTTGTAAATATGGCGTACTGTGGTAGCGCTATATCAACTTCCTCCTTGTACGCTTTGCGGAAGAACCGCCGATCGACCTCGAAAGTTTGCCCTTCGTACAAATAATTTTCGTGTCGCACGGCTTCTATTTTTATATAACCGCCGTCGCAAATTTCGATAACTTTGCCGAGTTTCATATTCGTGTTCGTACAAAAATACTCTTCATCAGCGGCGGACAAAGCGACAATGTAATCGCCAACTTCAAATTCCGTGTCCGGCGCAACTTTTTCGAAAAACTCGAACTCTCCTTCATCGAATAAAGCCTTTAATGCCCAGTTAACCGAGCCACCGTCGTCAATAAATACTGCGTCGCCATCGTCGTCAATAGCGGTAATTTCGTAGTATTTTCCGACTGTGATATTATCGTCGTCAGATTCGTTGAACTTCACGTAGTCGCCTGCGCGAGGACTACGAACAATTTTGCGATATTCCTCTTTGCTTTCCTCGGCTTCATTATCGCCCAACAAATCGAACAATTCCTTCAATTCCTGCGGACTGCCTTCGTACTCTATACCGGCAATGTTCATTTTCATACTCAAATCGCCTCCGATAAGTTCGTTATACTTGCGTCCAACCTCGTCCATCGTTCGTCAAGTTCCGACGGCTTGCACCAATATTCCGACAAGCCTCTATTTTTGAACATATACGCCACGCCGTCATGCACACCGATGAAATAGTCTATTTCGTCGGTTCCGTAGTACTCGCCGTTGTTCCGCGTACCATTGACGACAACCCAGTCTGTGCCGTCTTTGTGGCGTAGTCGCGCCATTTTTACTTGTACGCGGCGAAACTCCGTCGAGCCGGGGCGCGTTATGCCAAGGTCGTAAACGTCGGGCGCTGTTGGCTCCATTACGGTCCATCCGTTTGCCAATAGCGCAGTAATCGCAATTAGTTCGGCGTGTCGCCCTTTCGTGATTGCTTCGTTTGCCATTAGTCTGCCTCGCTTTCGTCGACCTCTACTTCAGTTCCGTGAACTAATTTAACTATCACTATGTCCGCCTCCCTTAAAACGGTAAATCTTCTTCATCAACCGCTTCATCTTTTTTCGGTGTCTCAAGTCCGATTAGACTAACGTCAAAGCCTGCCTTAATGAGCAACTCGATTTGTTCGTCATCGTCAGCTTCATAAAGCAAGCCTTCAAATAGCGACATATTGAACTCCGCCGGCGCTTTGTCGAAGTTGGCGCGTTGCTCTGGCGTCAAGTCCTCGTCTAAGTCAAGCACTGGCGTCAAGGTAACGCTTGTTGATGTGCCATTGCCGACTTTCGACAGTTCGAACGCCAGCTTGCCGAGTTTCTTTTCGTACTTCTTGATTACGTCGTGAACGCCCTGCGCTTGCTTTTTCGATAAATCAACGATAATCGGCTCGCCCGTAGTTAAGTCGTAAAAGCCCATTGCGAAACGTTGCTTACAGCGATATTTCGCAGCTTCTTGCGAATGTTCGTCGCCAAAGTCTTTCGAACGGTCTTTGTGATATTTCCAAGCTAAATCCCAAGGCGTTAAATTTTCAACCGGGTAGCCGTTGCGCGATTTCTTTGACGGATTCTTCGCGACAAAACTATTTACTTGCTTATAGATTCCGTAAGAATAAAACGTAATAAGGTCCGCGGCACCAAGCACTTTAACAACGTAAGTAGTGCCGGATTTAAAGCTGGCAAATTCCGCGTTGCTACCTCCCTCATCGCTTGCATTAAGAGCGTTTAAAGCGTCTGCGCCCGCTTGATAGTTCGCCATTCTATCGTCCTCCTACTTTGTTTTTCGAACGCCGGAATGTCCCGCGTCCGCCACCCGCCGCGATTAGTAACCGACCGTCGACCTTTATAGTCAGCGTTATGTTTAACGGCTACCTCGCGCCGACTGGCGGACGGGCGAGCGCGTTTACTCGCCGCGCAATCTTTGCATAATACCCTCAATCGTTAAGCGTCCAAACTTCTTCGTTTTTCAACTCTCCTGCCACCTTTCGCTCTCGCACTTACCGCCTATTTACTTCGCCCCAAATCAACCGGCAACCGAACGCAACAAACGCCAAACATACTGCCGAAATATACTCGATCATCGCACTGTCACTCCGTATCTTGCGGCGGCTTTTTCAACCGCCTTAATTTCGTCCTCAATCGTCGCTTTGTAGTCGGCAGCGTCGGTAAGCCGTCGCTGAATGGTCGCCTTGACCTTCGGGTTTCGCGCTTTTAAAAAGTTTAACTGCGCTTCGGCGACTGCAATTTCAGCCTTATGCAGTTCGCGTCGATATGTTGCGAGCAATTTCGTTGCCTCTTTCGTCAGTACCTCGTTAAATTTCGAAATATATCCGTTTGAATGTTCCGACGGCTTGACCGTAACAACCTTGGCACCGTCGAGAATAATCTCGAACAAATCCGTTGTGTAATGCGTTTTGCTGCCGTCGCGCTTTGTTTCCGTGGCGCGTCGAACCTGCTCGGCGACCCAAGCGATCGCGGCGCTGTCCGCCACAATGCCGACTCGCTGACGAATTCGTTCGCGAGCATGGTCGGTTAAAATAAACTGTCCGGTCTGTGTCAGCGCGTTTGCTATCGTATTCATGCGACCAACACCGCCTTCGTGGTGATTCGTAGGTAATCGGCAGGGTCGGCGGTTTCGTCGATTGCACCATCGTAAAATATTTCGTTAAAAGTGAAACTTTTTTCGTCTATGAACGTATATTTATCGAATAATCGGTAATAGTTAGAAATGAACATGTTATCGGCTCCTTTTAATATTCAGCTATTGAAAAAAACTATAAAAAATGTATAATAAGTAGTAAATATTTACACATTGTTTTTGCGTACTGCCTAAGCGCAAAAAATGTGTTATACTTAAATTGAGTGCTGAACGGCTGCCAACCGTTTCTTGCACTTTTCTGGAAAGCGTTGGATGTAGCGGCGATGACCTGATTCTTTAACTTCTGGAAAAAGAACTGCCAATTCTTTTGCCAATTTAGAATCGTTAAACTCGCCTTCCATCCACGATTTCAGAATTACAGGGTTTCTTGGGTCGCCTTTCGCCAAAAGGGCGACCATCTCTTTTATGGACTCTTCCTCGACTATTATGTTCTCGACGTCCGCCAAAACGTCAGGAACTTCGATGAAGGTCTCGCTGCCATCTTTCTGTTTGATAGGCTCATCCAGTGATGATACGTTCAAATTACGTTTCCTCCGTTTGAGAAAGTCGTTCTTCTCACGTTGGATAACACTTATTATTAGGCTTGACACATTTCCTTTTTTTGGGTCAAACCGCTCAAGTGCTCGCTTAATTTTAAGTAAACATCTGCACTCGAATTCCGTTTGCTTCTCAACCTCATACCAAATCGATTCAGAATGTGACTGTATCCACGGAAGAAACGTTTTGCAAAGTGAATCAAGAGCCTCCTCGTCACCTTCGTGATACCTTTCTACTAAACTATTTAATTTTTTAGCACCCAAAGCTAACTCATCTCCTTTTTTCCTTATACTATATTAACCAAAACTTTAAGCGATTTTGCACCATGATTTTAATATTTTTTTTATTTTTTTCTTTACCGCTCGTATGAATTTATTATATAATAAACGTGTACAAAAGTAAACATAAAATTTAATTAAAAAGGAGTTATTTTCTATGATAAGTTATGAACCTCTGAAAAAATCTTTAAAAGAATTAAATAGGAACCTTAATGAAATGCGATTAAAAGGCGATCTTAACTCAAGAACAATTGCGAAAATTAACAGAAATGAGTCTGTGAACTTGTCTACGATTGAGTCTATCTGTCTGTACTTCAATTTACCAATCGAAAAAGTTGTTAAAATAACGCGTGAGTAATTTTACACGAAAAAAAAATTAAATGGTATAATTTTCCGCGGAGGTGCTCACTTTTGGCGCTCTATGTCACTATCAAACGTAGCAACCTTCGCTACTGGCGTCAAAAGGCAGGTTTAACACAAAAAGAACTTGCCCACCTCGCCGGACTCCGTGAGGCAACCATTTCGAACATTGAAACGGAAAACGTTGACGTACGTATTACAACCGCTATGAAACTAGCGATTATATGTAATTGTGCCGTCGAGGACTTATTCGAGTTCGACATTCGACGTCGGTAGCGGCGTGGGCTAGTCCCGCGCCCTATCGACTTGCGGTATACCGTAGCACGTAATTTAATTTTACCACGTTTGCAGCCGTCTGAACATCTGATTTTGTAAAATTTTGTCGAACTTTAGCGAATCGACTCCAAGCCTTACTAATGCCTCATTCGCGTCCTTTACGCCGACAAACCGCTTATGCCCAATTCGCAACAATCCGCCCAACTCTCGTTCAATCTCCGCTCTTAATCGCTCGCCCGGCTTGTCATTATCGGTCGCGATAACTAACTCATCGATGGGCGACCGCAAAATGACGTCACGCTTGAACGCATTGAATGTCGAGCCACCAACCGCGACAGCCGGTATGCCAGCCGTCCACATGCTCATGGCGTCGATTTCCGCCTCGACAATGGCAGCACGGCGGACCTGCCTCGAATAAATCAAATCCATGCCATAAACCAGTTCGCGGATCGGCCAGCCACCGCGCTCGTACCAAAACGCTTTGCCATACGTTTTGCGATACTTTACGTTTGCCAGCCGACCGTCCGGCAACCTCCACGGCAATATAACCGCGTTTGACTTCGGGTCGAACCCAACGCCAAACATCCGCTGTATCTGGTCGCTAATGCTACGACGCTTTAAGTATTCCACCGGCTCCTGCGAAAAGGTCAAGTTAAGCGCCTGCCTATACCGCTTAACCTTTAGCTTTGGCTGTACGACTATTATATCACCATCCGCGCTGGCCATGTATTTCGTTCGCAAGTATTCCTCGGTTTCCTCATATGTTTCATTTCGCAAAAACGACAATAGCTTGATAAAGTTTCCGCTGCGCCACTCTTCGTCATAAGCGCCGCTGTCCGTCCATACACCGGCCGGATATTTGCCGTATGGTTGCAAGCGCACCATGAACGACGGCGTCTTGTCGTATCTGAACGGACTTGCTGCGATCAGCTTATCGCTTGACCATTTCGGGCGCGTCCATTCAAATTCGCGAAGTTCGCCTTCGACGTCTATTTCGTGTGGTTCGCTGCGGATTTCTACCGTTGGCATTGGCGCTCAACTCCTTTCAAGATTATTCAACTAACTCTATTTCCAATATCCTTGCGTTTTTTAAATCCTTGTAAAATTCTACGATTATATTTCCGGCTATATCATGGGTCGCGTATGGCACATAACCACTATTTATTAACCATTGTGACGCCTTCCGATGCGTTGTAAAAGCAGCTTTAATCCACGCTTGATAATCCTCATACATTTCTCCGTTATCCATCTCAACTAAATAAACCTTTACCATACTACCCACCACCATTTCTAAAAATCAAACTGACTCGCGGACGCCTCGCCAGACGCCAACTCGCGCACAACGCCCACGCTCGGTATATAAATAATTTCGCCTACTTCGCCCTCACCGCCGTCGCGCCCTTTATTTAATCCGATTAATCCACGCCCTTGTTTATAGTCCGTATCAACCGCGATTAGTAAATAAGCGTCCTCCAGTAGTTGCTTCGTTTTCTTGACGTCCTCACGCGCAGGCAATTTTAACTCGCGATTGCCATCCTCGTCGGCGCTTTCCTTGCCTTCGTCCGCTTGAGTTATTGCGAAAATGACCGCATGTGTTCGACCGGCAAGCCAACGCAATTTTTTCGAAGTTTCTGCCGCGTCACCGCCGGCTGTTTTCGACGTGTTGCGCTCGTACGACAGGTAGTAAAACGGGTCTAATACGACAACGTCGGCTTTGGTCGCCATTATGTCCGCCTCCAACTGTCGTAATGAGCGGTCGGTGAAGTCCTCGTCATCGACTGCCCTCACCGTAATATTGCCAGCAATTTCGTCATTTACGGTGTCGACGAAAGACCGGAATGCCGTTTCAAACTCCGGCGACAGCTTGCCGTATCGAACCTCGCTTGAGTCAAAGCCCGCGGTTAAGTCCAATCCGTGCATATTCGCGGTTGTGACGCCTTTACGTGCACTCAAACTGACGAATATGCGCACCCATACTTCGAACCAGCCCATTTCCATTGCCCATATTAGCACGTTAGCGCCTTGCGTCGCGGCTTCAAGCGCTTCTTCTAGCGTTATGACCGATTTGCCACGCCCTGACTTTCCGTAAACCGTGTACACGTTGGACGATACATATCCGCCAACCGTTTGGTTAATAAAGTCGAATTTGGACTTCCATAGGCGAAATGACTCTCCGGCTTTGCGCCGTTCGTACTCCGACAGGAACTGTTCGCCAACCGTTCGTAAATCGGTTCCCACAGTTTTACGAACCTTTGTTCTTATTGTAATACGTTCTAACTCATCCGTCAACCACTTCGCGAAATTTTCAAATTCTGTTTGGGAGTATTTTTCGAAGTCCTTGCCGCTCACCAAATCATTAAACATGCGCTTGCCCGCATTGTCCTTGATTTTACGTGCGAGAAACTCGTAGCTGTCCTCGACATTTGGCTGATAGTCGAACGCTTGGCACTCGGCAACAACGGTGCGAAAGTCAGGTGCCTGTCCGCGATTTCGCTCGGCATAATCGACTATAAAGCGGTAAGTTTCACGCTCACCTGCTGTGCCAAAGTGCGACTCGTCGACGCCGAAGCGTTTGAGCGCCGCGACGTCGTTTTGGTCTATGACTTTCGATAATAGCATTTGACCGTAATTCAAACGATCACCTCCGTAATTTCTTTCTGTTATTTATCATGAAGGGAATATCCGTTTCTACTCAACCTTACCTAATTCCGTATCAATCTCCGCAATTTTCACCTTATATTCCTCATCTCCAAACTCAGCTAACAACCGCGCGTAATCGTTCCGTTCGTCCAACAATTCGTTTATTCGTCGCTCACGCTCCCGTGCTTTGTTATACCGTTCAATTTCCGGCGCAACCTTCGGCAGTCGGCCACCTCGACCGCGGAAGTCGACAGTCGTAAACATAACTGCAACGTCACCGCCTTTATGCGACGCCAAATATTCCTCGGCTTTGTCTGCCTTGGCGATTAATTGAAGGTCCTCCTCGTCAGCTTCGAGCCATTCAGCCGAATAAACGTCGGTTAGTTCGTAAACAGTTTCCGTCCACTCCGCTTCGGGATAATAATGCTGTTCAACGCGCCAGCTATCGACGGTAAAAAAGCGGTCGGGATAACCTTCGCAAGTAACAAGGTCGCCAAAATTAAACTTCATTGGCGTTCACCGAACTCTTTCTGAAACTGGGTTTGCATTAGCCCGGCAATGTCGGAACAAAGCCTCGTTGGTGTCGCGCAAAGCAATCCGTTCATTCCGTATAGTTCTACGTAGTCGAAGGTCATTAGGTGTTCTAGCGATTTACAAAAGCCAAGTTTCGGGCAGAAATTTTCTCCGTCAAAGTATCCTCTGTACTCTTTGTTGCCATTTCGATTAAATGCGAACACAAAAATCCGTTGCATATGTTCATCTCCGCCCCCTCTTACTTTCGCCTTCAAATTCCAACAATGCACACATGTCGCGCATACGGTCGTACAATCGGCTGTCGAAAACACGCGCCATATCATCGATTGGCAAGTTGCTAGTGTAGACGGTCGGCATGGCGTTTGACACGCGGTAATTAATGACGCTGTGCAAATCTCCGCGAAATCCCTCCGTCGCTTGCCTTACACCAATGTCATCAAGCACCGCAAAAGGCGCTTGTTTTGCGCGCTCCATTGCGGAATAATATCGTTTAGCCGCCGGCTCGGCGATGGAGTCCGGCACTCTTGCACGATTAAACTCGTTATAGTCCGTTTGCCACGAATTTACGTCTAAAAAGTACGCCGGCGCTTGCAACGGTTGCCTATTCCGCTGCAGACTGCCAAGAAAATGCGTGACTAGCCAAGCGTTCAGGACTGCGACAGCCGACGTGGTTTTGCCGGTGCCGGGCGACTCGCTGAAAAGGTATAGCGACTTTATCCGTTCGCCGTCCACCTCGAATTGTCGCTCGAACGTCCGCACATAAGCGTCAAGCGCCTTATAAACCGACTGCTGGCTGTCCCGTGCCGGCGAATTGTCAAGCGTCACATACCGGTAGTCAGCCGGCACATTCGCCGCGCCAACTCGACCGCCGTCGCCGTTTAGTCCGTGAAAAGCTACGCAAGCGTCGGTCATTGTCGGCATGTATTCGCCGTCGGCTTGGCGCGAGTATGGCGCAAGTAGGCAGCGGTGACGTTTATTGCTCGTCATGGAATCACTCCTTCCGTTTTGCTACGCGGTCATAACGGCGCCTTTTCAATTCCGCGTTAATTTCGTGAATGTAAGCGTCTAATTGATCGTCATTCAGCGCGTTTAAGTCAGGCAGCGTTAAGGCAGCGTCATCACCGGCGACTATTCCGTAATAAGTGCGGTATTCATTGGAATCGTATGAAATCACGTCGAATTCTTTTCCGATTTCTTTGGCGTACCAATATAGCGGGCCTGACGATTTTATAATGCGAATTTTCAACGGCTACACCTCCTTATAACCAATCCGCTAATTCTTCGTAATCAACTTCGTCAACTTTTTTCCGTCGATTCTCCCGCGCGATTTCGGACTGAGCAACAGCGAAAAAACGATCCATGTAGGAAATCATGAAAACAACGGTCGGATACGGAAATTGATCGGGCTTATTCGTCCGATATTCGCGCCAACATATTTCGATAAATCGTTTTAATACCGCGTTGCCGTAACGCCCTTGCGCGTTCTTCAACATTCCGCGCTCTCTCGACCATCGGGCTGATTTAGCGCCAGTTCCGCCCGGCGCATAATCGACACCGTAAAGTTCCTTCGTCTTGTCGCCGATAAAAGCAAGGAATGTATTTGCGTTCCAGTCCGTAATGTCACGGGCTTGCCAGTCGTATTGCGATGGTTTGTGTTGCTTAGTCATTCCTTTCTCCTTCCTTCCTAGTTTTAATTGCGTCCAAAGACCGTTTAATTGTCGTTTGAAACGACTGGTAATACGCCGCAGTTTTAAATCCGGGCAACTTGCCGTTATTCATGCGATTTCACCGTCCTTTTTCCGTAAAATTCTCGGCGTAATAGCCGTTTTAAACGTCGCCTAGGGTATTTCTTCATGAACGCAACACCTCGCCTATTTTGTCACGAATTTTGCGGATTTCCATAAGCAATTCCGTCAGGCTTTCCGCGTCAGATTCTTTTAACTGGCGGTCAATGATTCCGTTGATTGCTCCTTCTAACGTTTCGTAATAGCCTTCGTCGCGCCATTCGGTGCGTGGCGTTGGGTCAGCGCCTTCCGCTTGCATACGTGGCCAGTTCGGCGATTTCGTCGGGTCGACGGTATAGCGCTTTTGGAGGATGATGTTCAGTGTGTCGGACGTGATTCGGTAGTCCGGCGTGACTTCGATATTTAATGGCATAGTATCGGCTCCTTTTCGGTGATTTTGGCGCGGGCGGCGCACGTGACATTTTTAGTCGTCTGAGCTGACGGCGCGCCGTGTGGCTTCGATTTTATGTCTTAATCTCTTTTATATTTTATATAAAATACTCTGCGCAGAAGAATATAAGTAGTATTGATTGATGGCGCGAGCGATAGCGAAGCGCAAAGTATTTATTCTTTTTTATAAGTTCTTTTTAAATACTTCTTTTTCATTTATTCTTCGGTAGATAATAATCTCTACTAACATAGATTGTATCTTTACTCCGGTAGTTTTTGACCTTTTTCCTTGCCAAGCAGACTTCCGGCGTTGTCATACTTACACCTGACCGCTCGTATCTTCTCGCGTATTTCCTCCTCATTTTCGCGGAATCTTGCCCGGTCTAGCGGGTCGTGTACGACGTAAACAATCCGGTCTTTGCCGCGCCCGCTTGGCTTATATTCAAGCGTTACCAGCCCCGACGCCTCTAGTATCGCGTCGAGCACCGGCAGTGTCGAGTAGGACAGTTGGAATTTTTCCGTAACACTGGCGCGGCCTTTCCACGCGCGACCTTCGTCATGATTGCGATAACGCAGTAAGTATAGATAGTATAGCGTTGCCTTGTCGCCGATGTACGGGTGGTATAAATCGAAAATTTCGTGGAACATTAGCGAAAAGCCGGTTCGGGTTGTGCCGGTTCGTATATATGCGTTTGGTTGTGTCAATTGGCGTTGACCTCCTTTACTAAGCTAAATTCGCCTTCATTGGAAAACGAGAAATATCTTTTAAGCGCATAGAGTTTATATATTCGGCACCTCCATGTTCGATTAATAACTTATCAATATACGACACACCACGAGCCGTAACATACGTTTGAACATTGTTGAATTCGTAATATCGTGAAGGTGTTTGTTTCACTTTAAAATATCCTTCATTTATAAAACGTTGGTAAGGAATAGGCGAACCGCCTTTTTGAGTAAACACGCCTGCGGCTTTTAAAAACGCAGATAGTTTATTCCTGCCAATTCCTAATGTCTTACTTACTTGTTCTAATGTTTGTAAATTTTCCGCTGAAATAAATCTGTCATGTTGTTCAACCTTTGGTTTCATTATTGCGATTTGCTCATTCTGTTTTCTGACAGTTTCCAACGTCGCACTGAAAAGTAATTTCGTTTGTTCATCTGCAAATGGTAAATATGTATTAACAAATAATTCATCATTCGCGACATATCCACCAGTTTTACGAATAGTTGGAATAACTTCATGAGTGATCCAGCGTTTGAATTGTTTAGCTTCGGGTTTACGACTGCCAAGAATTAATGTATAGAGGCCAGGTTCATTAACAATATTTGTTTCACCTTGACGCCCTAAGTTGAACTTAGCCCGTTCATCGTTATCTAATCTTTGTAAAGCCATAGTTGGATTTGTAATTTCTAGTATTTCACAGACATCTTTTGCAACAAACCAAGGTTCATTGTTCACTAATACGGTTCTTACTTGACGTCCTTCGTAATTAAAAATCTTTGTTAATCCATCCATAACTAATACCCCTTCTTTCTTATTATTTTTCCTGTATGTTATATATTCGTTGATGTAGATTTTTGGGCGTTTTTAACCCTTTCATATATACTATCGTTCGATATGAGCAAAGTTGGTCACTTTTTCACCCTATACTCTATTAACCAAAATTGCGACCGAAATTGCACCACGTTTTAAAAAATTTTTTCGCCCTATACTTTACATAGACAAAACCGCGTCTAAAACTGCACCATAAATTTCAAAAAAAAAAATAAGCCCACGCAATTTGCGCGAGCCTATTCTTCATTCAGTCCAATCTAAAATTACCGCTTTCTTGCACCTCGGACACTCAAAGTCCTCGGCGTCCATTAGCACGGTTACTCTCTTCTTACACGCCGGACACTCGACTTGTTGTCGCCGGAATGCCCCAAGAAACATACCGCCTCCCATTAATATTGCGCCAATACCGAACGGGATACCGATGATGGTTAAGCATAACACGCCGCCGAACAACGCAATGACAGCGCCAGTCAAACCGACAAAGAACCGCGTAATTGTGCCGAATAGGCCTGTGCGCGTTTTCTTCCGCTTGACTTCCATCCGCATGACATTATCTGTTACGATTTCCGCCATTATAACACGTCCTTTTTGCTTTTATTATAGCGGACATGGCGAAATTTTACAATTATCAGCTTCGGTGGTATAATATTCGTCAGAATGGCGCCGGAAAATTTGTCGGAATTCCGACGAACAATTCACCGGAATGGTGGCGCACAATTCACCTCACAAACCCCGTCATATCAACGCTTAGGAAGCTTGGTGTTCCAGCCGCAATTTGTCTGCAACCATCGCGATGAACTCTGAATTTGTCGGCTTTGCTTTTGACATGCTTACGGTATATCCAAACAAATTTGATATCGATTCAATATTGCCGCGGGACCACGCTACTTCAATGGCATGACGGATGGCCCGTTCTACCCTGCTTGCTGTCGTATTGTATTTTTTGGCAATATCCGGATATAACACTTTTGTAATTGAACCTAATAATTCGATATCATTGTACACCATCGAGATCGCATCCCTTAAATACATATATCCTTTAATATGGGCTGGTACGCCGATTTCATGAATAATATTGGTAATACTGGCATCCAGACTTTTGTTGGCACGGGGTTGAATAACCGCTTGACTCAAATTATTGTTTGCCATATTATTTTTCGGTAAAAGACCGATTCTAAAAACATTTCGGATTTGTTCAACCAACTGGTCCATATTGAACGGTTTTAAAACAAAATATGATGCACCCAATTCAAGTGCTTTTTTTGTGACATCTTCTTGACCAAATGCGGTTAGCATAATAACTTTTGGCATGTATTCTTTTTCCTTTAATCGTTCTAAAACCGCAAGACCATCCAAATGAGGCATAATAATATCCAATAATAAAACATCCGGTTTTAATTGATCAATCATTTTTAAACAATCTTGCCCATTAAATGCTATATCAACAACTTCCATCCCTTCTTGACTATTTATGTAATTTTTTAATAAATTAGTTAGTTCTTTATTGTCATCAACAATACAAACTTTAATATTTTCCACAAGACATCCTCCCTATACAAAATCTCTTTATTCATTGTAAATAAAATTTTCGACACTTCCAATAAAAATCCCTTTAATTTTTTAAAAAAATGTCCTTTTTCCTATATTTCTTACTTTTTTCTACAACATGTGACATTTTTCTTTTTTTATCGGTAAAAATTTCAATTTGGCCCACTTCGAATTTTAGGTAAAAGCGAAAAAAAAAAAACGAGAAGCCCGTTTGGGTCTCGTTTAACTTGCTTTTTCTTCATTCTCATATATATTTATGCCGGCTTCATTTAACATCCACTCAATATGAACGCCGTAGCCGCTTGTCGGATCATTGACAAAAACATGGGTTACCGCCCCGATCAATTTACCGTCCTGAATGATTGGACTACCACTCATTCCTTGGACAATTCCCCCCGTTTTTTCCAATAGCTTCGGATCCGTTATTTTTAATACCATTCCTTTTGTGGCCGGAAATTTTTGTGGAATGGAACTGATGATTTCAATATCAAACAATTCCACTTTGTCATTATCAACAACAGTCAATATTTTTGCCGGTCCTTTTTTTACTTCATGGGATAATGCAATTGGAATCGGCTCATTCATAACCGGATTCGATAAAGTTTTATGGATTGTTCCATATATGCCAAACTGATTATTTTTTTCGATATTCCCAATCGTATTCCTTTGATTTAAAAATTTGGCCAATTTTTCCCCCGGTACACCATTCGCACCTTTTTGAATGGAGGTTACGGTTGAAGGTACAATATATCCATCTTTTACAACGATCGGTAATTTCGTATCCATATCTGATATGACATGTCCCAGCGCCCCATATTTTTTCGACTTTGGATCATAAAATGTTAATGTTCCAATTCCGGCGGCTGAGTCACGAATATAGAGACCTAATTTGTAATTACTATCCCCTTTTTCTTGCTGTGGGGTTAATTGGGTTTCGAATTCTTTATCTTCTCTTTGAATGCCTAGTTGCAAAGGTTCCCCTTTTTCCCCCGCTTCTTGTACGAAGGAACCCACTTCATTGATGGATTCAATGGTTTTTCCGTTAATTTTTGTAATTAAGTCACCGATTTTAATCCCTGCTTCTTCACCAGGGGAAACCTTACCTGCATCGGTCTCTACTTGATGATAACCGACGACCAAAACCCCTTTTGAATTTATTTTTACACCAATGGATTGTCCGCCGGGGATGACCTTAAAATCCTTCAACACGTTTACATGTACTTTTTTGATTGGTAAACCTGCTATATGGTAAACGACTTCACTTTCACCTTTTTGTTTTGCTTGAAGCTGTATTTCATTTTCCTTTTGAAGTTGTAGATGATCCCGGTCACCATTCGCCTCTACAAAAGTTGCAGTGGGTAAAGTGAAAGTCTGCCCTTCAAAAAACGTGATCTCATTCGGTATTTTCAGTATTCTTCCGACTGGTGAAAAAAAAGTAAGTAAAACGAAAGAAACAAGGAGAATATACCCAAATCTTTTTCTAATTATGTCTCTGTCCATTTCCATCCACTCTCCTCGCTTCATGTCCACACAAAGGTTACATTTATAATCTTGCCGATAAAGCAAGCAATTATAATGACAGAAATAAAAAAAATACTGTAGAGAATGGATATTTTTGGACGAACTCTTATTTATACTTTTAAAAATGAACTTATCAATTTAACTGAGCGTATTTTTTAATTCCGCAGCACTTTGTAACATCTCTTTCGCATGTTGTTCGGTTGCTGTCGTAATTTGTGCACCCGAAATCATCCGGGCCAGTTCACCGATCCGTCCCTCTTCAGTTAACTTGGACAGGATGGTTTTTGTCCGATTGCCCTTTACTTCTTTTTTAATTAAGATATGATGATCGGACATCGCCGCAACTTGCGGTAAATGGGTAATGGATAGCACTTGAGAACCAACTGATATTTGGTAAATCTTTTCGCCGATTGCTTGGGCAACACGACCGCTTACACCTGTATCCACTTCATCAAAAATGATCGAAGTAATTCCTTGATGTGAAGAAAAGATGGTTTTTAATGCCAGCATGATTCGGGACAATTCACCACCCGAAGCAATTTTTGTCAACGGTTTCGGCGGTTCACCCGGGTTTGTACTCATATAAAATTCAACCTGGTCCATTCCGTTCGGATAAAACTTTTGGGACTGTTCTAAGAAGTATACATGAAAAACCGTTTTTTCCATATAAAGACTTTTTAATTGTTGATGAATAGCATGGGCAAGTTTTTTGGCAGTTTTTTTCCGTAAATCCGTTAAATTTTTTCCTTCTACTGCTAAATCTTTTTCCACAGACTTTAGTTTTTTATTCAACGATTCAATATGATTTTCTTTATTGGAAATCATTTCAATTTCTTCTTCAATTTTTGAAGCATATTCAAGAATCATTTCAATTGTTTGACCGTATTTTCTCTTCAATTGGTTAATTTCATTTAAACGAGTCTCTATTTCATTCAACCGGTTTGGATCAAATTCCATTTCATCTAATTGTGATCGGAGTGAATGAACCACATCCTCTAACTGATAAAAACTGTTGGATATAATTTGTCGAGTATCATTGTAGGCTTCATCAATGCCGGCTGCTTCTTCAATATTGGAAAGAGCTAAACTGACCCAATCCAAACCTTTTTGCTCACCTTGTAAAGCTTCATATGCGGTAAGAATGGAATGATAAAGTTTTTCAAAATTATTCAGTTTCCTTTTTTCCGTTAATAATTCTTCATCTTCGCCAATGGTAAGTTCAGCATTGGTAATTTCCTCGAGCTGAAATGTTAATAAATCTAATCGTTGGGCCATCAGTTGTTCATTTTGGGTAAGGGCAGCAATATCCTTTTTGATTTTTTCATATTCGCGATAAAGCGTTTGATATTCAGTTAATGCTTTTTGAACAGCTTGTCCACCAAATTGATCAAGTAAAGTCAGATGGTTTTTTTCATCCATAAGTTCTTGATTTTCATGTTGTCCGTGAATGTCAACTAATGTGCGGCCGATTTCCCGGAGTGTTGCAATGGTAACTAGTTTTCCGTTTATTCGACAAACACTTTTACCGGAAGCGTACATGTCCCTTTTGAGAACAATCATACCATCTTCCATTTCGATTCCAAAAACGGCTAATTTTTCAATGGAAGGATGATCATCTTCAACTAAAAATAACCCTTCTATCTCCGCTTTTTCTTCCCCGTGCCGAACAAAATCAGACGAGCCTCTCCCACCGATCAAAAGATGAATTGCATCGATAATGATTGATTTTCCTGCACCGGTTTCTCCGGTTAATACAGTGAAACCTTTTTGAAATGAAATTGAAATTGATTCAATGATCGCAAAGTTTTTTATCGCAAGTTCTGCCAACAAGTTTTTCCCTCTCCTTTATTGACTACATTTTTTGAAGTTGGATGTATTGGCCGTTAAGCAAGCATATTGATTAATCTATCTTTAATTCGTTCCCCGTCTTCCGGTGTAGCAACAATAATCAAACAAGTATCATCTCCGCAAACAGTTCCTAAAATTTCATCCCAATCAAGTTGGTCAATCAAATTCCCTACCGCATTCGCATTACCCGGTATCGTTTTTAAAATGATAAAATGATCGACCATATTTATTTTTACAAAGGCATCGACTAAAAGTTTTTGCAATTTTTCCATTGGGTTATATCTTTGATCCGATGGGAGACTATACTTATAAAGTCCGTTTTTTGATGGTATTTTCACGAGATGAAGCTCTTTGATGTCACGGGAGATTGTGGCTTGCGTTACATTAAAGCCGGCGTTTTTTAATTGTTCAACAAGTTCATCCTGTGTTTCAATATCATATTTGGCTATGATTTCCCGTATTTTTAAATGACGTTGCAGTTTACTCATCATTTCACCCGCTTAAATAATCATTATTTTATTTTCTATATCTATTTTACATAAAAATTTTGTCGGTGGAAAAATATGAAGATGAAAATTAACTGTTTCTCTATGATGTTCGCGTTATTAGCGATCCGGTAGAGCTCATCTTATTTGTTGTTGCCTTTCATTTCCCCTTACCCTGCCCCCTGCTTATCCTTATTATAAGGGAAACAAAGACATTTAAAAATGGTCTTTTTGTAAGTGCAATAGGAAATAATCATGGCCGCCGTATTTATACAGGGATTTTTGAATTTAAAAAAAGAGAGGTTATTCCTCTCTTTTTCCATGTTTCAATTGATTGTGGGCGTCAATGACAAGCTCGGCTATTGGTGTCTGAAACTGATTCTTTCCTTTTACTCCCTCATTGTAACCCGGCCATTTTAAATGGAGTAAAAATTCGATATTCCCATCTCCGCCGGTAATTGGCGAATAATCGATATTCAGGCAATCAAATCCTTCATTTAAGGAAAATTGAAGAATATCCTCTATAACCATCTCATGTACTTTCCGATCCCTGACAATACCTTTTTTACCAACCAGTTCTTTGCCCGCTTCAAATTGAGGTTTAATCAGTGCCACAATGTCACTGTCCGGAACTAATATCTTTTTTAGCGGTGGCAAAATACGTTTTAAGGAGATAAAGGAAACATCAATACAAGCAAATTCAGGCATTTCCCTTGATAAATCTTCAGGTTTTAAATAACGGAAATTTGTTCGTTCCATGACGATAACCCGTTCATCTTGACGCAGTTTCCATGCCAGCTGATTATAGCCGACATCAACAGCATAACAATATTTTGCCCCGTTTTGGAGTGCACAATCGGTAAACCCACCGGTTGAAGCTCCGATATCGATGATAATTTTACCTTTAACGGTCAGATCAAATACCTTTAATGCTTTTTCGAGCTTATACCCGCCTCTTGAAACATATGGCATTTGTTTTCCTTTAATTGATATGTCAATATCTTTTGGCACCTTGACTCCGGGCTTATCCAATCTTTGTTCATTGGAATACACGATACCTGCCATAATTGCCCTTTTTGCTTTTTCTCTTGTTTCAAAAAAGCCACGTTCATTGAGCAAAATATCCAATCTTTCTTTTTCCAAATTCCTCAAGCCCTTTTTTCTGTTTTTGCAACATCGTTCTTATAGTTTGAACAATATGATCGGAAGTTAATCCGATTTCATTCAACAGTTCATGGACTTCCCCGTGATCAATAAACTGATCCGGGATGCCCAGCCTCATGATTTGATTCGAATAGCCGTTATCATGGGCAAATTCCAAGACTGAACTGCCGAAACCACCTTGTAATACGCCTTCTTCAACAGTAAGAACAGGTAGTCCTTTTTCAAAAATGCGATTTAACAATTTTTCATCCAGCGGCTTGATAAAACGGGCATTGACGACCATTGCTTGAATTCCGGTTTTTTCTAATTTTTTCCTTGCTTCCAGCGCCATCGGGATTGTTGTCCCAAACGTTAAAATTGCGGCATCCTTACCATCTTTTAAAACTTCCCATGAACCGATCGGAATCTCTTTTAGTTCATCGTCAAGAGTAACCCCGTAACCATTGCCTCTCGGGAACCGCATGGCAATAGGTCCGTCATCATATTTAACAGCCGTATACACCATATGTCTACCCTCATTTTCATCTTTAGGCATCATCAATACCATGTTTGGAACACTTCTTAAAAAGGCAATATCGAACACACCTTGATGGGTATCGCCGTCCGCACCAACGAGTCCTGCCCGATCGATGCCAAAAAATACATTTAAATTTTGCCGACAGATATCATGGACAATTTGGTCATAAGCCCGTTGCAGAAAAGTCGAATAGATCGTTAAATAAGGTTTCATATTTTGTGTTGCCAGTCCGGCAGCCAATGTTGTGGCATGTTGCTCGGCAATCCCGACATCAATCACCCGATCCGGAAATTCAGCTTGAAACCCTTCTAATTTTGATCCAACTGTCATTGCCGGTGTAATCGCAACAATCCTTTTATCATCTCTGGCCAATTCACGAACGGTTTCACTGACAACTTTACTCCAAGCAGGTGGACTATTAACCGGTTTTATAAAATCGCCAGTTTCAATTTTATATGGACCGGTCCCATGCCAAGTTCCCACTTTATCATTTTCGGCCGGATAATATCCTTTTCCTTTTTTTGTGACAACATGAAGCAATACCGGACCATTCGTTTTTTTCGCATAGGTCAGGTTTTCGAACAAATCTTCAAAATTATGTCCGTCAATTGGTCCCAGATAGGTAAAACCTAGCTCTTCAAAGAACATCCCGGGCACAAATAAATATTTGAAGCTATCTTTTAGACGTTCTGCTTTAGATGCCACTAATCCGCCAACTGCCGGGATTCTTTTCAAGAAAGCTTCGACTTCATCTTTCGCCCAATTGTATTTCCCTGCCGTTCGGAGTCTTCCAAGCATATTGTGCACGGCCCCGACATTTGGCGCAATGGACATTTCATTATCATTTAAGATAACAATGATATTCTTCTTTTCATGTCCGATATGATTTAATGCTTCCAGTGCCATACCACCGGTTAATGCTCCATCACCAATTACCGGTACGATAAAATGCTTTTCACCTTTAAGATCACGGGCAATTGCCATTCCCATTGCGGCAGAAAGACTCGTTGAACTATGACCCGTTTCCCAGATGTCATGTTCACTTTCATTTCGTTTTGGAAAACCACTTAAGCCCTTATATTTCCTTAATGTGCCAAAATCTTTCGCCCTGCCTGTTAGAATTTTATGGACATAACTTTGATGACCAACATCCCAAATAATTTTATCACGCGGACTTTCGAAAACTTTATGCAAAGCAATCGTTAACTCAACAACACCTAAGTTGGGGCCAATGTGACCACCGGTTTTAGACAAGTTTTCAATTAAAAATTTACGAATTTCTTCACTTAATTGTTTCAACTCAGCAATAGACATGTCACGGAGAAAAGAAGGACTCGTTATGGATTTTAGATCCATATTGGATCACTCACTTTCATTTCAAATTCCGGAAAAAAGTTTTAATGCTATTCTCTATATTATAACAGTATCCATTCATTCTACAAGAAGTTAACTTTTGTTTTGGACAAAAGCGTTAGCGATCTCGTTTGGCGATCAATTCCGTAATAAAGGAAAGTTGTCCGGTATCAATCGGCAAGGATTCAAGGATTCCTTCCGCTTTAGCAATATGTTCTTTTAATTTATTTTTTGCACCATTAAGAGTAAGGATCTTCGGATACGTACTTTTCTGCTTTTCTCGGTCACTTCCAACGTCTTTTCCGATCTGTTCGATTGTTCCTTCAACATCTAATATATCGTCGCGAATTTGAAAGGCGAGTCCAATATGATAGCCGAATTGCTCCAATAAATCGATTGTGGCTTTATCAGCGTCTGCTAAAATGGCACCGACTTTGACACAAAAAGTAAGTAATTTTCCGGTTTTATGGGTATGAATATATTCCAGTTCAGTCAATTGTAAATTTTGATTTTCCCCTTCCATATCTGCTATCTGACCCGCTACCATTCCTTCCGGGCCACTCGCTTTTGCCAATTCGTTAATAATTGCCAATCTCTTTTCTGCAGAAAGCTGTTTTATTTCTGAAATAATTTGGAAACTATAGGTCAATAAACCATCTCCCGCCAAAATTGCTGTTGCCTCGCCATACATTTTATGATTTGTCGGTTTGCCTCTGCGAAAATCATCATTATCCATCGCAGGGAGATCATCATGAATAAGTGAGTACGTATGAACCATCTCAACGGCACAGGCAACAGGCAAGCCGATTGCTACATCTTTTTTGAAAGCAGCAAGCGTTGAAAAAATTAGCATTGGACGGATTCTTTTTCCTCCTGCTTGTAATGAATAATCCATAGCATTTTTTAAAGTTTCTGGTGTTTTTAAGCGTTGAATCATTATTTTTAGCTCTTTATTGACCGTTTCCAAATAGTTTGCCAAGTGATCAGGATATTTTTGCAACTTTAATCCACCTCATTGATTGAGAAATTGTCAATTTCCCCGTTATCCTTTAATATTTCCGTCAATTGTTCTTCCACGTTTTTTAATTTTTGATGGCAGATTTTTGCTAATTCCATACCTTCTTTATATTTGGCAATAGCCGTTTCTAAAGGGACATCTCCACCTTCTAAAATATCGACTATCCCTTCTAATTTTTCCATTGCTTCTTCAAATGTTAAATTTTCCTTTTCTGTTTTTCCCGGAATTTCACTCATCTTGTTTCTTCCTCTCTTTCAATGATTTTTGCTTTTAACGTTCCATCAGTCAATGTCACTTTGATCGAATCACCGACTTTTACATTATTAATTGATTTAATAATGTGATCTCCACTATCATAGGCGATTGAATAGCCCCGTTCCATCACTTTCAAAGGACTAAGAACATTTAATGTTGAAACTTGGTTGAGAAATTCCTTTTCTTTTAATTTAAAAATTGCTTCAAACGATCGGCTCATACGCTTTACTTGTTGTCCGAGTTTATTATTGGCAGCATCAAACTGTCCTTGAGGATGGTTTGATTTTAGCCGCTGTTCAAGATACTTCATTTTTTGATTGGTATCAGTAATTTTCTGTTTTAGCAGCCGATTTGCCTGTTCTACCGTTCTGTCCAGATGTTCCGTTTTTTGCTCGAACAATTTTTGTGGGTAGCGAAAGGCATATGATTTTGTTAGTCGGTCGAGACGTTTAGATTCGACATTCGTTCTTTCTTTTATTGCCCGGATTAACCGGATTTTTCGATTTAATATTCTTTCAATCAAATCATCAATATTCGGCACGGCCAGTTCAGCTGCCCCGGTTGGAGTCGGTGCTCGCAGATCTGCAACAAAATCAGCGATCGTTGTATCCGTCTCGTGTCCGACAGCAGAAATGACAGGAATCTCGGAAGCGAAAATGGCCCTTGCCACCGCCTCCTCATTAAATGCCCATAATTCTTCAATTGATCCTCCTCCGCGCCCAACAATAAGGAGATCTGCTTCCTTTCTTGAATTGGCCGTTTCAATGGCGGATACAATCGAGGCTGCAGCGGCATTTCCTTGTACAAGAGCCGGATAAATGATAATTTTGGCAATCGGATACCTTCTTTTTATCGTTGTAAGAATATCGCGAATGGCGGCACCGGTAGGAGAAGTAACGACGCCTACTGTTTTTGGATAAAGAGGGAGCGGTTTTTTTCGGTCTTTATTAAATAAACCTTCTTTGCTCAACTTTTCCTTCAGTTGTTCAAACGCTAAATATAAAGCACCAATTCCTTCCGGTTCCATTTCTTTAACATAAATTTGGTATTGTCCGCTCGGTTCATAGACAGTTACTTCACCGTGCAATAACACGGTCATGCCGTTTTCAGGTTCGAAGCGTAGTTTCTTAGCTTGGGATGAAAACATAACAGCTAAAATTCTTGCTTTATTATCTTTTAAAGTGAAATACAAATGTCCGCTCGTATGTTTTTTATAATTGGATATTTCACCTTTGACAAAAACGTCTTGAAGATGGGGATCAAAATCAAATTTTCGTTTAATATATCTCGTTAAGGCCTGAACAGTTAAATATTGAACTTTTTCCATATGTAAACCCCTCAATCACAAAAAAAACCAATGTGAAATCTGAATATCATAATAATAGTTTACTAAAAATAAGAGAAGCAGTCACCGATTTCTGGCACTGCTTTTCTATTTCTTATTTTCATTTAGCGGTATATTTCATAGCCGCTTTTACAGTGTTGGCCAAAAGCATTGTTATTGTCATCGGTCCAACCCCACCGGGAACCGGCGTTATATAAGAAGCTTTATTTTTTACCTCATCATATAAAACATCGCCGCATAGTTTTCCTTCCTCATTTCGATTCATACCAACATCAATAACGACGGCACCTTCTTTTACATAATCTGCAGTAATGCGGTTCGCTTGTCCAATCGCACTTACTAATACGTCAGCTTGTCTTGTAATTGAAGGTAGGTCAACTGTTTTGGAATGGCAATAGGTAACTGTTGCATTTTCCCCCAGCAATAATTGTCCCATCGGTTTCCCGACAATATTACTTCTTCCGATAACGACAGCATGCTTTCCTGTCAAATCTATATGTATTTCCTTCAACATTTCAATGATTCCAAGTGGCGTACATGGAACAAAAGTATCTTCGCCGGTTAACAGTTTACCGACATTAAGCGGATGAAAGCCATCGACATCTTTATCCGGATGAATTGCTTCAATAACCACCTTTGGATTTATTTGATTCGGTAAAGGCAATTGAACTAAAATTCCGTGAATCTCCTTATTTTCATTCAGTTCCTTGATCCTGGCCAGCAAAAATTCTTCAGTAATATTCTCTTCATATTTAAGTAATAGAGAATAAATGCCAACTTCTTTACATGCTCTTTGTTTGTTTCTGACATAGGTTTGACTGGCCGGATCGTCTCCAACCAAAATAACAGCTAAACCGGGTGTAATCCCTTTTGCTTTTAGTTCCTCGACCGCCTGTTTCAATTCTTCTCTCTTTTTACCGGCAATTGCTTTCCCGTCAATGATTTGACCAGCCATAATTTCCCCCTCCAAAAAATTGATTATTTTCCCAATGTTTCCATGACCTTTGCTAAAACTCCGTTAATAAAGCGACTCGATTTTTCATCACCAAATCTTTTCGCAATTTCAACGGCTTCATTAATTGATACGGTATATGGAACATCTTCCATATATTTCATCTCATAAACAGCAATCCGTAATAAATTTCTGTCGATATTCGCCAAACGGTCAAGTGACCAATTTTCTAAATGGTCGGTAATGATTTGATCTAACTCATGCAAATGTTCCACCGTACCGAAAAACAATTTTTTTAAAAACACATCATCACTATCTTTTCCGAGAACATGGCGATACGCATTTTCCGGATCGGATTTCCCGACATCCACTTGAAAAACTGCTTGTAACGCTTTTTCTCTTGATGTTCTCCTATTCATTTATAAAGTACTCCTTTTCAAACATAAGTTTTGATTTTGAACCATACATTTCTCACGTTATACGAATGAAACTACTCAAAATCATAGCATAAATGATTGAAAAAAGGAAAGAGTTCACAGAGGAATTTTGCAAAATAGGAGAGGAGGTTTTATTCTGTAGAAGAGAAAATTGGAACTTCGGGAGTTAAAGTGACTTTAGCATACAAAAAGCAGGAACATAAGTTCCTGCTTTTTGTATTATTCAACGACCGGATTTTGTTGTTCTTCTTTTTGCGTTTCAAAATTGACGTTTACAATATGGATATTTACTTCATCTGTTTCCAACCCGGTCATATTGTACAAAGCTTGTCGAATATTTTCTTGAATACTTTGTGCTACTTTCGGAATGGAAACACCGAAGTTCAGAATACAATACACATCAATTTTAATTTGATTGTCAGACAAATCAACACGAATCCCTTTTCCATGGTTTTTCTTCCCTAATCGTTCAACAACACCTGCGGCAAAGTTACCGCGCATCGTCGCCACCCCATCAATTTCCGATGCGGCAATTCCGGCGATCACTTCAATCACTTCAGGTGCAATTTCAATTTTTCCTAAACCATCCAGATTCATTTCCAATGCATTATTTTCGGGCATCAGCTTACACCACCTTAGGCATTATTTTTCATTACGTCATACATTTCAAGGAATTTTGTATTGAAATCCCCTGATTTAAACGCTTGATGTTCGAGCACCTTTAAATGGAATGGAATTGTCGAATAAATTCCCTCGATAACAAATTCACCCAACGCCCGTTCCATTTTCTTAATCGCTTCTTCCCTTGTAGGCGCATGGACAATCAGTTTAGCGATCATTGAATCATAGTAAGGCGGAATGGCGTATCCGGGATATGCGGCCGAGTCAACCCGAACACCGGGACCACCCGGGGCAAGATACATGTTAATCTTTCCCGGAGACGGCATGAAATTTTTCTCGGGATTTTCTGCATTAATTCTGCACTCGATTGCCCATCCATTAAAGGTGACGTCTTCTTGTTTCAATGTGAGTTCTTTTCCACTGGCAACAAAAATTTGTCCTTTTATTAAATCGACACCGGTAATCAACTCTGTAACAGGATGTTCAACTTGAATCCGGGTATTCATCTCCATAAAGTAGAATTTTTTCTCCCGGTAATCATATATAAATTCTACCGTACCTGCACCTGTATAATCAACTGCTTTTGCTGCTTTAACTGCCGCTTCTCCCATTTTATTCCGAATTTCCGGGGTTAATGCCGGAGATGGTGCTTCTTCGATCAATTTTTGCAATCTTCTTTGTACAGAGCAATCCCGTTCCCCTAAGTGAATCACATTTCCGTAATTATCTGCTAAAACTTGAATTTCAACATGGCGAAAATCTTGAATATATTTTTCCAAATAAACGCCGGGATTCCCGAATGCTGTTAGTGCCTCTTGTCTTGTGATATTGATGCCTTTAACTAATTCCTCTTCATTCATGGCAACCCGGATTCCTTTACCACCACCGCCGGCTGTAGCTTTGATTATGACAGGATAACCAATTTCGGATGCCAGTTTCAGTGCGTCGTCCATATCTTCAACAATTCCATTGGATCCGGGAACAATTGGTACGCCGGCCTTTCTCATCGTTTCCCGGGCAACATCTTTTGTCCCCATCTTGGCAATTGCATCACCGCTTGGACCAATGAAAACAAGTCCGCATTCTTTAACTAAATTAGCAAAGTTCTCATTTTCAGCCAAAAATCCATAACCCGGATGGATTGCTTCACATCCCGTTAATTTAGCAACACTTATGATGTTCGCCATATTTAAGTAACTGTCTTTGGATGGATTTGGACCAATACAATAAGCTTCATCTGCCATTTGTACATGAAGAGCTTCTTGATCAGCTTGAGAGTAGACGGCTACTGTCCGAATATCAAGTTCCCTGCAGGCTCGAATAATGCGGACAGCGATTTCCCCCCGATTGGCAATTAAAATTTTTTTTAACACGTTAACCACCTCTTAATCTACCTTAACTAAAAACAGAGGTTGGCCAAATTCGACTAGTTGACCATTTTTGACAAGGATTTCGACAATTTCCCCATCTACATCTGCCTCAATTTCATTAAATAATTTCATGGCTTCGACAATGCATACAACCGAATCACTTTTTACTTTCGAACCGACTTTCACATATGGTTCTGCATCCGGAGATGGTGACGCATAAAAGGTCCCTACCATCGGAGATGTAATTTTATGAAGGTTTTCTTCAGGTGCATTTGTTTTTTCCAATTGGGCTGCCGGATTCGCTTTTGCCGATTCCACCACTTCTTGTACCGGTTGAGCGGCTTGCGGTTGATTGGTCGGTTGATCAATGAAAGTGTTTACAGGTTCAACTTTAATAGGTTCAACCGTTTTAACTTGAACAGGTTGGTTTTTTTTCATTACTAATTTTAATCCATCATATTCATATTTAAATTCATCAATATTTGATTGATCAACAAGCCTGATCAATTCACGAATTTCTTGAACTTTTAACATGTCTACACCCCTTAAATTATGACTAGCTACTAATAGTATACATTAAAATTTTACTGTAGTACATTGGGATTGACAAGCAAATCATCATTCAGGTATGAAAATTACTTTTTAAAAAGAGAAAAGTGTTCCGGATGTTGGAACACTTTATTAAAAAATAATCCTTTTGATTTGTTCGCTTATTCGACAAGCACCATGCTGTTTTTTTATTTCGTTTCATTTTCACTCTGGAATGCAACCGTAACAGATGAATTACCCATTTCCTTTTTTACAATTTTAATAATCTCATTCGCTTTTGCTTTTGAAGGCTCTTCCCCTTTGACAGTAACTAGCACTTCAGATTCATCTGCTTGAACAAGTGCATCTTCATAACCTAATGTTTGAATAATTAAGTTTTCGATAAACGCCTCTTTTTCGGCAATTTTTTGAAGGCGATTCATTTCATCTTTTGCTTCACTTCTTTCCTCTGCTGAAAGATCAGTAGAGCCGGCCACTTCCTCCAATTGTTCTAATTTTTTGCTCCGCTCATCTTGCATTTGCAAGCGAATTTCTTCAAACACTTCATTTTTTGCATCCGTAATCGTGGTATTTTTTGTGTCACTACTCTTTTCTTTTTCAGTCACTTTTTTACTATCTGCTTTTTCTTCCTTGCTAACATCAACATTGGCAAGATTATTATTATTAGTTGGTTCCGCTGTTATATAATAAACGGATAACACAACAACCAAACTTAACATCGTTAATAACCAAACGGTTTGCTTTTTCAACATCATTTCTTCTCCTCCTCATTGGTAGATTGATTTTTTCATGGTTTTTTTCATTTCTTAGACAGAACAGAGACACGATGACTTGGGACATCTAATGTTCTCATAACCGCTTCAATGATTGATTTTTTAACTTGAACATTTTCAGCGCCTTTTGCTACGATAAGGACCCCTCGAATATCCGGCTTTTTCGTTTCAGAAATAAGCGGGACTTCCTTATCACCTTCCCGAACAATGACAATTTGTTCTTCTGCAGAATTATCTTCTACTTCCCTTTTCCCTCCATTCGAATCAGTTTCACTCGTTATTTGCTTTTTATTGATCATATTTTTCTCATAAACTACTTTTTCTGTTGAATCCACGTTAACAACAATGGAAACGTCATCAACTCCAACAATTGATTCGATTGCCTCTTTTAATTGATTTTCATAATATTCCTCATAGTCCTTCATTGTGGAGGGCTGGTTTTTGCCACTATTTCCAAATACTTCAGCGTTTTCTGCTTCCTTTGAATCCGATGTCACGGGTACTGGGTTTGAGGACTCGTTTCTCTGCGATGAGAAAAAATTGCTAAATAACATAATCGCTATCCCGATAACGAAAACTATGATGATATAATGTTTTTTATCAAATTTTTGTGTGTCATCGTTTTTTTGAAACAATTTTTTTAGTATGGAAAAGGGGCCTTTGTCATTACTCATCTTCCCACATTCCCCCTTTCAATCGTAATTTGAACAATGTCGCGATCTACCCCCCATTTTTTTGCAAGAAAACTGGCAATCGAATTCATATCCGCCTCATGAAAATCACTTTTTTGTTCACCTAATTGCACATTTACTTCCTCTACATTCATCACCGTTTGATCGGCTTCTTGTTTGTCTATTAATGTCACATGTATACTTTCAATGTTGTCAAGGATGTCCTCTATTGAATTTGTTAATCCGATTGTGTCTGATACGTTTAACTGAATATGAGCAAATTGATAATCAAATTGTTTCATCAACTCCTTTTCCGTCATTTCTTCCAATTGGACAGCCGTTTGTTCTAAAATATATGCATGTTGATCTTTTTGTATTTCTATTTTCTGTTTTTCTATTGAATTTTCCAGTGATATTTTTTCCTCGCCCAGTTTTCCGGTTGCTCTGTTTAACAGATTGTCGATATCTACTGAAAACAGTTTAAATACAGGTGTCAGAAAAATAATGATTAATAGTAATCCGAGTACCATTTTTACATATTTTTGCAACCCGGTTTGCGGCAATAACAATTCAACAATGACGGCAAGTAAAATAAATAAAATAATATTTGTAATCCAACTTGTTAAAAATTCCATACTTCCACCAGCCTATCGAACCATCATTGTAATATTTCCGGCAACAACGATAACGGTTAAACTTAAAAAGAACATGATTGAAACAATGGCCAGGGCGGCAAATAAATAAATAACACTTTTTGAAATGATATCTAAACAAGTAATAATCGGACCACCACCAAGCGGCTGTAAAAGTGCCGCAGAAAATTTATAGACAAATGCGATGATCAAAATTTTGACTGCAGGGAACAAGGTAAGTAATAGTAAAATGCCAACACCGGCAAGTCCGACCGTATTTTTCAACAGAACCGAAGCACTTATAACTGTATCTGTTGCATCGGAAACCATTCTGCCAACAACAGGAATAAAATTACTCGTAACAAATTTGGTCGTTTTGATAGCAATTCCGTCCGCCACCGCTGTTGCCGAACCTTGAATGGATACAATGCTGAGAAAGACCGTCATAAATACGCCTAATAATCCGATGCTCCAATTGCGGAGGAGTCCGGCTAATTGAGTTGCCTTATATTGACTTGTTAATGTACTGACAATGCTTAACAAGACAGATAAAAATAATAACGGGAGGACGATCCTGTCAACAAAAAGACCACTTACATTCGTTAAGAACAGGATAACCGGATGAAAGAATCCCGCCGAAATCACACCACCGCCAGTCGCAATTAACGCTAAAAGAATGGGAATGAACGCTATTGTGAAATGAATCATATTTTGAATTGCACCGGATGCGTATTGAACGGCTAAATGAAAACTGTTTAATGCGATAATCATTAACACCATAAAAACAATGGAATAAGCAATTTTAGAGACGGTTGTTGTTTCAAATGCATTTTGTAATGATTGAAGCAACATGCTGAAAATCGTCAGCATAATTAATGTACCGATTAATTTGCCGTTAACGATCATCTCATGGAAGATAAATTTTAAAATGCCGATCGCCCACTCTTTAAAGGAAAATTCATTTACCTTATCTATGTAATCAGTAAAACTTTCCTTTTCTAACTCCGGTAAAAAGCCGCCATACTCATCAACAATTTGATTCCAAAATGTTTCAACCTCACTGAAATCCATTCTTTCTATTTGTTCATTGACAAGCTCATTGGGGGTAGTCGGTTCTTCTGACGATTCCTTTTCTGCATCCGTATTGGCAAAAGAAGTGCTTGTCCAAAGGAAAAATAATCCGATTCCAAATAGCAAGGATATCCATATCGATTTTTGCTTCATCTTTTCACCTCAATGTGTGAACAAACTGTATGCTTCATATGTTTGTACAGAAATAATTCTTTGGACTAATTTTCTGATTAAATCGAGCAACATAAGCAGTGAAACTTAGACATTGCCTTTTCAGTTCTTCACGATGGAATCATTTTTAAAATCATTTCAATTAAAACGGTAAGGATCGGTACAGCCATAGCCAAAATCACAATCTTCCCGGCCATTTCAATTTTGGAAGCAAGTGAACCTTGTCCGGCATCCTTTGTTATTTGAGCTGCAAATTCAACGATATAGGCAATGCCGATAATTTTCAAAATCGTTTCAACATATACCGAATTCACTTTTGCTTGGATGGCGATCCTTTCAATCATTTGAATGATATTGAAAATTTGGTCAATCAAAAATAAGAAGATGATACAACCGGTAAAGACGATTAATAAAAAAGCAAAATTGGCTTTCTGCTCCTTGATCACTAAGGCAAGAAAAGTGGCTACCAAGCCGATTCCAATAATTTGAAGGATATCAATCGACGATCCCCCCTTTAATTGTTAAACAAAAATACGGATTTAATTTTTTGAAACAACTCATTTACAATTGTGGCAACTTGAAACAATATATAAATAAAACCAAAAAGGGTCACCCATTGGGCATATTCTTTTTTTCCAACTTGATCTAAAATCGTGACTAAAAATGCGACAACAATTCCCACTCCTGCTATTTTGAAAATTATATCTACCTCGATGCCCATCGTTTTTCCTCCCTATTTCTTTACATCAGTAAAATAATGATGAATAATCCGGATAGGAAGCCTAAATTTTTAACCATATTTCCATAAGATGCTTGTCTTTCTCTCGCTTCCACTTCTTCTCTCTCCAAATGAACAAGGGCCAATTGAATATGTTTTTGCTGCTGAACGCGATCATGTTTTCCCAGTGTTTCACCAAATTGCAATAAAATTTCTAATTCATTTTTTTTCAAGTACGTTCGGTTCCAAATCGTCTTTAAACTTATTTCCCAAGCTTCTTTTGCTGTTATATCGCCTTGTAGTAATAGACTAGAAAAGTTCTCAAAAATCGTTTCAATCGGTTTACTCATTTGATTCGCAATTCTTCTTGAGGCATCATGAAGCGGTGCATGACCATACATAATTTCTGCTTCTAAACTTTGCAGGGCAGATTTTAACATTCGCAATTGCCTTGTCCGCTCGGTAAATGCCTTTGAAGCCTCAAAGCCGATCCAACTTGTGGCAATCAAAATACAAATCGCTCCGACAATTTTCAACATAGATGGCTCACTCGCCTAATGGGGATTTGATTTCCGCTTTCATCCTTGATGGCAGCCACATAACCCGGACCCTTTCCCCTCGTCAACTCAATATATCTTTCAAAGATTTTTTCCGATAAGATCGGTTTTAATGTCGGACGATTCAATAAATCTTGATATGAATCTCCATGGGTGGTCATAATTAAACAGATTCCGGCATGGACGGCTTCCAGAATTGCCTCGGTGTCTTCTTTTCTACCGATTTCATCAACAATAAGGACATCGGGACTCATAGAACGGATCATCATCATCATCCCCTCCGCTTTCGGGCATGCATCTAATACATCAATTCTCACGCCAAAAGTAAGTTGTGGAATACCACCGACACTTCCTGCAATTTCACTACGCTCGTCAACGATTCCAACTTTTTTTGGTTCGATGTTGGCATCAGGCGACCCCATTGAAATCATTCTTGCAAAATCACGAAGCAATGTTGTTTTTCCTGTTTGTGGCGGACCAATAATCATTGTGTTCTTCCAACCAGATCGATATATGTAAGGAATCCATCTTTCTGCAACGCCAATTTTTTCTTTGGCAATTCGAATATTGAATGAAGAGACATCGCGGATGGCTTTTACTTTCCCATTTTCAAGTATCACTCTGCCTGCGAGACCAATCCGGTGCCCGCCCTCTATCGTGATATACCCTCTTTTTAATTCCTCATCTAATGTATATAAGGAATGGTGACTAATATTATTAAGCAGTTGTTCTGCATCCCCCATTTGAGTGATATAAGGTAGGAAGATCGTATTTTGGTGAGCGGTTATCTCAATGGGGCGGTTAATTCGAATCCGTATCTCCTCGATATTTTCGAATATTTCATTTTGTAAGTTTTGAAATTGCTCCTGAATGATTTTAGGAAGATATGCCATGACTTTTTCCATAAAAATTACCTCTTTCAAAATTCTATTAGCTTCCTCTTATTAAAATGTATTGCACGTCCCTTTCAAGTATGACTAATTCCTAAGTTATTTAAGAAATCAGAGCGCCGGGGATTTTAGGTGAAGATCTTCGCTGGAATTTTATATATTCTTAACGGATGAAGAAATGGTTGAGGTAACGAGGATTCCTGAGCAAATATAAAGAAAACTCGGGCGTCCGAGCCTTTAGGCGAGAGCAGAGCCGTAGTCAGCGAAAATACATTTTCGCTTGCGAGGTAATGCTACCGAAGCTTCTCTAGTTCACCGAAAAAATATAAAATTTTTTCGGCTGCGATGTATTCCAGTGAAGCTTTCCTTATGCACTTATACTTAATTCTTAAAATTTCCAACTACGTCGAATTCGCTTCTTTGCTGGAAATTTATACTTTCCTATTAGCTAAAAAAAGAACCTTGACGTTTGCCAAGATTCTTTCTTATTCATATACAATTTTTCAAGTTTTAGGCTCTGGAAACATAAGACCCGTCTGTCGTATTGATAATTAATCGATCACCAACATTAATAAAGAACGGGACTTGAACGACAAGGCCGGTTTCAAGTGTTGCCGGTTTTGAACCTCCCGAAGCCGTATCCCCTTTAATTCCGGGTTCGGTTTCAGTCACGACCAATTCTACTGTATTTGGTAATTCGACTCCAAGTGTTTCCCCCTGGAACATAATAATTTGAACTTCCATATTTTCCTTCAAAAAGTTCAATTCATATTCGATTTGTTTTGCCGGAAGCTCCACTTGTTCATAGTTTTCGGTATCCATAAATACATGGGAATCGCCACTTGCATATAAATATTGCATTCTCCGGTTATCAATCTGTGCTTTTTCCACTTTTTCCCCGGCGCGGAATGTTTTCTCCTGAATAGCACCTGTGCGCAAGTTACGTAATTTGGAACGGACAAAAGCAGCACCTTTTCCCGGTTTTACATGTTGGAAATCAAGAACGCGCCAAATTTCTCCGTCAACCTCAATGGTGAGTCCTGTTCTAAAATCGTTTACTGAAATCATTCACTTTCCTCCTGCTCATTACAAAATAATTAGTTCTTTTGTTGAATGGGTTAGGGCTTCATTCCCGTGTTCGGTAATAACTAAGTCATCCTCAATTCTTACACCGCCTAATCCCGGTACATATATCCCCGGTTCACATGTAACGACCATGCCCGATTTAAGTAAAACTTCCGAATTTTTTGAAAGGGTTGGTCCCTCGTGGATTTCCAAGCCGATACCATGTCCGGTAGAATGACCAAAATCATCTCCATGACCATGTTCTGTTATGTAGTCCCTCGTGATTGCATCTGCCTCTTTTCCGGTCATTCCAGGTCGAATTTCTTCCACTCCTTTTAATTGTGCTTGGAGGACAATATCGTATATTTTTTTCAATTGTTCGCCAGGATCTCCAACGGCAACCGTCCTGGTTATATCTGATACATAACCATCATAATAGGCACCATAGTCAAGTGTTACCATATCGCCCTTTTCAATTACTTTATTGGATGCAACCCCGTGTGGAAGAGCAGAATTCAGACCGGAGGCGACGATCGTATCGAATGAAGATGAAGTTGCCCCACATTTTCTCATGAAAAATTCTAGTTCATTGGATACGTCCAATTCTGTGATCCCGGGGCGGATAAACTCAAGAATATGCTTAAAAGCGGCGTCAGCAATATCACAAGCCACCTTAATTATCTTAATCTCTTCTTCCGTCTTAATCAACCGTAATTTTTCAATGACACCACTTACCGGTACCAATGTTCCTTTAAACTCTGACACATACGCTTGGTATAATGCATAAGTGACATCATCTTCTTCAAAGCCAAGTTTGTTTATACCTTTTTCATTACATATCCGAACCACTTCTTTCGGTATTGACCCGCTATGTTGTATGATATCATATCCGACCGCTTGCCTTTTTGCTTGTTCAATATAGCGGAAATCTGTGATAAAATAAGCATCCTCTTCCGTAATCAAGACAACACCTGTCGTTCCGGTAAAATTCGCAATATAACGGCGATTATACGGACTCGTTATCAGCAAAGCTTGAATACCGAGCTGACCAAATTCGTTACGAATACGTTCCAATTTTTTCATCCATTTTCTCTCCCTATTTAGCATTAACATACTATATTTTACCATAATATACTTCTTTACTGGGAAAAGAATCGCTCAGATTCTCCCCATTTTTTACTAAGATCATTTATGTAGAATGATTTTTCCTTTTTTCCTCGATTTTTTCATTATATTCATAAGAAATCGAATATCCGACAAAAACACCGAATAATACATATAAACATAGCATTGTAATGATCGTATTTCTGTCTAATTTAGTAATCGGATCTAAGCTTGGAAACAGCGGATTTAATAGGAAAAAGACAATAGCAAACAATACAATTCCATATCCGAAACTAACCCAGATGTTTTGAAATTTTTTCAATGTAAAATAATAAAGTAATGCGGCAACAATCCCTAAAACCCCGATTAACAATAAAGAGATAACCGTACCAATCCAACTTGTTTTCCAATCTCCAACTGCCCATGGTTCCAATATGGTGTTCGGGCGAATCTTCGTGAAATTGAAATAATATGCCATTAAACCGACCGCACCCCAGAATACACCGCCAAAAAAACCGGTAATGACTGAAGTTGTTATGGGTGAGAGCGGTTTTGCGTGTTGGTTTTGTTCCAATTTTGCTTTCTCCATTGTAGCACCTCCAATTATAGTATGTCCTAAGCAATTCTGTTTTTTCATAAATTATTGCCAATAATGTAGAGGTTTTGCCTATTTTTTTGTAGAATATAAGTAGAATAAGATAATTTCATTTTGTTGCGAAGAAATGATTGGAATCCACCGTATCATGTTGAAGATCTTATTGTACTTGGGGCTTAAGTTTTAGAAAAGGAGTAATTTGGAATTAATTTTGGTAAATATGTTTATTTGATATAAATTTTGCTTAAAATGCTCTTAGGAGGTGGCCCTAATGAAAGCAAATTTGGCAAAGATTTTAACAAGTTTCATTCTTGTACTCGGCATTATCGGTTTAGCTGTTACGGTTATTTTCCAACCGTTCCGTCTGGTTCGTTTCTTATTAATCAGTGCAATTATAATCGGGATTTTCTTTCTCGTCATGAGAAATTTCGGCCTACCAAATCAATCCATGAGGAAAGAACAAAGGGCATTTATTAAAGCAGCACGACAATCGAAAAAAAGGATAAAGCGGGGGCAGAAAAAAGTCGATTCAAAAAAGAAACAGGCAGTTCGGAAAAGATATACATCAAGTACCCATTTAACGGTTATTGAAGGAAAAAAAGGGAAGAAGAAAAATCGGGCTATTCATTAAATATCCTTGATTAGATATTTAATATGCCCAATTTTTCAAAAATTTTAGTGTCTTTTCTTTGCCAATTTTTATTAAATCTTCTTTTCCTTCATTCGTTATCCCAAACTCGGTCGTTAACATCCCTTCTGTCGGAATAAAAATGATGTTTTTCTCGTGTTTCCGCGATATATATCGTGTATCATGAGCATCCTTCATTGTCGAAAATAACGCTTCAAACATTTGCAATGCATTTTTTATTTCCCTCGGTGGTTGCTCGTTTATGTTTGGACTTAATTTAATACCGAGAACGGGGCGCTCTTTCATAACATTTTCACGATCAAATAACCACATAGGAAAGTTGCTGAGAACACCGCCATCAACAATAACAATTTTGCGATGATTGATTTTTAATCGTACCGGTTCAAAAAAATAAGGTAAACTGCAACTCATCCTGACGGCTTTTGCAATCGGGAAATTTTCAAACGGAATATTGTATTTGTGCAGTTCGTTGGGGAGAATAAAGATCCTGCCATTTGACAAATCCGATGCAATGATTTGCAATACGCCAGGTGGCAGGTCACCAAATGTACGAACGCCTTTTTTTTGTAAAGTTTGATCAAGCCAATTTTCCAACGCTTGTCCTTTGTACATTCCTAATCTCCAGTAAATTGGTAACCATTTAAATAGCTTATAAGGTAAAATACTTTTCGGCTCATCCAGTATTGTGCGTAATTCGAGATTGCCTAATTCATTATTCAACTCCTCACTGGTAAATCCCGCTGCAATAAATGCAGCAATAATTGCTCCGGCACTTGTACCGGCTACTCTTTTAAATTGGAAACCGTGCTCTTCTAAAGCCTGGTAAGCGCCAATATAGGCTAACCCCTTTATACCTCCTCCTGAAAACACCCCGTCAATATACAAAGGAAACCGCCTCCGTTGATTTTTTTCTAATTTTAAGAGATGATCCGTCCGCACGAGGCCACTGAAAAATGCAAAAAAATCCGTACGATTACTTATCATTTTTGTGAAAAATCCTGCTATATATTGTAAAAGTGAGCTAAATTGAATTGTTTTTTTAACGTCCCATTCTGTACGGTAAGACGAAAAGGATCGTTTTCTTATGATTTTTATATATTTTAAGAGAACAAACGGCTCGGACACCCCGCGCTTTTCTTAATTACTTTATGTTTAATCAAAGGACAACGAAATTAGTACAGCAGGCAAGCTGTTTTTTTTCGGGATCATTCACATTTTTCTCACCTTTCTAGGGAATCTTTTGCTCGTAATAAAAAATAGCACGGTGAATTCTATTGAATCACCATGCTATTTTTTATGTTATTTACACTTATTTATTTACTTTTAAAAGGGTATTACAGACCGCATTTTAATTGGGCACCGCAGTTATCACAAGTATTGCAGCCGCCGATTTCTTTCACTTTCCCTTTACGGCAAACCGGGCATGTGTCGCCGATTTCCGAGCCGATTGTGACATCCGTTGAACGGAGATCTTGAATGGTTTCAACAAGAACAACTTTTGTCGGATGATGATGGTGTGCATCTTCTTTATGGCTATTTTCTTCTGCCTTTAAAGTTAATACTTGTGTATCACGGCTTCCGTCAACATACACTGTACCACCTTTGGCACCGCCTTTATATAGACGCTCATATACTTTTTGAACTTGTTCAACGCTATAGCCTTGTGGTGCATTTACCGTTTTACTGATAGACGAGTCTACCCAACGTTGGATCACACATTGAACATCTGCATGGGCTTCCGGTGCTAAATCCATTGCCGTTACAAACCAATGTGGCAAGTTGTCTGGAGAAACTTCCGGATGTTTATCCAAATATTCTTGAACAATCTCTGCCTTCACTTCCATGAATTTACCGAGTCGTCCGCTGCGGTAATAAGTAAAGGAGAAGTAAGGCTCAAGGCCTGTGGAAACTCCAACCATTGTCCCAGTAGATCCAGTTGGAGCAACAGTTAGCAAGTGGGAGTTACGAATTCCGCTTTCTAAAATGGATTCTCTAATATCTTCAGGCATTTTTTTCATAAAACCTGTTTCAATAAAGGCTTTCCGCAGACGGTTTGTTTCTTCTTCCGTTTCACCGACAAGGAACGGGAAGCTCCCTTTTTCTTTCGCTAACTCAATGGAAGCCCTGTAAGCTGTTGTCGCAATTGTTTCAAAAACTTTATCGACAAGTTCATTTCCTTCTTGGGATCCATATTCTTTTTCACAGTAAATTAGTAAGTCGGCTAGACCCATTACACCAAGTCCTACTCGGCGTTCACCAAGTGCTTGTTTTTTGTTTTCTTCCAAAAAGTAAGGAGTCGCATTGATAACATTATCTTGCATTCTTACACCGGTTCTGACCGTTTGTTTTAATTTTTCAAAGTCAACTTGTTTTGTTTCTTTATTGACCATGTTTGCTAAATTTACTGCAGCTAAATTACAAACAGAATATGGTGCGAGAGGCTGTTCGCCGCACGGATTGGTCGCTACAACCTTTTGCCCGTAAGCTTTGGCGTTTGTCATGTCATTGGCGTTATCAATGAAGAAAATGCCCGGTTCTGCCGAATAGGTTGCACAAATATTAATTAAGTTCCATAGTTCTTTTGCTTTGATCTTCCGATACGTACGGACGCGATAGCCCATCTTTTCCCATTCGCGAACATCGCCGACTTCATGCCATTTTTCGTTGTATTCTTTCATTTCTTCCGGATTGTATTTTTCAACATCCGGGAAGCGTAATTCATATTCACCGTCATTTTCAACAGCTTTCATAAACTCTTTTGTTAAACAAACGGAAATATTCGCCCCGGTTAAAAATTCCGGATTATTCACATCATAGGTTCCGCCGTCACGTAATTTTTCTTCGGCTTCCTTAATCACTTCTTCTGTAAAACCACCAAAACCCGGAATATTTTTATAACGGACAATTCCTTCATACATGATCCGTTCATTTTCTTTTAACGGAATAAATTTCAATTTTTCTTTAGCAAGCTTTTTAATTTGCTCGTCTTTGGTATTTTCAATCAAGAACCGTAAAATTCTTGGGTTTTGCATTTTGGAAATAATAAATTCAATAATATCCGGATGCCAGTCCGCAAGCATAATCATTTGAGCTCCACGACGGGACCCACCTTGCTCAACAAGATGTGTAAGTTTCGCTATGTCATCTAACCATGAAACCGAACCGCTTGATTTACCGTTTACGCCTCTTGCCAGTGTGTTACGCGGTCTTAAGGTTGAACCGTTCGTCCCTACTCCACCGCCGCGACTCATGATTTCCATTACTTTCTTACGGTGCTCAGAAATTCCTTCCCGTGAGTCCTGAACAAAAGGCATCACGTAACAATTAAAATAGGTTACTTCCTTACCTGAACCTGCCCCGTAAAGCACGCGACCTGCCGGGATAAAGTTCAATTGGACAAGTTCTTGATAGAATTTTTCTGTCCACTCCTGAATTTTTTCTTCAGACTCTTCTACTTCTGCAAGGCCAGTTGCATTCCGTTTGGCAATTTGCTCATAGAAAATTTCTAATGGTTTTTCAATGACATCAAGGGAGCGAACGATTATCCCTGACTCTCTTTCTTCTTGTTGCTCAAGGACACCGCGATATTCTTCTTCCACAAGGACGGATGCTTTCTTTAATTCCCAATCAATATTGACTATGTAACCTAATCCTCTCGCCGGGAATTTCGGATCCTCTTTTACCGTCAATACAACAAAATCGCCTTCAGATAAAGTCAGTTTTTCCGTGTCTTTAAATGAATAACGGTCAATCATAACGAGCCTGGATACACCTTTAAAAGTGATCTTCATATCCTCGGTTATCGGATGAACTTGTGGAAAAAGTCGAATCGCATCATTCAACTTTTTAATATTCAGTTTTGGTGTTTCTTTAAATGCAACAGCCATACATCCATCTCCTTTATATATAAATCATAACTGCTGACAAATCTAGCTGTCTTTTATACTTTTTACATTAACATAGAAAGCCCACTAATTCAATATATAGTGGTATAAAAAATTTTTTGCAACTATATATTGTGCTTGCAAGCATATTTGTCTATTTTTGTCAATACCTCCTTAAAAAAAAGTGACCAATTACCTACTTCGTCGATATTTGTTATGTTTCAACAAAAGTAAATTCTATCAAAGGAGAATGGAAAAATAAATACTCTTTTGTTGAATTATAACTAAATTATTGAAACCGAGTGTACTAATGTTGAAGTTTTTTTCTTTTGAAAGTATGCGCGGTACTGTGACGATCACTGTTTTTGTTCAACCTTTCATAATTTACTTTGCGTTCACGGCATTTCATTTATATAATATAAATTAGTGCACAAGTTTGAGTAAGTGAAAGGGGAACCATCATGAGTTATAGTAATATTGTTTTGATTATTATTTTATTTGCACTACTCAGCTATTCGCTATTCAATTATTTTCAGCGGAAAAGAATTATAAAAGTCTTAACCCAAGAAGAGTTTATCGAAGGATATCGAAAAGCTCAATTAATTGATGTACGTGAGCCGAATGAATTTGAATCCGGTCACATTTTAGGTGCAAGAAATATTCCGTTAACACAATTGAAAATGCGGATGAAAGAAATCCGTCCAGATAAACCAGTCTATTTATATTGCCAAGGGTCGAGCCGCAGTGGAAGAGCTGCTCAAATGCTTTATAAAAAAGGTTATAAACAACTCTATCAATTAAAGGGCGGATTTAAGAAATGGACAGGCAGGATTAAGGTTGGAAAATAGGTAAGTACAATCGGACAAGTTTTTTGTCCGGTTTTTTACGTAATAAGGTACCGTAGTCAAGTTGGATTGATCTATGTAGCCTTGATGAGGACCAATTTTTTGAGATTTCCGTGTGTTTCGGTTTTCGTTATTCAGATGAATGGAAAAAAACGGCCGAAATTGGAACAATAACGACTTTATGGCACAAATCCATTAGAGTAATTAGCGGAAGTGTCCCATAGTCCCCCATGTAGTGCCAAGATACACCACAGAGGATGAAAAATGTTGTCTCCATGGTAGGAATACTCTATGATTCCCATTATCTACTGCAAAGTTATATATGAACTTAAAAAAGTCCTGATACATTCTTAAAATAGAATTGTATCAGGACGGTAATCATGTTATCGAATGAAGACTGTGACAAAATCATCCTTGAACCTTTACATATTATAAATCGATGGCTTACATTTTAGCATCTACTACTTTGTTATCTTTATTCTCTCACATATTTTAAAATCGGTTTTCTTGCCGCTTTTGTTTCGTCAAGCCTTCCTACAACCGTTGTATGCGGAGCCTCTTGGACAATTTCCGGATTTTCTTCCGCTTCCTTGGCGATTTGAATCATTGTCTCGATAAAGGCGTCCAACGTTTCCTTCGATTCCGTTTCTGTCGGTTCAATCATCATACTCTCTTCCACATTCAACGGGAAATAGATGGTCGGTGGGTGAAAACCGAAATCAAGTAACCTCTTCGCAATATCGAGTGTACGAACACCTAATTTTTTCTGCCGCCTGCCGCTGATGACAAATTCATGCTTGCAATGGCGATCATAAGGTAAATCATAATACGGGGCTAACGAGCGCATCATATAATTCGCATTAATCACTGCATTTTCCGTCACTTGCCTTAATCCATCAGGCCCCATCGTTCGAATATATGTGTAAGCCCGGACATTAATTCCGAAATTGCCGTAAAATGGTTTTACCCGGCCGATAGATTGCGGACGGTCATAATCAAAGAAAAATTCATTATTCTTCTTCACCAGTACCGGTTTCGGTAAAAATGGAATTAACTCTTTTTTCACACCGACAGGACCACTCCCCGGGCCACCGCCGCCATGAGGACCGGTAAATGTTTTATGAAGATTCAAATGCACGACATCGAAGCCCATATCTCCGGGACGTGCTTTCCCCATGATTGCATTTAAATTTGCCCCATCATAGTATAATTTCCCGCCGACTGCATGGACAATCTCTGCCATTTCCACAATATTTTCTTCAAACAGACCCAGTGTATTCGGGTTCGTCAACATGAGCGCCGCCGTATCCGAACCAACGACACGCTTCAAATCGTCGATATCGACAAGACCAAACTCATTGGACTTAACTGTTATTGTTTCAAATCCGGCGACTGTGGCCGAAGCCGGATTCGTTCCGTGAGCAGAATCCGGGATGATCACTTTTGTTTTATGGAAATCACCGTTTGCTTCATGGTACGCACGAATGAGCATTAACCCTGTCCATTCGCCATGAGCTCCTGCAGCCGGTTGCAATGTCACTTCATCCATACCGGTTATTTCTTTCAAATGTTCCATTAAATCATACATAAGTTCAAGAGCACCTTGGACTGAACTTTCATCTTGAAGCGGATGTATATGAGCAAATCCGGGAAGTCTTGCCACATCTTCATTGATTTTTGGATTATACTTCATCGTACATGAACCAAGCGGATAAAAACCGGAATCGACCCCGTGGTTTCTTTTTGAAAGAGCGGTATAATGACGGATAATGTCAAGTTCCGAAACCTCAGGAAGTTCAGGTTCTTCCGTTCGAATATAATCTTCCGGCAGCAAACGATCAATATCCGTTTCTGGAACATCTATTTCCGGTAATGAATAACCAATTCTTCCCGGCTTACTAATTTCAAAAATTAACGGAAAATTGTCCTTAACCATGATGATACGCCCTCACTTTCTCAACGAATGTGTCAATTTCCTCTTTCGTGCGAATTTCGGTAACACAAACAAGCATCTGACCGGCATATTTAGGATCCACTTTTCCTAAATCATACCCGCCAATTACTCCGCTTTGTAATAAATAAGACGTGAGCCCTTCTACCGGTTTATCAAGTTTAACAACAAATTCATTGAAGGACGGACCATCATAGACAATCTCAAAACCATTTTGTTTAAACACATTTTTAGCATAATTTGCTTTTTGTATATTACCTATTGCCATTTCCCGAATACCCTTTTTTCCCAGCGCCGTCATCGTCACACTTGCAGCCAATGCGTTTAACGCTTGGTTAGAACAAATATTGGAGGTCGCCTTTTCTCTACGGATATGTTGCTCCCGTGCCTGCAGTGTTAAAACAAAGCCGCGGTTGCCATTTTCATCGGTTGTCTGCCCGACTAATCGGCCGGGGATTTTCCGCATGAACTTTTTCGATACAGCAAAGAATCCACAATGAGGACCACCAAAAGACTGGGGTATCCCAAAAGGTTGGGCATCACCGGTTACGATATCGGCTCCAAATTTTCCGGGCGGTGTCAAAATTCCGAGAGCAACCGGATTTGCGGAGACAATAAATAATGAATGATTTCCATGCACAACCGGTTCAATTTCACGTAAGCTCTCGATGCGGCCAAAAAAGTTCGGATATTGCACAAGAACACATGCGACATCATCGGTTAACTGATTTTTTAATGACTCTATATCGGTAACTCCATTGTTTAACGGTACTTCCTCTACTTGTAATTTTTGCCCTTTTGCATAGGTTTTTACTACCTCTTTATATTCCGGGTGGATCGCTTCCGATATGAGAATCGTTCTCCTTTTTGTTTGTCCGGTTGCAAGCATGGCCGCTTCCGCCAGAGCCGTACCGCCATCATACATGGAAGAATTGGCCACATCCATGCCGGTCAATTCACAAATCATTGTTTGAAACTCAAAAATTGCCTGAAGCTCACCTTGGGAAATTTCCGGTTGATACGGCGTATAAGCAGTGTAAAATTCTGAGCGTGAAATGACATGATCGACGATGGACGGAATATAATGATCATATACACCCGCTCCCAAAAAACTTGTGAAATTTTTTACATTTACATTTTTGGCAGCCAAATCAGATAATTCTTTATAAAGTGCCGGTTCGGATTTTGCTTCTTTTAAACGTAAGCGACCCTGATACCTTACGTTTTCCGGTATATCTGAAAAAAGCTCGTCTACCGTTTCTACCCCAATTTTTGCAAGCATGTCCGCTTTATCTTGTTCTGTCATCGGTAAATATCGAAAAGCCATGAAAAATCCCCCTCTCTTATGCTTCAATCATGATTGACCAATCTTTTTTCTTTTATAAAAAGGTGTCGGAATCACTTTCCCTAATATTTGTTTATTACGTATTTCCACAAATAGCTCCGTATCTATATCCACTTTATTGCTTTTGACAAGGGCAAGACCGATATTTTTCTTTAGTGTGGGAGATTGTGTACCGGTTGTAATTACCCCAATTTCTTCTCCATCTTGAAAGACTTTATAGCCGGTTCTCGGAATCCCTCTGTCAATCATTTCTATCCCGATTAATTTCCTAGTGGCACCATTTTCTATTTGTTTTTTTAGCACTGCCTTCCCGATAAAATCTTCTTTCTTCTCCGTCTTTACGGCAAACGTTAATCCCGCTTCAACCGGTGAAATGGTGGAAGATAGCTCTTGCCCGTACAATGGCAGGCAAGCTTCAAAACGCAATGTGTCTCTGGCTCCCAGGCCGCACGGTAAAACTCCTTCATTTTTTCCGGCTGCCAAAATCTCCTGCCATAACCGCCGGGCATCGGACGGGTGACAATAAATCTCAAAACCATCCTCTCCCGTATATCCGGTTCTGGATACGAGTGCTGTTGCCCCGTTTATTTTTATGTATTGTTTAAACCCAAAAACAGGAATAGTGGAAAGATCGTCATTGCTAAGTTTCTGCAGCACATTTTCAGCTAAAGGACCTTGTAAAGCCAACTGTGCATAATTGGCAGAAACATTTGTCACGTTTACTTGTCCCGTTCTGTGCGTCGATAACCATTGAAAATCTTTTTCCGTATTGGCTGCATTTACAACTAATAGATAAGAGTCATCATGAAACTGATAAACTAATAAATCATCTACTGTTCCCCCGGCTTCATTGCATAAGAACGTATACTGGGCTTTACCCGGTTTCAATTTAGCAAGATCATTCGTCAGCATCGTTTGTAAAAAGGAAAACGCATCCGGTCCTTTGACTTCAATCTCACCCATATGTGAAACATCGAACAGTCCTGCACGCATCCGGACCGCCTCATGTTCGGCTTTAATACTCGAAAACTGCACAGGTAAAGCCCAACCGCCAAAGTCAATCAACTTTGCCCCCATTTGTCGGTACATATCATACAGTGGTGTCCGCTTCAGCTCTTCCATCCAGCTCCCTCCTTTTGTTGTACATGGATTGACATCCCAAATTTTTCATAATTTTCGCCAACAGGGATATACTACACTTACAATCCGTTACTAAATTTCTTTAACAAAATTCCAACTTCATCGTATCATTGTTTTTTACATTTTTCCACCATTTCATCGTCGGAAAAGGAGTGTTTTTATGGATGTTGAAGTACATTTTGACTCTACATGGCAAGAAGGATTTTTCATGAAACTCAAAGACGATGGACCATGGGCGAATTGGCACTTATATAACTTGGCATTAGAAGCTGAGAAGCATTTACTGATTCCCGACTTTTACGGTTTGATGGCCCCTAAATTTTTACCGGAGTTAAAACCGTTACCTCACCAAATTGAGGCTGCCAGTCAAGTCATCGAGCAAATGAACGGAAAAGCAATCTTGGCAGACGAGGTTGGTCTCGGAAAAACAATTGAAGCCGGGTTAATTTTAAAAGAATATATGATTCGCGGTTTGGCTAAAAAAATCTTAATTCTTGTACCTGCTTCCCTTGTCTCGCAATGGGTATTCGAATTAAACAGCAAATTCCATATTCCCGCAATCGCTTATCGAAAAAATTACAGTTGGGAAACGGTGGACGTCATGGTCTCCTCCCTTGATACGGCCAAAAAAAGTCCTCATCGAGAAAAGATATTAGAACAAAACTATGATTTTGTCATTATCGACGAAGCCCATAAACTGAAAAACCATAAAACAAAAAACTATGAGTTTGTCCAAGGTTTAAAAAAGAAGTTTTGTTTACTTTTGACCGCCACCCCGATCCAAAATAAAATCGAGGAAATCTTTAATCTTGTTTCATTATTGAAGCCCGGACATTTAGGAACATATGATGACTTTTTAGAAACCTATAAAAATAACAAAGATAAATATAGCGACGAACAATTGAAAAAATTGATTAATAAAGTAATGATTCGAAACAGGAGACAAGATACAAAAATCGAGTGGACAAAACGGCATGTCAAAACGATATTAATCGATTTTACAGAAGAAGAACGGGAATTATATGATCATATCACAAGTCAACGAAATCAATTTGACAGTCTGTTGGCCAATGCCTTTTCCATTTTGACTCTCCAACGGGAAGCATGCAGCAGTAAAGAAGCTGTTTTTACCACGGTAAAAAATATGATAGAAAAAAACGAGGACCCCGTCGCTTCTTTCAAACAATTTATTCAGTCAATAATGGAAAAAATCCAGAAAATCCAAGTGAATTCAAAAGCAGAAAAAGCGTTGGAGTTAATTCATTCCATTAACGACAAAGTGATTATCTTCACTGAGTATCGGGCAACGCAACTATATCTTCAGTGGTTTTTAAAACAGCACGGGATCTCATCCGTTCCGTTTCGCGGCGGTTTTAAGCGGGGGAAAAAAGACTGGATGAAGGAATTGTTTCAAAACCATGCGCAAGTATTTATTGCAACGGAAGCCGGTGGAGAAGGAATCAATCTTCAGTTTTGCAACCATATCATTAATTTTGATTTACCTTGGAATCCGATGCGCCTTGAACAGAGAATTGGACGGGTACACAGACTCGGGCAGGAAAAGGATGTCATGGTTTATAATTTTGCTACAAAGGGAACCGTTGAAGAACATATTTTAAAATTGTTATATGAGAAGATTCATCTGTTTGAACGCGTCATTGGTGAATTGGATGAAATTTTAACCAAGCTTGATTTCGGTCGCCTAGAGGATCACCTGGTTGATATTTTTGGTCAGTCGGAGTCAGAAGGAGAGATGAAAATTAAAATGGACAATTTAACTGCCATGATCGAGTTTGCCGAAAAGTTTAAGGAGGATGAATATCATGAAGCAGCAGGAAATTCATTCTTATCTTAAACAATTTTTTTCGACAACCAATTGTCAAATCGAATCGCTCGATCATACCCACTTAACCGTTCAATTGACGGTTGATATGGATAAATTACTGATGAATCGCCCTTTTTATTGGCATTATATTGAAAAAACAGGAGGAACACCGAATCCGCAAAAACTTACTTTTATAACCGACTTTCACAGAGCAAAAGATTTGAAAGGCGAACTCATTCATTTCGGTTCACCTCGTTTGCATCAAATCTTTCATGTTTCGAAACAAATGGGCAGTTATATTCGTTTATTTGAAAATAGACCGGGAACTGAAAAAAATCATACCGCATTGGTACCTTGGTTTTGTTTAAATTTGAAAATCAGTTATCTTTGTGATCGGAGGAAAGATATGTTGCGTTCGATCGGAATGAATTTAATAAATGGGACGCTGCTGGAAGGCTTTCATGATGAACTGGTTGAGAAGGAAATTTCCTTGGCTACAAAAATTCCGGACTTTGCTTTTACCTTCACCCCAATGTTTAAACCGGAAAGCGGAATAAGGCGAATCAGACAATATATTGAAAAGGACATAATGAAAGATGATCATTCTTGGGCAACCAGTGCGAGGAAACGCTGGCAAGCAGATGAATCGTTATTAGATTCCTTTTACGTTGACATAGAGGAAAAGCCGGAAAGGTATTATATTGAAAAAGAAGCATTAAAAAATCAGTATGAACCGAAAATTGAAATTTCCATCATCAATGGCGGATTATTTTATTTAACTAAGTCATGCTTGCTGGCTTAATTAGAAAAGAACAAGGAACTCGTTTAAAGAAGCTTGCTAGTTGCGAGCCCCTTGAAACTAAACAATAAACTTCCATTAGCAGGGAGTTTCTTCATCATGTATGAAGAAAACTCGGGCGTCCGAGCCTTTAGACAACTAAAGAGCCGTAGTTCAGCGAAAAAAAATTTTCGCTTGCGAGGTAATGCTACCGAAGTCTCTCTAGTGCACTTATGCGTTAGAAAAGGGGTTGTCCAAAAAGTCAAAAATTAAGCCAATGTGTATAAGTTATTGAAGTGAAGGTGGCGGCGACTCCTGCGGGAACAGCACGAGCCGAAGACCCTGCAGGAGCGAGAAAACGAGCGACGAAGCGGCTGAGGCCGTGCCCGCGGAAAGCGTCCGTCACCGAAACGAAAAACCGAACCCTATTCTTTTACACTAAAATTTTAGAAGTTGTACTTTTAGGACAGCCCCTTCCTCCTTTAGCTAAAAAGAGAAAGGCTTCATGAAATGGGGGCTAAAAAAGCAATCCCACATTCATGAAGCCTTTTCATAAATGTCTTTTAAGCCTCAGGAAACCCGTCAAATATGAGGGTCATCAATGTAAAAAAGCCAAAAACAAGAACAGTTGCCACAGAAAAAAACAATCCTAAATAATTTTTGCTTTTAAACGAGGAAAAAACAGCAAAAATAGCAAGTAATGTAACCAAACCTGTAATAATTACTGTACCCATATAAATCCTCCTGTTTGGAAATATTTAATTGATCAGCCGATTGGTATGCATAAAAAGATTACCTGAGCTGTTAATGGCCTGTACCTGGAACAAAATGGAAGGTGGTATAATATGTAAAACCGACAAAAAATATGGTTAAATACGCACCAAATATATACATATACATCCTTTCAGATAATCGCAAATACCCCAATAACAGGAAAAAACCGGTTTGTGCTAAAAATAATAATGCTAAAACATTCATGCCCCCGACATAAAACATGACCGTGAAAATGCCGGTCCAAAATGATAATACCCGATACATACGATCCATCCAGATCCCTCCCCTTGTGTTTCAATTTATTTTATCATGGAATGACATGAAAAATAAAACTTCTATCGAGATATTGATAGAAGTTTCAATTTATTTCTATTATAATAATAGTGATTACGGTTGTAAACACTTTCAGCATTAATTTGGAATATTTATCCGATATGCACATGCATCGCAACCTTCGAACATATTTTGTGTAGCCACAAGTTCGAAGTCATCAAATAAAGATTCAAGAAGTCCCTTGATAAATGCGATATGCATATTACATGTCGTTGATTTATGCTCTTTTGCTATTTCACGGAATGGGCAATTAAACACTTGTAAATGAAGTTTTTTCTGGCCCTCTTGAATATATAAATCCGGATAAAAACCTAACATCGTACATGTGGATTTAAATATTTCCACCTTTTGGTCAAACGTTAACTGATCACTGGTCAATCCATATTTCGTAATTTGGTTTTCCATTAATTCGTAACCAAAACGTCTGCCGGTTTCATAAAGGGCCGGTTCAGCAATTTCTCCAAGTTGGACCATTGATTCAATGGCAATTTTTGCAAGTAAGTGATAATCTCGGAAAGGAAAATTCAGTTCAATCACATCATCGGATAATTGGTAAATCCGGCTTGGTCTGCCGCCTTTTCCTGTTTTTCTATTTTCCGATTTCAGCATGTTTACATCTTCTAATTTGGACAAGTGTAATCTTGCTACGTTCGGATGGATACTAAATTTATCAGCAATTTCTTGAACGGTTACATTTTTGTGATTTTTCGTGATGTACTCATAAATGGAATACCTTGTGGGATCCGATAAAACATTTGTAATTTTCAATGTTTGTTGCAAAGTTATCACCTCTTAGGGCTTTTTTATCATTATAATATAGAAAACGTAGCAATATTAGTCTATAGGGAGGATTGTCGGAAAATGTTCAAAATTTCACATATAAATATTAATAAATATGTAAAACAAAAAAATTTTTTATAAAAAAAGAAGGAATTTTGTTTTTTATGTCGAATTACATTTACTGAAAAAGAAAGGAAGGTGATTTAAACTTTGCCGAACTCGATTGAAACACGGGCAAGGGAAATTTTGGAGCACGCCCTTTCTTTACATGCAACAGATATTCATATCATCCCCAAATCAAAACATGCTTCCGTTCTATTTCGATTGTCTCATAAACTCATCCCCATAATGACAATCGAACTTGAGGAAACGGAAAGATTAATTTCATATATGAAGTTTCAGGCAGCAATGGATATCGGCGAAAAAAGAAAACCACAGAACGGTTCTTTTCAAATAGATATCGGGGGGCTATCTGTCGGACTTCGATTATCCACTTTGCCTTCCATATTCGCTGAAAGTTTGGTCATCCGTATATTACCACAGGAATCATACATCCCATTTCAACAATTATCCTTATTCCCAAAATCACTGAGACTACTGTTAGCCATGTTAAAGTTTTCCCACGGTTTAATCATATTTACAGGACCAACCGGATCGGGCAAAACAACAACTTTATATTCTCTTCTCCAACATTCGACAAAATCTCTTGGCAGGAATGTCATCACCTTGGAAGATCCTGTTGAAAAAAATAGTGAAGATTTACTTCAAGTTCAAGTAAATGAAAAAGCCGGCATTACGTATAATACCGGTTTAAAAGCGATTTTGAGACATGATCCCGATATTATTATGGTCGGCGAAATTCGTGATAGTGAGACAGCGCATATTGCCATTCGAGCAGCATTAACCGGTCATTTAGTATTGACAACGATGCATACGAAAGATTCAAAAGGTGCATTGTACCGGTTGATCGAATTTGGTGTTAATTGGCATGAAATTGAACAAACTTTGGTGGCAGTGACGGCCCAAAGATTAGTCGAATTAATTTGTCCTTACTGTTTAGAAGAAGAATGTCCTGTCTATTGCAACCAGAATAAAAATAAGCGTACTGCCGTTTATGAAATTTTGTACGGTCGTGCATTAAAGGAAGCACTGTTGGAAATGAAGGGTGAAGCATTTTCGGCGCGCTATCCGACTTTGGGCCAATTGATTGCAAAAGGAATTGCTCTCGGATTTATCAAGAAAAGTGAGTATGAAAGATGGGTGCATGATATTGAGACAAAGCCGCTGGAAAATTGAAGAACAAATTTTGCTGTTAAAAAGACTTGGCATGTTATTGGACGAAGGATATTCCATTAGCGATGCGATCGGCTTTATTCAAATACAGTTAAAAAAGGATAAACAAAATGAACTGTTGGAAAGCATAGAAAAACTGAAAAACGGTGAAAAGTTTTTTAAAGTTTTGGAGCAATTACAATTCCATTCCACTGCTGTTAGTTTCGTATTTTATGGAGAACAAAACGGGAATCTGTCAAAGTCATTACAAACAGCGGGTTTGATCCTTTCAGAGCGGGAAAGGCGGAAAAAGAAAATTCAAACTTTATTGACTTACCCTATTTTCCTGCTCATTTTAACAGGAGGGATGTTTTTTGTAATCAGTTGGCAGCTGTTGCCGCAATTTATCCAATTATATCACTCTTTTCAAGCAGAACCGAATGTTTTGTTAAAGTCTTTGTTTTGGATTCGTGAACATCCGTTAATGATAGGTACCGTTTTATTATTGTTGTTCTCTATCATGATAATTGCCCAATATAGTTATCGCATGCGGAAAACAAGCTTTGAAATTCAGACTGCATTTGGAAAGTTCCCGATCTTAGGGAATTTGGTTCAGCTGTGGAACACCTATTATATCGCTTATCATACAAGTCAATTATTGCAATCGGGTTTGTCCTTGTTTCAATCTTTACATTTTATCAAGGACGACCCGAAAAAGCCTTATTTAAAAGAAGCGATTGAAAAAATTAATGATGGATTACTCAACGGAGATAGTTTTTCAGCGGCGGTGCAAAAGATCCCGTTTTGGAAGAAAGAGTTGGTTACTGTAATCCAACATGGTCAATTAATCAGCAAGCTGGAAGTGGAGTTGGAAGCCTACAGCCAATATTGTTTAGAGGCCTTTTTTGAAAAGTTGGAGAAAATCATTAAAATCATTCAGCCGCTTATCTTTGGGTTTATCGCTATTTGGATTATCTTGATGTATTTTTCAATCATGTTACCGTCATTCCAACTAATCAATTATATTTAAAAATTTTGGATGAAGGAGAGATTTTCATGTTGAAAAAAGAATCTGCATTTACGTTAATCGAGATGATGATCGTACTGTTCGTCATCACTATTTTACTGCTTATAACCATTCCAAACGTGACAAAACACCAGACAAGTATCAGCAATAAAGGCTGTGAAGGATTAGAAAATATGGTTCAGGCAGAAATCCAAGCCTATCAAATTGATCATAATAAATTACCTGCTTCTATTGATGACTTGAAAAACGGTTATTTGAAAGAAGACCCGGTATGTCCGGATGGAAGGAAGATTGTTATCTCTAATGGTGACGCAGTTATCAAAAAGTGAAGGGAAGATCAATCGGATAAAGACATCGTTGCTAAACAGGCAATCGAATCAGGCAGGCTTTACACTTGTTGAAGTATTATTAATCCTTTTCATCATCGTCACTATGCTAATGAGTCTGCCCCCCTTATTTCACAGTGTTCAAAATACCATTAATGAAAAATATTTTTTGCAGCAGTACGAAGAGGATTTGTTTTACGCACAAAGTCTGGCATTGAGCAGAAGAAGGGCTGTCTACTATCAATATGATAGCAATAAAAAGATTTATAAAATTACTGACCACCGGGGAAATGTTTATCTGCAAAGACAAGTACCGGATGATGTTGTCATTTCCCACGGGCATCTGGCAAATTTTCGTTTTGTCGGGGACGGAAATATTAACCGGTTTGGTAATGTTTGGGTTCAAGTGAACGGGAAGAAATATCAAATCTTTATCAGTATCGGGAGTGGCCGTTTTGAAATTTTTGAAGAAAGTTCTTGATAAACAAAATGAGGGATCAATCTATCTTGAGATCTTACTTGCCTTTTTCGTTTGGCTTGTAATCTTATCAACGGTTATTCCCTCCTTTTTACACTTAACTTTAGCGAGGAAGGAAATCCTTATTGAACATATGGGCAATCAAATTTTATCGAGACAGGTTCAAAAAGTGATTTATGACCAACCGATTGAAGCATCAATCCAACAGGAGGGGTACCCGGCCGATTACACAGTTGTTCAAGAAAACATGGAGGGGATGAAAGAAATTTGTGTTTATTATAAAAGCGTGGAAAACGAGGAGAAACATGTATGCCGAACAATCAATAAACAATGAAAAAGGTTATACTTTGGTAGAAATGTTGCTTAGTTTGGCCATATTTTCTTTAATTATTGTCTATTTGACGAATATGGTCCCGTTGTTACGTTATCATACTTATTCAAGTGAGATAGCGGATCAAATGCAATGGGAAATGTTTATGAATCAAGCCAAACGGGAAATTCGGCAAAGTGATGAAATCTTTTTGACCGCAAGCTACAATAGAATTTTATTTTGGAAAGATGGAACCAATACGCTATATGAACGGTATGGAAATCGAATTAGGAGGCGAGTCGACGGGATGGGGCACCAATTAATCTTATTTCGTATCAGGAGATTTGACTATGATCAAATACCACATGGGATTAAATTCATCGTTACACACGAAAACGGTAAAATTTATGAAGAAGAAATTTATTTGCCACGGGAAATTCCGATCACTAATAATAAATAAAAATGGTTTCATCCTCCCTTTTACCTTGTTTTTGTTTTTTCTTTTTTCTACGATATTGCTTCACTCGACGACAAAATATGTTGTTGAAAAACAAGTTTTTGATAATTTTCATATCACTTATGAGTTGGAAACATTATTGTTAATGGCCTATCAAGATGTCGAAAAGGCATATGAGAGCGAGAATTTTTCCAATTCCGGCAAATTGGAATACGATGTTGGCTATGTTTTGTATCGGGTAAAAGAAGAAAAGGAAAACGGGCTATTGGTTTCCTTCGAATGTTACACGGATGATGAAGGAGAATTGTTTATGGATTTGATGTTAGATAAAAAAACGGAGGAAGTTGCCCCGGAACCAGAACCGGCTGAGCAAGACCAAGACACGGAATTTCCTGAAAATGGGAACCTTATTGACCCTAAGTGAAGCGATAACGCCAATGGATTTTTTGCATTCCTGTTTATAGACTTCATTATTTGGATAACCTAATAGTAAAAGAGGAATGGACAAGGATGCGGGTGGAATGAAATCAGATGACTATATTCGTTTTTTGACCAAAACAGTTGTTACCCATTTTGAAACACCGAAAGAGGAAAGAAATAAACGGAAACTAGAAAAAAAGATGCAAAAGGAACCGTTCGTCTATAAATGGTTCGGAATCTTCCCTTATATGGTGAAAATCGGATTCAAAAAGATTAAAAAACGGTAAAGAAAACTCGGACATGGGTCCGAGTTTTCTTTATTCAAATTCAATAACGGAAGCCATTTTTTTCTCATTTATAAAAATAATATGTTCATATAAGTTTCCTGTTAAACAGCTTTTTCCTTTTGGTGAACATAGCAGTGGTGCACTTTCAACAGACTTAAGAATGACTTCTTCTTTGCCACTCTTAATATTCCGTTTGACCAGCCGGAATCCGTCATTATAAAGATCCGCCTCCCCGCTTTTCTTCGGTTCAATAATAAAAAAATTCTTACCGGCCAAATCATAGGTTGGGATAACCCACCCGGAAAAATCGGTTAAATGCGGGATTTCAAAAGAATACAGCGGTTGAAGCTCATGATCATAAAAAAGAAATATCGCTTTCGATGGATCTTTATCACTCGGGGCAATGGCCAATAGGAAATTTTTCCACCCATCAATATAGTAAAATTTTTCTTCGTTTTTTACATGTTTTTCATTGCCATTTTCATAAATGGTTAGGGGCGCGGTAATCCTCGGTTCATCATTGCCCCAATCCAAATATAGAAATCTTGATTGCTTAAGCCAGACCGCAAACGGTTGGGAAAGGTTCATCTCTTGAAGGGAACGCTTTTCTATGTCGATTAAATAGGAACGAAATGACCAATCTTCATAAAAAGCACTGACAAGTATTTTCGTTTCATCATACCCATTCCACTCATAATGAACTTCTTTTGACTCAATTTCTTCTTGAAACACGATTTGTTGACCGGGAAGCCGGATGACAGTCAGAAGTGCTTTATAGGCCGTTGAGGCTGAATGAATCAGAAGATATTCTCTGGACGGGCTCAATTGTGCAGAAACAATCGGTTCATCACTAACATAGACTTCTTTTTTAACTCCGGATAGTAAGTCATATGCCGAAACAATTGACCGGCTATTTTTTCTCTCGACAAATAACAGTGTTTCGTCTGTCTCCCAATCAATGATAAATTGAAAATCCGCTTCCTTCACTTTTAATGGGACAATTGATTGTGAATTTAGTCCCTTGCCATTTACTGTTTGATTTGCGGCCGATTTTTCTGAATCAAGTTTGGACGGTGATGGTTTATTTAATTCTTCTGTTTCACAGCCGGAAAGTAACAGGACAAAAAAGATAAGAACAGACAGCCATTTCCCCATCAGATTTCACCTTCTCAATAAATAATGCGCACGTTTTTCAGGATATTGCCCCCACTATTGAAGTTTCCCTTTATAAGACGTATGAAAAAGCGAAATGTTTCATTTTTATTAAAATTTTTTTAAAAAAAGATGACAAAAAAAGGGGAATGCGGCAACAGCACTATTGTTCAACTGTTTAATGTCACTAAAAATACATTCAACATTTCTTCGTATATTTGCGGAAACTGTGAAACCGGCAGAGGATTAACACCTAACCCAAGTTCGAACGTAAAACCCGGCTTTTGATAAGCATGGACAAACCAATCTCGAAAACCTGCATGGCTGTCAATATAACGAACGGATTTATAACCGCTTACTTTTTCATATTCTCTTGCCAATCGCTCTGATTCGACAGGTTCTACACCTTCATATCCCCAGTAAAATTCCCTGCCCTGGGTATGGAAAGCTAAAACACGTGAAAATTGTTTTTTTTCAACAAGCCGAGCCATAGCCACCGCTTCCGGTTCGGAAAGTGGAATTTCACCCGGATAGTCCCTTGGCGCCGGACTTTTCGGTTCTTTACGTTCTTTTTCTATTTCCCAATTGGCCGGAAATTGATTATTCAAATCAACCCCCCGAATATTCGCCTTCCACCCGGAAAAATCAGGGGAACCGGAATTTAATGCAAGAATTTCTTCTTTTTTTTCAGCCGGCGGACCTTGAAGAACAAGATTCACGCCATCCGGATTTACCATCGGGACAATTGACAACGTATTTTTATGATAAAGCGGCAGTGCATGTATACCATTAAGCATGTTTTCATTTGTTAATGCAAGGAAAAATGTATTCACCAATTTCATTAACACAGGGGTCGTAATCCATTCATTAGCATGAAAAGAAGCGTTTACATGAATATTTCGTTTTCCTCTTCCTATTTCCAACTCATAAATGGGATTTCCAAGTACACTTTCACCGATGGTATTTACCTTGAGAAACGGATATAGACAAAGCAATGTTTCAATATCACGTTGTAAATGGGTAAAATCATAGGTTTGAATATCATTGATGACAGGTTCGGTCACTCTTTTTGGCAATTTTACCGATTGTCCTAAAGCAAGATGATCGGGATAAACACCGGGATTTAATAATAAGAGCGCCTCGACAGGCATTTTACTCATTTTTGCCAATTGAAAAAACGTGTCACCCGGTTGGATTATATATGTCTCTTCCATAAATCCCGGTATTTCTACTTCCATCCCAACATCTAAAAAATTGGATGCAATATGCCGGTTGGAATCTTCAATTAATTGAATTGGAATATGAAACAACCGGCTATATAACCAAAATGAATCACCATGCCGCACACGTACTCTCATTCATATCCCCCTTTGTTCCAACACTTTATTGTCATCTTCATTGTATGAAATGTTTATCCCTTTGTGTGTCAAACAAGAGAGGAATAGCATAAACAGTTAACTGTTTTGCTTGACCAAATAACCGGCTCCAATAATCCCGGCATCATTACCTAATTCAGCAAGCAAAATCTTTGTATCGGTACCGGTTGGTGGAAAAGCAAATTTCCGGTAATAGGTATTAACCGGTTCCAATAACTTGTTTCCGGCCTTTGAAACACCGCCACCGATAATAATTGCCTCGGGATTCAAAATCGCACTTAACGTACTCAAGGCATAACCTAAATAATAACCGACACGATCGACTATCTCCCCGGCAATCTCATCTTCATGAACAGCATCAAAAATATCTTTGGAAGTTAGTTTCCCTTTTTCTTTTAAGACAGTAGTTAAAATCGTTTCTTTTTCCAAGCTTTCAATTCTTTGCATGGCTAAATTGACAACACCGGTAGCTGAGGCAACGGTTTCTAAACAGCCGGTTTTTCCACAATTACATTGAAAACCATGTTCAAGTTGTACTGTCATATGGCCAATTTCTCCCCCGCCACCGGTCGTGCCGCCAACAATATGACCGTCAATAATGACACCGCCACCGACACCGGTACCAAGAGTAATAGCGACAATATCCTTTAATCCTTTACCTGCTCCCAGCCAGAGCTCGCCCAATGCAGCACAATTCGCATCATTTTCGACATATGCCGGTAACGAGAAGGTCTTTTCCAGTTCAGCTTTTAAAGGATAATTTTCCCAACCAATATTAACTGCCCGGGTTATTCGCCCGTCCTTCAATACCGGTCCGGGAGCACCCATTCCGATACCAAAAAATTGATCCGGTTTGATGTTTAACTCATTGATTTTCTTATTAAAAGAATAATAGATTTCTTCAACAATGAACTTACCATTTTCCGCTTTGTTTGTCGGTATTTCCCATTTTTCTAATATTTTTCCATCTGTTTTCAAGATTGCAACCTTTGATGAAGTTCCGCCTAAATCAATGCTGAAAATAAATTCCTTTTCCATACAATCACCTTTTCTTTTTCTTATCTATTTCTTTTTGTATTTCTTGTCGTAACAATAATAATGCCATTTGGTAATCTTTTATATCAATTAATTGCGAGCGAAACAATTCTGTCACTTCCGATTCCATCAATTGTAAATCAGCTAACCGATCGCCGACATATATAATTGTACCAAACTGTTTCAATAATTGTTGAATATCATAAATTGTTTTCAACTCTTCTACCACCTTTTAATCAAAACAAGTTCTCCCCTCTCATTATAAACAAAAAATGGTCATAAAAAAACTGCTTCTTCAGCAGCTTTTTTAACAATTGGTTACGGAAATTACCGATCCGGGTCTTTCGGATCCAAAAACTTCGGGCGTGTCCTCTTCAACGGGATTGGCGCCCGAATGATGATGTCCATCATCCCCTTGAAGTCAAAAGGAATAAATGGCCATAAATAAGGGACATTATAGGATTTCATGGTAACCAACAAAAGCACCCATAAAAATGTCCCAATAACAAAACCAATTTGATGGAAAATCGCAGTCAAGGTTAATAAAATAAGACGGAAAATTCGGTTGGCCAGACCCATTTCATAGCTAGGTGTTGCAAACATTCCAATCGCAGCAATAGATAAATAAAGAATCACTTCATTGGAAAACAGACCAACTTCAACGGCAACTTGGCCGATCATCAATGCGGCGACTAAACCGAGTGCAGTTGCCAATGAACTCGGGGTATGGATCGCGGCCATCCTTAACATATCGATCCCAACTTCGATTAATAAAAATTGAAGATATAACGGAATTTGACCGTCTTCATTTGGACCGATAAAAGAAAGTCGTTCCGGTAATAGTTCCGGTTGAACAGCCAATAAGTACCAAAGCGGTAATAAAAATATCGAGGCCCAGACAGCCAAAAACCTGACAAGTCGTAAGTAAGCACCGACCACCGGCTTATTTCGGTATTCCTCCGCATGTTGCAGATGGTGCCAAAAGGTTGTCGGTGCAATGATGACGCTGGGAGAACCGTCGACAATAATGCAGACATGCCCTTCATATAAATGAGCGGCAGCGGTATCCGGCCTTTCGGTATAACGGACGGTGGGATACGGATTCCAATGATTACCGGATATAAATTCTTCTACTGTTTTTTCGGCCATTGGAATCCCGTCTGTATCAATTTTTTCAAGAGACTTTTTAATATCTATTACAAGGTCTTCATCTGCTATATCTTCCAAATAGCAAACAACAACATCGGTTTTCGAGCGGCGACCGACTTGCATATATTCCATCCGCAGTGTCCGGTCACGAATCCGCCTTCTCGTTAAAGCTGTATTAAATACTAATGTTTCAACATAACCGTCTCTGGAACCACGGACAACACGTTCAATATCCGGTTCTTCCGGGCTCCTTGCCGGATATGTTCTTGCATCGATTAAAATTGCCTTATCGATACCATCCACAATTAATGCAGTAGGTCCGGCCAACACCATGTCAGCAACTTTTTGCAAATCATCGGTTGTATCAATTTCAACATAGGGTATATAGCTTCGAAGTAATTTTTCTAATGGATGGTCAGAAATTTCTTCCGCCTTTAGTCCGCTAAGCAGCTTCATTATTTGCACAAAAACATCATCTTTAATAAAACCATCAATGAAAAAGACTGCCATATCCCGCTCAGCATAAAGTAAGTCAAGTTGAATGACATCAAAGCTCTTTCCAATTCCTAAAATCTGCCTTAAATTGTTTATATTCTCATGGATGTTTTTCGAAACAGTAATTTTTTCATTATTCGTTTCCATGTTTTTTTACACCTGCCTAATTTTGGCTAACAGGATGGAGATCTCCTATCGGTACACATGTAAAAATATCTAAAGATTATTCAGAAATACCAGTTTTATGACACCCTATTTTTCACCTAAGTGTCCAAGAGGTGCTTTATCAAAAATATTTCGTTCTTTCGACACTATATCCTACCTTAATGTTTGGACAATCGGTTTTTTCGCCTAATTACCATAATAGACAAAGATATATCCCTTCATACTTCTTTGTTCATCATTTTTACGGTAATAAACTTATTCAAACTCCGCCATCTTGAAATAAATACCGGATCATACATAGATGGACAAGAACATACACTGGTAAAGGAACGAATGATCAATTAATCTATTTAATGAATGGCGGGGAGTAATAGATGAAAACGACAAAAACTTTTCTAATCATATGTTCAGCTCTGATTACCATAACCGCATCTCTGTATTTTTTTCATTTTAAAAATAATCAAACGGTTGAGAGCATCACTTATTTTCCTCTGGATACAGAAGCACAGTTCCTTGATGCAAAAACAAAAATAATGAATATCAAAACTGATCAAAATCGTTATCAGTTTTCTGTAAAGTCCTATTCTCGATTGGATCGTCCAACTTATTTACGGCAGGATATAACTTTCATTTTTGCGGGCGGAATTCTTATCGGTAAACTGGGGAAATGGGAGGAGAGTACAGACAGTTTGGAATTAAGTGGAATTTTTACCGAAAAAGATAATCAAATTGTTAGAGCCATTAGTTTTCACCATGCCGAATTGCATGCAAAAGAAACCATTACAAGCAGTCAAAGCATGTCCGATGATTTTCTCTATATCATCCCAAATGCCCTCCCATCCCTTGTTTCTTTCCAAACGCCGAGTAATGAAGAGGAAACAGGATGGAAGGAAGTCCTGGATAAAGAAGAAAATCAAATCATTTCAACAAATTTAAAAAAAGCAGTAAGACAGCTTGATATTGATTTGGCTGAGTTTCATATAATTCCCTTACCTTTATTAGCCAATTATCAAAAACTGCCGCTCCCTTCCTTTTCCAGACAAAAATCAGATGAAATTATCGGTCAACTTTGGGAAGGGCTATATAAGAACTATTATTTGGGAATAAGAAAACAAAACGGTCAACTCATTTCACCAATCGGCAGTACCGTTCCTATTGTTTTACTATCAAAAGCAAAACAATACCTTTACGTCATTTTTCAAACAGCAGACAACGAATTTATCTCACTAAAACAACAAATCAATAACTAGATGTTTGGAAACTGATATCCATAGTAAAGGGCAATGGCTGTAATGACAACGGTTAGCAATAAATAATACATTCTATAGCGTTTTTTCGTATCCGGAAGTCCGAGAATGCCTGCTGCCAGAAACCCGCCAATCATTCCACCCATATGCCCGGAAATATCGATAGAAGGGACGGCAAAACCGATAACAACATTCACACCAATCAAGGCGAGAATATTGGGCCCGATCGTCCGGAAAAAAGTGTGTTTATGCTCGATTCCGAAATAAAGAAGAGCTCCAAATAAGCCGAAAATGGCCCCACTGGCACCGGCTGATAAATGTGAACTAAAAATAAAACTCGCCAGCGTTCCGAAAAAGCCGGAAAAAAGATAAATTATTAAAAATCGGAGCCGACCAAAAATGCTTTCAACAGCCGTTCCCAAATAATAAAGACTGAGTCCGTTCATAAACAAATGGAGAAATCCAATATGTAAAAACATCGGTGTAAAGAAACGCCACCATTCACCATCTAAAATGGCCGGATTATATTTTGCGCCGAAATAAAGTAACACGTACGGGTTGGTACTCCCTCCGTTCATTTCTAATAAAATAAACACGAAAGTAATAGCAACTAATAGAAAATAAGTAAAAAACGGTTTGGTCCGGTTAAACAACTGTTTTTCACGTTTTTCGGCAGCTATGGTTTCTTGAGCAATCAGACTTTTTAGAGCATCCACTTCATAATCAGAATAATCTTCTTTTATTTGACCGAACGGATTTTGCCCGATAATTTTTGTCACGAATTGAACGGAGTCTTGCAAATGACTTTCATCAAATAAAATGGAATACATTTTCGTTTTTACATTTTCGATTTGAACGGGACGATTGACGTACGGTTCATATGAATCCACCGGTGGGAGACTGGTGAAATAAATATTCAACACTTGAAATTTATTGCGAAAATACATTTTACGAATCTTATCCGCTTGCAAAATCGTTTGCTTCATATCGGAACGCAGCCAATTGCTCCAGTCAATATCTTTCCGTTTCACCCGAATCAACGGAAATTGTTTATGAACGATGTTTTCCAACCAAACTTCCTGTTGATCCTCAGCCAAATGCATAATTCGATATCCATCTACAATCATGGAATGAATAAATTTCCAGTATAAATAATCGGTATGGTAACTCAAACGATTCCCTGCTTTCCTATTCCAATTTCTTACTACCATTGTAATGGAGTAAACGAAAAAATTGCAACAAAGAAAAGCGCAGGTGACTATTCATCTTTGTTCAAACGGGACTTAATCCGTCGCGCTCAGAAATTGACAACAAAAATACGAAGGGCGCCCGCTCAATGACCTGGCATTGGCAACAAAAAAAGACAGACCAATCAAAGCCTGTCCAAAATTCTTTATTGAGCAGATGTTGTCCGAAAAGATGAACGGATAAATAAGTTTCGAATACTCGGGATCCGCATGGAAGTAGCCACCGCCCATTTTCTAATCCGTTCGTTGGCTAAAACCCAATTCATGATGTGGTAACGATATTGAAAAGCCTTGACAATCGCATAGCCTACAAACATTAACTTCAACAAACGTGATAACATTGATTTCAACCTCCTAAAAATAGTTTTTGGCAAATTTCGTTTTTTATCCAAAAATTATCTTGGAGGCCGCCGACTCATTTTTCAAACCCATACATATTATCATCGGTCAGGATTTTTTTCAGCTGATAATCATATTCCTCAAACGGTAACCAATCGACCAGTTGTTCCTGGAACGATAAAACGATGGACTCCCCGGTAAAATTCGGTAAAAAACGATCATAATACCCGCCGCCATAACCCAAGCGAAAGCCGTTTTTTGTAAAAGCTAAACCCGGGACAAATAATAAATCTATTTTAGCAGGATCCGTTTTTTCTGCTTTTTTGGGCAATGGTTCATATAATCCAAAATAACCCTTCTCTACTTCAGAAAAGTTGTGAATTGTATAAAATTGCAAAGCCCTGCTCGAAGGAATACATTTTGGCACCGCCACTAATTTTTCTTCGGACCAAGCTCTCTCAATGATTGGGTGTGTATTGACTTCAGGAAACCTGGAAATTGTAATGCCAATCATTTTTGCCTTATTCCATTCTTCTGTTTTAAACAATTTTTCCGCGATCAAACTTGACTTTTCATGATAATCTTCTTTTGTAAGCAATAACAGTTTGGCCTTCATTTTTTCCCTGAATTCTTTTTTCGATATCATCAGACCCCTCCTATTGTGCGAAAGAAAACTAAAGCGATTGCCGTCGAGTTTGGCAACCTTGCTGGAATTTAAACTGTACCGTATAAAAACCCATGCGATTGACGCCGAATTTACCTTCCTTCTGGTATTTAAACTTTTGCGAATGAAGAAAAACAGCAGGAGAAATCCTGCTGTTTACTTTGTTTCACGATGTACTGTAGTTTTTTTATCACGAGGACAATATTTCTTTAATTCTAAACGATCGGGATTATTACGTTTATTTTTTGTGGTTATATAATTACGTTCACCGCACTCAGTACATGCCAATGTAATGTTTACGCGCATATTATTCCCTCCAGTCCATTCACAAATTACGACCTTACTATAATATCATTTAATTCATGAAAAAGCTAGTCTCGATTTTAGCTGTTCATCCCGAATTAACAATTCTTTTTCAGAAAAGGTTTTTGAGGCAAGCGTCCATGTATAGGCTATGGTCGTCTCATAAGGAACAAGCAGTTGTTCGAGGGTGTATAAGCCAACAACATTCCCGGTTCCAATCGGATTAAATGGAATCACTCCGTCGCAAATTTTTTCAATGTATTGATTCTTTTTTAAAACACCATATTGACTCATCGAGGTACCGTTAATCATCCCCGATGCCAAAAACAATCCATCTTCATTCGTTAAAAATAAAACATCCTTTTTCGGTGAGACAAAAACGTAATTGTTTTTCAGCTCGTTTAAATTGCTTTCGACAAATACTTTTATCGGTACTCTTTGATCTGTTAAATTGCTAATAGAAAGCTTTGCCAAAAGAATATCATCTTTCGTATGCAAATAGCGGCAATTAATATGAAAGCTGCCGTCCATTAACCAATTTTCTCCCGCCGTTATTTTCTTCATTTTTCCATTCCAATAAAGATAATGATTAAATTTCAACTGATATTTCATTTTCATTAAATAATCTTCCGTATGCAAAATATTCATCGTTTCCACTCCCATTCTATATGTTATCTTCCTCTATTTTCACCAATTACTTTTTCAAAATTATTATTATATTCATCGTAACACCAAATCATTATTCGAACAATAAACGCAATTTGTCATATTTTGTTATTTTACCTATGTTTTTTTCGCCATATTTTTTGTAAAATTGACAGGCTTTGATATGATATATGTAAAAATAGGAAAAATTTCTCAGTTATTATTTATCTATGTTGTTCCTTGTCAAATTATGATAAACTTTACGGTGGGAGTGATGATATGGATATTTTAATATTCGTACTAATGGCTATCGCGATTATTTTGATCGTTGTTTCATTTTTTCTTCCCGATCGTACGAAAGAATTGAGCAATGAGGTTGAGCAATTGTCAATCCAGATGTACCAGGAAAATTTTCAAATCAAAAAACGATTGAAAGTTTTAGAAGAAGAATTATTAATTCCTGGTGACATGGATAAAAACCCTTCTCAAGCCAAAAACCCGAATCCAATCATTGTCGGACAAGTTCGTCTTTTACATGAGCAAGGATTGACTGTGGAACAAATTGCGAAACAGTCTGCACTAAGTGAGGATGAAGTGAAGCAAATTTTAGAAACGATTAAGGTGGTCAAGCAATGAATAGACTGAACGTTCGCTTTTTTAGTATTGGAATGTTGGTTGCTTCGATCATTATTTTCCTGTACGGGTTCTTTTTTGAAAATGATACGGCTAAATCGGAACCAACAGCCGAAAAAGAAGGATATACTCTAGTCGAAAAGGACAGATTGGATTTATTTAAAGAGAAAATTGCCGGTCTTGAAGCGGAAAATGCAGAGTTAAAAAAAACGATCGAGGAAAGCAAAAATGCACCAACGAATACAGCAGAACAAGAAAAAGAACAAGTATTTATGTTCGAAATTAGAGAGGGCATGAGTTTGGAAGATATTGCCAGAGGTCTTGCGGGAATTCATATTATTACCGATCAAAATGATTTTATTAACTTCATGGTCCAAAACGGATATGAAAAAAGAGTTCAACCGGGACAATATGAATTTAAGCAAGGAATATCAAACCAAGAAATTGCTGATATGATTACAAAATGATAAAAAGGAACTGCCTTGGAGTGAATACTCCTGACAGTTCCTTATTTTTTTATGGATTTGTTGCGGGTATTCCTTCTCCTGTCGTTTCCCCTGTTGCTTGATTTTGATCAGGCTGTTGCGCCCGGGCAGCTTTAATACTGAAATATTTTTCCAACACTTCTTGGGCAATTACTAGGTTCACATTACCTACAGGTGATTTACCCCCATAATAAACATTTGGTAATACAACGGAAATCGCCACTTCCGGGTTATCATACGGCGCATAGCCGACAAAGGTTAGATTTTCAGTTTGGACGGTACTCCCCGTTTTTTCATCTTTAAACCAACTTTGTGCCGTACCGGTTTTTCCGGCTACAACTGTTGGAACATTTTTAAAATAATTCCTAGCTGTACCGCGAGAACCATTGACTACCCGCCAAAAGCCTTCTTGCACCCGTTTAATCCAAGCATCTTGCATATCTACCCGATTGAGGACAACTGGATTCACTTCTTCAATAATTGGGCCAAGTTCATTACTATCTTCATTCGGTTCCCGGATTTCTTTAACCAGTTGCGGTTTCATCCGATAACCGTCATTGGCAATCGTCGACACATATTGAGCCAATTGTAACGGTGTATACGTATCATACTGTCCAAAGCCAAAATATAATAATTGACCCGGATATTCAGGTGCACGTTGAATCCCGACAACTTCATTATCGAAACCGATTCCGGTCTTCGTACCGAGGCCGAACTGGGCAAAATAACTGCGCATCACATTAATTTTATCTAAATCGATATTTAATGTTCCCATATATTTATAGGTTCCGCCGGCTACTTTAAGTGCAACTTTCGCCATATAAATATTCGATGACCGTTCCAGAGCAGTTAAATCATTAATTAAACCCATTCGAGAAACAGAAGAAATCGATGTACCGTTTTTAAAGACCATTTTTTCATCGGTTTCCGTACTGCCGGGACGAATAACCCCTGCCTGGTACCCCATCAGGACGGTTGCACCTTTGATAACCGAACCCGGTTCAAACGAATACGTAAACGTTCCATTCGCATAATCTTCAAATTCTCTCGTCGTTCGATTGTATTGTTTTCCAACTAACGATAATATTTCCCCCGTTTTCGGATTCATGACAACAACAAATGCTTTATTAAAGTAATTCGTACGCGGATATTGGACAATTTTTGCCATATGCTCTTGAAGGATCCTTTCCACTTCCGCTTGTAATTCCATATCAACGGTCAAAACAACGTCTTTACCGCTTTTCCCGTCAGATACCGATTCGGTATTTATGATTTTTCCGGATTTATCCGTTTCGGTTTTAACAACCGCTTTTGATCCTTGCAAAATATCTTCCAAAGATTGTTCGATGTAACTGTAGCCGACACGATCATTTAAACTGTACCCTTTCGACTGATAAAAATCGACTTTGTCTTCAGGCAATCCTTGTTTTACACTGCCAAGCATTCCTCTAAATACATCGCCAAACTGATATGCCCGTTCCCAGTCCGTCGTTACATCCACGCCCGGCAGATTCGCTAAGTTTTCACTAACCGCTGCATATTCTTCATCGGTGACATTTATATTTTTTACAATCGTTGGGGTCAAAGCGGTAGCCGAATAAATTTTTCGATAAATCGCTGCTACATTCATATCGACCGATTGTAATTGTTCTTCGGTAATTCGCTCCAATTTTAATTGATACAGCTCTTTGTCCTTTAAGTTTTTCTCTTCAGAACGGGTTACAAGTTTCTTTCCATTTTTATTTTCAAGAAGCCAAATATCTTTTTTATCCCGTTCCGTTACTTTTTTCATATCATCCTCTGGCATCTGAATAAATTTGGCCAGCTTTTTCGCAATTTCATACAATTCATCCGGTTGCGGATTTTTAGGCGGCGTGTACGTAATTGCTTTTTGCGGAACATTGTAAACAACTTTTTTATAAGTTGAATCATATAATTCGCCGCGGGGAACTGAATGATTTACAGATATTTCTTCTGTTTTTCGAACTTCATTTTTATATTCCTCACCTTCAACAATTTGGACAACCCCTAATCTTAAAATTAAGATAGAAAACATGACGAAAACAGTAAAAAACAATATATTCATCCGTAAAGGTATATGACTTTTTTTCTTATTGTTTTTTTGATTATTTTTCACAAGTACACCAACCTCTTTCCCTTCATCCACATATAAGGAAGAAAATATCCATACTTTCTATTTTATTTGATTTTGCTTCATATTTCTAGAAAAAGGTTAAGGAAAAGAAAGGGAAAGATGATGAAAGGAAAAAGGGACCTCCTAAGAAAAGATCCCTTTTAATTGAATATGACGAACAAAGAAATAAATAAACAAATAGCCTGAACCAAGGACAATCAATAATAAAGGTAGGATGGTTTTAACCGGAAAATACAGAATCGAAAATAAAAAGATGATAATTGAGCACGCTCGGCCGGCATTGAGAAACAGCTCTTTTACAACAATATATTCAATTCTCATTTCTCTCGCTTGCCACCCCTGCCCGATTACATCATAGGAGGTGGATATAAACGGGACAAGAACGACGGGATAGGCAAAGGCGATTAATGCAGAATAGACAAGGAAAATGGGATAAGAGACATGGAAAATGATGAGGAACACTGAAGTAAATAACAATATCCCGCCAAGTAAAATCGCCCTTTTCCTGTATTGTTTTTTAATAAAGCGACTGGCTAAATAATAAGTAATAAAAGATACAATGGAATTAACGAAAGCATAGGTACCTAATGCCATTTCACTGCCGGTGGCTATGTAAACATATATATTGATAACAAACGCAAAGATCCCTTCTCTAATCCCTTGAAAAAATGTTGCATTTGTCACCATTTTCCAATTTGGATTCCTTTTTCGCTCTTTAATAATGGCAGAGAAAAAATAATTTCCTGTTGCAGGTCTTTTCTTCATAAAAAAACTTAAAATCGTTGCCAAAGCGAATAAGCCAAGGGATGCGGAAAAAATAATTGTATACCCGTAAAATTGTTTGAATTGGGAAATAATAAAGCCGGCAACTAATGGACCGATCATCCCGCCAAGCGAATTTAATACACCTAAAAATCCGTTAAAAAAATCCCTCGTATCCGGTTCGGTTATTTCAAATGTTAATACGTTATAAGCGAGCCAGTAAAATCCGTATCCGATACCAAGTAATGTCCCGAGTAATAGTAAATAACGACTTGCCTCCGATCCGGTCAATAATACTGAAATAAAAAAAATGGCCAAAAAGATCACACCGAGACGAAGAACAATAATGCGATCGACTTTTTTCGCCATTCGTCCGGCAAATATGAAAGTAACCGGTTGGATAATGGCAACGGTCAAATTGTATAATCCTATTTGAAAGAAATCACCCGTTTGTTTCCATAAATAGACATTAACAAACGTATTAGATAAAGCGATACTTAAGGAATAAAGACCGCCAATCAGTAAAAGCAACAGCAAATCTTTTGTGATATGTACATCACCCAGCCATTTTTTTTGACTTTTTTGCTTCATTACATACTCCCCTTTAATTGTATTCTTTGTAGAAGATGGGGAGATATACAAAAAACCAGTAGATACGACTCTACTGGTTTTTTCCATTTAACATTATTTTGCTGCTTGATAACGTTTTGCCACTTCATCCCAGTTAACTACGTTCCAGAAAGCTGCGATATAATCGGGACGACGGTTTTGATATTTTAAGTAATAAGCATGTTCCCAAACATCTAAACCAAGAATCGGTGTCTTTCCTTGGCTTAATGGCGTGTCTTGGTTCGGTGTGCTGGTGATTTCCAACTCACCATTGTTTACGACAAGCCAAGCCCAGCCTGAACCGAAACGACCTGTTGCAGCTTTAGTAAATTCATCTTTAAACGCAGAGAAACTTCCAAATTTAGCGTTGATGGCATCCAGAAGTGCACCTGAAGGCTCGCCGCCACCATTTGGTGAAAGAAGTTGCCAGAATAAAGAGTGGTTATAATGTCCGCCACCGTTATTACGGACAGCAGTGCGAATGTTTTCCGGAACAGCATCTAAGTTAGAAACTAATTCTTCAACCGTCTTATTTTCAAATTCTGTTCCTGCCACTGCATTATTTAAATTTGTAACATACGTATTATGATGTTTCGTATGGTGAATATTCATTGTTTCTTTGTCAATATGCGGTTCTAATGCATCATACGCATAAGGTAATTGTGGTAATTCAAATGCCATGTTTTATTCCTCCTTTGATATAGAAAAATTATGTAATTAAGCTATCATTTGGGAATGAGAGCTTGTATGTTTAGATTAGCAAAACTCGATTCCAGTTTCAAATAAAATGCCTAAAAATTTTTAGAAATGGCTATTGACATTCGGTATTTTTTCTTTTATAGGACAAGAATCAAGAAATATCCAACCATAATAACCATGATCATCAATTTAACAATCGTACTTCCAACAAAACCGATAACGGAACCAAAACCAATTTTTAATGCTTCACGGAAAGATGCTCGATTGACTAGGATTTCAGCAAGGAAGGCACCTATGAACGGCCCGATAATAATGCCCAGAAACGGAATGAGAAAAGGACCGAGAATTAAACCAATGGTACTCCCCCACATCCCTGCCTTTGTTCCACCATATTTTTTAACTCCGAAGATATTTGCCAAATGATCAGCGGCAAAAATCAACAGCATAAACAATAGCTGTACCGCCCAAAAAGTGAAGTTCAATGGTTCAAATGAGTAAAACAAACCATACAAAATATAGGCAAGTACCAGAAAAACTACACTTGGAATCACCGGATAAATCAAGCCGGCAAAAGCAATGATAATTGAAACAATAATAAGCAACCAAAATAAGATATCCATATATTTCCCCTCCTTAACAGTTTTGGAATCGATCACCATATTTATAATGGTATTATATCCCATGTTTTTATATCCTTCGTTTTTTCACGCCTTTTTTAAAAACAAGAACCCCTATACAAATTTAATCATGAAAAGGCATCTGAATAAAAGTGCAAAAGAATTTACTGCAGGATTTTTTATTGCACTAATATTTCATTTTGATTACAAAGAGATTACACAAAGGGTTGTTATGAACAAAATTATTCATCTCGACCCATTTATGGGATAATATAGTAATAATGAATACAGTGAACAGGAGGAAGAGAAAACAGATGAATATATTTAAGCAATTTATTAAGAGTATATATTCCCCAAAAGATATCTCGACTTTTCGCAATCAAGGGATGGGCAAAACCTTTCTTTATATATTTTTTCTTTCCGTTTTGTCTGTTCTACCTTTATTTATCAATTTTGTTCAAAACTTTAATAATATTTATGATGATGCTGTTAGGATAATAAATGAAGAGGTACCGGATTTTTCAATTCAAGACGGAAAATTGCATACCGACATAAATGAACCTGTTATTATCGAAGAATCCGGTAATTCCACTTTTATTATCGACAGCACAGGTCAAACAACGGTCGATGATGTGGAATCAAACTATGATGATACTTTAGCCTTTTTAGAATATGATGTTGTCATAAATTTAAATAATCAAACACAAACGATATCCTATCAGCAACTTGGTTTGGAGGAAATGGGTAGAACGGAAATGCAACAATTTCTCGATTTTGTTGGTTCAGTTAAATCCGTCATTTATGCTTTTTCATTCATTCTTTTTTATCTCATTCAAGTTGCCGGTCAAATAATTTCGATTACAATCCTTGCCTTAATCGGATTAATTCTCAAAAATGCCTTAAAACTCAATATCAACTACGGGCATTTATGGAAATTAAGTACTTATGCGATCACGTTGCCGACGGTCTTTTTCATGATTATGCATTTCTTCCATGCCATTGTCCCGTTTGCTTCTTTGATTAATTGGACGGTTATGATTATCATGCTTCACCTCACAATGAAGGAAATTCCAAAAACGGATATTGATTAAAGTGAAACCTCCATCTTTTTTCTTGGCCGAAAAAGGATGGAGTTTTTTATACCCAATTTCCGTATGTCACCATGTTCGGCAAAATATAATCTATGTCACGCACCCCCTTTCTATTAATTTTTTACTAGTTTTGCAAAAATATAGGAATAATGAAGAAATATAAGCATACAAATATACTAAAATCCGGTAAAGAATTGGTAGAAGGTGGGAACATGAAAAGAGTATTCGGTATTGTCGCCATCATCATTGTTGTCTATGCTATATATTTTGATATTACAACCGGTACATTACCCGGTGCAGAAAAAAAAGAATCCGTACAAGAAACTGCTTTGTCTCTCCAATATGTTGAATTAGAGGTAAAACCAGGGGACACCTTGCTGTCATTGATCGAGAGCCAGGGCGGTTACCCTGATGATGTTTCGATTGAAGAGATGATTAAGGATTTTTCAGCCTTAAATGAAGGGATTAAACCAGATGATATGCAATTTGGAGAAACATATAAAATACCTGTATATAATAAGAAAAGCGCAGAGCGCCCGCTTAGCGACGTACAAACTGGAGCACCCCGCAATGAGAACAGATTTACTTCCCCGAATAGGCATCGCACGAAGAAAATGCGAATGCATTTTCGAGGAAAAGGAAACACGGCGAGGGACGAGCCGATGTTGACTTATCGTAGTGGAGGGGAGTGAAGTTTGCTAGTCGCTGGCGCTCGTAGCTAGACAATAAAACTAATCCCAAGTTAATTGCTTGTATTTTTATACTTTCTTATACTATCAAAAAAACTATTAATCCATGGCTATTTGCATGCAGCAAGCCCCTCTCCCATCTTCTTTTTCATTAAGTTAAAACTTGGTGGGATTCCTTGACTCCGTATGAGTGGGATGAACAGTATGAGGATAATTTTTTGCAGGCAGAATGAGTAATTTTATCCCTTTTATTAGTAAGTGAACGGTAGGGAGAGAACGATTTTCCTTGCCACTTAAAATCAATTATTGTTAAAATGAAGAGGAGCAATTTCGTCCAGCATTTTGGAATTCATGATAAGGGAGAGAGTATCGTGGGTGAAATTACACATCGTACAAAAACACGTCCTGTCAAAGTCGGGAATTTAACGATTGGCGGGAATAATCTTGTATATATTCAAAGTATGACAACAACGAAAACGCATGATGTTGAAGCAACAGTTGCACAGATCCATAGATTAGAAGAAGCCGGCTGTCAAATTGTTCGTGTCGCTGTTCCCGATGAACGGGCTGCTAATGCGATTTCGGAAATAAAAAAACGAATCCATATTCCACTTGTAGCCGATATTCATTTCAACTACAAGCTTGCCCTAAAAGCAATTGAAGGCGGTGTTGATAAAGTTCGGATTAATCCGGGGAATATCGGAAAAAAAGAAAAAGTCGAAGCAGTTGTAAAAGCGGCAAAAGAACGAGGAATTCCAATCCGTATTGGTGTTAATGCCGGATCTCTTGAAAAACCAATTCTCGAAAAATACGGTTATCCGACGGCTGACGGAATGGTGGAAAGTGCACTTCATCACATAAAAATTTTAGAAGACTTGGATTTTCACGATATTATTGTATCCATGAAAGCATCTGATGTTAACTTGGCCATCGAAGCATATGAAAAAGCAGCAAGAGCATTTGATTACCCGCTTCATTTAGGTATTACTGAATCCGGAACATTATTTGCCGGAACTGTCAAAAGTGCTGCCGGGTTAGGTGCGATTTTAAGCAGAGGAATTGGCAATACGTTACGGATATCGTTAAGTGCAGATCCGGTTGAAGAAGTTAAAGTGGCAAGAGAGTTATTAAAAGCATTCGGACTCATTTCCAATGCGGCAACGCTCGTTTCCTGCCCGACATGCGGTCGAATTGAAATCGATTTGATCAGCATTGCCAATGAGGTAGAAGAATACATTCAAAAAATTAAAGCCCCGATTAAAGTATCTGTTCTCGGTTGTGCAGTTAACGGTCCCGGAGAGGCAAGAGAAGCTGATATCGGTATTGCCGGAGCTCGTGGAGAAGGTCTCTTATTCAGGAAAGGACAAATCGTTCGAAAAGTACCGGAAGAAACCATGGTGGAAGAATTGAAAAAAGAAATTGATAAACTGGCCGAAGAGTATTATCAAAAGGAAAAACAATTAGTAAAATAATGATTGCTACTGAAACCTAAGAGTGTTGAGATCATACATTCTTGGGTTTTTCTTTTATCAAGATAAGATAACGCTTCAAATGAGCACTCCCAAAAAACAAGTGGAGAGAACAAAAAATGTTTCTCCACTTGCATTGATTCATCTATTTTCATACTCCCGATATCATCAAAAAAACGGGGCTATAAATAAACCGATAACCGCTGAAATTGCTCCAATTCCAATTGACCAATTACCCAGTCCCTCAGCTCCTCGGCCTCGTGCCAGAAATCCCAAAATAATAGCCGCTCCACCGAAAAGAACAGGTGAAACGAAAAGGGACAAGATGGCAAGAGCCAAGGCAATATAGCCCAAACCTTTACCATTTTCTGTACTTTCTGTTTCATGATTGCGTTCCTGTACTCGAATCGGTTCTGCTATCTCTGCTGCGTTTTCCTCTTGATAATCATATCCGGTTAAATAATCCCGATAACCGTTGTTCACATCATGCCCGTTTTTTTCTCTGTTCCCTACACGATTTTGACCCATATCGCTAACCTCGCTTTCTTGGGAGCATTTTTATTATTTGATGTCACAACGGTTTTTACCCAAACGAATAATTTACTTTCTCCCCTTATTTTTCCACTCATGATTTTGTCCTTTTGACGATTACTTCTCTGTGCAAAAATTTTTTACAAAATCGATTTCAAGTATAGAGCTAAGCTTAAGAACGAATCTATCGTTTTTTTACGTGTTTTATTTTAAAAAAAAGGACTTTTTCACCCGTTTTTTGAAACTTACTAACGCAAAAAAAAAGCTAATCCTGAAATGTCATAAAAAACATGTCCAAGACTAGCTTTCCCGATTAATGGGTACACTCATTACAATAACCGTATACTTCAAATTTATGCCCGGAGATTACATAATCTTTCAATTCTTCTTTCACTTCGTCCATCGGGCAACCTTCAATTTCTTTTGTTTTACCACAACTTATACAAATAAAATGGTGGTGATGCCCAATCTTTGCGCAAGAAAACCGGAAATGTTTCTCACCCGATAAATCAGTTGTTTCAAGAATACCCAGTTCTGAAAATAATGATAAGTTTCGATAAATAGTATCAAAACTCAAATTTGGATAATGTACCTTCATCCCTTCCAACACATCTTTGGCGGTCATATATTTATCATGGTTCGCTAAAAATTCCAGCATATCCACCCGTTTTCCTGTATATTTATATCCTTTATCCTTTAAAATTTGAATAGCCTCAGTTACGTTCATTTCTTCCACTTCCTGTTTAAGATTTTTGGTAGCGAAATTTCTTGTAAAGAACGGTTCCCAAAAGCAAAGTAGCAGCAATGATCACGATTGTACCACCGGGAGCAATTTCAAGATAAAAACCGCTTACCAACCCACCAATCACCGATATTTCACCGAAAATAACGGAAAGAATAATGGCTTGTTTAAAACTTTTGGCAACACGGATACTTGCGGCAACCGGCAATGTCATCAATGAAGATACAAGTAAAACACCGACAATCCGCATCGAAACAGCAATAACCAAAGCCACTGTGATTACAAATAGTAAATGAATACCATTGCCAGGTATACCTATTGCTTTTGCATATTCCTCATCAAAGGATAGCAAAAACAACTCTTTGTAAAGTAAAAAAATCGTAATGAAAACCAAAACAGCTATTAAAATAATAACATATAAGTCAGCCCTTGAAACGGCACTTACACTTCCAAATAAATACCCGAATAAATCCGTATTAAAACCATCTGCCAATGAAATAAAAATGACACCTAATCCAATACCAAATGACATCATGATGGGTATCGCCAATTCTTCGTAATGTTTATAAACCGTGCGCAGTTTTTCAATAAGTAAGGCACCGATAACTGAAAAAGCCATACCGCCATACAATGGATTTAATAATGCGAACGGAGCGAAATATTTTCCCAACAAAAGGCTCGCTGCAATTCCCGATAATGAAACATGACTCAACGCATCGGTAATCAATGCCATCTTCCTAACGACAATAAAAACCCCGAGAAATGGAGCAATAACCCCGATTATGATGCCGGTAAGAAAGGCATTTTGTAAAAATTCATATTGAAATAAATTATCGATCATAAATTTTCCCCCAAAAAATCAAATATGCTCATGTTTTAGTACATCTACATCATGACCGTAAAAAAAACTTAGTGCTTCCTTATCCAATGCTGCGAACTCATGTGAACGACCATGAAAATAAAGTGTTTTATTTAAGCAAGCAACATGGCTTACTTTGTCTGAGATGATTCCAACATCATGAGATACGATAATTAGCGTCATATTCCTTGTATGATTTAGCCTCTGTAATAATTGATAAAATTGTGCAACTCGTTTTGCATCCACACCGACTGTGGGCTCATCGAGAATAAGTAACTCAGGATTTGAAACAATCGCTCTGGCAATAAACACCCGTTGTTGTTGCCCGCCGGATAATTCTCCGATATTTCGGTCAATAAACGACTCCATCTCAACAGCCTTCAACGCTTCCATTACATGTTCCCTTGTATTTTTCGGGAAGAAATGAAACAGTCCGGTTTTTTTCGTTAATCCACTTCTTACCACTTCATAAACAGTTGCCGGAAAGCCACTGTTAAATGAATTGGCCTTTTGCGACACAAAGCCGATTTTTTCCCACTGATCAAAAGACTCCAACGGTTTTCCGTAAAGATAAATATCTCCTTGTTGTTTTTTTAACAGGCCCAAAATTAGTTTTAGCAGTGTCGATTTACCCGAACCGTTTGGACCGACGATCGCTAAAAAGTCGCCCCGCTCAACTTGCAGATTTATGTTTTCTAATACAGTGAAATGATCATAATGATAAGTTACGTTTTTTATTTCAATAATTGGTGCTTCAGTCACCTTCAACCACCTTCTATAAATAAACTTTATTCTTATTAAGAATGATTACGATTTAGACTTATTAAGTATACATAAACGACCGGAAAATGTAAAGTTTTTCTTCATTTGTGTTGTTATTGAAAAAATCTATGGAACTTTTTCGATTAAGCTTCATACATTATGTTGGGAGGAGATGGAATGAAGTTTCTCGAGAATATTATTAATATGAAAATTAATGGGATTACCGGGAAAGAATTAGTGAAATACGGAAAACAATTTAATATTGATGTAAGTTTAGATCAAGCTGAACTAATCGCCAAATATTTACGGGGCAAAAACATCGATATTTTCAATGATAATGACCGTACAAAAGTCATTAAAGAAATCGCAAAAGTTTGCGGGCCACAAACAGCCAAAAAGGTAAATCAACTTTTCATTATGCTGACTAAGTAATGATCTTTTATCCCACATGAATGAGCGAGCAGTAAATTATCTGTACCGAAAGCGAATCGACAGGTACTTGTTTTTATAAAACAGGTGTTCCAAGGGTTTACACTTAGTTAACCCTTAGAACACCCGTTTTTTTAAGCTTCATTAATAATCCGCTCAAGCAAATTTTCACTGAATGTTTGATTCCGGAACATTTCAATTTCATATTTGTAAGGTGGTTTTTTATTGTTTTTATCTGTTCCGACATAAGGTGTTTCTAATATTTTCGGAATATCTTCTAATTGTGGATGATGAACGATATAATTTAGTGCTTTAAATCCAATATAGCCAAATCCAATATTTTCATGTCGGTCTTTTCTTGCTCCCATCGGATTCTTACTGTCATTAATATGTAGAACTTTTATCCGATCAATACCGATAATTTTATCGAATTCATTCAATACACCGTCGAAATCCTCTTTTACATTATAGCCGGCATCACTTGTATGGCAAGTATCGAAACAAACGGATAACCGATCATTATTGGTTACTCCGTCAATAATTTTTGCCAATTCATCAAACGTTTTGCCAACTTCTGAACCTTTCCCTGCCATCGTTTCTAAAGCAATTTGAACAGGTGAATCATGGGTAAGGACTTCATTTAATCCTTCAATAATTTTGGCAATGCCTGCATCCTCTCCGGCTCCAACATGGGCTCCCGGATGAAGAACGATTTGTTTTGCACCAATCGCTTCTGTCCGCTCTATTTCTGATTGAAGAAAATCCACGCCTAACCGAAATGTTTGTGGTTTTGTGGTATTTCCGATATTAATAATATACGGGGCATGAACGACAATCTCATCAATGCCGTTTTCCTCCATATGCGCTCGACCTTGTTCAATATTCAATTCTTCAATTTTTTTTCGTCTTGTATTTTGCGGGGCGCCGGTATAGATCATGAAGGTTGTGGAACCATAGGATACCGCTTCCCGACTGGCAGCCAACAACATATCATTCCCGCTCATCGATACATGAGAACCGATTTTTAACATTTCTCCTCTTCCTTTCTTATTCCCAGGATAATTATATTTTTTTATAAGTTAAGAAATTTAAGATTGATAATCCGCGTACTAAGGTAGCGATTCGAAAATAAAAAAGTTTTCATTAAACTGCCGTCACAAGTTGACTAATGACGCGGTCGCCCGAGTTTCTTTAATTGTCTTTTTTTCTCTTTTTCGAGTAACTCTTTCTGTTTCTTCTTGTAACCCGGTTTTACTTTTTTCGGTTTTTTTATCGCCCGTTTTACTTGGATATCTACTTCCTGCGGTTTTCTTTTCCGATTTTTTCGCTGATTCCGGTCGTCATTTTCTTTCAACTCTCCCGCCACTATATCCATATAAGTAAAGGTAATACCCATGTTTTCCAATTTACTAATTTTTTCGTTATCCTGCTCATCAAAAAGGATATATGAAACACCCGAGTACGCTCCCCGACCGGTCCGTCCCGAACGATGAATATAAAAATTCAAGTCCTTAGGTAACTCGTAATGAAAAACGTGGCTGACCCCTTCAATATCAATCCCCCGTGATGCCAAATCTGTCGCAACAATATACTGATACTCCAAATTACGGATTTGCGACATCATCTTTTTCCGTTCCCTTGGGGTGAGATTTCCATGAATTAAACCGACTTTCACACCGTTTTCGGCCAATAGATTAGCAAGTTCATCAGCTCTGGCTTTCGTATTTACAAAAATAATCGCTAAATACGGATGAATGATCTCCATCAAATTTTTTAGGAAATGGAATTTGTCACGGTGTCGCAAAGGAAGCAAAATATGTTCAATATTTTTCGCAGTTCTCTGTTTCGGTTCAACATGAACAAACTCAGGATTTTCCATATATTTTTTCAGAAAAGGTTTTAAGTTTTCCGGAATCGTTGCCGAAAAGACAAACATTTGTAACTGTTCAGGCATCGCTCCTGCAATCCGGTCCACATCTTCTAAAAAGCCGAGATCCAACATTAAATCAGCTTCATCGACAACCATCATAGTTGCGGTATGAACGAATAATGCCTGTTCTTTCACCAAGTCATAAATTCGCCCCGGTGTACCGATAACGATATGCGGTTGTACTTTCAATTTTTCAATTACCCGGGCTTTATCTGTCCCGCCAACAAATAATTTTGCTGTAATTTCTTCGTCTTTCGGGCAATATTTTGTTAATTTCAAGACCTCGTGATATATTTGGTGAGCCAATTCCCGGGTTGGTGCAGTAATCACGGCTTGGACCGATTGAATTGACGGATTCAGTTTTGTCAGTATCGGCAAGAGAAATGCATGTGTTTTCCCGGTTCCGGTTTGGGATTGGCCAACCAAGGACAGACCTTTTAACGCTTTAGGAATCACCCGTTCTTGAATATCGGTTGGATCGTAAAAACCCATGTTTTCCAGTCCTTCATATAAAAACGGTTTTAATGAAAACCTTGTAAAATTCGTTTTTTCCATATAAAAACTCCTTAATCTGACATACTTAATTATTATCCATCTTAGTATTATACAAAAAAAAGGTAAATAACTCTACTTATGAATTTTTTTCTACACTAACGAAGCACTTTGCCTTTGCATATTGTGATAGGAGAGTAAATTGAGTGTATGAGGAGGATTCATCTATGCCACCGCGATTTCAGCAAGTACCGCCACCAAATCCTTATCGCTTTTTCACTCCTTCTCCGAGGCCAAGAGGGATGTACGGGGGTATGCCAAGAAATATTGGTAGGCCGCGACCCTTTCAGATGCAACAAGCTAGATTTGAGCAACCGAAACGAGTCGGTTTCCTTTCACGACTTTTCAAGGGAAAAAGTGGGATCGAGTCAATACCACAGCAACCTGTTAATCCATTTCTGTTTGGCAGAGGAGTAGGTTATCAAGAGCAGACCGGGATACGAAGCTTCCTAAACCCGGAATCGATATCTAATTTTTTAGGACAGACGCAACAGGTGTTACGTACAGGGCAACAAATCGGTTCAATGGTTCAACAATACGGACCATTAGTCAAAAATTTACCTGCTCTTTGGAAATTATATCGCAGCCTGCAAAACAGCAGTGACCAAGATAATGATAATGAGGAGAACACGGAAACTGACTTGGAAGATGAGATAGTTGAAAGGAATAAGGACGATTTGGAGCCTGAAGAAAACGAAAATAACGATGACGGTATTGAAGAAGAAAAAAAGATATTATTGAAAGAAGCATCGAAACAATCATTAGGAGAAAATGAAAAGATCGATAGTGAAAAAAAGATCGTCGAATCGGAACAAGCGGCAAAAAAGGCTAAGCGTAACAAAAAGAAACAACCTTTACAATTCAAAAGTTCTGTACCTAAGCTATATATTTAATTTTTCAGGCAGATGATGGTGGATGAACAATTCATGTGTTGATAACTGATAATCACATTCACATCACTGCTTTTCTCCATATTTTTAAAGAAAACTCGGCGACTGCCGAGCCTTTAGGCGATGGCAAAGCCGTAGTTGCACTTATACTTAATTCTTAAAATTTCCCACTACGTCGAATTCACTTCTTTGCTGGAAATTTATACTTTCTTAACGTATAAAAAAGAACAATACTTTGAGTTATCAACACCAGTTCGTTATAATATACCTATAGTTTTTTAGTTTACGAGGAGGAACGATAAAATATGGAAGTCATTAAAGTATCCCCCCGCGGTTATTGTTACGGTGTTGTTGATGCCATGGTTATCGCTCGCAATGCCGCTTTAGATAAAAATTTACCAAGACCGATTTATATTCTTGGTATGCTTGTCCATAACGAAAATGTGACTGAAGCATTTAAAGAAGAAGGGATTATCACATTAGACGGGAAAAATCGAAAAGAAATATTGGAAAAAGTTGATCAAGGGACCGTGATTTTCACTGCTCATGGGGTGTCACCTGAAATTCGCCAACTTGCCAAAGAAAAAGGACTGGTCACCATCGATGCGACTTGCCCGGATGTTACAAAAACCCATGTTATCATTGAAGAAAAAACGAAACAGGGGTATGAGGTCATTTATATCGGTAAGAAGGGTCATCCTGAGCCGGAGGGGGCGATCGGGGTCGCACCGGGTCTGGTCCATTTAGTTTCAAACACCGGTGATATCGATCAACTGGATATAAAAAATGATAAAATTATCATTACAAATCAAACGACGATGAGCAGTTGGGATGTTAAGGATTTAATGGAATATTGTCTTAAAAAGTTTCCACAGGCGGAAATACATAATGAAATCTGCCAAGCTACCCAAGTTAGACAAGAAGCTGTCGCTAAACAAGCGGGTGATGCTGACGTATTAATTGTTGTCGGTGACCCGAAGAGCAATAATTCAAACCGGTTAGCCCAAGTTTCGGAAGAGATTGCCGGTACGAAATCTTATCGGGTAGCGGATGTTACGGAAATTGAAATTGATTGGATCAGGAACGCAAAAAGGGTTGCTGTTACTTCCGGTGCGTCTACTCCAACACCGATTACAAAAGAAGTTATTCACTTTTTGGAACAATTTGATCCGGAAGATGAAACTACTTGGATTCGGGAAAGAAAAGTTCCGCTATCGAAAATTTTACCAAAAGTAAAAGCTGTAAAATAGTAATGAAGGACTTCCTATCACAGTGAAGTCCTTTTTTGATGTTTTACCGATTATACTTTCTAAAGCTTTCATTCCGCTCATGTATCCGTATAGTTTATTCCTGTCTTCTTGATCCTGATTATATTTTCTAAAGGGCAGGACCGATAATTCGTCTATTTAAAAACAACAAGTGGTTCCTTTTTAATGTTTGCCAGGTTACAAAAATAGAAATGGATCCGTATGGACAAGCGATGGAATGAAGTTTACTTGGAATTTTTTCTCCCGGCAAAGTTCCATCATTTTTTTTGCAACCCCTCGTTTCATAACCTTTTCCACATTATGACCGGGATCAATAATATGTAAACCGTCCAATTTTGCGTCGATCGCAGTATGATAATACATATCACCGGTAATAAACACATCCGCCCCTTTACGGATGGCCGTTTTATAATATTTGCCGCCATCTCCACCAAGTATAGCAACCCTTTTAATTGTGTCGGACAGATTTCCGACCACCCTGACGCCCGTTACATCCAGTGCCTCTTTTACAAAAGCAGCGAATTCTTCTAAAGTTACTTCTTTTGACAAATAACCGATTCTTCCTAAGCCGTACACCTGCCCTTTCATATCAAGCGGATAGATATCGTAAGCCGGTTCTTCGTATGGATGAACTTGAAGCATAGCCTTTAGTACTTTTCTTTCAAGGTTTTGCGGAAAAATAGTTTCGATTCTCTCTTCAGCAACAGCTTCTAATTCTCCAATTGAACCAATATACGGATTGGTGTTTTCTCCCGGTAAAAAGCGACCGGTACCTTGACTTGAAAATGTACAGTGACTGTAGTTTCCGATAAATCCTGCCCCGGCATTGCCAAGTGCTTCCCGAATGTTGTCTGCCGCCTCTTGAGGGGCATAGACAACTAATTTTTTTAAAGGCATTTCATATGTAGGTACAAGTACTTCCGTTTCCAGCAAACCCAGTTTGTCTGCCAACAGGTCATTAACCCCGCCAAAGGTGACATCTAAATTGGTATGGGCAGCATAGACGGCAATATCGTGTTTCAATAATTTTGAAATAATTCTTCCATACGACTCTTCTGTCCGGATTGTTTTTAAAGGATGATAAATTAACGGGTGATGACTGATGATCAGCTGGGCGTCTTTATCAATCGCTTCATCAACAACATCTTCCACAACATCGAGCGCAACTAAAACATTTTTTACCGGCTGATTAAGCGAGCCTACCAATAAGCCTATTTTATCTCCTTCCATAGCGAGTTCTTTTGGAGCAAATTGTTCAAATAACTGGATGACTTCATGCCCGTTCGGTATTTTCATCCGGAAAAACCTCCTTATACCATTGGATATATTTTTTCAACTCTGATTTCTTCCTGATAATTGCTACAGTTTCTTTTGCTTTATCAAGTTCTTCCAAGACTCGCAACCATTCATTATACTCCCGTTTCCATTTTTTATAAAAAACGTGATTTTTCTCTTTTATAAGAAACGGACCAAAAAAAACTTGCTTTTCTTTATCCTCATCATTGCAATAAGGAGCTTCACTGTCTCCTTGCTCAGCAACTAAAATTTCATAAATATGACCATCTTCTTCTAAAATTTTTTCCTTAACTAATTTCCAGTTATGATTGAGCAACCACAATCGAATCTGATCGGCTGCCAAATTCGGTTGCAAAATTAGCCGGCTAACTTGATGTAGTTTTTCCTTCCCGTTATCCAAAATGGAAGAAATCAATGCTCCGCCCATTCCGGCAATGGTTATGCAATCTACCGAATCTGTTTCCTTTAAAACCGCCAGACCATCACCTTTCCGGACATCAATGAATTGTTCAAATTGATATGCTTTTACACTTGATTTTGCCGCTAACAATGGACCATCCGCTACTTCTCCGGCAATCGCCTTTTTCACAATTTTGTTTTTCACACAATAGATTGGCAAGTAAGCATGATCAGAACCAATATCAGCCAGAATGCTGTCCTTTGGTATGTAAGTGGTTATTTCCTTAAGTCTTTCAGATAATTTTATCATAAAACAAAACTCACCAAACTTTCCATTCTTTCCACTATCTATTAAATTACAGGAAAACAAAAAGTTTTTCAATCAAAGAAAAGGACTCCCCACTGTCACTTTCCTAAATGAATCAAGTGAAAGTTCCACTGTTCATCAGTTAAGTGACTTTATTTGGAAGCCCTTTTCTTATACTATTCAAGTGACATAAGCCAATCGGCCATGGCATCGAGACTTTCGGCTGGAACTAACCCTTTCGGCATTGCCCCCCGACCATTTTGCAAAACTTCTTTAATTTCATCTTTTGATAAACGCTCGTCAACACCCTTCAGCTCAGGACCCATTGCACCTTCGTAATTTTGGCCATGGCAAGTGAAACATGATTTTTGATAAATTTCTTCCGGTGTTGCGGCTTGGGCGACATTCCCCTTTTCAGAATCTTTTCCCTCTGCTTCTTTACTGTCATTCACCCCAATAATTGAAAGTGCTACCATAAGCCCGATACCTAAAACCATGATTAATAGATAAGGAAATATTGCATTGCGTTTCATCCTTTTCTCCCCTTTACCCAAATACTCATGATAACATTTGCAAACTATTCTTATTTTACTTGAAAAAGCTGTAAAGGGAAAGTGGTTAATACGAAAGAGCTGTAGTTTTCACAATTTGGACAAAATTTAACTGTTTTCACTACTTGACAAAATGAAAGGAAAATATATCACATTTAAATCATCATGGACAAAAAAATTTACAATAGCCATTTGCAAATTCATTTCATTTTTTATAAAATAGATGTCAAATAGTATGAAAGCGAATACGAAATGAAAAATCATTCGTTTGGCGAGATTTGTGGCGATTCATGCTGTGTCGCTCATCTGTAGATCATGGCTTTTTCGGTGTATGACGCTTATGTGCCAAAAAACTTTTAAGAACGCTTAACTTATTATCTGGTCTTATATTTACTTATAAAAATTTAAGAACGTTTTACCTTATTATCTGGCCTATATTAACGTACAAAAACATTAAGGACACTTAAGCACAACTATCTTGCCTGTATTTTCTTGCAACAATTTTTTAAGGACATTTTACCTTATTATCCGGTCTCCATTTACGTACAACAAAATTGGTTTGCCTTTCTTAGACAAACCAATCAAAGGTAATTTTATTCCAGGAAATCTTTTAATCGTTTACTACGGCTTGGATGTCGCAATTTCCGTAAAGCTTTCGCCTCAATTTGGCGAATCCGTTCACGGGTGACACCAAAGACTTTGCCGACTTCTTCTAAAGTACGTGTACGTCCATCGTCAAGACCAAAACGGAGACGTAATACATTTTCTTCACGATCTGTTAATGTATCTAAGACGTCTTCCAATTGTTCTTTTAACATTTCGTAGGCTGCATGGTCAGAAGGAGATGTCGCCTCCTGATCTTCAATAAAGTCGCCTAAATGGGAATCGTCTTCTTCACCGATTGGAGTTTCTAAAGATACAGGTTCTTGAGCAATCTTTAAGATTTCCCTTACTTTTTCAGGCGTTAAATCCATTTCTTCAGCTATTTCTTCCGGTGTTGGTTCCCGGCCTAAATCTTGCAATAATTGCCGTTGGACACGAATTAATTTATTTATTGTTTCAACCATATGAACCGGAATACGAATGGTTCGCGCTTGGTCTGCAATGGCTCTGGTAATCGCTTGACGTATCCACCACGTTGCATACGTGCTAAATTTAAATCCTTTTGTATAATCAAATTTTTCAACAGCCTTGATTAAGCCCATATTCCCTTCTTGGATTAAGTCAAGGAAAAGCATTCCACGGCCTACATAACGTTTGGCAATACTTACAACAAGTCGTAAATTTGCCTCAGCGAGCCTTCTTTTTGCCTCCTCATCTCCTTGGGCAATCCTTTCAGCTAGTTCGATTTCTTCTTCAGGGGTTAATAGATCAACACGACCGATTTCCTTCAAGTACATTCGAACAGGATCATTAATTTTGACACCGGGAGGAACACTCAAATCATTTAAATCAAATTCCTCTTCATTTTCCAGATCCTCTTCATCCGGTTGTTCGATATCTTCTTCATGATCTTCTATTAATTGAATGCCCTGTTCAGACAATTGATCGTAAAACTCATCCATATGTTCTGCATCTAACTCAAATTGAGCTAAATTTTGAGCGATTGTATCGTAAGAGAGACTACCTCTTTTTTTACCTAACTCAATTAATTGGTCTTTCACTTGATCGATTGTGAGTTCAGAATCTTCATTGGAACGTGCTGACTTCTCAGTCATATGTTCCCCTCCTTCCAACAATTAAAGCGATTTTCTTAATTGAATGATTTCATTAGCAATTTCTGCAGCTCTTTTTACATCATGTTGACGTTCTGCCTCGATGCTTTCTCTTTCTTTCTCTTTTATTTTTAACCATTTATGTTGATTAACTACATGCTTGATATAATCTTGAAATTCTCTATCGGTTACTTCTTCAGCTATAGAGATCATCCCAATCTCTGCAACAAGTTTCTTTAAATGTTGATCATTAAGGAAATTTAAAAATTGAGTTAAATCAGGCTCATTCCCTTCCTCATAAAATCCATATAAATATGTGACAATCGCTTGATGATCATCCAAATTAAACGGGATGTCTTGCAAGGCTTTTTGCACACGCTGTGTAAATGTGACACTTTTTAACATATGAGCAATTAATATTCGTTCCGCATTTTCGAAAGCTTTTCGCGCAGGCTTTTGAGACATGATGGAAACGGGGACTCGATTTTGTTGTTCTTGTTTTTTCAACCCTTTTTTATGCATATAGTATAGCTGTCTTTCTTGCTGTTTCAAAGCATCTAACGATAGAGAAAATTCATCTGCTAATTGACGTAAATAAACATCCCTTTCTATGGCATTATCCATCGTTGCTATATCTCCTAATACTTGTTCGATATAAGCAAGGCGATCTCCTTCATTCTTGAGATTTTTTCCTGTTTGGTAATACTTCATTTTAAATGCCATAAAGGTTAAACTTGTCCCAATTACTTTATTAATAAATGCGTCGGAACCATGTGTAAGAATATACTCATCAGGATCTTTTGCCTCCGGTATCATTGCTACTTGAACGGTACAACCTGCCTTCTGGAGTAGTTCACCTGCTTTCAACGTTGCACTTTGACCTGCCGAATCAGAATCAAAACATAAAATGACACGTTCGGCATTTCGTTTAATCATATGAACATGTTCTTCCGTCAAAGCGGTTCCCATCGCCCCGATTCCATTATCAACTCCGGCTCCATATGCAGCAATACAATCAGCAAAGCCTTCAAAAATGACCAATGATTGTTTTTTTCGTATGGATGATCGGGCTTGATAGAAATTGTATAATGTCTTTCCCTTGTGAAAAATAGGCGTTTCCGGGCTGTTTAAATATTTCGGCTCCCCTTTATGCATTACACGACCGGAAAATGCAACTGTATTTCCTTTCATATCAAAGATGGGGAAAATAATTCTTCCCCGAAATCGGTCAAAATATTGATGGTTGGACTCACTTTTAATAATAAGTCCGGCCTTTTCAAGAAGTTCTTCTGAAAATCCCCGTGATTTTAAAAATTTCAAGCTTGTATCCCATTCATTTAAACAATAGCCAATTTGAAAATGATCAATCATCTCGCGGGTAAAGTTCCGTCTAGTCAAATATTCCAACGCTTCCTGACCCTTGTTAGTATTTACCAATAAATGGTGATAAAATTGTCTTAATAACTCATGGGCTTCGATCATTTTATCATAGGTATTGGTGCCCGGCGTTTTACTTTGGGATACATTTATATGTAAAGGAATATTTGCCATCCCGGCTAATTTGATTGCTGCTTCTTGAAAAGAGAGGCCTTCTATATCCATCAAGAAAGAAAAAACATTTCCTCCCGCACCGCAACCGAAACAATGATATATTTGCTTATCAGGTGATACGGAAAAAGAAGGAGATTTTTCATTGTGAAACGGACAAAGCCCGAAGTAATTGCGGCCCTGTTTTTTTAAATGAACAAAATTACTGATGACTTCCACTATATCAACAGATTGGCTAATTTGTTTCACTATTTCATTTGGAATACGTTCTGCCATGAGAACATCTCCACCCATTATAAGTATTCGATTCATTTTTTATTAATCCTGCAAAAATCGACAAAAATCTTATTTCGATTTTTACGTTTACAACATTAAAATTTAATATGAGCATTCAAATTCCCATTTTTTTATAAAAAATTATGCTCAAAGTACCATATTTTGATTTTCTATATTTAAGCATGTTTCGCGTAAAATTCCCTCTAAATCCTTGTCGGGAGCTAACCAGTATATAGCCTATATTTAGAAATTCTACATTCCTCCACAAATTCCTTCTTAAAAAGACAAATTTCATAGGAATGACATAATTTCCTTTTTATGTTTGAAAAATTCGTGTCGAAAAATTTTTAAACGATTTTCTTGACTTTCATCACTACTAAGTTTATTCTTAAAACCCAAAGTCTAAACCTCTATTCGCGAATTTTCCGTACAATTTTTTATTATAGTATAAATAAATATTTTTTTCCATTCCATTATTTGTGATTTTGACCAAAGACTGGTTTTTATTCAAAATTTACGAAAACAGCTTAAGCAAAAAAATAGAGGTGTCCCACTTTTGTCACTGATGGATATATCAATGAGTGGGGACTACCCCGTTCCTTACTTATTACCTATATTTTTTTTATAATAATTGACAATCAAATTCGCCGTTTCTTCAACCGCTTTATTCGTTACATCAACCAGATAACAGCCGATTCGATCGGTAATCTTTTCAAAATAAGCTAATTCTTCCTTAATTCTTTCCATTCTCGCATAATTCGCCCTTTCATCTAACCCTAAAGCAATAAGTCTTTCTTTTCGTATATAGTTTAATTGGTCGGGACTAATTTTTAAACCGATGCATTTTCTCTTGTCAATTTCGAAGAGCTCTTCCGGTGGTTCTACCTCGGGAACAATTGGAACATTAGCCACTTTGAATCGCTTTAAGGCAAGAAATTGGGACAGTGGTGTTTTCGATGTTCTGGAAACGCCGATCAGTACAATATCTGCTTTTAAGATTCCGTTTGGGTCTTTTCCATCATCGTACTTTACCGCAAATTCGATTGCTTCGATCTTTTTAAAGTAATCTTCATCTAATTTTCTGACAAGGCCAGGTTCGTATTTTGGCGTGACTCCTGACATTTTTTCAAATTTATCAATTAAAGGTCCTAAAACATCAAAGGCAAAAATATTTTCACTTTTCGCATGTTGTGATAAATATTTGCGCATTTCCGGTTTCACCAATGTAAAAACAATAATGCCTTGATTTAATTTAGCAAGCGATATCACCTCATCAATGGTGGTAAAGTCCTCAACATAAGGAATTCTTTGCAAATCTACGCCCGCCCCGTTGAATTGGCTGATCGCTGCTTTCGTTACGAGTTCAACCGTCTCTCCTACTGAATCCGATACTACATATATCGGAGGTCTCGTCATTTGAGTATCATCTCCTTAATTAATCCTCATTAAAAAGGGAGACAAATGCTTTTGTGATATTGGATTTTGTAATTCTTCCAACTACTTCATAACCATTGTCCCGCTCTCTTACAATTGGTATCGCATCAATTTGTTTTTCAATTAATTTTTGCGCAACATGGATGAGTAAATCATCACCTTTACACATCGTAATATTCGGCATACGCGTCATAATTATATGGACAGGAACCGTGTTCAAATCTTGTTTGCCGATGCTTGCTCGTAAACAGTCTTTTCTTGATAAGGCACCAACTAACAAATTATCATTATCAACAACAAATAACGTGCCTACGTCTTCTAGAAACATCGTTACGATTGCATCATAGACGGTCACATTTTCATTAACTACAACCGGGATCGATTTGAAATCATTTACTTTTATTTTTTTTATGCTTTCTGACAGTAATTGTGTACTGCTTTTGCCGGTATAAAAATAGCCGACACGCGGCCTTGCATCCAAAAATCCGGCCATGGTCAGGATGGCTAAATCCGGACGCAAAGTTGCACGTGTTAAGTTCAATTTATCTGCAATATGTTCACCTGTTATCGGACCATTTTCTTTAACAATTTCAATAATTTTTTCTTGCCGTTTACTTAGTTCTATTTTACTCACCACCCGACTAAGCCAAAAATAACATATGATTCTCTAGTTAATTATATACTATTTTCCAAAACAGACAAATTAGACATATCTATTTTAAGAAAGTTTACCAATTATATATCGTAATTATTATTTTACAATAATCATTGAAAATTGGGCGAATCCACCAATTAGATTTGAAAGACTTTTTAACAAGGACAATCGATTGTTGCGAATTTGTTCTGCATCGACCATAACCATTGTTTGATCAAAAAACTGATTGATTGGATCTTTTAAACGAACTAGCAGTTGATAATATTGTTCCGGATCTGTTTCATACAATTGGCTTTTCGTTTGTTGATAGGCTTCATACAATTGACTTTCCGTCTCATTTTCAAACAGTCCCGGGTCAATTTCGATCGCTTCCTCAAATTTTTTTGTAATATTAATTACCCGACTGAGCGCTTCAACATTTTCTTTAAAACCGGCTTCCTCTTTTTTTCGATCAAGGATGGCGGCTTTTTCAATAAGTGATTTTACATCTCGAATCGGTGCTTCAAGAACCGCATCAACAATATCATAACGAATTCCTTTCTCTGCCAACAAATGTTTAAACCGTAGTTGGAAGAAAGAAAACATATCCGCAAAAACTTCTTGTTCATTCCGTTTTGAAAATTTGACTGTTTGTTTAATACTTTCTTTTAATAAAGCAGTGAAGTCAATGTTCCAACCTTTATTAGCCAAAATTTGGACAACACCCGTCGCTTGTCTTCTTAAACTATACGGATCTTGAGAACCGCTTGGAATTAACCCGATGGAAAAGATGGAAGCAATCGTATCCAATTTATCGGCAATACTGACGACAGCACCCGCTTCTGTTTCAGGAAGTTCGCCGTCTGCATTTTTTGGCATATAGTGCTCATTAATCGCTTTGGCAACTAATGGATTTTCACCATGAATCACAGCGTATTTTTCTCCCATAATCCCCTGAAGTTCCGGGAATTCATCCACCATTTGCGTCACAAGGTCAAATTTACAAATTTCCGCTGCACGCAATGTATGTTCTTGCATCTCCTTACTGACAGGTAGTTGTTGCAAAATATATTGTGATAAAGATTTGATCCGCTGTAATTTTTCTTTGTATGTTCCGATTTGATCATGATAAACGACCTTTTCCAATTTATTAATCGCATCATTAATCGATAATTTTTGATCTTCTTCATAAAAGAAAACAGCATCTTGAAGCCTGGCACGAATCACCTTTTCATTCCCTCTCCGTACGTTGTCAAGATGATTGGCGTCTCCATTTCGAACTGTAATAAAATAATTTAATAAACGGCCGCTTTCATCTTTTACCGGGAAGTACCGCTGATGCTCTTTCATCGTAGTAATTAATACTTCTTCCGGTAATTGCAAATATTCCTTTTCAAAAGAACCAAATAACACAGTAGGATATTCAACAAGGTTGCTAACTTCATCTAATAAATCGGGATCGATTGGGACATGCCAATTCTTTTCACTTTCTAACTGATGAATTTGTTCTAGAATCACCGCTTTCCTTTCTTCGTAATCGACCATCACATGTTGGGCGAGCAATGCTGTTTTATATTCTTTCGGTTCACGGATAACGATGTCCTGACCGAGGAAACGATGTCCATATGTTTTGTTGCTTGCTTTCACATTTGTAATTTCGATTGGGAGTATTTGACTGCCGCATAAAGCAATAATCCAGCGAATCGGTCGAATATAGCGAAGATCAAAATCTGCCCATCTCATGTTTTTTGGAAATGATAAACCGGTAATCACTTCTTTTAAGTTTTTCAATACATCCATCGTATTGCGACCTTGAATATGTTTAGCAACATGGACATATTCAGTACCGTCGATTTCTTTAAAATAAATATCATCCACGGTTTTCCCTTGCCCTCTAGTAAAACCTGTAGCAGCCTTTGTCCAATTGCCGTTTTCATCAAGAGCGATTTTTTTCGCAGGTCCTTTCACTTCTTCATGTAAGTCATCTTGCTTTTCATTGACTTCTTCCACGAGAACAGCAAGTCTTCTTGGTGTTGAATAAACATGGATCTTTCCAAAACCGATATGTTGTTCCGTTAGTAGTTCTCGCACCCGATCCGCAAGTTGATTGGCGGCATCTAATACAAACCGGGCAGGTATCTCTTCAAGACCGATTTCCAGTAATAAATCCGATTTATTCATGTTCATTCCCCTTTCCGTTTTTCAAAATTGGGAACCCTAGTTTTTCACGTTCTTCATAAAATGTTTGTGCCACTTTTCTGGCTAAATTTCGGCAACGAGCAATATAACCGGTCCGTTCTGTTACGGAAATGGCCCCTTTTGCATCAAGGAGGTTAAATGTATGTGAACATTTTAAAACATAGTCGTATGCCGGATGGACGAGTCCCTCATCCATTTGACGAATCGCTTCTTTTTCATAGATATTGAACAAATGGAAAAGCATATCGACATCGGATGTTTCAAATGCATATTTAGAATGCTCATATTCCGGCTGTCCGAAAATATCGCGTACGGTAAAACCTTCCGTCCATTCGAGATCAAAAACATTTTCTTTGTCTTGAATATAGGAAGCCAATCGTTCAATGCCATAAGTAATTTCCACGGAGACCGGTTTACATTCCAAACCGCCCACTTGTTGGAAATACGTAAATTGCGTAATTTCCATCCCGTCAAGCCAAACTTCCCAACCGAGTCCCGCACAACCCAATGATGGATTTTCCCAGTTATCTTCTACAAAGCGGATATCATGTTCCAATGGATCAATCCCTAAAGCACGTAGAGAGTCTAAGTAAATTTCCTGGATATGTTCCGGGGATGGTTTCATAATGACTTGGAACTGATGATGTTGATATAAACGATTTGGGTTTTCCCCATATCTGCCGTCTGCCGGTCTTCTTGACGGTTCAACATAAGCCACTCGCCAAGGTTCAGGTCCGATTGCCCTTAAAAACGTATAGGGACTCATCGTTCCGGCTCCCTTTTCTACATCATACGCATTCATTAAAATACATCCTTGATCCGCCCAATGCTTTTGCAAGGTTAAAATCATATTTTGGATATTCATGTGTACACCTCTTTTTTAATAATGATGATTCGTTTTATTGTTGTTGCAAAAAATGACATCTTTTGACCTATTCCTGCTAAACTTGGCTTTCAGGCGAACAAAAAAACTCTCATCCCTATGCCAATGAACAGCATAGGGACGAGAGTTTTTCCCGCGGTTCCACCCTATTTGCCGGATTTTTGCCGACCACCTTTATTACAAATTGCTCAGGAACGCCCTTCCTTAATGCTCTATACCTAGCTTGCACCATCCTAGGTTCGCTCTTATAGAGGTATTAAGTACTCCTTTCCTTCACAGCAATAAAAAAGTATATTTTTAACGTATCATATCGAAAAAAATGATTCATGTCAATATCCACCGATTGAGCAGCTGATTTGTTTTCACTGTTGACTAATGAAAGTTATTGAAGTTTATCCAACTGTTGTAAAAACTTTTTCGTTTTTAAATATAAACCGGAATATTCTTCATAATAAGCGGATATACATGTCTCAAGTTCCTTTTTTGTTGATTCTTTTACATTAATCGTTCCTAACCGATTAAGATCAAAATGAAAAAACAGTCGTAATAAGCGGATGGTCGCTTGGTTAACCTTTAAATGATGCGGATCATGATGCAGGCAATGTTCACATAAAATACCGGCCTCTTTAATTGAAAAAACAAATGGACCGTCCTGATTTCCACAAATGGCGCAACAGTCAAAATTTGGACGCAACCCTAAAACGGGCAGCATTTTTATCTCGAAAATATTTTTGATAATTTGAGGTTCATATCCCTCGTCTATATATTTCAAGGTTTGATATAACAATTCAAATAAAAAAGGGTTGTTCTTACGCTCGTCGGTACTTTTATCTAACAATTCAACTATGTATGAAGCATAGGCCGTGGAGATCAGATTATTCGTGACTGAGCGAAATATCTCAATGATTTCACCTTGTTGGATTGTTCCTAAACCTTGACCGGTGAAACAAAGAAAATACCCATAAGTAAAAGGCTGTGACACAGAGGCAAGCCGGCTGTTTGGTTTTTTCGCTCCTCTGGCCACAGCGCCAAATTTTCCGATTTCACGAGAATAAATGGTCAATATTTTATTCGTTTCTCCATAATCGATCGAGCGCAGAACAATACCTTCAACTTTTTGAAGCATTGAAGGTCACCATCCGATTTTAACGTAAAGGTTTCAGGTCACAGAAATATCAACATCAGCTAGTTCTAGATCATTTTCTGGTGCTTGTTCCATTTCTTTTGATAATTCCTTGTAAAGGAGATATGTGTCAATATTTCCTGTTTGGGTAAAAACCTTCCAAGTAAAATGTAACATGGAAATCCCCACCTTTCAAATTTTTAAACTAGCTAAGACCTTAACCTAATCGTTATGTTTTCCTTACTTTAAAAAAATCATAAGTTACAGATTTTGTCATTTTCTTAATCATTGGCGACAACAAAATCATTAATATTCATCTTCACGATAACCGAATTCTTTCAAGAGAGACGCTTTATTCCGCCAGTCTTTTTGAACTTTCACCCATAATTCCAAAAACACTTTTGACCCGAGCAAATTTTCAATATCGGTTCTCGCCCTCTTTCCGATTTCCTTGAGCATACTCCCTTGTTTCCCGATAATGATCCCTTTTTGGGAATCTCTTTCAACAATTATGGCTGCCATAATATGGACGGTTCCGTTTTCTCTCGTTTCAATTTTTTCAATGATTACCGCTACCGAATGTGGAATCTCTTCCCTAGTTAATTGGAGTACTTTTTCCCTGATTAGCTCGGCAATAATAAATCTTTCGGGATGATCGGTTACTTGATCACTCGGATAATATTGTGGACCTTCAGGCAAATATTTTTGGATCGTATGAAGTAGATGATCCACATTATTTCCTTCGAGGGCAGAGATCGGTACGATTTCAGAAAATGGAAATTTGTCTTTATACCGGTCAATGATGGTGATTAAATCATCCGGATGAACTAAATCAATTTTATTAATAACTAAAAATACTTTCGTTTGAATCCCTTGTAATTTCTCCAAAATAAATTCTTCACCGCGACCAAATCCTTCCGAAGCATTAACCATAAATAAAATAAGATCTACTTCATTCAATGTGTTTGTCGCCACTTTTATCATAAATTGCCCCAAACGATGCTTCGGTTTGTGGATGCCAGGTGTATCGATAAAGATCATTTGCGCCTCTTCGGTTGTGAGAACTCCTTGGATTTTATTTCTTGTCGTTTGTGCCTTGTCGCTCATTATAGCAATCTTTTGACCGATTACTTTGTTTAAAAATGTTGATTTTCCTACGTTGGGGCGACCAATGATGGTGATAAAACCTGATTTGTATGTCTTTTCACCGTTACTCATGTAAATCCCCCGCGTTAAATGCGCCCGGTAATAACTCTTTGACGGTTGTTTCCAGCAAGTCGCCCTTTAGATTGGTTAAAACAACTTTCATATCGGGCGGACAAAATTCTGAAATCACTTGACGGCAAGCACCACAAGGAGAGCAGGGCCGATCCGTGTCGGCAACAACAGCCAACAATTTAAAGTTTTTTTCACCTTCTGAAATCGCTTTAAAAAATGCAGTTCTTTCGGCACAATTCGCCATACTGTAGGCTGCATTTTCAATATTACAGCCTCGGTATACTTTACCATTTTCCGTCAGCAACGCCGCTCCAACGGCAAATTTGGAATAAGGGACGTATGCTTGTTTTCTTGCTTCTTTTGCTTCTTCAATTAATTGTTCAATATCCATCACTGTCGAATCCTTTCTTACTGACTTAAATTTATTTTACTATAAAAATATCCATTTGTTAATAGTCAATTTGTAGAATAGACTAACTCTTTTATATTTTCGAATTATAGGCATTAATACTAAGCGTTTAAAAAGATTTTACGAAAAAATCCGGCCTTTCGTGTTTGTTGGTTAGAAAAATCTGTAGTTAGCCTCATTTAAGGCTATACCTTAGAAGGAAATTTCAATTAATCAATGAAAAAGATATAAAGCTTGGAACCAAACAGCAAAATTCCAATAATCACACTTGTTACAGCGGAAATGAGACAGGCAGCCGCAGCAATATCTTTTGCCTCTTTCGCCAGCGGATGATATTTCGGACTCACCAAATCGACGGTCCGTTCAATAGCGGTATTGATTAATTCAGCAATAATCACAACGGCTATAGTTAGGATAAGAATCATCCACTCAGAAATGGTTAGCTGAAAGACAAAGCCAAAAACGATCACAAGGAAAGCTGCAATCATATGTACTTTTAAATTTCTTTCACGTTTAAAAGCGGTCATTAATCCTTCAAATGCATAGCGAAAAGATAAAAAGAATCTCCTCATGGTAGAACCTTCCCTACCTGGTTAATCCAAACTCTTGGAGAATTTCTTCTTGTCTCGAAAACATTTGCTGCTCTTCTTCTTTTGTTCCGTGATCATAGCCCAACAAGTGTAAAAACCCGTGAACAGCAAGGAAACCCAATTCTCTCATAAACGAATGACCATATTCCTCTGCTTGCTGTTTTGCTCTTGGTATGGAAATGATGATATCACCTAACACACGCGGCATATCTTGTCCGATAATTTCCATTTCACCTTCTGTATTTTCCTCCAAAGCAAAGGAAATCACATCAGTCGGACGATCGATTCCTCGATATTCCCGGTTAATTTCATGAATCTTTTCATTATCGACAAAAGTTAAAGATAACTCGCTGTCTCCGGTTACTTCTTCCCGTTTCGCCGCTAATTGTAATAACTGTAATATTTGTTGCACTTGTTCCGGTGCTAATTCTCCTGTTTCGTCTATATAGTCAATTTCTAATGTCATTTTTTTCACCTTTCATTTTTTATTTCCGGATATTCGATCCGATTATGGAAGATGCCATGTAGAGTTTCTAACAATGTTTTTTCAATAATCGTCAGTTCTTTAAACGTTAGGTCGCAATCACTCAATTGCCCGTCATTTAACTTATCTTTAATAATATTTTTTACCAGCTGTTCAATTTTTTCCATCGTCGGATTCGCCATCGAACGGACTGCCGCTTCAACACTATCGGCGATGCTTATCACAGCAATTTCTTTCGTTTGCGGTTTCGGGCCCGGATAGCGAAAATCATTTTCACTTACATCTTTCCCCATTTCTTTCGCTTTATGGTAAAAAAATTTCAAAAAACTTGTTCCGTGATGCTGTACTGCCACATCAACGATTTCTTTAGGCATTCGATGGGCTTTTAGTATTTCAGCCCCTTCAGTTGTGTGGGTAATGATGATATCCCGACTTTGTTCCGGTGTCAATCGATCATGCGGGTTGCTCATATTCATTTGATTTTCGATAAAAAAGCTTGGTCTTTTCGTTTTCCCGATATCATGGTAGTAGCTTGCCACTCTTGCTAATAACCCATTGGCTCCAATGGCTTCACATGCACCTTCCGCTAAATTTGCGACCATTACACTATGATGATAGGTACCGGGGGCAACCGTTAAGATTTTTTTCAATAAAGGGTGATTTGGATTCGATAGTTCGATTAATTTCATCGTTGATAAAATGCCAAACCCTGCTTCAAAAAATGGTAATAGTCCGATCGTTAATACAGACGAAAGGACGCCGGAGAAAATTGCCATCACTACATAAAACAAATAATGAATGCCGGAAAACTTTGAATTTGGAATAAAGAGCATGGCAACAATAACAACAATATTCACGAGCGCTACAAACAGACCTGCTTGAAAAATTTTTGTGCGATGATTTTGATTTGTTAAAAAGAATAGCCCACTTAATCCGCTAAATAAAATGTACAGGCTAATGATTAAATGAAAAGGACCGGATGTTTGGCTATTAAAAATAATCGCACCACTTGCGGCTAAAATTACCGTACCGATAAAACCGAGACGATCATTAAGCAGTATTTTTATGAGCATTGAACACATGGCTGCCGGAAAAATGATGGCCAAATCAACATTATCAACCGGAATCAAACTGATCCCTTTCATGATTATGAATGAAATAATCAATATGGTACCGAAAATTAGTAATTCCTTTTGCTGATTTTGATCTTGCCGCTTATATCCCCGAAAATAGGAGAATATACTTGCTAAAAGAATAAGAACAAATAAAAGTAAGCCGATAAAAGGCAGATGCGAATTATTATTATCCAATAGACCGAGCAATTGAAGTTGCCGGTAAATTTCTTGATCAATTAATTGGCCTTCTTCCACAATAATTTGTCCCTGCAAAATCCGTACAGGTTCAACATTTTCACTCGCCTGTTTTTTTAATTCTTCCGTGGCTTTCGGATCATAAAATTCATTTTGGATAATCGCATATCGGCCGAGCTCAATCGTTGCATTTTTTAAATCTTGCGGCAATGAAATATAGCGAATTTGATCTTCCACTTTTTTCTTTGCGTTTTCCACTTCATTTGCGGAAATTCGTTCGGTCATAACTTTATTGACTGCTGTTACCGCTGCGTCTTTTGCTATTGATAAATCGGTTTTTGTATGGTTTACAAGAGCTTTAAGCGTTGTTTCCGAAAGATCATTGTTTACAGTATTGGTAAGTTTTTCCTTTAGCCATTCCAATCGCTCATTTTCTGACGGTACACTTACCGGACTGTCAGGAGTTTCGGTCGCCGCTGATTTTTTTACCAGTTCATTTTGCAAGTCAATAGCTGAATCAAAGATGGAACTAATCAAATCAACACGGTTTTGCGCATATTCTTGTTTCATCACATATTGTGGTTTAACTTGACTAACCACTTCATTCCGTTTTTTTTCAGTTTGTTCTTTATCCTCAATTGTAATCGGAGAACGTATTGTTTCCTTTGCAATCGAAAATTGTTCCACATCCAATTTAGCCGGTTTGACATTACTGTACATGGAGAAAAACATGACCAAACCGATAGTAAGAAAGACCATCCAGTAGGTCAGCTTTTTATTCAATTTAACTAGTCTTTTAATGAAAAACTTTTTATTTGTTTTCACACTCGTCAGGCCCCCAAAAAAGGTACGTTCGTATATTATTGTACAGAATTTTTCTGCTAAATTGTAGTAATAATAGATTATACGTTAAATATAGATTTCCAGCAAGGTTGCCCGTACGATCAGTTGGAATTTTTTTGTTACAGATAAAGTGGCCGATTTTGGTTAAATCCCGATGAAAGCAATTTTTAATCAACTATTAAAGCAAAAAAGCAATGGGTTGTGAAACCTATCGCAAGCCAAGAGAAAATCTAATTATTAATAAAATGCAAAAGAGGCTGTCCGCTTAACCCGACAACCGTAACGAACCACCCCATAACCTTCAACGATTGCCGGGTATTTTTTGGTACAGCCTTAATTTGTATCAAAATGCTCGTACGCATGAATAATCTTCGCAACTAATGGATGGCGTACAACATCACTTTCTTCCAAATAAACGAAAGCAATATCCGGGATGTTCTTTAAAATCTTTTCCACCGACGAAAGACCAGAATGTATCCCACGTGGTAAGTCAATTTGTGTTAAGTCCCCGGTAATGACCATTTTTGAACCAAAACCGAGTCTTGTTAAAAACATCTTCATTTGCGCCTGCGTTGTATTTTGTGCTTCATCAAGAATAACAAAAGCATCGTCTAGTGTACGGCCACGCATATAAGCAAGCGGAGCAATTTCAATCGATCCGCGTTCGATTAATCTTTGGGTATGTTCTTGTCCAAGGACATCATGAAGTGCATCATATAATGGTCTTAAATAAGGATCAACTTTTTCTTTTAAGTCCCCAGGCAAAAACCCTAAACTTTCTCCCGCTTCCACAGCCGGACGGGTTAAAATGATTCGCTTCACCAGATTATTTTTTAGCGCATGAACGGCCAATACAACTGCCAAATAAGTTTTTCCTGTACCGGCCGGGCCAATTCCGAAAACAAGATCATGATTTTTTATTGAATGAACATATTGACGCTGACCCAATGTCTTTACACGAATCGGTTTTCCTTTTGCATTCCTCGTAATTTCTTCTTTATATAATTCATTAAAATATTCGATTGTCCCCTGTTTTGCCATTTGTAAGGCTAATGAAACATCACGAGGGCTAATCGTAATTCCTTTTTGAACATTTTGGTGAAGGGCGTTTATAATATGTTTCGCCGATTGGATGTTCGTTTCTTCACCTGTAATCCGGATCACTTCACCTCTTGTCGTGATCGAAACACCCAACTCATTTTCAATCAATTTCAAATGGCTATCTGCTGTTCCGAATAAAACAATCGGATTTTCTAAATCATCTAAAGGATATTCTAGTGTATTCAAAAATGACAACACCCCTAATTTTGAATAATTGGCTCTTCTTGCGGAATAATCGGTTCTTCTTTTGCAATATTTTCAATCACATCGTAAGTTACCAATAATTTTAATTTACCATTCTCTACCTTTTCATGCAAAACTTTTTCTTCCACAATTTTAGCATCTTTCGGGATCGATTCAATGACATTCTTCTTTGCAATGGATAAAGCCAATTGTTTTGCTTCTTCCTCATTATATGCTTTTTCATGAATTTCGACTTCCCGAATGGTGGTTTTCTCAATAGCTATAGGCAACGTCCATTTTAAAAACTTTATCGCCGTCTCGTCTTGCTCTTGTTGTTTATTTTGATATTGCACTTTTTTAAATCCCCAAATCGGTATCGATAAATGGCCAATTTTAATTGCCGTCCGTCTCACTTCATTACCAGTCATTAATTCAAATTGATTGTGTAATTGAACCTCCACTTCGGTATCATACCATGTTTTACCGAAAATTTCTCCCTTAGCAGATACATATTGAGGTTCATCCTCTTTGCCGATAATCCCAGAAACTAAAAGCTGACCCGGTTTGACAAAATCATGAACAGAAATGACAGGCTGTCCTTTTTCAACGAAATAATCTACAATGACAGCCTCTTTTTTCGCAACGAGATGCTGAGGACCTTTTTTCTCCTGTGGTTCCGGCTGCTCTTTTTCAACCACTTGAAAATGATAGGTTGTCCCTTTTAACTCCACACCAATCCAAGTAATATCTTCATTCATATTGGAAAGCTTTCGCTGAATGGTTTCCGGGTCATCAATAAAAAATTGAAATCCACCTTTTCTTACTCCTAGTTGTTTCAATTGATTGGTGATTTTATACTCTACTTCCGGACTTGCACCTTTTATTTCAATTTTCCAAATCATATTGGATAATAGTAGCACAATAAAGAGGGCAATGACGGCACCGAGCAAAAAACCTGCATTTTTCTTTAATCTTTTCAAGTAGAAAGGAAACCCTGCTTTTTTAATAAATCTAACTTTTACTTGATGATAATGAACGGCTTGTCTAAGAAAGGGAACGTCTTTTATAAACATTTGGAATGTGACTGCATTAGGCTCGACACGTTTTACATTCCAAATTTGTACCTTATCCCTAGTTAGTTGGTTGATAAAACGCTCCATTCCTTTCCCTTCAATTTTTACGGTTAAATGACCCGATAATTTGTGAAACCATAAATTTTTCATAACCTCACCCCATCTGCCAACCTTCTTTTTGCCGATCAAGTGAAGATTCTATCTACACTTGAACGGCTCTCTTCGCCGAGTTCTTATATGTACATCCCATTCGTGCAAGTGGTATTCAAGCCATCCAGCGGTTTTGCCCCCGCCGAATGGTTGTTGTTCTGATATAAAGAGCCCCAGTTAGACTTGAAAAAACGGGCAAATAGTAAACTCTGCCGAATGGTTTTTACTCTGGTATAAAGAGCACCTGTTCAATTTTCCCTTCCAACAATATTTCTTCAGGTAAAATCGTTTTAATGACAAATGCTTTTCCTTTAATCAATAATTGCCCTTGGCTTAATAAAATACGGATTTCTTTATCTGAAAAGGAGAGTAGTCCCTTATGATTTTCAATATAAATATGAATTTGTCCCACCATGGTTATCCGGGGAAAATCCATCATGACATCTTCCGGGAGATCCAGCTGATTTGTAATCCATCTGCGCATTTTCTGTCTCCATTTTTTCGCCAAAAAAGAAACCCCCTTTCATTCATAATTATGAATGGAAAGAGGGTTCTAGCACTTTTTTTCTTAATTCATTTTATTTCAAAGTAAGGAAGCACATTATATCTTATTATTTGGGCGAAACGGTTTTTTGGCACGAGGGGGTCCTAATATTTCTGACCATATAATACCCTCAACGACTTTATGAGCAGATCGGTTTGGCAATAGTTGAGAAGCCATTGCTTGCTTCCTTGATAATTCTGTTTTTAATTTTGTATATTCCTGCTGGAGCTGCTTTGTTGTTTGAGCGGTTTGGGCTACCTCTGTTTTCTTTTCCTCAATCACCGGCCTTATTTTTTTCGCTTGCTGAGTGACGGTCGGCAGATGTTTTTGAACTTCTTGTCTTAATTTCTCTTCCATTTCCCGTTTTAATACGTCAAAAGGTTTTTCTTTTTTCTCTGTCGTTTTCTCAGCTTGCCGTATATCTTTCTTCACGGGAGGAAGGGGGTTTATCGGTTTAGTTGATGTATCTTTATTATTTTCTTTCCTTCCAAGTAAAGAAAGAATCCCGCCTATAATTATGATTACAAGAGGTATATTATTAAATATAAATTCGATCATGAGGGAATTCCCCCTTCATCTTTCTACTTTTTATCTTGATCATTATTAATATCCGTTGCTTTACTGATTGATTGTCTCATATCGGTATCAGCCATGATATTTTTATAATTCATATAATCCATAACACCGAGATTTCCCGATTTTAATGCGTCTGCCAAAGCAAGCGGAACTTGGGATTCTGCTTCCACCACTTTTGCTCTCATTTCTTGAACACGAGCCACCATTTCTTGTTCTGTGGCAACAGCCATGGCCCTGCGCTCTTCTGCTTTTGCCTGAGCAATTTTCTTATCGGCCTCAGCTTGGTCCGTTTGCAGTATCGCACCGATATTTTTACCGATATCTACGTCGGCAATATCAATCGATAGAATTTCAAAGGCAGTTCCGGCATCTAAACCTTTTTTCAAAACAGTTTGTGAAATTAGATCCGGGTTTTCAAGTACGGCTTTATGGTCTCTTGATCCCCCGATTGTACTGACAATCCCTTCACCAACACGGGCGATAATCGTTTCTTCACCGGCACCACCGACAAGACGATCAATATTGGCCCGAACGGTAATTCTTGCCTTTGCTTTCACTTCAATGCCATCCAAGGCAACCCCGGAAATAAACGGTGTTTCAATCACTTTCGGGTTAACGCTCATTTGTACGGCTTCCAATACATCCCGTCCTGCTAAGTCGATCGCTGCACAACGTTCAAAGGTCAAATCAATATTTGCTCTTTGGGCGGCAATCAGTGCATTGACAACACGGTCGACATTTCCTCCGGCCAAATAATGACTTTCCAATTGGTTAATCCCGACAGGCAAACCGGCTTTATGGGCTTTAATTAACGGATTAACGATTCGGCCCGGAACAACTCTTCTCAGGCGCATCCCAACTAATGTAAAAATACTTACCCTTACCCCTGCAGCTAAAGCGGAAATCCAGAGTGCCACCGGAATAAAGGATAATAATAAAACGAGAAAAATAATAATTATCGCTGCAAAAATTAATGGAACAAAATTAAAGGGCATGAATGATCCTCCTTTTTATATGTTAAATAATTTAATCAACCAGTTCACGAACAACGATACGAACGCCTTCTACCTCCACAACCTCAACACGAGCACCGCTATTGATAAAGCCGCCTTCTGTCACCGCATCAATTCGCTCATTATCAATAATGATGGTCCCCGATGGGCGCAGCGGGGTGAGGGCTATACCTGTTTTTCCTAACAAATCTGTTCTTGACGCATTTGAGACATAACCTTTTTCTGTACTTGTTGAATCACTCAACACAATCTTATTGAACACTTTGATTTTTTTCCCAAAAAACTTCATTAGAATCACCATCGCCGTTATTGCAACTGCTATTGCAATGAATAAACTTATGCTCATAAAAACAATACTTTTCCCGGCTAAAATGATGGAAAATAAAATACTTCCCAGACCGAGAAATCCGACAATACCCCCGGGAACAAATAATTCAACAACAATTAATATTATACCTAAAATAAATAAAATTAGCGATTCATATCCGGCGAGTCCAGCAATATAATGTCCGTAGAAAAATAAGAGCAGTGAAGTCAGACCGGCAATTCCCGGAAGACCAAAACCCGGTGAATAAAGTTCAATGACTAACCCGAGACTGGCAATGGTCAATAAAATCGGCACTACGAACGGATTTGTTACAAATTCAGCAATCCGCTCCGACCAAGATTTATTTACCTGCTTGATTTCTGCATTTTCGTACCCTAATTTATTCAGAAGATCATTTTTATTTGCAACAATTCCTTCTGCATAACCGACTTCAACACTTTGGGCGGCAGTCAAAGTCAATAATTTTCCTTTTGGAGCGCCGTATTCCGGAAGATCAATGGAATCATCCGCCATCGCCATCGCATAAATGGGATCTCTACCGTTTTGTTCCGCAGCGGATTTCATTGCCGCCAGCCAATAACTTTGTGCTTTTTGATCTGCGGCATTTCCGTTTTGTGTGATGACTGCAGCAGCACCGATCGTTGCATTGGGGACCATATAAATTTCATCCATATTCAATGCAATATATGCACCGGCCGATAAAGCATCATGGTTGATAAAGGCGATTGTTTTCACATCCGTATCGCCTAAAATTTTTGCAATATCTGAAGCTGCGTCAACCGCTCCACCCGGTGTATGGATTTCAAAAATGATCGCATTAGCTTGATTTTCTTCGGCAGTGGAAATGGCACGCCCGATAAACTCGGATAGACCTTTCGTTACTTCACTATCAATCTTAGCATAATAAACAAGATCATTATTCGCATCTGTTTCATGGAAGGTCATTAACAGAAACGGGAGTAAAATCAGAAGAAAACTTAACCGTAAAATCTTCTTATGCAAAGCAATGCCTCCCTTCTTTTCAAAGGTTAACTTATAATACGGATGGGAGCGAAAATGGTTTCATTTTTTATAAATAATTATAGAAGCGGTTTTTAAATGAAAAAGGCTGTCCATGGATAAGACAAAATGGACAACCTTTTTTATCTATGAAAGCTGTATCTATTTTGATAACTCGCTTACAACAATTTTGTTCACGAGCGAACCATCAGCTTTTCCTTTTACTTTCGGCATAACAACTGCCATGACTTTCCCCATATCGGATTTAGAAGAAGCATCCACTTCCCGGATAGCCTCTTTGACAATTTCTTTTATTTCATCTTCAGTTAATTGTTCAGGCATATATTCTTTGACATAAGTAAGTTCTGTATTGATTTTTTCAGCTAAGTCCGTCCGACCTGCTTTTTCAAATTCATGGAGGGAATCTTTTCGTTGTTTGACTTCACGTGAAAGAACGGTAATCTCTTCCTCTTCGGATAATTCTTTGCCAAGCTTAATCGCTTCATTTTGCAAAGCCGCTTTAATCATCCGAATGACTGAGAGTTTTTCCTTTTCCTTGTTCTTCATCGCGTGTTTCATATCTTCATTTAAACGTTCGAGAAGACTCATTTTTACACCCTCTTACCATTTCCGTTTTCTAGCAGCTTCAGACTTTTTCTTCCGTCTTACGCTTGGCTTCTCGTAAAATTCGCGTTTTCTAACTTCTTGCAGCGTACCCGTTTTTGATACTTGACGTTTGAAACGACGCAATGCATCATCAAGGGATTCATTTTTACGAACGACTGTTTTTGACATATCTTTCCCTCCCTCCGAACAAAACACCTTACATCAAACACATGGGAAATTCCATGTACCTACAAAATTATAATAAAAAAATCAAGTTTGGTCAACTAATCAACGTCAAATTTTGATGACATGTTTTCTCCCGCCTGACAATAAAATGGAATGGGGTGAGGACATGCTATCAATTTTCCAGTTTATTTTATATATATTGCTATTTATCGGCGGTATGACGGTCATGCGTACCGGTTTAATGAATATTTCCGGAAAAATAATGAAGGAGTGGCTGCTGAGGTTCACTTCAACTCCTTTTAAAGGTTTGCTATTTGGAATATTAATTACCGTGCTGTTACAAAGCAGTTCGGCCGTTATGATCTTAACTGTTGGATTTATTTCCGCCGGTCTGTTATCATTTCCGCAGTCAATCGGTATTATTCTTGGGACGAATATCGGGACGACTGCAACGGTTGAATTTTTAGCCTATGGGACCGATGAAATGATTATCCCCTTGTTAATCTTAGGCAGTATTTTTATATTAATTCCGATGACGAAAGCGCGGAATATCGGTTTGTTTTTTTATGGGTTAGGCGCCATTTTTTTGGCCATGTTCGGTTTTGAACATTTAGCAGCCCCTTTGGCAGACAGTGACGCCATCCGGCCTTTGATCGCAAATGTTAACAACAGTGTACTCGTTTCCGCAATTGTCGGATGTATTTTAACAGCGATTATTCAATCGAGTACAGCGATGACCGGTATTGCCATGGGTTTTATGAATGCAAACATCGTAAATCTGCCCGCTGCGATTGCCTTAATGCTCGGTTCGAATATTGGAACATGCCTTGATGCATATATCGCCAGTATTGGTGGAGGACGGGAAGCGAAATTATCCGTCTATGCCCATATTTGGTTAAACGTGGTCGGTGTTCTGTTGTTTCTTCCATTTACGGAAACGTTTGCCAAGTATATGGAGCATCTAAGCCTCATTCCGGAAAAACAGTTAGCCCACGCCAGTGTTGTTTTTAATATTGTTGTTTCACTCCTTGTCCTGCCGTTTGCAAAACTATTCGCTGCGTTTATTGAAAATTTGCACGGTAATAAAAGATAATGTAATTCAGTGGTATAGCTCCGGTTTCGTCGACAGTTTCGCGCAAATAAGCGAAAGACAGACGTACTATCTAAAAAAAGAACCCAAACTACTCAAAGAAAGAGTAATTTGGGTGCTTACGGTTATTTCCAGTCTTTTACAATAGCAACACCGGAACTTGCACCAATCCGACTGGCTCCGGCTTCAATCATCGCTTTGGCATCGGCGGCAGTTCTGACACCGCCGGAAGCTTTCACACCAATCTCAGGTCCAACCGTTTCACGCATTAATTGAATATCACCGGCAGTCGCACCGCCAGTTGAAAAACCGGTTGATGTTTTTACATAATCAGCACCCGCTTCGACCGCTAATCGGCAAGCGGTTTTTTTCTCATCATCGGTTAACAAACTGGTTTCAATAATGACTTTTACTAACGCTTGACCTTTTGCGGCATTGACAACCGCTTCAATATCGTTTTTTACGGCGGCAAGATCACCGCTTTTTAACGCACCGATATTAATGACCATATCGACTTCTTTGGCACCATTATGGATTGCATTGACTGTTTCAAAAGCCTTCGTTTCTGATGTTGTCGCACCTAACGGGAAGCCAATTACTGTACAAACTTTCACATCAGAGCCTTCCAAAATGTTAGCGGCAAATGAAACCCAAGTTGGATTCACACATACTGAGAAAAAGCCATATTCTTTCGCTTCATTACATAATGTTTCAATTTGACTTTTGGTCGCATCCGCTTTAAGTAAAGTGTGATCAATATATTTTGCAATTTCCATGGTTGTTCGCTCCTTTAGGAAAAATTTGCTATCCGGTTAAATAATTAGTTTTTCACTTGCTACATATGTTTCGTTGTCGATAACCCGGGCAAATTGACCTTCACAGTATGGATAACCGGCTTTGGTAATTTTCACGCGGACAATTTTCCCAAGCATATCTTCCGTTGCAGGGAAAACTACTTTCAAATAATTATCAGAATGACCTTCGTATAAACCGCTACTTGGGTCTTCCTTGTAAGGTTCTTCCGCGATTACATCCAATACCTCCCCTTCAAAACGAGAGGCATATTCTTTCGCTAACTGATCCGATAAGGCAATCAAGCGATGGACCCGTTCTTCTTTCACTGCTTCATCAATTTGGTTTTCCATACGGGCGGCAGGGGTTCCGGTCCGTTTTGAGTACGGGAATACATGGAGTTCTGCATATTTATGCTTTTTAATAAAATTATACGTTTCCATGAACTCTTCTTCTGTTTCACCCGGAAAACCGACAATGACATCGGAAGTTACCGCCAAATCCGGTACAGCCTTTTTCAATTTCAATAATCTTTCTTCGTATTCGGCCATGGTGTATTTTCTTCTCATTCGTTTCAACACGGTGTCAGAACCGGATTGGAGCGGAATATGCATATGGCGCACAATAACTTTTGACTTTTCAATCACATCAATCACTTCATCTGTCAGTTGGCTGGCTTCAATGGAGGAAATGCGCAGTCGTTTTAAACCGGGCACTTGCTCTTCTAAGTCTTTTAAAAGCATCGCTAAATTATAATCCTTTAAGTCTTGACCGTAACCACCAGTATGTATTCCGGTTAACACGATTTCATTATATCCCGCATCAACAAGAGTTTGAGCCTGCCGGATGACTTCTTTCGGATCGCGGGAACGCATTAATCCTCTTGCCCAAGGAATGATGCAGAACGTACAAAAGTTATTACAACCTTCTTGAATCTTCAAGGTAGCACGATGACGGTCGGTAAAATATGGAACACTCATTTCTTCATAGACACGGTTTTTCATAATATTACGAACGGCATTGATCGGTTTCCGCTCCTTACGATATTGCTCAATGTAATCCAGCATTTTTAACCGGTCTTGTGTTCCGATGACAATGTCAACACCGGGAATTTCCATAATTTCTGCTGGTGAGGTCTGTGCATAGCAACCGGTAACACAAATAACGGCATCCGGATTTTGCCTAATTGCACGACGGATTACCTGCCTACTTTTCTTATCACCGGTATTGGTAACTGTACAAGTATTAATGACATACACATCCGAGTTTTGTTCAAACTCCACACGTTCATACCCATTTTGTTTAAACAGCTGCCAAATCGCCTCTGTTTCATAATGGTTTACTTTACATCCAAGTGTATAAAAAGCGACGGTAGACAAACAGATCACCTCAATAATTCAAAATAAAATGATATCGCAGCCAGTACATACAAAGGTGCAGTTTCAGCCCTAAGAATCCTTGGACCAAGGCCGCATACGATAAAGTCATTCGCCTTTAATGCATCGATCTCAGCTTTCGTGAATCCTCCCTCCGGACCAAAAACAAAAAGGAGAGCCTCACCCGCTTGCAACTCTTTTAACGTTTGGGGGAGTTGTTCACGGTGATGATTTCGCCCCTCCTCCTCATAGGCGACTATCTTTTTTTCATATGATTGACTAATTAATAATAATTCTTGGAAGGAAACAGGTTCTAAACATTTCGGAATCATGGTTCGTTCCGATTGTTCAGCAGCTTCTTTGGCAATTTTTTGCCAACGTTCCAATCGTCGCTTCCTTTTCTTTTCTTCCAATTTTACAATGGATCGTTCGGAAGTAAATGGAAGAAACGCAGCGGCTCCCAATTCAGTTCCCTTCTGAACTACTATATCGAATTTGTCCCCTTTTAGCAACCCGCCGGCAACTGTAACCTTGATCGGCAGCTCACGAACTTCATCGCGAACCGAAACCACTTTTGCTTCAAGAACATCCGGTAAAATGTTGGCTATTTCACATATGGCGGTCTGCCCATTAGGGAACACAACGTCGATTTTACTCCCAACTGACATCCGCATAACCCGAACAATATGGTGGAAATCATCCCCGCGAATCTCGATTTTTCCATTTTCATATTCATTGTTTTCCAGAAAATAACGTTGCACTGTCTGTTCACACTTTCTAAAGCAGATTATTTTTTGGCAATAAAAGTGATCCAATCTTCCATAACTAACGTTTCCTCAATTGTAAAACCGGCTTGTAAAAGGGCGTCTTCTACTTCTTTCCGTTTTTGGTTGATAATGCCGGATGTAATGAAATAGCCGCCATCCTTTAATAAAGCATGTGCATCATTTGTAAACCGGAGAATAATTTCAGCTAACAAATTTCCGACAATAATATTGGCCTTTTGATTAATCCCGTCCAATAAATTATTTTGTTTAACCGTTACTTTCGCGTCAACTTTATTCAATTTCACATTCAATTTGGCGCTCTGAACAGCGATTTCATCTAAATCAAGCGCCAATACTTCATCCGCCTGTAGAAGGGCTGCTGCAATACTTAAAACACCGGAGCCTGTGCCGACATCAATGACGAAATCACCGGGTTTTACCGTCCGTTCCAGCGCCTGAATACTCATGACGGTTGTCGGATGTGTCCCGGTTCCAAAGGCCATGCCCGGATCAAGTTCAATAATGAGTTCATCGGTCTTAACAGGCTCATATTCTTCCCAAGTTGGAACAATCGTAAATTTACTTGAAATTTTGACCGGATGGTAATATTTTTTCCAAGCTGTGGCCCATTCTTCCTCATGGACTTCACTGATTGTCACTTTATTTTTTCCAATATCAATATTAAATAAAATCAAGTTGTTTATAGCCTGTTTAATTTCTTCAACCGTTTCCCCAAGAAAGCTGTTAACCGGTAAATATGCCTTCATAATAACACCTTCATCAGGGTAATCATGAGGATCCAATTTGTAAATTTCACCAAACTGATCTTCCCGCTCTTTATACAGTTCGAATGAATCCTCAATGACGATTCCGCTCGCACCAGCCTCATATAAAATATTCGAAATTGGCTCAACCGCTTCATTTGTCGTATGGATGCTTATTTCAGACCATTTCATTTGAAACAACCCCTCTTAATCATGTGACTTTTCCTGTCCGATTGTTGTTTTAGTCCAGTCACGATTTTTATCAATTTGCAGCTAAAAGTAATCATTCATCTGAATAGAGTCTAATTATTCGCCTTTAAATGCCCGCTTCACTTTTTCAAAAAAAGTATCTGTTTGTTCATCAGGAGTCTTTCCGCTAATTTCAGCAAATTCACGAAGGAGTTGTTTTTGTTTCTCTGTTAATTTTGTGGGCGTAACAATTCGAACAATTACATGCTGGTCACCCGGTGTTGTGCTGCGGACACTTTTCACACCTTTACCACGGAGACGGAATTTTGTATTTGTTTGTGTACCTGCAGGAATTTTTAATTTGACCTTGCCATAAAGTGTTGGAACCTCAATTTCATCCCCTAAAGCAGCTTGGACAAACGAAATTGGCATTTCACAATAAATATCATCGCTGTCCCTTTCAAAAAACTCATGTTCTTTTACTTGAAAGATGATATACAAATCACCATTTGGTCCCCCGTTAATTCCGGGCTCACCCTTACCGGCAACACGTAATTGTTGACCATTATCAATACCGGCCGGAATTTTTATATGAATTTTTTTCCGCTTTTTCACTTTCCCGGTACCGTGACATGTCGGGCATTTATGTTTGATTACCTGACCCGTTCCTCCACAGTGATGACATACCCTTCGATTGACGATACGGCCAAAAGGTGTATTTTGTTCTGTACTAATTTGCCCACTGCCATGACAGTACGGACATTCTTCCGGATGAGTACCCGGTTTTGCGCCGGAACCGTGACAAGTCGAACATTGTTCTTCCCTTGGAATTTCAATATCTGTTTCCTTACCGAAAACTGCTTCTTCAAATGTAAGCGTCATTGTATATTGAAGATCGGCCCCTTGCCTTGGTGCATTCGGATTACGACGTCTCGTACTTCCTCCACCGAAAAATGTATTCAAAATATCTTCAAAACCGCCGAACCCGGCATCACTGAAGCCGCCAAATCCACCAAATCCGTCAAAGTCCTGATTAGCTCCGGCATGTCCAAATTGGTCATATTGGGCTCTTTTCGTATCATCACTTAAAACCTCGTAAGCTTCACTAATCTCCTTGAATTTTTCATCTGCACCGGGCTCTTTATTAATATCAGGATGGTATTGCTTCGATAATTTCCGGTAAGCACGTTTAATTTCATCTTTTGATGCATCTTTACTTACACCGAGGATCTCATAATAATCCCGTTTAGCCATTCTTTCCACTCCCCGAACATTTTCACATACAAATTATTCTAACACCGCTGGAAGATAATTAGCAACTGATAAAAGATTTTAATGAACCTTCCATCAGATGTGCCTTCATGCCCGTTCTTGCCGGGGATCAAATCCCCACTAATAAGGGCAATACTGCAAAAAGTCAAAGCCAAGTGAACTTGACTTTGACTTTTTAGACGTTTACCACTACCCTGTTAGAATACTACATTATTTATCATCATTAACTTCTTCAAAATCAGCATCGACAACATTATCATCTTTTCCCGATGATTGATTTTCTTTATTTGTTTCGGCACCTTGTGTACCGGCTCCGGCTTGTTGATATAACTTCATTGAAATGTCTTGGATAATTTGTTGTAACGCATCTTTTTTCGCACGAATGTCATCTAAATTATTGCTTTCAATTGCTTTTTTCAATTCATCTTTTGCCTCTTGTGCTTTTTTCACATCACCGGCATCCACTTTTCCTTCTACTTCTTTTAGTGTTTTTTCAGTCGTGAAGACGAGTTGATCAGCTTCATTGCGAAGTTCTGCCTCTTCTTTCCGTTTCTTGTCTGCTTCCGCATTTCGTTCCGCTTCTTTAACCATCCGTTCAATTTCTTCATCAGAAAGCCCTGAATTCGATTGAATGGTAATCTTTTGTTGTTTTCCAGTACCTAAATCTTTTGCACTGACATTGACGATTCCATTCTTATCGATATCGAATGTAACTTCAATTTGTGGCACGCCACGTGGTGCAGGTGGAATATCAGTCAATTGGAAACGACCTAATGTCTTGTTATCGGCTGCCATTGGACGTTCACCTTGCAACACATGAATATCTACTGCCGTTTGATTGTCGGCAGCGGTTGAGAAAATTTGCGATTTTGATGTAGGAATCGTCGTATTCCGTTCGATTAATTTTGTAAACACGCCACCCATCGTTTCAATACCTAGCGAAAGTGGTGTAACGTCAAGTAATACGATATCTTTTACGTCACCGGAAATAACACCGCCTTGGATAGCTGCTCCCATAGCAACCACTTCATCCGGGTTGACACCTTTATGCGGTTCTTTTCCTGTTTCCTTCCGAACTGCTTCTTGTACAGCAGGAATTCTTGTCGATCCACCGACTAAAATAACTTTATCAATATCGTTTGCTGATAAGCCGGCATCTTCCAAAGCTCTGCGAACCGGGCCCATTGTTCTTTCAACTAAATGCGCAGTCAATTCATCAAATTTTGCCCGGGTCAAAGTTACATCAAGATGGAGCGGACCACTTGGACCGGCTGTAATAAATGGTAATGAAATTTGTGTACTTGATACACCGGATAAATCCTTTTTCGCTTTTTCCGCGGCATCTTTTAATCTTTGTAATGCCATTTTATCTTGAGACAAATCAATTCCGTTTTCTTTTTTAAATTCATCAACTAGGTAATCGATAATGGCTTGGTCAAAGTCATCTCCACCAAGATGGTTATCTCCGGCAGTTGAAATAACTTCAAATACCCCGTCACCAAGTTCAAGAATGGACACGTCGAATGTACCGCCGCCTAAGTCGAATACAAGAATTTTTTCTTCATGATCAGTTTTATCCAAACCGTAAGCAAGTGCGGCCGCAGTCGGTTCGTTGATAATCCGTTCGACTTCCAATCCAGCAATCTTACCGGCGTCTTTTGTTGCCTGTCTTTGTGCATCATTAAAATAGGCAGGCACTGTAATGACAGCTTTTGTAACCGGTTCTCCCAAATAACTTTCCGCATATGATTTTAAATGCTGTAAAATGATGGCGGAAATCTCTTGAGGTGTATAATCTTTTCCTTCAATATTTACTTTATGATTTGTTCCCATATGCCGTTTAATCGAAATGACTGTGTTTGGGTTCGTAATTGCCTGACGTTTGGCAATTTCCCCCACTTGCCGTTCCCCATTTTTAAAAGCAACGACCGATGGAGTTGTTCTTCCACCTTCAGGGTTTGGAATAACAACAGGTTCCCCGCCTTCCAAAACAGCAACACAAGAGTTTGTTGTACCTAAGTCTATACCAATAATTTTACTCATAGTTTCATCCTCCATTCACTTGAATATGTACTACTGATTCACTTTAACCATCGCCGGACGAATCACCCGGTCTTTCAATCGATATCCTTTTTGGAATTCTTCAAGAACAATATTCGATTTGACTTGTTCATCTGAACCTTGCATAACGGCATGATGTTCATGCGGATCAAATTCTTTCCCAACGGATTCAATTGGTTCGATTCCCTCTTTTTTAAATGCCTCAAGCATTCCTTTATAAACCATTTCCATCCCTTGCAACAGTGCCTTTGCATCTTCACTTGTTACATTTGTTTGAAGGGCACGTTCAAAGTTATCAACAACAGTTAATAATTCCGTTGCAAGTGGCTGGGAACGATATTTTTCGATGGCCTCGATTTCATTTCGTGTTCGCTTTCGATAATTATCAAAATCAGCTTGAACACGGATCAGTCGATTATCTTTTTCATCCAATTCTTTCTCTAACTGTTCAATCTTTGCTTTCAATTCGGCGGTTTCATCTGTCACTTCATCCTGGTGGTTTTCATCTGTTTGTTGTTCAGCTGATGTGTCCGTCTTATCTCCCTCAGCAAAGATTGGTTCGACTTGTTCATTTTGAAACTTTTTTTCTTCTTGCTGTTCATTCGAATTTGTTTTCACTTCTTTTTCTTCATCCACACTTCTTTCCTCCATCTTAACCTGTTTTTTATCCTCCGCCACTACATCCACCTCCTGGTAAACTTGCTTCTAAAAATATACAAACAATTATATCCGCACGTACCGGAAATGGAAACGTGCGGAGAAGAATTGATTCCATTTTCTTTTAGCCAAAATTTGAACCATCAGAGATCATATAGCTTTGTTAGTGTAACGGTCATATTTTTGCTCAGTAGATTTAACAGACTAATCACTTTGGAATAGTGCATCCGCTTAGGGCCTAATATGGCAATCGTCCCAACCTGTTCTTCACCAATACTATATGTGGCCGTAATTAAACTGCAATCATCCATCACCGGAATTTTATTTTCCGAACCAATTTTTACATGGATACCAAAAGGCGTTTGTTTTAAAATTTGATAAAAATCATTTTCCTCTTCCATTAAACTCATAATTCCTTGGATTTTCTCGATGTCTTGAAACTCCGGCTGCTTCAACATATTGGTTTTACCGCCGTAGTACAGTTTTTCATTCGATGGAACGGATAATACATCCAATAAAGATCTGAGCATTGCTTCATAATTATGGACATTTTCTTTAATTAAAGTGACAACTTCATTTATTAACTTTGATTGCAATTCAAGAATTGGCATTCCTACAAGTCGTTCATTCAATATATTTACGGTTTTTTCAAGGTCAGAAGAATTAACCGATTTGGGCAAAGAAAACAGTTTGTGTTCTAAATGCCCTTTATTTGTAACAATAACGGCAATGGCAGTCTCAGCGTTAAGCGGGATAATTTGAAATCTGTTTAATTTATTATCCTCTACTGTTGGACCTAAGACGATCGCTGTATACTCCGTTAATTCCGATAAAACTTTCGCGGCATTTTGGATAACTTTTTCCATTTCATAAATTTCCGTAAAAAGGTCATTAATCCTTTTAATCTCTTTATGACTTACCTTTTCAGGGGAAAGCAAATGATCGACATAAAAGCGATATCCTTTTTCGGAAGGGACCCGCCCGGAAGATGTATGGGTTTTTTCAATAAAACCTAATTCTTCCAAGTCTGCCATTTCATTACGAATGGTTGCCGAACTGAAAGAAATGCCTTTCTTTTTCGCTAAACTCCTTGACCCAACCGGATGTGCAGAACGAATAAAGTCATCAATTATGATTTGCAATATTAACAATTGACGCTCTGTTAACATTACGATCACTCCTTTTAGCACTCATCTAATGGGAGTGCTAAATCTATATATAAATTAACAAATTATCGTAAATATGTCAATTCATGAGCAGAGATTCACCGATTAGATAAACTTTATTTTACTTGGATTAGTCTTTAATAAATTGTTGGAAGACTATATTCCCCAACATCCTTCCCCGATTTGTTAATTGGATCTCATCCTCATTGATCTGAAGCAATCCGTCTTGGATTAATTTTTCAATTTCCTCTCGATAATATTCCAGTACATCGATACTAAACTTTTGATAAAACTTTTTTTGTGAAACTCCGGCCGTTTTTCTTAACCCCAAAAACATTTCTTCTTCCATTTGCTCTTTAACTGTCAATGAAATTTCTTCCCGGATTGGCAACCGTCCCTTTTCGATTGCTTTCAAGTAGTGATTAATAGGACCTATATTCGATCGCCTTTTCCCATTGATATAACTGTGGGCACCGGCTCCAAATCCGTAATAATGATCATTGTCCCAATAAACAAGATTATGTTTACTTTTAAAGCCTTTTTTTGCGTAATTGCTTATTTCGTATTGATGGTATCCATGGCTCTCCATCTGTTCCATGATCATTTGATACATCGTTGCTTCCTCATCCTCGGAAGGAAGCGGCAATTTTCCCCTATTCATCAAATTATAAAAAATTGTTTTCGGTTCAACAATCAGGGAATAGGCAGAGCAATGCTCAATATCAAGCTTAAAAAATTCATTGAGAGCAAATTCTACGTCTTGAATCGTTTGATTTGGCAATGCATACATTAAATCAATGCTAATATTGGTAAAGCCCTGTTGTTTTACTGATTCGATTGTTTTGTATATATCTTCTACTTTATGGTTTCTGCCAATTGCCTTCAACAAGTTATTATTGAATGATTGAACACCTATACTTAAACGATTAACCCCGTAATTTTTTAAGATTTTCAGCTTTTCCACGGTCAAGTCTCCCGGGTTGGCCTCAATCGTAAATTCAATCTCTTTTTCAACATCAATGAAACAATTGATAGTTTGCATTAAATATTCCAATTGTTTTTCATTTAGCGCTGTCGGTGTCCCACCACCAATAAACACAGTTTCCACATTTTCCGGAGGCAAATTTGCAAATGTTTTTTCCATTTCGGTTTTTAGTGCTTTTAAATAATCATCGACCGGCTGGCCCTTTAAAAAAACTTTATTAAAATCACAGTAATGGCAAATCTGCGTACAAAACGGAATGTGTATATATACTGCTTTCGGCAAAAAAATCACCATCTTTCTTAAGTACAAAGAGGTTAGTATGGATGTTCCACCTAACCTCTCCGGTTCCGTCAAACTACTTATCGTCAATTTTCAAAACAGCCATAAATGCTTCTTGCGGGATTTCTACCGATCCGACTTGTTTCATTCGTTTTTTCCCTTCTTTTTGTTTCTCAAGGAGTTTCCTTTTCCGGGAAATGTCCCCACCGTAACATTTGGCTAAAACATTTTTTCTCATCGCTTTAATGGTCGAGCGGGCAATAATTTTTGTACCGATTGCTGCCTGGACCGGCACTTCAAATTGTTGACGCGGGATTAATTCTTTTAATTTCTCAACAATGACTCTGCCCCGGTCGTATGCAGAATCCCGGTGAACGATGAAACTAAGCGCATCAACCCGTTCGCCGTTCAATAAAATATCCATTTTCACTAATTTCGAAGGTTTATATCCGATTAATTCATAATCAAAAGATGCATAACCTTTTGTGCTGGATTTTAATTGATCAAAGAAATCATAGACAATTTCGGATAATGGAATTTCATAAGTGATCGTCACACGTGTTTCGTCTAAATATTGCATATCAATGAATATTCCGCGTTTATTTTGGCACAGTTCCATAATCGCACCGACATAATCATTTGGGGCCATAATTGATGCCTTTACATACGGTTCTTCAATTCGTTCAATTTTTTGCGGGTCCGGCATATTGGACGGATTATCTACTTGAATGGACGCCCCGTCGGTTAACTGGACATGATAGATAACACTTGGCGCTGTCGTAATCAGATCAATTTTGAATTCCCGTTCAATTCGCTCTTGAATAATTTCCATATGTAAAAGACCGAGGAAACCGCAACGGAATCCGAATCCAAGTGCTTGGGACGTTTCCGGTTCAAATTGCAGGGCGGCATCATTCAATTGTAATTTTTCCAACGCATCACGAAGATCATTATATTTTGCTGTATCAATCGGATACATACCACAGAACACCATCGGATTCATTTTTCGATAACCCGGCAACGGTTCTTTGGCCGGATTTACTGCACTTGTAATCGTATCCCCGACGCGTGTATCACCAACATGTTTAATCGAGGCGGTCAAATAACCGACATCGCCGACAGTTAATTCATCTCGTTTGACCGGTTTCGGCGAGTTGACCCCAAGCTCAGTCACTTCAAATTCTTTTCCAGTCGACATCATTTTGATTTTATCGCCGACCTTAACCGAACCTTCGACAATTCGAATCAGGGCAATAACACCGCGGTACGGGTCATAGACGGAATCGAAAATCAGTGCTTGCAGCGGGGCATCCGGATCGCCAATTGGTGCAGGGATTTTTTCGACAACTTGTTCTAGTATTTCTTCAATCCCGATTCCTGCTTTAGCCGAAGCTAACACTGCTTCACTGGCATCCAGTCCGATAACATTTTCTATTTCTTGACGGACTCGCTCCGGTTCTGCACTTGGCAAATCTATTTTATTAATGACCGGAAGAATTTCCAGATCGTTATCTATCGCTAAATACACATTCGCCAATGTTTGAGCCTCGATTCCCTGTGCCGCATCGACAACAAGGACAGCTCCCTCACAAGCGGCTAAACTTCTCGATACTTCATATGTAAAATCAACATGTCCCGGTGTATCAATCAGGTGAAAAATATATTCTTCCCCATCTTTCGCTTTATAAGTGAGTTCTACAGCGTTTAATTTAATTGTAATCCCACGTTCCCGTTCCAAATCCATTGAATCCAGTAACTGGTCTTTCATTTCTCGCTCGGCAACCGTATTTGTTTTTTCTAAAATTCGATCAGCTAATGTCGATTTGCCGTGATCAATATGGGCAATAATCGAAAAATTACGGATGCGTTCCTGTCGTTTTAACTTTTCTTCTCGATTCATTTTCGTTCACTCCTGTAAACTGGACAAAGTCACTAGCTTTGATTATATCAATACATTTTTCCATATTCAATGGAAACCAATTGATGATTTTAAAGAAAAGTGCCAATATCAACCGGAGCTAGACAATAAAACGAATCCATAGTTTTTCACTACCTTTTTATTCTTTTTTCGGTTCATGGATAAGAAAAAACTGTTCAAAGAGCCGGGTTGCCTCTCTGAACAGTTTTTATTATGAAAACAATGAAGATATCATTTTTTGCAGAAAATCGGTAAATGTTTTTGCCATGTCTGTAAATAGATTATAGGTGTTTAACTCTTCCAACGCCTTTTTCTTTTCTTCCAGGTCATGACTTGTCACTTTCTCACCAAGGATGGTTGCTTCGTACTCTCCATAATCTTCTGCCTCTTGAACGGATATGACGGAGGAAAATGTGCCATCATCAAAGCCTTTCATCTCCTTTAGGCCGTGATTTGCCTCTTGAAAGCCGATAATGACTCCAATAAATAATATACTTATGAGAAGCATTGTTTTTAAAAGAAAACGAAACATATCCATCACCTCGTTTTATCCTGTTTTAACCGAAACTTCCCACTAGACGATAATTCAAAGTCCGGTAACAAAGCTTGTGAAAATAGTACTTGCAAAAAACACTGTTACTATAAAATATGCGATGTTAGTAGAAAACATTACGAGATTCCACCTAGTTTTAATGTGTTGAAAAATTCGCCCTGGTTTCATCCAAACTTGGATGTAATGCTTGATTGAGTCCGCCGGCAATCAAGTTTGCCATCCGTTCTATGAAAACATCAACTTCTTTCGGTGTAACCATCAAATTATGACCTGTCGGCGATAAAACCTCACGAATCAGTGACCGTTTTTCTTCCTCTTCCAATGTACCGATGATCCCTAGAAACGTTTTCCGTTCCTCTTCACCGGGTAAATCTTCATCCGTATATACTTTCCTCTCACCAAAAGTAAGTCCCGCCGGCGCTAAAGAACGGGATGGACGGTTACCTTCTTTCATTTCCCGGCCAAAATGTTTGAGCAGGAAATCAATCGTGTCGCTCGTAATGGAAACGGCATCGACAACAGTTGGAATTCCGATGGCTATAACCGGGATCCCGAATGTTTCCTTACTTAATTCTTTCCGTTTGTTACCGACGCCGGACCCCGGATGAATACCGGTATCTGAAATTTGTATCGTCGTATTCACTCTTTCAATGGAGCGGGAAGCAAGCGCATCAATGACAATGATAAAATCAGGCTTTATTTTTTGAACAACACCAAAAATAATATCGCTTGTTTCAATCCCCGTAATTCCCATTACACCCGGTGCAATGGCACTTACCGACCGGTATCCTTCCTGGACGGTTTCCGGTTGAAATTCAAACAAATGTCTTGTAACGACAATATTCTCACATACAATTGGGCCTAATGCATCAGGGGTTACATTCCAATTTCCGAGACCGACGATTAAACAAGTTGCATCACTGCCAATCTGTTGATTTGCTAAAAAGTTTTTAAACTCCTTGACAAAAATATTTTTCGTCATCTGTTCATATTCACTATTGGCTTGTCTAATCGCCTGACTTTCAATCGTTAAATAATGCCCTGCTTTTTTTCCAATCGATTTACTTCCTTCATCGGTAATGGTAACTTCGGAAATTTTCACATCTTGTTCGGTTCTTTCTTTAATAATCACGCCCTTAAGATCTGAATCCAGTTGTTGCCCTTGTTGCTCGACAACCATCTCCTTTGCTTCAATAGCCAAATCCGTGCGTACTGAAAAATTCTCTATCTCTTGTTTCATTTCTTTATCTCCTTTCAATATCTTTCAAAAAAACTATTATTAAGGAAAAATTCAATTTGTGTAGGTTCTTTATCCTTACAGATTATTTGTGTAAAAAGGCAATCGTTAACTTTTTTTCTCAATGAAGCAATACAAAAGCATAGGAAAAATTTATAGATAAATACTCTTCTTTCTATCATTTCCAAATAATTGGATTTCATTCGATATCAGCTTTCCTTTTTTCAGTATTGCATTCACAGTCATCATTTGGTAAAATAGCAGTTGTTCTTTATGATGTTCTATTAAAAAGTTATTTAACCGTCTAGCTTTATTGGGAGGTGAAAAAATTGGCAAACATTAAATCTGCTATTAAACGAATTAAAACGAATAAGAAAAGTACTGCGATTAATACATCACAAAAATCTGCCATGCGTACAGCAATTAAAAAAGTTGAAGTTGCTGTAACAAGCAATGATGCTGCAGCTGCCAAAGAAGCATTAACTAGTGCAATTCGTAAAATTGACAAAGCTGCTTCCAAAGGCTTAATTCATAAAAACGCAGCAAATCGTCATAAATCACGTTTAACGAAAAAAGTGAACTCATTAAACGCATAATGGATTTTTGAAAATTTGGTAACTCACACCAAATTTTCTTTTTCTATATAAGCTTTGAGCCAGGCATTTTAACAGCCTGGCTCACTTATTATTACGTCAAGTATTTAAAGAAAAAGATTTCTAATAATGATTCTTTATTTCCAAAACCTGTTTTCATTTGGTAGTCGATGTCTGCCAACTCATCAATCATGGCTAAAAATTTTTCTTCATCAAATCTGTTTGCTTGGGATATTGCCAATTTCACCCGATAAGGATGCGATCTTAAAATCCGTGCAACCTTTTGTTCTCCATACCCTTGTTTTATTAATGATTTCACCTGAGCAATAAAACGAATTTGGCTTGCAATGACAGCCAGTATTTTAATCGGTTCCTCATTTTGCTTTAACAAATCATGATAAATTTCTAATGTTTGGTCCAATTGTTGATGAACAAATTTATCAACAAGAACAAAAATATTATTTTCTAATGATTTTGGGACGAGTAACTGAATCATCTCTTCATCGATTATTTTCCCGTCACTGTATAAAAAGATTTTTTCCAATTCGTGATTTAATATCGTCAAATTTTGGCCGGTAAACTGATAGAGTAATTCTACGGCATTTGGGGTTATTTCAAATCCATTTTCCGTAATACGCTGCCGAATCCAATCTTTTGTATCTTTTTCCGAAAATTTGGCTTCAAGGACAACGGCATTTTTTAACAAATATTTAGTTATTTTCTTCCGTTCATCCAGTTTTTTATAAGGAGCAATTAAAATGAGTATCGTAGACGGAACCGGATTCATTATATATTCTTCAAACACCTTCACATTGTGGTCGACTTTTTCTTTTCCCTTTTCAGCCGTTAAAAAATAAGGATTGTGCATAATGACAACTTTCCGTTCGCCAAGGAAAGGAATCGTTTGACAGTCTTCTACAGCCGATTCGACGGTCGTTTCTTCTAAATCATAGATCGATAGATTAAATTCACGTTCCTCTTCCGTCAATGCCGCATCAATCATATATTTCTTTGTTTCATTTATTAAAAAATCCTCACTCCCATATAATAAATACAACGGGGAAAATTTTCCTTTCTTGATATCTTTCCATATGTTTAAAAACACCATAATCTCTCCGTTCTTCTGACATGTTTCTTTTATCGTAAATAAAATTCCTTCTTTTCACAAGGGTTAAGTAAAGATTATTAAGGGCAAAACCGAAAAAATATGGAAATGAGTTTTGGTTCCTTCACAATTAATGAAAGATGTAGATTTTTAGAAAAATTCCATGTATACTAGAATTGATTGAGGAGGGGTGTATGTGAACGAATTTGAACAAGATGTCCAATCAAAAAGAAATGATTTTATCGATTCTGCTGTTGGGTTCATTGTTTCATTTGGATTTTTTGCAACAATCTTCATCCTTGCCGGAGTTATTAAAGCAATCGGTTCTTAAAAAACAGGGGTATCAAAAAGGTGACAACTTTTGATACCCCTTACAATTTTTATCTGGATGAAAAGTGAATTTGTTATGCCACCTCCATAATCAGATGCATGCGGCAAGCGTCTCTCTCCAGCTATTTCCCTCCTTGACTTGTCGTAAAAAGCTTAAATAAAATTATGGATCTTGTAACACAGTTGAAAAATTCCCTCTGTTTAAAAAATATTTGTAAGTAACAGCCCCATGAATATCTGTCCTGTAAATCATTACCTTATGCGCATTTAATCGTTCAAGGACTTCTTGATGAGGGTGTCCATACCTGTTATCTCTACCGGCGGAAATAACGCCAAATTCAGGCTTTATTTTTGAAAGAAACAGTTCTGTTGTCGATGTTTTACTCCCGTGGTGTCCAACCTTCAAAACATCCACTTCCAATTGAGGAAATTGTTCAATTACTTCCCTTTCCCCTATCTCTTCTAGGTCTCCGGTGAATAACCAGGATTGTCCTCCCAGCTTGCTGTATATGCAAATCGAAGCATCATTGCTTGAAACAGCTGCTTTTTCAGGAGCGATGATAAAAAACTTATGACCCGCTTCCTCCCACTGCATGCCGGCGGAAACTTTCGTAATCGGAATTCCTCTTTTCTTTGCTTCATTGATAATGTTCAGTTCGATTTCCTTCTTTTCCAGTGTATCACCTACAAGAACTTGACCAATACGAAAATTTTCAAGAATTGCTAAGGCCGAACCGGTATGATCACTGTCTCCGTGGGTCAAAATAAGTTTATCGATTTTGGAAATACCTCTGCTTTTTAAAAACGGAGCGACAATATCTTCCCCCGGATCAAAATTTGTCCTTCGCTCTTGCCAATCCTCCAATGGAAATGTTACCTTTCCCCCGGTATCAATTAAATAATTCCCTTGATTAAAAGGTAACCGGATAAGGATGCTGTCTCCTTGCCCAACATCAATAAATGTCACCTCGCCCACCGGTGAAAATTTCACCATGAAAATTTGGAGACAAACAGGGACAACAAATAAGGTAATCAGCAGCTTCTTCTTTTTCAAACCATCCCTTTCCAAGAGGGTAAAGCCAATAAAATAAAAAATGAAAAAAGCCAGAAACAGGATAAGAGGCGGTCTACCTAAAACAATATGAAATATATCAAACTGGTAAACCCATTCTGCAAATCGGTTCACATTTGAAAAAATCAGTGTTAACAAGTTGACACCGAGTTGTCCTATTGCCGGGAAAAGGAAAAGCAGAAAATAAGTCAATAGACATAAAGGGAGAATGATGACCGAAAATAACGGTACGTAGATAATATTTAGAAAAATACTGAGAAAGGAAAATTCATAAAAATAATTCAGTAAAACAGGTAAGGCGACTAATTGTGAAAGCAGTGCAATCCAAAAACCGTTTTCCAAGGAGCTTTTCGTTCTCTCAAAAAGAGATTTTGATAATAATAGACCAAAGGTGACCAAATAGGAAAGTTGAAACCCTACATGATAAAGAATAAACGGATTTATGAAAACAAAGATAATAAAAGATATAGAGAGAGCATCCACCGGGTGAATGACAGTTTTCCACCTGGAAAGAAATAAGACAAGCCATGCCATAACCACCGCACGAATCACAGATGGTGCAGCACCGGAAATAACTGCATAGATTGGAAGAAAGCATAACATTCCCGTTCTTACTGATTCTCTCGAGATTCCGAGCCGCAATAATATAAAATAAACACAACCGCTAATAATTGTTACATGCAATCCGGAAATGGCTAAAAGATGGGATAAACCGAGTTGCCGATATGCTTCAGCTGTCGTTTCTTCCATTTGATCATCATTTCCAAACAACAATGCATTAATGAATGGGGCAATCCGCTCCGGAAAATAATGGTTAATTAAAGCCATACTTTGCTCTCGGTATTTTAATAAATTTGTATAAAATGTCTCTTTACCCTTTTGACAAGTTCGAATCGTATCAACGGATATCAAGTATTTAATATTTTGCGTTCGCAAGTATTGACGATAATTGAATGCATTTGGATTGGTCGGTTCCGGCGGTGTTTTCAGTGTTCCATTAACGGTACAAACGGTATTCAGCTGAAGAATCGAGGACCATTTTGTCTTTTCTTCTTCAGTCCGAACATAGTAGGTGAGAGCCAATTTCTCTCCCGTAACCGTCTTAACCGTAGCACTTAATTTATCCCCATCAACTTTCGGATATCCGGTAAACGATATGTTCGTCTCGATTTTCTTTTCTATCGGGTCCTGATTTTGTGACTCGAAATGGAAAAAGAAAAAAAGAAGACAAATTCCATAGCTTGTTAATAAAATAAGTAAAAATCGCTGTTCAAGACGATGTTGCAGAAGATAAAGATACGATACCATTACGGTAAGCCCCAAGGAAAAGTGATGGTAACTTAAAAATGCGAAAACGATTATCAAACCGAAATATATGAATGTTCCGCTTCTTATGGCAACCCCTCCCATTCTATTTATACGTTAACCATGTATAAATTTCCGGCAAAGATGCGAATTCGAGAATTAAGTATACGCACAAAAAAGCCACAACAGCAAACATCATCTTTTCCTGGTTTCTGAAAAATGCCGGTGAAGCAATCAGCCAAACCAATTGCTTCCCTCTTTTTCCTTATATCTTCATAGCAAAAACACTTTTATCAAAATTCACTTTTTCCACTTTTACGCCGGCCTGCTCCAACAATTCCAATGCATATGGATGGTTTTTATAATCTTCTGCATAATAGATTACTTTAATTCCGGCTTGGATGATCGCTTTGGTACACTGCAGGCATGGAAAATGAGTCACATAGATTTCCGCTCCTTCAGTCGGAACGCCAAATTTTGCACATTGAAGAATCGCATTCATTTCGGCATGGATGGTTCGAACACAATGATTATCAATCACATAACAACCTTTATCAATACAATGATCCCCGCCGGCAATCGATCCGTTATAACCGCCGGCAATGATCCGTTTATCTCGAACAATCGTTGCGCCGACAGCCAATCTTGTACATGTACTTCTGGTGGAAATGAGAAAACACTGTGCCATAAAAAACTGATCCCATTCAATTCGTTGCACGGTTCATCCTTCTTTCTGTCCATAATTGGTTTCTTGCTATCAATAGTGTAGACTGATTATTTTGTGCCAGTCAATCATAAATGATATATCAATCAGTGGGGCTTTATCCCACTGATTGATTGTTGCACAAATCGGGGCATTTTGATCCCCATTCATTGGAATCCTTTAAGATTGGTAGGATAATTAAAAATACCTCACTTGTTCATTGTACAGTAATTTGATCTTTCAATTTTTCAAACGTTTTTTCACCAATGCCGGAAATATTCATTAAATCTTCCACTTTTTGAAATGGTCCGTTTGTTTCCCGATATTCAATAATTGCCTCTGCTTTACTAGGTCCAATTCCCGGCAGCGAATCAAGAGCACTGGCGTCTGCCTGATTAATATTCACTTTCCCGTCTCCTCCACTGCTTTGTGAACCCGAATTCACCGGGATATTTTCAGCTGCCAAGACTTCTTCACCAATTTTCGGAATATAAATAACCATTTCATCCATCACCTTTTGAGATAAATTCACCTTTACAATATCGGCATCATCCAATAACCCGCCAGCCTTTTCGATAATATCAATAACCCTTTCGTTACCGGTAACCGTGTATACTCCGGGATTCATCACAGCACCTTTGATATCGACTTTCATCGGTTGCGATTTCGACGATGCAGCACTATCATTTGAATTTGGATGTTCTTGCTCCTTTTGGGAATCATTTTCCGCAACTATGTCTTCACTAATCACTTCTTGCCGTTTTATTAAATCCACATCATCATTTTGATTATACAAATAAAAGATCGCAGCCCCGACACAAACAAGACCAATGATCAACCATTGCTTTTTTTCCTGTACCCATTGAATGAACATTTGCCCTTTTGTCATAAAACATCAATTCCTTTCATACAGTTAGATGAGATATTTTTTCGAAAAGGAGGGATTATGTGCATATTGGAATCATCGGAACCGGAAATATGGGAACGATTCTTACCGAAGCCCTCATTAACGGAAAAGCCGTATGTGAAAAAAATATATCAATTACTAACCGTACGATTGAGAAGGCTAACCGGCTGAAACAAATGTATCCCAACCTTCAAATCGAAACAGATATAGAGCAATTGGTTGAAAAAAGTGATTTAATTTTTCTTTGTACCAAACCACTCGATATCCATCCGGTTCTTACAAAAATAAAAGATCGATTAACAAGGAATCAATGTCTTGTTTCCATCACCAGCCCGATATCGGTTGAACAATTGGAAACAGTTGTCCCTTGCTCTTGTGTACGGGCAATACCGAGTATTACCAATCGTGCCTTATCAGGTGTTTGTTTATTGACTTTTGGTGAAAAATGTACCGATGTTTGGAAGAATGTAATGATCGGTTTACTCTCCCATATAGGAAATCCGGTTATCATTGATCAACAAATAACAAGGGTTGCTTCCGATATCGTCAGTTGCGGTCCGGCTTTTTTTAGTTATTTATTGCAAAAATTTATCGATGCAGCAGTAAGTGAAACAAATATTGACAAGGAACTCGCTACAAAATTAGCCGCGGATATGTTTATTGGAATGGGGATGTTAATTGAAAAAAAATATTACACCTTTCCAGAACTACAGAAAAAAGTTACAGTAAGGGGTGGTATCACCGGAGAAGGAATCAATGTCTTGGAAGAAAGTGCAGTGGAAGATATCTTCAGGAAAATTTTCAGGGCAACGCATAACAAATTTGACAGGGAAATCAATATCATTAAAAATCAGTTTGAATTTCATAACGTATAATTACGTATTCGACAAATTCTCCAAAAATCCTTCTGCTCAAAAAAAATTTTTAAAAAAACTTGTGCGACGCTGGTTAGCGGGTCATAACACAACAAGGTTATCGAAAGACAAACTTTTATTATGATCGAAAGCGATCCGTATACCGTCATAAAACAACAAGGTTATCAACAGACTTATGATTCGTCCATTGATAACCTTGTGATTGACGATTACGGTTTTTTTACCGTAAAAAAGATTCTTTCCGTTGTCTCGGAAACAGGTTCATTCGTAAAATCTCCGGTTATTGACAAAATTTGAAAACCGGCTGCTTTTAACCAGTTTTCATACTGACTTTTAGGATACGTGCGTTGCTTATGTAATTCATCATATCGATCATATTTTCCGCTCTGTTCATCAAAAACAAAAAACGTCAATTCATGTTCAACCGATAACGGGTACTCACCGGCATAGCTGTTCCAAATATACGAAATATCGTCCCCGTTATACGCAAATGTAGCCCCGGCATAAACATTCTCCATTTTATAAGGAGAATGAACATCAAATAACAGTAATCCCCCGTGATTCAAACATTGGAAAACAGATGTAAATGTATTTGCGACATCCTGTTCTGTTTGTAAATAGTTCAACGAGTCACAAAAAATAATAACGATATCAAAAGAGGAAAACTCGGTAAGCTCGGTCATATTTTGGCGAAAAAACGGAATACGATAACCTTTATCCACTGCTTTCTGATATGCGATGGATAACATTTCTTCGGACAAATCAACCCCAACAACGTCAAAGCCTCTTTCAAAAAGCCGGATTGACATTTCCCCCGTTCCACAGGCGAGATCTAATACTTTTTTTGCCTCAGGAAAATGGTTATTTACTTGCGTTGTGAGAAATTCCATCCACTGATCATACGGTGCCTCATCCATCAGTTGATCATAAAGCAGGGAAAAATGTTTATAGTTCATTGTGAAAGTTCACTCATTACATCTTCTTGCGGGGCATCTCCCCATAAACGTTCAAGGCTGTAATAGTTTCTTTCGTCCCGGTGAAAAACATGAACGACCACATCCCCTAGATCAACCAAGACCCATCTTGCTTGTTCAAATCCTTCCAAACGTTTGACAGGGTAGCCTTTTTCATCAACTTGATCTTTAATTTCTTTAACAATGGCTTGGACTTGCTTGTCAGAATTAGCGTGACAAATAACAAAGTAATCAGCAATCAAGGAAATTCCTTTCATATTCAATACAACAATATTTTCCGCTTTTTTATCATCAGCTGCTTTGACTGCCGTCAATAATAACTCACGATTTGTCATACAATGGATTAATGCCTCCTTTTAGTAAAAAACTGTTATACGTATCAAAAGTGTCTTTATAAATAGCAAAACCTTTCTTAGCTAAAAAAATAATGGTATTTTGCAAAGAACGAAAAACGGCACCATCCAAATCGGTTTTGGCCAATTCCCTTACTTCCTCTACACCGGGAAAACTTCTTCCCGGTTCAATATAATCGGCCAAAAAAATGACCTTCTCAAGTGTTGTCATTCCCGGTCTCCCGGTCGTATGATAACGAATCGCATTCAAAATATCTTCGTCATCAATTCCAATCTCATTTTTTATCAAAACAGCGCCAACCGGACCGTGCCAAATTTCCGTGTTAAATGCTAATAACTCCTTGGGCATACCTTCTTTAATGATAATTTGTTTCATTTCTTCCGCCGGTCGATATTTTGCATAATCATGGAAAATTGCGGCAAGTTCTGCTTGCTTCTCATCACAATGATATGTTTTTGCCAATTGAATTGCTGTTTCCATAACACCTAAAGTATGAATAAATCGTTTTTCCGGTAAATGTTCTTTAATAATCTCTATTGCTTCATTTCGTTCCATATAATTTATGCTCCTCAATATAGGAAATCACATGTTCCGGTAATAAATATTTCACCGATTGGCCATTGGCAATTTTTTCCCTAATCATTGACGAAGAAATATAGATTGACGGAATATCGGCAAATTGAATCGGATAAGTCGTTTCTCCTTTGGACATCGGTCGCTCGACGCCAATAAATTGAACAAGTTCCATCAATTCTTCTATTTTATACCATTTCGGTAAATAATCAATCATATCGCCGCCGATAATGAAAAAAAATTCATGATCCGGCTCTAATTGTTTTAATAAAACCATCGTATTGTAAGTATATGATTTTTCTTTCCGTTTTAACTCAATTGTTTCAATTTTAAACCGGTCATGTTCTTTAATCGAAAGTTCCAACATTCGTAACCGGTCTTGAATCGTTGTGTTTGAAAGCTTTTCTTTATGGGGCGGAAGATAATTCGGCATAAATCGAATCTCATCCAGTTTATATAAGTTCAGGATTTGATCGGCAATAATCAAATGACCGATATGTGGAGGATCAAAGGTTCCGCCAAGAATTCCTATCTTTTTCTTCATGCCATCATCCTCTTATTGCGGTAAAATCAACTGTTTATTTTCCCTTGATTCTTTATAAAGAACAATTGTGTTGCCGATTATTTGTACAAGTTCTGCATCTGCCCCGCGTGATAATTTTTCAGCCACCGTCTCTTTATCTTCCTCACAATTTTGCAATACGCTTATCTTGAGTAACTCCCGTGCTTCCAGAGCATCTGCTATTTGTCTAATCATATTGTCATTCACGCCACCTTTACCGACTTGGAAAATCGGTACGAGATGATGAGCTTTTGACCGTAAAAATCGTTTCTGCTTTCCAGTTAACATATAAATCCTACTCCTTATGAACGTCATATAAATTAAATTAACGAATCACGTACATATACTTCGGCACCTTTTGGAACATAGGCGGCGACAACAACTCCACCGTCCGGAACCATTACCCAACCGAGGCCGGAAAACACAATATCCGTCTTTCCTTTTTTAACGGAAAACTCCCGACGAACGAATTCCGGAAAATTTGTTAAATCTTCTTTTCGCGGCGGACTTAATAATTCCCCTTTATGATTTTCATATAACTCATCAGCTTTCTCTAATTTTGTCCGATGAATTTGTAACTCATTCGATAAATAACATACAAAAGAAGACCGTTCGCCTTTTATAAAATCAAATCGTGCCAGCCCGCCGAAAAATAGTGTTTGTTTCTCATTTAATTGATACACTTTTGGTTTAATTTCCTTTTTCGGGGTAATCAGCTTTAAATCTTTCTTATGAACAAAATGTGCCATTTGATGATGATTAATGATTCCCGGTGTATCAAAAATCGATTTGCCGTCATCAAGTGGGATTTCAATCATATCCAAAGTTGTGCCGGGAAAATAAGATGTTGTAATTATGTTTTCTTCTCCGGTCCCTTCACGGATGATTCGATTGATAAAGGTCGATTTGCCGACATTGGTACAACCGATCACATACACATCATTTCCGTTCCGATATTGCTCGATTAATTCCATGACTTCTTTTATATATAATCCTTTTTCCGCACTGACCAAGGCCACGTCAATTGGTTTTAATCCTAAGCTTTTCGCTTGTTGTTGCAGCCAATTTTTCAGCCGGTTATGATTGACCGATTTTGGCAGCAAATCTACTTTATTGCCGACCAGAAGCACATCATTTCCGCCTGTAAAGCGGTGAATCCCCGGGAGCCAGCTGCCGTTAAAATCAAAAATATCGACAATCATAACAATTAGTCCGGTCGTATTTCCGATACCATTTAATATTTTCAAAAAATCATCATCGGTCAATGCGACATCTTGTACTTCATTATAGTGCTTTAATCGGAAGCAGCGACGGCATATGACCTGTTCCTTTTCCATGGATGAAGCAGGTACGTACCCGGGTTGCGACGGGTCTTCTGATTGAATAGCCGCCCCGCATCCGATACAAATCAGCCTATTCTCCACCTTTTGTGCCCTCCCATTGCAGTAAGCCTTTTTTATTAAACCAATTTAATATTCTTCTTTCAATCATTCGATTAAGTCTTGTTGCCAGTCCATCTGTTTCTGTAACAGGAACAACAAGGATTGTAAAGAAACCGGACAAATTTCCGCCAAAAATATCTGTCAATAATTGATCGCCAATCATGACCGTTTGTTCTTTCGGCAACTTCATGATTGCAAGTGCCTTCCGGAAAGCTTTACCCAGTGGTTTTTGTGCCTTATATATATAAGGGATGCCTAAAGGTGTAGCAAATTTATGTACCCGTTTTTCATTATTATTGGAAAGGATAACAATTTGTATCCCATTGTCGCGCATTTCTTTGAACCAAGCCGTAAGTTCCGGCGTTGCCAACGGACGATCCCACTCAACTAACGTATTATCCAGGTCGGTAATAATCCCGTGAATATTCCTTTCTTTTAAAAATTGGGGAGTGATTTCAAAAATTGATTGAACATACTCATTTGGTAAAAACCGTTTTAACATTGTCGACACCTCATATGACTCCGTTTATCTCTATCCAGTTACCACAGTTACAACAAAAGGATTAAACATATTACTAATCATATTTTCTTTACGGTTTTTTTGCAAGTTAAGATATATTTTTTATTGGAAAAACCGCTATCCCTCTATTCGACAAGTTTCATTATTATTTGACAATTTAAAAAAATATTTCGACATATTTCTACTTTTGTCAACAGCTGTGGATAAGTTTATACACATTTTTCAGCTTGTCAATTCTTATATTTTAAAGTTTTATTAACAAGTTAATCACAGCTTATCCACTTTGAATGTGGATAACTGGAACGCTTGTTCTCTAATAAAATTTTTGATAAAGTTGTATTAACTTTTATGAAAGTCCAATCTTTTAGTATATGATGATTTCCCCGATTATATGAATTTTGGAGGTGAACGGTGAATACCGAAAAAATGGAAAATTTATCTGATCAACTTTTAATCGAATCATATTATAAAGCACTGGAACTTCAACTTTCACCCGAGTTCATCCACCTCATTGAGAAAGAAATGGAGCGTCGATCACTTTTGAATAAAATAAAGAAAACTCAGACGTCCAAGTCTTTAGGCAGCTCGTAAATTCAAAGTGAAATCCATCCTATGTAAATTTCCTGATCATATTGTTCCTCACTGCTTGTGTATAATAGTGAGGAACCTTATTTTTTAACTAAATGTCCAATTACCTCTCCCATTTTTACCGGATGTGGAACCGATATCCTCTCATCAATTAGAAATGTATCCTTTTCAAATAAAAGGACGACAGTGGAGCCGAATGAAAAATATGCAATCTCTTCTCCTTTCTTTAGATTCATACTGCCATTCGTATATTCAATGGAATTTACAAACATCGCTCCGACTTTCACAAGGGCCATTTTTCCGGTTTTGTGATTAATCTCTGAAATGGAGCGGTAATTTTTTGCCAAAGGGTTTTTTCCATATTCAAGCCCCAAACGGTTAACAGGATACGAACGATCCCCTAACTCCCAGCGACTGATTACTTTTCCATTAACCGGACTATGTATGCGATGGTAATGTTTTGGACTTAAATATAAAACAATAAAATATCCGTCTCGGTATTGTACTGCTTTTTCATCGTTGCCGAGCATTTCCTTCAAGGAATACATCTTCCCCTTAACTTTAATATCCGTTGACGGCTCAATTGAACCTGCCGACTCAATAGTAGCATCAACCGGACTTATGACCGTATTTATATTTGAATCAATCAATCTTGTCCCTTTTTTTAATTTACGAATAAAAAGCTCATGTAATGTCGTATATTCATTGTAAGGATATTCGAACTCACTCATATCAATTTTATAAATCTTGACAAAGAAAGGGATGATGATTTTACTAATTTTAGACCTGGTAAATTGTCGGATCAAGTTGGATAACCAGGCCCGATTGGTCAATTCAATACATTTTTGATAAATAATTTTTCGCATGGAATACCTCCCAAACGATTCGCTTTCCTAAACATCTTTCATAAAATATAATAATATAGAAAAGAATCTCTACCAATATAATTTTTAGAGAGGATGGATTTACTTGTTTTTTAAATTTCAAATCATTGATGTCACTCTGAAGAAGATTAAATCACAATTGGCCAATATGATGACTCTAAGTAATTTATTTTTAGGCGGTTTCTCGATTATTTTTACAATACAAGGTGAACTTAATTATAGTTTATTCTTGATTTTTTCGGCTGCCCTACTGGACCGATTTGACGGAATGGTTGCTCGTAAGCTAAAAATAGAATCTGAGCTTGGTAAACAATTAGACTCCATGAGTGATATTATATCATTTGGCGTTGCACCCGCACTTTTATTATATCAAGGAATTATTCATTATTTTTCCAGCGCGGGAATTTTTATCACCGTCTTTTTCATCGGTTGCGGGGCATTTCGACTTGCCAGATTTAATATTACCGAAAATAACTGTTATTTTAGTGGGTTGCCAATTACGGCTGCCGGATGTATTCTGACATTCAGCTATCTTGGCATCCAATTTATCCCGGCCATAATTTATTTATATTTAATGATCATTCTTTCTTTTTTAATGATAAGTACGTTAAAGGTAAAAAAAATATGATTCCGAAACTTTTTGATTTGATCGTTTAACCGAATCACAATGTGTTGTTCGTCAAAAAAATTTTGGCTGCGGAGTATCGCTTCGTAGCTTTTCTTAAGTACTTAAATTTGAAACTTAAAATTTCCCGCTACATAGAATTTACATCTTTGCTGGAAATTTATAAAAACGTACAAAAAGGACCGTTCATCGAATGTTTTCTTCCGCATCCTTTTTCCGGAAGAAATTCAATCGATGGCAGCCCTTATTTTTTCATTCCTGTTTTAATTTCAGGCGGCAACAGCTTAGGATTGCCTTTTTTCCTTTTCTGCCCGGTAAAACTCATGAAACATTTTCATTAAAGCACGTTTTTCAATTCGGGAAACATAACTGCGCGAAATCCCCAAGTCTTTTGCTAACTCTCTTTGCGTTTTTTCCTTTTCCATACCAAGCCCAAATCGGCCGATAATCACTTCTTTTTCGCGCTCATCAAGAATGCTGATATATTCCTTTACCTTTTCTAATTCCATATTCAACTGAATGGTATCAATAACATCTTCGGAATCGGATTTCAATACATCAATTAAACTAATTTCATTCCCTTCTTTATCCCGGCCGATTGGATCATGTAAAGAGACGTCCTTTTTTGTCTTTTTTAACGCCCTTAAGTGCATGAGTATTTCGTTTTCAATGCATCTGGCTGCATATGTAGCTAATTTCGTTCCTTTTCCTTCTGAGAAGCTTTCAATCGCTTTGATTAGACCGATTGTACCGATCGAGATGAGATCCTCTTGATCCTCGCCGGTATTCTCAAATTTTTTTACTATATGAGCGACAAGCCTTAAATTATGTTCGATCAAAATATTTCTTGCTTCCATATCCCCCTCTGCCATCAATTTTAAATATTTCCGTTCTTGGGCAGGTGATAAAGGTTGCGGAAAGGCATTATTTTTCACATATGAGACAAAAAACACAAGTTCTTTAAACAGGACGGCCAGTGCAGAAAAAATTCCTGACATGTATCCACCTCCAATGAAATTTCCATTGCCTATAAGTTATACCTATGTTGGAAATCCCAAAAAAGTGTATGTCCCGCTAAATTACTTGATATTCCGATTTTTTAAATTGCAGTCTTTGCAAAAACCAAACCACCCAATGAAACTTCCTTCAGTGGGGTTTTCTTCATCCCCCACCTATCTTTTTTGTAAACTCAAAAATCTTAAGGTGGGATAAAAGGAAAGGATTCCCCACGTTAAGCAAAAGCGGGGAGGAAAAGGTTAATCATCATCTGTATCATTTAATTTCTTTTTACATGCTAACGCCATACCGAAGAAGAGTAATGCAGAAATAAGACTTATTGTCATTGCGGCAATGACGATATATTGATTTGTGTTTGACAGTTGTCCGCCTTTTAAAAATAAGCCGATATATAAAAATGTACTGATGGCCGTCAACACAACAGAATAATTTTTATAATCTTGCAACTTACTTGTCAGTTGTTCCACCTTGTTCATTTTCTCACCTTCTAATCTATTTTATGTTAATAGATTAACATGAAAAATAGAAATTGTATTGTTGAAAATATAGGAAAACTTGGGGGAAAATCTATTGAACTTTGCGTCAAAATATTAACATCAGAGGAACAGACTTTGATTAATAAAGAGGTTTATGTAAATTTTATATTTAATAAACTTTCGTTAACTTAATGTTGATTTTCTAATTGAATAGTTGCAGGGATGTTTTGAGTCAAGTATGTTACTCACCGCCTTTTCTGATGTCTTTGCAAAAAAAAGCACACAGGATAACCTTAATATCCTATGTGCCCAGTATTATTTAAATAACAGCCTGAATCTGCTTTGTATAGAAAAAGCGGACAATGAAAAAGTAGATTATTTGAATAATCAAGAATACACCAAATACCATTACGGATTCCTTAAATATATTAAACTCAAATAGATTGGATAATGCCGTTAACGCAACCGCTCCATGAATAAGGGCAACGATGATGGGAGCGAAAAAGAGAATAGCTGTTTGTCTGGTTAAGACCTTCTTTAGCTCCTTCACTGTTAGACCCATTTTGGCAATCGATGAGAATTTTTGCTTATCTTCATCTAGATCCATATACAAGCGGAAGTAAAGGAAACTTCCGGATGGACCCACTGATTCATAAACTTTAAATGCTCATCTTGTCGCGACGTTAATTTTTTTATTTGTTCCTAGTAATGCTTGTATTGATTCTTTAATAATTGATCAAGTGCCTCAGAAATAGGAGTTTGTTCTGTTTTTTGCAAAGATTGATCCAAGGACTCCAAACTGCTTGTAAGGCGTTTGTAAAAGAGTCGGCGGCTATAATATTGATAAATTAAATATCCTACAAGAAAAAAAAGCCCGAGGAACACTGCATACAGTGCCGGTAACAAATGATGGTAGCCATCTAAAAAATAAATCGCCAATATGACAAAAAATTGAATGATTTGCACGAAAATTAATAGAGCATGTTCTTTTAAAAATAGTTTCATTGCCCTTCACCCTTGATTCGGGAAATATTTAAGCGATATCCTACTCCTCTAACTGTTTCAACGGCGCCTTTCATACCGACAGCTTCAAATTTTTTACGGACTCGGGTAATGTTCACATTCAAAGTATTTTCATCAACATACATTTGGTCATCCCATAATTTTTCAAGTAAATCTTCGCGTCCGGCTACACGGGGATATCTCTCAATTAAACTTTCAATAAGATCAGCTTCCCTTTTAGAAAGGGGTACTGCTTTATCTTTAACCGTTAATTTCAGCCTCTCCGGATAAAGCTGTAACCCTTCTAGTTCCAACACACGTTCCTCAACCTGAACAGCGTATTCTCCATATGCTCGACGAAGCTGACTGCGAATTTTTGCGATGACAATTTCCGGGTGAAACGGTTTTGTAATAAAATCGTCGCCTCCATTTTCTAACGCCATTACCTGATCCATTTCCCCAACCCGTGCCGAGATGAAAATAACAGGACAAATTGATTGTTTGCGTATTTGGCGACACCAGTAATAGCCATCATAGCTGGGTAAATTAATATCCAGTAAAAAAAAGATCCGGTTTATACTTTTGAAAATGCTCCATCACATGATCAAAATCGTCCACGATAGATGACGCAAAGCCGTATTTTTGTATGTATGCTTGCAGATGCTCAGCAATTTTAGGGTCATCCTCAATAATCAAAATCCTTTGCATGAAGCCCACTCCTTTCGCTGTGAACGATCCCATATATTTTATCTATACACCTTCATCGTGTTGGTGGCGGCATGATTTTGGCTGCTATGTTGGTTTCTATATTCAAAAAAAAGCTGACATCACCGCTACAAATTTGATGACGTCAGCCCCTTATCGTTTACAATTTTCGAATGATCTCGATAACAAGATTAGCAGAGTTCAGTGCGGCAGTTTGTAAAAATTGTTCAAATGATAAATCCGATTCCTTCCCGGCAATATCAGATAATGCCCGAATGATGACAAACGGGAGTCCGTACTGGTATGCGACTTGAGCAATCGCTGCCGCTTCCATTTCCACCGCTTGCAGTCCCGGAAATTTTTCAGCAACCATTTGAACACGGTCCGGATCGCTCATAAATGAATCCCCGGAAGCAATCCGTCCTTTTTTTACTTGAATTCCTTCAAGACTTCTGGCCGCTTCTTCTGCGACCTGAATTAGTCGTTCATCCGCTTGGTAGGCGGCGGGCATTTGGGGAACTTGGCCATAAGCATAGCCAAAAACCGTTGCATCAACATCATGATGACAAACATCATCGGAAATAACAAGATCCCCTACATTTAATTCCGGATTTAATCCTCCAGCAGACCCGGTGTTAATAATCAAATCAGGATGATAACGTTCAATTAAAATCGTTGTCGACATAGCAGCGTTCACTTTACCGATTCCTGATTTTAACAAAACAACATCTTTGCCTCCGTATGTTCCGGAACTAAACTCACTGTTTGCAATTATTTCCGTCTTTTTATTTTCCAGTTGATTTCTTAATATGATAACTTCTTCTTCCATTGCTCCGATGACAGCTATTTTCACCTAAGACACTCCTATTACTTTTTAAATTCTTTTAGTTGTTCCAGCTTGGTCGGTTTCCAGCCTTCTCCATCAACCCAGTCGAGATAAACTCGATAAATCAGCCCTGTATCCTTCGTGGAAATGGTGCCGACAGCATTTTTATTAGGTTCGCCACCATTTCCGATCCACAATACCGTCATATTACCAACATCCACATTCGTTGCATAGCTAATTGCCTTTAACATTTCTTGCCAATCTGTTGATCCTTGATTATATTGAGTAATATGCTCTCCGGTTTGACTAGTTCCGACCGGCTTCCAATTTGGGTTAATCTTTGCTTCGATAACATTCGGATCATTGCTATTAACCTTAATCACATCTTCTTCATCCGGCGAAGTTTCGTTTTCCTCCTCTGAAGATTTTTCTTCGGATTCTTTTGCTTCTTTGTTTTCTTTTTCTTTGTTTTCTTTTGCTTTCTTTTCTTCACTCTTTTCTTTACTATCTTTCTGTTTGTTAGCTGTCTTATCTTTTATAGTTGTTTCGGTCGATTGATTTGTATCTCCTGCAGTCTCTTTGGCATTATTAGGTGAAGCGATAATCGACCAACCGACACTGATAATTAATATGAAAACTATTGCAATAGAAATATTTAAAATCAGGTTTTGTTTCTGTTGCTTCGTTTTCTTTCTGCGGCCTTGTCTTGATTGTGGATTATTATTTGCCATCGATATTCCCCCAATCTGATGAAAAATAGATCCGATTCCATTATGTAGCTATGTTAACATAATTGTACAGTAAAAATTTTGTAACATTCCTATTACGTTAAAGTTATTGATCGAAAACTATCGATGATCATACGTTTTTAAAGTGAAATTGGTGCTGTCCTAAAAGTATAGTTTCGGTGGCGGACGCTTCCCGCGGGCACCTTCACTTCAATCAACCTATTTTTACTGTCTGGACAGCTCCTTAGTTGAATTATGCGGGCAGTTCATCCACCACCTATCTTCTTTTTACTCGAAAATTTTGAGGAAAGGGTCTACTGCCCGTTAAGCTGGGACAAATAAGTTACCATATCTTGAAAGATCGGTGTTACGGAACCATCTGTTGATAAAGCATCCAAATAAACAACCGCCAAAGCATATTTGGGTTGATCAAAGGGAAAATAGCCGACAAACCATTTGTTTACATATTCCTGACCATTTTCATTATACCGATATGTTTGAGCTGTCCCTGACTTACCGGCTACTTCATATGGCAAATTTTTTAAATATCTTCCGGTTCCTTCTTCATCGACAACAACTTCACGTAATAATTGCTGGAGTTTACTTATAGTATACGGCGCCAAGGTATCACCCTTCAATTTTTTTTCGGGAAACTGATACAGGGTAGTTCCGTTTTTATAACGGATTGAAGAAACGGCGCGTACCATTTTCTTTTCTCCTCCCCTGGCAATCGTAGCCATCATATTGGCAGCTTGCAACGGAGTAATTCGAACATTTTGTTGACCAATCCCGGTTTGAGCAACCAGTTTACTGTCTTTCCGTTCCGCATCAGATAAAAATATTTGTCCTTTTTCTTCATCTGTCAATTGTTTAAAATCGTCAAAATGATAAACATCACCTTGCCAGCCGACTTCTTCAGTCAGGCCCAATTTTTTTGCATATGTTTCAATCATATTCTTGTCAATCTCATTTAATTCCTTTGCTAAAGTTGCAAAAGTGTTATTACAACTGACAGCAAAACTTTTTGTAAAATCAATCATTCCGTGCTGAAATTGTTGATCGATCTCACCATGAATTGTTCGACTGCAATCAAATGTCCGGTTTTGCGGTACTAATTGAGCGTCAATGGCAGCTGCAGCAATAACTGTTTTAAATACCGAACCGGGGATTTGCGCTGTCAGCATATAATTTTTCGCTCCATCATTTTCATAGGGATTTGATTCGTTCATTTCCGGACGAGATACGGAAGCAATAATGGAATTCGTATCGATATCAAGAAGGATCAAGCCACCCTTTTTCAATTTATGTCGTTCGGCTATTTCTTCTGCCTTTTTTTGAATTTCGCCGTCAATGGTTGTTTGAACATTAACCGGATAAAACGGGTTTGAAGGGTCCGTATATTTGACATCAATACCGAAGAGAGGCCCCCCGTGACCATCCACATGATAAATCAGTTTCGTGTTTTCCTCCTGTAATAAAAACTCATCAAAACTTTTTTGCAGACCGGAAATTCCGATATTTGTATTTTTAGGTATGTTTTTCTCCGGATAACGAAGACTGATTTGCTTTTCATTTTGTCCTACGAGGCCGATCAGTTGTGCAGCCGGTGGTATTTTTCGATCATACTGTTTTTTCACTGCAAATACGCCCGGAATTTTCAGCTGATTAATTGCCTTCATCTGGGTTTCGGTTAAAACGATTGGTTCAGGTTTACCAAAGACGATTGGTTCTTCTGCCGCTTCAAGGGCTTGTAAAATCTCATTTTCCCGAACACCAATGATACTTGCCACTTTTTCTACATCCCACTCCATTTTTTTTAAAAACGGAAACAGAATTAATGATGGAACAGCTTCATAAGTTAAAGGGACCATGTTACGATCGTAAAATTTTCCGCGTCCGTTATCAATCACCATTTCCTGTGAACGTTGTTTTACACTTTCCTCGATTAAATTTATATTACGATCTGTAAAACTTTTTGTTTCAAACAACTGAATTTGTGACAGTCTGCCGAGAAGGACCGATAAACAAATGAGAAAAATCGTTCCTATTATGATAAACCGCTTGTGAATCACTGAAAATCACCCCTTACCATTGTTGACGTAAGAGGCATAATTTAACCGGGGGTTCATCATAAGAAAAGGATGGGACTGCTTTCGTAGCTACCGATTTAAAGCTAATAAACTTGTTGAAAAGCCGTTCACCGATATTTTGAGTCTAACGTATAAAAAGAGCCGTTACCATCTGTTTATCTCCATGAAATCCGAATGTATCACGGAGAAACATGGAGAGTATAAAGATGGGACGGCTCTGGCAAGTCTAGACAACAATTATTTCACAGCAACAATTTTGACGTACATTTCTCCACCGGGAGTTTGTACGGTTACTTCATCACCGATTTTTTTGCCGAGAAGGCTTTTTGCAATCGGTGAGTCATTGGAAATTCTCCCTTCAAACGGATCGGCTTCCGCACTACCGACAATCGTATATGTTTCTTCTTCTCCATCAGGCAACTCAATAAAAGTAACTGATTTTCCAAGTGTCACTGTATCGCTGTTAGCCTCATCACCCTCGATAATGACAGCATTACGAATCATCGTTTCAAGCAAGGCAATCCGTCCTTCAACAAACGCTTGCTCATCTTTCGCAGAATCATATTCGGAGTTTTCAGATAGATCTCCAAAATCTCTTGCAATTTTAATTCTTTCGACCACTTCTTTCCGCTTAACTGTTTTTAAATATTCAAGTTCCTGCTCGATTTTCTCCTTTCCTTCTTTCGTCATTGGGTATTGTTTTTCTTGTGCCATTTGTGTCACTCCTTATCTTTTTATCGACCTATTTTCTAATATATATATTCCAATTACTGGAGAGAAAAACGTTTATAAAAATAATTTAACACCTATTGTTTCATAAAAAAGATTTTTGTTCAAGAATTGTTTGAATTTTAGTCACCATTAAATCGATCGCTACTTTATTTTGTCCGCCCTCCGGAATAATAATATCCGCGTATCTTTTTGTCGGTTCAACAAATTGGTTATGCATGGGCCTGACCATTGATAAGTATTGATTAATGACTGAATCGACCGTTCGCCCTCGTTCTTTTGTATCACGCAACAGCCTCCGGATAATTCGGATATCCGGGTCTGTATCAACAAATAATTTAATATCCATTAATTGCCGCAATCGTTCATCTTCCAAAACAAGAATTCCCTCAATAATAATGACTCTTTTCGGTTCAACATGGATGGTTTCTTGGGAACGGGTATGAATTGTATAATCGTAAACCGGTTTTTCAATTGATTTATATTGTAATAATTGCGATATATGTTCAATTAAATAATCCGTATCAAACGCAAGCGGATGGTCATAATTCGTGTGTAAACGTTCTTGAAACGGTTTATCGCTCTGATCTTTATAATACGCATCTTGCTCAATTAATGCGATTGAATCTTCACCAAACCGTTTGACAATGGCCCTTGTTACACTTGTCTTTCCCGATCCAGAACCACCTGCGATTCCTATTACGATAGGTTTAGACTGCATGTACGTTCTCCTTCCGCATTAGGTTGTAACGATGTACAGGCTGATCAACTTGAAAACGAACGATTTGTAGAGGATGCCTTGCCGCATCAAGCATATTTCCTTCTTCATCATATAAATTTTTCACAGTCATCGTGAAGTTATCGATATTTGGTCCGAAAAATTCCACTTGATCACCAATCTTGAAAAAGTTCCGTTGCTGTACGGTGACCATTTTTGTTTCTTCGTCATAGTCTAACACCATTCCGGCAAAATCATGTGACGGTTTTTGTCTTGATTCATTAAATAATTGTTGTTGATAACCGGGTAATCCTTTATAAAACCCGTAATCCGTATCACGATTTGCGCATTTCGCTAATTCTTGCAACCATTCGTCTTTAAATTCAAAGTGATCCGGGTCAGCACAATAGGCATCAATTACTTTCCGATAGACACTTACGACTGTTGCCACATAGTGAATAGATTTCATCCGCCCCTCAATTTTAAAGCTGTCTATGCCCATTTCAATTAACTGCGGAACATATTTCAGTAAATTCAAATCCTTTGAACTCATGGCGAATGGGAAATCATTATCGGAAAATAGCGGAATTGCTTGTCCAGCTTCTTGCCGGTATAAATCGTAATTCCAGCGGCAACTTTGACAACAACCGCCACGATTGGAATCCCGGGCTGTCATATGATTGCTCAATACACAGCGTCCGGAGTAAGCAATGCAAAGGGCACCATGAACAAAAATTTCAACCTCAATATCCACTTTTTCCTTAATTTCCTTAATTTCTGCAGCAGTTGTCTCCCGCGCCAGCACAACCCGTTCTAAACCTTCTTCTTTCCAATATTGGGCTGCTCTCCAATTGGATAAAGATTGTTGCGTGCTTAAATGACGTTCCAATCCGGGGGCGACCTTTTTAGCTGTTTCAATAATCAAAGGATCTGCAACAATAATACCACTAACACCGGCGTCTTCCAATCCGCGCAAGTAATTTTCCAGGCCGGGGATATTTTCGTTATGGGCAATAATATTCGTTGTAACATACACTTTGGCATTATATTTTTTTGCAAATGATACGCCTTCTTTTATTTCCTCTAAGGTAAAATTATCTGCGTTTGAGCGAAGACTATATTCTTGACCGCCAATAAATACAGCATCCGCACCGTACATAACAGCGATCTTCAATTTCTCCAAATTACCAGCCGGAGCAAGTAGTTCCGGTTTCTTTACGATAACTCTTTTGCCATTACGTATTTCTGAAATTTTATCGACGAGTTGAACCATATTTCCCCTCCTTTAATAAACTGTTTCTTTAAAGAAAAAGCCTGTATCGAGACCGCGATTTTGCGGCTGCATGGCAATAATTTTTTCCAACAGTTGATCTTTTTCTTCTTCATATTGATAGGAGTCATGAACACAAAGATCAATCGCTTTCCGATACAATTTCGTTACCTCAATGATATATTGCGGTGATTGAAAGATACCGTCTATTTTAAAGGAATCAATGCCGGCATCGACTAACTCTTGCAATTCATCAATAATGCAAATATCGTTGGCACTCATAATATGTGTCCCGTTTTCATCCTCAAAAACCGGATACTTATTGTCTCTTTCCGGATCATACAAAAACAGATAACCTTGTCCAGATTGTCGAACTTCCATCTGTTTCCCTTGAAATTGGAAATAATTGTCGATTAAAGGACGTTTGGATTGGAACATACAACTCATTCCATGTACGAGAATCTCTATTTCCACTTCGGCATTTTCTTTTATTTCCAAAATTTCATCCATGCTCAATTCCCGGGCTAAAACCGCACGTTTTGCGCCTTTTCGTCCCCAATAATTACATGTATACCAATTCGTTCCTAACGTTTCAGTACTCCAATGAAGCCTTATATTTGGTGCAGATTGTTTCGCAGCCATCAGTACAGCCGGATCGCCGAAAACCACCGCATCTACAGCGATTTCTTGCAAAAATTGAAGATAGGAATCGAGCTCTTCCACTTTTTCATTATGAAAAATCGCATTCATTGCGACATATACTTTTCGCTTATGATTATGAGCAATTTCAACCGCATTTTTTATATCCGCCTTGTTAAATTCACCGGCCAGTCGCAAACCGTAACGCATTTCACCAATGACAAAAGCGTCTGCACCGGCTTCAATCAATGGAAGAATATCATTTATGTTGGTCGGTGTGACTAAAAGTTCGGGTACAGGCAACTCTTCCACCTCCGTAGTCAGGTTATTTTTAGAAGAACAAAAAATGTACTGAAAAATTTAGCTCATGATGCACTTTTCTTAACACTAATGGCTATTCCATCGCCAACAGGTAAGATAACCGTCTGATAATCCGGGTGATGGATGAGCCAATTATTGTAACGGTCGATTTTTTCCCCCAGTTTATGTAAGCGTTTATTTTCTCCTTCATTCCCAATAACATACCCTTTAAACAGGACGTTATCAGTGATGACAAGAGAACGATCAGTTAAAAGCGGCGTATACGTTTCAAAAAATTTTTGATACTGGCCTTTTGCCGCGTCGATAAACAGGCAATCAAAAGGAGCAACCGCACTCACCTTATGAAAAACTTCAAAAGCGTCTCCTTTGATAAGGGTAATTTGTTCCTCTTTATTTTCAAGAGCGATATTGGCTTTTGCCATTTCATAACGGTCATCGTCGCGTTCAATCGTAACGATTTTCGCTCCGGTGGCATCAGCCATCCGTAATGCAGAATAGCCGATTGCGGTACCAATCTCCAAAATTTTCTTCGGCTGAAACATGTTAAGAAGTACGAGAACTGTTTCCATACTATACAGATCCATGATTGGGACCGCATGCCTCCGCGCGTATTGTTCCATCTCTTTAAAGAAAGGCTTTCGTTCCGGTATTTGTTTATATAAATAACTCAACAGTTTTCCATCAATCATCGATGTTTCTCCTTAAGAATTGCCGTTATCGATTCATACATGAAAAAAAGTCATTATAAAGGGAAAACGCTTGCCGGATAGACCCTTTATGAATGACACTTTGGCTTAATTAAAGTTTTTTAGCAACAAAGATAAACAAAAACAGACTTTATAAATATACGGCTTACATTGTACCATAAACATATAGAAAAAGCGAGAAAATCTTAAAACAATTATTTATTCGATTGATTCGACTGAATATATTGAGCATATTTTTCATTATGTTCTTCTAATGTCTTTGAAAACAGTACTTCACCTTTAGGCGTTGCTAAAAAGTAATAGTAATCCGAGCTAGCCGGATATAAAGCAGCTTCGATTGACATTTCACTGCTACCGGCAATCGGTCCCGGCGGATAGCCGCTATTTAAATAGGTGTTGTAAGGATCCACTACTTCATAATAATCCTTAAAGGTAAGCCGATCACGATGTTCCCCGATTGCATAAATGACAGTCGGATCTGTTTGCAGAGGCATACCGGTTTCCATACGATTATAGAACACGCTGGCAATTGTTTTTCTATCTGCCTCATTTGTTGCTTCTTCCTCTACCAGGGATGCCAATGTTAATAATTGATGGACAGTGATTCCTTTACTTTCAAGATCAATTCGATACTTTTCAACGACATCATTTGTTTTTTTAATCATCGCCAGAAGGATCTCTTCAAGCGGCGGCTTCTTCTCCTCAAAGCTATATGTAGCCGGAAACAAATAACCTTCCAGTGGGAATTTAATGTTTTCATTTAAAACATCTTCCGTTATAAGCTCAGGATAAGTTTCCATCGCTTTTTTGATAAACTCCGGACTATTTACTGTATTTACGATTTCTTCCGTACTGTAATCAGTCTTTTTGGCGATAATCCCAGCGATTTCTGTCAATCTTAACCCTTCCGGAACAGGAATGGATAAGGCGGCCTTTTTATATACACTGCCGGTTTTTAAACTTGTAATAATTTCATTCATCGTCATTGACGGTGAAAGTAAGTATGTGCCGGCTTGAAAATCGGTTTCATTCTTAAATTTTACATAATATTTGAAAACCAGCGCATCCTTAATAACCCGGTTTTTCTCTAAAATTGACGCAATGGCTGATGTTCCGGAACCCATTGGAATTTCCACTTGAACTTCTTGTTTACTGTCGGGATCAACCGGCTTTAATGCAGAGTGAATATACAGATAGCCACCGGTTAAAATACCGGCTAATAATAAAAAGATGATTGCCGTTGTAATAAAAACTATTTTTCTCACTGTTTTTGCTTCTTTATATTTCTCTTTGTTAACGATCTCCATGATTTTTTCCTTGTCCTTATTGTTATCCATCCAAACCCTCCTTGTGAGAGTGCAAATAATGTAGAATATACTCGAAAATTTTTTCTCATCTTGAATTATTATACTATAACTTTTAATTTTGTCAGCAAAATTCATTTTAAAAAAGAATGTCCCAAAAACAGGAACCACCATCTAAATTAAATGATCCGCTGTTTTGGGACATGTAAAAGCTTTATATTTTACTCTTCATCTTCACCTAAAAAAGTTTCAAGCATTTCCTCAATTAAATCCCATTCCGCTTCGGATTCGATAGGTAATAAATCTCCTTGTTCTTTTCCGGGAAGAAAGCTTGAGGCATGAATTTCAATTTCTCCCTCATCGTCTTCTTCTGCTCCTATCGGGTAGTATAAAACATACGCCTTACCAAATTCTTCAGATTCGAAAGTAAACAATATTTCACATAGTTCTTCATTACCATCTTCATCAATAATCATAATATGGTTTTCACCGTGTTCCATTATTTTCCTCCTTACCCCTTCATTTAAAGGGCTTTCATGTATAAATTTCAATGGCTTCCTAAACTATCTAAATAACTTTGTAAAATGAGACTGGCCGCCATTTTATCAATTACCTTTTTACGTTTTTTCCTGCTTACATCGGCTGTCAACAAAATTCGTTCTGCAGCCATGGTCGTTAATCGTTCATCCCATAACTCCACGGGTAAACTAAACCTGTTTTTTAACAGTTTGGCAAATTGCAAACTAATTTCACCACGTGGGCCGATTGTTCCATTCATATTTTTGGGTAAGCCGACAATTATCTTTTCTATTCCGTATTCTCGAATGATTTCTTCAAGTTCCGGTATTCCGGATTTTTGCTCGTCTTCCTGAATTTGGATGGTTTTCAGTCCTTGGGCAGTCCAGCCCAGTTCATCGCTAACCGCCACCCCAATCGTTTTTGAGCCAACATCCAGTCCTAAAATTCGCATTATTTTTCCTCACGATGCTCTTGAATATAAAACTTTACCAATTCTTCAATAATCTCATCCCGCTCCAGCTTTCGAATAATATTCCTTGCATCTTTATGACGGGGAATATAAGCAGGATCACCTGATAATAAATAGCCAACGATTTGATTAATAGGATTATATCCCTTTTCCTCCAATGCTAAAAAAACTTCCTGAAGAACTTTTTGTACTTCTTGATTGATTGGTTCTTCCGGAAAATGAAATTGCATCGTCCGATCAAGTGAACTCATGGTCATGCACCTCCGATCAAACTCAGGTTGCGGTTATTTGTCTTTATTTTACACTACTTGTCTAATTAATGAAATCTTTTTTGCAGAAGGAAAGTATAATTTTCAACTTATACTTTCCCATCTCTTCATTGCACCGGGAGCTTCATCGAAATACGCAACAACCGAAATCGTGCATGTTCTTCGATTTACGATGCGTTCCGATTTTTTCTAAAGGTACCGATCATCAAGTATTCTTTATCCATTCTTCTACATATTGAAGTGCTTCAGATAAACGATTTGGATCTTTTCCACCGGCTTGGGCCATGTCCGGACGACCACCGCCGCCACCGTCACAAATACCGGCAACTTCTTTGATTAATTTACCGGCGTGATAAGTTCCGGTTAGGTCTTTCGTTACCCCCGCAATCAGTTGTACCTTTCCATCCAATACTGCACCAAGAACAATGACACCGGACTTGATTTTTTGCTTTAACTCATCCAACATAGTTCGCAATTGATTGGATTCATTAATTTCGACGCGACTGACCAGCAACTGAATGCCATTTACTTCTTTTACTTTATTTATTAAGCTTTTTGCTTCTATATTGCCTAATTTGGCAGTTAATGATTCAATTTCTTTATGGGCTTCTCGTAATTCTTTTTGCAAGGCCGCAATTTTTTCCGGAACATCTTTCACGTTCGCCTTTAATTTATGTGCGGCATCATTTAATATTTGAATTTGATCTGACATATATTGGTAAGCTTTTTCACCCGTTACTGCTTCAATCCGTCTGGTCCCGGCTCCAATTCCGGTTTCGGTAACAAGTTTAAATAGACCGATGGCGGAAGTGTTCGGAACATGGCATCCGCCGCAAAGCTCGATGGAGTATTCACCCATTTTGACCACACGGACGATTTCGCCGTACTTTTCACCAAACAATGCCATCGCACCCATTGCTTTAGCTTCGGCGAGCGGTTTTTCCATAATTTCTACCGGTAAGCTTTCCCAAATTTTTTCATTGACAATTTTTTCAATTTTGCTCAACTCTTCTTCGGTTACTTGTCCGAAATGAGAAAAGTCAAAACGGAGCCGATCCGGTTCAACAAGCGAGCCCGCCTGATTGACATGCTCACCAAGGACATCCTTCAAAGCTCGATGTAAAAGATGGGTTGCTGAATGGTTTTTCGTAATTTGCAAACGATTTTTGCTGTCAATTTTGGCAAAGACCGTTTGGCCGGTTTCTGCTAGCCCCTGCTTGACAACAGCCCGGTGAAGGTTTTGCCGGTTTGGCGCTTTTTGGACATCAAGGACTTCTATTACGAGACCTTCAGCCGTAATCGTACCACGGTCCGCAATTTGCCCGCCGCTTTCCGCATAAAAAGGCGTTTGGTCCAAGATAAGCTGAATTTCTTCCCCTTGATTGGCCGAAGAAATGAGTTTTCCATCTTTAAATATACCGATAATTTTTGCATTCGTTTCAAGTGTATCATATCCAACAAATGTGCTGGAAACAGTGAATTCTCCCAAGTCACCGCCTTGAACTTGCATCGAACCTGTTTCTTGCCGTGCTTTTCGGGCCCGTTCCCTTTGTAATTCCATTTCTTTTTCAAAACCGTGATGATCGATTGCAAGCCCGGCATCTTGTGCGTATTCTTCCGTTAGCTCAACCGGAAATCCATACGTGTCATAAAGGCGGAAAACATCGACCCCAGCTATTGTTTTCTTACCGGTACTTTTTGCTTTTTCAATGATATCGGTTAAAATTGCGATTCCTTCATTTAATGTTTCATGGAATCGTTCTTCTTCATTTTTGATCACTTTTCCAATGAATTCCGCCTTGTTTTTCACTTCCGGATAATAGTCTTCCATAATTTTCCCGACAACCGGAACTAATTCGAACATAAACGGGCGTTCGATTTGAATTTGTTTTGCATAACGAACGGCACGTCTCAAAAGTCTCCTTAACACATAGCCTCGACCTTCATTAGACGGCAATGCCCCATCACCAACAGCAAAAGTAACGGTACGAATATGATCAGCAATCACTTTAAAAGCCACATCAAATTCTTCATTTTCACCATATTTCACACCGGATATTTCTTCCGTCTTTTTGATAATAGGAATGAACAGATCTGTTTCAAAGTTTGTCTTTGTATTTTGAATAACAGAGGCCATTCGTTCCAGCCCCATCCCGGTATCAATGTTTTTCTTCGGCAGTGGCGTATATGAACCGTCGGGATTATGATTAAATTGAGAAAAGACTAAGTTCCAAACTTCTAAATACCGGTCATTTTCTCCACCCGGATATAATTCCGGATCATTATCATCATTGCCAAATTCCGGTCCGCGGTCATAGAAAATTTCCGAATTTGGGCCACTTGGTCCTTCACCGATATCCCAGAAATTGCCTTCTAACCGAATAATTCTCTCTTCCGGTATCCCGACTTTTTCATGCCAAATTTTGTACGCTTCCTCATCTTCGGGATGTATTGTTACGGATAATTTTTCCGGCTCAAAGCCAATCCATTTCGGGCTTGTTAAAAATTCCCATGCCCAAATAATGGCTTCTTCTTTAAAATAATCACCGATTGAGAAATTACCGAGCATTTCAAAAAAAGTATGGTGGCGTGCTGTTTTCCCGACGTTTTCAATATCATTGGTCCGAATCGATTTTTGGGCATTCGTAATCCGCGGGTTATCCGGCTTTACCCGGCCGTCAAAATATTTTTTTAATGTGGCAACACCGCTGTTAATCCAAAGTAATGACGGATCATCATGCGGGATGAGCGATGCACTCGGTTCAATCTTATGTCCTTTTTCCTGAAAAAACTCAAGATACATACGACGAATTTCAGCACTTGTCAATTTTTTCAAGCGAATTCCTCCCTAATTTATTTATTTCCATTTTGTTCCAATAAAAAAACTCCTCCCCTAAAATTAGGGACGAAGAGTCTGTTCCGTGGTACCACCCTAGTTATGAAAGTCTTAATCACTCTCATCACTTTAGCCTTCTTAACGCGAAGTAACGGCAGGGATTAGCTGCACTCGGGAGTAGCCTTCTGTAACAACTGTCTGGAAATTTCTTTCAGCCACGGAAATTTCTCTCTTTTTTAGACTCATTGATACATACTCGCTCCGTCAATGTGTTGATATTTTTAAATCTCCAGTCATATTTTTTATTCTAGTATTTGACCGTCTCCTTGTCAATTATCGAAAATGATTGTATCCGGAAATTAAGCGAAAAAAATTAACCATAATCCCGCCTTTTAAACTGATCCAAAGCTTGCAAAATAGTAGTTTTAATGACCGCAATTAACGGAACCGCCATGATAAGTCCCAGTACCCCGCCGATTTCACCACCAATTAAGATGGAAAATATAATTAATAAAGGATGCATCTGTAAAGATTTCCCGACTATGTAAGGTGATAAAATATTTCCCTCAAGAAACTGAAGGAAAAAGACAAACAAAACAACAAAAATAATCATTTTTACGGATGTTTGAGATGCAATAATTGCGGCTGGAACGACACCGATAATCGGACCAAAATACGGAATCACATTCGTAATCCCAATGATCGAGCCAAGTAAAAGCGGGTAATCTATTTTGATCAGCCAGAAAAAGATCATCGATATAATGCCAACTAAGGCACAGACAGTCAGTTGCCCGCGGATATAATTTCCAAGCGATTGCTCGACGTTGAAAAGAAAATCTCTCGTTTGTTCCCGCCATTTTTTAGGCACAAAGGACCAAAATGTTTTTTTTAAGTAATCAATATCTTTTAAAATATAAAATGCAATAAATGGAACCAGGATTAACAGAAAAAAATTGTCCACTAACCATATAAAAAACTTTAAAATTCGTTCAATCAGCCGCTTAAGTCCTTCCTCAATCGCTTGATAACCGACATCAATTTGTTCGTGAATTCCGAGCGGCCAAGTTTTTGTTTTTCTTTCAATAAAATCTCCCCACATTTCATACTGGTGTATGAAACCGGGGATGTTTTCGGAAAGATCCTTTAATTGTTTAATAAAGACAGGTATTCCTTTATAGATGGCAAAACCGACTCCCCCAAAAAATAAAATATAGATTAATAAGACGGAAAGCCATCTCTGTAACCCGTTTTGATGGAGTTTCTCCACAAGCGGATATAATAAGTAAGCGATAAATCCGGCAATCAGAAAAGGTAACAGTACCTTCAAAAAAATCTGAATAACCGGTTTCCACATCGGTGAAAGTCTGATAAACACATAAAGAACAACAAATAGTAATAATAAAAATCCTAATCGGTAATACCACTTCACTTTAATATCCATCGACAACACTCCCCCCTCGTTATAGTTTGAGAGGATGGAGCGATATTATGCATGATAGCGACGTTCTTCTTCCGGGAATAAATCATCCAGGGAGGAAAGGGATCCGTCTTCTTCCACCTGATGTGTGTGAATCATCCCATTTGAAACCGATAGCTCAATAAAACAGTTCCAGCAATAATATTGATTGATCCCGATCTTCCCAATATCTTTACTGTGACAATTTGGGCAAATTAGTTCCACTTTTCCACCTCAAATCAAATTTATAAATATTATTTGATACCATTCTGCCCAAATTGTTGGGAAAATAATCATTTTTACAAAACTTTCTCTCTGGATATCAGGTCAACTTAAATATTCCGCTCTATCTTCAATCATGAAATCATACGGGCTAATATTCTCCATGCCAACCATCGGATCCGTATTCATTAATCGTTCTTCATAAGACATATCTTCTTTCACTACCCCGATATCCGGAGTGTGATTTCCGTTTATTTCTTGCAATAATCGTTTCTTTAACGTCGTGTTCCTCATATTATCATCCGTACGATAAACGGCGGTTCGAAAGGCATCCTCTTCCCCGCATAAAATTAATTTTTCTTTACTCCGCGTGATGGCCGTATAAATAAGATTTCTCCGTAACATCCGGTGATAGCCTCTGACAATCGGTAGAATGACAATCGGAAATTCGCTCCCTTGCGATTTGTGAATACTGCAGCAATAGGCAAGGGTAATTTGATGTAAATCCTGTCTCGGGTAAGTAACCTCATTACCGTCAAACGAAACGACCAGTTGATCAACTTTTTCCTCTGTCTCTTTTGCATAAAAGATAGCTACAATTTCACCGATATCACCGTTAAAAATATTTTTATCCGGTTGATTGATTAATTGCAAAACTTTATCGCCAACCCGGTAAGTATGGTCGCCAAAGTTTAATTCCCTTCGCTTTTCCTTGTTCGTTCCATTCAATATTTCTTGGAGAAGTATATTCAGCTCATCAATTCCGGCCGGCCCCCGATACATCGGTGCCAAAACTTGAATATCTTTAGGTGTATAACCTTTATTGATTGCATGTCCGACGACCTGCTTTACGACATCAGCAACTTGTGTCGTACGGCAAGAAATGAATGAACGATCCTTTTGTTGGTTTCTTAAATCTTCCGGTATCGTCCCGTTTTTTATGGCATGAGCAAGCTGAATAATGGATGAGCCGCTTTCTTGTCGATAAATATCCGTCAAACGAACGGTCGGAATTCGTTCTGAGGCTAATAAATCTTTCAAAACTTGCCCCGGGCCAACGGAAGGTAATTGATCTTCATCACCGACCAAAATTACTTGCACATGCGCAGGCAAAGCTTTAAATAAATGATGGGCAAGCCAAATGTCAACCATCGACATCTCATCAATGATAACAATCTTCCCTTCAATCGGATTATCTTCGTTATAATCAAAGGTTTCTGTTCCATTCCATCCGAGTAATCGATGAATCGTTACTGCCGGTAAACCGGTTGATTCCGCCATCCGTTTTGCGGCCCGACCGGTTGGAGCAGCCAACACAAACGGAAACACTTCATCCTTTTTATAGTCTTTTGGATCCAAACTGCAACCGTGCAATTCTCCATACAGTTCAACGATTCCTTTAATTACCGTCGTTTTTCCCGTTCCCGGTCCGCCGGTTAAAATTAACATTGGACTGGAGAGTGCGGTTTGAATTGCTTCCCTTTGTGATGGAGCATATTGAATACCAAGCCGTTCCTCTAAACTACCTAATGCAAGTAGAAATTCTGATTCCGGAAAGCCGTCTTCAAATTCTTTTTGAGCCAAGATTCTTTTTATATTCGTTACCAAACCTTTTTCCGAATAAAAAATGGAAGGTAGAAATACACGTTCCTCATCGATGACGATCTTTCCTTCTTCCTCCAGTTTCAAAAGTTCATGCTCAATTTCTTCCGGAAAAATTTCCACCGGCTGGTTAGATTCCAGCAACTTTTTAACAGTCGGAATGAAAGTTTTCTTTTCCAAATAACAATGACCTTCTTGAATACAATCTGTTTCTAATGTGTATAAACAACCGGCCTTAACCCGATCCGGATGATTTCCTTTCATGCCGAGTTTAAAGCCTAATTCATCTGCCCGACCAAAGCCAATTCCTTCAATATCTTCCACAAGTTTATACGGGTTATTTTCGACGATTTCCAGTGTATGCTCTTTATATGTTTGATAGATTCGCATAGACAGCTGCGGACCGAACCCGTATTGATTCAACCCGACCATAATATTTTCTAACCCTTGATACTCTATTAATTTTTCATGTAACAATTTTGCTTTATCAGCAGCCAATTTCGGTACCGTGTCCAATAAAGACGGCTGTTTCATGATGCGTTCGATAGCATTTTCACCCAGAACGTCCACAATATTTTCAGCCGTTTTCTTTCCAATTCCTTTAAAAAGTTCACTTGATAAATATTGAACAACACCTTGTTTTGTCTTTGGCAGATCTTTTCGAAAATGGTCAACTTGAAATTGTGGACCATATTTTGGATGATCCGTAAACTTTCCGTAAAAAATATAAGTTTCCTCTTCATACAGACGGGGGAAATAGCCGGTGACAACCGCATCTTTGTTCACACCAGCCTCATTTGATTCATCGACACGAATCCGAAGAACGGTATATAAATTTTGTTCATTGTGAAAAATGGTGACGATCGGTCTGCCCTTAATATAACGTTCTTCTTGTTGCATTTCCGATTTCCCCCTCCAAAGATATGTTGAAAAATGGTACTATAAGCATTTTTATAAGAAACGAGCATAGAGCCTATCGACGTTTTGTCAAAGATTTTTTTCAAGATCGGGTCTTGTCGACAAATTAAGGATTTCCTTCGTTTCTCCCCAAGATGATGACGAAAAAGGTTTCATTGACAAATTATATAAAACAAACAAAAGGGACTATCCAAAAATAATTATATAGAATTTATTATAAAAAGGACAGAGGACCAGCATAACATTTCAGCTGATCCTCCGATTTTTACCCCACATACTTTAATCGTTCATTGTCTTTAAATATTTGATCGATGGTACCTCCACCAAGGCATTCTTCACCGTTATAGAAGACAACGGCTTGCCCCGGTGTGACCGCACGTATCGGTTCATCAAATTCAACTCTTGCTGTGTTATTCCCTAAAAGTGTAACCGTAACACCATGATCCGGTTGGCGGTAGCGGAACTTGGCCGTACATGAAAATTGAGCAGGTTTTTCTTTGTCAGAGACCCAACTTACATTGGTCGCAATGATTGCATCCGAATATAACGCATCATTATCATAGCCTTGACCAACCAACAGAACATTTCGTTCCAAGTCTTTACCAACAACAAACCACGGATCACCGGAACCGCCGATACCGAGCCCGTGTCTCTGACCGATCGTATAATACATGAGGCCTTCATGAAAACCTTTTATTTCACCGGTCAAAGTTTCCATTCTGCCCGGTTGAGCCGGTAAGTATTTACTTAAAAATTCTTTGAAGTTCCGTTCACCGATAAAACAAATCCCGGTACTGTCTTTTTTCGTTGCTGTCGCAAGTCCGGCTTCTTTAGCAATTTCCCGAACCCGTTTTTTATCCATGTGACCGATTGGAAACATCACTTTGGAAATTTGTTCTTGTGATAGTTGATTCAAGAAATACGTTTGATCCTTGTTGACATCTTTGCCGCGCAACATTTTGTATTCACCGTCAATAATTTTCACTTGGGCATAGTGACCGGTTGCCAAGTAATCAGCACCTAATTTCAACGCATGTTCAAGAAATGCCTTAAATTTAATTTCCTTATTACACATGACATCCGGATTCGGTGTCCGACCGGCTTTATATTCATCCAGGAAATAGGTAAACACTTTATCCCAATATTCCTTTTCAAAATTGACAGCATAATAAGGAATACCGATTTGATTACAAACACGAATCACATCTTCATAATCTTCCGTTGCCGTACAAACACCAAATTCATCGGTATCATCCCAGTTTTTCATAAACACACCAATCACATCGTAGCCTTGTTGTTTCAAAAGATAAGCGGCTACCGACGAATCGACACCGCCGCTCATCCCGACAACGACGCGTGTATCTTCGGGTTTTTTCAAGTTATTCACCACCAAATCACTTTCTATTTTCCGGTTAGCCGTTTAACAACCTTCACTGTTTTTTCGGCAATCGTAATTGTTTGCCCTAATGTTATTCCATAACCGAAGCTGAATCGGATTGAATTGGTTAATTCATCTGCCTGATGCCCATACATTGCACTTAACACATGACTTGGTTCCAATGATCCGGCTGTACACGCCGATCCGCTCGATGCTGCAATACCTTCCAAGTCAAGATTGACAAGCATTTGTTCAACATTTGTACCCGGAAAGCTGATGTTAACAATATGAGGCAGGCGATTTTCTTCTGCCCCGTTTATTTTAAAATCAATGCCTGATGTTTGTAATGTTTCAAGAAAGCTTGTCCGTAATTGTTCATAAAAGGCGGTTTTTTCCCCTAGTTCCGCCTGACTGATGTCGACCGCTTTTTTAAAACCGGCAATCGCAGGCACATTTTCAGTTCCCGCCCGGCGTTTCCGTTCTTGCTCACCACCATACAGGGCAGGAATGAATCTGACACCCGTTTTCGCATATAGAAATCCGATCCCTTTTGGACCGTTTAATTTATGTGCGGAAACTGACAATAAATCGATGCCCATTTCACGTACATCAATTGGCAAAAGTCCATACGCTTGAACGGCATCGGTATGGAAGTAAGCAGGGTGACCGGCTAATAAGTCGCCAATCGCTTTGATCGGTTGAACCGTCCCGACTTCATTATTGGCAAACATAATGGAAACGAGAATGGTATCATCACGCAATGCCGCTTTTACATCTTGAACAGAAACAAAGCCTTGACTGTCAACAGGAAGATAAGTAACCTCAAAACCCTGCTTTTCCAATGCCTCACAGGTATGGAGGACGGCATGATGTTCTATTTGACTGGTGATGATATGCTTTCCCCTTCCCCGGTTTGCAAAGGCGACACCCATTAATGCCAAATTATCCGCCTCGGTACCGCCGCTCGTGAAAACAATTTCTTGAAAATCAGCATGAATCGAGTCGGCAATGGAGCCTCTTGCTTCATCAATAATCTTCCTGGCTTCTCGTCCAAACGAATGGATACTTGAAGGATTTCCAAATGTATTTTTCATTGTTTCGGTCATTACTTCAATCACGTCAGGATGGAGCGGTGAAGTAGCAGCATGATCGACATAATATCTTTCCATCTTTACACCCGCTTTTAAAATAACTTTAAATAATTTTCAACCTCTTTAATATACATGCGACTAACCTTAAATGTAAAACATATAGCCTTCCTTACTAGATTCATCTTTGGAATGTTTTGCCAAGTCATCTAATGTTGTATTATCTAATACATTTTTAATCGCATCGCTAATACGGATCCATAATTCTCTTTTAGCCGGTTCTTCATCTTCAATACCTTCGACAAGCTGAATAGGACCTTCTAAAACACGGATAACATCTCCGGCGGTAATCTCTGTTGGTTCATTAGCTAAAGTATACCCTCCATATGCTCCTCGGATACTCTTTACTAATCTCGCATTCCTTAACGGAGATACGATTTGCTCCAAATAATGTTCCGACAGATTGTTCGCTTTCGCAATTGTTTTTAAAGCCACCGGACCCTCGCCATATTTTTTCGCTAACTCAATCATAATTGTCAAACCGTAACGGCCTTTTGTTGAAATCTTCATTCAATTACTCACTCCTATATAAATGGTAAAATCCAAACAGCCGATTTTTCTAAAAAATCAACGTAAATATTGTGTCATAACAAATATAACACTATTGCTTGTGTTGAATTTTCCGTAAAACTTTTTTGATGCTAATTATTAAATAACCATTGTCTTCTTTTTCTCATTTTTTAAGCGAATCATTTCCATTATTTTCTTCGTCTTTTTATAAAAATAAGGTATAGTTACACCGGAAACATGTCCGATGAGTAAACTGATAATAATTGTACCAATATGGACAGGTCCGCCAAGAATCCAGCCGATGATTACTACCGATACTTCCATGATGAGGCGAACGTTTTGAATTTTCCATCCTTTTTTTAAATGCAAAGCCATCATCAAACTATCCCGTGGTCCTGTACCGAAACCCGCCGATATATAAATTCCCATTCCGATCGCATAGATGAGAATTCCGACAAATAAAATAAATAACTTCATACTGATCCAATTTGAATGAATAGGAAGCAATAAAAATAAATCGATAAAAATACCGACTAACAACATATTTATATAAGCCCCGGGTTGCGGTAATTTTTTCATGATAATACTGGAAATAGACAAGATGATGAGACCAACGATGATATTCCAAGTGCCAATTGTTAAACCCATTTGTTTATACAAACCGATATGCAAGACATCCCATGATGCCACCCCAATGTTGGCTTTGATCGTTAAGGCTATTCCGAAAGCCATAATGATAATACCGATAAAAAATATAAAAAATTGGACAAATCGTTCTTCCTTTGTCATTTCCCGTCCCCTTTTTAATTCATGACCATTTTGAAATTATAACATATTTTTCTTTTATTAACTACATTGGCGGCACGTGTGATAAAATCGCTCATTAAATGAAAGGTAAAATTTTTGCCTGAAATAATTTTCTATTACGGCATGAGTAGCTTCTTATATCTTTCCCCGAAAAAATCTTTATGTTAGATTAGTTGTATAACCAGATATGAGGGGAAGACATATGAACACACAACCATTAGCTTATCGCATGCGTCCCAGAGTTTTAGAAGAAGTGGCCGGACAAAAACATCTTGTCGGGGAAGGAAAAATTATTTATCGGATGGTGAAGGCCAGGCAATTGTCTTCGATGATTCTGTTTGGTCCGCCCGGTGTCGGAAAAACATCCATTGCCAGTGCGATTGCCGGAAGTACGGATTACGCTTTTCGGATGTTGAACGCCGTTACAAATAATAAAAAAGATATGGAAATTGTCGTTGAAGAGGCAAAAATGAGCGGCAAAGTGATTCTTTTATTAGATGAGGTCCATCGTTTAGATAAAGCAAAACAAGACTTTTTACTCCCCTATTTGGAAAACGGGATGGTTGTTTTAATTGGGGCAACAACTGGAAATCCATATCATGTCATTAATCCGGCAATTCGCAGTCGCTGTCAAATTTTCGAATTAAAACCGTTACAACCGGAAGATATAAAGGAAGTTTTGCATCGGGCATTGGCAGACAGTGAACGGGGATTAGGGAAATTTCAGGTTGAAGTAACCGATGACGCTCTTGAGTTTTTAGCAAATGCGACAAACGGGGATCTCAGAAGCGCCCTAAACGGTCTGGAATTGGCTGTACTCTCAACCGAACCGAGTGATGACGGCATTATTCACATTAATGTGGAGATTGCCGGGGAATGTATCCAGAAAAAAGGCTTTTCCCACGAGCGTGATGGCGATGCCCATTATGACGTTTTATCCGGATTTCAAAAATCGATTCGTGGCAGTGATGTCAATGCAGCCCTCCACTATTTAGGTAGATTGATTGTTGCTGGTGATCTCCCAAGCATCGTCCGCCGTCTCCTAGTTATTGCTTATGAAGATGTTGGTCTGGCTAACCCGCAGGCAGCAGCAAGAACGGTTGCCGCCGTTACAACCGCTGAAAAAATCGGTTTTCCGGAAGCGCGAATCCCTCTGGCAAATGCTGTCATTGACCTATGTTTATCGCCAAAATCGAATTCAGCCATTATGGCCATTGATGCCGCAATTGCTGATATTGAGAATGGCCGGAGCGGGGAAGTTCCAGACCATTTGAAAGATGCTCATTATCTTGGAGCAAAAAAACTAGGCCGAGGAATCGACTATAAATATCCACATGATTATGAATCCGGCTGGGTAAAACAACAATATTTACCTGATTTAATTGCGGGGAAAAAATATTATCAGCCGAAAAAGACCGGGAAATATGAGTCAGCCCTTGCACAAGTATACGAGAAAATTAACGATTTGATGAAGTGAACAGTTTGGTCTAGATTGTGAGTGGTTTCTAAAATGGATGAAGGCTTTTTTGACGACGAGACTTGTTTTCGTCACCATTTTGTGGCGTGAAACTCCATTTTTTGGCGACGAGACTTATTCTCGTCACCTTTTTGTGGCGTGAAACTCCATTTTTTGGCGACGAGACCTTTTCTCGTCGCCACTTTGAGCCGAAATACTCCATTTTTTGACGACGAGACCCTTTCTCGTCACCATTTTGAAGCAGAAAACGATCTTTTTCGACGACGAGACTCGTTCTCGTCACCATTTTGAGCCGTGAAATGCTCATTTTTGACGACGAGACCCTTTCTCGTCACCTTTTTGAGGCGAAAAACTCCATATTTTGACGACGAAACTTATTCTCGTCACCATTTTGAGCAGAAAAACTCCATATTTTGACGACGAGACTTATTCTCGTCACCATTTTGAGCCGGAAAACTCCTTTTTTTGGCGACGAGACCTATTCACGTCACCACTTTGAGCTGAAAAACACCCTTTTTTGACGGCGAGACCCGTTCTCGTCACCTTTTTGAAGCCGAAAACGCTCTTTTTCGACGACGAGACTCGTTCTCGTCACCATTTTGAGCCGTGAAATGCTCATTTTTGACGACGAGACCCTTTCTCGTCACCATTTTGAAGCAGAAAACGCTCTTTTTCGGCGACGAGACTCGTTCTAGTCACCATTTTGAGCCGTGAAATGCTCATTTTTGACGACGAGACCCTTTCTCGTC
>ERZ777010.25-NODE-25-length-182027-cov-9.825946_pt1 | contig 182027 bp, 166 predicted proteins | sample MGYA00374963_ERZ777010 | MGnify/ENA primary metagenome ERZ777010 (study PRJEB29309, sample SAMN06268256) | bioreactor metagenome | isolation source: Joint BioEnergy Institute, California, USA | place: USA:Joint BioEnergy Institute, California, USA | collected...
CTTGCTCCTCGGGAGGATCGGCTGAAGCCTGCATGCGGTTCCGGCGCAGGCTCACATCGCGCCAGCGATGTGAAGGCGCGCAGCGCCGGCCGCAGCCAGAACGCATGCACGTGCAAAAGGCGCTGATGGAATACTTGCTCCTCGGGAGGATCGGCTGAAGCCTGCATGCGGTTCCGGCGCAGGCTCACGGCGCGCCAGCGACGGGAAGGCGGGCCGTCCGGCGAGGAACGGCTAGCGCCGGGCCGGCGGGGGCCTGCGGCGGCGACGCCAGAACCCGGCATAAAGCCCCGCGTTGAGGGCCAGCACGCACACCGCCAGCCCCGCCTGGATCGCCGGGGTCAGTCCGAGCGGATACAGCAGGGGCAGCACGTAGTGCTCGACGAAGGACGACGCGTACCCGGCCTCGCCGCCCGCGCGGCGCAGGCGCTGCTCCAGCGGCGTCAGCGGGCAGAGCCCGGCGCTCCATTCGATCCACACGCCCCAGGCCACGGCCGGCAGGTGCGCCCAGGCCAGCCACGGCCAGCGCCGCACCAGCAGGGCACCCAGCACGACGAACGCCACGAAGCCCAGGTGCAGCAGCACCAGCGCATCGGCCAGCATCCGGTAGAGCATGATGCGAGTGTGCGGCACGCAGCCCCACCCGAACAGACCCGTCCCTGCCCTCCATGCGACTGAGCCCCGACCCACACCGCGAACTGCTGGACGACTGGCACCGGCTGTGCGAACGCCTGGGGCTGGCCGGACGCGCCGCCACCGGCGTGGGCGAGGCGCTGGTGCAGGCCTGGAGCCGCTGGCCGCGCCGCTACCACGACGCCACCCATCTGCTCGCCTGCCTGCGCCACGTGCGCGAGGTGGCCGCCCTGTGCGAGGCCCCGGACGCGGTCGCGCTGGCACTGTGGTTCCACGACGCGGTCTACTGGCCCTGGTCCAAGACCAACGAACGGCGCAGCGCCGACTGGGCGCGGCGCTTCGTGCTCGGCTGCGGCCTGCCGCCCGGACGCGCGCAGGAGCTGGCGGCGCGCGTCGAACGCCACGTCATGGCGACGCAGCACCACGCGGCCGGGGCCCTGCAGGGCGACGACCGCTGGGTGGTGGACATCGACCTCGCCATCCTCGGCCAGCCGCCCGAGGTGTACGACGCCTACGAGCAGGGCGTGCGGCGCGAGTACCGCTGGGTGCCCGCCGCCACCTATGCGGCGGCGCGCCGCCGCGTGCTGCAGGGCTTCCTCGACCGCCCGCGCCTGTACGCCACCGACTGGTTCCACGCGCGGCTGGACACCCCGGCGCGCGACAACCTGCGCCGCGCCCTGGCCGCGCTGGACGCCCCCACACCGAGATGAGCACGCCCGCCGACAACCCCTGCCTGGGCTGCGGCGCCTGCTGCGCCAGCTTCCGGGTCGACTTCGCCCGCGACGAGCTCGACGAGCACGGCGGCTGCGTGCCCTCCGGCCTGGCGGTGGACGTGACCGACAACACCTGCCGCATGCGCGGCACCGACCACGCCCGCCCGCGCTGCGCCGCGCTGGTCGGCACGGTCGGCGTCGATGCGCGCTGCGGCATCTACGAGTGGCGCCCCGCGCCGTGCCGCGAGTTCGGCACCTGGGCCGCGATGGGCGTGGGCGACGACGCCTGCAGCCGGGCCCGCGCCCGCCACGGGTTGCCGCCGCTGTCCGGCCCCGTTTGACCCCGGCCGCCCCGCTGCCTCGTTCACACGGGCAAGCGCCTGCCGTCGCGGGCGCCGTGAACACGAGGAAAGCGAGGCACGCATGCATCTCCCCTGCTCCGCCGGCCCCCGGCCGGGTCGTATCCTGACCGCTGCGCTGCTGGCGCTGGCCCTGGCGGCCTGCACCGCACCGCAGACCCGCGACACGCCCGCCGGGGACGTCGCCGCCGCCCCCGCGCCGGTGCCCGCAGGCCCGGTCCCCGCCCCTGCCGTCCCCACGCCGCCGGTGCCGGTGGCCACACCCTCGCCAGCCGAGGCGCGCATCGCCGCCGAGCGCCGGCTCGCCCGCGCGCGCCAGGGCACCGCGCCGGGCCAGGTGGCCGCGCCCGTGCCACGGCCGCTGCCGCCGCGGGTGCAGGACCTGCCCTACAGCCACGTCATCACGCAGGGCGCGGCACCGCATCCGGTGCGGCGGGTGGCCACCGCCCCGGTGTCGACCTTCTCGGTGGACGTGGACACCGGCTCCTACACCAGCGTGCGTGGCCTGCTGCAGCGGGTCCTGGCCGTGCCGCGCGAGGCCGTGCGCGTCGAGGAGATGCTGAACTACTTCAGCTACGACTACCCGCGCCCGGCCGCCGGCGCCGCCGACCCGTTCAGCGTGCACGCCGAGCTGGTGCCCAGCCCCTGGAACCCGCACAACCACCTGCTGAAGATCGGCATCCAGGCGGCCGACCCGGCCAAGGACACGCTGCCGCCGGCGAACCTCGTGTTCCTGGTCGACGTCTCGGGCTCGATGGCCGTGCCGCAGGCGCTGCCGGTGGTGCAGCAGTCGCTGCTGGCCTTCGTCGACGAGCTGCGCGAGCAGGACCGCGTCTCCATCGTGACCTACTCCGGCACCACCCGCGTGCTGCTGGCATCGGTCCCCGGCGACCGCAAGGAGCTGATCCGCGAGGCGATCCGCTCGCTGCACGCCAGCGGCAGCACGGCCGGCGGCGCCGGGCTGCGCCTGGCCTACCAGCAGGCGCGCCGCAGCTACATCCCGGGCGGCATCAACCGCATCCTGCTGGCCACCGACGGCGACTTCAATGTCGGCGTGACCGGCATCGACCAGCTCAAGCAGATCGTCGCGGCCGAACGCAAGTCCGGCATCGGGCTGTCCACGCTGGGCGTGGGCCTGGTGCGCTACAACGACGCGCTGATGGAGCAGATCGCCGACGCCGGCGACGGCAAGTACTCGTTCCTCGACTCGGTGGCCGAGGGCCGCAAGGTGCTGGTGCAGGAGTTCACCTCGACGCTGGCCACCGTCGCCAGCGACGTGAAGCTGCAGCTCGAGTTCAACCCGGCGGTGGTCAAGGAGTACCGGCTGATCGGCTACGACAACCGGCAGCTCGCGCGCGAGGACTTCAACAACGACCGGGTCGATGCGGGCGACGTCGGCGCGGGCCACCGCGTGACCGCGCTGTACGAGCTCACGCTGCAGGGCCGGCCCGGCCTGCTCGACGAGGAACGTTACCCCGCCAACCGCCCGGCCGCCGCGTCCGGCGACACCCGGGCCGGCGAACTGGGCTGGCTGAAGATCCGCTACAAGCGTCCCGGCGAGGCGCGCAGCCGGCTGCTGGAACAAGCCGTCGCGAACGCGCCGAAGCCGCTGGCCGAGGCCGGCGCGGACGTCCGCTTCGCCGCCGCGGTGGCCGCCTACGGGCAGCTGCTGCAGGGCTCGCCCTACCTGGGCGACTTCGGCTGGCCGCAGGTGCTGGAGCTGGCCCGCTCCGGCCTGGGTGCCGACCCGTACGGACAGCGGCGCGAGTTCCTCACGCTGGTGCAGCGGGCCGCCCGGCGCGCGCCGCGCGAGCTGCCCGAAGGCTGAACCCCTCCGGAAAATCACGAGGCGTTGGAAATAACCGACACCATGGGTTTTTCCCGGGTGCTAGAAACGGCGCTCCCTGACGTTCACGTTGAACCTCATGAAGCGCCTGTGGGACATCTCGCCCCCCCTGCACACCGGCAGCCCGGTCTTTCCGGGTGACACGCCCTACCGGCAGCGCTGGGCCGCCAGCATCGGCCCGGGCTGCCCGGTCAACGTCAGCGAGCTCACCCTCTCGCCGCATGCCGGTGCGCACGCCGACGGCCCGCTGCACTACGCGGCCGATGCCCCGGCGATCGGCAACGTCGCGCTGGATGCCTTCCTCGGCCCCTGCCGCGTGGTGCACTGCATCGACGTCGGCCCGCTGGTGCTGCCCGAGCACCTGCGGCACGCCGCCGACGGCCTGCCGCCGCGCGTGCTGGTGCGCACCTGCCGCCAGGCCCCGGTCGACCGCTGGGTCGACGACTTCACCGCCTTCGCGCCGCAGACGCTGGAATGGCTGGCCGACCGCGGCGTGCGGCTGGTCGGCATCGACACCGCCTCGGTGGACCCGGCGCCCAGCAAGACGCTGGACGCACACCAGGTGCTGCTGCGGCGCGACCTGCGCGTGCTGGAGAACCTGGTGCTCGACGACGTCGAGGAAGGCGACTACGAGCTGATCGCCCTGCCCCTGAAGCTGGTGCAGGCCGATGCCAGCCCGGTGCGTGCGGTGCTGCGCGAGCTGTGACGCCGGCGCTTGACGAGGACATGGAAGGACCCTCAATGACCACGAGACAGGACTGCGTCGTCCGCGACCGACATGACCCGCTCGCCCCGTTGCGCGAGCAGTTCCACCTGCCCGACGGGGTGATCTACCTCGACGGCAATTCGCTGGGCGTGCGCCCCAAGGCCACCACCGAGCGCATGCAGCAGGTGCTGCACGACGAGTGGGGCACCGACCTGATCCGCAGCTGGAACACCGCCGGCTGGATCCACCTGCCGCAGCGCGTGGGCAACAAGATCGCCCGCCTGGTCGGCGCCGGCGAGAACGAGCTGGTGGTCGCCGACTCGACCTCGGTCAACCTGTACAAGGTGCTCAGCGCCGCCGCGCGCATCCAGCGCGAGCGCGACCCGCAGCGGCGCGCCATCCTCTCCGAGCGCAGCAACTTCCCGACCGACCTCTACATCGCCGAGAGCCTGTGCAAGGAGCTGGGCTGGACGCTGCGCCTGCTGGAGGCCGACGAGGTCGAGTCCCACCTCGGCCCCGAGGTCGCGGTGCTGATGCTCACCCAGGTGAACTACCGCACCGGCCGCATGTTCGACATGGCGCGCCTGACTGCCGCCGCCCACGCGGCCGGCGTGCTCGCGGTCTGGGACCTGTGCCACTCGGCCGGCGCGGTGCCGGTGGACCTCAAGGGCGCGGACGCCGACTTCGCGATCGGCTGCGGCTACAAGTACCTCAACGGCGGCCCCGGCGCGCCGGCCTTCGTGTGGGTGCACCCGCGCCACGCCGACGCGTTCTCGCAGCCGCTGTCGGGCTGGATGGGACACGCCACGCCGTTCGAGTTCACCCCGCACTACCAGCCCGCGCCCGGCATCGCGCGCTACCTGTGCGGCACGCCGCCGATCCTGTCGATGGCCGCGCTCGAGTGCGGCGTCGACACCGTGCTGGCCGCCGAGGCCCACGGCGGCATGGCGGCACTGCGCGCCAAGTCGGTCGAGCTGACCGAGCTGTTCGCGCAGCTGGTGGAAGAACGCTGCGCGGGCCATGGCCTGTCGGTGGTGTCGCCGCGCGATGCGGCGCAGCGCGGCAGCCAGGTGTGCCTGACCCGCAGCGAAGGCGGCTACGCCATCGTGCAGGCGCTGATCGCGCGCGGCGTGATCGGCGACTTCCGCGCCGGCGACAGCCAGATGCCCGACATCCTGCGCTTCGGCTTCACGCCGCTGTACACGCGCTACGTCGACGTGTGGGATGCGGTCGAGCACCTGCGCGAGGTGATGGAAAGCGGCGAGTGGCAGCGCCCCGAGTTCAACCGCCGTCATGCGGTGACCTGAGGAAGACCGACCCCATGAGCAGTACCCCGACCCCCGAAGACATCGTCCGCACCGAGAAGGCCCAGCTCGACTTCTCCCGGGACATGAGCTACGGCGACTACCTGCACTTGGACCAGGTGCTGAGCGCCCAGCATCCGCTGTCGCCCGACCACAACGAGATGCTGTTCATCATCCAGCACCAGACCAGCGAGCTGTGGATGAAGCTGATGCTGCACGAGCTGCGTGCGGCGATCGGCTGCGTGGCGAACGACGAGCTGGCGCCGGCGTTCAAGATGCTGGCGCGCGTGTCCAGGATCATGGAGCAGCTGGTGCACGCCTGGGACGTGCTGGCGACGATGACGCCGCCCGAGTACTCGGCGATCCGGCCCTACCTCGGCAACTCCAGCGGCTTCCAGAGCTGGCAGTACCGCTGCATCGAGTTCTCGCTGGGCAACAAGAACGCCGCGATGCTCAAGCCCCACTCGCACCGCCCCGAGCGGCTCGCGGAAGTGGATGCGGCCTGGCGTGCGCCCTCGCTGTACGACGAGGCGCTGCGCCTGCTGGCGCGCCGCGGCCTGCCGGTGCCGGCGACGTACGTCGAACGCGACTGGACCCAGCCCTACGTCGAAAGCGCCGAGGTCGAGCAGGCGTGGCTCGCGGTCTACCGCGACCCGCAGCGCCACTGGGACCTGTACCAGCTCGGCGAGGAGCTGACCGACCTGGAGGACGCGTTCCGGCTCTGGCGCTTCCGCCACCTGACGACGGTGGAGCGCGTGATCGGCTTCAAGCGCGGCACCGGCGGCACCTCGGGCGTGGGCTACCTGCGCAAGATGCTCGACGTGGTGCTGTTCCCGGAGATCTGGAAGCTGCGCACCGACCTCTGAGCCACACGGGCAAGGCGCGGCAGCAGGCTCCGCCAAGGCCACGAACCGGTCCTCCACGGCCGGCACGTGCACGGTGCCGGGGTTCTACGCGTGAAACGCCCCCCTGCGACTTCGTGCTGGCGCGATCCCTGCAGCCGGGGCCGGGGATGACGCCGCTCGCGTCGGGGGCCATGTTCAGCCTGCTCGCAGGCGGCGTGCTCCTCGTCGAGGACATCGGCATGGTCATGGCGCCACTGGTGGCGACCGTGCCGGCCGGCCTGCCGGCGTCGCCTCCGGGGAGCCATGCGGCCAGCCCTCGTCTGCCTGGCCATGATCGCCGCGGCCGTCGCCGTCCTGCTGCGCGGCCTGGCCCCCAGGGGCTGGCGCGCGGGGAAGGCCCGCGCCGCCCGTTGCGCCCTCCAGCCCCTGCCCGCCACACGGCAGGCAGGCATCGCACGGCAAAAGAAAAGCGCCGCCCGGAGGCGGCGCCTGGCCTGCCGGACAGCGCGGATTACTTGCCGTCGCCGTGCTTCAGCTGGGGCAGGCTGCTGCCCTCGCCCGGCGTCAGCAGGCCGACCGAGCTGTAGATCTGCAGCTTGCCGCGCGTGTCCTCGATGTCGAGGTTGCGCATCGTCAGCTGGCCGATGCGGTCGGCCGGCGTGAAGCTCAGCTCGCCCTTTTCCATCGTCAGGCGCTCGGGCTTGTAGGTCAGGTTCGGCGAGACCGTGTCCAGCAGCGAGTAGTCGTTGCCACGGCGCAGCTCGATGCGCACCTCGCCGGTGATCGCGCGCGCCACCCAGCGCTGCGCGGTCTCGCGCAGCATGATGGCCTGCGGGTCGAACCAGCGGCCCTGGTACAGCAGGCGACCCAGGCGCAGGCCGTTGATGCGGTACTGCTCGATGGTGTCCTCGTTGTGGATGCCGGTCACCAGGCGCTCGTAGGCGATGAACAGCAGCGCCATCCCCGGGGCCTCGTAGATGCCGCGGCTCTTGGCCTCGATGATGCGGTTCTCGATCTGGTCGCTCATGCCCAGGCCATGGCGGCCGCCGATGCGGTTGGCCTCCAGGATCAGGTCGACCAGGTTGCGGTACTCGACGCCGTTGAGCGCCACCGGCACGCCTTCCTCGAAGCGCACCGTGACTTCCTCGGGCTTGACCTCGACGTCCTCGCGCCAGAACGGCACGCCCATGATGGGCTGCACGATGCGGATGCTGCTGTTGAGGTGCTCCAGGTCCTTGGCCTCGTGCGTCGCCCCCAGCATGTTGGAGTCGGTCGAGTAGGCCTTCTCGGCGGACATCTTGTACTCGAAGCCCGAGGCCTGCAGGAAGGCCGACATCTCGGCGCGGCCGCCCAGCTCGTCGATGAAGGCCTGGTCCAGCCAGGGCTTGTAGATGCGCAGCGACGGGTTGGCGATCAGGCCGTAGCGGTAGAAGCGCTCGATGTCGTTGCCCTTGAAGGTCGAACCGTCACCCCAGATGTGGACGTCGTCCTCCTTCATCGCGGCCACCAGCATCGTGCCGGTGACGGCGCGGCCCAGCGGCGTGGTGTTGAAGTAGGTCACGCCGGCCGTCGAGATGTGGAAGGCACCGCACTGCAGCGCCGCGATGCCTTCGGCGGCCAGCTGGGCGCGGCAGTCGATCAGGCGCGCCTTCTCGGCCCCGTATTGCAGGGCACGGCGCGGGATGTCCTCGTAGTCGGGCTCATCCGGCTGCCCCAGGTTGGCGGTGTAGGCGTACGGGATGGCCCCCTTCTTGCGCATCCAGTGGAGCGCGGCGCTGGTGTCCAGGCCGCCGGAGAACGCAATGCCGACCTTCTGGCCGGTGGGGAGGGATTGCAGGATGGTTGCCATGTCGGGGGTGGAGAACGGTCGAGGTGGTGCAGCGCCCCGGGCGGGCGGCCGCGAAACCTTGTATTTTGCCCCGAACCGGAACCGCCGGTCCCGCCGGGGTCCCGGCTGGCGGCGCGCCGGGATCCGGGGGCGGTGGCATGTCCGGGAAGCAGCACGGGCTGGCCGCGGGCCCGGGGTGCGGGGCACGGCCTGCCGTGCAGGTACCATCGCGGCCTGCAACGACCTTTTCATCCCCCGCCATGACCACCGTCCTGAACAACGTCTCCGTCAACCCGCAGGCCAACGTCTACTTCGACGGCAAGTGCATCTCCCACACCGTCACGCTGGCCGACGGCACGCGCAAGAGCGTCGGCGTGATCCTGCCCTCGACGCTGACCTTCAACACCGGCGCCCCCGAAGTGATGGAGACCGTGGCCGGCGCCTGCCAGATCCGGCTGGCCGGCCAGACCGAATGGACCCGCTACGCCGCCGGCCAGTCCTTCGACGTGCCGGCCAACTCGAGCTTCGAGATCAAGGTCGAGGGGGAGCCGTACCACTACATCTGTCATTACGGTTGACCTCCCCCTACCGGCTGCGCCGGCCCCCTCCTGAGGAGGGGGCGACGCCAGCGGACCGGCCGAGCCGGATCCGCGGCGTCCGCTGGGCCGGCACCGGCCGCCTGCGCAGCAACTGCCTCCGGCATCGGCGCCGGCATGCGACGGCCCGCAGCCACCTCGGGCGCACGCAGGGAACCTCCCCCTACCGGCTGCGCCGGCCCCCTCCTGGGGAGGGGGCGACGCCAGCGGACCGGCCTGTGCCGGATCCGCGGCGTCCGCTGGGCCGGCACCGGCCGCCTGCGGGTGGCCCAGCGGGAACGGCCAGGGGGCCGGACGACCGCCTCCGGCCTTGACGGTTGCCGCGCCAGAAAAGCCACGGGCCGCCGCAGCGGCCCGTGGACGGGACGACCCGGCCGGTTACTTGCCGACCTTCAGGCGGCCGCCGGTCCCCAGCCCGCCCTTGACTTCCTGCGCACGGTAGTTGCGCACCGCGCGCACCAGCTGGTTGTAGGAATCGGCGAACGCCGCGACCACGACCTTGCCTTCGGGCGTGTTGCCATAGCCGCCCAGGCCGCCGATGCCGCCGCCCAGCGCACCCAGCACCGCGCTGAAGCCGGTGTTGCGGGCACTGCCCTCGGCCGCGGCCAGCTGCACGCCGGAGCGGTTGTCGACCAACGTCAGCACGGTCGAGGCGTCGTTGAACTTCATGCTGCCCCCCAGCACCGCGCCGATGCTGCCCAGCCGTCCGCCGAGCAGGCCGCCCAGGCCGCCGGTGCCCTTCTGGCTGAACGTGATGCTGGGGCTCATCGTGTAGTCGGCCGCCACCATCTGGCCCTTGCCGAAGTTGCTGCCCTTGCGCAGCTCGCCGCTGTCCTGCAGCGCACGCTCCTGGCGCATGTTGTTCATCGCGCGGCCGCGCTCGACGACCACGAAGCAGTTGGACTGCTGCACCAGCATGCGCAGCACGGGGATGGTGGACTGCAGCTGGTGGCTGCGCGCCTGGTGGTACCACGACGCCCCCTGGTCCTCCACCAGCGCCACGGTGCCCATCGTCTCGTTGCAACGCTCCAGCGCCGGGTTGGCGTTCTCGGCGCTCGCCCCGGCAGTGGCACCGGTGACGGCCGTCTTGGCCTCGCCGCTGCCCATGGTGGGGTTGGTCGCCATGCACCCGGCCAGGGCCAGTGCCGCCACCGGGACCGTCATGATGGTCAGTGCTTTCATACTTCCGCGCTCCTGCAGGTCGAACGGGCCGCAGCCGTCACGGTCGCGACCACCCTCCGGCGGCGGATCGTACGGATCCCGGGGCGCGCTGGCTGTCCCTAGAACAGGGTGCCGCGGCACTTCAAATTAGGGGGATGGGCGGGCCGCGCCGCTCAGACCACCACCGGCTCCGGTTCGAGCCGGATGCCGAAGCGGCCGTAGACGCTTTCCTGGATCGCGCGCGCCAGCGTGACGACCTCGGCGCCGATCGCGCCGCCCCGGTTGACCAGCACCAGGGCCTGCTTCTCGTAGACGCCGGCCCGCCCGATGGACTTGCCCTTCCAGCCGCACGCGTCGATCAGCCAGCCCGCGGCCAGCTTGAAGCTGCCGTCGGGCATCGGGTAATGCACGATCTCCGGATCGCGGCCGATGATGTCGCGGCACTGTTCCTGCGTGACCACCGGGTTCTTGAAGAAGCTGCCGGCGTTGCCGATCACCTGCGGGTCCGGCAGCTTGTTGCGACGGATGTCACAGATCCAGTCGTGGACCTGCCGCGCGTCGGGCGCGGTGATGCCGGTCTCGGCGATCTTGCGCTCCAGGTCGAGGTAACCCAGCACCGGCTGCCACGGCTTGGGCAGGCGGAAACGCACCCGCGTGATCAGGCTCTTGCCGGCCAGCTCGTGCTTGAAGATGCTGTCGCGGTAACCGAAGCGGCACTGCGCCGCATCCAGCGTGACGCTGCGCCCGGTGACCAGGTCGACCGCATCGACCTCGTGGCAGCGGTCCTTGAGCTCCACGCCGTAGGCGCCGATGTTCTGCACCGGCGCGGCACCCACCGTGCCCGGCACCAGCGCCAGGTTCTCCAGCCCCGGCAGGCCCTGCTCCAGGGTCCAGGTGACGAACTCGTGCCAGTTCTCGCCGGCGCCGGCCTCGACGATCCAGGCGTCCTCGCGTTCCTCGACGATGCGCCGCCCTTTCACCTCCACCTTCAGCACCACCTGGCTGACGTCGCGCGTCAGCACGATGTTGCTGCCGCCACCGAGCACGAACTTCGGCGCACGGCCGAGCTCCGGATGGTCCAGCACGCGCCGGACATCCGCATCGCTCGTGATGCGCACCAGGGTCTGTGCCACTGCGGGCAGGCCGAAGGTGTTGTAGGGTTTCAGGCTGACGCCCGTCTCGATTTGCATGGCAGAATTTTCGCCGATTCCCTTTCCACCCCCCACGACCCCTCGCGTCATGCCCAGTTTCGACACCGTCCTCGAGCCCAACATGGTCGAAGTCCGCAATGCGGTCGACCAGAGCAACAAGGAGATCGGCACCCGCTTCGACTTCAAGGGCTCGGACGCGCGCGTCGAGCAGAAGGACAAGGAGCTCACGCTCTATGCGGACAGCGAGTTCCAGCTGGGTCAGGCGCGCGACGTGCTGACCGCCAAGATGACCAAGCGCCAGGTCGACGTGCGATTCCTCGACTTCGGCAAGATCGAGAAGATCGGCGGCGACAAGGTCAAGCAGGGCGTGAAGGTCAAGGCCGGCATCGAGTCCGACCTGGCCAAGAAGATCCAGAAGCTGGTCAAGGACAGCAAGCTCAAGGTGCAGGCCACGATCCAGGGCGACACGGTGCGCGTCAGCGGCAACAAGCGCGACGACCTGCAGGCGGTGATCGCCCTGCTGCGCAAGGAAGTGACGGAAGTTCCGTTGTCGTTCACCAACTTCCGCGACTGAGCACGTCCGGCAGGCATCGAGGGAGGACGGCCGTGAAGCAGGTGTGGCGCACGATGGTGGTCTCCCTCGGGGCGTTCGCCCTGCTGCCGGCCGCGGCCAGCACGGTCGCGCTGACCGGCAGCTTCGGCAACAAGGCGCTGCTGATGATCAACGGCACGCCGCGCACCGTCGCTGTCGGCGCCACCGTCGACGGCGTACGCCTGGTCAGCCTCGCCAACGGCCAGGCCGTGGTCGAGATCGACGGACAGCGCCAGACCCTGGTGCTGGGGGGCTCGCAGGTCAGCGTCGGCGGCCCGGGGCCCGCGGGCGGCTCGCGCATCGTGCTCAAGGCCGGCAGCGGCGGCCATTTCGTCACCGACGGCCAGATCAACGGCCGCACGGTGCGCTTCCTGGTCGACACCGGTGCCACCAGCGTCTCGATGTCGGTGCGCGACGCCGAGCGCCTGGGCATCGACTACCGCTCGGGCCGCCCGGTGCAGATGAACACCGCCAACGGCGTGGTGCAGGGCTACGTCGTGCTGCTGTCCTCGGTGCGCGTCGGCGACGTCGAGGTGCACAACGTGCAGGGCGTGGTCGCGCCGCGCGAGATGCCCTACATCCTGCTCGGCAACAGCTTCCTCAGCCGCTTCCAGCTGCGCCAGGAAAACGACCAGCTCACCCTGGACCGGCGCTTCTGAGCGCCCGCGGCGGCGACCCTGCCGCGATGTCGCCGCTGAGACATCCGGGGCCTGGCGTTGGTGCTACAACCGGTGGCATGCGACGGTGCGAGGCAGACCGCACCGAACCAGGAGAGCCCCGATGGACTTGAACTTCACGCCCGAGGAGCAGGCGTTCCGGGCCGAGATCCGCGCCTGGGTGCGGGAGAACCTGCCCCGCGACATCAGCTACAAGGTGCAGAACGCCCTGCGCCTGACCAAGGACGACATGCAGCGCTGGGCCAGGATCCTCGGCAAGAAGGGCTGGCACGGCTGGGCCTGGCCGAAGGAGTTCGGCGGCCCGGGCTGGAACGCCGTGCAGCGCCACCTCTTCGAGGAAGAATGCGCCCTGGCCGGCGCGCCGCGCATCATCCCCTTCGGGCCGGTGATGGTGGCGCCCGTCATCATGGCCTTCGGCACGCCCGAGCAGCAGCAGCGCTTCCTGCCCGGCATCATGAGCGGCGACGTCTGGTGGTGCCAGGGCTACTCCGAGCCGGGCTCGGGTTCCGACCTGGCGTCGCTCAAGACCCGCGCCGAGCGGCGCGGCGACCGCTACATCGTCAACGGCCAGAAGACCTGGACCACGCTCGGCCAGCATGCCGACTGGATCTTCTGCCTGGTGCGCACCTCCACCGAGGGCAAGCCGCAGACCGGCATCTCCTTCCTGCTGATCGACATGAAGTCGCCCGGCATCACGGTGCGGCCCATCATCACGATCGACGGCGAGCACGAGGTCAACGAGGTGTTCTTCGACAACGTCGAGGTGCCGGTGGAGAACCTCATCGGCGAGGAGAACAAGGGCTGGACCTACGCCAAGTACCTGCTCGCCCACGAACGCACCAACATCGCCGACGTCAACCGCGCCAAGCGCGAGCTGGAGCGCCTCAAGCGCATCGCCCGCGCCGAGCGCTCGGGCGGCCGCCCGCTGATCGACGACGTGCGCTTCCGCGACCAGGTCGCGCAGCTGGAGGTCGACATCGTCGCGCTGGAGATGATGGTGCTGCGCGTGCTGTCGGCCGAGCGCGGCGGCAAGAAGGCGCTGGACGTCGCGGGGCTGCTGAAGATCCGCGGCTCGGAGATCCAGCAGCGCTACACCGAGCTGATGATGCAGGCCTGCGGCCCCTACGCCCTGCCCTTCATCTTCGAGGCCATGGAGGCCGGCTGGCAGGGCGACTACGTCGGCGCGATGCACTGCGCGCCGGTGGCCGGCACCTACTTCAACTACCGCAAGACCACCATCTACGGCGGCAGCAACGAAGTGCAGCGCAACATCATCGCGCAGATGACCCTGGGAGTCTGAGCATGGATTTCGATTTCACCGAGGAACAGGAGCAGCTGCGCGACGCCGTGCGCAAGTGGGTGGCACGCAGCTATGCCTTCGAGCGCCGACGTGCCATCGTCAAGGCGGGCGGCTTCTCGCGCGAGGCCTGGGGCGAGATGGCCGAACTGGGCCTGATGGGCCTGGCGATCCCCGAGGCGCACGGCGGCATGGGCTTCGGCCCGGTCGAGGCGATGGTGGTGATGGAGGAGCTGGGCCGCGGCATCGTGGTCGAGCCGTACGCGGCAGTGGCGCTGGTCGCCGCCGGCGTGCTGGCGCGCCACGCCCCCGAGGCGGTCCGCCAGCAATGGCTGCCGAGGATCGCCGCCGGCGAGGCGCTGGTCGTGCTGGCCCACCAGGAACGCGAGGCGCGCTACATGCTGCGCCACGTGACCGCCACCGCACGGCAGGACGGCGGCCAGTGGCGCGTCAGCGGCGCCAAGAGCATCGTGCCGGTGGGTGACCAGGCCGACGCGTACGTCGTGCCGGCGCGCGTCTCGGGCCAGGTCGACGACGCGCGCGGCATCGCACTGCTGCTGGTCGAGCGCGGCGCGGCGGGCGTGACGACGCGCGGCTACCCGACCCAGGACGGCGGGCGCGCCGCCGAGGTGCGCTTCGAGGAGGCGCCGGCGACGCTGCTGGTCGGCCCCGAGGACGGCCACTTCGCGCTGGAGGAAGCCGTCGACGTCGCGATCGCCGCCGGCTGCGCCGAAGCGGTCGGCGCGATGGAGCAGCTGTTCGCGGTGACGGTGGACTACCTCAACACCCGCAAGCAGTTCGGCGTGCCGATCGGCACCTTCCAGGCGCTGCGCCATCGCGTCGCCGACATGAAGATGCAGCTCGAGCTGGGCCGCTCGATGAGCTACTTCGCGACCCTCAAGCTGGGCGACGACCCGGCGCAGCGCCGCCGCGCCGTCTCGCAGGCCAAGGTGCAGCTGGGGCAGTCGATGCGCTACGTCGGCCAGCAGGCGATCCAGCTGCACGGCGGCATCGGCATCACCGACGAGTACGTCGCCGGCCACTATTTCAAGCGGCTGACCTGCCTGGAGCTGAGCTTCGGCGACACGCTGCACCACCTCGGCGAGGTCTCGGCACGCATGCAGGACACCGCCGGCGTGTTCGCCTGAGCGGCACGCACGGGGTGTAGACTGCTGCCCTCCCGGGCCGCCTGCGGGCGGCCCTTTGCGTTTGCCGTCCCTCCCCTGCCGCGATGCGCCTGGCCCAGCTGCTGTTCTCGCAAGGTTTCGGCACCCGTCGCGAATGCGAGGGGCTGATCCTCGCCGGCCGCGTCGCGATCGGCGGTGCGGTCCATGCCGACCCGGACCACGAGGTCGATCCCGGCGGCCTGGTGTTCAGCGTCGACGGCCAGGACTGGCCCTACCACGAGCGCGCCTGCCTCGTGATGCACAAGCCGGCCGGCTACGAGTGCTCGCAGAAGCCCTCGGCCTGGCCCAGCGTCTACACGCTGCTGCCCGCACCGCTGCGCCGGCGCGGCGTGCAGGCCGTCGGCCGGCTCGACCAGGACACCACCGGGCTGCTGGTCCTGACCGACGACGGCCCCCTGATCCACCGCCTGACCTCGCCGAAGAAGCATGTCGCCAAGGTCTACGAGGTGACCACCGCCGACCCGGTGACGCCCGCGCAGGTCGAACGGCTGCTCGCGGGCGTGGTGCTGCGCGACGACCCCGCGCCGGTGCGCGCGGCGGCCTGCGAGGCCACCGATGCCCACGGCCTGCGGCTGACGCTCACCGAAGGCAAGTACCACCAGGTCAAGCGCATGGTGGCCGCCGTCGGCAACCGGGTGGTCGCGCTGCACCGCAGCCGTTTCGGCGCGCTGGAGCTGCCGCCCGACCTGGCGCCCGGCCAATGGCGCTGGCTGGACGGGCCGCAAGACATCCTCGGGCCGGCACCCTGATAATCCGCTCCCATGCATGTCTTTCGCGGCTTTCACCATGCTGCTCTGGCCCCGGCCTGCGCCCTGACCATCGGCAACTTCGACGGCGTCCACCGCGGGCACCAGGCCATGCTGGCGCTGCTCAAGAGCGAAGCCCAGCACCGCGGCCTGCCCAGCTGCGTGCTGACCTTCGAGCCCCACCCGCGCGACTTCTTCGCCCGGCAGTCCGGCAAGCCGGAACTGGGGCCGCCGCGCATCGCGACGCTGCGCGACAAGCTCACCGAGCTGGAACGCTGCGGCATCGACCAGGTCGTCGTGCTGCGCTTCGACCAGCGGCTGTCGCGCCTGTCGCCCGAGGAATTCATCCAGCAGGTGCTGGTCGACGGCCTGGGGGCGAAATACATCCTGGTCGGCGACGATTTCCGCTTCGGGGCGCGCCGCGCCGGCGACTACGCGATGCTGGACGCCGCCGGCGGGCAGCTCGGCTTCGACGTGGCGCGCATGAACAGCTACGAGGTGCACGGGCTGCGCGTGTCCAGCTCCGCGGTGCGCGAGGCGCTCGCGCGCGGCGACATGGAAGCCGCGGCCGGCCTGCTGGGCCGCCCCTACAGCATCAGCGGCCACATCGTCCACGGCCGCAAGCTGGGGCGCCAGCTCGGATTCCGCACGCTGAACCTGCGCTTCCGGCACCGCCGGGCGGCTGCGACCGGCATCTTCGTCGTGCGGGTGCACGGGCTGATCCCCGAGCCGCTGCCCGGCGTGGCCAGCCTCGGGCTGCGCCCCACGGTCGAGGAGACCGACCGCATCCTGCTGGAGGTCAACTGCCTGGAGTGGCCGGCCGAACTGGGGGCCGAAGGGGGCTACGGTAAAATCGTGCGCGTGGAACTGCTGCACAAACTGCGCGACGAAGTCCGATTCGAAGGGCTGGACGCCCTGACGGCGGCGATCCGTCAGGACGCGGCCGACGCACGCGCCTACTTCGCGTCGCTGCACCAGCAAACGCGCCGCCAGACCACGCGCGACCGAATTTGACGCCCGCTCGACTGCCGCGAGACCGGGCCGCGTCTCATCACCCTGGCGGTCTGCCCTACCCCACATGGCACGCCCGGCGTGCCCCGAGACCATGAGCGACACCCCCGACTATCGATCGACCCTGAACCTGCCCGACACACCCTTCCCGATGCGCGGGGACCTGCCCAAGCGCGAGCCGAAGTGGGTCAAGGAATGGGAAGACAAGGGCATCTACCGGAAGCTGCGCGAGGCGCGCTGCGGCTGCCCGAAGTTCGTGCTGCACGACGGCCCGCCCTATGCCAACGGCAAGCTGCACATCGGGCACGCGGTCAACAAGGTGCTCAAGGACATGATCGTCAAGGCGCGGCAGCTGGCCGGCTATGACGCGATCTACGTGCCGGGCTGGGACTGCCACGGCCTGCCGATCGAGAACCAGATCGAGAAGACCTACGGCCGCGGCCTGTCGCGCGACGAGGTGCAGGCCAAGAGCCGCGCCTACGCGACCGAGCAGATCGCCCAGCAGATGGTCGATTTCAAGCGCCTGGGCGTGCTGGGCGACTGGGAGCGTCCCTACCGCACGATGGACTTCGGCAACGAGGCCAACGAGATCCGAGCCCTCAAGCGCATCATGGAGCGCGGCTTCGTCTACCGCGGCCTCAAGCCGGTCTACTGGTGCTTCGACTGCGGCTCGTCGCTGGCCGAGTTCGAGATCGAATACAACGACAAGAAGTCGCTGACGCTGGACGTGGGCTTCCTGTGCGCCGAGCCGGAGAAGCTGGCTGCCGCCTTCGGCCTGCCGAAGCTGGAGAAGGATGCCTTCGCCGTCATCTGGACCACGACGCCGTGGACGCTGCCGGCCAACCAGGCGCTCAACCTCAACCCCGAGCTGGAATACGCGCTGGTCGACACCGAGCGCGGCCTGCTGCTGCTGGCGCAGGCGCTGGTCGAGAAGTGCCTGGAGCGCTACGGCCTGCAGGGCCGCGTGGTGGCCACCACCAAGGGCGCGGCGCTGGACCGCATCCAGTTCCGTCATCCGCTGGCGCACGTGCACCCGGGCTATGACCGCCTCTCGCCGGTCTACCTGGCGGACTACGCCACCGCCGAGGACGGCACCGGCATCGTGCACTCCGCGCCGGCCTACGGCGTGGACGACTTCAACTCCTGCGTCGCGCACGGGCTGAAGTACGAGGACATCCTCAACCCCGTGCAGGGCAACGGCGTCTACGCCGACGACCTGCCGCTGTTCGGCGGCCAGAACATCTGGAAGGCCGGCCCGCAGATCATCGAGACCATGCGCGAGGCCGGGCGCCTGTTCGCCTCCTCCAGCCTCGTGCACAGCTACCCGCACTGCTGGCGCCACAAGACGCCGGTGATCTACCGCGCCGCCGCGCAGTGGTTCGTGCGCATGGACGAGGGCGAGGGCGTGTTCACCAAGGACAAGGCCCCGCGCACGCTGCGCCAGATGGCGCTGGACGCCATCGAGCAGACCAGCTTCTACCCCGAGAACGGCAAGGCGCGCCTGCGCGACATGATCGCCGGGCGGCCCGACTGGTGCATCTCGCGCCAGCGCAACTGGGGCGTGCCGCTGCCCTTCTTCCTGCACAAGGTGACGGGCGAGCTGCACCCGGACACCATGGCGCTGATGGACCGCGCCGCCGACCTGGTCGAACAGGGCGGCATCGAGGCCTGGTCCAAGCTCGACCCGCGCGAGTGGCTGGGCGACGAGGCTGACCACTACGTCAAGAGCAACGACATCCTGGACGTGTGGTTCGACTCGGGCACGACCCACTTCCACGTGCTCAAGCACAGCCATGCCGACCAGTCGACCTGGCCGGCGGACCTGTACCTGGAAGGCCACGACCAGCACCGCGGCTGGTTCCACTCCTCGCTGCTGACCGCCTGCGCGATGTACGACCGCGCGCCGTACAAGGGCCTGCTCACGCACGGCTTCACGGTCGACGGCCAGGGCCGCAAGATGAGCAAGTCGCTCGGCAACACGGTGGTGCCGCAGGAGGTGAGCGACAAGCTGGGCGCCGAGATCGTGCGCCTGTGGGTGGCGAGCACCGACTACTCCGGCGACCTGGCGATCGACGACAAGATCCTGGCGCGCGTGGTCGATGCCTACCGCCGCATCCGCAACACGCTGCGCTTCCTGCTCGCCAACACCAGCGACTTCGACCCGCAGAAGGACATGGTGCCGCAGGAGCAGCTGTTCGAGATCGACCGCTACGCGCTGACCCGTGCGGCGGCGCTGCAGGCCGAGATCCTGGCGCACTACGAGGTCTACGAGTTCCACCCGGTGGTCGCCAAGCTGCAGGTGTACTGCTCGGAAGACCTGGGCGCGTTCTACCTCGACGTGCTGAAGGACCGCCTCTACACCACGGCGCCCAAGTCGCTGGCGCGCCGCTCGGCGCAGACGGCGCTGTGGCAGATCACGCACGCGATGCTGCGCTGGATGGCACCGTTCCTCAGCTTCACCGCCGAGGAAGCCTGGAAGGTGTTCGCCCCGGGCCAGTCGGAATCGATCTTCATCGAGACCTTCTGGCAGTTCGCCGAGCGCGACGAGGCGCTGCAGGCCAAGTGGACGCGCCTGCTGGAAATCCGCGACGCGGTCAACAAGGAGATCGAGGCGGTGCGCGCCGAAGGCAAGGTCGGCCCCTCGCTGCAGGCCAACCTGACCATCGCCGCGCCCGAGGCCGATCGCCGCATCCTCGAGAGCCTGGGCAGCGACCTGAAGTTCGTCTTCATCACCTCGGCCGTCGAGGTGGTGCCCGGTGACGAGCTGAAGATCACCGTCAGCCCGGCCACCGCGCCCAAGTGCGAGCGCTGCTGGCACTACCGCGACGACGTCGGCCACGACGCGGCGCACCCGACGCTGTGCGGCCGTTGCACCAGCAACCTGTACGGCGACGGCGAAGACCGGAAGGCGGCCTGATGGCGGGCGGCAAGGGGGCAGCCAGCGTCTGGCCCTGGCTGGGGATCGCGCTGGTCGTGATCCTGCTGGACCAGTTCACCAAGACGCTGATCCTCGGCTACTACACGCCGGGGCAGGGCACGCCGGTCACGTCGTTCTTCAACATCGTGCGGGTGCACAACACCGGCGCGGCGTTCTCGTTCCTCGCCGGCGCCTCCGGCTGGCAGCGCTGGTTCTTCATCGGGCTGGGCCTGGCCGCGGCGGCGTTCATCGTCTTCATGCTGCGCCGCCACGGCCACCAGCGCCTGTTCGCCTGGGCGCTGGCGCTGATCCTGGGCGGCGCGCTGGGCAACGTGATCGACCGCGCCCTGCACGGCTACGTGGTCGACTTCCTCGACTTCCACTGGGGTGGCCGGCACTTCCCGGCCTTCAACATCGCCGACAGCGCGATCACCGTCGGCGCGGCCCTGCTGATCCTGGACGAGCTGCTGCGCGTGCGGCGCAGCCGCTGAACCGCGCCCCGGCGCGGGCGACGCCGGGACGCATGCGCGCCCGTCAGGGCAGCAGCACGCTGGAGCCGATGGTCTGGCGCGCTTCCAGGTCGATGTGCGCCTGGGCGACGTCCTTGAGCGCGTAGCGGCGCTCGACGCGGATCTTCACCTGGCCGCTGGTGACCATGCCGAACAGGTCGTCGGCCATGGCCTGGGTCGCCTCGCGGCTGCTGATGTGCGAGAACAGCGTCGGCCGCGTCACGTACAGCGACCCCTTGGCCGCGAGCGTGCCGAGCGCCACCGGCGGCACCGGGCCCGAGGCGTTGCCGTAGCTGACCATCAGGCCGAACGGCTGCAGGCAGTCAAGCGAGCCGTCCCAGGTGTCCTTGCCGACCGAGTCGTACACCACCTTCACGCCGCGCCCGCCGGTGATCTCCTTGACCCGCTCGACGAAGTTCTCGCGGCGGTAGTTGATCGCGTGCGCCGCGCCATGCTCCAGCGCCAGCCGGCACTTGTCGTCGGAGCCGGCGGTGGCGATCAGCTCCAGCCCCATCGCGCGCGCCCACTGGCAGGCGATCAGGCCCACGCCGCCGGCTGCGGCGTGGAACAGGACATGGTCGCCGGGCTGCAGGCCGCCCTGCGGCTGGGTCTTGCGCAGCAGGTACTGCACGGTCAGGCCCTTGAGCATCATCGCCGCGCCCTCCTCGAAGCTGATCGCATCGGGCAGCTGCACGACGCACTTGGCCGGCATCACGCGCACCTCGCTGTAGGCGCCGGGCGGCTGGCTGGCGTAGGCGGCGCGGTCGCCGGGCTTCAGGTGCGTGACGCCCTCGCCCACCGCCTCGACCACGCCGGCGGCCTCCATGCCGAGGGTCAGCGGCAGCGGCAGCGCGTACAGGCCGCTGCGCTGGTAGACGTCGATGAAGTTGAGGCCGCAGGCATGGTGGCGGATGCGGATCTCGCCCGGGCCGGGATCGCCGACGGCGACCTCGGCGAGCTCCATCACCTCGGGCCCGCCGTTGCGGCGGATCTGGACGGCAAGTGGCATGGCAGTCTCCTTCTCCTGGGTTCGGTAGGTCAAACAGGCGACACCATACGACGACACGGAAAAACCTGCAGTCCGCCGCCCCTCTTGATCTGCGGCAAGGCGGGAATGCGCGTTCTCCCGCGTACGCCGGCGGCGCGATTGGTCCTACGCTGCGACGCACGATGGATGCCCAGCCCGATCCGCCCGTGGGGCCGCCGGCGCCCTCCCCGTCGGCCTTCGAGCTCCCGCTGCAGCGCCTGGCGCCGGCCGACCCGCTGCGCTGGCTGGCGCGCGGCTGGCGCGACTTCCTCCGCTGCCCCGGCATCGGCCTGTTCTACGGCACCTGCTTCGCCGGCATGGGCTGGGCGCTGCTGCTGGTGTTCCGCCACGCCCCGGCCTGGACCCTGGCGCTGAGCGCCGGCTTCCTGCTGGTCGGCCCGTTCCTGTGCCTGGGGCTGTACGAGGCCAGCCGCGTGCTCGAGCGCGGCGAGCACCCCGACTTCGGCAGCTCGCTGCTCGCCTGGGAGCACAGCATCGGCACCATGGCCATCTTCGGCGGGGTGCTGCTGATCCTGGAGATGCTGTGGGGCCGCGCCTCGCTGATCGTGTTCGCGGTCAGCTTCGAGGGCATGCCGGACTTCCAGGGCTCGATCCGCCAGCTGCTGGCGGCCGAGCACCTCGAGTTCCTGGTCGCCTATGTCGCGGTGGGCAGCCTGTTCGCGGGGCTGATCTTCGCGGTCAGCGTGGTGGCCATCCCGATGATCCTGGACCGCCAGGTCGACGCGATCACCGCCGCGCTGACCAGCCTGCGGCTGGTGCTGACCCAGCCGTTCGTGATGCTGTGCTGGGGCGCGCTGATCACGGCGCTGGTGGTGCTGGCGATGCTGCCCTGGTTCCTCGGCCTGCTGGTGGTCGGCCCGGTGCTCGGGCACGCCTCGTGGCATGCCTACCGCACCGCGGTGCCGGCGCAGTAGCATGGCCGCATGCGCAAGCTCACGCAGGCCCCCAACCTCGCCATCGCCACCGTCTGGGCCGACTGCCTGAACCGCGCCGGCATCGAGGCCAGCGTGCAGCGCCTCTATGCCAGCGGCATCGCCGGCGAGATCCCGCCCGACCAGAGCCTGCCCGAGGTCTGGATCGCCGACGACGGACAGCTGGATGCCGCACGCGCCCTGCTGCACGAGCTGCAGCACCCGCGCGAACGGCGCCGGGTCTGCCAAGCTTGCAACGAGCTGATCGAAGGCCCCTTCGAGCAGTGCTGGAATTGCGGCGCTAACATGCCGGGCCTTTGAGGCCCGCACGCATGACCCGCATCGACGCCCGCACCGCCCTGCTGCTCACCCTGCCGCCCCTGCTGTGGGCGGGTAACGCCGTGATCGGGCGCATGATGGTCGGCACGGTGGCGCCGCTGACGCTGAACTTTCTGCGCTGGGTGCTGGCCGCGCTGATCCTGCTGCCGCTGGGCTGGCGCGTGCTGCGCCCCGGCAGCCCGCTGTGGTCGCGCTGGCGGCGCTTCGCGCTGCTGGGCCTGTACGGCATTGGCTGCTACAACTCGCTGCAGTACCTCGCGCTGCAGACCTCCACCCCGATCAACGTGACGCTGATCGCCGCCAGCATGCCGGTGTGGATGATCGCGATCGGCGTGCTGCTGTACCGCGAGCGCCCGAACGCGAGGCAGCTGCTCGGGGCGGCGCTGTCGCTGGCGGGCGTGCTGTTCGTGATCTCGCACGGCAGCTGGGACACGCTGCTGCAGGTGCGGCTGGTCGCGGGCGACCTCTACATGCTGCTCGCGGTGCTGCTGTGGGGGCTGTACAGCTGGATGCTCGCGCGCCCGAGCGACGCCTCGGCGCAGGAGTGGCACTGGTCCGAGTTCCTGCTCGGGCAGCTGGTGTTCGGCATCCTGTGGTCGGGCTTGGCGACCGGGGTGGAGTCGCAGCTGCGCGACATCTCGTTCGAGCTGGGCTGGCCGGTGGTCGGCACGCTGCTGTACGTCTCGATCGCCGCCTCGCTGGTGGCCTACCGCTGCTGGGGCGTGGGCGTGGCGCGCGTCGGCCCGGCGGTGGCGGCCTTCTTCAGCAACCTGATGCCGGTGTTCGCGGCGGTGCTGTCGGCCGCGCTGCTCGGCGAAGCCCCGGCGTGGTACCACGCGGTGGCCTTCGCGCTGATCGTCGCCGGCATCGTCGTCTCGTCGCGGCGCTGAGGCCGCGGCGGCCTCAGAACGTGCCCGGGTAGGCGCCGCCGTCGATCAGCCAGTTCTGGCCGGTGATGTAGCCGGCCTGCGCCGAGCACAGGAAGGCGCAGGCGGCGCCGAACTCGTCGGGGGTGCCCAGCCGGCCGGCCGGGATGGTCTTCAGGCGCGCCTGCGCGGCCACCTCGGTCGTGACGCCCTGCTGCTTCGCGGAGGCCTCCAGCGTCTTGCGCAGGCGGTCGGTGTCGAACGCGCCGGGCAGCAGGTTGTTGATCGTCACGTTGTGCTGCACGGTCTTGCGCGCCAAGCCGGCGACGAAGCCGGTCAGCCCCGAGCGCGCCCCGTTGGACAGGCCCAGCACGTCGATCGGCGCCTTCACCGCCCCGGAGGTGATGTTGACGATGCGCCCGAAGCGGCGCGCGATCATGCCGTCCACCGTGGCCTTGATCAGCTCGATGGGCGTGAGCATGTTGGCGTCCAGCGCACGGATCCAGTCCTCGCGCGACCACTCGCGGAAATCGCCGGGCGGCGGGCCGCCGGCGTTGTTGACCAGGATGTCCACCTGCGGGCAGGCCGCCAGCGCCGCCGCCCGTCCGGCTTCGGTGGTGATGTCGCCGACCACCGTGCGCACCTCGGCCGTGCCCAGCGCGCGCAGTTCGGCGGCGGCGGCTTCCAGCGCCTCGGCGCCGCGCGCGGTCATCACCACGTTGACGCCCTCCTGCACCAGCGCCCGCGCACAGCCCTTGCCCAGACCCTTGCTCGAGGCGCACACCAGGGCCCAGCGCCCCTTGATCCCGAGATCCATATGCAGCTTCCCTTCAGTTCTTCCACCTGGCCAGCAACCAGATGCCGGCCAGCACCAGCACCGTGTCGACCGCGATGCCCGGCGTGAACGGCTCGCCCAGGATGAACACGCCCAGGATCAGCGTGGACAGCGGGCCGATCATGCCGCTTTGCGCGGCCATGGTCGCGCCGATGCGCTCGATCGCGAGCATCATCATCAGCACCGGCGCCACGGTGCACACCGTCGCGTTGAGCACCGACAGCCAGATCACCTCGGGCGCGACCAGCGCGGCCGACAGCGGCCGCATCAGCAGGAACTGCCCGATGCACAGCACGCAGGCCACCAGGCTCGCCCAGCCGACCAGCCGCAGCGAACCCAGGCGCTGCACCAGCTCGCCGCTGTAGACCAGGTAGATCGCGTACGACAGCGCGCTGGCGAACACCAGCACGCCGCCCAGCACCACGTGCGGGCCCTGGAAGTCGATCTCCTGGCCGAACACCAGCAGCACGCCGGAATAGCTCACGCCGATGGCCACCAGCTGGCGCCAGCTGACCTTCTTCCTGAACAGCAGCAGGCTCAGCCCCAGCACCAGGGTCGGGTTGAGGTAGAGGATCAGCCGCTCGAGGCTGGCGCTGATGTACTGCAGGCCGAGGAAGTCGAGGAAGCTGGCGAGGTAGTAGCCGCTGATGCCCAGCCCGACGATGCCCGCCCAGTCGCGCCGGCTCATCGGCGCCTTGCCGCGTCCGGACCACCAGGCGATCAGCGCGAACAACGGCAGCGCGAACAGCATGCGGTACATGATCAGCGTGATCGCGTCGACGCCGTAGCGGTAGGCCAGCTTGACGATGATCGCCTTGCCGGAGAACGCCACCGAGCCCAGCAGGGCCAGGATCAGCCCGCCGGCCAGCGGCTGGCCCGCCTGCGCCGGTACGGAAGAAGATGCCGAGCTGCTCAAAATCCCACCGCCTGTCCGTCACGCCGCGGATCGCTCGCGGCCACATAGCCTTCCCTGCCCGGGTCGCCCAGCCGCCAGATGAACTGGCCGGCGCCGAAGTCCTGGTAAGGGTCCTGGATCAGCGCCAGGCGATGCCCGCGCTCAGCCAGCGCCTGCACCACCGCGGGGTCCATCGACGCCTCGACATTGAGCTCGAGCCCGCCGTTGTAGCGCCAGCGCGGCGCGTCGCAGGCGGCCTGAGGGTTCTGGTGGAAGTCCAGCATGCGCACCAGCGTCTGCACGTGGCCCTGCGGCTGCATGTGTGCGCCCATCACGCCGAAGCTCATCACCGGCTGGCCGTCGCGGGTCAGGAAGGCCGGGATGATGGTGTGGAACGGCCGCTTGCCCGGCGCCACCACGTTGGGGTGCTTCGGGTCGAGCGAGAAGCCGTGGCCGCGGTTCTGCAGCGACAGGCCGTAGCCCGGCACCACGCAGCCCGAGCCGAAGCCGGCGAAGTTGCTCTGGATGAAGCTGACCATCATGCCCCGCTCGTCGGCCGCGGTCAGGTAGATCGTGCCGCCGGTGGCCGGGTTGCCGGCCTGGAAGTCCTGCGCCCGCCTCGGGTCGATCAGCCGCGCACGCCGCGCCAGGTACGCGTCGTCGAGCATCTGCGCCGGCGTGACCTCCATGCTGGACGGATCGGACACGTAGCGGTAGACGTCAGCGAAGGCCAGCTTCATGGCCTCGATCTGCAGGTGCTGCGCGTCGGCGCTGTCCACCGGCAGCGCCGACAGGTCGAACTGCCCGAGGATGCCCAGCGCGATCAGTGCCGCGATGCCCTGCCCGTTGGGCGGGATCTCGTGCAGCGTGTAGCCGCGGTAGCTCTTGCCGATCGGCTCGACCCACTCGGGCTGGTAGGCCGCGAAGTCGGCCGCGGTGATCGCGCCGCCGTGCTCCCGCGCGAAGCGCTCGGTGGCCTGCGCGACCTCGCCGCGGTAGAAGGCCTCGCCGCGCGTCTGGCCGATCAGCCGCAGCGTGCGCGCCGCAGCCGGGAACTGCCACCACTCGCCCACGCGCGGCGCGCGCCCGTGCGGCAGGAAGGCCTCGGCGAAGCCGGGCAGGTCGCGCAGCTCGTCCACGGCGGCCGCCCACTTGTGCGCCACCACCGGCGGCACCGCATAGCCGCGCTCGGCCGCTTCGATCGCCGGCTCCATCAGGTCGGCGAACGGCAGCTTGCCGAAGCGTTCGCTCAGCGCCACCCAGGCGCCCACCGCGCCCGGCACCGTCACCGCGTCCCAGCCGCGCTTCGGCGGCGCCTTCGCGCCGTCGCCGTACTTGCGGCGGAAGTAGTCCGGCGTCCAGGCCTGCGGCGCGCGCCCCGAGGCGTTGAGGCCGTGCAGCCTGTGGCCGTCCCAGAGGATGCAGAAGGCGTCGCTGCCCAGCCCGTTGCTGACCGGCTCGTAGACCGTCATCGCCGCGGCCGCGGCGATCGCGGCGTCCACCGCGTTGCCGCCCTTGAGCAGCATGCGCAGGCCCGCCGTCGCGGCGGCCGGGTGGGAAGTGGCTACAACGTTGCGCGCGAACAGCGGCAGGCGCTTCGACGCGTACGGGAAGTCGTACTGGAAGTGGTTCATGGCTGGCAGGTGCGGCGCGGCCCATGGTACGCGAGGCGGCACGCCCGCGCTGGCTGGAGATTATCCGGGCACCGCGCCTGCCGTGCAGGCCCGCGGCCGCGGCTCAGTGCCTGGCGTCGGCCACGCCGTGCGCCATGCGGTGCAGCTTGCGCAGGCCCGACCACACCGCCAGCGCGATGACCGGGATGGCCGCGGCCACCACCAGCTCGGGCGACAGCGGCAGCCAGCCGGCTTCCTTGCCGCCCTTGGCGAGGTAGCCGACCAGGCCCGCGCCGTAGTACGTGATCGCGGCCACCGACAGTCCCTCGACCGCGCTTTGCAGGCGCAGCTGCACCGCCTGGCGGCGGTTCATCGCGTCCAGCAGCTCCTTGCTGCTTTGCTGCTGCTCGATCTCGACGCGGGTGCGCAGCAGGTTGCTGGTGCGCGAGATGCGCTCGGACAGCTGCTGCTGGCGCCGCGCCGCCCAGGCGCAGGTCTGCATCGCCGGGCCGAGCCGCCGGTCCATGAACTCGCCGATGGTCTGCAGGCCGGCCAGGCGATGCTCGTGCAGTTCCTCGATGCGCCGCTGCACCAGCTCGAAGTACGCGGCGCTGGCGGAAAAGCGCGCATGGGTACTGGCGTACAGGCTCTCGACACGGCCCGCCAGCTGCGTCAGCTGGCGCAGCAGCTCGGGCTCGCGGTCCTGTTCGGCGCTGCGGATCTGGCCGGCGATGTGGGCCAGGTCGCGCTCGGCGTCGGCCAGCGTCGCGGTCACCTCGCGCGCGACGGGCAGCCCCAGCAGCGCCATCATGCGGTAGGTCTCCACCTCCAGCAGGCGCTGCACGGTGCGCCCGAGGCGGCGCGGCTGCATGCTGGGCGCGACCACCACGACGCGCCCGAAACCGTCGCCGTGCAGGCGGAAGTCGGTGTAGACCTCGGCCTGCCCGTCCATCACGATGGCACCCACCAGGCTGGTCTCGTCCAGCGCGCCGCGCACCAGCGGGTCGCTGCCGTCCTCGCGCGAGGCCGTGACCAGCACGTGCAGGCCCACCAGCCACTGGCCCGGCACCTGGGCCAGCCAGTCCTGCGGCACCTCGGAGACCGCGGCCGGCTCGAAGCTGGTCGGGTCTTGCGGCAGCTGGCGCCAGAAGGTGTAGGTCTGGAACTCGGTGTGCTGCTCCCAGCGCAGCCACAGCCCGCCCAGGTCGACGCTCAGGTGGCCCGCGTCGCTGGCCGGCAGCGGCAGGTGCCGCGAACGCAGCAGCGCATGCAGGTGCTCGCGGCTGTCGCGCTCGCCGGGCGGTGTCAGCAGCGCCAGGTGCGACAGCGCCAGCGGCGCCTGCAGGCGCTCGTAGGGACGGGCATGGACTTCGTTGTGCAGCCGTTCGCGCAAGGGATGCGGGCGGGGCATCGACATCGAGACTTCTCCTCCGTGCGGGCGATGGTAGCCGCGCCCGTCGCACGGATCGTGCCGTCCGCCACGCGTGGCCGCAAGCGCCAGCAAAAAGGGCCGCACGTGGCGGCCCTTGCAGGTGGTGCGGCAGGATGCCGCTTACTCGGCGTCCTGGAAGGCTTCTTCGCGCTTGCGACGCAGGTTCGGCAAGGCCATGATCACCAGCATCAGCACCGCCATGCCCAGCAGCGTGGCCGACAGCGGGCGGGTGACGAAGTCGCCCCAGTTGCCGCGCGACAGCAGCAGCGCGCGACGCAGGTTCTCTTCCATCATCGGGCCCAGGATGAAGCCCAGCAGCAGCGGCGCCGGCTCGCACTTGAGCTTGTAGAACACGTAGCCGAGCAGGCCGAACAGCACGGACAGGTACACGTCGAAGTTGTTGTTGTTCAGCGTGTACAGGCCGATGCAGCAGAACAGCAGGATGGCCGGGAACAGGAAGCGGTACGGCACGGTCAGCAGGCGGATCCAGATGCCGATCAGCGGCAGGTTCAGGATCACCAGCATCAGGTTGCCGATCCACATCGAGGTGATCAGGCCCCAGAACAGTTCCGGATTGCTCGACATCACCTGCGGGCCGGGCTGGATGCCCTTGATGGTCATGGCACCGACCATCAGCGCCATCACCGCGTTGGGCGGGATGCCCAGCGTCAGCATCGGGATGAACGAGGTCTGTGCGCCGGCGTTGTTGGCCGACTCGGGACCGGCCACGCCCTGGATCGCGCCCTTGCCGAACTTCTCCGGCGTCGGCGAGAGCTTCTTCTCCAGCGTGTAGGAGGCGAACGAGGCCAGCAGCGAGCCACCGCCCGGCAGCACGCCCAGCAGCGAACCCAGCACCGTGCCGCGCAGTACCGCAGGGGCAGATTCCTTGAAGTCCTCCTTGGACGGCCACAGGCCCTTCACGTCCTTGGTGAACACCTCGCGCTGCTCGGCCGGCTGGCCCAGGTTGGCGATGATCTCGCCGAAGCCGAACAGGCCCATCGCGATCACGACGAAGTTGATGCCGTCGCTCAGCTCGGGGACGTCGAACGAGAAGCGCGGCACGCCGGAGATCACGTCGGTGTTGATCTGGCCCAGCAGCAGGCCCAGGATGATCATCGCGACCGCCTTGATCAGCGAACCCGAGGCCAGCACCACGGCGCCGATCAGGCCCAGCACCATCAGCGAGAAGTACTCGGCCGGGCCGAACTTGAAGGCCAGCTCGGTCAGCGGCGGCGCGAAGGCGGCGATGATGATCGTGCCCACGCAGCCGGCAAAGAACGAACCCAGCGCGGAGACGGCGAGCGCCGGACCCGCGCGGCCCTGGCGGGCCATCTGGTAGCCGTCCAGCGCGGTCACCACCGAGGCGGCTTCACCGGGCACGTTGATCAGGATGGCGGTGGTCGAGCCGCCGTACTGCGAGCCGTAGTAGATGCCGGCCAGCATGATCAGCGCCGGAGTGGCGTCCAGCGCGTAGATCGACGGCAGCAGCATCGCGATCGTGGCCGTCGGGCCGAGGCCCGGCAGCACCCCCACCAGCGTGCCCAGCAGGCAGCCCATGAAGGCGTAGATCAGGTTGGTCAGCGTGAGCGTGGTCTCGAAGCCCAGCGCCAGGTTTTGCAGAAGATCCATCTGACTGCTCTTCTAGTTGGAGGATTGACCAGCGCGTCACTGGAGGAAACTGGGCCACACGGGGATCACGAGATCCAGGCCGCGGACGAACGCCATGTAGGAGCCGAGCGTCAGCACCACGCTGAGGATCACGACGTCCAGCCACCGGATGCGTCCTGCGGCGGCCGAGGCCATCGTGATCAGGACCGGGATCGAGATGACCATGCCCGCGCGCGGCAGCAGGAAGCCGAACACGCCGACCGCGCCCAGGATGATGAGCAGGGGGCGCCAGGCGATGTCACCGATCGGCTCGCCGTCCTCGGTCTCGATGGTCAGTGCCTCGAAGGTGATGACCGCGCCGATGATGGCCAGGATGATCCCCAGCCCGAACGGGAAGTACCCGGGACCGGGTCGGGCCGACGACCCGAAGGAGTAGTTCGTGGCGCCCCAGGCGAACGCCAGACCCACGACGATGAAAGCGAGGCCTGCGACGAAGTCCCGCTGACTCTTGATCTTCATGCGAGTAGTCTCCTCAAGTTCGGGGGGATTCTAGGGACGCCCCTCGGGCCCGAGGGTGTGGATTACACGTAGCTGACAGTCGCGCCGACGCGCTCAGGTGTCCCACGCCGGCGTGGCGCGCAGCACCTCCTCCAGCGTGGTCACGCCTTCGGCCACCTTCATCGCGCCGGCCAGGCGCAGCGGGCGCATGCCGTCCTGGGTGGCCTGGTGGCGCAGCCGCGACAGGTCGGGCGCCGGCGTGATCAGCGCCTTGAGGGCTTCCGAGACGGTCAGCAGCTCGTACAGGCCGGTGCGGCCGCGAAAGCCCGTCATGCGGCATTCGATGCACCCCACCGGCTTGTACGGACGGAAGCTGCCGGTCATGCGCCACGGGCGGATGGCCTCGTCCAGCATCTCGCGCTTGAACTCCTCGTCGGGCTGCTTGCAATGGGGGCACAGCGTGCGCACCAGCCGCTGGGCCAGCACGCCCAGCACCGTGGCATTGATCAGGTAGGACGGCACGCCCAGGTCCTGCAGCCGGGTGATCGCCGAGGCCGCGTCGTTGGTGTGCAGCGTCGTGAACACCAGGTGACCGGTCAGCGCGGCCTGGATGGCCATCTCGGCGGTTTCCAGGTCGCGCACCTCGCCGACCATGATGATGTCCGGGTCCTGGCGCATCAGCGCGCGCAGGCCGTTGGCGAAGTTCAGGTCGAGCTGCGGCTGCACCTGGGTCTGGTTGAACGCCGGCTCGATCATCTCGATCGGGTCCTCGATCGTGCAGACGTTGACCTCGTCGGTGGCCAGGCGCTTGAGCGTCGAGTAGAGCGTGGTGGTCTTGCCCGAGCCGGTCGGGCCGGTCACGAGGATCACGCCGTGCGGCTGCGCGACCAGCTGCTCCCAGCGCTGCGCGTCGTGCGCCGCGAAGCCGAGCGCCTCGAGCGACTTGACCGAGGACTGCGGGTCGAAGATGCGCATCACCAGCTTCTCGCCGAAGGCGGTCGGCAGGGTCGACAGGCGCATCTCGACCTCCTCGCCGGCCGGGTTGCGCGTCTTGATGCGCCCGTCCAGCGGCCGGCGCTTCTCGACCACGTCCATGCGGCCGAGCAGCTTGACGCGGCTGATCATCGCCGCCATCACCGACAGCGGCAGCTGGTAGACGGTGTGCAGCACGCCGTCGATGCGGAAGCGGATCGCCCCCGTCTCGCGGCGCGGCTCGAGGTGGATGTCCGAGGCACGCTGGTCGAAGGCGTACTGCCACAGCCAGTCGACCACCTGCACCACGCCGGCGTCGTTGGCGTCCAGCTGCTTGCTCTTGCCGAGCTCCACCAGCTGCTCGAAGTTGGCCGGGCCGCTGACCTCGCCGCTCTTCTGCGCGGCGCGCACCGACTTGGCGAGCGTGTAGAACTCGGTGGTGTAGCGCTGCAGCTCGTTGGGGCTGATCACCACCAGCCGGATCTTGCGGCGCGTGTGGCTCTCGATCTCGGCCACCCAGTCGGTGTCGAACGGCTCGCAGGTGGCGATGGTGATCTCGTGGGTGCCGATCTGCACCGGCAGCGCGCGGCGCCGCTCGGCATAGCTGATCGACATCACGTCGGCAATGCGCGCGACGTTGACCTTCAGCGGGTCGATGCGCAGGTACTCGAGCCCGGCACGGCCGGCCAGCCATTCGGTCAGCGCCTCCAGGTCCAGTGCCTTGCCGGTCACCGCGTGCTGCACGCCGACGTGGGCCAGGCGCACCAGCGGGTGCTGCACGCTGTCGGCCGACAGGCGCTGGCCGATGCGCTGCGCTTCGGCGGGCGCGACGATGCCGTCCTCGCGCAGCCAGTCCACCAGCACGCGCCAGTCCAGCCGCCCCCGAAAGACGGGCGCGGCGGCGGTGCGGCGCGGGGAAGCAGGAGATGCGGCCGTCTTGGTGCTCATCGGATGGTCCCTGCGGCGTTGCCCTCGGATGCCGGACGGCTCAGGCCGCCAGCGGCTTGATCATGCGCACCCACTTGCGTGCCGGCAAGCGGAAGCGAGCCTCGATGTTATCCGCCCGCGCCAGCAGCATGTCGCGGTCGACCGGCAGGGCGGCCTTGGTGCCGAGCACGACGGTGTTGCCCTCCTTGGTGGGCGTGACCGTCCACAGCGCCTGCGGCCCGAACGAGCGCGCCATGCGGCGCACGCTGCGCTCGAAGCTGGCGTCGCGCCCGAACAGGTTGACGCTCATCACGCCGCCGGGCGCCAGCACGCGGTGGCAGGCCGCATAGAAGTCTGCGTCGTCCAGCACCGGGCTGGCGGCCTCGTGGTCGTACAGGTCCACGCACAGCACGTCGGCCGTCGCCTCGTGGCGCGGGTCCTCCACCCAGGTGGCGGCGTCCTGGCGCACCACGCGCAGCAGCTCGTCGTCCTCGGGCAGGTGGAACCAGCCGCGGCACACCGCGATGACTTCGGGGTTCAGCTCGACCGCGGTGGTGCGCATCTTCAGCTGCCGGTGGCAGAACTTGGTGATGGCCGCCGCGCCGAGGCCGAGCTGCACGGCGTGCCCCTGCGTGACCTCGTCCTCGGGCCGCAGCAGCATCCAGGCCATCATGCGGCGCACGTATTCGAGCTCGATCTCGTAGGGCTTGCGCAGGCGCATCGCGCCCTGCACCCAGGGCGTGCCCAGGTGCAGGTAGCGCACGCCCCCCGCTTCGGACACGGTGACCGGCGCCATGTCCTGGGTCTTTCGTTTCGTCGCTTTCATAGAAGATCGTGTCGGGCGAACACCTCGCGCCAGGCGGCGAGCTTGCGCTCGAAGCTCCACGAGGCGTTCGCCGGGCTGGTCGAAGGCAGCCGGTAGACCGCCAGGCCCAGCGCGCGGGTGATGCGCATCGAGCGTGCCGATTCGCCGCCGTTGTGCGCGAAGGCCTGCAGCAGCGGCAGGCGCGCGCGCAGTCCGGCGAGGTCGTTCGGTTCGGCCTCCTCGATGGCGCTGTCCAGGCTGCCCTCGCGCCGGCAGCTGGCGTAGACGTCCCAGATGCCCAGGCCGCGCTCGCGCACCACGTCGAGCCGCGCGACATAGGGCATGCGCACCAGGTCCACGCCCCACAGCGCCGAGAGGATGGGCCAGAAGTGGTTGCGCGGGTGCGCGTAGTACTGCTGCGCCTGCAGCGAGGCCACGCTGGGGAAGCTGCCCAGCACCACCAGGCGGGTGCGGGGCGCGATCACCGGCGCAAGGCCCTGGAGCCGGTCGCGGGTCGTGCGTGGCGTCGTCATGCGTCGTCGGCGTCCGTCACGGCGAGCAGGCGCGGCAGCACCGCGCCCGCATTGTCACGGGTGCGCGCGGCCAGCTCGTCCACCGGCAGGCCGCGCAGCGCGGCCAGCACCCCGGCGATGCGCGGCAGCTCGGCCGGTTCGTTGCGGCTGCGTGCCCCGGCGGCGCGCTGCTCGGCGGTCTTGTACAGCCACTGCGGCGGGATGTCCGGCGCATCGGTCTCGGTCACGATCGCCTCGACAGGCACCTGCTGCGCGAGCCGGCGGATCTGCAGCGCGCGCTCGAAGGTCAGCGCACCGCCGAAGCCGAGCCTGAAGCCCCGCTCGACGAAGCGGGTGGCCTGCTGCAGGCTGCCGTTGAAGGCGTGCGCGATGCCGCCGGGCACCTCGATGCGGCGCAGGTGCTTCAGGACCGCATCCACCGCGCGGCGGCTGTGCAGCAGCACCGGCAGGCCGTAATGCCGCGCGAGCTTGAGCTGCCCGGTGTAGAGGTCTTCCTGGCGCTGGCGGTCCAGCCCCTCGACGAAGAAGTCCAGCCCGATCTCGCCGACCGCGACCAGGCGCGGATCGTCCCGGTGGACCTGCAGCGCCTGCTGCAGGCGCTCCAGCGCGTCGTCGGGCTCGCTGCCTGAGAGCAGCGGGTGGATGCCCAGCGCATAGGTCAGCCGGTAGCGGTGCGCCAGCTCGCGCACCGCATCGAAGTCGACCGTGCCGATGGCAGGAATGACCATCTGCGCCACCCCGGCCGCCCGGGCGCGCCCGACCACCGCCGGCAGGTCGGCGGCGAACTCGGGGGCGTCGAGGTGGACGTGGGTGTCGATCCACATGGGAAGGTCAATGTGGCCTGCCTGGAAAGCCTTCCTGCACCATCACGCCAGCACCCCCGCCACCAGGTGCACCGCCCGGTCGCAGCGCTGCGCGATCGACTCGTCGTGCGTGACGACGACGAACGCGGTGCCGCGCTCGCGCGCCAGCGCCAGCATCAGGCGGAACACGCCGTCCGCGGTTGCGCGGTCCAGGTTGCCGGTGGGCTCGTCGGCCAGCACGCAGCAGGGATGGCCGACGAGCGCGCGGGCGATCGCCACGCGCTGGCGCTCGCCGCCGGAGAGTTCCGCCGGGCGGTGCAGCGCGCGCTCGCCCAGGCCCACCTGCCGGAGCATGTCCAGGGCCTGTTCCTTCGCCGCGGCCTCGGGCACGCGGCGGATGCGCAGCGGCATCGCGACATTGTCCAGCGCGGTGAACTCCGGCAACAGGTGATGGAACTGGTAGACGAAGCCCAGGTGCGCGTTGCGCCAGGCCCCCTGCTGCGCCGGACTCATGTCGGCGAAGCTGTAGCCGGCCAGCTCGACGCGGCCGGCCGTGGGTTCGTCCAGACCGCCCAGCAGGTGCAGCAGCGTGCTCTTGCCGGAACCCGAGGCCCCGACGATGGCCAGCGTCTCGCCGGCGCGCACCTCGATGTCCACCCCGCGCAGCACGTGCACGTCGAGCGGGCCTTCGTGGAACCTCTTGTGCAGGCCCCGCGCCTGCAGCACGACCTCACTCATAGCGCAGCGCCTCCGCAGGTTTGACGCGGCTGGCGCGCCAGCTCGGGTACAGGGTGGCGAGGAAAGCCAGCAGCAGCGAGATCAGCGCGATCGGCACGATGTCGCCGGCCTGCGGGTCGCTCGGCATGCGGCTGATCAGGTAGATGCTGCCGGGCAGGAAGGCGGTGTCGAACAGCCGCTCCAGCGCCGGGACGATCACGTCGATGTTGAAAGCGACCGCCAGCCCCAGCACCAGCCCGCCCAGCGTGCCGATCAGCCCGGCCAGCGCGCCCTGCACCATGAAGATGACCATGACCGAGGCCGGCGACGCGCCGAGCGTGCGCAGGATCGCGATGTCGGCGCGCTTGTCGGTGACGGTCATCACCAGCATCGAGACCAGGTTGAACGCGGCCACCGCGACGATCAGGGTCAGGATGATGAACATCATGCGTTTTTCGAGCTGCACCGCTGCATACCAGTTCGCGTTGGTGCGCGTCCAGTCGCTGATGTAGAGGTCGCCGCTGAGCATCCGGGCGAGGTCCGCGGCCACCGTGCGCGCCTGGTGCACGTCGTGCAGGCGCAGCTGCACGCCGGTGGGGCCGCCGACGCGGAACAGCTTCGCGGCGTCGTCCAGGTGCATCAGCGCCAGCGCGCTGTCGTATTCGTAGTGCCCGGCGTGGAAGGTGCCGACCACGGTCATCTGCTTCAGGCGCGGCACGACGCCGGCCGGGGTCATCTGCCCGCTGGGCGAGACGACCGTGACCTTGTCGCCCTCGGCGACGCCCAGCGAGCGCGCCAGCTCGCTGCCGAGCAGGATGCCCCACTCGCCCGGCACCAGGCGCTGCAGCGGCCCGTCCTTCAGCTCGGCGGCCAGCGGCGTGACTTCGGGTTCGTGCTGCGGCGAGATGCCGCGGATCATCGCCCCCTTCATGTCGTCGCCGCGCGCCAGCAGCGCCTGCGCCGCGACGTACGGGGCGGCGCCGGCCACCTGCGGGTGCCGGCGCGCCTCGCGGGCGATGCGCTCCCAGTCGTCGACCGCCTGGCCCTGCGGCGCGAACACGTCCACATGGGAAATCACCGACAGCATGCGGTCGCGCACCTCCTTCTGGAACCCGTTCATCACCGACAGCACGATGATCAGCGCCGCGACCCCGAGCGCGATGCCGAGCATCGAGACGCCCGAGATGAAGGAAATGAAGCCGTTGCGGCGCGTGGCGCGGCCGGCGCGGGTGTAGCGCCAGCCGATCTGCAGTTCGTAAGGCCAGTTCATGGACGTTGGGTTGCACTCCGCCAGGGGCCGCCGCACACGCGGCGCGTCAGCCGAGCGCTCGATGCTACCCGAGGCCGCCGTCGGCGACCGCGTCACGGCGCCGCACCCGGTTGATAATGATGGTCCATGCACCTGCTGATCCCTCATGCCTCCTCGCTGTCCGAGGCCTGCACCCAGACGCTGAAGGACCTGCAGCTGCCCCACCTGACGCAGTTGCTGAGGCGCCTGTCGCCGACCGAACGCAACGAGTCAGACGAATACAGCCTGTCGCCGCCGCACGAGCGCGCGCTCGCGCAGGCGCTCGGTTTCGCCGGCCCGGACGGCGGCCTGCCCTGGGCCGCCTACCTCGCGGCCCGCGACGGCGTGGAGACCCAGGACCTGTGCTGGGGCCTGCTGACCCCGATGCACTGGCATGTCGGGGCCGACCACGTGACGATGGTCGACCCGCAGGCGCTGCAGCTGGACGAGGCCGAGTCGCGCGAGCTGCTCGAGGCGGTGCGGCCGCTGTTCGAGTCCGAGGGGTGGCTGCTGATCTACGGCGCGCCGACGCGCTGGTACGGCGCGCACGAATCCCTGGCCGACCTGCCCACGGCCTCGCCGGACCGGGTGATCGGCCGCAACGTCGACCTCTGGATGCCCGACCACCCCCAGGCCCGCCTGGTGCGCCGGCTGCAGAACGAGGTGCAGATGCTGCTCTACACCCACCCGTGCACCGACCGCCGCGTCGAGCAGGGCCGGCTGCCGGTCAACACCTTCTGGCTCAGCGGCTGCGGCCCGAGCCAGCCCGAACGCCCGACGCCCGGGCTGGTGGTCGACGAACGCCTGCGCGACCCGCTGCTGGCCGGGGACTGGCCCGCCTGGGCCGAGGCCTGGCGCAGCCTGGACGCGGGTCCCGTGCGCGAGGCGCTGCTGGCCAGCCAGCGCGGCGAGCCGGTCAGCGTCACGCTGTGCGGCGAGCGCCACTGGCAACGTTTCGAGCGCGTCAGCCGCCACTGGCTGGAGCGCCTGCGGGCCCGCTTCCGTGCGGTGGACACCGCCGCGCTGCTGTGCGGCCTGTGAGCACCCGCCCATGAAGATCATCCTGCGCGAATGTCCGCCGCGCGCCGCCTGGGCGCTGGAACAGGCGGGCGTCCACCCGCTGCTGGCGCGGCTGTACGCCGCGCGCGGCATCGCCAGCAAGGACGAGCTGGACGACTCGCTCGCCCGCCTGCTGCCCCCCACCGAGCTGCGCGGCGCCACCGAGGCGGCGCGCTTCCTGGCCGATGCGATCCAGCAGGGCCGCCGGCTGTGCGTCGTCGCCGACTACGACTGCGACGGCGCGACCGCCTGCGCCGTGGCCTTGCGCGGGCTGCGCCTGCTCGGCGCCCGGCCCGGAACGCTGAGCTACGTCGTGCCCGACCGCGCGGTGCACGGCTACGGGCTGTCACCGGCCGTGGTCGAGCTGGCGCGCCAGCAGCGCCCGGACGTGCTGGTGACGGTGGACAACGGCATCGCCAGCATCGAGGGCGTGGCCGCGGCGCGCGCGCACGGGCTGGACGTGATCATCACCGACCACCACCTGCCGGCCATGGTCGGCGAGCGCGTCGTGCTGCCCGAGGCCAACGTGATCGTCAACCCCAGCCAGCCGGGCTGCGGCTTCGCCAGCAAGTCGCTGGCCGGGGTGGGCGTGATGTTCTACGTGCTGCTCGCAGTGCGCGCCGAGCTGCGCGCCCGCGGCGCCTTCGCCGACGGCGCGCAGCCGCGCCTGGATGCGCTGCTGGACCTGGTCGCGCTCGGCACGGTGGCCGACGTGGTCAAGCTCGACGCCAACAACCGCCGCCTGGTCGCGCAGGGGCTCAAGCGCATCCGCGCCGGGCGCATGCACGCCGGCATCGCGGCCCTGTTCGCCGCCGCGCGGCGTGACCCGGCGCGCGCCACCGCGTTCGACTTCGGCTTCGCGCTCGGCCCGCGCATCAACGCCGCCGGGCGCCTGGCCGACATGACGCTGGGCATCGAGTGCCTGCTGACCGACGACCCGCAGCGCGCCGCCGAGCTGGCGCAGACGCTGGATGCGATCAACCGCGAACGGCGCGACGTCGAGGCGGGCATGCGCGAGCAGGCCGAGGCCATGCTCGCGCGCCTGATGCCGGCCGGCGAGCCGCCCGCGGCGCTGGCCATCTTCGACCCGGACTTCCACGAAGGCGTGGTCGGCATCGTCGCCTCGCGGCTCAAGGACCAGCTGCACCGCCCGACCTTCGTGTTCGCGCTCGGGCAGGACGGGCTGCTCAAGGGTTCCGGGCGCTCGATCCCGGGCTTCCACCTGCGCGATGCGCTGGACCTGGTCAGCAAGCGCCACCCGCAGGTGCTGAAGAAGTTCGGCGGCCACGCGATGGCAGCCGGCGCGACGCTGGCCGAGGAACATTTCCCGACCTTCGAACGGGCCTTCCAGGAGGTCGCCGACGAATGGCTGGAGCCGCACCAGCTGCACCGGACGCTGGCCACCGACGGGCCGCTGGAGCCGCAGTGGTTCGTGCCCGAGGTGGTGCAGGTGCTGGAACAGGAGGTCTGGGGCCAGGCCTTCGAGGCCCCGGTGTTCAGCGACGAGGTCGAGATCGTCTCGCAGCGCATCGTCGGCGAGCGCCACCTGAAGCTCACCGTGCGCCATGCCGGGATGCTGCGCGAGGCGATCTGGTTCGGCCGCAGCGAGCCGCTGCCGCCGCGCGCGCTGCTGGCCTACCGCCTGTCGCTGGACGAGTTCAACGGCAACCGGCGCGTGCAGATGGTGGTCGAGGGCGTGGCCGACTGAGGCGGCCCGGCCGGAGGGCCTTTTCATCCTGTTGCCATCCGCGCGGGCAAGCCGCGCGGGATGCCGCTAGGCTTCGGCCCTCGTCATCCACGCCTTGCTGTACCCGATGCCCGAACGCCAGACCCCGCGCCCGCCCTGCCCCGCCCGCCGCGACACGCTGCGCCGCCTCGCCGCCCTCGGTGCCTCGACCGCCGTCCCGTCCCTCGTGCTGCCCGGCTGCGCGTTGCCGGGACCGGCCACCGCCACGCCCCGCCCGGTGCGAGTCGCCAGCGGACTGGAACTGCCCTGGGGGCTGGGCTTCCTGCCCGACGGGCGGCTGCTCGTCACCGAGCGCCCCGGCCGGCTGCGCGTGGTCTCCCCGCGGGGCGAGCTCGAGCCGTGGAGTATCGCCGGCGTGCCGGCGGTCGACCATCGCGACCACGGCGGCCTGCTGGACGTGCTGGTCGACCGCGAGTTCGCCGCCAACCGCTACGTCTACCTGAGCTATACCGAAGCCGGCAGCGGTGCCGACGCCGGTCGCAACGGCGTGGCGGTGGCGCGCGGCCGGCTGGACGGCGACGCGCGCACGCTGGACGACGTGGAGGTGATCTTCCGCCAGGCGCCCAAGGTGCAGAGCGGCGAGAACCTTGGCGGACGCCTGGCGCAGTCCGCCGACGGCATGCTGTTCCTGACGCTCGGCTACCGGCGCGAGGAGGCCGAGCGCGTCAAGGCGCAGGACCTGTCCACCCACCACGGCAAGGTGGTGCGCATCCGCCGCGACGGCAGCGTACCGCCAGACAATCCCTTCGTGCAGACCCCGGGCGCGCGGCCCGAGATCTGGAGCTACGGCCACCGCAACCCGCAGGGCATCTTCCTGCACCCCACGTCGGGCGAGGTCTGGACCTGCGAGCACGGCCCCTTCGGCGGCGACGAGGTCAACATCACCCGCGCCGGGCGCAACTACGGCTGGCCGGTCATCACCTACGGCTGCGAGTACGACACCTGCGCACCGATCGGCGAAGGCACGGCCAAGGAAGGCATGGAGCAGCCGCTGACCTGGTGGGCCCCGGTGTCCATCGCGCCGAGCAACTGCTTCATCTATGACGGCGACCGCTACCCCGGCTGGCGCGGCGCCCTGCTCGTCGGCGCGCTCGCCGGCATGGCGCTGTGGCGCATCGTGCTGCGCGGGCCGGCCACCGCGCCGACCGTGGTGCAGCGCGAGCCGCTGTTCGCATCGCTCGGCCAGCGCCTGCGCGACGCACGCCAGGGACCGGACGGCCGCATCTACCTGCTGACCGACGGCGCGCCGGCCACCATCTACCGGCTCGAGGCCTGACCCGTTCCGGAGCCGACGGGCCTAGACTTGGGGGCGCTCGACGAGGAGCCCGACATGACCCAGCTCACCCGCCGCCAGATGTCCGCCTTGCTGCTGACCCTGCCGCTGGCCGCCCGTGCGCAGTCCGCGTCGCTGCGCCTGGTGACCGTCGCCAAGGGCCTGCAGCACCCCTGGGGCCTGGCTTTCCTGCCCGACGGCCGCATGCTGGTCACCGAACGGCCCGGACGGCTGCGCATCGTCACGCCGCAGGGCACGGTCGGGCCCGCCGTGCAGGGCGTGCCCGCGGTGGACGCGCGCGGCCAGGGCGGGCTGCTGGACGTCGCACTGGATCCGCAGTTCGCCGACAACGGCTGGGTCTACCTCAGCTATGCCGAGGCCGGCGACGGCGGCAACGGCACCGCGGTGGCGCGCGGCCGCCTGCAGGGCCATCGCCTGACCGACGTGGCCGTGATCTTCCGCCAGCAGCCCAAGCACGGCAGCAGCGCCCACTTCGGCTCGCGCCTGGTGTTCGACCGCGGCGGGCGCCTGTTCGTCACGCTGGGCGACCGCTTCAGCCGCCGCGACGATGCGCAGGACCTGTCCAACCACATCGGCAAGATCGTGCGCATCGCGCCGGACGGCAGCGTGCCGCCGGACAACCCCTTCGTCGGCCGCCCGGGCGTGCGCCCCGAGATCTGGAGCTACGGCCACCGCAACGTGCAGGGTGCGGCACTGCATCCCGAGACCGGCGAGCTGTGGGCGCACGAGCACGGCCCGCAAGGCGGCGACGAGCTCAACGTCGTCGAGGCGGGCCGGAACTACGGCTGGCCGGTCATCACCTACGGCCGCGAGTACGGCACCGGCTTCAGGATCGGCGAAGGCACCGCCAAGGAGGGCATGGAGCAGCCGCTCACCTACTGGGTGCCGTCGATCGCGCCGAGCGGCATGGCCTTCCTGACCAGCGAGCGCTACCCCGGCTGGCGCGGCAGCCTGTTCATCGGCGCGCTGCGCGCCGAGGTGCTGGTGCGCCTGGAGCTGGACGGCCGGCGCGTCGTACGCCAAGAGCGCTTGCTGACCACGCTCAACGAGCGCATCCGCCACGTCGTGCAGGGCCCGGACGGCTGGCTGTACATCCTCACCGACAACGTGGACGGCAAGGTGCTGCGCCTGGAACGCTGACCGCGCACTTTGCACGTGATGCCTGCACGGCCTCGCCGGCCGGCTTGGCCCTGGCGCCGTGCGGGTCCGGGGCGTCCCCCTACAATGGTCGCGTGAACCACCTCAACGCCGACCTGCACTGCCATTCGAGCGTCTCGGACGGCACGCTGTCGCCCGAGGCACTGGCCGCGCGCGCCAAGGCCAACGGCGTGCAGCTGTGGGCGCTGACCGACCACGACGAGGTCGGTGGCCAGCAACGGGCCCGCGAGGCGGCGCTCGCGCTGGGCCTGCCCTACCTGACCGGCACCGAGATCTCCGTCACCTTCGCGGGCGAGACGGTGCACATCGTCGGTCTGGGCTTCGATCCGGAGGACGCCACGCTGGTCGAGGGCCTGCGCCGCACCCGCGGCGGGCGCGAGCTGCGCGCGCGCGAGATGGCCGACGACCTGGCACGCGCGGGCATCCCGGGTGCCTACGAAGGCGCGCTGAAGTACGTCGGCAACCCGGACCTGATCTCGCGCACCCATTTCGCGCGCTACCTGGTCGAGATCGGCGTGTGCCGCGACACCCAGGAGGTGTTCCGCAACTACCTCACCGAAGGCCGTCCCGGCTACGTGCCGCACCGCTGGGCGACGCTGGGCGACGCGGTGCGCTGGATCACCGGCGCCGGCGGCATCGCGGTGATCGCGCACCCGGGACGCTACAAGTTCACCGCCAACGAGGAATACGCGCTGTTCTCCGAGTTCAAGGAGCACGGCGGCCGTGGGGTCGAGGTGGTCACCGGCAGCCACAGCAGCCAGGACTACGTCAAGTACGCCGACGCGGCGCGCGAATTCGGCCTGCTGGCCTCGCGCGGCTCGGACTTCCACTCCCCCTGCGAAAGCCACACCGACCTGGGCGCCCTGCCGCCGCTGGCCGGGCACCTCTCGCCCGTCTGGGCGGCGCTGGAAGACCGCATCCACCGCCCGGCGTGACGCGCCTGCCGGGGCACACGCCCCTGTCGCCAGCGAAGGCGATCGCGCGGCCGCTGCGCACGCCGGCGCATCGCACGCACAATCGCACCATGGCCCAGTACTTCGAAGTCCACCCCGACAACCCGCAGCCCCGGCTGCTCAAGCAGGCCGCCCAGATCCTGCAGGCCGGCGGCGTCGCCGCGATCCCCACCGACTCGAGCTACGCCTTCGTCTGCCGGCTCGAGGACAAGGCCGCCGCCGAGCAGCTGCGCCGCCTGCGCGCGGTCGACGAGCGCCACCACCTGACGCTGCTGTGCCGCGACCTGTCGGAGCTGGCGACCTACGCGATCGTCGACAACCGCCAGTACCGCTTGCTCAAGCTGGGCACGCCCGGGCCCTACACCTTCCTGCTCGAGGCGACCAAGGAAGTGCCGCGGCGCCTGTCGCACCCGTCGCGCCGCACGATCGGCCTGCGCGTGCCGGAACACGGCGTCACGCAGGGGCTGCTGGAGATCTTCGGCGAGCCGCTGCTGGCCACGACGCTGATCCCGGCCGGCGAGGCCGACCCGCTCAACGATCCGCAGGAGATCCGCGAGCGCTACGAGAAGCTGATCCAGCTGGTGATCGACGCCGGGGCCTGCGCGATGGAGCCGACCACGGTGATCGACCTCAGCGGCCCCGAGCCGGTGCTGGTGCGCTCCGGCCGCGGCCCGCTCAAGCGGCTGGGCCTGGCCTGAGACGGCGCCGGCTCAGCGCTGCAGCGCCTGCACCACGCGCTCGGGCTGGAAGCCCACCTGGCGCTCGCCCCGGACCACCAGCGTCGGCACGCCGGGCGAGGCCAGCGCCTGGAAGACCGCCCGGCACGCCGCGTCGACGGTGGTGTTGCACTCGGCGTAGGGCACGCCGTGCCTGCCGAACCACGCGCGCGCCTGGGCGCAGTACGGGCAGTCGGTGGTGGTGTACATCACGATGTCGCCCGGCTGCGCCCGCGCCGCCTGCGCGCCGAGGCGCCCGGCCTGCCAGCGGGCGGCCAGCTGCGACAGCCCCAGCACCGCCACGCCCAGCACCAGCAGGCCGGCCAGCCGGCGCGCTCGCGCGTTCATCCAACGGCGGCCGTCACCACCACCTCGATGCGGTAGCCCGGGTTGGCCAGGCGGGCCTGCACCGTGGCGCGCGGCGGCGCGTTGCCCGGCGGCACCCAGGCGTCCCAGACCTCGTTCATGCCGTCGAAGTCGGCCATGTCGGCGAGGAAGATCTGCGCCATCAGGATGCGCGTCTTGTCGGTGCCGGCCTCGGCCAGCAGGCGGTCGATCATGCCGAGCACCTCGGCGGTCTGGCCGCGGATGTCCTTGCCGAGGTCCTCGGGCACCTGCCCGGCCAGGTAGACGGTGCCGTTGTGCACCGCCATTTCCGAGAGGCGCCGGCCGACGTGGAAGCGCTGCACCATGGTCAATGTCCTTTCGTGCGGGTGGAGGGACGGGCCGCGGCGCCGGCCGGCGGCGCGGCGCGCTGCCCGATCTTGCTCTCCTGTCCGGCGATCAGCTTGCGGATGTTGGGCGCGTGACGCCAGATCAGCAACAGGCTCATGAACAGGATCGCGCCCAGCACCGGGCCGGCCCCCCAGATCAGCAGCTGGTAGAACGGCGCGAACACCGCGGCGATGATCGAGGCCAGCGACGAGTAGCGGAAGAACACCGCGATGATCAGCCAGGTCAGCAGCGTCGCCAGCCCCAGCCAGGGGTTGATGCCGAGCAGCACGCCGGCCGCGGTGGCCACGCCCTTGCCGCCCTGGAAGCGGAAGAACACCGGGAACAGGTGGCCGATGAAGGCCGCCAGGCCCACCACTGCCGCCGCGCCCTCGCCGAGCCCGAAGCGCTCGCCGTACAGCAGCACCAGCACCACCGGGACATAGCCCTTGAGCGCATCGAACACCAGGGTCAGCGCCGCGGCCTTCCTGTTGCCCGAGCGCAGCACGTTGGTCGCCCCGGGGTTGCCGGAGCCGTAGGTGCGGGGATCGCTCAGGCCCATGAGGCGGCTGATGATCACCGCAAACGACAGGGAGCCGATCAGATAGCCGCCCAGTACCGCGACGGCCGCGTACATCGTGTCCATGAAATGCTCAGCTGTGGTTGGATGCCTTGAGGATCCTGCATTGTGCACGCACGCACCCTGGGCCCGGCAGCGGTGTTCCCCTGCCGACGGGTACAGGCGTTGCTGGCGGGAACGGGGAGGCCCGGCAACGGGCCGGCGACGGCGCGGCCAGCGGCTGCACCGCCATGCGCAACGACGATGCGGGTGCGGCCCGGCCGCACCCCGAGGAAAGGACAGCCAGATGCCACACCGACACGAAGGGCCACGCCCGCGCCCCGAGGACGACGAGGCCCGGCGCAGCCGCCAGCCCCAGGCCCGCGACCGTTGGCAGGAACGCACGCCCGGCCCCTACGGCAGCGCGCCGGACGACTCCTGGCCGCGCGGCGGGCCGGACCGTGACGACTACGGTTCGGAACGCGACATCGAAGCCAGCCGCGGCTCGATGGGCGACTACTACACCGGCGGCTGGCGCGGCAGCCCCGGCGCCGGCGGCCCGGTCGCCCGCCCCCCGGGCGCCTGTGGCGAAGGCTGGGACGGCGACCCGCGCGGGTCGTACGACAGCCGCGACCCGGACGCGGACGAACGCAGCGCCCCGCGGCGCGACCCGTTCTACCGGGGCGAGCAGTACGGCGGCTACCAGGGTGACCCGGGCCCGCGCGGACGCGGCCCCTGGGGCGGCCCGCACGAGACCCGCTACGGCGGCGGCTGGGACGAGGGCCGCGGCCGGGCCGGCCGCGGCAGCGGCGGCTACGGCGGGCAGTCGTATGACGAGCGCTCGCGCGGCACCTACGGCCAGAACTACGGTGGCTCGGGCGACTACCAGGGCTACACCTACGAAGGCCAGCGCCACCTCGACCCCGACTACCACCAATGGCGCACCGAGCAGATGCGCGCGCTCGACGAGGACTACCACCAGTGGCGCCAGGAGCGCTACCGCAAGTTCTCCGAGGAGTTCGACCAGTGGCGCCGCGCGCGCCAGCAGCAGCCCGCGGGCACGGCTGCGGCCTCGTCGGGCAGCGACGGCAGCGTCGGCACGGGCACCGGCACCTCGGGCACGGGCCAGGCCGGCAGCGACGCGGACACCGGCCACGGCGCCGCCCCGGCGGGCACGGCACCGCGGGGCAAGTAGCCCCGGGGAGCGCCGCGCGCGCGGCGTTGCGCGGGCTTCAGCTGTGGCGGCGGCGCTTCTCGACCGACGGCAGCTTCATCATCTGCCGGTACTTGGTCACCGTGCGGCGCGCCACTGTCAGCCCCTGGCGCGCAAGCTGCCGCGCGATCTGCGCATCGGAGAGCGGGTCGTTGGGGTTCTCCGCCTCGATCATGTCCTTGATCACGCCCCGGATCGCGGTGGCCGAGCAGGAGCCGCCGCTGACGGTCGGCAAGGCGCGCGAGAAGAAGTACTTCAGCTCGAACACGCCGAGCGGCGTGGCCATGTACTTGTTGTTGGTCACGCGCGAGACCGTCGATTCGTGCAGGCCCAGCTCCTCCGCAATCTCGCGCAGGCCCAGCGGCTTCATCGCCAGCGCGCCGTACTCGAGGAAATGCCGCTGCCGCTTCACGATGGCCTGCGCGACGGTCAGGATGGTCGCGAAGCGCTGCTCGACGTTGCGCACGGTCCAGCGCGCCTCCTGCAGGTGCGCCGCCAGCTCCGCATGGCCGGCGTCGCGATGGCGCTGGAACAGCTCGGCGTAGACCTGGTTCAGCCGCACCTTGGGGATCACGTCCGGGTTCAGCGTGGCTGTCCACACGCCCCGGATCTTGCGCACGATCACGTCAGGGGTGACGAACTGCGTGTTCGACGGCCCGAAGCGCCAACCCGGGCGCGGGTCGAGGTGGCGGATGCGCTCGCACACCGCCTCCACCTGCGCGGCGCCGACCCCCAGCATGCGCGCCAGTCCGTTGACGTCGCGCATCGCGAGCCGGTCCAGGTGCTCGCGCACGATGCGGCAGGCCAGTTCCCGCTCGGCCTCGGGGGCGATGTCCTTCAGCTGCAGCAGCAGGCACTCGCGCACGTCGCGCGCGGCGATGCCCGCCGGGTCGAGCGACTGCACCAGGCGCAGCGCGACGTTCAGCTCGCTCTCCTCCGGCGGCGGCGCGCACTCGCACAGCCCGACCAACTCGTCCAGCCCCAGGCGCAGGTAGCCGTCGTCGTCCAGCGCCTCGATGATCGTGGCCGCCAGCTGCCGGTCGCGCGGCGACAGCGGCAGCACGTTGATCTGGCCGTGCAGGTGCTGGCGCAGCGAGACGTCGGCCGCGACCATCTCGACCAGGTCCAGGTCGCCGTCGCCGCTGCTGCCACGGCCCGAGCCGCTACCCGGGGAGCCCCAGCTTTCGCGGTCCCAGGGGGTGTCCGCCGCCGGGGCCGACACCGGCGTCACCTCGTTCCAGGTCGGCGTCGCATCGGCCGGCGTGTTGTCCGCCACCACCGCCGCGGCGGTATGGGCCTCGGGGTCCTCCTCGAGGAAGGGATTGCTGCCGACGGCCTGCTGCACTTCCTGCGCAAAGTCGAGCGACGACAGCTGCAGCAGGCGCACGGCCTGTTGCAGTCTGGGCGTCAAGGTCTGGTGTTGCCGGTGCTCGAGCCGGATGACCGGTGCGTTCATTCAATCCTCCCGGAAGAAACAAGCCCGTCGCTTGCGCTTCGACGAACCACGCATGTGGATGAACGTATGCCGACGCGAGCCACCGCATGCCCTGGCGGGCAGGGCCCCGGCGCCGACCTGTCGGAACCGGTGACTTCTGTATCGATGGTGGTGGTCGTCATGATGCAAGGACGTGTGCCAGGCACAGCGAAAAGCCGCAACTGCATCGCGGACAAGCGACACCCGTTGGAGCAACGGGTGTGCCAGCACCGCACGTGCCCATCATGAGCGCCCGTGCGCGTTACGTCTGCACGAGTGCGCTACAAGAAGATTCGGCCGTGCCGCATCATGGAAAGTCGGCGGCCTGCAACGTGGCGAAATCAGCCGGGGCAGGGCCACCGGTACAGGCGTTCCGGCCGCAGGCGGCCATGGCACCGGCGACCTGCCCCGGCGCCTGCCCGCATGCGGCTGCCCATGTGGGCTTTGCCGCAAGAAATGCTGCGCGGCGCCCGCCTGGTCAGCGGCGCTGCGGGCGCTTGAGCTGTTCGCGATAGACCTTGTCCATCACCGGGCCGCGGTCGGTGTCTTCCAGGCCGCGTGCCAGGTCCTCGCCGGCCTGCTGCATGCGCTCCCGTTGCTCGGGGGCCAGCTGGTCCTGGCTGTCGGAGGATTCGTCGCGCTCGTGAGGCAGGCGCGGCAGGCGACGCTGCGCGGCGTTGGCGGTCGTCTCCCCCGTCTTGCGGCGGGTCACCGGTGCGGCGGTGCGCCGCGGGGGGCTGCTCGATCCCATGGGGTGTCTCCTTTGTAAGCGTCCTCCTGCCAGGCGGCAAGCGCCATGCCCCGCGGCGCGGACAGGGAACGGCGGTTGCTACATGACGTGGCCACGCGCGTGATCCCCGCGCGCCCCACGCAATGAAGGAGCATCCATGGCCAGAACCCGCACCAGCGCTCGCAACGAGATCTTCGAGATGCTGAAGGAAGACCACAAGCGCGCGAAGAAGGCGTTCCGCGATTTCGCCAAGCTCGACGAGGAAGGCGACACGCAGGCGTGCGAAGCCCTCGCGGCCCGCACCTGCAAGGAACTGCAGCTGCACATGCGGCTGGAGGAGGACGTGTTCTACCCGGCCGCGCGTGCCGGCCTGAAGGAAGAGGACCTCGTCGAGGAAGCCGAGGTCGAGCACGGCAGCGCGAAGGCGCTGATCGAGAAGATGCAGGCGCTGTCGGGCGACGACCCCAAGTTCGCCGCGACCTTCACGGTGCTGGGCGAGTACATCAAGCACCACGTGAAGGAAGAGGAAAACGAGATGTTCGAACAGCTGGGCCGCGCCAAGGTGGACTGGGAAGGCGTGCTGGAGGAGATGCTGGCGCATCGCATGGAGCTCGAGGCGGAACTGGGCCTCGCGGCCGAAGACGCCGAGGACGAGGCCGCGGCCGACCTGGCGCTGGCGGCGCGCCAGGCCCAGGGCCGCACGCAGGCCAAGGCCGCCCGCCGGGCCTGAGGCACGCTGCCCGGCCTCCCGGGCACGCCGGTTGCGTTCATGAGGGGCCGGTGTGTCGTCCACGTCGGCCCCTTCCACGCCCAGGAGCGACCATGAACAGCCAACCCCGCCTCCTTGCCCTGCTGATCGCAGCCGCCGCGGCCTGCACCAGCGTCGGCTGCGCCGTCACCAGCGGACAGAGCAGCGTCGGCGAGTACGTCGACGACGCGACCATCACCACCCGTGTCAAGGCCCGCCTCGCGCAGGATCCGGTGGCCAGCGCGATGCGCACCCAGGTCGAGACGCAGAACGGCGTCGTCCAGCTCTCGGGCTTCGCCGCGAGCGAGGCCGAACGGGCGCAGGCCGCCGAACTGGCCCGGACGGTGCCGCACGTCAAGGGCGTGCGCAACGACATCATCGTGCGGCCACCGAGCAACTGACGGCGGGCCGTGCCACATGTGCTGATCGTCGAGGACTCGCCCGACGAGCTGGCCTGGATGGCCGAAGTCGCCGCGGGCGAAGGGTGGACGGTGGCCACCGCCGAGGCCCTGCGCGCCGCGCGCGTCCACCTGGCGCGGCAGCAGCCGGACGTGCTGCTGACCGACCTGCAGCTGCCCGACGGCAGCGGCCTGCAGCTGGTCGACGACCTCGAGCGGCCCGGGCAGACCCAGGTGATCGTCGTCACCGGCCAGGCTTCGGTCGACAGCGTGGTGCAGGCCCTGCGCGCCGGCGCGAGCGACTACCTGCTCAAGCCGCTGGAGGTGCCGAAGCTGCAGGAACTGCTGCGCCGCCGCTCGCAGGACGGCCCTGCCCCCCGCCCGCCCGTGCCCTCGCCGCAGCAACGCCGCGAGGCCGGCCGCTTCGGGCGGTTGCTCGGGGCCTCACCCGCGATGCAGTCGCTCTACGACCAGCTGGCGCGCGTGGCACCCACCTCGGCCACGGTGCTGCTGATCGGCGCAAGCGGCACCGGCAAGGAACTCGCGGCCCAGACGGTGCACGAGCTCAGCCCGCGCCGCCACGGCCCCTTCCTTGCCGTCAACTGCGGCGCGATCTCGCCGCAGCTGATCGAAAGCGAGCTGTTCGGCCACGAGAAGGGCAGCTTCACCGGTGCCGACCGCCAGCACGTCGGCTTCTTCGAACGTGCCGACGGCGGCACGCTGCTGCTCGACGAGGTCACCGAAATGCCGATGGAGCTGCAGGTCAAGCTGCTGCGCGTGCTCGAGACCGGCACCTTCGTGCGCGTGGGCACCACCGAGCCGATCACCACCGACGTGCGCGTGATCGGCGCGACCAACCGCCGTCCGGACCAGGCGGTGGCCGAGGGCAAGCTGCGCGAGGACCTCTACCACCGGCTCAACGTGTTCCCGATCCGCCTGCCGACGCTGCGCGAGCGCGGCCAGGACATCGAGCTGCTGGCCCGCCATTTCCTGGCGGAACTGAACCGCCAGGAAGGCACGCGCAAGACCTTCTCGCCGCAGGCCATCGCCCGCCTCTACGCGCGTCCCTGGGCCGGCAACGTGCGCGAGCTGCGGAACTGCGTGCAGCGCGCCTACATCCTGGCCGACGACGTGATCGACGGCTTCGAGGCCGAAGCGCCCGAGCCCCCGGCCGAATCCGGCCCCGACGTGGTCTGCATCCGCATCGGCACGCCGCTGGCCGAGGTGGAGCGCCGCGTCACGATGGCCACGCTGGAGCGCTGCGGCAACGTCAAGCGCCGTGCCGCCGAGGTGCTCGGCATCAGCCTCAAGACGCTCTACAACCGGCTGGAGGCCTACGCGACCCGCGACCGCCGGCGCCCGGGGGGCGACCCGGGCCGTGCCCCGGGCGCTCAGGCCCCCGGTCCGCCGCGCGGCTGAGGCGGGTGCGGCCGCTGCTGCACGCCGTCCACGGTCCACGCCAGCGCCGCCCCCAGCAGCAGGATCTGCGAGGAGTAGTAGACCCACAGCATCACGACCACGAAGGAGCCGGCCGCGCCATAGCTGGACGCCACGCCGGCGCGGCCCAGGTACAGCCCGATCAGGTGCTTGCCGATGGCAAACAGCAGCGCGCTTGCCACGGCACCGGTGAACACGGCCCGCCAGCCCGGCGCCCGCTCGGGCAGCCAGCGCAGCAGCGCGGCGAAGCCGAAGGTCAGCACCACGGTGGAGATCACGATGTCCATCGCCGAGATCGCCGGCGCCAGCGCCGGATGCCGGCGCGACAGGTAGGCACCGACCGCCGCCAGCGCGGCGCTGGCGATCAGCGAGACGATGGCCAGGAACCCGAAGCCCAGCACCAGCGCGAAGGCCACCAGCCGTGCGCGCACGAAGGCGCTCACGCCCTTGGGCAGTTCGGGGATGCGCCCGAGCCGGTTCAGCGCGTTGCGCAGCGCGACGAACACGCCGCTGGCGCCCACCAGCAGGGCCACGACGCCCAGCGCGCCGGCCAGCCCGCGGCCCTGCCCGCGCCACGACGAGGCGATCATGATCTCGATCGAGCGCGCCGCATCGCGGCCGACCAGCTCCTGGATCTGCTCGACGATCTGCCCGCGCGCCGCTTCCGGACCGAAGAAGGCCCCGGCCAGCGTGATCGCGACGACCAGCAGCGGCGCCATCGCGAACATCGCGTAGAACGCGATCGAGGCGCCCAGCTGCGGCCCCAGCTCGTCGAGCCAGGTCTGCACCGCCGCCGCGCCCAGCGCAAGCGGCCGCTGCAGCGGCGCGGGCACCCGCGCCCACAGGCGGGCGGGCAAGCTCTGCAACTCCATGGTCCTGGCTCGGCAGGCCGCGTGCCCAGCGCCGGCGCTCAGCCGGCCGCGACCGGTGCGCCGCAGGAGGCGCAGAAGCGCGCGCCAGGGGGCAGCGCCGCGCCGCACTCGGTGCAGAACCGGGCCGCGGCGGGTGCCGTGCCGGCCGGCTCCGCCGGTGCCTGGGTCAGCGCGGCCATCGCCTGGATGTCATGGTGCAGCTGGGCGGCGGGGGCCGCCGGCACCGCCAGCGCACGCTCGCCGGCATTGAGCGCCTGGATGCGCACCTCGTCCTCGGCGCTGCCGGGCGCCACCAGCACGCTCTGGCTGCGCGCGAAGGCCACGAGGTGGCCGACCAGGTCGCGCGCCTCCTGGGTGGTCGAGAACATCGCGGTGATCTGGCGCTGACCGTCCTTGCCGAACACCACCGACTCGATGCGGGCGCGCCAGACGCGCAGCGTCATCGCCTCGGTGCGGATGACCTCGCTGTCGGTGTTCAGGCGGCTGGTCAGCTGGTTGCCGGTGCCCACGCGCGAGCGCTGGAAGGTGCCCGCCAGCTCGACCCACAGCAGCACCGACTCGAAGTTGAAGCGACCCCACAGCGCGGCCGAGCCCTTGAAGCAGAACACCGCCATCAGCAGCAGGATCACCGAGGTGCTCGCCAGCGACAGCGGATGCAGCGCGTGCTCCCAGCGGTGGAAGTGGCTGACGAAGTAGAGCATCAGGCCGACCGCGGTGGCCACCAGCAACGTCGCGTAGATGTCGACCACCAGCAGCCAGCGGTGCATCGGGTTGGCCAGCGCGGAGCCGAGCGTCGGCGCGACCGTGCCGCTCAGCGGCAGCGGCTGGGTTTCCTCGAGCAGCTCGCCGGCGAAGGGGCCGGTCGAGCGCGCGGGGTCGATCAGCGGCTCCAGGCGCGCGTAGCGGCGGTTCGGGATGCCTTCGGTCCACTCGTCCTGCAGCTTGCGCTCCAGCTCGTCGAGCAGCATGCCCGGCGGCGCGTTCATCGACAGCTTGTGCTGCTCGCCGCGCGACTGCACCGCAGGCGGCGTGCCGATCTGCGCGCGCACCGCCAACGCGATCAGCACCACCGCAACCAGGCCGGTGCCGAGCATCACGGCGGCCTGCAGGCTCAGCGAGAAGCGGTCCATCGGCGGCAGGGCATGCCCGACCAGGCCGATCAGCACCGGTGCCAGGATGGCCGCGGCGAACAGGCCGATGACCGAGGCCATCGACAGACTGGCGCGGCTGTCGCGCAGCACCGGCCGCAGCAGGAACACCGCGCCGAACACGAAGTACAGCACGCCGATCCAGGGCCGGGTGCGGTCATCGCCCAGCACCAGCCAGGACACCGCGAAGCTCAGCGTCGTGGCGATCAGCGCGACCAGGTTGAAGAAGTGCCGGCGTGCCCGCGCCTGCACTTCCAGCGGCGCGGTGATGAGCTGCGGCAGCCAGTGGTAGAGGATGCCGTCCAGCGCCCCCTGCGGCTCGGGGTAGGTCAGGCCGCCCTGGCGCAGGATCTCCTTCAGCGCGTTGGCGCGCTTGGAGCCGCCGGTCATGCCGGGCTGCAGCTCGTCGGCCAGCGACACGGGACGCCCGCGGCCGAAGAAGAAGCGCAGCCGCTTGGCGGCCACCGCCGCGCTGGTCAGACCACCGCCCAGCAGCACCACGCCGGCCAGGAGCGGCACGATGCCCGAGGGCACCGCCTCGGCCTGCAGCAGCTGGCGGGTCCACCAGAAACACAGCACGCCGCCTGCGATCAGCAGCAGCGCGCACAGCCACAGCCACAGGTTCTGCAGCCGGTACGGGTTGGGGAGCTCCAGTCGCTTGTTCTCGGAGCTGTAGTCATAGGCCATGAGTCGCCCTCGGCAGTGAGTAGGGTCGTCGTGTCGATGTTTCCGCAGTGGCCGTCAGTGTGCCTGTTCCCAGTTGGGACCGGCGCCCACCTCCGCGACCAGCGGCACCTTCAGTTCGGCGACCCCGGCCATGATGCGCGGCACCTCGCTGCGCACCCACTCCAGCTCGTCCTCGGGCACCTCGAACACCAGTTCGTCGTGCACCTGCATGATCATCAGGCTGCGCTTGCCGGCTGCATCCAGCGCACGCTGCACTGCGATCATCGACAGCTTGATCAGGTCCGCCGCGGTGCCCTGCATCGGCGCGTTGATCGCGGCGCGCTCGGCGGCGCCGCGGCGCGGGCCGTTGGGGCTGTTGATCTCGGGCAGCCACAGGCGCCGCCCGAACACGGTCTGGACATAGCCCTTGTCCTTGGCCAGCGCGCGCGTCTCGTCCATGTAGCGCTTCACGTCGGGATAGCGCTGGAAGTAGCGGTCGATGTAGTCGCGCGCGGCCTTCTGCTCGATGCCCAGGTTGCTCGCCAGCCCGAACGCGCTCATGCCGTAGATCAGGCCGAAGTTGATGACCTTGGCGTAGCGGCGCTGCTCGCTCGTGACCTGCTCCGGCGCGATGCCGAAGATCTCGGCCGCGGTGGCACGGTGCACGTCCATCCCTTCCTGGAAGGCGCGCATCAGGTTCGCGTCGCCCGAGATGTGCGCCATGATGCGCAGCTCGATCTGCGAGTAGTCGGCCGAGACGATCACGTGGCCAGGCGGCGCGATGAAGGCCTCGCGGATGCGCCGGCCCTCGGCGGTGCGGATCGGGATGTTCTGCAGGTTGGGGTCGTTGCTCGCCAGCCGCCCGGTCACCGCGACCGCCTGCGCGTAGTTCGTGTGCACCCGCCCGGTGGCCGGGTTGATCATCTGCGGCAGCTTGTCGGTGTAGGTGCTCTTGAGCTTGGACAGCCCGCGGTGCTCGAGGATCTTGGCCGGCAGCGGGTAGTCCTGCGCGAGCTTCTCCAGCACCTCCTCGTCGGTCGACGGCGCGCCGCTGGCGGTCTTCTTGACCACCGGCAGCTGCAGCTTGCCGAACAGGATCTCGCCGATCTGCTTGGGGCTGCCCAGGTTGAACGGCTGGCCGGCCAGCTCGTGCGCCTGCGCCTCCAGCGCCAGGATACGCTGCGCCAGCTCGTGGCTCTGGCGCGCCAGCAGGGCGGCGTCGATCAGCACGCCGTTGCGCTCGATGCGCTGCAGCACCGCCGAGACCGGGATCTCGATCTCCTCGTAGACGCGCCTGAGGCCCGGGTCGGCCTCGATGCGCGGCCACAGCGCCTGGTGCACGTGCAGGCACATCTCGCTGTCCTCGCACGAGTACCGGCTCGCCCGCGCCACGTCGACCTGGGCGAACGGGATCTGGTTCGCGCCCTTGCCGCACAGGTCCTCGTACGACAGGCCGCGGCGGTTCAGGTGGCGGTCGGCCAGGCTTTCCAGGCTGTGCGGGCGGTGCGCCTCCAGCACGTAGCTCTCCAGCATCGTGTCATGCACGTAGCCGCGCACCGTGATGCCGTGGTTGGCGAACACGTGCATGTCGTACTTGACGTGCTGGCCGACCTTCGGGCGGCTGGCGTCCTCCAGCCAGGGCTTCAGGCGCGCCAGCACCTCCTGCAGCGGCAGCTGCGCCGGCGCGTCGGCGTAGCTGTGGCGCAGCGGCACGTAGGCGGCCTCGCCCGGGCGCACCGCGAACGAGATGCCGACCAGCTGCGCGCGCATCCCGTCCAGCGAGTCGGTCTCGGTGTCCAGCGCCACCAGCGGCGCCTGCTCGAGGCGTTCGATCCAGGCGTCCAGCGCCTCGAAGCTCAGCACCGTCTCGTAGCGCAGCTCGCCCAGCGGCTGCGCCGCGGCCGGCTCGCCGCCGAACAGGTCGCCGGTCTGGCCGGCCGGGGCCGCCGGCGCGGGCGCGGCGCTGACGCCCAGGCTCTGCTCCAGCTCGCGTTTCCAGGTGCGGAAGCCGTAGCGCGTGTAGAAGTCCAGCAGGCCGTGGGCGTCGACGTCCTGCAGCTGCAGGCCGTCCAGCCCCGGCCAGCCGGGCACGTGGCCGGACAGGTCGCAGTCGGTGACCACCGTGACCAGCCGCCGGCCGAGCGGCAGCCAGTCGAGCGCGCGCCGCAGGTTCTCGCCCGCCACGCCCTTGATGCGCTCCGCCGCGGCGATCACGCCGTCGAGCGAGCCATGCTCCTGGATCCACTTGGCCGCCGTCTTGGGACCGACCTTGTCGACGCCCGGGATGTTGTCCACCGCATCGCCCACCAGGGTCAGGTAGTCGACGATGCGCTCGGGTGGCACGCCGAACTTGGCCAGCACGCCGGCCGCATCCAGCGTCTCGTTGCTCATCGTGTTGACCAGCGTGACGTCGTCGTTGACCAGCTGGGCCAGGTCCTTGTCGCCGGTGGAGACGACGACCTTGTAGCCGGCCTCGCGCCCGGCGCGGCACAGCGTGCCGATCACGTCGTCGGCCTCGATGCCGGGCACCTCCAGGATCGGCCAGCCGAGCAGCCGCACCACCTCGTGGATCGGCTCGATCTGGGCCGCCAGCGCCTCGGGCATCGGCGGGCGGTGGGCCTTGTAGTCGGCGTACCACTCGTTGCGGAAGGTGTCGCCCTTGGCGTCGAACACGCAGGCGGCGCGGTGTGCGGGGAACTGCTCGCGCAGCTTGCGCAACATCCCGATCATCCCGTGGATGGCGCCCGTGGGCACGCCCCCCGGCCCGCGCAGGTCGGGCAGCGCGTGGAAGGCACGATAGAGGTAGCTGGAGCCGTCGACCAGCAGCAGGAGGTTGTCGCTCATGGAGCGATTTTGCAGGATGGCCGCCGGGAAAGCTGTCGGGCAGCCCGGCTCGCCTAGAATTGCCGTCATGACGCGCTTTCCTTGCCTGGCCGCCGGTGCCGCCCTGCTCGTGCTGTGGTCCGCCACGGCCCGCGCGCAGGAGGCCGCGCCTTCCGGTCCGCCCGAACCCGCCGTGCAGCACGTGGTGATCGAGGACGACCGGGCGCGCATCGAGGAACTGCGCGTGCGCGGCCAGAACCAGCGCATCACCGTGCAGCCCAAGCAAGGCGGCAAGCCCTACGAGGTGTTGCCGGCCGACGGCAGCCGCGACATGTCCTCGGAGTCCACGCGCGGCGCCGCCGGCCAGCGCGTATGGCACCTGTTCTCGTTCTGAACCCAGCTACTACGTCGATCTCCCTGCCGCCCTGCCGGCGCCCCGTGTCATGGCTGTCTTCACGCCCGTAACCCCCGACGACGCCGCCGCGCTCGCCCGGCGCCTGGACCTCGGCACGCTCACCGAGCTGCGCGGCATCCAGTCCGGGATCGAGAACACCAACTACTTCCTCACCACCGACCGCGGCGAGTACGTGCTGACGCTGTTCGAGCGCCTGACCTTCGAGCAGCTGCCGTTCTACCTGCACCTGATGAAGCACCTGGCGCAGCGCGGCATCCCGGTGCCCGAGCCCAAGGGCGACGCCAGCGGCGAGATCCTGCATGCGCTGTACGGCAAGCCGACGGCGGTGGTGGACAAGCTGCGCGGCCAGCACCAGCTGGCCCCGGACCAGCGCCATTGCGAGCAGGTCGGCGCGATGCTGGCGCGCATGCACCTGGCGGGCCGGGATTACCCGCGCCACCAGCCCAACCTGCGCGGGCTGGCCTGGTGGACCGAGACCGTGCCGGTGGTGCTGCCCTACCTGGAACCGGCCCAGGCCGAGCTGATCCAGGACGAGCTGGCGTTCCAGCAGGCGCTGGCGGCCTCCCCCGCCTACGCCCAGCTGCCGCGCGGGCCGATCCATGCCGACCTGTTCCGCGACAACGTGATGTTCGAGGGCGACACCCTGACCGGGTTCTTCGACTTCTACTTCGCCGGCGTGGACACCTGGCTGTTCGACATCGCGGTGTGCCTGAACGACTGGTGCGTGGACCTCGCCACCGGCCGGCTGGACGAGCAGCGCGCGCAGGCCTTCTGCAACGCCTACGACCGCGTGCGCGAGATCACCCACGACGAATGCCGGCTGCTGCCGGCGCTGATGCGCGCCGGGGCGCTGCGCTTCTGGATCTCGCGGCTGTGGGACTACCACCTGCCGCGCGACGCGCAGATGCTCAAGGCACACGACCCGGCGCACTTCGAGCGCATCCTGCGCGAGCGGCGCGCCCAGCCCTGGCACTACCTGCGCGGCTGACCGGGGGCGGTCCGCCTGCCGTCCCCTATCATCCGGCCGATGTGCAGCCCGCTCGACCGACCTCCCCGATGAAACTCCGTCTGGTGCCGGCCCGCCAGGGTGCGCTCTGGGTGCGGCAGGCCTTCCGCGTGTTCTTCCGCCAGCCGCTGGCCTTCTCGGCGCTGTTCTTCCTGTTCGTCATCGCCGTCTTCCTGCTGCTGATGCTGTCCTACGTCGGCATGGTGGTGATGCTGACGCTGCTGCCGGCCGCCACGCTGGGCTTCATGATCGCGACCCGGCAGTCCGAGGCCGGACGCTTCCCGCTGCCCAACGTCTTCCTGCAGCCCTTTCGCGGGCCGGGCGAGCGCACCCGCGGCCTGATCCAGCTGGGCGCGGGCTATGCGGTCGCCTCGGTGCTGCTGATGGGACTGGCCGACCTGATCGACGGCAGCAGCTTCACCGAGCTGCCGGGCCCCGGCGTGCTCGGCGGTGCAGAAGAGACGGCCGAGGTGGCTCAGCCGCCCGGCGGGCTGTTGCTGCGCCTGCTGCTGGCACTGCCGCTGAGCATCGCGTTCTGGCACGCGCCGGCGCTGGTGCACTGGGGCGGGGTCTCGCCCGGCAAGTCGGTCTTCTTCAGCCTGGTCGCCTGCTGGCGCAACCGCGGCGCCTTCCTGGTCTACGGCCTGACCTGGGCCGCGGTGGTGGCGCTGTTCGCGGTGATGTCGACGCTGGTGTTCTCGCTGCTGTCGACGCCCCAGCTCGCCTCGCTGGCCGCGCTGCCCGCGGCGCTGATGTTCTCGACCGTGTTCTACGTGTCGCTGTACTACACCTTCGCCGACTGCTTCGAGCTGCCCGCCGGCGAAGGCGGCCAGGGCTGAGGCCGCCTTCGCCGCAGGCCCGCGGTCAGGCGCCCACCGGCCGCCCGTCGCTGCGCTGCACGACGATGGTCGACGAGCGTGGCGGCAGCCCCGGGTCCTGCCCCGGCTGGTTGGACGGCCAGGCACCGGTCGGATGCTGGATGTTGACGAAGAATGTCTTCAGGTCCGGCGTGTAGGCCAGCCCGGTGATCTCGCAGCCGTCGGGCCCCACCAGGAAGCGGCGCGAGACGCGCGTGGCCTGGTCGATGCAGTACATCGCGTTGTTGCCGAAGGTGCCGGTGATCGAGCTGCCGGTGCTCGCGTCGGTCTGCACCCACAGCCGCCCCTGCGGGTCGACGCGGATGCCGTCCGGGCTGGAGAAGGTGTCGCCCTGGATGTCGCCCTGCAGGTGTTCGTCGGCCAGCCGCGGGTCGCCGGCGAGCAGGAAGATCTCCCACTCGAAGCGGGTGGCCAGCGGCGAGCCGTCCTGCTCGGTCCAGCGGATGATGTGGCCGTGGCGGTTGCCCGGACGCGGGTTGGCCGCGTCGGTCACCTGGCGGCCGCCGTTGTTGGTGAGCGTCACGTAGATGCGCCCGTCCGGCCCCACCGTGATCCATTCGGGCCGGTCCATCAGCGTGCCGCCCGCCACCCGGGCCGCCGCCTTGGTGTGGACGAGCACGTCGGCCTGGGAGTGGAAGTCGATGGTCGCCGGCGCCTGCGCCCCCTGCGTCACGTTGCCCGGGTCGACCGCGCCAGGCACCAGCCCGTTGCGTCCCTGCACCAGCTCGATCCACTCGCCCGTGCCGTCGGCGTTGAACCGCGCGACGTACAGCGTGCCTTCGTCGAGCAACGTGGCATTGGCGGCCCGCCGGCCCGGGTCGTAGCGGCCACGGGGCACGAACTTGTAGATGCAGCCCGGCGTGCCGTCGTCGCCCATGTAGAAGGCCAGGTGGTTGTCGCGGCCCAGCAGGCAGGCGGTGTTCTCGTGGTCGAAGCGGCCCAGCGCGGTGCGCTTGACCGGCAGGCCGTCCAGCTCGCCGTACGGATCGATCTCGACCACCCAGCCGTAGCCCTCCGGCGCCTGGGTCGGGTCGAGGTAGTTGTCGGTGGTCTCCTCGCAGGTGAGGTAGGTGCCCCAGGGCGTCGGGCCGCTGGAGCAGTTGTTCAGCGTGCCCACCACCGTGGGGCCGACGACCGCGGCGGCGGGGCCGCTGACGCGGTAGACCGTGTTGCCGGTGTAGCGGCGGTTGTACGGCGAGTCCGCGACGACGCGCCAGTGCCCGTCCGCGTCCTTCTCGACCTCAATGACCGACACGCCCACGGCCGACAGCGCGATGAGCTTCTGTTCGTCGGTCGCGCTGGCCGCGTCGTAGCTGCCGCCGGGAAAGAGGATCCCGAAGTCGGGCAGCTCGTGGTTGATCGCCAGCAGCCCGCGGCGATTCGGGTCCTGCCCGGGCAGCTCGTAGTAGTGCATGCCGTCGTGGTTGCCGCCGGCGACCTGCTCCGCCTCCGCCGCGCCGAGGAACGGGCCGGCATAGCCGGTCGCGCCGGCCAGCACGGCGTCGCCCGCCGAGAACAGCACGTCGACGGTGTAGCCCTCGGGCACCCGGACTTGGTCGCCGACCTGCGGCGGCACCGCGCGGAACCCGACCGCGTAGGAGGTTTCGGGCGTGTCATCGCCGCCACCGCCGCAGGCGCTCAGCAGCCCGCCGCCGAAGATCGCCGCCATCGATGCGCCGAGCCCGCCGCGCAGCAGCGTACGGCGCCGGACGCGGGCCGAGGCCAGCACCTCGTCGAACATCTGGCCGGGCACGGTGACATGGTCGGGACGCCCCTGGGCCGCGGCAGCAGCGGCACGGGCACGGTCGGTGAGATGGGACATGGACAGACTCTCCTGGTGTCGTGGTTCACAAGCGCAGCCGATGCTAGGCAGCGCGTGTGACGCACCGGTGTCAGTCGCATGACGCGATCGTGACGCGCTCAGGCCCCCTTGCAGGGGCGGCCACGGCATCCGGGCCGGCGCACGAGGCGCGGCCTGCCGCCTTCACTTCACCTTGCCCAGCGCTCGCAGGATCTTCTCGGGGGTGATGGGCTGCGAGTGCACGTGCGCACCGAACGGGGCCAGCGCGTCGTTGATCGCGTTCATCACGGCCGCCGGCGCCCCCGCGGTGCCGGCCTCGCCGGCCCCCTTGGCACCCAGGCGCGAGCTGCGCGTGGGCGTCATCACGTGGGCGACCTCGATGTCGGGCATCTCGGCGGCCATCGGCACCAGGTAGTCGGCCATGTTGGCGTTGAGCATCTGCCCCTGCTCGTCGTAGAGGCACTCCTCGTACAGCGCGCCGCCGATGCCCTGCACGATCGCGCCGCGCATCTGCTCGTCGACCAGCATCGGGTTCAGCACCCGCCCGCAGTCCTCCACCGCCCAGTGCTTGAGCAGCGTCACGAACCCGGTGTCCGGGTCCACCTCGACGTAGGAGGCCTGCACACCGTTGGTGAAGATGAACGGGTAGTCGCGCTGCGCGTAGTGGCGCGTGACCATCAGCTCGGGCGTGAAGCCCTGCGGCAGCGTGTCGGTGCGGAAGTAGGCGATGCGGCCGACTTCCGACAGCGGCAGCAGCGCCTCGCCGGTGACGGCGTCGACCACCTGGCCGCGGTGCAGGCCGAGCTGCCCCGCCTCGCGGTTCAGGATCACCGCCGCGGTCTTGAGGATGTTCCCGCGCAGCGCCTGGCCGGCCAGCAGCACCGCCTCGCCGCCGATGCCCGCGCCGCGCGAGGCCCAGGTGCCGCCGCCGTAGGGCGTCACGTCGGTGTCGCCGGTGATCACGCGCACCTGGTCGATGTCCACCCCGACCGCGTCGGCCGCGATCTGGCGGTAGATCGCCTCGGTGCCCTGCCCCTGCTCGCCCACGCCGACCAGCACGGTGACGTGGCCTTCGGGGTTGAGCCGCACGGTCGCGCCGTCCTGCGACGCGATGCGCGCGCCGCCGATGCCGTAGAACGCTGCGCTCGGGTTGGTCAGCTCGATCACGGTGGCCAGGCCGATGCCGCGCCAGATGCCCTGCTTGCGCAGCGCCGCCTGCTCGGCGCGCAGCGCGTCGTAGTTCATCATCTCGCGCAGCTTGCGCAGGCAGGCCTCGTGCGACAGCACCTCGAGCTTGATCCCCGAGGCGCCGGTGGCCGGGTAGGCATCGTCCGGGATCACGTTCCTCGCGCGGATCTCCAGCGGGTCCATGCCGATGCGCTGCGCGGCCAGGTCCACCAGCCCTTCGGTCACCGCGCAGGCGATCGGGTGGCCCACGCCGCGGTACTGGCAGGTGGGCGTCTTGTTCTGGAACACCACGTGCAGCTGCGCGCGGTAGTGCTGGTGCCGGTAAGGCCCGCCGACCAGGTTGACCACCTGGTTGCCCTCGATCGCGCTGGTGCGCGGGAACATCGAGTACGGCCCGATGCCGGTGAGGTCGTCGATCTCGAAGCCGAGGATCTCCCCGTCGCGGTTGACCGCGATGCGCCCCTTGACGCGGTGGTGCCGCGCGTGGATGTCGCTGGTGAAGCTCTCCAGCCGGTCGGCGACGAACTTCACCGGGCGCCCCAGCAGCATGGACAGCGCGACGGTGGCGAAGTCGTCCGGGTAGGCGTGCACCTTCACGCCGAACGAGCCGCCGACGTCCTTGCAGATCACGCGTACCGCGTGCGCCGGCAGGTCGAACTGCCGCGCGTACAGGTCCTGCATCATGTGCGGCGCCTGGCACGAGTGGTAGACCGTCAGGCGCTGCTCGGCCGGCTGCCAGTGCGCGATCTGCGAGCGCGGCTCCAGCGTCACGCCGGTGTGGCGGCCGAACTCGAAGGTGGTCTCGGCCACCACGTCGGCCTCGGCGAACACGCGGTCCACCTCGCCGACGTCCAGCCGGCGGCTGAAGCAGACGTTGTCGCCCAGCTCGGGATGGATGACCGGCTCGTCCGAGGCCAGCGCGCGCTCCATCTCCACGGTCAGCGGCAGTTCCTCCCAGTCGACCACCAGGTGCTGCAGCGCGTCCTCGGCCTGCGCGCGCGTCTCGGCCACCACCGCGACCACCGGCTCGCCCTGCCAGCAGGCGCGCTCCACCGCCAGCGGGTATTGCGGGGCGGACTTCATGCCGGTCAGGTGCCCGAGCACCGCGACCCAGGGCTTGCACACCTTGGCCAGGTCCTGCCCGGTGGCCACCATCAGCACGCCCGGCATCGAGCGCGCGATGCGGTCGTCGATGCCCTTGATGCGCATGTGCGCGACCGGGCTGCGCCAGTACACCACGTGCGCCAGGCGCGGCAGCTCGATGTCGTCGACGTACTGCCCCTGCCCCTGCGTCAGGCGTTCGATGCCGTGGCGCGGCAGGCGCGCGCCGATGTAGCGCGGGTCCTCGGTGACCGGCGCGATCGGCGGCGTGGACTCGACCCCGGGCTCCAGGTTGACGACGTCGCGCTTCATGAGCGTGCCTCCTTGCGCTGGTGCAGCACGTCGCACACCGCGTCGACGATGGCGTGGTAGCCGGTGCAGCGGCAGTAGTTGCCGGAAATCCATTCGCGCACCTCGGCGCGCGTCGCCTCGGGCCGGGTCTCGACCAGTTCCTTGGCCGCCATCAGCATGCCGGGCGTGCAGAACCCGCACTGCAGCGCGTTGTGCGCGACGAAGGCCTGCTGCAGGTCGCGGATCACGCCCGACTCGCTGACGCCCTCGATGGTCTGCACCTGCGCGCCGTCGGCCTGCACGGCCAGCGTCAGGCAACCGCGCACGATGCGGCCGTCCAGCTCGACGGTGCAGGCGCCGCAGACGCCATGCTCGCAGCCCAGGTGGCTGCCCTTGAGGCCGAGCTCGTCGCGCAGGAAGTCGACCAGGTGCGTGCGCGGTTCGACCTGGCAACGGTGCGGGCGCCCGTTGACGGTGACCTGGATGGTGCGGGTGTCTGCCATGGAATCAGCCTTTGGAATCGCGGCGCGCACAGGCCAGCAGGCGCTGCAGCAGCACGCCGGCCAGGTGGCGCTTGGTCTCGCTGGAATGGGTGAGGTCGGGCAGCGGCTCGATCTCGGCGCGCAGGCTGGCCGCGGCCATCGCCAGCGTCGCGTCGTCGGGCTCGCGGCCCTCGAGCAGCTCCTCGGTGCGGCGCGCACGCCACGGCGTCGCGGCCACGCCCATGAAGGCCAGCCTCACCGAGGCCAACGCCGCGCCGCGGCGCTGTGCGGTGGCGGCCAGCCCCACGACCGCATAGTCGCCGTGCCGGCGCGCCAGCTGCGTCATGCCCTGCCACTGGCCTTCGCGGGCCACGGGCACCTCGCCGGCGATGACGATCTCGTCCGGCGCCAGCGCCGTGGTGTACAGCCCGAGGAAGAAGTCGTCGGCCGCGATGCGGCGCACGCCGCCCGGCCCCTGCACCACCACCGTGCCGCCCAGCGCGAGCAGGCAGGCCGGCCATTCGGCGGCCGGGTCGGCATAGGCCAGCGATCCGCCCCAGGTGCCGCGGTTGCGGATCGCCCGGTGCGCGATGTGCGGTGCCGCCTGGGCCAGGAGCGGCGCATGGCGCGCCACCAGCTCGCTGCGCTCGATCTCCGCATGCGTGACGAGCGCGCCGATGCGCAGCACCTCGCCCTGCCGCTCGATGCCCCGCAGCGCCGCCAAGCCGTTGATGTCGATCAGCAGCGCCGGCTCGGACAGGCGCATGTTGAGCGTGGCCAGCAGGGTCTGCCCTCCGGCCAGCACGCGCGCGTCGTCCCCGTGCTGCTGCAGCAGCTCGATCACCTGCGCGACCGAGTCCGCCTTCACATAGTCGAACGCAGCTGCCTTCACGTTCCTCTCCTTGGCCTGGCCTCAGCCGAACAGCGTCGCGCCCAGCCACACGCCGATGGCGGTGGACAGCACGCCCATGGCGAACCACAGCACGCGCACCCCTTCGGAGGCCGGCGTCGTGGACGGCGCCGCCAAGGCGGCCGGCACCGCGGCGGCCGCAGGGCCCGGCGCGGGCAAGGCGGCGGCCTCGGGCGCCGCGGGCGCGGCGTCCACGGCAGGAGCCGGTGCCGCCGGTTCGGCCGCCGGCGGCTGGAACTCGCGGCGCAGCGCCTGGAAGAACTGGTCGGCCATCTGCATCGCGGCCGCATCGATCAGCCGGCCGCCCACCTGTCCGAGCTTGCCGCCCACCGTGGCCTGCGCGGTGTAGCTCACCCGCGTGCCTTCGGGGTCCTCCGACAGCTGCAGCGTGGACTGGCCGCGCGCCATGCCGGCCGCGCCGCCGGAGCCCTCGAACTGCAGCGTGCATCCCTCGCCGGGGCGTACGTCGAGCAGGCGCACGTGGCCGGTGAAGCGCGCGCGCACCGGCCCCACCTTCACAGCCACCCGGGCACGGCGCTCGGTCTCGCCGAGCGCCTCCATTTCCTCGCAGCCGGGGATGCAGCGCGCCAGCACCGCCGTGTCGTTGAGGGCATTCCAGACCTGGTCGCGCGGGGCCACGACGAGGACGTCTCCGTTCAGTTCCATCCGGTGCAGCACCCGGGTTTTCACGGGTGCACTTGTTTACCAATCGTTCAACAATGCTATGGCTCATTGACCCGTTGGTAAATAGAGTGCCCATCCTGAAAAACCCTGAACCCTCGAAGCCCGGCCGCCGCAAGGCCGAGGCGGCGCCCGCCCCTGCGCGCCGGCGCCTGAGCGTGTCGGAGCGCGAGCGCCAGATCGTCGACGGCGCGATCCAGTTCTTCGCGGAAAACGGGCTGGGCGGGCAGCTGCGCGACCTGGCCAAGAGCATCGGCGTCACGCACGCCCTGCTCTACCACTACTTCCCCACCAAGCAGGCGCTGATCGACCGGGTCTACGTGGAGGTGTTCGAAGGCCGCTGGCGCGACAGCTGGGAGCAGGTGCTCGACGACCCGCGCATGGACATCGAGGACAAGCTCACCGCGTTCTACACGGACTACGTGAACAACGGGCTGTCACGCGAGTTCGTGCGCATCCTGATGTTCTCGGGCCTGATGGACCACACCATCACCGACCGCTTCTTCGCGATGCTGCGCGACCGCCTGTTCCCGCGCCTGATCCGCGAGACGCGGCGCTTCCGCGGCAGCACCTCGCGTGCACGCCCCAGCGAACGCGAGCTGGAGCTGCTGATGGGACTGCACGGCGGCATGTACTACATCGCGATCCGGCGCTGGATCTACGGCCAGGACGTGCACAGCGAGGCGATGCACGAGACCTGCGACGAAGCCCTGGTGCGCGACCGCGTGCGCAGCTACCTGACGAGCAGCCGCGAGCTGTTCGCCGACGAACCGCCGGCGCGCGCGCCGCGCACCGCGACCGGATCGTCATCCCGGAAAAGAACCAAAGCGTAGGGAGTCCGTTCCGAGAGGAGCCTCAGACCCCGGCACACGGGGCCACCGGCACGACACACCAAAGGAGACAAGACCATGAAACTCACGCACCGCGCCAAGCACGGCCTGCTGGCCCTGGGCCTGGGGCTGGCCGCCACGTCCGCCCTGGCCCAGCAACGCATCAACGTCAACATCGGCTCGAGCCACCCGACCACCAACATCTGGGCCTACGCGATGAAGGAGGTGTTCCAGCCCGAGGTGGACCGCATCCTCAAGGCAGCCGGCGGCAAGTACGAGATCCGCTGGCGCGAGGCCTACGGCGGCACGCTGTACAAGTTCACCGACACCCGCGCCGCGGTCAAGGACGGCATCGTCGACGTCGGCATGGTCGGCACGCTGTGGGAGAACTCGGCGATGCCGCTGCAGAACGTCACCTACTTCACGCCGTTCGCCACCACCAACCACGAGCTGCTGATCGAGATCTTCGACAAGCTCAACACGACGGTGCCGGCACTGCGTGACAGCTGGGCCGCGCAGAACATGGTGCCGCTGTCGTCGCTGATCACCGACAGCTACGACATCTACGCCACGTTCCCGATCCGCACGATGGCCGATCTCCAGAACAAGAAGATCAACGCCCCGGGCACCTCGGCGAACTGGCTCAACGGCACCGGCGCGACCCCGGTCGACGGCGCGCTGACCACCTACTACACCAACATCCAGACCGGCGTGACCCAGGGCGCGCTGTCGTTCGCCAGCGGCATCGGCCCGGCACGCGTCTACGAGGTCGCCAAGCACCTGACGCGCATCGACATCGGCTCGATGTACTTCGGCGCGGTGGCAGTCAACAAGCGGTTCTTCGAGCGCCTGCCCAAGGAAGTGCAGGACGCCTTCGTCCAGGCCGGCCGCGCCACCTCCAAGGCGCACGGCGAGCACGTGACCAAGGTCGCCAACGCCGCGATGGAGACCATGAAGGCTGCCGGCCTGCAGCTCTCGGACCTGTCTGCCGAGGAGAAGCAGAAGTGGGTCAAGAGCCTGCCCAACATCGTGCAGCCCTGGCTGCAGGCCACCGGCGAGAACGGCAAGGCGGTGCTCAAGGCCTACTTCGACGAACTGCGCGCCCGTGGCGTGAAGCCGCTGCGCGACTGGGACCGCGAGAACCTGTGACCGGACTGTGAGGGCCGGCCGCGCCACGGGCGCGGCGGCCGTCTGCGGAGTGCAACGTGCAAGAGTCTTCCCATCCGGGCCGCTCCCACCCGCTGCAGCGCGTGGCGCGCGTGCTGGCCGCGATCGGCACGGTCTGGATCTTCGTGCTGATGCTGGTCGTGGTGGCCGACGTGGCCGGGCGCAACTTCCTGGACCGCCCGATCACCGGCGTGGCCGAGTTCGCGGCTCGCTCGGTCGCTTCCATAGTGTTCCTGCAGCTGGCCGCGGCGATCTGCTCCGGCCGCATGACGCGCAGCGACTTCCTGCTGCGCCTGATCGGCGCGCGCTCGCGCACCGCCCTGCGCGTGCTGGAGGTGGGCAACGCGGCGCTTGGCGCGCTGCTGTTCCTGGCGCTGGCCTTCATGGCCTGGCCGGAGCTCGCGCAGTCGTGGCAGGAGCATGAGTTCATCGGCGTGCAGGGCGTCTACACCGTGGCCGCCTGGCCGTTTCGCGCCCTCATCGTGCTGGGCGCGCTGATCGCGGCGCTCGCATATGCGCTGCAGCTGCCGGCGCTGTGGCGCGGCGAGTTCGAGCAGGGAGATCCCGCATGAGCGACCTGAGCCTGGGTGCGCTGCTGATCGGCGCGCTGGTCGTGCTGGTGCTGCTGGGCATCCACATCGCCGTCGCGCTGATCGGCATCGGCTTCATCGGCATCTGGCTGGTGCGCGAGGACGTGCAGATGGCCATGCGGCTGCTGTACCTGTCGGCCTACAACGGCGTGGCCGACTACATCTTCGCGACCATCCCGCTGTTCGTGTTGATGGGCCTGCTGGTGTCGGTCTCGAACGTCGGCAAGGACACCTTCGACGTGGCCGAGTCGCTGCTGCGCCGGCTGCGCGGCGGACTGGGCGTGGCCACTGTCGCGGCCAACACGGTGTTCGCGGCGGTCACCGGCGTGTCGATCGCCTCGGCCGCGGTGTTCACCCGCGTGGCGGTGCCGGAGATGGTGCGCCACGGCTACCGCACCGCCTTCGCGGCGGGTACCGTGGCCGGCAGTTCGGTGCTGGGCATGATGATCCCGCCGAGCCTGCTGATGATCATCTACGGCGTGCTCGCCGAGCAGTCGATCGGCACGCTGTTCATCGCCGGCATCATCCCGGGCTTCCTGCTCGCGGCGATGTTCGTCGTCACCATCGTCGCGCTGGCCACGTTCCGCCCGCAGCTGGTCTACGACCTGCGGCGGCGCGAGGCGGCCGACATGCAGCGCCGCCTGGTGCCTGCCCTGGGCAGCGGAGAGATCGCACGCAAGCTGGTGCCCATCGTCGCGCTGGTGGTGCTGGTGCTGGGCGGCCTGTACACCGGCTTCTTCACGCCCACCGAAGCCGGCGGCATCGGCGCCTTCTGCGCGCTGCTGGTGGCGCTGGCGCGGCGCAGCCTGGGCGAAGGCCGGATGTGGCGCGTGCTGCACGAGACCGGCAGCGTCTCGGTGACCATCCTGATCCTGCTGATCGCGGCCGGCTTCTACAGCCGCATGATGTCGGTGGCGGGCATTCCCGAGGCGATCAGCGCGCTGGTGCAGGACGCCGGGCTCGGGCCGTACGGGTTCCTCGCGATCTACGTCGTGATCCTGCTGTTCCTGGGCATGATCCTGGATTCCAGCTCCATCCTGCTGATCATGACCCCGGTGGCGGTGCCGATCGCCACCGACCTCGGCTTCAACCTGATCCAGTTCGGCGTGCTGACCGTGCTGGCGGTGGAGATGGGCCTGCTGACCCCGCCGTTCGGCATCTCGGTGTTCACGGTGAAGTCCACCCTGAACGATCCCGCGGTGTCGGTGGAATCGATCTTCGCCGGCTCCCTGCCCTACGTGGCCGCGATGCTGCTGGTGCTGGTGCTGGTGGCGCTGTTCCCGGCGCTGTCGCTCGCGCTGGTCTGACCGCAGGCCCCCCGACGGGAAGCGCCCGCGCCGGGACACCGGCACGGGCGTTCGTTCACTCGATCGGCGTGAGCTTGGCCACGCTCAGCGCCAGCCACTTCAGGCCGTGGCGGCCGAAGTTGATCTGCGCGCGCGCATCGTTGCCGCTGCCTTCGAGGGTGACGATCATCCCCTCGCCGAACTTGTTGTGGAACACCGACTGGCCCACGCGCAGCGCCACGCCGTCGGACGTGGCCACCCTGGGCTCGATCTTCGCCGGCGCCGCGCTCCATGGCGGTGTCGCCGGCGCGCTGCCCCAGCCGGACTGCGCGCCGCGCCCGCCGCCGAAGCCCTGCACCTTGGGCGTGATCCACTTCAGCGCGTGCTCGGGCAGCTCGTCGAAGAAGCGGCTGCGGATGTTGTAGCGGGTCTGCCCGTGCAGCATCCGGGTCTGGCTGTGGCTGAGGTAGAGCCGCTTGCGCGCGCGGGTGATCGCCACGTACATCAGGCGCCGCTCCTCCTCCAGCCCGTCGAAGTCCGACAGCGCGTTCTCGTGCGGGAACAGGCCTTCCTCGAGGCCGGTGATGAACACGCAGTCGAACTCCAGGCCCTTGGCCGCGTGCACCGTCATCAGCTGGATCGCGTCCTGCCCGGCCTGTGCCTGGTTGTCGCCGGCCTCCAGCGCGGCGTGCGTCAGGAACGCGGCCAGCGGCGAGATGATCTCGCCGGTCTCGGCGTCGGGCACGATGTCCGCCAGCGCCACGGCCGGCGGGTCGCCGTCGGCAATGGCGCCGGCCTGTTCGTCGATGGGCAGGGCCACCGCGTCCTTGCCGAAGCCCTCCTGGGTCACGAAGGCCTCGGCGGCGTTGACCAGTTCGTCCAGGTTCTCGAGCCGCTCTCGGCCTTCCTTCTCGTTGCGGTAGTAGTCCTGCAGCCCCGAGGCTTCCAGCACGTGCTCGATGATCTCGCGCAGCGTCAGCCCGCGGGTGGCCTCGCGCATCGCATCCACCAGCGCGTTGAAGGCCGCCAGGTTCGCGCCGCCCTTGCCGGCGACCGCACCCACGCTCTGGTAGAGGCTGCGGCCGCTGGTGCGCGCGGCGTCCTGCAGCTGCTCGAGCGTGCGCGCGCCGATGCCGCGCGTCGGGAAGTTGACCACGCGCAGGTAGCTGGTGTCGTCGTTCGGGTTCTCCAGCAGGCGCAGGTAGGCCAGCGCGTGCTTGATCTCGGCGCGCTCGAAGAAGCGCAGGCCGCCGTAGACGCGGTACGGGATCCCGGCGTTGAACAGCGTGCTCTCGAGCACGCGCGACTGGGCGTTGGATCGGTACAGGATCGCGATCTCGCTGCGCGGCGTGCCCTCGCGGTGCAGCTGCTGCGCCTCCTCCAGCACCCATTGCGCCTCGGCGAAGTCGCTGGTGGCCTCGTAGACCCGCACCGGCTCGCCCGGGCCGGCCTCGGTGCGCAGGTTCTTGCCCAGGCGACGGCGGTTGTGCGAGATCAGCTCGTTGGCCGCGTCGAGGATGTTGCCGTAGCTGCGGTAGTTGCGCTCCAGCTTGATGACGTGCTCGACGTGGAACTCGCGCTCGAAGTCGGACATGTTGCCGACCTGCGCGCCGCGAAACGCGTAGATGCTCTGGTCGTCGTCGCCCACCGCGAACACACTGTTGCCCGGGCCGGCGAACAGCTTCAGCCAGGCGTACTGCAAGCGGTTGGTGTCCTGGAACTCGTCGACCAGGATGTGGCGGAAGCGGTGCTGGTAGTGCTCGCGCAGCGCGGCGTTGTCGCGCATCAGCTCGTAGGTGCGCAGCAGCAGCTCGGCGAAGTCGACCACGCCCTCGCGCTGGCACTGGTCCTCGTAGGCCTGGTAGATCTCCACCAGCTTGCGCGTCTGTTCGTCGCGCACGCTCACGTCCCTGGGGCGCAGCCCCTCCTCCTTGCTGCCGGCGATGAACCAGGCCACCTGCTTGGGCACGTAGCGCTCCTCGTCCAGGTTCATCGCCTTGATGACGCGGCGCACTGCCGAGACCTGGTCCTGCGCGTCGAGGATCTGGAAGCTCTGCGGCAGGCCGGCCAGCTTCCAGTGCGCGCGCAGGAAGCGGTTGCACAGGCCGTGGAAGGTGCCGATCCACATGCCGCGCACCGGGATGGGCAGCATGGTGCCCAGGCGCGTGAGCATCTCCTTGGCCGCCTTGTTCGTGAAGGTGACGGCCATCACGCCGGCCGGCGACACCTGGCCGGTCTGCACCAGCCAGGCGATGCGGGTGGTCAGCACGCGGGTCTTGCCCGAGCCGGCGCCGGCCAGGATGAGGGCATGGCGCGCGGGCAGCGTGACCGCGGCGAGCTGTTCGGGGTTGAGGTGGCGCAGCAGGGGATTGCCGGACGCCGAGGCGTCGACCGGATCGGGCGTGTGCGGAGTCATTGGCGAATTCTAAGGAGCCCGCCACGCCGGCCACCGGCGCCGGCCCCGCCGGCAGGCGGGTCAGCGCCCGGCGCCTGCGGGTGCCGGCGGCGCTTCGGGCACTTCCCGCACCAGCGGCCAGAAGCACAGCAGCCCGATCACCGGGCCGGGCAGCAGCAGCCAGCCGACGCGGCTGCCCCAATCGCCGATCCCGGCGGTGGCCCAGGTGATCGAGGCCACGGTGATCAGGAACCCGAGGCTGTTCTGGATCGCCAGCGCGCTGCCGACCAGGTCCGGCGGGCAGGCCCGGGCCGACAGCGCCGAGAACTGGGCCGAGTCGGCCACGACGGCCAGGCCCCACATCAGCAGCGCCAGCAGGCGCAGCGCCGCGCCCAGCGCATCGAGCAGCGGGTACAGGCAGCACATGGCCCCCGAGACCAGCAGGGCCGCGGCGGCCACCCGGGCGCTGCCCCAGCGCCGGCTCAGCAGGCCGCCCGCAATGCAGCCGGCCGCGCCGATGCCGATCACGCAGAAGGACAGCAGCGAGGTCAGCGCCGGCTGGGCCTGCGGCGCCAGCCCGCCGTCGCGCACCACCTGCGCGACCAGGAACGGCGTGACCGTCCAGAACGCATACAGCTCCCACATGTGGCCGAAGTAGCCGATCGCCGCGGTGCGGAAGCGCCGCACCCCAAAGGCCCTGAAGGCCGCCCCCCAGCGCAGCGCCGGGGCGGCCGCACGGCGTGCCAGGAACGGCCCGTCGCCCAGCATGCCCACCGCGGCCGCCGCCACCAGCGCCAGCGCCGAGGAGGTCAGCACCACCGCCTGCCAGGGCAGCTCGGCGCCGGCGGCCCGCACCGCATGCGGCAGGGCCGTGCCCAGCGTCAGCATGCCGACCAGCAGGCCCAGCGTCGCACCAGACGCACCCGGGGTCCAGCCGATGACCATCTTCATGCCCAGGGGGTAGATGCCCGCCAGGCACACGCCGACGAGGAAGCGCAGCACCAGCGCCTGCGCAAGGCTGCCGGCCAGGAGCGCGAACATCGCGTTGAAGGCCGCGCCCAGCAGGCAGGCGACCATGAAGATGCGGCTCGCCGCGAAGCGGTCGGCCAGGCCGGAGGCGGCCAGCGACAGCGTGCCCGCGATGAAGCCGAACTGCACGGCACTGGTGAGGTGGCCCAGCTCGGCGCTGCCGAGCTGCCAGACCCGCGCCAGGTCGTCGGCCGCACTGTTCGCGCTGAACCACAGGGAGGTCCCGAACAGCTGGGCGACGACGATGGTCGCAACGGGATGGCGGCGCAGCATGGCGTTCACGCGGCCCCGCCCCGTCGCCCGGACGCGGCACCGTCCCGCCTCGCCGGCCAGCCGGCGGGTCGTGCATCCGATGGCGGCCAGGCAGCGGGCATGCGGGCGTGCGGTGCGCGAAGACGCGGCCACTTTAGGCGCGGGCACCGGCGGCCGTCAACGCGGCCGGCCCCGGCGCGGGGCCGGCCGTTCAGCCCTCGTCGACCACCGTGCCCGGCGCCGCGGGCCCTTCGCGGCGGCCGAGCTGCAGGAAGATGCAGGCGGCCAGCACCGAGATCAGCCCCACCCCGACGAAGGTCGCGTGGAAGCTGCCCAGCACGGCGTCGCCGCCGGCGTTGAACGTCACGCCGCTGAACACCGACAGCAGCGCCGCGGCCACGGCCACGCCCAGGCTCATCGACAGCTGCATCACCACCGACAGCAGGCTGTTGCCGCCGCTGGCGGTGTCCGGACCCAGGTCGCCGAGCGTGAGCGTGTTCATCGCGGTGAACTGCAGCGAGTTGATGACGCCGAAGACGGCCAGCATCGCCAGCAGCAGGCCGTAGGGGGTGTCCGGCTTGACCAGCGCGAAGGCGGCGATCATCACCCCGAGCGCGACCGTGTTGCCCACCAGCACCGTGCGGTAGCCCAGGCGCTCGATGACGCGCTCGGCGAACAGCTTGCACAGCATCATGCCCGCGGCCATCGGGATCAGGCTCATGCCCGCATGCGACGGCGAGTAGCCCAGCCCCACCTGCAGGAACAGCGGCAGCAGGAAGGGCATCGCCCCGGTGCCCAGGCGCGAGAACAGGTTGCCGGCGATGCCGATCGCGAAGGTCGGGATGCGGAACAGCGCCAGGCTGAACAGCGGGTGCTCGGTGCGTGCCGCGTGCAGCCAGTAGCCCACCATCGCCGCCAGCCCGGCCACCAGCATCCACAGGGCCACCGCGCGGCCGATCGCATGCTCGCCCAGTCCCTGCAGTGCCAGCGTCACCAGCACCAGCCCGCACGAGAACAGCACGAAGCCGCCCAGGTCGAAGCGGCTCACCGCGTCCGGCCGCAGGTCGGGCATGTAGCGGCGCGCGGCGATCAGCCCGGCCAGCCCGACCGGCAGGTTGATCAGGAACACCCAGTGCCAGCTCGCGCCCTCGGTCAACCAGCCGCCCAGCGTCGGCCCGATCAGCGGCCCGAGCAGCCCGGGCAGCGTCACGAAGGTCATCACCTTGAGCAGCTCCTCGCGCGGGAAGCCGCGCAGGATGGCCAGCCGACCCACCGGCATCAGCAGCGCGCCGCCCACGCCCTGCACCACCCGCGCCGTCACCAGCAGCGGCAGCGAGGGCGACAGCGCGCACAGCAGCGAGCCCAGGCTGAACAGCGCGATCGCGGCCAGGAAGGCGCGGCGGGTGCCGAAGCGGTCGGCCAGCCAGCCCGAGGCCGGGATCAGCAGTGCCACCGTGAGCATGTAGGCGATCACCACCGACTGCATGCGCAGCGGGCTCTCGCCCAGGTCGTGGGCCATGCTGGGCAGCGCGGTGTTCAGGATGGTGCCGTCCAGCGTCTGCATGAACAGGGCCACGGCCACCAGCCAGGGCAGCGCGCGTCGGGTCGCGGGATCCAGGGGCATCGGGATGTACGGGGATGTCGGTGTCGGCGGGGCCACAGTCTCGCATCGCGTGGCCCGCGCTGCGGGCATTGTCGGACGTCCGGCCCGGTCTTGCCCGACCGGCTAGAATGCGCCACCGGGCCCAAATTTTGGTGTCCGGTCCTCGCACCCCCTTCCCCGCGACGCCGGTTCCACCAAGTCAAGCGCTCGCAGCCATTGGGTCGCGCACTGCTTCAACGCGCCACCCCGTGATCCCGTCCCACCGCTTCCTGGACGGACTGCAACGGAGCCTGGAACCATGGAAATCTTCGACTACGACAACATCCTGCTGTTGCCGCGCAAGTGCCGCGTGGAAAGCCGCAGCGAATGCGACCCCTCGGTGGAATTTGGCGGCCGCCGCTTCAAGCTGCCGGTCGTGCCGGCCAACATGAAGACGGTGGTGGACGAGTCCATCTGCGAGTGGCTCGCCGCCAACGGCTATTTCTACGTGATGCACCGCTTCGAGGTCGACAACCTCGCGTTCGCGAAGCGCATGCGCGAGCAGGGGCTGTTCGTCTCGATCAGCTCGGGCGTCAAGCCGCACGACTATGCCGTGATCGACCGCCTGGCGGCCGAGGGCGTGGGCGCGGACTACATCACCATCGACATCGCCCACGGCCACGCCGACAGCGTGCAGAAGATGATCGCCCACATCAAGCAGAAGCTGCCCGACACCTTCGTGATCGCCGGCAACGTGGGCACGCCCGAAGGCGTGATCGACCTGGAGAACTGGGGCGCGGACGCGACCAAGGTCGGCATCGGCCCGGGCAAGGTCTGCATCACCCGCCTGAAGACCGGCTTCGGCACCGGCGGCTGGCAGCTCTCGGCGCTCAAGTGGTGCGCCCGCGTGGCGACCAAGCCCATCATCGCCGACGGCGGCATCCGCGAGCATGGCGACATCGCCAAGAGCGTGCGCTTCGGCGCGACCATGGTGATGATCGGCTCGCTGTTCGCCGGCCACGAGGAATCGCCCGGCCGCACGGTCGAGGTCGACGGCAAGCTGTACAAGGAGTACTACGGCTCGGCCAGCGACTTCAACAAGGGCGAGTACAAGCACGTCGAGGGCAAGCGCATCCTCGAGCCGATCAAGGGCCGGCTGGCCGACACGCTGCGCGAGATGCAGGAAGACCTGCAGAGCTCGATCAGCTACGCCGGCGGCCGGGTGCTCGCCGACATCCGCAAGGTCAACTACGTGATCCTCGGCGGCGACAACGCCGGCGAACACCTGTTGATGTAAGTCAAGCAAAGTCCCGGGCGGCGCGCCGGCGGTCGGCAAAGCGGCGTGCTTCCTGCACACTTCGGAGGCCCAGACACGCAGGAGCTGCCCGGGATGTCCCTGACCCCCACCCCCGCCGATGCCCGCCGTCCCGCCGGGACGACCCGCCAGGACTGGCACCACCGCCCGGTGCACGAGGTGCTGGACGCGCACCGGACCAGCCCCGACGGCCTCGACGTCCCCGAGGCGCAGCGGCGCCTGCAGCAGCACGGCCCCAACCGCCTGCCCGAGCCGCCCCGCCCGCACCCGCTGCGCCGCTTCCTGGCGCAGTTCCACAACACCCTGATCTACTTCCTGCTCACCGCCGCGGTGGCGGCGGCGATCATGGGCCACTGGATCGACGCCACCGTGATCGTCGCGGTGGTCACGGTCAACGCGATCGTGGGCTTCCTGCAGGAAGGCAAGGCCGAGCAGGCACTGGCCGCGATCCGCAGCCTGATCTCGCCGCAGGCCCAGGTGCTGCGCGACGGCCGCCGCACCGCGGTGCCGGCGCACGAACTGGTGCCGGGCGACGTGGTACTGCTCGAGGCGGGCGACCGGGTCCCGGCCGACCTGCGGCTGATCAAGGCGCGCAACCTGCTGATCGACGAGGCGCTGCTGACCGGCGAATCGGTGGCCGCCGGCAAGGCCGAGCATCCGGTGGCCCCCGACGCGGCCCTGGGCGACCGGCGCTGCATGGCCTACTCGGGCAGCCTGGTGACGGCCGGCCAGGGCGCGGGCGTCGTGGTCGCCACCGGCGGCGCCACCGAGATCGGCCGCATCAGCGCGATGCTGCGCCACATCGACACCCTCACGACCCCGCTGCTGCAGCAGGTCAACCGCTTCGGCGCGCGCTTCACCTGGCTCTCCATCGGCGCCGCGGCGCTGCTGTACCTGTACGCGGTGCTGGTGCGCGACTACGGCTGGCTGGACGCGCTGATGGTGGTGGTGTCGCTGGCCGTCGGCGTGGTGCCCGAAGGACTGCCTGCGGTCATCAGCATCACGCTGGCGATCGGCGTGCAGCGCATGGCCGCGCGCAACGCGGTGATCCGCCGCCTGCCCGCGGTCGAGACGCTGGGCGCCACCTCGGTGATCTGCTCGGACAAGACCGGCACGCTCACGCGCAACGAGATGATGGTGCGCCGCCTGCTGGTCGACGGCCACGAGCTGGAGATCGGCGGCGCCGGCTACGCCCCCGTCGGCGGGTGGACCCGCGCCAGTGGCGAGCCGGTGCCGCCCGGGGCGCTGCCGGCCACCGCGCGCGAGCTGGTGCGTGCCGGCGCGCTGTGCAACGACGCGATGCTGCGCGAGGCCGGCGGGCAGTGGCAGGTGGACGGCGACCCGATGGAAGGCGCGCTGCTGGCGCTGGCGATCAAGGCCGAGGAAGAGCCCGGCGCGCTGCGCGGCGAGGCCGGCCGGCTCGACGAGATCCCGTTCGACGCCCAGCACCGCTACATGGCCACGCTGCACCGCCACCCCGACGGCGGCGCGGTGCTGTATGTCAAGGGCGCGCCCGAGACCGTGATGTCGATGTGCAGCGTGCAGCTCGGCGACCACGGCGAGACCGCCTTCGACCCGGGGGCGTGGAGCGCGCGCATCGAGGGCTGCGCCGCCCACGGCGAGCGCGTGCTCGGCTTTGCGATGAAGCGGCTCGCCGAGGCGCCCGCCGCGCTGGACTTCGACGTGGTGCACGGGCTGACCTGGCTGGGGGCGGCCGGCTTCATCGACCCGCCGCGCGAGGAAGCCGTCGCCGCGGTGGCCGAATGCCGCAGCGCCCGCATCGACGTCAAGATGATCACCGGCGACCACGCGCAGACCGCCGCGGCGATCGCCAGGCAGCTGCAGCTGGCGCCCGACCCCACGGTGCGCACCGGGGCCCAGGTCGACGCGCTGAGCGACGAGGAGCTGCGCGACGTGGTGCGCGAGACCACCGTGTTCGCCCGTACCAGCCCCGAGCACAAGCTGCGCATCGTGCGCGCGCTGCAGGCGCAGGGCCACGTGGTCGCGATGACCGGCGACGGGGTCAACGACGCGCCGGCGCTCAAGCAGGCCGACGTCGGCGTCGCGATGGGCCGCAAGGGCACCGAGGCGGCCAAGGAAGCCGCCGAGATGGTGCTGCTGGACGACAACTTCCGCTCCATCGTCGACGCGGTGCACGAGGGCCGCGTCGTGTTCGACAACATCCGCAAGGTCATCGCCTGGACCGTGCCGACCAACGGCGGCGAGGTGCTGGCCATCATCGTCGCGCTGCTGCTGGGCCTGACGCTGCCGATGACGCCGGCGCAGATCCTCTGGATCAACCTGATCCTGACCGTCACGCTGGGCCTGGCGCTGGCCTTCGAGCCGGCCGAGCCGGGGGTGATGGCCCGCGCGCCGCGGCCGCGCGACGCCGCGCTGCTGTCGCCGTTCATGGTCTGGCGCTGCATCTTCGTCGCGGTGCTGTTCGTGATCGGCGTGCTGGGCATCTTCGGCTACGCCGGCTGGCGCGGCCACTCGCTCGAGCAGGCCCGCACGATGGTGGTCAACACCCTGGTGGTGTTCGAGATCTTCTACCTGTTCAACGTGCGCTACCTCCACGGCGGGTCGCTGACCTGGCAGGGCGTGCTCGGCACCCCGGCGGTGCTGATCGCCCTGGTGGTCGTGGTGGTCGCGCAGCTGGCGTTCACCTACGCCCCGACCATGCAGCGCTGGTTCGCCAGCGCCCCGGTGCCCTTCGTCGACGGCCTGGTGATCATCGCCGCGGGGGTGGCGCTGATGCTGGTGCTGGAGGCCGAAAAGGCCCTGCTGCGGCGCTGCCGGCTGTTCGACGAAGCGCGGGGTTGACGGGACGCCTAAAATTGCGGCATTCCAGACGGCGGCGTCCTCGTGGAACGCCGCCGTTCGTCATTCGCACATCCATCCATCCCCGGCACCATGTCCGAACTCGCGAAGTCCTTTGAACCGAAAGCCATCGAAGCGAAGTGGGGCCCCGAATGGGAGCGCCGCCGGCTGTACGAGCCGACGCTCGACGAGACCCGTCCCTCGTTCGCCATCCAGCTGCCGCCGCCCAACGTGACCGGCACGCTGCACATGGGCCACGCGTTCAACCAGACCGTGATGGACTCGCTGACGCGCTACCACCGCATGCGCGGGTTCAACACCCTGTGGGTGCCGGGCACCGACCACGCCGGCATCGCGACGCAGATCGTCGTCGAGCGCCAGCTGCAGGCGCAGGGCGTCTCGCGCCACGACCTGGGCCGCAAGAACTTCGTCGCCAAGGTCTGGGAGTGGAAGGAACAGTCCGGCTCGACCATCACCCAGCAGATCCGCCGCCTGGGCGCGTCGGTGGCCTGGGACCACGAATACTTCACGATGGACGAGAAGCTGTCCAAGGTCGTCACCGACACCTTCGTGCAGCTGTATGAACAGGGCCTGATCTACCGTGGCAAGCGCCTGGTCAACTGGGACCCGGTGCTGAAGTCCGCCGTCTCCGACCTGGAGGTCGAGAGCGAGGAGGAGGACGGCTCGCTGTGGCACATCCGCTACCCGCTGGCCGACGGCTCGGGCGAGCTGGTGGTCGCGACCACCCGTCCCGAGACCATGCTCGGCGACACCGCGGTGATGGTGCACCCCGAAGACGAGCGCTACCAGCGCTTCATCGGCAAGCAGGTGCAGCTGCCGCTGACCGGCCGCACCATCCCCGTGATCGCCGACGAGTACGTGGACCGCGAGTTCGGCACCGGCGTCGTGAAGGTCACGCCGGCGCACGACTTCAACGACTACGCGGTCGGCCAGCGCCACAGCCTGCCGATGATCAGCATCTTCACGCTGGACGCGAAGACCAACGACGAGGTGCCCGAGGCCTACCGCGGCCTGGACCGTTTCGACGCGCGCAAGAAGGTGGTCGCCGACCTGGAGGCCCAGGGCCTGCTGGTCGAGGTGAAGAAGCACAAGCTGATGGTGCCGCGCTGCGCGCGCACCGGCCAGATCGTCGAGCCCATGCTGACCGACCAATGGTTCGTCGCGATGACCAAGCCGGGCCCGGACGGCAAGTCCATCGCCCAGAAGGCCATCGAGGTGGTCGAGAACGGCTCGGTGAAGTTCGTGCCCGAGCAGTGGGTCAACACCTACAACCAGTGGATGAAGAACATCCAGGACTGGTGCATCTCGCGCCAGCTCTGGTGGGGCCACCAGATCCCGGCCTGGTACGGCACGAACGGCGAGATGTTCGTCGCCCGCAGCGAGGAGGAAGTGCGCGCCAAGGCGCAGGCGGCCGGCTACACCGGCGAGCTGACCCGCGACGAGGACGTGCTCGACACCTGGTATTCCTCGGCGCTGGTGCCGTTCTCGACGCTGGGCTGGCCCGCGCAGACCAAGGAGCTGGACCTGTTCCTGCCCTCCTCGGTGCTGGTCACCGGCTTCGACATCATCTTCTTCTGGGTCGCCCGGATGATCATGATGACGGTGCACTTCACCGGCAAGGTGCCGTTCCGCCACGTCTACATCCACGGCCTGGTGCGCGACTCGCAGGGCAAGAAGATGAGCAAGTCCGAGGGCAACGTGCTCGACCCGGTGGACCTCATCGACGGCATCGCGCTCGAGCCGCTGCTGGAAAAGCGCACCACCGGCCTGCGCAAGCCCGAGACCGCGCCCAAGGTGCGCGAGGCGACGAAGAAGGAATTCCCCGACGGCATCCCCGGCTACGGCGCCGACGCGCTGCGCTTCACCTTCGCGGCGCTGGCCACGCTGGGCCGCAACATCAACTTCGACAGCAAGCGCTGCGAGGGCTACCGCAACTTCTGCAACAAGCTCTGGAACGCCACCCGCTTCGTGCTGATGAACTGCGAGGGGCAGGACTGCGGCCTGAAGGAGCACACCAAGGAAGAATGCGCCGTCGGCGGACCGTTCCACGGCTACCTGAGCTTCAGCCCGGCGGACCGCTGGATCACCAGCGAGCTGCAGCGCGTCGAGGCCGCGGTCGAGCAGGGCTTTGCCGAATACCGCCTCGACAACGTCGCCAACGCGATCTACCAGTTCGTCTGGGACCAGTACTGCGACTGGTACCTGGAAATCGCCAAGGTGCAGCTGCAGACCGGCGATGCGGCCCAGCAGCGCGCCACGCGCCGCACGCTGATCCGCGTGCTGGAGACCGTACTGCGCCTGCTGCACCCGATCGCGCCCTTCATCACCGAGGAGCTGTGGCAGAAGGTCGCGCCGGTGGCCGGCCGCAAGGCTCCCGATTCGGACGACTCCATCATGCTGGCGCCCTACCCCAAGGCGCAGCTGGAGCGCGTCGACCCCAAGGCCGACGCGTGGATGGAGCGCCTGAAGGCGCTGGTGGGCGCCTGCCGCAACCTGCGCGGCGAGATGAACCTGTCGCCGGCCACGCGCGTGCCGCTGTACGTGATCGGCGGCGCGGACTTCGTCAGCGAGGCGGCGCCGGTGCTGCAGGCGCTGGCCAAGCTCAGCGAGGTGAAGGTCTTCCACGACGAAGCAGAATTTGCCGCCGCCACCCGCCTGGCCCCCGTTTCGGTGCAGGGCCAGACGCGGCTGGCACTGCACGTGGAGATCGACGTGGCCGCCGAACGCGAGCGCCTCGCCAAGGAAATCAAGCGCCTGGAGACGGAAATCGCCAAAGCGCAAGCGAAGCTTGGTAACGAAAGTTTTGTCGCACGCGCTCCTGCTAACGTCGTGGAACAGGAGCGCGCGCGCCTGTCCGACTTCACTGCTACCCTCGCCCGGGTCCGCGATCAGCTCGCCCGGCTGGCTTGAAGCTTGCAGGGCTGGATCGCTCAGTTCCAGGAGGAAAAACCATGCATATCACCAAGGCCGTGTTCCCGGTGGCAGGACTCGGCACCCGATTCCTGCCTGCGACCAAGGCCCAACCGAAGGAAATGCTGCCGGTCGTCGACAAGCCGCTGATCCAGTACGCGGTGGAGGAAGCGTACGAGGCCGGCATCCGCGAGATGATCTTCGTCACCGGCCGCACCAAGCGTCCCATCGAGGATCATTTCGACATGGCCTACGAGCTGGAGACCGAGCTCGAGGCCGCCGGCAAGCACGAGCTGCTGAAGATCGTGCAGTCGATCAAGCCCGACGACATGGAATGCGTGTTCGTGCGCCAGCCCAAGATGCTGGGCCTGGGACACGCGGTGCTGTGCGCCGAACGCCTGGTCAACGGCCATCCGTTCGCGGTGATCCTGGCCGATGACCTGATGGTCGGCCAGCCGCCCATCATGAAGCAGATGGTCGACCAGTTCGCCGACTGGAAGGCCACCATCATCGCGGTGCAGGAAGTGCCGCCGGAGCACACCCGCCGCTACGGCATCGTCGCCGGCCACCAGGTCAACGACCGGCTGGTGGACGTGCAGGAAATCGTCGAGAAGCCCGCCCCCGAGGCCGCGCCGTCGCGCCTGGGCGTGGCGGGCCGCTACATCCTGACCTCCGGCATCTTCGACGAGATCCGTCGCCAGCCGCGCGGCGTGGGCGGCGAGATCCAGCTCACCGACGGCATCGCCGGGCTGCTGCGTCGCGAGAAGGTGTTTGCCTACCGCTATGAGGGCACGCGCTACGACTGCGGCAGCAAGGAAGGCTTCCTGCAGGCCACCGTCGAGCTGGCGCTGGCGCACCCGCAGCTGGGGGCCAGCTTCCGCGAATACCTGAAGAGCCTGGACCTGTAAGCCGCCCAGGCCTGCTGCACGCCGCCCCGCGGCGCCCGGGTCCACGACGGGGCCACGGGTCCGACATGCCGGGCGAGGGCAATGGGCCCCGCCGGGCGCCTTCAGCGGCGGCGCAGGATGTGGATGTATTCCTTGTCCAGCGTCTGCTGCTCGACCAGCTCGTTGCCGGTCTGCTTGGCGAAGGCCTGGAAATCGCGCACCGACCCCGGGTCGGTCGCGACGACCTTCAGCAGCTCGCCGCTCTGCATCTCGGCCAGCGCCTTCTTGGTCTTGAGGATGGGCAGCGGACAGTTCAGGCCGCGGGTGTCGAGTTCCTTGCTGATTTCCATGGGGACGTCCTTTGTACGCAAGGATTTTAGGCTGCCGACTCCGCGCGCGGGACGTCGATCCATTGCGGCTCGTAGCCGCGCGAGCGCAGCCACTGTGCCAGCATCACCCCCGTGCCGGAGCGCCAGCACTTGATCTCCTCGGGACGGAACAGCCGGTACTCGGCCAGTTCCGGCGACAGCACGATCTCGCCGTGCGCCAGCGCGTGGTAGGTGATGATGACCTGGTTCATGCGCTGGAAGTCGCACACCCCCTGCAGTGTCAGCTTCGAGACGGTCAGCGAGGTTTCCTCGTGGATCTCGCGCCGGATGCCGTCCTCGGGCGACTCGCCGGCCTCCATGAAGCCGGTGATCAGCGCGAACATGCGCCCGGTCCAGGCCGCGTTGCGGGCCAGCAGGATGCGGCCCTCGCGTTCGGGCATCTCGATGATGGCCGCCAGCACCGGCGTCGGGTTGTTCCAGTGCGTGTAGCCGCAGGCCACGCAGCGCAGGCGCTTGCGCTCGCCGCCGTCCTCGGGGAGCGTGAGCCACTGCAACGGCGTCGCGCAGCACGGGCAGAATCGGAATTCGCTCACCATGCACTCCGCAATCCAGTCCAGCCATCCTAACGGGGAACCGTCCCCGGCGCTGCCGGGACGATCCCGGCCCGTGACCAGCAACCAGGAGGGGCTCCATCCCCGGCTGGAAGCCACCGTGCGCAAGCACCTGGCCACGCCGTTCCGGCGCCCGCCCGCCCCCTACAGCCGGCAAGCCTACGCCGCGCTGGCCGCGCGCCTGGCCGCGCACGGCGGCCCGCTGGTGCTCGACAGCGCCTGCGGCACCGGCGAGAGCACCGCGGCGCTGGCGCTGCGGCATCCGCAGGCGCTGGTGGTGGGGGTGGACCAGTCGGCCGAGCGCATCGGCCGGGGCCTGCGCAAGCTGGGCGCCGGCCTGCCGCCCAACGCGCTGCTGCTGCGCGCCGACGTGACCGACCTGTGGGCGCTGCTGGTGCAGGACGGGGTGCGCCTGGCGCGGCATTACCTGCTCTACCCCAACCCCTGGCCCAAGGCCGAGCACCTGCAGCGGCGCTGGCACGGCCATCCGCGCCTGCGGGAACTGCTGGCGCTGGGCGGGCGCATCGAGCTGCGCACCAACTGGCGGCTGTACGCCGAGGAGTTCCAGGCCGCGCTGGCCTGGGCCGGCATCGCGTCGGAGATGGAAGCGGTGCGCGACGACGCGCCGCCGCTCACGCCGTTCGAACGCAAGTACCGCGCGAGCGGCCATGCGCTCGTGCGGCTGGTGGCTCAGGCGGGGAACACGCCGGTGGAGAGGTAGCGGTCGCCGCGGTCGCAGACGACGAACACGATGGTCGCGTTCTCGACCTGCTTGGCGATCTGCAGGGCCACCCAGCAGGCCCCGGCGGCCGAGATGCCCGCGAACAGGCCTTCCTCGGCGGCCAGGCGCCGCGCCATGTCCTCGGCATCGGCCTGGCTGACGTAGACCAGCTCGTCGACCCAGGTCGGGTCGTAGATCTTGGGCAGGTACTCCTCGGGCCACTTGCGGATGCCCGGGATGCGCGAGCCTTCGCTCGGCTGCGCGCCGATCACGCGCACGTCGGGGTTCTGTTCCTTCAGGTAGCGCGACACCCCGGTGATGGTGCCGGTGGTGCCCATCGCGCTGATGAAGTGCGTGACCCGGCCCTCGGTGTCGGCCCAGATCTCGGGGCCGGTGGTCTCGTAGTGGATGCGCGGGTTGTCCGGGTTGGCGAACTGGTCCAGCACCACGCCCTTGCCGTCCCGCTGCATCTGCTCGGCCAGGTCGCGGGCGTACTCCATGCCGCCGGCCTTGGGCGTGAGGATCAGCTCGGCACCGAAGGCCTTCATCGTCTGCGCCCGCTCGATCGACAGGTCCTCCGGCATGATCAGCAGCATGCGGTAGCCGCGCACGGCGGCGGCCATCGCCAGCGCGATGCCGGTGTTGCCCGAGGTCGCCTCGATCAGCGTGTCGCCCGGCTTGATCTGGCCGCGCTCCTCGGCGCGCCGGATCATGCTGATGGCCGGGCGGTCCTTCACCGAGCCGGCCGGGTTGTTGCCCTCCAGCTTGCCCAGGATCACGTTGCCGCGCTGCTCGTTCTCGGGACCGGGCAGCCGTTGCAGCTTGACCAGCGGGGTCTGGCCGATGACGTCTTCGATGGTTTTGTATCGGGGCATGTGAACTCGTTTCCCAGGGATGGCCTGCCCGCATTGTCGCAGCCTCGCGCCAAAGCGGTGGAGCGGCTGGAGTACCTTTGCGGCCGCCGGGGTGAGGCCGGCGCGGTCGACACGGGAAAGGGCGGCCGGCATCGCGGCAAGGCGCGGGGCCGCACGGCTGGTGCCCAGGGCCGGACTCGAACCGGCACGCCATCGCTGGCGAGGGATTTTGAGTCCCTTGCGTCTACCAATTTCGCCACCTGGGCAGGTGAAACGGAACGAGGCGCGATTATGTCATAGCAGCCCTGGCGCCAAGCCTGCGCACACCCTGCCGCAGCCGGCCACGGACGGGCCTTCCGGGCCTCGCAAGGCGCCGGCGGCGGCAGGTCCGGTTCGGGCATGCGCCGGTCCGATCAGACAGAGAAATTACATCGATATATGTCGCCGGCGAAAGGACGTTTCGCCCCGAACGGCCGCTGCGCCTCCATACCGAAACCCCATAACTGTGTTGCAGGCGCTGCGATTGCTGTAGCCCCGGCGCTCATGCATCCTTCGCCCGCACAAGAACAACCCACACGAGGAGACGCTGCGGTGCGTCCTTGGTGCAGGTCGGCTCGCGCCGCCTTGCCCCGTCCCGGTCGCGCCGTGCTTCCCCCAACGGGGAAGCCTTCGCCGGCTTGCCGGCGAAAAAGCGTGACCGTCGCCGCAGGGCGCGGCCATGCGTTCCATGAACTCGAAAGACTAGGAGCTTGGCATGACCCGTGGGTCAACTTGGTATTACGTCATCCACTGGATAAGGTTCTACTTCGGCGCGCACCTGCTGTTTTCCGGCATCCGCTACGCCATGACCGGCTACGTGCCGGAGATTCCCGGCATCGGGGGCGAATGGGTCCAGGCCAACGCCAACATCTACCTCTACCAGGCCATCAAGTACCTGGAAATCGTCACCGGCGCGATGCTGTTCTTCAACCGCTTCCCGCTGCTCGGCCTGATCCTGGAATTCCCGGCCACCGTCAACATCTTCTGGCTGAACACCTTCATCGTCGGCGGCCCCGAAATGCCGCGCCAGCTGTTCACCGGCCCGCAGGAACTGTTCCTCAACGGCGTGCTGCTGCTGGCCTACAGCGGATGGATGTACGGCGCGATCCGGCCCAAGCTGGAGCCCCTGCCGATCTGGGACGGCGCCAAGGCCTACGTGCCCGAGCTGAAGGCCGGCACGCTCGACCCGCGCGGCTGAACCCGCAGCGACGCACGACCCTGCTGAACACGAAGTACGAAGGACAGCTGACTTATGACCAAGCAAAAATGGCTTGCCGTGGTGATCTGCGTGCTGCTGACCGCCGCGGCCTACATCGGCTCGACCGGCCTGTTCTACACCACGTTCCGGCCCATCCGCAACTACGACCTGGTGGCCTTCGCCGGCTCCTGGGCGGGCCTGATCTGGTACCTGATCCGCGACCGCAACATCAAGTGAGTCGCCGCGCACCGGCTGCCGTCCTGCAGTGACGGTGGCCCCGCCTCCGGCAACGGGCACCCTGGGTGCCCGTTTTTCATGGGCGGCCGCTCCCGCCCGGGGCAGTCGGCGGCTATCATCCCCGCTCTTGCCCTGCGGGGCACCTGACGCCGCGAGAGACGATGCCGCCCATTCCACCGATCATCAAGACGCTCCTGCTCATCAACGTCGCTGCGTTCTGCCTGCAGGCCATCGTGGGACCGGTGCTGATGCAGGCCCTGGCCCTGTGGCCGCTGCAAAGCGGGCTGTTCATGCCCTGGCAGGTGGTCACCTACGCGTTCCTGCACAGCAACATCGGCCACCTGTTCTTCAACATGCTGGGCCTGTGGATGTTCGGCAGCGAGCTGGAACGCCTGTGGGGCGACAAGCGCTTCATCCAGTTCTATGGCGCGAGCATCCTGACCGCCGCGGCGGCCCAGCTGCTGGTGACCTTCCTGGCCGGCTCGTTCGTGCCCACCATCGGCGCCTCGGGCGGCCTGTTCGGCCTGCTGCTGGCCTACGGCATGCTGTTCCCGAACCGCACCATCATGCCGCTGTTCCCGCCCATCCCGATGAAGGCCAAGGTGTTCGTCGCGGTCTACGGCGCGCTGGAACTGTTCTTCGGCGTGACCGGCACGGCCTCGGGCATCGCGCACTTCGCCCACCTGGGCGGCATGCTGGGCGGCTTCCTGATGATCCGCTACTGGCGCGGCCAGCCACCGTTCAGCCGGCGCCGCCGCTTCTGAGGCCGCCCGGGCCTCAGGCTGCACGACGGAAATCCACCTGCGCCGGCCGCCCCGGCAGCGCGAGGCTGGCCGTCTGCGCCGGCGTGGTCGCGACCACCTGCCCGGCGCGGATCACCGCCAGGCGCGTGGCGCGCAGGCGGATCGCCTCGATGGGGTCGCCGGCCTGCAGCAGCACCAGGTCGGCGCGGCAGCCGGGGGCGATGCCGTAGCCTTCCAGCCCCAGGATGGCGGCCGGCACGGTGGTGACGGCCTCGAAGCACTGGCGCATCGCGTCCTGTCCCGTCATCTGCGCGACGTGCAGGCCCATGTGGGCCACTTCCAGCATGTCCGCGCTGCCCAGGCCGTACCACGGGTCCATCACGCAGTCGTGGCCGAAGGCCACCGGGATGCCGGCGGCGAGCAGCTCGGGCACGCGGGTCATGCCGCGGCGCTTAGGGTAGGTGTCGTGCCGGCCCTGCAGCGTGATGTTGATCAGCGGGTTGGCGATCGCGGCCACGCCCGCCTCGCGCATCAGCGGGATCAGCTTGGAGACGTAGTAGTTGTCCATCGAGTGCATGGACGTCAGGTGCGAGCCCGCCACCCGGCCTTGCAGGCCCAGGCGCTGCGTGTGACAGGCCAGCGTCTCGATGTGGCGCGACAGCGGGTCGTCGGACTCGTCGCAGTGCATGTCCACGCGCAGCCCGCGCTCGGCGGCGAGCTCGCACAGCAGGCGCACCGACTCGGCGCCGTCGGCCATGGTGCGCTCGAAGTGCGGGATGCCGCCGACCACGTCCACGCCCATGTCCAGCGCGCGGCGCAGGTTGTCGAACGCGCCGGGCGAGCGCAGCACGCCGTCCTGCGGGAAGGCCACCAGCTGCAGGTCCAGGTAGGGCTTCACGCGCTCGCGCACGTGCAGCAGAGCTTCCACCGCGAGCAGCCGCGGGTCGCAGACGTCCACGTGCGAGCGGATCGCCAGCAGCCCGCGCGCCACCGCCCAGTCGCAGTAGGCCAGCGCCCGCTCGACCAGCGCCTCCTGGGTGAGCAGGGGTTTCAGCTCGCCCCACAGCGCGATGCCTTCGAGCAGCGTGCCGGACTGGTTCACGCGCGGCATGCCGTAGCTGAGCGTGGAGTCCATGTGGAAGTGGGCGTCGACGAAGGGCGGCGTCACCAGCTGTCCGGCCGCGTCGATCTCCTGGCCGGCCTGGGCGGCCAGCGCGGGTTCGACCGCGACGATGCGGCCGCCGGCGATGCCGACGTCCTGCCCGGTGCGGCCGTCGGGCAGGGTGCAGCGACGCAGGATGAGGTCGAGCATCAGCGCTCTCCTTTGCGATAGGGTTTCATCAGGGCCTGGGGATACGACGCGCGCCGGGCCATCACGACCAGCGCGAGGATGGACAACGCATAGGGCAGCATCAGGTAGACCTGATAGGGCACGGCCCAGCCGCCCAGCGTCTGGCCGCCCTGCTGCAGGCGCAGCTGCAGCGCGTCGAACGCGGCGAACAGCAGCGCCCCGAGCAGCGCCTTGCCCGGCCGCCACGAGGCGAACACCACCAGCGCGACGCAGATCCAGCCCCGGCCGTTGACCATGTTGATGAAGAAGGCGTTGAAGGCCGACAGGGTCAGGAAGGCCCCCGCCACGCCCATCAGCGCCGAGCCGGCCACCACCGCGCCGGTGCGCAGGCCCAGCACGCTCAGGCCCTGCCCTTCGGCTGCGGCCGGATTCTCGCCGACCATGCGCACCGCCAGGCCCACCGGCGTGCGGTACAGCACCCAGGCCACCACCGGCACCAGCGCGATCGCCAGCAGCGTCAGCGCCGTCTGCGCGCCCAGCACCGGCCCGAGCACCGGGATACCGGACAGCGCCTCCAGCGGCGCAAACGGCGTGATCGTGGGCGGCGTGTCCACCTTGGGGAAGCTGACGCGGTAGGCAAAGTACGACAGGCTCGTGGCCAGCAGCGTCACGCCCAGGCCGGCCACGTGCTGCGACAGCGCCAGGCCCACGGTCAGCGCGGCGTGCAGCAGCCCGAAGGCCATGCCGACCACGGCCGCGGCCAGCACCCCGCCCCACAGGCCCGCGCCCTGGTAGGCCGCGAACCAGCCGGCGAACGCGCCGGCCACCATGATGCCCTCGATGCCGAGGTTGAGCACGCCGGCGCGCTCGCACAGCAGCACGCCGAGCGTCCCCAGGATCAGCGGCGTCGCCACGCGCAGCACCGCGATCCAGAACGGGGCCGAGGCCAGGATGTCGAAGAACTCGCTCATGCCCGCCCCCACTTCACGCGGTAGCGGACCAGCAGCGAGGCCACCAGCATGGACAGCAGCGCCAGCGCGACGATCACGTCCGAGAGGTACGTGGGCACGCCGATCGCGCGGCTCATGCTGTCGGCGCCCACCAGCACGCCGGCGACGAACACGGCCGCGGCCACGACGCCGAGCGGATGCAGCCCGGCCAGCATCGCGATCACGATGCCGGAGTAGCCGTAGCCCGGCGACATGTCCAGCGTCAGGTAGCTGGTGCGCCCGGCCACCTCGCCGACGCCGGCCAGGCCCGCGAGCGCGCCGGACAGCAGCGCGGTGCGCAGCATGACGCTGCGCACGTCGAAGCCGGCGAAGGCGGCGGCGCGCGCGTTCGCGCCCACCGCCCGCATCGCCAGCCCGAAGGTGGTGTAGCGGTTCACCGCCCACAGGATCACCGCCAGCGCGCAGGCCAGCAGCAGCCCGCTGTGCACGCGCGAGCGCTCCAGCAGGCGCGAGAACTCCAGCTCCGGGATCATCGCCACGCTCTGCGGCCAGCCCATCGCGAGCGGGTCCTTCATCGGCCCGTCCAGCATCATCGAGACGAACAGCAGCGTGATGAAGTTGAGCAGCAGCGTGGTCACCACCTCGTCGACCCCCAGCCGCACCTTGAGCCATGCAGGCCCGAGCAGCAGCAGCGCGCCGGCCAGCGCCCCGGCCGCGACCATCAGCACGAACAGCAGCGCCAGCGGCAGGTCGATCGCGCCCGAGGCATGCTGGCCGCCGACGGCGATCGCCGCCAGCGCCCCGGCGTACAGCTGCCCTTCGGCGCCGATGTTGAACAGCCGCGCGCGGAAGGCCACGGCCGCGGCCAGCCCGGTGAGGATCAACGGCGTGGCGCGGGTGAGCGTCTCGGTGATCGCGAAGCGGCTGCCGAAGGCGCCTTCGAACAGCAGCGCGTAGGCACGACCGACCGGGGCGTCCGCCCAGGTGACCAGCCCGGCGCCGAGCAGCAGCGTGGCCAGCACCGCGACGAAGGGCGCGGCCAGCTGCCAGGCCAGCGACGGCTGCGGGCGCAGTTCAAGCCGCATCGCGCACCTCCTGCGCCGAGGGTGCATCGGCGCCGGCCATCGCCAGGCCCAGCGCGGCGAGCGTCCAGTCCCCGGTCGGGCGCGCCGGGCCGAGCCGCCCGTGGTGGATCACCGCGACGCGGTCGGACAGGGCCAGGATCTCGTCCAGGTCCTCGGACATCAGCAACACGGCCGCGCCCTGCACGGTCGCGTCGAGCAGGCACTGGTGCACGTAGGCCACCGCGCCCACGTCCAGGCCCCAGGTGGGCTGGTTCGCGACCACCAGCACCGGCGGGCGCGGCCCGCCGACGGCCAGCGCCCGGCCGAGGATGAGCTTCTGCATGTTGCCGCCCGACAGCGCCCGCACCGGCGCGTCCAGCCCGCCGCCGCGCACGTCGAAGCGCTGCACCAGGTCGGCGGCGAACTGCCTCGCGGCGCGCTGGCGCACGAAGCCAAAGCGGGAAAAGGCCGTCGTGTGCAGGCGCTCGGCAATCGCGTTCTCCCACAGCGGCAGGTCGCCGACCACGCCGACCGCATGGCGGTCCTCGGGGATGCGGGCCACGCCGGCGCGCACCCAGGCCGAAGGCGTGGCGGGCAGCGCCTGGCCGGCCACCGCAAGCCGCCCCTGCCGGGGCGGGAGCAGGCCGCACAGCAGCCCGGCCAGCGTCTCCTGCCCGTTGCCGGCCACGCCGGCGATGCCGACCACCTCGCCGGCGCGCACGCGCAGGTCCACCTCGTGCAGCGGCGGGTGGCCCGGCACGCTCACGCGCTCCAGCACCAGCACCTCGTCGCCGGGGGCGCGGCGCTCGCGCCGGGGCATGCGCACGCTGCGGCCCACCATCAGCTCGGCCAGCTCCGCCTTGCTGCAGCCGGCCGCCTCGCGCACCGCGACCAGCCGGCCTGCGCGCAGCACCGCGACGCGATGCGAGACGCGCAGCACCTCGTCGAGCTTGTGGCTGATGAAGACGATGGACAGCCCCTGCGCGACCAGCTGCTGCAGCGTCGCAAACAGCGACTCGCTTTCCTGCGGGGTGAGCACCGCGGTGGGCTCGTCCAGGATCAGGATGCGGGCGCCGCGCACCAGCGCCTTGAGGATCTCGACGCGCTGGCGCTCGCCCACCGACAGGTCGCCCACGCGCGCCTCGGGCCGCACCTGCAGGCCGAAGCGCTGCGCGGCATCGAGCAGGCGCTCGCGCATCGCCGCACGCTGCGAGGACGGCCGCCACAGCGGCTCGGTGCCGAGCAGCACGTTGTCCAGCACGCTGAGGTTGTCGGCCAGCGTGAAGTGCTGGTGCACCATGCCGATGCCCGCGGCCAGCGCGGCCTTGGGCTGGCCGGGCGGCAGCTGCCGGCCGCACACCTCGATGTGCCCGGCGTCGGCCACGTAGTGGCCGAACAGGATGGACACCAGCGTGCTCTTGCCCGCGCCGTTCTCGCCGAGCAGCGCGAGCACCTCGCCGGGCCCGAGGTCCAGCGAGATGTCGTCGTTGGCCACCAACGCGCCGAAGCGCTTGGTGATGCCGTGCAGGCGCAGGACCGGCGCGGCCGCGGAGGTCGTGGCGGTCACCTGGAGGACTTCGGCTCGCTGTCGTTGACCTTCACGGTGAACTTGCCCTCGAGGATGGCCTTCTCGCGGGCGCGCACCTTGGCCATCACCTCGGCCGGCACCTTGCCCTCGAAGGTGCCCAGCGGGGCGAGCTCCGAGCCCTTGTGCTTCATCATCGAGTACGGGCCGTAGTCCTCGGCGGTGAACTGACCGGCCTTGACCTTGGCGATCGCGGCATCGACGGTGGGTTCCATGTTCCACAGCGCCGAGGCCACCACGGTCTCGGGGTACTGGTCCTGGGTGTTGATGACGTTGCCGATCGCGAGCTTGCCGCGCTCCTTGGCCGCGTCCGAGACGCCGAAGCGCTCGGCGTAGAGCACGTCGGCGCCCTTGTCGATCATCGCGAAGGCGGCTTCCTTCGCCTTGGGCGGGTCGAACCAGGAACCGATGAAGCTCACCGTGAACTTCACGTTGGGGTTGATCTCGCGCGCGCCGTCCATGAAGGCGTGCATCAGGCGGTTGACCTCGGGGATGGGGTAGCCGCCCACCATGCCGATGTGGCCGGTCTTGCTCATGCCGGCGGCGATCATGCCGGTGAGGTAGGCCGGCTCCTGGATGTAGTTGTCGAACACCGAGAAGTTGGGCGCCTGCGGCTTGCCCGACGATCCCATCAGGAAGGCGGTCTTCGGGTAGTCGCGCGCGACCTTGCGGGCCGCCGCCTCGACGCCGAACACCTCGCCCAGGATCAGCTGGTGGCCGGCCTCGGCGTACTGGCGCATCACGCGCTCGTAGTCGGCGTTGGCGACGTTCTCGGAGAACACGTACTCGATCTCGCCGCGTGCCTTGGCGGCGTTGAGCGCCTTGTGGATGCGCGAGACCCATTGCTGCTCGACCGGCACGGTGTAGATGCCCGCCACCTTGAGCTTCGCCTGGGCATGGGCGGGCAAGGTGGCCAGTCCGGAACAGGCAGCCGCGAGCGCCAGGCCGGCGGCAAGCAGGGTACGACGGGTGGAAGTGGTCATCGCTGGGTCCTTTCGGGGGTGGGGAGGAAGATGTCGGGGCCGGACGAGCGCAAGAAGCGTACCCACTCAGCCGCCCGCCGGCAGCGGTGTCAACCCGCAGCCGCGCAGCACGAACCCGAGCACGTGGTCGGTGGCGCGCTCGAGCTGCGCCTCGTCCAGGTGCGCCGTGCCCAGCACCGCACACACCTGGGACTCGAAATCGGCATAGGTCTGGGTCGCCGCCCAGATCGTGAAGAACAGGTGCGTGCTGTCCACCGGGGCCATGCGCCCCTGCGCGATCCAGGCATCGATCACGCGGGCCTTTGCCTCGACGAGCGCGCGCAGCTCGGTGCGCAGGATGTCGCCGATCTCGCTGGCGCCGTGCAGCAGCTCGTTGGCAAAGGTGCGCGAGGCGTCCGGCCGCTCGGCCGTCCAGCGCATCTTGGCGCGCACGTAGTGCGACAGCGCCTCGCGCGGGTCGGCGCCTTCGGTGATGCGGTCGGTGTCGGACAGCCACAGCGCCAGGATGTTGAGCAGCACCGCGCGGTACAGCGCCTGCTTGCTGCGGAAGTAGTAGTGCAGGTTGGCCTTGGGCAGCCCGGCGCGCGCGGCGATCTCGGCCATCGTCGCGCCGCCGAAGCCGGCCCGCGCGAACACCGTCTCGGCGGCCTTCAGGATGCCGGCCTCGGCGGCCTGGCGGATGCGGCCCTTGGGCGCGGCCGCCCCGCCCTCGCGCGGTGGGCGCCGCCCGGTCCCGGCGTGCGCGTGCGACCCGCCGCGGTGCGGCGAGGACGCGGCGGGTCGCGGTGCGGGTGCGGCCTGGCTCATCGCGGTCGCCCGGGGCTACCTGGTGCCGAACATGCGGTCGCCCGCATCACCCAGGCCCGGCACGATGTAGCCGTGCTCGTTGAGCCGCTCGTCGATCGCCGCCACCGCGATCGGCACGTCCGGATGTGCGGCCCGCACCGCCTCGATGCCCTCGGGCGAGGCGAGCAGGTTGACCAGCTTGAGGCTGGTCACGCCCACCTCCTTGAGGCGGCTGAGGGCGGCGATGGCCGAGTTGCCGGTGGCCAGCATCGGGTCGACCACGATGACCAGGCGGTCCTGGATGTCGTCGGGCACCTTGAAGTAGTACTCCACCGGTTCCAGCGTCTCGGGGTCGCGGTACAGGCCGATGTGGCCGATGCGGGCGCCGGGCAGCAGCTCGATCATCCCGTCGAGCATGCCGTTGCCGGCGCGCAGGATGGAGACCAGGCACAGCTTCTTGCCGCTGATCACCGGTGCCTCGCAGCTGGCCACCGGCGTGCGGATCGTGATCCGCTCGGTCGGCAGGTCGCGCGTCACCTCGTAGGCCAGCATCGCGGCGATCTCGCGCACCAGGCGGCGGAAGTTGTCGGTGGTGGTGTCCTCGCTGCGCACGTAGGTGAGCTTGTGCTGCAGCAGCGGGTGGTCGACGACGTGGACGAAGGTCATGCTTGCTCCTGTGGGTCAGAACACGGTGCCGTCGCTGACGAGGCGCAGGGGCGGGCCGCCCCCGGGGCGGCGTTCGGCCGCGGCACGCCGCCCGGCCGCCCAAGTGCCGCCTTCCAGCACCCGCGCCAGCGGAAACTGCACTTCGGTCAGGCCCAGCCGGCGGCGCACCTCGGCGGCGAGGCGGTCCAGCGCGATCACGGTCACGGCGCGCCATTCGACGACGGCCTCGCTGTCGACGGTCCAGGTCGCGTCGAAGAACCCGGGATCGCGTGGCTGCAGCAGGCCCAGGTCCAGCAGCAGGCCGCCGTTGCGGTACTCGGGCAGCCCGGTCAGCGCATCCAGCCCCGTGACCACCAACCCCGCGTCCTCGAGCGGCTCGAGCAGCGAGTAGGTCAGCCACTGGGTCAGCTTGTGGAAAGGCACCAGCCCGCCGCTGGCGGCCGGATGGCGCCAGCAGTCGCCGAGCGACACGCCGTCCAGCCCGATGCGGCCCGGCCACACCGGCCCGAGCGCGCGCAGCAGCGTGGCCAGCACCAGGCCCGCCTCGATGCGGCCGTCCGTCGCGTGGGCCTCGAGGAAGTCCAGCAGGTGCCCGAGCCGCCCCGCCGGGCCGAACACGGCGGGCGTGGCCTGTACCACCTCGCCGAGCCGGCGCAACAGCGCGGCGCGGCCTTCCAGCCCCACCAGCGGGTTGTCCTCGCGCACCTGGAAGCCGGCGGCCAGGCGCTGCGGCGTCATGCGCGCCAGCGCCGCCGCCTCGCTGCGCAGCGGCTGCGCGGGATGCGCCGAGAACGCCCCGGATGCAAACAGGTCCAGGCTTGCCACCGCGAGCCCTTCGGAACGCGCCAGCGTCTGGCCGGCCACGGCGTCGACATAGCGCCAGTCCGGGCCGGCGCCGGCATCGAGCAGCACGCTCGGGATCACCAGGTCGATGCGCACCCGCGCCCGCTCGCGCACGTCCGCGTCGAGCCCGGCCTCGCCGGCGAGCCGCGCCCAGCGGTCCACGCCGCCTGCCTCGAAGTGGCGCCAGCGGCTGTGGTACGGCACCGCCAGCGACGGGTAGTGCCGCCGGATGGTGTCGACGACATAGGCCGCGGTGTCGGCCAGCCGTTCGGGGTGCCAGCTGAAATGGGCCGAATGCCCGGCTTCCACCCAGGCCATCACCTCGGCGCAGTGCGTGCGCACCGCCTCGGCGCCGAGCAGCGGCGCGGCGGGGTGCTGCGGCGGCACCGGCGTGTGCCAGCCCGGGCCGTGGGCCAGCGCGTGGGGGGTGTGGCTCATCCCGCCTCCCTCATTCGTCCAGCCCGCGCCCCTTGGGCACGGCCAGCTCCGACGGGTCGGGGGTGTAGGTCGAGAAGTAGCCCGCGGCCTTCTTCGCGTCGATCTCGACGCGCGCATCGGCCGGGATCAGCTCCTCGGGAATCGGCACGCGCTCGACCACCTCGATGCCGGCGGCGGTCAGCGCGCCGTGCTTCATGTTGCTCATCGAGGCCCAGCGGTCGATGCGCGTGATGCCCAGCCAGTGGAAGACGTCCGGCGTGAGCTCCTGGAAGCGCATGTCCTGCACGCCCGCGACGCACTCGGTGCGCAGGAAGTAGGTCTCGGCGCGGTCGCCGCCTTCCTGGCGCTTGCGCGCGTTGTAGACCAGGAACTTGGTGACCTCGCCCAGCGCGCGGCCTTCCTTGCGGTTGTAGACCACCAGGCCCACGCCGCCCTGCTGCGCCATCTCGATGCACACCTCGATGCCGTGCGCCAGGTACGGGCGGCAGGTGCAGATGTCCGAGCCGAACACGTCCGAGCCGTTGCACTCGTCGTGCAGGCGGCAGGCGATGCGGGTCTGCGGCCGCCCCAGGCGCGTGACGTCGCCGAACATGTACAGCGTCATGCCGCCGATGGGCGGCAGGAAGACCTTGAGGTCGGGCCGCGTCACCAGCTCCGGGAACATGCCCGCGGTCTGCTCGAACAGGCAGCGCCGCAGCGCGCTTTCCTTGACGCCGAAGCGCTTGGCGATCCCGGGCAGGTACCACACCGGCTCGATCGCGGCCTTGGTCACGCGCACGTCGCCGTTGGCCATCAGGATCTCGCCGTCGGGCTTGAGCCGGCCCGCGGCGATCGCGTCCTTCAGCTCGGGCATGTTGATGTGGGCGCGCGTGACCGCGATGGTCGGCCGCACGTCCACGCCTGCGGCCAGCGGCTCGGCGAACTCGGTGGCGACCATGTGGCCCCAGGGGTCCAGCGAGACGATCAGGTCCGGGTCGCTCCACTGGGGGAAGGGGCCGATGTTGACCGCCGGCGCGGTGTTGGTGAGGTCGGGCCTGTGGTCGCGCCTCAGCGCCCCCGAGGCCACCGCCAGCGCCCGGTACACCGCGTAGGAGCCCGAGTGCGAACCGATCACGTTGCGGTGCGCGGGGTTGGTCAGGCTGGCCACCAGCGGACCGCGCTCCTTCGCCGTGGGAGCCCCCCAGCGGATGTCCAGCGACGAGGCGTCGCGCCGGGGGTGGGACGTCAGGACGATGTGGGCGGACATGGGTTCCTCCTCCGACGACCCGGCCGCCGCCCCGGGCCCTGCGCCCGGAACCTGACCGGATGGTCAACTTTGCGCCCGTTCAAGCAACCCCGATGCCAGCACGAACCCGGCCGGCCGCCCCGCCCTCGCCCCAGTCCGGTGCCTGCCCGGCCCGTTCCCGGCGCACCGGCGGCAAGGGGCCGCACCGCTTCGATGCAACGCGCCCGCGCTTGTCCCTGCCGCGCGCCGGGAAAAGGTGGACGCGCGATGCTGCGCCCGATCGACCGCCGCCGGGGGGTGCCATGCTGCCAGTCTCTGCCGCCGCCATGCTCTGCCGTCGCCTGCGCCCTGCCCGCCCCCGCCGGCGGCGCTTCGCCGGCCTGGTGCTGGGCCTGCTGCTCGGGGCGGGCCTGCTGGCGGCGGCGCAGCAACCACCCGCCGGCGACGAGGAGGAAGCCGCCGTGGTCGAGCAGGCCCGGGTGCTGCGCCAGGTCAGCGCCTCGGTGGTCGGCGTGCGCGCGCTGGCCGCGCCCGATGCGGCCTCCAGCGAAAGCCTCGGGCAGGTACGCCAGGGCTCGGGCGTCGTGATCGACGCGCAGGGGCTGGTGCTGACGATCGGCTACCTGGTCCTGGAGGCCGACAAGGTCGACCTGCTGCTGCCCGACGGGCGCGCGCTGCCCGGCCGCGTGGTGGCGTACGACCTGGCCACCGGCTTCGCCCTGGTGCAGCCGGTGGTGCCGGTGCAGCTGGTGCCCGCGCCGCTGGGGCAGTCCGGCGGGCTGGACACCGAGGAGCCCTACGTGATCGCCACCGGCGGCCCGGACGGCGCGATGAGCGTCGCGCAGGTGGTGTCGCAGCGGCCGTTCTCCGGTTACTGGGAGTACCACGTCGAGGACGCGATCTTCACCGTGCCGCCGCGCCCCGACCACAGCGGCGCCGGCCTGTTCAACGCGCGCGGCGAGCTGCTGGGCATCGGCTCGCTGTTCGTGATGGAGGCGCTCGGCCCCGGGCGCCACCAGCCGGGCAACATGTTCGTGCCGGTCGACCTGTACAAGGCGGTGCAGGACGAGCTGCGCCGCCACGGCGCCTCGCGCCGCAGCACGCGCGCCTGGCTGGGGGCGCACTGCGTCGACCACCAGGGCCTGGTGCGCGTGGTGCGGGTGCAGGCCGGCAGCCCGGCCAAAGCCGCCGGCCTGCAGCCGGGCGACGTGATCCTCAAGCTCGACGGCGAGCCGGTCGGCCGCCTGGAGGCGTTCTACCGGCGACTGTGGAGCGACCCCCGCGCCGAACGCGAGGTGACGCTGGAGGTCGGCCGCGGCGCCGGGTTGCTCACGCTCACCGCGCGCACCGCCGACCGCATGAAGACGCTGCGCCGCGCGCGGGGCATCTGAGCCGGCGCCCGCTCAGGCCAGCCCCTCGCGCACCGTCGGGTAACGCAGCCGCAGGCGCAGCTCGCGCTTGAGCCGGTCGTTGCGCAGCCGCCGCGACTCGGCCAGGAACGACAGCTGCGCCGGCGACAGCCGCTGCGCCGCCTCGGCGCGGCCGATGCGCGCCGGCGGCGGCAGCCCGCACAGCCGGGCCACCAGCTCGAAGTAATCGCCCATCTTCAGCTCGGTGTCATCGCACACGTGCACCACGCGCTGCGGGCGGCCGCGCCACAGCGCCGCCGCGCAGGTGCGCGCCAGGTCGTCGGCGTGGATGTGGTTGGTGTAGACGTCCTCCTCGGGCACCAGCACCGGCGTGCCGCGCCGCAGCCGCTCGCGCGGGTCGCCGCCGGGACGCTCCGGCGCGTAGATGCCGGGGATGCGCAGGATGGTCACCCGCGCGCCGACCGCCCGGCCCCACCAGCGCACCCGCTGCTCGGCATCGACGCGGCGCCGCGCGCGCGCCGTGGCCGGGGTCACCGGGCGCGTCTCGTCGAAGCGCGCGCCCTGCGCGTCGCCGTACACCCCGGTGGTGCTCGCGTAGACCAGCACGCCGGGTGCCCCGCGGCGCGCCAGCGCCCGCAACAGCGCCGCGGTGCGCGGGTCGGTGTCGCCCTCGGCTGGCGGCGGCGCGAGGTGCAGCACCGCGTCGGCCAGCCCGGCCAGGCGGTGCAGCGTGGCCGGATCGTCCAGGTTGCCGACCAGCGGCACCGCGCCCAGCGCGCGCAGCTCGGCGCAACGCCGTGGCTGCGAGGTCAGCGCGCAGACGCGCCAACGCGAGGCGAGCAGGCGCAGCACGCGCCGTCCGATATCGCCGCAGCCGACGATCAGCAGGCGCGGGCGGCGCCGCAGGGTGGAAGGCGTCAGGGTCATGCGTCGGTCAGGGTGTCATCCGGGGGCCGGCCCGGTTCCGGGGCAAAATGTCGGGTTTCGCAGTTTATGAGCCAGGAGAGCCTCCGATGACCTTCACCGTGACCGTGCAGCCCAGCGGCCACACCTTCGAGGTGCAACGCGACGAGACCGTGCTCGCCGCCGCCATCCGCCAGGGCGTGGGCCTGCCCTACGGCTGCAAGGACGGCGCCTGCGGGTCCTGCAAGAGCCGCCTGCTCGAAGGCCGCGTGATCCATGGCGCCCACCAGATGAAGGCCATGTCGCCGGCCGAGGAAGAAGCGGGCTACACGCTGACCTGCTGCGCCACGCCGCAGACCGACATCGTGATCGAGTCGCGCGAGGTGGTGGGTGCCGGCCAGTTCCCGGTGCGCAAGATGCCCTGCCGCGTCGCCGCGATCGAGAAGCGCGCCCCGGACGTGGCCGTGCTGCGCCTGCAGCTGCCGGCCAACGACCAACTGCAGTACCACGCCGGCCAGTACATCGAGTTCATCCTGCGCGACGGCACGCGCCGCAGCTACTCGATGGCCAACGCGCCGCACACCCAGGCCGAGCAGCCGGGCATCGAGCTGCACATCCGCCACATGCCCGGCGGCAAGTTCACCGACCACGTGTTCAACACGATGAAGGAAAAGGAGATCCTGCGCCTGGAAGGCCCGTTCGGCAGCTTCTTCCTGCGCGAGGATTCCGACAAGCCCGTCGTGCTGCTGGCCTCGGGCACCGGCTTCGCGCCGATCAAGGCCATCATCGAGCACATGCAGCACAAGGGCATCACCCGCCCCGCGGTGCTGTACTGGGGCTGCCGCAGCCGCGCCGACCTGTACCTGCACGAGTGGGCCGAGCAGGCCGCCGCGGCCATGCCCAACCTGACCTACGTGCCGGTGTTGTCCGAGCCCAAGCCCGAGGACCAGTGGAGCGGCCGCACCGGCTTCGTCCACCAGGCCGTGCTGCAGGACCTGCCGGACCTGTCCGGCCACCAGGTCTACGCGTGCGGCGCGCCGGTGATGGTGGAGGCTGCCCAGCGCGACTTCGTCGCCCACGCCGGCCTGCCGGCCGAGGAGTTCTACGCCGACGCCTTCACCAGCGAGGCGGACAAGCACTGAGGCCCGTGCCGGGGCGGCGGACTCCGGGCACACCCTCCCTGCGGGCGGGCGCCGGACGCGCCATACTGGCGGACTGTGTTCCGCTTCCTGCGGGCGCTCGCGCGCCCTGTCCACGATGAACCGACGACTCTGGCTGCAAACCCACGTCGCCCTGGCCGGCGCCCTGGCCTTTCCCGCGCTGCTGCACGCGCAGTCCGACCCGCCGATCAAGCTGGTCGTGCCCTACCCGCCCGGCGGGCCGCTGGATGCGATCGCGCGGCTGCTGGCCGAGAAGGCCCGTGACGCACTGGGCAACGTGATCGTCGAGAACCGGCCCGGCGCCGGCGGCAACCTCGGCGCCGACCATGTCGCCAAGTCCGCGCCCGACGGCCACACCATCGTGATGGGCGCGGTGGCCACGCACGCGATCAACCCCTGGCTGTACGCGCGCGTGCCCTACGACCCGATCCGCGACTTCGCGCCGATCACGCTGGTGGCACGCGTGCCCAACGTGCTGGTGCTCAACGCCGAGACGGCCGCGCGGCTGAACATCAACTCGGTGCAGCAGCTGATCGCCTACGCTCGCGCCAACCCGGGACGCCTGAACTACGGCTCGGGCGGCAACGGCAGCGCCGGGCACCTGGCTGGCGAGATGTTCAAGAAGCAGGCCGGCATCAGCATGGTGCACATCCCCTACGCCGGCGGCGCGCCGGCGCAGATGGGGCTGCTGTCGGGCCAGGTGGACCTCAATTTCGACAACCTGGCCACGGCGTCGGCCAACATCCGTGCCGGCAAGCTCAAGGCCCTGGCGGTCACGACGCCGCAGCGCTCCAGCGCGATGCCCGAGCTGCCGACCATCGCCGAATCCGGCCTGCCCGGCTTCGCGGTGGACACCTGGTTCGGCCTGTTCGCGCCGGCGAAGACGCCGCAGGCGGTCATCGAGCGCCTGAACCAGGCCTTCGTCGCGGTGCTCAACGCGCCGGACGTCAAGGCCCGCTTCGCGTCCTTCCTGGCCGAGCCCTCGCCGACCACGCCGCAGCAGTTCGGCGAGTTCGTGAAGGCCGAGCTGGCCAAGTACGAGCAGGTGGTCAAGCTCAGCGGCGCGCGCATCGAGTGACGCGCCAGCTCCGGCACCCGTTGCCATGAACAAGGGCCGCCCGCAGGCGGCCCTTGTGCGTTCAGGAGCGGCCGGCAGGCCTCACTCGCCCAGGTAGGCGGCGCGCACCTTGGGATCGTTGAGCAGGGCCTTGGCGTCGCCGCTCATCGTGATCTCGCCCGAGTCCATCACGTAGCCGCGGTCGGCCAGCTGCAGCGCGCGGCTGGCGTTCTGCTCGACCAGCAGCATCGTCACGCCCTGCTGGTGGATGTCGCTGACGACCTCGAAGATCTTGTCGACCATGATCGGCGACAGGCCCATCGACGGCTCGTCCAGCAGCAGCAGCTTGGGGCGCGCCATCAGCGCGCGGCCCATCGCCAGCATCTGCTGCTCGCCGCCGGACATCGTGCCGGCGAGCTGGTTGCGGCGTTCCTTCAGGCGCGGGAAGAGCGCGAAGACCTTCTCGATGTCCTCCTCGATCTCCTTCTTGTCGTTGCGCGTGAAGGCGCCCATCAGCAGGTTCTCGGTGATGGTCATGCGGGTGAAGGTGCCGCGGCCTTCGGGCACCATCACCAGGCCCTGGCGCACCAGGTCCCAGGCCCCCTTGCCCCTGGTCGGCTGGCCCAGGTATTCGATCGAGCCGTCGGCCACCGGCAGGGTCGCGGTGATCGCCTTCAGCGTGGTGGTCTTGCCGGCACCGTTGGCACCGATCAGGCTCACGAGCTCGCCTTGCCGGACCTCGAGCGACGCGCCCTTGACGGCCTGGATGCCGCCGTAGGCCACGCGCAGGCCGCTGATCTTGAGGATGGTCTCGCTCATCTTGCGCTTCTTCCAGATCTTTGATCGTCAGTGTCCGGTGCCCGGCGCGCGCCTGTGACCGCGGGCCGGGATGCCGGACGTCGCACCGGTCGGTGCCTCAATGCGCCGCATGGCCGGCGCCGAGGTAGGCCTCGATCACCTTCTCGTTGCGCTGCACCTCGTAGGGCGTGCCCTCGGCGATCGCCTTGCCGTAGTCGAGCACGGTGACGCGGTCGCACAGGCCCATCACCAGCTTCACGTCGTGTTCGATCAGCAGGATGGTGCGGCCGTCCTTGCGGATGCGGTCGATCAGCTCGCGCAGCACCATCTTCTCGGTCGAGTTCATGCCTGCGGCCGGCTCGTCGAGCGCGACCAGCTTGGGGTCGGTGGCGAGCGCGCGTGCGATCTCCAGCCGACGCTGGTCGCCGTAGCTCAGCGTGCGGGCGCGGAAGTCGGCGTACTTGGCGATGCCCACGTACTCGAGCAGCTGCATCGCGCGCTCGCGGATCTGCTCTTCTTCCTCCTTGAACGCGCGGGTGCGGAAGATCGCGCCGATCAGCCCCGAGCGGGTGCGGATGTGGCGGCCGACCATCACGTTCTCGAGCGCGGTCATCTCCGGGAACAGGCGGATGTTCTGGAAGGTGCGCGCGATGCCCGCGCGCGCCACCTCGTGCACCGCCTCCGGCTTGTAGGGCTTGCCCTCCAGCTCGAAGGTGCCCGAGTCGGGCGTGTACAGCCCGGTGATCACGTTGAAGAAGGTCGTCTTGCCGGCGCCGTTGGGGCCGATCAGGCCGTAGACCTGGCCGCGCTTGATTTCCAGGCCGACGTCGCTGAGCGCCTGCAAGCCGCCGAAGCGCTTGGAAACGCCGCTGACCCTGAGGATGATGTCCTGTCGTTGTTCGCTCATGCCGTGCCCCTCACTTCGTCGCCGGCTGCGCGGCAGCCTTGCCATGTTCCGGCGCGGGCCACAGGCCGCGCGGACGCAGCAGCATCACGATGATCATCGCCAGCGCGATGAGCAGCTGGCGCAGGATGGCCGCATCCAGCCGCCCGTCGGTCATGTGCTGCAGCGGACCGGCCACGTAGCGCAGCACCTCGGGCAGCGCGGCCAGCAGCAGCGCACCCAGCACCACGCCCGGCAGGTGGCCCAGGCCGCCGAGCACGACCATCGCGACGATCATGATCGACTCCATCAGGCTGAACGACTCGGGCGAGATGAAGCCCTGGAAGGCGGCGAACATCGAGCCGGCCACGCCGCCGAAGGTCGCGCCCATCGCGAAGGCCAGCAGCTTGACGTTGCGCACGTTGATGCCCATGGCCTTGGCGGCGACGTCGTCCTCGCGGATCGCCATCCAGGCGCGGCCGATGCGGGAGTTCTCCAGCCGGTAGCAGATCCAGATGCTGACCAGCACGAGGAACATGAACAGGTAATAGTATTTGACGACCGGCGGTATCAGATATTCGCCGATGCGCATCGGTTTTCCGAAATCGAACCCGAACAGGCGCATCGAATCGATGCCGCTCAATCCGCGCGGACCGTTGGTGATGTTGATCGGGTATTCCATGTTGTTCATGAACACCCGGATGATTTCGCCGAAGCCCAGCGTCACGATCGCCAGGTAGTCGCCGCGCAGGCGCAGCACCGGCATGCCCAGCAGCACGCCGGCCAGCGCCGCCAGCCCCGCGGCCAGCGGCACGACCACCCAGATCGGCGTGTGCAGCCCGTTGGGGAACATCTGTGCGACTGCCGGAAAGGTTTCCCACAAGTGGGGCGAGGCCATCAGCGCGAACATGTAGGCGCCGACCGCGTAGAAGGCCACGTAGCCCAGGTCCAGCAGGCCGGCGTAGCCGACCACCACGTTCAGGCCCAGCGCCAGCATCACGTACAGCAGCGCCAGGTCGATGATGCGCACCCAGCCCTGGCCGAAGTAGAGCGCCACGTGCGGCAGCACCAGCAGGGCCACCCCGATCAGCACGAAGCTCAGCAGCTTGTTCTTTTGCAGCATGTCAGTGTCTCCCGGCGATCAGGCGCGGTCCGCCACGCGTTCGCCCAGCAGGCCCGAGGGACGCAGGGTCAGCACGAGGATCAGCACGATGAAGGCGAAGATGTCGGCGTAGTGGCTGCCCAGCACGCCGCCGGTCAGGTCGCCCAGGTAGCCGGAACCGATGGCCTCGATCAGGCCCAGCAGCACGCCGCCGAGCATCGCGCCGGCCAGGTTGCCGATGCCGCCGAACACCGCCGCGGTGAACGCCTTCAGGCCGGGCAGGAAGCCCATCGTGTGCTGCACGGTGCCGTAGTTGGAGGCCCACATCACGCCGGCCACCGCGGCCAGCGAGGCGCCGATCACGAAGGTCGCGGAGATCACCATGTCGGGACGCACGCCCATCAGCGCGGCCACGCGCGGGTTCTCGGCGGTGGCGCGCATCGCGCGGCCCAGCTTGGTGCGATGCACCAGCCACAGCAGGCCGCACAGCAGCACCACGGTGGTCGAGAGGATCAGCACCTGGGTCACCGTGATCACCGCCCCGCCGATCGGGATCACCTCGGTGGGCAGCAGCAGCGGGTAGGGCTTGGGATTGGGCTTCCAGATGATCATCGCGATCGTCTGGAGCAGGATGGACATGCCGATCGCGGTGATCAGCGGCGCCAGGCGGGGCGCGCCGCGCAGGGGCCGGTAGGCCACCTTCTCGATCGTGAAGTTGAGCACCGCGCAGACCACGATCGCGCACAGCAGCGAGATCAGCATCATCAGCCAGCCGGGCATGCCGGGCGCCAGCTCCTGCAGGAACGTCACCACGGTCCAGCTGGTCATCGCCCCCACCATCAGCACTTCGCCGTGCGCGAAGTTGATCAGGCTGATGATGCCGTAGACCATCGTGTAGCCCAGTGCCACCAGCGCGTACATGCTGCCGAGCACCAGACCGTTGATGATCTGTTGGAGAAAGATGTCCATCAGTCGGTCTCCAGGAAAAGTGAACGCGGGGCGGAGCAAAAACCGGACCCACCCCCGCGCGCTGACGGACGGCGCGGCATGCGTCGGGCACGATTCCCACTCTAGGCCCAAACAGCGAGCCGGCAACGAGAGTCCCGCTGCCGGCTCGAGCAGACCGACACAGAGGATTTACGGGTTAACCCGAATCCTCCCCTCTTCGACCCGCAAAGTGGCGCGGATTGTATCCACGGGTCATGTGGTGAAAAATTCGGGGTTTACCCTTCTTTCTCCGTGAATCCAACAACGATTCGGGAGAATCATCGCCTTTTACGCGATTCCTCGTTCCTTTTGCGCAATTCTTCGAGTTTTTCACCGATGCGGATCTCCAGCCCGCGAGGCGCCGGCTCGTAGAAACGCAGGTCCTCGGGAATACCCTCGGGGAAATAACGCTCGCCCGCGGCGAAAGCGTCTTCCTCGTCGTGCGCGTAGCGGTAGCCCTTGCCGTAGCCCAGGTCCTTCATCAGGCGGGTCGGGGCGTTGCGCAGGTGCAGCGGCACGGGCCGCGTGCCGTCGCGCTTCACGAAGGCGCGCACGGCGTTGTAGGCGGCGTAGACGGCGTTGGACTTGGCCGCGACGGCCAGGTAGACCACCGCCTCGGCCAGCGCCAGCTCGCCCTCGGGCGAGCCGAGCCGCTCGTAGGTCTCGGCCGCATCGAGGGTCAGGCGCAGCGCGCGCGGGTCCGCCAGGCCGATGTCCTCGCAGGCCATGCGGATCAGGCGGCGCGCGATGTAGCGTGCGTCGACGCCGCCGTCGAGCATGCGCACCAGCCAGTACAGCGCGGCGTCCGGGTCGGAGCCGCGCACCGACTTGTGCAGCGCCGAGATGGTGTCGTAGAACTGCTCGCCGCCCTTGTCGTAGCGCCGCAGCTGCTCGCCCAGCGAGCGCTCCAGCATCGCCTCGTCGATCTCCAGCACGCCCTGCGGGCCGCACATGCGCACCAGGTTCTCGTAGGTGTTGAGCAGGCGGCGCGCGTCGCCGTCGGCATAGCCGATCAGGCGGTCGCGGGCGGCGTCGGTCAGTCCCGGCGAGCCGAGCAGCGCGCGGGCGCGTTCGAGCAGCGCGCGCATGTCCTCGTCGCCCAGCGCCTGCAGCACGTGCACGGTGGCGCGCGACAGCAGCGCCGAATTGACCTCGAACGACGGGTTCTCGGTGGTCGCGCCGATGAAGGTGAACAGCCCCGACTCGACATGCGGCAGGAAGGCGTCCTGCTGGGCCTTGTTGAAGCGGTGCACCTCGTCGACGAACACGATGGTGCGCCGGCCCTGGCTGCGCGCCACCTGCGCCTGCTCCACCGCGTCGCGGATGTCCTTGACCCCGCCCAGCACCGCCGAGATCTGGATGAACTGCGCGTCGAAGGCGTCGGCCATCAGCCGCGCCAGCGTGGTCTTGCCGACGCCGGGCGGGCCCCACAGGATCATCGAGTGAGGCTGCCCCGACTCGAACGCGGCGCGCAGCGGCTTGCCCGGCCCGAGCAGGTGCTGCTGGCCGATGACCTCGTCCAGGCTGCGCGGACGCAGGCGCTCGGCCAGGGGCATGTCGGGGGCGGCAGGCGGATCGGCGAAGGACAGCAGGTCGGACATGCACCCGATTGTCGCAGGCCGCCCCCCGCCGCGCGCGGGAACGAAAACTGCTGCCGCGGTTGCGATTCCCCGCACGACACCCTGGAGAGGCCCGGCATGTTCCCCCGTCCGCTGCGTCCCATCGCCACCCGCATCCGCACGCCCGCGCGGTCGCCCTCCGCCCCCCGCCGCCCGGGGCCGGCCGCCGCGTGCTGATGGGCACGCCGACCGCACCCCGGACGCGCGGCGTGCCGCGCTGGGTCGGGCTGGCGCTGCTGGTCGTCGCCACCGTCTTCCTGCTGCGCGCGGCCAAGCTGGTGCTGCTGCCGGTGACGCTGGCCGTGCTGCTGACCTTCGTGCTCGCCCCGGCGGTGCGGCGCCTGCGCGACCTCGGGTTGCCTGCGCCGGCCGGCGCCGGGCTGGTGCTGGTGTCGCTGGTCGCGGCGCTGCTGCTGTTCGGCAGCACGCTCGTCACGCCGGCGGCGACCTGGTGGGAGCGCGCCCCGGCCAACCTGCAGCAGCTGATGGAGGCGCTGGAGCGGCTGCGCGCCGCCCTGTTCGGCAACGGGCAGCCGGCCGCCCCTGCCGCCTCGCCGCTGGACGACGCGCAGCTGCAGGAACAGCTGCGCCACGAGGGCATGGCGCTGACGCGCGTCGTGCTGGGGCAGTTCTGGTACTTCGTGGTCTGCGCCGCCGCGACGGTCATCCTGCTGTTCTTCCTGCTGTGCACCGAGTACCACCTGGTGTGGCGCACGATGCTGGCGATCGGGCGCCCGCGGGTGCGGGCCCTGGTGCTGTCGGGCATCCGCGAGGCGCAGCGCGACATCGGCCGGTTCCTGACCACGATGACGCTGCTCAACATCGGGCTGGGCATCGGCACGGGCCTGGTGCTGCACGCCATCGGCCTGCCCAACCCGATCCTGTGGGGGACGCTGGCGGCGCTGCTGAACTTCGTCTTCTACATCGGCCCGGTGCTGATGGCCGTGCTGCTGCTGATGGCCGGCATCACCACGTTCGACCACGCCGGGCTGATGCTCGCGCCGGCGCTGGCCTACCTCGCGCTCAACGCGCTGGAGAGCAACCTGGTCGGCCCCTGGCTGATGGGCCGGCGCCTGCGCCTGAACCCGGTGTTCGTGTTCCTGTCGGTGCTGCTGTGGGGCTGGATCTGGGGCATGGCCGGCGCGCTGATCGCCGTGCCGATGCTGCTGGCGTTGCGCACCGTGTGCCGGCGCGTGCCGCGGCTGCGCGTGCTGTGCGGTTTCATCAACGAGGTCGAGACCCCGCCGCAGCCGTTCGGGCCGCTGCTGGCGCGCCGCCCGCCGCGTTGAGCGCCTTCAGCGCGGCAGGCGCAGGCCCGGGTCGCGATCGCGCAGCGGCCGCCCCGGGTCGCGGGGTGCCGCCGGCGCGGGTTCGCGCGCGTCGGCGGGCGGGCCCGCCCCCAGCCCGCGCACGCAGTCCCCGCGCGCCTCGCGGGCCTGCGCGGTGCAGCGCGACATCTCGTCGCGCAGGCGCGGGTCGTTGAAGTCCATGAACGGGTCGCTGCGCGGGCGGGCGCCTTCGCTGCCCTCGGCGTGGCGCACCGCATCGGGCTGCACCACCGGTGCCGGCCCGACCTCCGGCGGCGGGCGGCCCGTCACGGGGGAGGACACCGGCTGGGCCAGCGCGGCGCCGGCCCAGACCCAACCGATCGCGGCGTGCCGCCAGGTCGTGTGCATCGCGGATCTCCTCGCGGCCCGATCTCAGAACTTGTACTTCAGGCCGATCGAGTACAGGTCCACGTCGTCGCGCCCGCCTTCGAAGCTGAAGCGGTAGCGGTCCCACTCCAGCACCGCAGCCCAGTCGCGCGACAGGTCCAGCGACAGTCCGGCACCGTAGCTCAGGCCGAAGCCGTGCGCGCTGCCGGTGTCGGCCCCGGACTGCGACGAGGCGCTGGTGTCGGTCCAGCCGTAGGTGGTGCCGAGCCGCCCCACCAGGCTGAACGAGGTCGACAGCGGCAGCACGCCGACGGCGCTGATGTTGATGCCCTGTGCCTCGGTCGATCCGCCATCGCGGTCGGCCTCGCCGACGTTGACGTAACCCACCTCCACGCCGAAGTTGGGCGTGGCCATGCCGCCCAGGGAGATCTTGCCGCCCCAGTCGGTGCGGTCGCAGCGGAAGCCCCCGCTGCAGGAAACGTCGAAATCGCTGCGGCCGAGGTTGATCCCCAGGTAGCCATGCGTGGTGTGCGGAATCCAGGAGGGGCGCTCCTGCACGCGCAGGTCCTGCCCGTCCTGGGCCATTGCCGGCAGCGCCAGGGCGGCAAGCCCCCAGGCGCAGGCCGAACGGCGAAGACGACGTTGGCTCATTTCGGCTCCTTGCCGCACCCTGTGGCGGTGCGGACGGTGGTTGGCATGCCCCGGGACCGGCAAGCCGCGTGCCGCCGCCTTCGGTTTCAGCCCGTGGTCGCAGGCACGCGCGCGGGGGCCGCCACGCGAGGCGCTTGCAGCCCCAGGCGGCGGCGGAACCAGGCCACGGTCTCCTTGAGGCCGTCTTCCAGCGTGACGGCCGGCTGCCAGCCGCCGAGCCGCTCGCGGGCCAGGCCGATGTCCGGACAGCGGCGCCGCGGGTCGTCGGCCGGCAGCGGCCGGTGCACCAGGCGCGAGCGGCTGCCGGTCAGGCGCAGCACCGCCTCGGCCAGCTCCAGCACCGTGTGCTCGACCGGGTTGCCCAGGTTGACGGGGCCGACGAGGTCGGCGTCCATCAGCCGCACGATGCCCTCGACCAGGTCGTCGACGTAGCAGAAGCTGCGCGTCTGCTGACCTTCGCCGTAGATGGTGATGTCCTCGCCGCGCAGCGCCTGCACGATGAAGTTGCTGACCACCCGCCCGTCGCCCGGCTGCATGCGCGGGCCGTAGGTGTTGAAGATGCGGGCGATGCGCACCGGCACGCCGTACTGGCGGTGGTACGCCAGGCACAGCGTCTCGGCGCAGCGCTTGCCCTCGTCGTAGCAGGCCCGCGGACCCAGCACGCTGACGCAGCCGCGGTAGCCCTCGACCTGCGGGTGGATCTCCGGGTCGCCGTAGATCTCGCTGGTCGACGACTGCAGCAGCCGCGCCCCGCAGCGCCGGGCCGCATCCAGCAGGTGGTGCACGCCGGCCACGCTGGACAGCGTGGTGTGCACCGGGTCGCGCTGGTAATGCTCGGGGCTGGCGGGACAGGCGAAGTTGAAGATGCCGTCCGCGTCCAGCCGGCAGGTGCGGATCACGTCGTGCACCGTCAACGCGAAGCGCGGATGGCGGCGCAGGTGCCCGACGTTGAGCGGCGAGCCGGTGCAGAAGTTGTCCAGCGCGTGCACGCGGTGGCCCGCGTCCAGCAGCCGGTCGCACAGGTGGCTGCCCAGGAAGCCGGCCCCGCCGGCAACGGTGACGTCTCGAGGTCCCATGGCGGCTCGCTTGCGTTGTGGAGGTGTGGGCCTCGCGCAGCAAGCCCTGTGCCCCGCCGGCGGGCCGGCGCCCGTGCTATGCGCCGGCGATGCCGTGGGCGCGCAGCCGCTCGACGATGGCGTAGTTCAGCTCGCTGTGCAGCTGCTGCCGGCTGCACCCGGAAGGGTCGTACCAGGCCGCCAGCTCGAAGCTCATCGCGGCCCCCCGATCGACAGCAGCAGCACCGCGGGCGCCGGTTCGCCGAGCACGCGCGGGTTGCTGCGGGCGGCCTCCTCCAGCAGCCGGCGTACCAGGCCGATGTCGGTGCCGGACGGGACGCTGACCGGCACGCGCAGCCGCACCGGGCGCTCCAGGTGCACCAGGTTGACCACGTTGTCGGTGATGAAGCGCTGGTTGGGCAGCAGGATCGCGATGTTGTCGTTGGTGACCACCGTCGTGCGCCGCGCGCCGATCTCCTGCACCACGCCCTCGACGCCGCCCACCTCGATGCGGTCGCCGACCTTGATCGGGCGCTCGAACATCACGATCAGGCCGGAAATGAAGTTGCTGAACACGTTCTGCAGGCCGAAGCCCACGCCCACGCCCAGCGCACCGGCCACCACGTTGAAGGTGGTGAGGTCGATGCCCGCGTTCTGCAGGATCACCAGCAGGCCGACGATCAGCACCAGGTAGCGCACGATCGAGCCGAACGCCTGGCGGGTGCCGAGGTCCATGTGCAGGCGCAGCAGCACGCGGTTGATCATCCACAGGCGCAACCGCGACGCCAGCATGAACAGCAGCACCAGCGCCAGCGTCAGCTTCAGCAGCGAGGTCAGCGTGAAGTCGGTGCCGCCGAACGAAAACAGGCGCACGTCGATGTCGTGCAAGGCGTTCTGCAGGGAATCCCAGCTCATCTTTGCAGTCAATGGCAAACGGAAGAACCGGCGCAGCCTAGCACCTCCGCCCGGGCCGGCGCGCCGTTGACAAACCGGCACGGGCATGGCATTTGCCCTCTTGTGACGCATCCGTCTTGCGAACCTGACCGTGCGCATCGTTTACGTCACCGAGACCTATCCGCCCGAACTGAACGGGGTCGCCCTGACCGTCGAGCGGACCGTGCGGCACCTGCGTTCGCGGGGCCACGAAGTCCAGCTCGTGCGCCCGCGCCAGCCGGGCGAGCTGGCGCGCCGCGACGACGAGGAGTGGCGCACGCGTGGCGCGCCGCTGCCGATGTACCGCGACCTGCGCTTCGGCCTGGCGCTGGCGCGCAGCTTCCGCGCACAGTGGCAAGGGCGCCGGCCCCAGCTGGTGCACGTGGCCACGCCCGGGCCGCTGGCCTGGGCGGCAGTGCGCGCGGCGCGCTCGCTGGGCATCGCGGTCACGAGCGACTTCCGCACGAATTTCCATCAGTACAGTCACTATTACGGCCTCGGCTGGGTCGAGCCGCTGGTCTGCGCCTACCTGCGCGGGCTGCACAACCGGACCCATCGCACCCTCGTGCCGACCCAGGCGGTGCGGCGCGAGCTCGCGCGCTGCGGCTTCGAGCGGCTGGTGGTGGTCGGCCGCGGCGTCGACGCCCGGTGCTTCTCGCCGCAGCACCGCAGCGCGGCGCTGCGTGCCGCATGGGGCGCGCGCGACGGGACCCCGGTGCTGCTCTACGTCGGCCGGCTGGCCGCCGAGAAGAACGTGCCGCTGGCCTTGCGCGCCTTCGAGGCGGTGCGCCGGCAGCGCCCCGACGCGCAGATGGTGGTGGTGGGCGACGGGCCGATGCGGCGGCGCTGGGAGCGCGAGTTCCCGGCCGCCCGCTTCGTCGGCGCGTTGCGCGGCGAGGCGCTGGCACGCCACTACGCCTCGGCGGACATCTTCCTGTTTCCCAGCCTGACCGACACCTTCGGCAACGTGGTGCTGGAGGCGATGGCCAGCGGGCTGGCCGTGGTGTCCTACGACGCCGGTGCCGCCAGCGAGCACGTGGACGACCGCGACAACGGCCTGCTCGCCCCGCCCGGCGAGGAAGCCGCCTTCATCGACGCCGCGCGTTCGCTGGCTCTGCAGCACCCGCGCCTGGACTGGATGCGCACGCGCGCGCGCCAGGCGGCGCTGCACGCCAGCTGGCCGGCGGTGTTCGACCGCTTCGAGGCCCACCTGAGGGAAGCCGCCCATGCTGTGGAAACATCGGACGCCCGAAGCGCCTGCCCGGCTTGACCCGGGGCTGCTGCTGCGCGCGAGCCGCGCATCGTGGGCCGCGCGCGAACTGTCGTGGACCCGCCGCCTGCACCGCGGCGCGGATTTCCCCGCGCTGGTGCTGCTGCTGGCGGTGGTCAGCCGCCTCGGCGACGGCCTGCTGTGGTACGCCGGCATGGCCGTGCTGCCGCTCGTGGCCGGCGCGCGCGGCTGGGCCTGCTCGCTGCGCATGATGGTGCTGGGGCTGCTGAACCTGACGATCTACCTGCTGCTCAAGCGCTGGGCCAGCCGGCCCCGCCCCTACGTCGCCTGCCAGGACATCCGCGCCTGCGTGCGCGCGCTGGACCAGTTCAGCTTCCCCTCCGGGCACACGCTGCACGCGGTGGCCTTCTCGATCGTGCTGATCGAGTACTTCCCGGGCACGGCCTGGGTGCTGGTGCCGTTCACGCTGCTGGTGGCGCTGTCGCGCGTGGTGCTCGGCCTGCACTACCCGAGCGACGTGCTGGCCGGCGCCGGCATCGGCGCGTTGATGGCGTTCGGGGTACTGGCGCTGTTCTGACCCGCGCCGGCGCCGCCGCCCGGCACCCCCGCCGCGGCGGGCCGCAACCCGTCCAGCCAGGCGTCCACGAAACCCGCCACCGTGACGACGCGCCGGTATGCCAGCTCGCGCGCCAGCAGCTGCTGCCACGAACGGCGCACCGCCGCGTGGTCCGCGTCATGCGGGTGCAGCTCGAAGCGCACCAGCAGCGCCTGCTGCATCCAGCGGCCCTGCCACGCGTTCCAGGCCACCGACGTCGCTCGGCGCCACGCAGCGCGCGTCGAGTACACCACCGAGGGCGCGGCCAGCGCCGGCCCCTGCGGCAGCGCGTGCAGGTGGCGCAGCGTCGCGGTGTAGCGCAGCAGCGGCATCGCGCGCAGTGCCGACCAGGCGCCGCGCCCGAGCAGCCAGGCCGGCGCGACGAAGCCGTGCAGCGGCCAGCCGTTGGCCTGGAACCAGCGCGCGCCGGCGACCAGGCGCTGCAGGGCGGCTTCGTGCCCGAGCGCCGCGAACTCGCCTTCGCCGGCGGTGTAGCAGCGCCGCATCAGCCAGTCCACCGGGCCGAGGGGGCGCCCGTCGTCGCGATGCGTGTAGCCGTGCAGCGCGAGTTCGTCGCCCGCCTCCAGCCGGACCGTCAGCTGGGTGTCGAACGCCAGGCTGCGCGGCGCGCCGTGGTGGCGCGGCACCGCCAGCAGCGTCAGCGGCCCGGGCGTGAGCTCGCCCACCGCATCGAGCACGCGGCAGCACGCCGCCCAGGTGGTCGGCGCCACGTCGTGCAGCACGATGCACAGGCGCGGGTCCATGCGTTCAGGCCGGCCCGGCCGGCAGCGGCAACCGCCCGGACACGGCCTCGTCCTCGGCGCGCCGGCCGAGCAGGCGCCGGTAGCGGCCCATCAGCTGCGGCATCACGTGCTGCCAGTCGTACTGTTCGGCGCGCAGCCGTGCCGCCGCCGACAGCGCCCGGCGGTCGCGCGCGAAGCAGGCCTCGATCGCCTCGGCATAGCCCTGGGCATCCTGGCGCTGCACCGCGATGCCGACCTGCTCGTCGACCAGCTCGCCCAGCCCCTTGCGCGCGCTGGCGATCACCGGCAGCCCACAGGACATGGCCTCCAGCACGGACAGCCCGAAGGTCTCCTGGTCGCCAGCATGCACGAACGCGTCGGCGCTGGCCAGCACGTGCGCGAGGCGCAGGCTGTCGTGCTCGAAGCGGCGCACGATCACGCGCGGCCCGGACGGCGGCGTCGGGCCCGCCCCCAGCGCCAGCAGCACGTACGGACTGCCCAGGCGGGCCACGGCCTGGCACAGCAGGTCCAGGCGCTTCTCGGGCGCGAAGCGGCCGGCGTAGACCAGCAGGCGCGCACGCGGCGGCAGCGCCAGCGAGGCGCGCCAGATCATGTCCTGCCGGCGCGGGTGGAACACCTGCGTGTCCACGCCGAGCGGCTGGCGCTCGACCGCCGGCACGCCGCTGTCGAGCAGCCGCTGGCGCATCGACTCGCTGGGCGCGAGCACCAGGTCGAAGCGGCTGTAAAGCTTGCGCACGTAGGCGCGCACCGGCCGGGCGGCCCACCGGCCGAAGGTGCGCACCGCAAGCTCCTCCAGGTCGCTGTGGCAGAACGCCGCGCTGGCCACGTGCAGCGAGCGCGCCGCGTCGAGCGCCGCCCAGGCCAGGCAGTACGGGTCGCCGGCCTCGATCAGGTCGGGCCGCAGGCGGCGCAGGATCTCCGCGCATGCCGCGCGCGCCACCGGCACCCGGTAGCCCTGCGAGAACGGCAGCGGCACGCCGGGCATGCGCACCATGCGCTCGGCGTCGGTCACCGGCGCGCCGATCGTGTGGCGCCAGTCGGTGTGCCGCATCAGCCACTGGCGCTTGGCCTGGATGTAGCGCCGCACGCCACCGCTGTTGGCGCTCCAGAACATCGTGACGTCGGCCAGGTGCGGCCCCTGTCTCGCATTCATCGTCCGACCTCCCTGCTGGCTCGCGGTCCGCCCGCGTCGCGGGACGACGCCGTCTGTGGCCCTCGCCCCCGGGGGCCATGCCGGCCCTCGCACCATCGCGGCGCCCACGGGGCGCCGTGGCGCTGGCGCGGCAAGCGCCATGCCCGCGGCAGGCACGTCGCCTGCCGGCATGCCAGGCCGCTGCATTCGACGGACGTGCGGCGGCACAGGTTCCGAAGGAGCAGCACATGCAAGGCCGCCCCACCCTCCACCCGGTCGAACCGCCCGCCGGCGAGCCGGTTCGCCGCCGCTGACCGGACGCATCGGCGATGGCCGGCAGCATGTCGTCCAAGGCGCAGGCCCCGTTGCGCGGCCCGGCACGGCGCACCGCCCGGGCCCTGGCCCGCACCCTCCAGCCGGCGCTGGTCTACGTCAGCGACGAGCAGCCGGGCTGGCAGCGGGTGCGGCGCGGCCGTGGCTTCGCCTACCTCGATGCCGCAGGCCGGCCGCTGCGCGAACGCGAGGCGCTGCAGCGCATCCGCCGCCTGGCGATCCCTCCGGCCTACACCGACGTGTGGATCTGCCCGCAAGCGAACGGCCACCTGCAGGCCACCGGCCGCGACGCGCGCGGCCGCAAGCAGTACCGCTACCACCCGGACTGGCAGGCGCAGCGCGATGCCGACAAGTTCGAGCGCATGCTCGAGTTCGGCCGGGCGCTGCCGCGCCTGCGCGCGCGCATCCGGCGCGACCTCGCCGCCGGCGGCCTGGCGCGCGAGCAGGTCATCGCGACGCTGGTGCACCTGCTCGACACCACCTTCGTGCGCATCGGCAACGACGAGTACGCGCGCCTCAACGGCTCCTACGGGCTCACGACGCTGCGCGACCGCCATGCGCGGTTCCTCGGCGGGGCGCTCCGGCTGAAGTTCAAGGGCAAGAGCGCAGTGGTGCACGAGATCGAGGTCGACGACCCGCGCATCGTGCGCATCGTGCGTCGCTGCCAGGACCTGCCGGGCCAGGAGCTGTTCCAGTACCTGGACGCGGACGGCACGCCGCGCAGCATCGGCTCGGCCGACGTCAACGACTACCTGCGCGAAGCGGCCGGCGCCGACTTCACCGCCAAGGATTTCCGCACCTGGCATGCGAGCGTGCAGGCGCTCGAACGGCTCGCGCGCTGCACGGCCGGCTCGCCGGCCGAGGCGCGCCGCCTGGTGCGCGAGGCGCTGGCGCACGTGGCGCGCCAGCTGGGCAACACCGTCGCGGTGTGCCGCAAGTCCTACGTGCACCCGCGCGTGCTCGCTTGCTTCGTCGAGGGCACGCTGGCCGACTCGCTGGCCTGTGCGGCCGGCCGCCACGGGGCGCGGGTGCCCGCCGCGCTGCGTGCGCCGGAGCGCAGGCTGATGGGGCTGCTGCAGCTGTGAGCGCCGCAGGCGCGGGACCGGGCACGGCGCGCGATAACCCCCGTCATGCACATTACGCATAGTTTGGGCGGCACTTCGCGCCTACAGTTCAAGGCACAGGTCCAGGGCACAGCCACGAGCTGACTTGCCCGCTGGATCGCAGGCCACGACGTACCCCGTCACCATCGAAAGGAAACAAGCGTGAGCAGTCTGTCCTACGTCCCCCCGAGCGCGGACAGTCCCTGGGGCACCTACCTCTCCCAGATCGACCGCGTGATCCCCTACCTCGGCCCGCTGGCGCGCTGGGCCGAGACGCTGAAGCGACCCAAGCGCGCGCTGATCGTCGACATCCCGATCGAGATGGACGACGGCACCGTACGCCACTTCGAGGGCTTCCGCGTGCAGCACAACCTCTCGCGCGGCCCCGGCAAGGGCGGCGTGCGCTACCACCCCGACGTCACCCTCGAGGAGGTGATGGCGCTGGCGGCGTGGATGACGATCAAGAACGCCGCGGTGAACCTCCCGTTCGGCGGCGCCAAGGGCGGCATCCGCGTCGACCCCAAGCAGCTGTCGATGAAGGAACTCGAGAAGATCACCCGCCGCTACACCAGCGAGATCGGGCTGATCATCGGCCCGCAGCAGGACATCCCCGCGCCGGACGTGAACACCAACGCGCAGATCATGGCGTGGATGATGGACACCTACTCGATGAACGTCGGCGCCACCGCCACCGGCGTGGTGACCGGCAAGCCGATCCACCTGGGCGGCTCGCTGGGCCGCGTCAAGGCCACCGGCCGCGGCGTGTTCGTCACCGGCCGCGAGGCGGCGCGACGCATCGGGCTGAACCTGGACGGTGCGCGCGTGGCGGTGCAGGGCTTCGGCAACGTGGGCAGCGCGGCAGCCGAGCTGTTCGCCGGTGCCGGGGCGAAGATCGTCGCGGTGCAGGACCACACCGGCACCATCGTCAACGCGCAGGGCCTGGACATGGCCGGGCTGATGGAGACGCTGCGCCGCGACGGCGGCATCGGCGGCTTCGCGCAGGCCGACCGCATCGACAACGAATCGTTCTGGGACGTCGATTGCGACATCCTGATCCCCGCCGCGCTGGAAAGCCAGATCACCGCCGAGCGCGCCAACCGCATCAGGGCCCGGCTGGTGCTCGAAGGCGCCAACGGCCCGACGCTGCCGACCGCCGACGACGTGCTCAACGAGCGCGGCATCCTGGTCGTCCCCGACGTGATCTGCAACGCCGGCGGCGTGACGGTCAGCTACTTCGAGTGGGTGCAGGACTTCTCCAGCTTCTTCTGGAGCGAGGACGAGATCAACGTGCGCCTGGACAAGATCATGGTCGACGCCCTGAAGAAGATCTGGGAGACGTCCGAGCGCCACAGGATCCCGCTGCGCACCGCGGCCTTCGCGGTGGCCTGCGAGCGCATCCTGATGGCGCGCCAGGAACGCGGCCTGTACCCCTGACGCCGGGCCGCGCGCCGGACGACGCGATCCGCCCCGTCGAACGGGGGCTTGTCCCTGCTCCGGGGGCGTCCGACAGTGCTGTTCTTCGCAGGAGCACGCCATGCAGGTCCAGCACGAAGGTGGGACGGGTCGCGAAGCCGAGCGCATGGGTGCCAGCCTGCACGAGGAAGCGCGCTTCCACGACGAGCGCATCGAACACGACCAGGGCGAGCGCCTGAGCTATGTCTATGCCAGCGTGGCCGACGTCTACCAGTTCGCGACGCTGTCGCCGGTCGAGCACCGGGGCAAGCGGGTGCTGGAAGTCGGCTGCTTCCTCGGGGACCAGCCCCGCCGCGCGCCCGATTTCCAGGGCCACTATCTCGGCATCGACATCAGCCCGGCCGCGATCCGTCACTGCCAGTCGCTGGGCCTGCCGGCGCATTTCGAGTTCCGCGTCGACGACGCGAACGTGCTCGACTCGGTCGAGGACGGCAGCGTGGACCATGCCTTCGGCCAGGGGGTGCTGCATCATCTGGAGCTCTCCCGCTTCGCCCCTGCGCTAGCGCGCAAGCTCGCGCCGGGCGGCTTGGCACGCTTCGTCGAGCCGGCCCAGGGCAACGCGCTGCTGCGGCTGTTCCGTCGGCTGACGCCGTCGTTGCGTACCCCGGGCGAAATGCCGTTCGACCGCCGTTCGATCGAGCAGCTGCAGCAACATGTCGACGTGAAGATCCGCCACCACGCGCTGCTGCGCCCCTACCTGCCGATGCTGTTCGGCAACCACCGCAAGGTGGCCGAACTGGCGCGCCGCACCGACGACCTGCTGTTGGGGCACGCCTGGCTGCAGGGTCAGGCTTGGCTGCTGCAGGTCGAGCTGCGTCCGCGCTCGGGCTGACGGGCGGCCTCAGCCCGTCACCTCGTCGAACACCGCCAGCCAGTCGCGCACGAAGCGCTCGATCCCGAAGCGCTCCAGCGCAGTGCGCCGCCCCCGTTCGCCCCAGGCGCGCGCCAGCCCGGGGTCGTCGATGAGCCGTTGCATCGCCTCGACCAGCACCGGCAGGCGCGTGTCGACCAGGCCGTTGTCGCCGCTGCGGATCACGTTGGCCAGCTCGGTGGTGGCCAACCCCACCACCGGCACGCCGACCATCATCGCCTCGATCACCGACAGTCCCAGGCTGGTGTAGCGGATCGGGTTGAAGAAGAAGCGGTAGCCGGCCATCACCTCGGCGAGCCGGTGGTTCTCCACCTCGCCCCGCCCGCCGGCATGTGCCAGTTCCAGCGAGCCCATGCCCACCAGGCTCAGCGGCACCTGCTCGCGCACCTGCAGGTAGACATCCAGGCCCAGGCGGCGTCCGCGCCTCAGCAGGTGGTTGACGACCACGAGGCCCTCGGCGCGTTCGCCGCGGTAGGCTGCCGGCGACAGCAGCTTCACGCCGTGCTCCACCACCCGCACGGGCGTGATGCCGCTGTCCCACATCAGCGCGTTGAAGTGCGTGCAGTGCACCAGCAGGGCATTGCGGTCCTGCACCCAGTGGCGCGTGTTCGTCGGGTGTTCCTGCGGCGGGTCGTGTTCCAGGTAGATGCGCGGCAGCGCGCGCTGCGCCGCGCCCAGCAGCTGGTGTTGCTCGCTCTCCCAGGCGTCGCGGGACTGGAACAGGATGACGTCGAACTCCATCTCGCGGATGCGGCTGACGTGCACCTCGTGCACGTTGTCGCCCCAGGGCAACGCGCCGCTGCAGCCACTGTGGTGCGGAGTGCGTCCGTCGTCGGTGACCAGGTGGAAATCGTGCGGCACCTGCGTGAGGTAGTACAGGTAGTTGCCATGCACGTGCCAGGTCAGGACCCTCAGTCGTCTACGTGGCATGGGGTTCCTTCCGCAGCAGGGCCCGCGCAGCATCGAGCACGGCCTCGACCGGCACGCCGCGGGCGCATTCGTGACCGTACGGACAGACCGGGTGCGCGCACGGCCGGCACGGCGCGTCGCGCCAGAGCACGCGGTGGCGCTGCGCATCGAGCGGCCGCCAGCGCGCCACGTCGCCGCCCGAGCTGATCACGACGCTGGGTACCTGCAGCGCCGCGGCCACGTGCGAGATGCCGGTGTCGTTGCACACCACGAGCCGCGCCCGCTCGACCAGGGCCCCGAGCTCGAACAGCCCGGTGCGACCGGCCAGGTCGGTCGCAGGCGCACGCATCGCGGCCTGCACCTGCCGGACCAGCGGGGCTTCCCCGCTCGTGCCGGTCAGCACGACGGCATGTCCTGCACCGGCCAGGGCATCGGCCACGCGGGCGAAGCACGCAGCCGGCCAGCACCGCGACGGCAACTGCGCCCCCGGGTGCACGACCACGTAAGAACGCGGGTGCACGAGCCCGCGCTGCCGCAGCGCCCGACGGTCGGCCTCGCCGAGCGGGAACTCCAGCGCCCGGCCCCGGCGCGGCACGCCCAGCGCGTCGGTCAAGGACAGCAGGCGGTCGATCTCGTGGCCCTGCTGCGGCCACGGCATGAAGTCCGCCGGGTCTTCCCCGCCATCGCCGCCGGTGCAGAAGCCGACCGTGCGCTGCGCGCCGAAGCGCCGCACCAGCGGGTTGGTGACGGTGCCGCTGCCGTGCATCTGCAACGCCACGTCGCAGGAGTGCGCCCGCAGCCGCGCGAGGAAGGCCGGCCAGGCCCGGGCGTCGCAGCGCCCCTCCGGCAGCGCCGGGTGGCCGGGAAACGCGACGAAGTCGTCCAGGCAGGACAGGCGCTGCGCCAGCTCGCGCGCCCACGGCAACCCGACCAGGGTGAGGCGCGCCGCAGGACAGGCCGCACGCAACGCCCGCCAGGCCGGCACCGCGCACAGCACGTCGCCCAGCACCAGCGCGCGGAAGAGCGCGATGCGTCGCACGCCGGCATCGAGCGGCCGCATCGCATGCCCTTTCAGAACGCGCCGCGGTACAGCGCGCAGTGCCGGCACACCGAGGGCGGTTCCTCGCTCGCCAGGCGCGCGCGGAACTGCCGCGCCGCCTCGCCGTGCCAGCGTGCGAGCACGCCGCCGTCGTCGACGCTGCCGAAGCTGGCCCGGTCGGGGGTGCCCGCCATGCAGCAGGGCAGCATCTCGCCGCCCGCCGTCAGGTACAGCCCGTCCCAGGGCCAGGTGCAGCGCGCCGCCTGCGGGTTGGGCGTCAGCCGCGGCAGGTGCAGCGTCACGCCCAGCGCCGCGGCAAGCCGCGAGGCGTGCGCGAACACGGCGCGCGCGTGGGCCAGGTCCTCGGGCGCCAGCTCGGCCTGGCGCACGTGCTCGCGGATCGGGATGTAGCGCTCGGGCAGGTCCGGCTGCTCCAGGTCGCTGGACAGGCGCTGCACCTGCACCTCGTGCACGCCGAAGCGCTGCGCCAGCCGCAGCACGGCCGGCAGCTGGTCCAGCGTGCGGCGCATCAGCACCATCACCAACCGCACCTCGGGGCCGCGCCCTGCAGCCCGGTCGCGCAACGCGGCAAGCCGCGCGAGGTTGCGCAGCACCTTGTCGAACGAGGCCCGCACCCGCACCGACTGGTACAGCTGCGCATCGGCCGCGTCGATCGAGATCGACAGCGCGTGCAGGCCGCTGTCGATGCAGCGCTGCGCGCGCTGCGGCGTCAGCAGCGTCAGGTTGGTGTTGGCCGAGACGCGGATGCCGCGCGCGCTGGCCCACGCCACCATCTCGAAGAACTGCGGGTTGAGCATGGGCTCGCCCAGGCCCTGCAGGTGCAGCTCCTGCAGCTGCGGCAGCTGTTCGATCCATTGCCGGAAACGCTCGAACGTGAGATGGCGCGGCGCATCGGCACGGTGGTTGACGGTGCACATCGGGCACGCGAGGTTGCACAGGCCGGTCGGCTCGATCTGCGCGAAGCGCGGCAGCGGCGGCAGCGTCGTGTCCGGCGCAGGCGGCAAGGTGTGGGTCGTCATGCCTGCCCTCCCGGGGTTGGGCGTCAGAGAAACGGCACGCGGTAGCGCACCGCGCCGGCCAGGCGCCAGAACACCGCCACGTAGGGAATCGCGATCGAGGTGACCACCATCTCGGCCACGTGGCGCGGCGCGTGCGAGGTGCCGCGCAGCCGCCGCCAGGCGAGTTCGCCGATGAAGCCGGCCGCGACCGCCGCGAACACCGCCGCCCAGCCGCCGGCGCCGCCCAGCGCACAGGCCAGCGCGGCCAGCGTGGCGAGCACCACCACGTAGTAGCGCCACGGCGGCAGGCGCCGGATCAGTTCGCGGTAATGCTGCGGGTGCTTCTTGTACAGCAGCGCGTCGAAGCGCATGTTGCCCTGCTGGCGCAGGCTCACGCCCCAAGGCGCCTCGCGCACCGGGTGTACCACCAGCGCGGCGGGCACGTGGGCCACGGTGCCGAAGCGCTCCAGCAAGGTGAAGTACAGGTCCGCGTCCTCGCGCCAGGCGCGCTGGAAACGTTCGTCGAACCCGCCCACCGCCTCCAGCGCCTCGCGCAGCACGAAGGCGTTGGCGGTGGCGAACTCGGCGCTCTCCAGCCCGTGGGTGTTGCGTTCATGGTCGGTCGGCACCGGCGAGGTCGGCACGACGATGCGGCCCCACACCGCCACGCGACCCACGCTCATGCCCAGCAGGCCGTAGCGCAGCCAGTCGGGGTCGGGAATGGTGTCGTCGTCGGTGAAGGCGATCACCGGCGCACGGGCCGCACGCCAGCCGCGGTTGCGCGCGGCCGCCGGCCCCCGGGTGTCCTCGGCACGCAGGTAGCGCACCTCCGGCGTGCCGCCGGCCTGCGCGGCGATGGCGGCGACCACGTCCTCGCTGTCCTCGCTGCAGCCGTCGTCGACGACCACGATCTCGTAAGCGGTCGGGTCGAAGCGCTGTTCGAGCAGGGCTTCCAGGCAGCGGCGCAGCAACGCCGGGCGCCGGCAGGTCGGCACGACGACCGACACGCGCAGCGCGGCCGCCTCCTGCGCCAGCGGCATCCGGGCCGCGGCGTCGGCCGTCCCGGCCGCACCGGCGGCCGGCGGCGACACCTCGGACCGCCCGTCGCGCTGCCGCGCCACCGGTGCAGCCTCCGGCCCGAAACCCGCCCCCCCGGCGGGGTCCAGCGGGCTGGCGTGCGTCGAACTCATGGTCGTTTCTCCAGCAGGAAGGAGCCGATCACCAGGGCGTCCAGCGGCGTGCTGTAGAACGCATGCAGCGCGTCCTGCGGCGTGCACACCACGGGCTCGCCCCGCACGTTGAACGAGGTGTTGACCAGCACCGGCACGCCGCTCAGTGCGCCGAAGGCCTTCAGCAGGTCGTGGTACGGCGGGTTGGTCTCGCGCCGCACCGTCTGCACGCGTGCCGTGCAGTCGGCATGGCAGACTGCGGGAATGCGCGCGGCCTGCCCGGGCCGGACCCGGTAGACGAACAGCATGAACGGCGCCTCGCCGCGGTTGGCGTCGGCCGGCTCGAACCACTGCGCCAGGTCCTCCTGCGGCACCACCGGGGCGACGGGGCGGAAATCCTCGCGGTCCTTCAGCTCGTTCAGCCGCGCCTGCATGGCCGGGTCGACCGGCGAGGCCAGGATCGAGCGCGCCCCCAGCGCACGCGGGCCGAACTCCATCCGGCCCTGGAACCACCCGATCACGGCGCCGTCGGCGAGCAGCCGGGCGGTCTCGCGCGGCACGTCGACCAGGCGCCGGTACGGCAGCCCGGCCCAGCGCAGCAGGGCCTCGATCGCCTCGTCGTCGTAGCCGGGCCCCCAGTACGCATGCTGCATGCTCCAGACCCGCGGGGCCGGGGCGCCGCGCTGCACGCTGCGCTCGCGCCAGTCGGTCCACAGGGCCGCGCCGAGCGCCGTGCCCGCGTCGCCTGCGGCCGGCTGCACCCAGACCTCGTCGAAGATGCCGGCATCGCGCAGCTTCGCGTTCATCACGCAGTTGAGCGCGACGCCGCCGGCCATCGCCAGCTGGTGCTCGCCACTGCGCTCGCGCAGCCAGGTGGCCAGTGCCAGCACGGTGTCCTCGAGCACCGCCTGCAGCGAGGCCGTCAGGTCGAGGTGGTGCTGCTCCAGCGGCGCGCCGCGCTCGCGTGCCGGCCCGAACAGCGCCACAGGGTCGAAGTCCGCCACCGCGTAGCCGCCCTGCGCGCCGACCTGCACGATGCGGCGGAAGGCGTCCAGCCAGCGCGGGCGGCCGAGGGCGGCCAGCGCCATGACCTTGTACTCGTCGCTCGAATGCAGGAAGCCCAGGTGCCCGGTGATGCGCTCGTAGAGCATGCCGAGCGAATGCGGCATGCGCACCTCGCCGAGCGCGTCGTAGCGGCCGTCGCGCCAGCGCCCGTAGGTGGTGCTGACCTCCTCGCCGCGGCCGTCCAGCGTCATCACCGCGCAGCGCTCGAAGGGAGCGGCCAGGAACGCGCTGGCCTGGTGCGACAGGTGGTGGTCGACGAAGTGCCAGCGGAACGGCCCGTCGTGCCGCACGCCGGCGAACCGCCGCTTCAGGTGGTGCGGCGCGCCGGCGGCCAGCTGGCGCGGCGCATTGACGATGTAGCTGGCAAACAGCGGGTCCCAGACGCTTTCCCATTCGCCTGCCGGCCCGGCCGAGGGCTGCATCGGCAGCGTCACCGTCTCGCCGGGCACGCGCTCGCGGAGGAAGCGCTGCGGGTCGTAGCTGTAGGCGACGTGGTCGACCTCGGCCAGCGTCAGGCCGGCCTCGGCCAGGCAGTAGTCGATGGCGTGGAACGGCAGCTCCCAGGTGCTGAACGGCACCGGTCGCTTGGCGTGCTTGATGCGCGTGAAGCGCTCCTCCTCGGCGGCGGCGACCAGCTCGCCGTCGCGCACCAGCGCGGCCGAGCTGTCGTGAAAGGCTGCGTTGATGCCCAGCGTGATCATGCCCAGGCGGCTTCCGTCGGCCGGGGGTGGCCGGTGGCGGTGGTCGGACGGTCCGCCCCCATCAGCTGCAACGCCGCGGCCACCACCGCCTGCGGCTCCACCTTGCGCAGGCAGTCGTGATGGCCCTGCGGGCAGACGCTTTTCAGGCAGTCGCGGCACGGCACGTCGTGGTTGAGCACGCGGTGCGGCACCTGCCATGGGGTGTGCTGCGGATTGGTCAGGGCATACAGGTCGACCACGGGCGTCCCGAGCGCCGCGGTCAGGTGCACCGGCCCGCTGTTGTTCGAGACCAGCACGCGGGCCTGCTCCAGCAGCGCGGCCAGCTCGCCGATGGCCAGCTGCCCCGCCAGCGAGACCGAGCGCTGCCGCATCGCCGCCTGCGCCTCGCCCACCAGCGTCGCCTCCGCCCGGCTGCCGGTGTAGACCACGAGGCAGCCGGTCTCGCGCGCGATCGCATCGGCCGCGGCACCGAAGCGCGCCGCCGGCCAGCGCCGCGACGCGGCGCTCGCGCCCGGGTGCACGACGACGTACGGCTCGCCGTCGGCGAGGCCGATGCCGGACAGCAGCGCCCGCACCGCGACGCGGTCGGCCTCCCGGCAGTGAAAGCGCAGGCGTTCGTCGCGCGTGCGCAGGCCCACGCTGCCCACCAGGGCCAGCTGGCGCTCCACCTCGTGGCGCTGCGCCTGCTGCGGTTCGGGATCGGGCACCCAGTGGGTCAGCAGCTCGTAGGGGTTCTCGCGACTGTGCGCCAGGCGCAGCGGGATGCCGGCCAGCCGGCACATCAGGGCGGCGGGCAGCGCGCTTTGCGTGCAGACGGTGAAGATCACCGCGGCATCGAAGTGCCGGCCGGCGAGCTGCGCGAGCATCTGGCCGTCGGCCTCCGCGACGCGCGATGCGGTCCCCTTCACCCACGGTGCGTCATAGACGATGACCTCGTCCACGTCGCTCAGGTGCGGCGCCAGCGCCGCGCCCGCGGGCGAACACCACAGCGCCAGGTGCACTTCCGGCAGGCTCTCGCGCAGTGCGCCCAGCGCGGGGGTGCTCATCAGCACGTCCCCCAGGTGGTCCAGGCGCACCGCCAGCACCCGCCGCACGTCCCGCCAGCCTTCGGCCAATGGCATCGGTGGGCCTCACGGTCGGGGTTGGGCGGCCGGCAGGCGCGCGGCCGTACGGGTCGCGACCGCGACGCCGTCGGCCGCGGTGATGTGCCATGCCGCTGCGAGCAGGTCGGGCGCCGTGTGGTGCGGCATGCGCTGCGGCGAGGTGCGCCACACCGTCTCGTTGCCGACGTCCAGCATCACGGTACGGCAGCCGGCACGCCGGCCGGCCTCCACGTCGTCCAGGATGTCGCCCACCATCCACGAGCGCGACAGGTCGAGGTGCAGTTCCTCGGCCGCGCGCAGCAGCAGGCCGGGGGCGGGCTTGCGGCAGGTGCAGCCCGGGCGGGACGGGTCCAGGCCGGGCGCATGCGTGCAGGCGTAGAAGCCGTCGAGCAAGACGCCATGCACGGCAAGCCTGCGCATCAAGGCCTCCTGCAGGCGCGCCAGCGCGCGTTCGTCGAACAGTCCCAGGCCGACACCGGGCTGGTTGCTGATCATCACCATGCGGTAGCCGGCCTCGGCCAGCCACTGCAGCCCGGCGACGGCGCGCGAGGTGAAGCGCAGCTGCGCCGGGTCGACGTTGTAGGGCACGTTCTCGACCACCGTGCCGTCCTTGTCGAGGAACACCGCGGGCGCACCGCCCGTTGCATCGGGGTTCAGGGCCATGATGTCTCCATCAGCGGCAACACCATCATCTCGGGAATCACCGATTCGCGCGGCATCGTCAGCAGGAAGCGCACCGCGACCGCGACGTTGGCCGGGTCCTGCAGCTTGCCCGGGTCGATGCCTTCGAAGCGGTCGAGCAGGAACGGCGTACGCATGCCGCCGGCGATCAGCGCCGACACGCGCACGCCGTGCGGACGGAACTCCGCATGCAGCGCGTGCGACAGCCCGAGCAGGCCCCACTTGCTGGCGTGATAGGCGCTCGCGTTCGGCCAGGCCCGCCGCGCCGCGGTCGAGGCGACGTTGACGATCTGCCCGCCGCGACCGCGGTCGCCCTCGCGCAGCACAGGCAGCGCACACTTGCTCATCACGAACGGCCCGCGCAGGTTGGTCGCGATCACCCGGTCCCACTCGGCGAAAGTCAGCTCGTCGACCGGCTTGGTGACATCGATGCCGGCGTTGTTGACCAGGATGTCGAGCGCGCCGAACGCTTGCACGGCGTGCTCCACTGCGGCGGTGGCCGAGCCCGCGTCGGCCACGTCGAGCTGCAGCGGCAGGGCCTGCCCGCCGGCCGCCTCGATCTCGCCGGCCACCTGCTCGCAGCCCGGCCCCCGGAGATCGGCGACCACGACGCGCGCACCGCCGGCGGCCAGCGTGCGCGCGATGGCCGCACCCAGCCCTTGCCCGGCGCCGGTGACCAGCGCCACCTGGCCCTCCAGCGGGGTCATCGCGGGTGATGCCGACGTGACCATGCCTGCCCTCCTTCGTGCGCTCAGTGGGTCGCGGAATGGACCAGGCCCAGCGGCGCGGAGCGACCGCGCGGCAGGGGCACGACGTCCGCCGTGTGCTGCACCGGCGAAGGCCGCAGCACCGCAAGCGCGCCGGCCAGCTGGCGTGCCACCCGCTCCCAGGTGAACAGCGAGCGTGCGCGGCGGATGCCGGCGCGCCCGAGCGCGCGCGCCAGTGCCGGGTTGTCGCGCAATGCGGCCAGGCGACGTCCCAGCGCCACGGGGTCGTGCGGTGGCACGAGGAAGCCGGTGACGCCGTGCATCACGGTGTGCTGGATGCCGCCCACCGCGCTGCCGACCACCGGCCTGCCGCAGGCCATCGCCTCCAGCGGCGTGATGCCGAAGGGCTCGTACCACGGCGTGGTCACGAACACGTCGGCGGCGCCGTAGTACAGCCGCAGGTGCTCGCGTTGGCGCCGTCCGGTGAAGACCACGCGCCCGTCCACGCCGGCCTCGCGCGCGACGTCGCGCAGGCGGGCGATCTCGGGCGTGACGCGCTCGTCCGGGGTGTCGGACTCGCCGCCCACCACGAGCAGGCGCGACGGCATCCCCTCGCCCAGGTACGCCATCGCCCGGATCACGTTGTCGATGCCCTTGCGCGGCACCAGCCGGCCCAGCTGCAGCACGATGAACTCGTCGGGATCCAGCCCCAGCTCGCGGCGCACTGCGGTGCGGTCCATCGGCCCGAACTCGGCAGGGTCGAAGCCGCACGGCACGGTCACCATGCGCCGGGGGTCGGCGCCGTACAGGCGGATCAGGTCCAGGCGATCCTGCGGGCACTCGGCGACGACGCAGTCCGCCTGCGCGACCAGCTCGCGCTCGATGCCGATGCGTTCGTCGGGAAAGCCGTCGGCGGCGCGCTGGTGTTCGCGCCGCACGAGGCCGAGCGCATGGAAGGTGATCGCGAACGGCGTTCCGAAGGTGCGCTTGAGGTGCAGCGCGACGCAGCCTGACATGAAGAAGTTCGCATGCACCACGTCGTAGCCGCCGGCATGGCGGCAGCGCGTCTCGCAGGCCTGCGCGAACTCCTGCATGTGCGGCAGCAACTGCTCCTTCGGCACGAAGCAGGCGGGTCCCGCGTCGACATGGATCACGCGCAGCCCGGGCCGCAGGTGCACGACGGTCGGCAGCGCCGGATCGTCGCGGCGCGTGTAGACGTCGACTTCGTATCCGGCGCGTGCGAGGCACTGCGCCATGTGCATCACATAGATGTTCTGTCCGCCTGCATCCACGCCCCCCAGGGTCGCCAGGGGCGAAGCGTGTTCGCTGATCAGGGCCATCTTCATGCGGAACCTCCGGGGACTGCGGGCGGATGCCGGCAAGGCAGTGCCCCGGTCCGGCAATCGGCGTGCCTCGCACGGTCGCGACCCGCGCCGGCAGCGGCGTGCGCAGCTTCAAGCGGCTTGCATGTAAGTTGCGCGCCGCAGCGCGGTAAAACTTCCCGGCGCGCCAAAGAAGAAGGCCGCACGCCCCGGCAGGGACGTGCGGCCGTCGGGCCGGGGAGGCTCACTCCCAGAACGGGCGCGAGTGGTAGTGCTGGTGCACGCTCTGGTGCCAGCCCATGTCGGCATCGCTGGGCCACTGGTCCTTGTCGAACCCCGGCGCGCTCTCGAACACCTCCTTGTCGGCGTCGAGCACGAAGCACTTGCGCTCGGTGTCCAGCGTGAGCGCCCCCCACGGGATCGCGAACAGCTTGTCGCCCATGCCGAGGAAGCCGCCGGAGGACATCACCGCGTAGGCGATGCGCCCGCGCGGCACGTCCAGCATGATCTCGGTGACCTTGCCGAGCGTCTCGCCCTGGCGGTTGACCACCTTGTCGCCTTCCAGCGTGTCGGCCGTCATCAGACGGGGGCCGGGGCCGCTGCTGTTGATGTCGATGCGGGCGCCTTCGCCCGGTGTGATGTTGGCCATCGTCGGTCTCCTTGCTCTCTGTCGTGACTTCAAGGGAATGAAACGGAGTGCCCCCCGTTCCGGGCAGCTGACCCGCAACGCCGGGGCCCCTCCATGGTCGGCAACCCCTGTGCCCGAGGCACCGGCGGCGTGCCGTCCCGGCGCGAGCGCGGACGCCGGCGCATCGTCGCCCAACTTGTATGCATCAGTTACATCCTGTGAGCGAGATGGGGGCAGACTACGCACTGCAGCGCCCCGGCCTGCAAGAGCACGCCCCGGCCCGTCCGATCGATCGCGCTGAACGCCATGTCCGAACCGTCACGCCGCCTGCAGGATGCACGCGCGCGCCCTGCTGACCGCGCCCGCGAGGCCGGGCGCGGCTGGCTGAAGTGGCCGGCCGCCTCGTTGCGCGCCTACTTCGTCATCGTGATCCTGGTCGCCACGGTGCCGCAGGCGGCCTTCGTCTCCTACCTGATCTACCAGGAGACGGTGCGCGCCCGCTCGCAGATCGAGGACGGGCTGCGCCGCACCGCCCACACTTTCGCGCTGGCGGTCGAGCGCGAGATCGTGTCGTCCATCGACGCGCTGTCCATCCTGGCGCAGTCCGACTCGCTGCAGGCCGGCGACGTGCGCCGCTTCTACCTCACGCTGACACGCCGCCCGACCATGCGCGACACCTGGCGCAGCGCCTACCTGGTCGCCTCCGACGGCACCCTGCTGTTCTCCACCGACCGCCCGTATGGCGCGCCGCTCGGCAACGTCGACGGTTCGCCGGAGTTCGACCAGATCAAGCGCACCCGCGAGCCGGTGGTGACCGACCTCGTGCTGGGCCACGACACCGACCAGCTCGTCACCGGCATCCAGGTGCCGGTGCTGGTGCGCGGCGAACTGAGGTACGTGCTGGGCGCGCGCATCACCACGCACGAATGGCAGGCACTGATGCGCCAGGCCAGCGTGCCCAAGGGCGGCTTCCTGTCGCTGTTCGACGCCAACAACCGGGTCATCGCGCACAGCCTCGACGCCGCACCGGCGCTCGGCCATGAGACGATCCCCGCGCACGCCGGAGCCGACGGCACGCCGCTGCGCGATGCGCCCCTGGTCGCCGGCACCACCTACGCTGCCTGGCACCGCGTGCCGCCCGCCGGATGGGGCGTCGGCGTGGGCATCGCCGCCGAACCGTTCGAGCGCTCGCAGCTGGCTGCCGTCGCAGCCGCCATGGGTGCGGGCCTGCTGTCGCTTTCGCTGGGACTGGCACTGGCCCTGCTGGTGGCGCGCCAGGTGACCGGCCCGCTGCAGCAGCTGGCCAAGGACGGCCCGCAGTCCGCCCCCGGCAAGATCGTCGTGCGGGAGATCGCGACGCTGCGCGATGCGCTGGTCTCCTCGGCCGAACAGCGCGAGGTGGCGCGTGCGCGCCTGCAGGCCAAGGCCGACGAGTTCGAGGCGCTGTTCACCACCATCCCGATCGGGCTGGCGATCGCCCAGGACCCGCAATGCAGCGTGGTGCTGATGAACCCGGCGCTGGCGGCGATGTTCGATGACGCGCCCGCTCGGGGGGCCTCGCGCATGGAGCCCTCGGGCGCCTCCCCCGCCGGACTGCCGCGGGTGTTCCGCCGCGGGCAGGAGCTGCCGGCCGAGCAGCGCCCGCTGCAGCAGGCCTGCCGAGAAGGCGTCGAGCTGCGCGACGTGGAGCTCGACATCGTCCACGCCGACGGCCGCACGATCAACGTGCTCGCCTACGCGGTGCCGCTGCTGGACCCCGCGGGCCGGCCGCGCGGTGCCATCGCGGCCTTCGCCGACATCACCGAGCGCAAGCGTGCCGAGCAGCGCCTCATCGACGCCGAGCGGCAGCTGCGCGAGAGCCAGAACCTGGTCGAGCTGGCGCAGGAAGCGGGCCATGTCGGCTTCTTCGACTACCACTTCGCCGACGACTGCATGGTCTGGACTTCGGGGCTGGCCAAGCTGTTCGGCATCCCGCAGGACCAGATCGACCCGCGCTGGAACGGCTGGGCACAGCACGTGGTGTCCGACGACGCGCGCGCGGTGCGCCAGGCGGTCGACGCGGCGCTTGCCCAGCAGGCCGGGCAGGCCACCTTCGAGTTCCGCGCGCAGCGCGCCGACGGGTCGATCCGCTGGCTCGCCAGCCGCGTGCTGCTGTCCTACGACGAGCACGGCCGGCCCTCGCGCATGATCGGCGTGAGCGTGGACGTGAGCGACCAGAAGCTGGCCGAGCAGGCGCGTGCCGAACTGATCGCGCGCGAACAGGCCGCGCGGCGCGACGCCGAGAACGCCAACCGCGCCAAGGACGAGTTCCTCGCCATGCTGGGCCACGAGCTGCGCAACCCGCTCGGCGCCATCGCCGCGGCCGTGGAGGTGCTCAACCGCGTGGGCGCACAGAACGACACCGCGCAGAGCGCGCGTCGCATCATCAGCCGCCAGACCAGCCACCTGGCCAACCTGATGAACGACCTGCTCGACATGGCGCGCGCCACGGCCGGCAAGATCAACCTCAACCGGCAGTGCATGAACCTGGTCCAGCTGGTGCAACGCCCGCTCGGTGCGCTCGAAGTCTCCGGCGCGCTCAAGCATCACCACGTCACCGTGGACCTGCAGGACGCCTGGGTGATGGTCGACGCGATGCGCTTCGAGCAGGTGGTGACCAACCTGCTGACCAACGCGGTGAAGTACACCCCGGATGGCGGCAGCATCCACGTGCGTGTCGGCATCGACGGCAATGACGCGGTCCTGGAGGTGCGCGACACCGGCGCGGGCATCCCCGAAGCGCTGCTGCCCCGGGTGTTCGACCTGTTCGTGCAGGGCGAGCGCACGCTGGACCGCCGCCAGGGCGGGCTGGGCATCGGGCTGACCCTGGTGCGGCGCCTGGTCGAGCTGCACGGCGGCACGGTGCAGGCCGCCAGTCCCGGACCGAACCTGGGCAGCACCTTCACCGTGCGGCTCAAGCGCGCGACGCCGCCGGTGATGGCCGTCTCGCGCCCGCAGGCCCCGCTGGCCTCCCGGCGCCATGTGGTGGTCGTGGAGGACAACGAGGACGCCCGAGCCGCGATCGAGAACCTGCTCACCCTCGCCGGCCACCGCGTGACGACCGCACCGGACGGCGAGACGGGCTTGCAGAAGGTGCTGGAGGAAACGCCGGACGTCGCGCTGATCGACATCGGCCTGCCCGGGCTGAACGGCTACGAGGTGGCGCAGCGCCTGCGCGCGGTCGGGCACCGCACGCGCCTGATCGCCCTGTCGGGCTACGGGCAGCCGCACGACATCGAACGCGCGTTGACCGCGGGGTTCGATGCGCACATGGTCAAGCCGATCGACGTGGCGATGCTGCAGAACATCCTGGCCGGCACCTGAAGCCGGCCCGGTGCGGTGGCTCAGTCCTCGGGCCGTCCGGCCGCGTCGTCCTCGTCGGCCTCTTCGTCGTCGTCGACGACCAGGTTCTCGCCGGTGATCGCCTCCAGCCCGTCCTCGCCCAGCTCCTGCAACAGCTCGGGATCGAGCGGCACGACGCGGTCCGGGGCGATGTCGGCCCCTCCGGTCACGCCGCCATCGCGGTCGGCCAGCGCCCGCGACCCGGTGCCCGCGGCATCGCTGCCGTCGTCGAGTTCCGGATCCCCCTGGTCGGCGCCTGCCCCGGGCGAGCGATCCAGCCCCGAGGTGGTGCCGGCATCCAGCCCTTCGGCCTGCGCATCGGTCAGCCCGGGCCCGCCCAGCAGGTCGCTGCCGCTGTCGGAACTGTCGCTCGGGCCGAGCGGCCCGCCCTGCCGGCCTTCGCCCGCTTGCGGGACCCGGCGTCCGCCCACCACGCTGCTTTGTGCCATGCCATGACTCCTTCGCTCGGCCGAGGGCCGTCTTCACCTGCCAGCAAGCGGGGTGCCCCGGCTGCCGGCTCAGTGCAGGGCCGTCGCCTGCGCCGCGGCCGCCGCAGCCTGCGCAGGCACCCGGGGCATCGCCGCGCCCTCGTCAGGGGCGGTGTGGGCGGTACGCACCAGCTTCTCGACCGGGAAGCCCTGCCCGCGCGCCTTTTCGACGTAGCCGGCATAGACCTCGTCGGCGAGCTGCGGCGTGCGCGAGAGGATCCACAGCGCATCGCGTTCCGGCGTGCCCACCAGCGCGCTGCTGTAGTCGGGTGCCACGGCCATCACGCAGTAGTCGGCCCACACGCCCGGCCACCAGTGCAGCCAGGCGGGGGCAAAGCAGACCTCCAGCCAGCCCGGCGGCATCCCGGCGGCCGGACGCCCCACCGCCTCCGCTTGCTGCAGTGTGCCGTCGCTGCGCACGCAGCGATTGACGACACGCAAGCCGCCTTCAGGTTGCAGCTCGTACAGCGCCTGCACGTCGCTGGCGCACTCGTCCTGGTAGCGGTTGGGCAGGCGAGCCACCTCGAACCACAGCCCCGCATAGCGCTGCAGGTCGACCGGCACGACGGAAAGCTCGGGCGGCTCGACCACCGGAAACGGCAGGCCGAACCCGGCCAGGAACGCCCCGCCCTTGCGCCCGACCAGCGGTGCGACGAACGAGGTGACCAGTGGCAGCAGTACCGGTGTCAGCAGCGGGCGCAGCAGGCCGTGGCGGGCGCGACGGCGGCGGCGCGGCCCGGCACCTGCGGCCGTGCGCCGGCGTCGTCCCAGGCGGCCGAGCAGCCAGCCGCCCGCCAACGTGGTGGCCGCGCCGACCAGGGCGGTGCGCAGGCGCTGCCGGCCGGCGGCGCGCAGCTGCTGCCACGTGGCGACCGTGCGGGCATCTTGTTGGCGGATCCGCGCCTCGGTCTCGCGGATGCGTTGCTCGATCTGTTCCAGCGTGGACCGCAGCATGGGGCTCCTCGGGGCGCGGGTCAGGATGACGGGGGCGGCTGCTGCCCCAGGGACTGCAGCTGGCGGATGGTCGCCGGAAATCCCAGGCGATGGACCAGCGAGCGCATCGACCAGCCCAGCCACGCCGCCATCGCGAGGTTGAGCACGATCAGCAGCGCCACCGCGACGGCCCAGTGCACGTTGCCGTGCAGCACCAGCCAGGCGCCGAGGCCGCACACCAGCGCCAGCCAGGCGGTGACGATCAGCACCGCGGCCATCACCGCATAGAGCATCAGCTGCACCAGCGTCAGGCCGGTGCGCTGCGTCTCCAGCGAGAACAGCTGCATGCGCTCGTGCAGGCTGGCGCGCAGCTCGCCCCACAAGGCCCCGACGGCTTCGCCGAACGAAGCCGGCGGCGCGCCGGCATGCGCCGCCGCAGCAGACGCCTCGTCGGCGCGCGCGGCGGCGTCGGCAGACGTGCTGTCGGCCATGGTCAACGGTGGTGGCTGGACGAGAAGATCTTCGCGATCACCATGCCGGCCACGGCCGCGACGGCCAGCGACGTGAACGGATGCTCGCGCACATAGCTGCGTGCCGAATCGATCCACTGCTCCTCGAGCGCGCCGAGCCGGTCGGCCTTGGCGTGCAGTTGCTCGCGATAGGTGCTCGCACTCTCGCGCAGCTTCTCGACCGCCGGGCCGGCCTTCGCCGCCACGCGGTCGATGGTTTCATGCGCGCGTGCCGCCACACGGTCCACCACGTCGTCGGTCGCACCGACGCCATTGCTTGTCGTGGCGCCGGTGCCTGGGGTGCCTGCCGTCGTTCCAGTCTGGTTTTCCATGGTGAATGACTCCTTGTTGTGCGGCGTCACCGAGCCTGAGGCTCACGGGACAAGACCCGCCGGGTTAGTAGGAATTGCAGCGCGATTTGCACCGGGCCGGCAGCGGCGCGAGGACATGGTCGCACAGATCGCGACGCAGCCGCACGCCGGCTCCGGGTCCGGCCAGGGGCGCTGCCTACCGCACGCTGCCGCGTCGCAGCAGGTTGACGATGGCAAGCAGCACGATAGCGCCCACCAGCGACACCAGCAAGGCGCCGATGCTGAAGGCGTTCTCGTTGATGCTGGGCACGCCGACCAGCGGCGAGATCAACCAGCCGCCCAGCGCCGCACCGATGATGCCGACCACGACATTGAGGATGACGCCCTGCTGGGCGTCGGTACGCATGATCATGCTGGCGATCCAGCCGATCACGCCGCCAACGACTAACCAAACGATGAAGTTGATCACGGGCATGCTCCTGTCAAGTGGGTGGACGAACAAGTGAACGACCGGCATCCCCGCGTCGGGACACGCACCGCTCACGCAGGCTGGTCCAGCAACCGGCGTGCCGCTCGGCCGGAACGGGGGGTGCCACCCCCGTCCGCGCCGTCGGGCACGCGGATTGCGATGACCCGGGCGGTCCGCCGTCGGGCCGCCAGCGCCGGCGCCGCCGTCCTGCGCCGCGCCGGAAGACGCCCGGCGCCTCGAGCATCGCGCGCTTGCCTGGCCCTCCTGTTGATTTCACGCACGGGAACCGCACCCGGGGAAGATCCACCCATGCCCACGCCCCTGCCTGGCACTGGCAGCAGCAGACGGGCTTCGCCGCTGGTCGCCGGATCCGCCGACGCTGCCGGCGGCCTGCCGGACCTGCGCCCGTTCGCCGAAAGCCTGGACGACGTGTTCTGGCTCGCCGACCCCGAACGCGGGGAACTGCTGTACGTCAGCCCCGCCTTCGAGGCGGTCTGGGGCATCCCCTGCGAAGCCCTGCATGAGGCGCCGTCGCGATGGAACGAGGCACTGCTGCCCGCCGACCGCCCGCGCCTGCCCGAGCCGTTCTTTGCCGGCCGGCCCGGGGACGCGTCGCGGGAGCTCGACTACCGCATCCGGCGTCCCGACGGCGCGGTGCGCTGGATCCGCGACCGGCGCTTCGCCTGGCGTGACGCGGCCGGCCACGTCGTGCGCGTCGGCGGCATCGCGGAAGACGTGACCGCGCGCAGGCAGGACGCCGCGCATCGCGATGCCGCACGGATGCCCGCCAGCGAGGGGTTCCTGGCCGTCATCGTGCACGAGCTGCGCTCGCCACTGAACGCGATCCACGGCTGGACCCATGTGCTTCGCCATGGCGGCGGGCACGCTGCCGCGCAGCTGCGCGCCCTAGAGGCGATCGAGCGCAGCGTCCAGGCCCAGGCCCGCCTGATCGACGAACTGCTCGACGTGCAGCGGGTGCTGCAGGGCGCGCTGCGGCTGGACCTGCACGAGGTGCCGCTGGCCTCCCTGCTCGAAGGGGCCGTCGCCACCTGCCGGCCGCAGGCCGAGGCCCGGCACCAGAAGCTGGTGCTGCAACGCCCTCCCTCCATGGTCCGCCTGCATGCGACGGCCAGCGGCTGCACCAGGCGCTGGCCCGGCTCATCGCGCACGTCGCGAGGTTCACGCCCGAGCATGGCGAGATCGCCATCCGCACCCGCATGGCGGCGCAGGGCATCGAGATCGCCGTGTGCCCCTGCGACCTCGCCACGCAGACGCAGGGGTCGACGGGCCACGCCGCCGGCGCCGGCCTCGGCTCGCCCTCGGTCGCGCCGAGGATCGGACTGGTGCTGGCCCGGCTCTTGGTCGAGCTGCACGGGGGACAACTGCATCCCCCGGGCACCGGGGGGTGGTCAGGACACCGGCTTCGTGGTCTCGCTGCCGCTTTGCGCAGAGCCCCCCGCAGCAAGGCCTCCCGCGGATTGACACGCTGTTGCAACTCCCGCGGCGTTCGTGAGGCAGGATAGCCATGCCGGGCACGCGGAATGCGCCTCTGCCCGGCGCACTCCGGGCCGGCGGCCTCCCCGTCATAACTGTCAGGGCCGGCGCAGGGTGAAACCATTGCAATGAGACATTGCAGGCCCATAATGGGTGTCACTCACGGGCTGCACGCCAGGAGGTACGAGGCGTGCAACGGCGCCCGGCAATGCCTGCAGTGTCAGCGGTCCTGCACGCGGCCCGTCGCCCGTGCCTTGGGGACAAAGGCCGTCACGGTGCCACGGCGACCCGTACCTGCACGACAACCATCCCGACCGTTCGGGAAGCCGCCGAGGAGACGAAACAGCCAGCGGGGCATGATGCCCGCCGGCCTTTGTACCCCTGCGCCGGCAGCGATGCGGGGATGTCCATCGGTTGCGCAGGCTTCACTGCATCGACCGGCACACGACGCGCAGACACCAAGCCCGGCATCGTCTGCGCTTTTGGAGGAAGAAGATGGGGCACGCACTCATCGTCGAAGACGATGCAGACTCGGCCGAGATGATGGCGGCGCTGATCGCCAGCGAGGGCTTCACGGCCGCCACCGCGACCAGCCTGCGTGACGCGCGCCGGCAACTGGCGCTGCAGGAGCCCGACATCGTGCTGCTGGACCTGGTGCTGCCCGACGGCAGCGGCATGGAGCTGTTCAACGAGCCCGAGACGCTCGCGAACACCGAGGTGGTGCTGATCACCGGCCACGCCAGCCTGGAGACCTCGATCCAGGCGCTGCGCCTGGGGGCGGCCGACTACCTCATCAAGCCGGTCAACATCAAGCAGCTGCAAGGGATCCTGTCGCGCGTGATGCGCCCCTCGACGCTGAAAGCCGAGATCGCGAACCTGCGCGCCGAGTTGGAGCGCACCGGCCGCTTCGGCCTGCTGTGGGGTCGCTCGGCGGCGATGCAGCGGGTCTACGAGCAGGTGGCCCGCGTCTCGGGCACCGCGGTCACGGTGCTGATCACGGGTGAAAGCGGCACGGGCAAGGAGGTGGTGGCGCAGACCATCCACGAGCTGAGCCGCCGCCGCAAGAAGCCGTTCCTCGCGGTGAACTGCGGCGCGATCTCGCCGCAGCTGATCGAAAGCGAGATCTTCGGCCACGAGAAAGGCGCCTTCACCGGCGCGGACCGCCTGCACCAGGGCTTCTTCGAGCGCGCCCACGGCGGCACGCTGTTCCTCGACGAGATCACCGAGATGCCGCTGGAGCTGCAGGTCAAGCTGCTGCGCGTGCTCGAGACCGGCACCTTCATGCGGGTCGGATCCACCCAGTCGATGGAAGCCGACGTGCGCGTGATCGCGGCGACCAACCGCGTGCCGGAACAGGCGGTGCAGCAGGGCAAGCTGCGCGAGGACCTGCTGTACCGGCTCAACGTCTTCCCCATCCACCTGCCGCCGCTGCGCGACCGGCCCGAGGACGTGTCGCTGCTGGCCGAGCACTTCCTGCAGGACATCTGCAAGCGCGAGGGCGAGAACAAGCGCTTCGCGCCGCAGGCGCTCGAGAAGATGCGCAGTTACCGCTGGCCCGGCAACGTGCGCGAGCTGCGCAACGTGGTGCAGCGCGCCTACGTGATGGAGGAAGGCCACGTCATCGGCGACGAATGGCTGGTGTTCGACACGCCGGCCGTGCAGGAGCAGCGCGGGCCCTACCTCACGGTGCGGGTGGGCACGCCGCTGGCGGACGTCGAGCGCTCGCTGATCCTCGCGACGCTGCAGCACTTCGGTGGGCACAAGGAAAAGACCGCCGCGGCACTGGGCGTGAGCCTCAAGACGCTCTACAACCGGCTCAAGGAGTACTCGCAGGACAGGGGCAGCACGCCCGAGTCGTCCTGAGACGGCCCCTGCTGCCTGCGCGGGCGGGCGTCAGCCCTCCAGCGCGACGTTCACGGGCATGGGCTGCAGCACCCGCACCAGCTCCTTCGGGTCGATCGCGACCAGGAAGCCGCGCCGCCCGCCATTGATGTAGATGCGCGGCAGCTCGGCGATGCTGGCTTCCATGTACACCGGCAGCGCCTTGCGCGTGCCGAACGGCGAGGTGCCGCCGACCTGGTAGCCGGTATGCCGCTGCGCCACTTCCGGCTGGCAAGGCTGCACCTTCTTCAGCCCGGCCTCGCGCGCCAGCTGCTTGGTCGAGACGGTGCGGTCGCCATGCATCAGCACGATCAGCGGCTGGCGCCGCTCGTCCTCCATCACCAGGGTCTTGATCACGCAGTGCTCGTCGACCCCCAGCTCGCGCGCGGACACGCGCGTGCCGCCATGCTCCTCGTACTCGTACAGGTGCGGCTCGAAGGCCACGCCGTGCTGACGCAAAAAGACGGTGGCCGGCGTCTCGCCGGCATGTTCCTTGCGCGACATCGCTCGCCTGCCCTCACTGCGCCGGGTCGCGGATCTCCCAGCGGATGCGGTCGATCTCCGCCAGCACCTCGGGGCTGAGCGTCGTGCCCCAGGCGTCGATGTCCTCGTCGAGCTGCTCGCGGTTGGTCACGCCGATGATCGTGCTGGCGACCTGCCACTTGGTGTAGCAGAAGGCCAGCGCCATGCGCGCCGGCGTCATGCCGTGCTCGCGCGCCAGCGCGTTGTAGCGGCGCGCCGCTGCCAGCGCCTCGGGACGCCCCCAGCGCTGCTTGCGCATCGACTCGAACAGCGCCATGCGGCCGGGGGCCCGGCCTCCCTGCGGCTCGATGCCGCTGTCGTCGTACTTGCCGGTCAGCAGCCCGAAGCCGAGCGGCGAGTAGGCCAGCAGCGACACGCCGTAGCGGTACATGGTCTCGTCCAGCCCGTTCTCGACGCTGCGGTTGATCAGGCAGTACGGGTTCTGCACGCTGGCGATGCGCGGCAGGCCGTGCTGCTCGGCCACGCGCACGAACTCGGCCACGCCGTACGGCGTCTCGTTGGACAGCCCGATCGCGCGCACCTTGCCGTCGCGCACCAGGCGGCCCAGCGCGTCGAGCTGCTCATGGATCGAGCTGACCGGCCTGTCGCGCGCCGGGTCGAAGTAGATCGCGCCGAACATCGGCACGTTGCGCACCGGCCAGTGGATCTGGTAGAGGTCCAGGTAGTCGGTCTGCAGGCGGCGCAGGCTGTCCTCGCAGGCGCGGATGATGTCCTCGCCGGTCAGGTCGGGGCTCGCGTTGCGGATCCACTGGTAGCCGCGCACCGGGCCCGCCACCTTGGACGCCAGCACGATGCGCTGGCGCATGCCCGGGCGCGCGGCCAGCCAGCGCCCGATGATCGATTCGGTGTGCGTGTGGGTCTCGGCGCTGGGCGGCACGGGGTACATCTCGGCCGTGTCGAGGAAGTCCACGCCGCGGGCCACCGCATGGTCCATCAAGGCATGGGCGTCGGCCTCGCTCACCTGTCGCCCGAAGGTCATCGTGCCCAGGCAGATCTTCGCCACCTTGAGGCCGCTTCGGCCCAGCTCGGTGTATTCCATCTCGTCGGGTCCTCCTGTCGCGGGGGAGTTGCGGGAACGCGAAAGACCCCAGTGTGCCGCAAGCCGGCGCGCCGTGCACCGGCCCCTCAACGGGCGGATGATGCGGCGGCAACCCGCTCCTCCTCGCGCAGGCGCAGCAGGCGGCGCTGCACCTTGCCGGTGGTGGTCATCGGCAAGGCGTCGATGAACTCGATCTCCTTGGGGTACTGGTACGGCGCCAGCCGGCCACGCACGTGCTGCTGCAGCGCCTGCACCAGCACCTCGTCGCCGGTGTGGCCGGGCGCCAGCACCACGTAGGCCTTGACCAGCGCGCCGCGCTCCGGGTCGGGCTTGGGGACCACGGCGGCATTGGCCACCGCCGGGTGCTTGACCAGGCAGTTCTCGATCTCGCTCGGCCCGATGCGGTAGCCGGCCACCTTGAACACGTCGTCGCTGCGGCCCTGGTACCAGAGGTAGCCGTCCTCGTCCATCACCGCGGTGTCGCCGGTGCGGCACCAGGAGTTGTCCGGGTCGCCGGTGAACTTGGCGCGCGTCGCACCGTCGTTGCGCCAGTAGCCGAGGAAGAACACCGGGTCGGGGTCGCCGTGGATGTCGCAGCGATGCACCGCGACCTCGCCGGGCGTGCCCGGCGGGCACTCGCGGCCCTCGTCGTCGATCACCGCCACGCGGTGCCCCGGATAGGGCCGCCCCATGCTGCCGGGCCGCGCCGGCCAGCAGGCGCTGCAGTTGCCGACCACGTAGTTCATCTCGGTCTGGCCGAACATCTCGTTGATCGTGATGCCCAGCTGCTGCTGGCCGTAGGCGAACACGGCGTCGCCGACCGCCTCGCCCGCGCTCATGATCGCGCGCAGCGCCAGGTCGAAGTGCCGGCGCGGCTCGGGCACGGCCTTCATCATGGCGCGCAGCGCGGTCGGGAACAGGAAGGTGTGCGTGACGCGGTAGCGTTGCATCAGCTCGAAGGCGCGCTCGGCGTTGAAGCGGCCGTGGAAGGCGACGATGCTGCGTCCGAAGTACAGCGTGGGCAACAGCGCATCCATCAGGCCGCCGGTCCAGGCCCAGTCGGCCGGCGACCAGAACACCTGGTCGTCGGCCGGCGTGGCCGAGGGCGACGACAGCTCCTGCGGCAGCGGGAAGCCGAACCAGTTCTGGCTGGCCACGAAGCCGGGCAGGTTGCCGATCAGCGCGCGGTGCGGGATCAGCGCGCCCTTGGGCGGGCCGGTGGTGCCGCTGGTGTAGATCAGCACGGCCGGGTCGTCGGCATGGGTGGCGCGCCCGACGTAGACCGAGGATTCGCGCGCCAGCGCCGCCTCCCAGTCCACCTCGCCGGGAGCTGCCGCGCGGTCGGCGACGACCAGGTGCTGCAGTGCCGGGCAGGTGCCCGCCACGCTGCGCAGCGGGCCGACCGAGACCGCGTCGGCGATCGCGACCTTGGCCTCGCTGTCCTGCAGGCGGTAGGCCAGCGCATCCGGGCCGAACAGCATCGACAGTGGCATCGCCACCGCCCCGAGCTGGTAGACCGCCATGTGCGCGATCGCCGTCTCGAAGCGCTGCGGCATCACGATCGCGACGCGGTCGCCGGGGCCGACGCCCAGGCGCTCGAGCAGGTGCGACAGCCGGTTGGCGCGCGCCTGCAGCTCGCCGTAGCGCAGCTGGGCGCGGTGGCCCTCCTCGTTCTCGTACAGGATGGCCACGCGCTGTGGCGCCTGGCGCGCCCAGCGTCCGCAGCACACCTCGGCGATGTTGAACACCGCCGGCACGTGCCAGCGGAACTCCTTGTACAGGGCTTCGTAGAGGCGGTGATCCCCGGTCATCGTCGTCTCCTCGGACGGGCAGTCGGATGCCCGGGAAACGATGCTACGGGCCGCCCCCGCGCAGCCGCAATTGGCGAACACCCGCGTCAGCGGCGCCCGGCCAGCTGCTCCAGGGCCTCCCCGGTGACCCGGCAGATGCGCCAGTCGGGCAGCACCGAGGCGCCCATGGCCTGGTAGAACCGGATCGCCGGCTCGTTCCAGTCCAGCACGCTCCACTCGAAGCGGCCGCAGCCGCGCTCGACCGCCAGCGCCGCCAGGTGCTGCAGCAGGGCCTTGCCGATGCCCTGGCCGCGGTGCTCGGGCAGCACGAACACGTCCTCCAGGTACAGCCCCGGCTTGCACAGGAAGGTCGAGAAGTTGGTGAAGTACAGCGCGAAGCCGGCCACCCGGCGCGCCTCGGGCGGGCCCACCTCGGCCAGCACCGCCTCGGCCGGCGGGCGCGGTCCGAACAGCTGCGCCTCGAGCTTCTCGGGCGTGATCTCGAGCAGGTGGGTGAGCTTCTCGTATTCGGCCAAGGCCGTGATCAGTTGCACCAGCACGGGCACGTCGGCCGGTGTCGCGGGTCGGATCTGCAGGGTCATGGGCGGCGATTATGGGCGCCCGGCGCGCCCGGCGCAGCGGGGTCGGCGCGGAACAGTGGAAAATCCGCTCCTTGGCTTGCCCGAAGGCAGTGATGACCCAAAACAAGCAGTTCGATCTCTACATGCGTGTGCTCCGGGGGGCGCGTCCCTACTGGGGCACCTTCGCGCTCGGCGTGGCGGCGATGGTCGTCTACGCCGCCACCGAGGCGGCCCTGCCCGCCCTGCTGAAGCTGCTGCTCGACGGCAGCTTCGTCGACAAGGACCCGCGCGTGATCCACCTGGCGCCGATCCTGATCGTGCTGCTGTTCATCGTGCGCGGCCTGTCGGACTACTTCCACGTCACTTCGCTGAACCGGGTCGCCACCGGCATCGTGCTGGACACGCGCCGGGCGGTGTTCGACAAGCTGCTGCACCTGCCGACCAGCTACTACGACCGCGAGCCCAGCGCCCGGGTGATGTCCAAGATCTCGCACAACGTGCAGCAGATCAGCCCCATCATCACCACGGCGCTGATCACCATCGTCAAGGACAGCCTGACGGTGCTGGGCCTGCTCGGCTACATGCTGTACCTCAACTGGGAGCTGTCGCTGCTGTTCTTCACGGTGCTGCCCGTCATCGGCTGGGTGATCCGCAAGGTCAGCCACCGCCTGCGCCGGCTCAGCGGCGCGCAGCAGACCTCGATGGGCACGATGAACCATGTGGTCAAGGAGGCCATCAGCGGGCACCGCGAGATCAAGATCTTCGGCGGCGAGGCCTACGAATCGCAGCGCTTCTACAAGGTCGCCAGCGAACTGCGGCGCTACGCGATGAAGGTGGTCGCGACCTCGGCAGCCAACGGCCCGGTCGTGCAGGCGATCGCGGTGGTCGCGCTGGCGGCGATCATCTACTACGCGGCGCTGGAGTCGCAGGCCAACGACCTGACGGTGGGCGGCTTCGTCTCGTTCTTCGGCGCGATGGCCCTGCTGCTGGCGCCGCTCAAGCGCCTGTCCAACGTCAACGAGCACCTGCAGCGCGGGCTGGTGGCAGCGGCCAGCGTCTACGAGGTGCTGGACATGCCGGGCGAGCCCGACCACGGCACGCGCACGCTCGACCACGTCGATGGCCGGCTGGAATTCCGCCACGTCAGCTTCCGCTACCCCGGCGCCGACCGCAACGCGCTCACCGACATCCAGCTGGAGATCCGCCCGGGCGAGACGGTCGCGCTGGTGGGTTCCTCCGGCAGCGGCAAGTCCACGCTGATGTCGCTGATCCCGCGCTTCTACCCGCTCGACGACGGGGCGATCCTGCTCGACGGCGTGGACACGCGCGAGCTCAAGCTGGCCAACCTGCGCTCGCACATCGCCCTGGTGACCCAGCACGTGGTGCTGTTCAACGACACCGTGGCCGCCAACATCGCGTACGGCGCGCAGCGCCGCGTGGAGCCCGAGGAGATCGCCCGCGCCGCCGAGGCGGCCCATGCGATGGAGTTCATCCGGAACCTGCCCGAAGGGATGGACACCCTGATCGGCGAGAACGGCGCGCGGCTGTCGGGCGGCCAGCGCCAGCGCATCTCGATCGCGCGCGCCCTGCTCAAGAACGCACCGATCCTGCTGCTCGACGAGGCCACCTCGGCACTGGACACCGAATCCGAGCGCGCGGTGCAGGAAGCGATCGACAACCTCAAGCGCGGCCGCACCACGCTGATCATCGCGCACCGGCTCTCCACCATCGTCAATGCCGACCGCATCGTGGTGCTCGATCAGGGCAGAATAGCGGAAAGCGGCACCCACCAGGAGCTGCTCGACCAGGACGGCATCTACGCCCGGCTGCACCGCCTGCAGTTCGCCAACGCGGAATAACCCCCCATGCGCCTTCCCGACTTCTCGCAGCTGCGCCTGCTCGTGGCCGGCGACGTGATGCTCGACCGCTACTGGTCGGGCAGCACCTCGCGCATCTCGCCCGAGGCGCCGGTGCCGGTGGTCAACGTGCGCACCGCCGACCACCGCGCCGGCGGGGCCGCCAACGTGGCGCTGGGGCTGGCCGCGCTGGGCGCGCGGGTGTCGCTGCTCGGCCCGGTCGGCGAGGACGAGCCGGCGCAGATCCTTGCCGAGCTGCTCGCCCGCCACGGCGTCGAGTGCGCCTTCGAGCGCCACGCCTCGCTGCGCACCGTCACCAAGCTGCGCGTGCTGAGCCACCACCAGCAGATGATCCGGCTGGACTTCGAGGACCCGCCCAGCCCCGCCGCCGCGCTGACGCCGGCGCAGCTCGCGCCGCGCCTGGCCGAGGCCGATGCGGTCGTGCTGTCGGACTACGGCAAGGGCGCGCTGGCCCAGGTCGCGGCGCTGATCGAGGCCGCGCGCCGCGCCGGCAAGCCGGTGGTGGTGGACCCGAAGCAGGCCGACCTGTCGGTCTACCGCGGCGCCAGCATCCTCACGCCCAACCGCGCCGAGTTCGAACGCGCCGTCGGCCCCTGCGCCAGCGACGAGGAACTGGTCGCCAAGGGGCTGGAGCTGGTGCAGCGCCTGGGCTGGGAGGCCCTGCTGGTCACGCGCAGCGAGAAGGGCATGACCCTGCTCGAGCGCGGCCGCGAACCGGTGCACATCCCGGCGCAGGCACAGGAGGTCTATGACGTGACCGGCGCGGGCGACACCGTGGTCGCCGTGCTCGCCGCGGCGCGCGCCGCCGGCGCGAGCTGGGAGGCTGCCGCGCGCCTGGCCAACGTCGCCGCCGGCATCGCGGTCGGCAAGCTGGGCACGGCGACGGTCTCGCGCGCCGAGCTGGCCCAGGCCGCCGAGCCGCACGGCCGGCGCGACGACCACGGCGTGGTCGACGAGGCCACGCTGCTGCAGCGCGTGCAGCAGGCGCGCGAACGCGGCGAGCGCATCGTGATGACCAACGGCTGCTTCGACCTGCTGCATGCCGGCCACGTGCGCTACCTCGCCGAAGCGCGTGCGCTCGGCCACCGCCTGGTCGTCGCGGTCAACGACGACGCGTCGGTGCGCCGGCTCAAAGGCCCCACGCGCCCGATCGTGCCGCTGGAAGACCGCATGACGGTGCTGGCCGCGCTGGCCGCCGTCGACTGGGTCGTGCCGTTCTCCGAAGACACCCCCGCCCGGCTGATCGAGGCGGTGCAGCCCGACGTGCTGGTCAAGGGCGGCGACTACCGCACCGACCAGATCGCCGGCCACGAGAGCGTGCTGGCCCGCGGCGGCGAGGTGCGGGTGCTGCGCTTCGTCGAGGGCAAGTCGACCACCTCGATCGTCGAGCGCATCCAGAAGGAACGCCCATGATGCAACCGCCCGTTTCCGGCCAGCCGCCGGTCTCGATCCTGATGTACCACCAGGTCGGGCGCTTCCCGCGCCCCAAGGCGCACCGTGCCGTCTATTGCGACGTGGGCCGCTTCGCCTGGCAGATGGGCTGGCTCAAGCGCGCCGGCTACCATGTCATCAGCCTCGAGGAGGCCTGGCAGGGCCTGTTCCACGGCAAGCCGCTGCCGCCGCGCGCGGTCGTGCTGACCTTCGACGACGGCTACGAGAACTTCGCCGAGCACGCCTGGCCGATCCTGCGCCGGCACGGCTTTCCCGCCACCGTGTTCCTGGTCACCGACCTGCTCGGCCAGCCGGCGCGCTGGCTGGGCGAAGGCATGGCCCAGCCGCCGCTGATGAACGCGGCGCGCATCCGCCAGCTGCGCGCCGAAGGGGTCTCGTTCGGCTCGCACACGCTGTCGCACCCGCGCCTGTCGCGACTCGAGACGGCGCAGATGCGGCGCGAGATCTTCGACAGCAAGGCCGCGCTGGAAGACGTGCTGGGCGAGGCCGTGCCCGACTTCTGCTACCCCTACGGCGACTATGACCTGCGTGCACGCGACCTGGTCGCCGAAGCCGGCTACCGCACCGGCCTGACCTGCATCCGCGGCGCGGCGAACACCGCCGACAACGCCTACGAGCTGCCGCGCAAGGCCATCTCCTACGGCGACAACCTGGTCGGCTTCCTGTGGAAGCTGCACATGAAGCACGAGCGCAAGGGCGGCCGGCCGGGCGCGACCAGCAACGTCTATTCGTGAGCCCTGAACAGCAACGCATGCGGCCGGACAGCCGCACCCCTGCCCCGACCGGCGACGCCCGCCCCCTGCGCATCGTGCAGGTGCTGCACAGCCACGGCTACGGCGGCGCCGAGCAGCACGCGCTCGCGCTGATGAAAGGCCTGCGCGAGCGCGGCCACGAGGTGCTGTATGCCGGCCCGTCGGACTCGTGGCTGGCCGGGCGCTGCGCCGAAGCCGGCATCGCTCATGAGCACCTGGCCATGGTCGGCATGTACGACGTGGTGTCGTGGTTGCGCCTGCGGCGCCTCGTCGCGCGCTGGCGTGCCGACATCGTCCACGGCCACCTGCTGCGCGGCGCGCGCTATGCCGGCTGGGCCTGCGGCCGTGCCGCGGCGGTCGGCACCGCGCACGCGACCACCGCACGCAAGCACATGCAGGACTGCCGCGAGCTGATCGCGGTGGCCGAAGCGGTCCGCCGCACGCTGGTCGATGCCGGCTACGACGCACGCCGCATCACCGTGATCCACAACGGCGTGGCCGACCAGCCCGGGGGCGACCGCGCGGCGCTGCGGCGCGAGCTGGGCATCGGCGAGGACGAGTTCGCCGTCTTCAACGCCGGGCGCTTCATCCCGGACAAGGGCCAGCACCTGCTGGTCGAGGCGATCGGCCAGGTGCCCGGCGCGCGCCTGTACCTCGCGGGCGACCCCGCCACCGACTACGGCCGCGGCGTGCAGGAAGCGGCGCGCGGCCGCGCCGAGGTCACCTTCCTCGGCTACCGCGGCGACGTGCGGCGCCTGCTGCCCGCCTTCGATGCCTACGCGTCCAGCTCGTACCGCGAGGCCTTCCCGCTGTCCCTGGTGGAAGCCGCCTGCGCCGGGCTGCCCATCGTCGCGACCGACGTGGGCGGCGTGGCCGAGATCGTGCGCGACGGCCAGACCGGCGTGCTCGTCCCGCCCGGCAACGCACAGGCGCTCGCCGCCGCGCTGGCCCGCCTCGCCCGGGAGCCCGCCCGGGCGCACGCGCTGGGCCGGCAGGCGCGCCAGCTGTACGCCGGGCAGTTCACGCTCGAACACATGGTGACCTCGACCGAGGCGGTCTACCGCCACGCCCTGCAGGGCGGAGGTGCGCGATGACCCGCACGCCCGCCTCCATCCTCGTGATCCGCCTGTCGGCCCTCGGCGACGTCGCGATGGCCTCCGGGCTGATCCCGGCGCTGCGCGCCGCCTACCCGGACGCGCGGCTGTCCTGGCTGACCGAGCCGGCCGCCGCGCCCCTGCTGCGCGCCAACCCGCGGCTCGACGAACTGCTGGTCTGGGACCGCCCCGCCTGGCGGCGCCTGTGGCAGGAACGGCGCCACGCCGAGCTGTGGCGCGCCTGGCGCGAGTTCCGCCAGCGCCTGCGTGCCGGCCGCTACGACCTGGTCATCGACGCCCAGGGCCTGCTCAAGAGCGGGCTGTGCGCCTGGTGGACCGGCGCGCCGCGGCGCATCGGCATCCACCCGCGCGAAGGCAGCCAGTGGCTGGTGACCGAGCGCTTCGAACCCCGCGCGGTCGAGCGTCCCGAGATCGGCTCGGAGTACCGCCAGGTCGCCCTGCACCTGGGCGCGCCGGCCGGCGCCTTCCACATGGACGTGGTGCCGTCGGACGCGGCCCGGCAGGCCGCGCAGGCCGCGCTGGCGCGCGCCGGCGTCACCGGTCCCTACGCGGCGCTGTGCCCGTTCACGACCCGCCCGCAGAAGCACTGGTTCCCGGACCGCTGGGCAGCACTCGCCGCACGGCTGAAGGCGCGCGGCCTGACGCCGGTGCTGCTGGGCGGCCCCTCGGACCGCGCCGCCGCGCAGGAGATCCTGGCCCATCCGGACACGCCCGCGGCCAGCCTGGTCGGCGAGCTGCGCCTGGACGAAAGCGCCGCAGCGATCCAGGGCGCGGCGCTGCTGGTCGGCGTCGACACCGGCCTGACCCACATCGGCTCCGCGATGCGCGTGCCCACCGTGGCGCTGTTCGGCTCGACGCGTCCGTACCTGCAGGTGCCGCAGGCCCCGACGCGGGTGATGTACGAGGCGCTGCCCTGCTCGCCCTGCCGGCGCCACCCGACCTGCGGTGGCCGCTTCGACTGCATGCGCAGTCACGAGGTGGACGCGGTCTTCGCCGAGGCGCTGCAGCTGATGGAGGACGCGCCATGAAGGTGCTGCACCTCGAATCCGGCATGCACCTCTACGGCGGCGCGCTGCAGGTGGCATTCCTGCTGCGCGGCCTGCAGCGGCCCGGCGACGAGCACGTGCTCGCCTGCCCGCAAGGCAGCGCGATCGCCGAGGCCGCGCGCCCGCATGCGGCGCGCGTGCACGAGCTGCCGATGGGCGGCGACGCCGACGTCGGCCTGGTCGGGCGGCTGCGCCGGCTGATCCGCGCCGAACGCCCCGACCTCGTGCACCTGCACAGCCGACGCGGCAGCGACGTCTGGGGCGGGGTGGCGGCCAGGCTCGAAGGCGTGCCGGTGGTGCTGAGCCGGCGCGTCGACAACCCCGAGCCGCGCGCCTGGGCGCGCTGGAAATACCGCCTCTACGACCGCGTGATCGCGATCTCGCACGGCATCCGCGAGGTGCTGCTGGCCTGCGGCGTGCCGGCCGACAAGGTGGTGTGCGTGCACAGCTCGGTCGACACCGAGCGCTACCGCCCCGGCTGCCACGACCGCGCCTGGTTCCAGCGCGAGTTCGCCATCCCCGATGGCGCACCGGTGCTGGCCATGGTCGCGCAGTTCATCCCGCGCAAGGGACACCGCACGCTGCTCGACGCGATGCCGGCCATCCTCGCCGCACACCCGCGCACCCGGGTGCTGCTGTTCGGCCAGGGCCCCGAGCAGCAGGCGGTGCGCGAGCTGATCGCCGCGCGGGGGCTGGGCGACAGCGTCTCGCTGGCCGGTTTCCGCAAGGATCTGGACAAGGTGTTGCCCTGCATCGACGTGGTGGTGCACCCGGCGCTGATGGAAGGCCTGGGCGTGGCGCTGCTGCAATCGGCCGCCTGCGGGGTGCCGATGGTGGCCGCGCGCGCCGGCGGCATCCCCGAGATCGTCGTCGACGGCCGCACCGGCATCCTGGTGCCGCCCGGCGACGCGGAGGCGCTGGCGCAGGGCGTCAACGCCCTGCTCGGCTCGGAAGCGCTGCGCCGCACCTATGGCCAGGCCGGCCGCGCCCTGGCCCTGGAAGAGTTCTCGATCGACGCGATGGTGCGCGGCAACCGCGCCGTCTACGAGCAGGTGCTCGCCACGCGCCGGCGCTGAAGCGTCCATGGGCACCGTCGCGGTCTACTTCGTCGCCTCGCCGCTGCAGTACCTGGCTGCGCGGCAGATCGCCGAGCGCTTCGAGGCCGGCGCGCGCCAGGTGCTGCTCTGGTACAAGCCGGGCGTCGGACCGGTGGTGCGCCCGGACCACTGGGACGCGAGCGCCTACCTGCCCTGGCCGCGCTGGGACCCGTTGCCCGGCCCGCTGGGCCGTCACCGGCGGCTGCGCGACAACATCCGCCTCGTCGCCGACCTGGTCGGCCCCTGCGACGAACTGCACCTGCACAGCGCGGTGTTCGACACCGAGGCGATCAACTACTTCCTGCGCGCCCTGCCGCGCGCCTGCGGTGCGCGCACCATGCATGCGCGCATCCTGCCCGACGGCATCATCAGCGTGCGCCGCTACCCGCTCTCGCCCGCCAAGCGCGTCGCGCAGCACCTGCGCCGGCTGCGCCGCCTGGCCGCCCCCGAGCTGGACTACTGGCCCTTCTCCGGCGACCGCATCGGCTCGGACGCGCCGTTCTGCGACCGCATCTACGTGCTGCCCGGCCTGCCGCACGAGTACCCGGCCGACAAGGTGGTCACGCTCGCGCCGCTGGCCACCGCCGCCGCGCCGGACGCCGGCGCCCCGCGGCTGCGCCGCGGCCTGGTGATCGGCCAGCCGCTCACCGGCACCGGCCTGCTCGACACCGCCGCGATGCAGGCCGTCAGCACCGAGATCGAGCGCTGGATGCAGGCGCAGGGAATCGAGCAGGTCTGCTACAAGGGCCACCCCAAGGACCCGCAGCGCGAGCTGTGGCGCCCCGGCTACGAGGTGCTGGAGCTGGACGAGCCGCTCGAGCTGTGGCTTGCGCACGAGCGCTTCGATGCCATCGCCGGGGTGCGTTCGTCGGCCCTGCTGTTCGCCAAGCAGCTCTACGGCACAGGCACGACCGTCGCCGCGTTCGGCTGGGACCGGGTGCGCTTCAAGTCCAACGGCGAGCGACGCGACATGGCCGCGGCGTTCCGGGCCGCCGGCGTGCTGGTCCACTGAACGGAACAGGCACAATCGCGGACCACCGACCTCCTCTGCCGATCCATGCAAGCATTTCCCACCGGTGCCTCCGGAGCCATCGGCCGGGCCGCCCGGCGACGCTGCGGCCACCCGCGTCCCGCGCCCGGGCGCGCCCCGGCGTCTTGCTGCGAGCACATGCCATGAAGTGGGCGGTTCTGGTCGGCAATGCCCCGGCGCGGCGGGACCTGTCTGACGACATCGACCGGGCGGACTTCGTCGCGCGCATCAACACCTGCGCCGCCTGGGGCGCCGAGTACGGCACGCGCACGGACCGGGTCTACCTGTGCAACACCGGCGGCGTCGCGCGGCGCTTCATCCGCTCCGAGGAGCTGCACCGCACGCTGGCCGCCTGCGGGGCGAAGGAAATCGTCTTCAGCTATCCGCCCGTGTCGCTGTGGCGCCAGCTGCACTGCCTGCTGCGCGGCAAGCGCGGCACCGGCGTGGACCGTTCGCGCGCCCTGGCCGCCGTGCTGGCCCGCCACGGCCTGACATGCCAGCCCATGCCGGCCCGTGTCTACGAGGAGGTACGGGCCTACGTGCGCGCGCGGCCGGGCTACCGTGAACTGGCCCGGGCCATGCCGCTGTGGGTGCCCAGCTCCGGGGGGATGGCCCTCGCGCACATGGTGCGCGACCCGCGCCTGGCCGAACACCGGATCGCCCTGGCAGGGTTCGGCTTCCAGGGCTGGAAAGGCCACCCCTGGTCCGCCGAGCGGGCCTACGCCGAACAGCTCGAACGGGAAGGCCGGCTGGTCTTCCTGGAGCGGTGCCCCCGGCATCACGTCGTCTCATGAAGTCCTATTGCATCGTCAATGACACCACCCCGGACCTGCACGTCGGCAGCGACGCGGTGATGCGCACCATCCGCGAAGCCGCCCGGCGGCACGGCTACACCGAGGTGGCGAGTCACCCGGTCAGCACGGAGATCACCGGCCGGGACTACGAACGCCTGCTGGCGCGCGCCGACCTCGTCCTCATCAACGGTGAAGGCACGATGCACGGTGACAGCCGGGGGTGCAAGAACCTCGCGCACTTCGCGGCGGTCGCCAAGGAATGGGGCAAGCGCGTCGTGCTGCTCAACAGCTGCTACGACGCGAATTCGCAGGTGACGGCCAACCTGCTCGCCCGCTGCGACCTGCTGTGCTTCCGCGAGTCCCAGGCGCAACGGACCTTCGCGCGGCAGTGCCCGCAGGTGTCGACTCGGGTGGTCGGCGACCTCAGCCTGCAGTCGTTCCCCCGCATCGAACGCCCGGCCTCGGCCACGGACATCGTGATCACCGACTCGGTGCTGGAAGACGCCACCGCGGCACTCGTCGAGATCGGGCAACACTTCAACGCGCGCTACGCCTGCGTCAAGGAGTTCCGCTTCGGCTCGCGCAAGAACCTGCCGTTGCGCGCCGCTGCACGCGCCTTCGCGCGCAGCGTGGTCCGCCTGCAGCCCCGCCCCGGCCTGCTGCTCGACCTGGTGCGGCACCAGTCCCGTGCCACGTTCCACGACACCGTCCGCCGGGCCGGTGTCGTGATCACCGGACGCTTCCACGCCGTGATGTATTGCCTGCACAACCGCGTGCCCTTCCTCTACCGCGCGTCCAACACCGGCAAGATCGACTACGTGCTGGCCGATGCGGGCCTGGACATCGCCAGGCGCAAGGTCACCGGGCTGCCCGACGTGCTGCGGCTCGGCCTGCGCGCCCAGGACGTCGTCCAGGCCGCCGCCTACAGCCCCGAAGAGTCGGAGCGGCTCGACGACTACCTCCGGCAACAGCAGGACGCCGTCGCCGCGCTGTGGCGCGACGTGTTTGCCTGAGTCGCCGGACACGGAGCGGGTGGACCGATCCGTTCGAAAAAGATGAGAAACCCGTTTGCCCTGCACAAGAAAAACAGGCTGCTTTCGCACATCGGCTCGGTGCGGATGTTCCACCGCAACCTGACGTGCAACGACCCGCTGCTGGATCCCGCCGGGCCGGTGGTCTCGCTGACCACCTTCGGCCCGCGCATCCCCATCGTCTACAAGGCCATCGAATCGATCGGCCGCGGCCGCCTGCGGCCCTCGCGCCTGATCCTGTGGATCGACGAAGCCGAGCGGGACCTCGGCCTGCCGGTGAGCCTGCAGCGGCTCGCCAGGCGCGGGCTGGAGATCCGCTATTGCAGGAACTACGGGCCGCACAAGAAGTACTACCCTTACGTGCAGGGGCACGGCGGCTTCGACCGTCCGCTGGTCACCGCCGACGACGACGTCATCTACGCGAAGTACTGGCTGGCCGAGCTGATGCGGGCCTACGCGGCGCATCCGGACGTGATCAACTGCCTGCGCGCCAAGCGGATCCGCCTCACCGACACCGGCTTCGCGCCGTACGACGACTGGCCCGAATGCAGCAGCAGCCAGCCCAGCCACCTGCACTTCGCCACCGGCGTCTCCGGCGTGGTCCATCCCCCGGCGTTCCAGCAGGTGCTCAAGGAGGCGGGCGACGCCTTCGTCGACCTGTGCCCCTCGGCCGACGACATCTGGCTGCACGCGCAGGCGCTGCGCCACGGCTACCGCGTGCGCCAGGTCCGCGAACAGGCGGTGCATTTCGTGGAGATCCGCGGCACCCAGAAAAGTGCGCTGAACCGCCACAACGTCCAGGGCGGCGGCAACGACCGCCAGCTCGCAGCCACCTACCGCCCCGAAGACCTGCAGCGCCTGCGGCAGGAATCGTTGCAAGCCTCCCGCTAGACTGCACCCGTGTCCACGCTTCCCATCGTCTGCCTCGCACTGGGTGACTTCTACGGTCTGGGCGACCAGTACGTCAGCCGCATGTACGAGATGCTCGGCCGGCACTGCGACCGCCCGTTCCAGCTCTATTGCTACACCGACCGCGCGCGTCGGCTGCCGGCGGCCGTGGAGACCCGGGACTGCGCCGGCTGGAGCGAGCTGGACCGGCCCGGCATGCGGGCCACCACCCGCAAGCTCGGGCTGTTCAACCCGGCCTACCTGCCCTTCGAGGAGTTCCTCTACCTCGACCTCACGCTGGTGATCCGGAGCGCCATGCGGCCGCTGCTCGAGTTCGCCACGGGCAGCGACAAGGATCTGGTCATCGTCGACGACTGGCACCACGAGGGCTACAACTCCAGCGTGATGCGCATCCGGCCGCAGCCGCTGCGCTTCGTCTACGACGCCTTCGTCGCCGGAGAACGGTACCCGCAGAAGGTCCTGGGCGACCAGGAGTTCCTGCACGCCGTGATCGCCCGGCGGGGCGCACAGGCGCGCGTCGATCTGTTCCCGGCGGGACAGGTGATCAGCTACAAGCAGGCGGTGCGCACCGGCCGGCGCGATCCCGGGCTGGCGCGCCGGATGGTCGACGAGGCAGTGATCGTGAAGTTCCACGGCGAGCCGCGCATGCACGAGGCATTCGACCCCTTCCACCACTTCTGGCGCATACGCCTGCGCGACTGGGCCCACGGACGCTGGCGTTCGCCGGTACCCACCCGGGAACTCAAGCGCGAATGGCTGGGCGGCCCCGGCCGCCAGGCCTGACGCGGCGATCCGGCCGAGGGACAGGAAGCGGTGTTCCCTCGCGGGGGGAAAGAAGATGGACTCCTCCCTGGCAAGGGCCCAGCCGGCTCAGTCTCTCGCCGTTCTTCCGGACTGCTCCTGATGCACACACGGCCGCGTCACGACCACGCGCCGGGCCGCCCTCCTCGGGTCGGCAGCGGGGTACTGGAACCTGCGGGAACGGGCAGCTACGCCATCTCCACGGCACGTTCCGGCTCGGTGGTGGTCGCCCACGGCCACCCGGGGCCGGTGTAGCGGCGGAACGCAGCCCGCGCGACGGTCTCCGACAGTACCCCGTCCTCGACCAGCGGCCAGTACGCGGCGTCGCGCTCGCACACCATCCGGGGCCAGTCGGGCTTGAACGTCACCGGGATGGAACGGTGCCCCAGGTGCGCCAGCACCGCGGTGCGATGCTTGCCCCCCGCGCACGAAGAACCGGTATTCGCCCGCATCGTCCAGCATGAAGAAGCCGACGATGTGGCCGTAGACCTCCGGCAGGTACCCCATCCGGAGCACGCGCTGCTTCAGCGAGGCCAGCCGCTGGTATTCCACCTCCACCTTCCGGGGGCTCGCCGGCCCGTAGTAGGACACCCCGTGCTCGGCACCCAGGCCGGCCTCACCGGGGGGTGGCACCCGCCGGAGGCGGTGCAGCCACGGCAGCTCCCAACAGGGCACCTGCTCGTCCGCCGCCACCGTGGGCGACACGCCGTAGAACTCGCAGAACGAGCGCGGCTGCCGTTGGGCGTAATACGCCTGCAGCGCACTGGCCCCTTCGTCCAGGGCCCTGAGGAACGGATGCGAGGCGGTGTCCGCGTAGCGCAGCGCCCCCTGCATCACGAGGCGTTCGACCGGCACATGCAGGACCACCTTCTCGCCGTGGCGGCTCCACATGGCCCATCTCTCGACGTCCTCGCGCGAGGTGATCGGAGCATCGATGCTGTGTTCGCGGACCCTGGGGCTTCACCACCGGCGCAACAACTTCTTCAATCCCGGCATGTCTGGTTCTGGTCGAAGCGGCGGCGCATTATAGGGAGCAGGCCGCCGGCACGATGCGCCGTTTTCGGTCAACATGTCACGACCATGACGCCATTCGAGCCCTACGTTCCCCTGTGCCCGTCCACCAGCCAGACCGTGCCGGTGCGCGGCCTGCGCTACCACGTCCGCCGCTGGGGCGACCCGGCCCTGGCCTGTGCCGAACGTCCGCCGCTGGTGATGCTGCACGGCTGGATGGACGTGGGCGCCTCGTTCCAGTTCGTCGTCGACGCGCTGGCCGCGCCGCGGCACGTGGTCGCGCCGGACTGGCGCGGCTTCGGGCTGACCGAGGCGCCCGGCACGGACACCTACTGGTTCGCCGACTACCTGGCCGACCTGGACGCGCTGCTGGACCAGCTCGCCCCCGGCCAGCCGGTCGACCTGCTCGGGCACAGCATGGGCGGCAACGTCGCGATGCTGTATGCCGGCATCCGGCCGGAGCGCATCCGGCGGCTGGTCAACCTGGAGGGCTTCGGCATGCCCGGCAACACGCCGGACGAGGCGCCGTCGCGCTACCGGCGCTGGCTGGACGAGCTGAAGGTCCCGCAGCGGCTGCGCAGCTACGACTCGCCGCAGGCGGTGGCCGAGCGCCTGTGCCGCAACAACCCCCTGCTGCGCCCCGACCGCGCCGCCTGGCTCGCGCAGCACTGGGCGCGGCGCGACGAGGCCAGCGGCCAGTGGGTCATCTTGGGCGACCCGGCGCACAAGCGGGTCAACCCGGTGCTCTACCGCAAGGAGGAGGTGCTGGCCTGCTGGCAGCGCATCGGCGCGCCGGTGCTGTGGGTCGAGGGCGACCGCACCGACGTCGCCCGGTGGTGGGGCGACCGCTACCCGCGCACCGAGTTCGAGGCGCGCCTGGCGGTGGTGCCGCGCGTCGAGCGGCACGTGCTGAGCCCGGCCGGGCACATGCTGCACCACGACCAGCCGGAGGCGCTGGCGCGGCGCATCGAGGCCTTCCTCGACGCCCCCGGGGACTGACCGATGCCCATGCGGCGGGCGCATGAGAAAATCGAAGGTTTCGACAAGGACAGCACACCATGGACGCAGAACGCATCAATGCCCTCGGGGCCCAGCTCGAAGACCTGACCCGCCGGACCGCCGAACTACGGAGGTATCTTTGACTGGGAGAACAAGTCCCATCGCCTGAGCGAGGTCAACGCCGCGCTCGAGGATCCGGCGGTCTGGAACGACCCCAAGCACGCCCAGGACCTGGGCCGCGAGAAGAAGTCGCTCGAGGCGGTGGTGCTGACCATCAGCCGCCTCGAATCCGAGCTCAAGGACAACACCGAGCTCTATGAGATGTCGCGCGAGGAAGGCGACGAGGCCAGCCTCGAGGCGATCGAGGCCGAGGTCCAGCAGCTGACCGCGGAAGTGGAACAGCTCGAGTTCCGCCGCATGTTCAGCAACCCGGCCGACCCGAACAACTGCTTCATCGACATCCAGGCCGGCGCCGGCGGCACCGAGGCCTGCGACTGGGCCGCCATGCTGCTGCGCCAGTACCTGCGCTACTGCGAGCGCAAGGGCTTCAAGGCCGAGGTGATGGAGGAGTCCGAAGGCGACGTCGCCGGCATCAAGAGCGCCACGATCAAGGTCGAGGGCGAGTACGCCTACGGCTACCTGCGCAGCGAGACCGGCGTGCACCGGCTGGTGCGCAAGAGCCCGTTCGACTCCTCGGGCGGGCGCCACACCTCGTTCGCCAGCGTGTTCGTCTACCCCGAGGTGGACGACTCGATCGAGATCGAGATCAACCCGGCCGACGTGCGCACCGACACCTTCCGTGCCTCCGGCGCGGGCGGCCAGCACATCAACAAGACCGACTCGGCGGTGCGGCTGACCCACATCCCGACCGGCATCGTCGTGCAGTGCCAGAACGACCGCTCGCAGCACCGCAACCGCGAGGAAGCCTGGCAGATGCTGCGCTCGCGCCTGTACGAGCACGAGCTGCGCAAGCGCATGGCCGAGCAGCAGAAGCTGGAGGACTCCAAGACCGACGTCGGCTGGGGCCACCAGATCCGCAGCTACGTGCTGGACCAGAGCCGCATCAAGGACCTGCGCACCAACGTCGAGATCTCGAACACGCAGAAGGTGCTCGACGGCGACCTCGACGCGTTCATCGAGGCCGCGCTGAAGCAGGGCATCTAAGAACCCGCCCGGCCTCCGCGAGGGGCCGGGCCGACCACAGGAAGACAACACCATGCGTGAAGGCACCGCCACCGTGATCCGCCGCGAGGACTACGCCCCGCCGGCCTACTGGATCCGCTCGGTCGAACTGTGCTTCGACCTCGACCCGGTCAAGACGCTCGTGACCAACCGCATGCAGGTCGAGCGCAACCCGGACGTCGCGCCGCAGCCCTTGCGCCTGGACGGCGAGGACCTGAACCTGCTGCGCGTGCTGGTCAACGGCGAGTCGGTCTCGTTCCGCGTCGAGAACCAGCAGCTGGTGCTCGAGAACCTGCCCGAGGAGCCGTTCACGCTGGAGCTGCGCAACACCTGCGCGCCCGAGAAGAACACCCAGCTGTCGGGGCTGTACACCTCGGGCGGCGGCTTCTTCACGCAGTGCGAGGCCCAGGGCTTCCGCCGCATCACCTATTTCCTCGACCGCCCGGACGTGATGGCGGTCTACACCGTCACGATCCGCGCGGACCGCAGCAAGTACCCGGTGCTGCTGTCCAACGGCAACCTGGTCGAGACCGGCGAGCTGGACAACGGCCGCCACTACGCCAAATGGCACGACCCCTTCCCCAAGCCCAGCTACCTGTTCGCGCTGGTGGCCGCCAACCTGGTGTGCCGCGAGCAGAAGATCCGCACCGCCAGCGGCCGCGAGCATCTGCTGCAGGTCTACGTGCGCGCCGGCGACCTGGACAAGACCGAGCACGCGATGCGCTCGCTGATGGCCGCGGTGGCCTGGGACGAGCGCCGCTTCGGCCTGTCGCTGGACCTGGACCGCTTCATGATCGTCGCGGTCAGCGACTTCAACATGGGCGCGATGGAGAACAAGGGGTTGAACATCTTCAACACCAAGTACGTCCTCGCCAACCCCGCGACCGCCACCGACGCCGACTATGCCGGCATCGAGAGCGTGGTCGGCCACGAGTACTTCCACAACTGGACCGGCAACCGCGTCACCTGCCGCGACTGGTTCCAGCTCTCGCTCAAGGAAGGCCTGACGGTCTTCCGTGACCAGGAGTTCAGCCAGGACCTGGCCGGCTCGCCGAGCGCGCGCGCGGTCAAGCGCATCGAGGACGTGCGGGTGCTGCGCGCGCACCAGTTCCCGGAAGACGCCGGCCCGATGGCCCACCCGGTGCGCCCGGACAGCTACCTCGCGATCGACAACTTCTACACCGCCACGGTCTACGACAAGGGCGCCGAGGTGGTGCGCATGATGCAGACGCTGGTGGGCCGCGACGGCTTCGCACGCGGCATGACACTGTACTTCCAGCGCCATGACGGCCAGGCCGTGACCTGCGACGACTTCGCCCAGGCCATCGCCGACGCCAACCCCGGCAGCCCCCTGGCGCAGCGACTGGAGCAGTTCAAGCGCTGGTACAGCCAGGCCGGCACGCCGCGCGTCAAGGCGCGCGGCCTGTACAACGCCGAGCTGCGCACCTACACGCTGGAGCTCAGCCAGTCCTGCCCGCCCACCCCGGGGCAGGAAGTCAAGCAGCCCTTCGTGATCCCGGTCGCGCTGGGCCTGGTCGGCCGCGACGGCCAGGCCCTGCCGCTGCAGCTGGTCGGCGAGGACGCCCCGGTGGGCACCGAGCGCGTGCTGGTGCTGCACGAGGCCGTGCAGCGCTTCGAGTTCGCCAACGTCGAAGCCGAGCCGGTGCCCTCGCTGCTGCGCGGCTTCTCGGCCCCGGTGATCCTCGAGGACAGCCTCTCGGACGCCGACCTGCTGACCCTGCTGGCGCACGACAGCGACCCGTTCAACCGCTGGGAGGCCGGCCAGCGCCTGGCGCTGAACCGCCTGCTCGCCGCCATCAAGGGCGACGGCACGCTGCAGCTGGATGCCGCCTACGTCGAGGCGATGCGCGCCGTGCTGCGCCATCCGACGCTGGACGCGGCCTTCAAGGAGCTGGTGCTGACCCTGCCCGGCGAGAGCTACATCGCCGAGCAGCTCGAGGAAGTCGACCCGCAGCGCATCCACGCGGTGCGCGAGTCGATGCGCCTGCAGTTCGCCACCGCGCTGCAGGCCGACTGGGAATGGGCCTGGGAGACGCACAAGGACACCGGCGCCTACGCGCCCGACCCGGTCTCGGCCGGCCGCCGCGCCCTGGCCAACCTGGCGCTGGCCTACCTGTGCCTGGCCGCCGTGCCGTCCAACGCCCCGGTGTGGCCGGGCAAGGCCTACCAGCGCTTCAAGGACGCAGGCAACATGACCGACCGCCTGGGGGCGCTCAGCGCGCTGGTCGGCTCGCACAGCGAGCTGGCCGAGCCGGCGCTGGAGCGCTTCCACGCCCAGTTCAAGGACGAGGCGCTGGTGGTCGACAAGTGGTTCGCGCTGCAGGCCACCGCCCCCGAGAAGGACGGCCGCGTGTTCGCGCGGGTGAAGCAGCTGATGTCGCACCCCGACTTCTCGCTGCGCAACCCGAACCGCGCCCGCAGCCTGGTCACGGCGCTGTGCTTCTCCAACCCGGCGGCCTTCCACCGCACCGACGCTGCCGGCTACGTGTTCTGGGCCGACCGCGTGCTCGAGCTCGACGCGATCAACCCGCAGCTCGCCGCGCGCCTGGCGCGTGCGCTGGACCGCTGGAAGCAGCTGGCCGAGCCCTACCGCAGCGCCGCCCGCGAGGCGATCGCGCGCGTGGCGGCCAAGGCCGAGCTGAGCGACGACGTGCGCGAGATCGTCACCCGCGCGCTGGCCGATTGAGATTCCACCATCACGGAGCTTTGCCATGGGTAAACGCATCAGCCTCACCCAGTACCTGGTCGAGCAGCAGCGCCTGCACGGGCACATCCCCGCCCAGCTGCGCCTGCTGATCGAGGTCGTCGCGCGCGCGTGCAAGCGCATCGCGATCAGCGTCAACAAGGGCGCGCTCGGCGACGTGCTGGGCAGCGCCGGCACCGAGAACGTGCAGGGCGAGGTCCAGAAGAAGCTGGACGTCATCTGCAACGAGGTGCTGATCGAGGCCAACGAATGGGGCGGTCACCTCGCCGCGATGGCGTCGGAGGAGATGGAAGGCATCTACCTGGTGCCCAACCGCTTCCCGCGCGGCGAATACCTGCTGCTGTTCGACCCGCTGGACGGTTCGTCCAACATCGACGTCAACGTCAGCATCGGCACGATCTTCTCGGTGCTGAAGAAGCCCGACGACCACGCCGGCGTCAGCGAGCAGGACTTCCTCCAGCCCGGCCACCAGCAGGCCGCCGCCGGCTACTGCATCTACGGCCCGCAGACCACGCTGGTGCTGACCGTGGGCGACGGCGTTGCGATGTTCACGCTGGACCGCGAGCAGGGTTCCTGGGTGCTGACGCAGGACCAGGTCACGATCCCCGAGGACACCAAGGAATTCGCGATCAACATGAGCAACATGCGCCACTGGGCCCCGCCCGTGCGGCGCTACATCGACGAGTGCCTGGCCGGCAAGGAAGGTCCGCGCGGCAAGGACTTCAACATGCGCTGGATCGCCTCGATGGTGGCCGACGTGCACCGCATCCTCACGCGCGGCGGCATCTTCATGTACCCCTGGGACAAGCGCGAGCCCGACAAGCCCGGCAAGCTGCGCCTGATGTACGAGGCCAACCCGATGAGCTTCATCGTCGAGCAGGCCGGCGGCGCCGCGACCAACGGCCTGCAGCGCATCCTGGACATCCAGCCGACCAAGCTGCACGAGCGCGTCAGCGTGATCCTGGGCTCGAAGAACGAGGTCGAGCGCGTCACCGCCTACCACCGCGAAGCCGCGCAATGAGCCCCTTCCGCGACGACGGCGAAATTTGCTAGAATCGCTGTCTCTTTGCCGGTGTAGCTCAGTTGGTAGAGCAGCGCATTCGTAAGTAGAGGGTCATCCCACGGGAACCCCAGCGAATAGTGGCTCTTCTGAGTGACTCAGAACGGCTAAGAAGGTTATAGTAAGGTTTCGCCGGCATAGCTCAGTTGGTAGAGCAGCGCATTCGTAATGCGAAGGTCGGGGGTTCGACTCCTCTTGCCGGCACCAGAAAGCACAAGGCCCTCCACTCGGAGGGCCTTTTTGCTTCTAGGAAGGTTCTGGCCTTCTTAGTGGCTCATCGACATGGATGCAACTTTGGATTGCCCATATCATGCACAGTGTTTTGTTGTCACTGTGGAGGTGGGCTGGATGGCGTTGCATGATGAAGTAGCAAAGCTGCGCGAGCGGCGAATCAACGGAGGAGGCGCGGCAGTTCCATCTGTGCTGCAAGGCGTCTCGAAAGACAAGATCAAGCAGGTTCTCGCGCGTCTCGATCTTGGCAACAACGCCGATCTTGTTGATGGCGTCTTTGCGCTGCTCGATGACCAGACGGATAGCTGGTTCTCGAAGGCTCCCGCCGGGACGAAGTTCTGCCACGGAGCGAGCACTGCGCACCTCGCGTGCCATATCGGCATCCTTCAACGTGGAAATGGGAAGCTGGACCGCGAAGGCCGAGACTACTGGATCAAGCCGCTGCGCGAGCTGGGCGGCATCGAACCAATCCTACTTCACGGGTCCGAGTTCATCCACGGCCATGTCGTGGCGAAGTCGCCCAACTCATCCTATCGGCTGGCCGAAGATTTCAAGGCGATCCTTCAAGCCCCGGACGACCAATGGCCCGGGATGCTCGCCGCGTGGGCGCAGCAGGACGCAGCGAGACGGCGGCGCGAGTTTCAGGCCGCGATGGCGGAGGCGTCCCGGCAGTTGGTTGATACCGGGCACAGCGACTTGATCCAAGCCAGCGTTGAGCACTACGCGGCCCGCTTCCTCCCGGGATATGAAGTCATCTACGTGGATGATGGAGACGGCGACCGCATAACTGACGAAGATCGCGCGGCGCTCGCCCGAGCGGGCATTGAATTGCGCCTCGGGGATGGGATGCCGGACGTTCTGCTTTGGAATCCGGCGACGGATCGGCTATGGGTCATCGAAGCCGTCACCAGCGACGGCGAGGTGGACCTGCACAAGGTCAATCAGCTCACGACGCTGGCGGAGCGATGCGGGAAGGCTGGCGTGGACTTCACCACCACCTACCGGACATGGAAGGAAGCGGCTACACGGCAGGGAGCCCACGGCAACCTCGCAGTGGGCAGCTACATCTGGATTCAGGCCGACCCGGCCAAGCACTTCCGGGTCGATTCCTTCGAGTAGGCCCTACAGCAGGGCCTCGACAATTTCATCAATCCGGTCTTGATCCGGGAGGGCTTCGCCAAAGTGGCGGCCCGCCTTCTCAAGCTGCTTCACGGTCGGATAGTGAAGGTTGCGGAGGTCCGTTGCGTTGACCTGAGTATGGCCGCTGAACTGGCGGAAATACTGATCAACCGCGGTCGAGTTCAGGAACAGTGCGAGTCCGCGGGCGAGGTCGCCGGGTAGCCCTTCGCCGCTCTGGTGGAAGTAGTTGAGGTGGTTCTCAAAACCCACCACCTCCGAGTCGATCCGCCCGGGGTCATACACCACGGCGACCAGTCGCCGCTTCTCCTCCTTCGAGGAAAACCGCTTGGTTAGAACGTAGGTGCCGCGCGGCACCATCAGCGCAGCTGTCTCGGCATTGGAGACAAGCGCGTTGGGTTTCTTCGCGCCGGGCTTCGGCCACGACACATAGCCGCCGTTGAAGTGGCAGGGATAGATCAGCGGCACGCTTCCCGGTTCGGGGTCCTTGCGCAGGTAGTCGCGCACCCGGAAGTCCACCACACGCCCGGTCGATACAGTCACGCCCAGGTCACGGAGCGTGCAGGGCAACGCCTGAACTCTAAGGGCGAGGTCGCCGTCCTCCTCCGACACCGCCAAGCGAATAAACACATGCGGATCGTTGGGCAGGACTACTTCCGAAAATGGAACATCGCGCGCGGTCGCGTCGAGGTCCTGCGGGCTGTGACTCAATGAGATGCGAACCGTTGCGGCTTGCGACTCCGCTTTCACGAGCTGATAGATGATGTTCTCTTGTAGAACGTCGTCATCCTTGAAGGCTTGCTTCCGCGACTCATAAACATGGATTTTTCGCAGCGCGGAGTGTTCCAGCATGAAACGTCGGAACGGCTCAAAGTAGGACCCGTTGCAGAAGCTGCGCGGAGTGATCGCCACGAGCTGACCGCCGGGCTTGAGTTGATCGAGGGCAACGGCGACGAAGGCCGTGTACAAGTTCGTTGTCTCTATGCCCATACTACTGAGGGCCTTGCGCGCCTTCGATGCGGTGTTGATCTTCGCGTAGGGCGGATTGAGGATTGCGCAATCGTACTGCTCCGGCGCGGAGTGCTCAGACAGCAGCGGCGCAGCAGCGTGCAGGATGTAATCCTCCGGGATGACGCGAGACGTGAAGGCAACCCCGGCTTCTTCGCATTCGTCAGAGCAAGCGGCCAGCGTCTCCACAAGGTGTTGCCCAAGCACGGGGTCAACCTCGAAGGTGGTCACGTCGATAGAGCGGGGGCGATCCTTCCGGGTGATAGCTTCGCGGACAAAGGCGGCGGTCAGCGAGCCGACACCGGCCCCGGCGTCGAGCAAGCGAATGTCCTTGGGCAAGCGGTCGAACATCCCGGCCATGAAGGTTGCGACCGGCGCGGGCGTCATGAACTGTCCGAGCTTGCTCCGCTGCTTGGGGTCAAGGGTCGGGGAAACCTCGCGGCGCGCGGCATCGGCCCTATTCAGAGCCGGAGCGGTTGCGCGCTCTACTTCCAACAATTGCGTCAAATCGTTCACCATTTCTCATGATTGGGAGGCGTTCAGCCCTCCGTCTTGTTACCCGCTATTATCCTTGCGGGTGATGCTTCGGGCTACCAAAACGTCACTGAAAAGGCAAGGCCCACCACAGGAGTCAGTCCAGCAAGGCGGACGCCGGAAACCTTGCTGAAAAGTCCCGTGGTGGGTCCTGAAGGGTGAAGCCCGCACGCCCAAACACGAGGATGGTAGCGTGAGGCGCACACCGATGAGGCGGGCTTCATTCGGTCAGGCCTCGTTTGCGGCGGCCTCGTCAATCGCCTGACGGGACAGCGCCAGCGACAGATTCGTGATCCCGTCCGCCTTGCCGCGGACAAACTCGCGGTCAGCCGCAACGGCGGACTTGTAGGCGAGCTGGACACCTTCGAGCTTCGCCGTCATGCGCTTCCAGACCTCGCCCACGACACGCTCCGCGAAGGCCTGCACGGCGAACGGGCGGCGATCCTTCGGGCGGCGGTCGATCACGGTGGCGATGGCAGCGCCCAGCACGAGGTCGCCGGTCATGATCGCGGTCCGGGCGGCGGTTTCCATTTCAACCGGCCCAGCCCCTTCGAGCTGGAGCTGATATTGGGTGCGCTTCGGATCGCCCAAGCCGACACGGCCCAACATCGTCGCGGGCGAGGTGTACACGGCTTGGATGGCGGCGGCTTCATCCGCGTAGGCTTGCAGGCCCTTGAGCATGGCGGCGCGGTCCGCTTCGGAACTGGCGATGAGCTGGCGGTGAAGGTTCGCGGCCTTGTTGGCGGCGTTCTTCTTGGCGAAGGCGCGAGCGGTCGCGCGATCCTCGGGCGAGGCGGAGGTGATGAAGTCTTCGGCTTCCCGGCTGTAGTTGTTCCGGGCGTCCATGACCGTGTTTTGCAGCTTCTCAACCTTGCGGGAGAAGGCGGTGGCCGTTTCGGCGGCACGGTCGCTGAGGTATTGCGCGCGCTCCTCGTTGAGCGTCACGCCCTTGGGAACGGTGTTGAAGTCGATGGTTGCCATGTCGGGCTCCTGTCTCAGTTGTCACAACCGGGAGAGGCCCAAAGCACGTAACCAGCGGGGCTCATCCCACTATCAAGGCGGGCGCATCAATGCCCGCACTTTCAGTAAGGATAAGACCAGTTTCCAGCGCTCGGCAAGAAATATATCTTGTAGATCAATGACTTAACTTTACTTTTTCGGGTTCGACTGGAGTGCAGATGATGGCCCGTTCCAGCGGTCGGCTGGGGTCGTGGCGGCACTCCATGCGCTCGAACTGGCGCGCGGCTCCTCGGGGCGTCTCCTGAACCCGGACAGGAGGCGCGAGGCGTGGCGAGAATGTGCCGACCTGCGCCCGCCGGAGCGAGTCCTGGGCAGAGTACAGGGGGCGGTCTTCCGCTGCCGCTACGGTGGCGAGAATCAGCAGCGCGACCGCTACAAGGCTACGCATAGTGGGACCTCCTCAGACGTACATGATGCGGTTGCCGGTATCGGGCAGGCGCGGCGGCGGACCGGCGAAGTCGCCCACGCTCACGAGGCCCTGCGACGCCCCGGCGATCAGGTAGCTGGTCGCGTCCAAGGCGTGATCGTTCGCGGAGCTGTCAACGTCCTCCGGGTTGCGCGGATCGCGCGGCAGTGCCGGGACCGTCGCCAGCCAGAAGCGGCACCGCGAGGCGACGAAGAATTCACCGTTGGCCATGAGCTGCTTCAACAACTCGAAGCGAGGCACACGCGCCCCCTTCCGGGCGGGCGACACCCTCACCCCGGCTTCGCGGAACAGGTCGCCAATCGACGCCTCCGCGCGGCCTGCGGTCCGGGCTTCGGCGGCGGAGTCGATCACGCCCCGGGCGCGCACGCCGTTACGTGCGGCCATCGCGTGGAGGGCTGGCGCAATCTGCCCGGGCGTCCGGCCCGTCCCGCGGCTGATGTTCTTCGGGTCGCACTCGAAATGCTCGTCATAGATCACCCAAGCCCCGCGCGGCATCACCCGGTCATCGCTAAGGCGCACGTCATAGGCGAGCTGTCCGCCCAAGACAGACGCGCAAGGCGCGGCGCTGCCCCAGTCAATCGACAACTTCAGCGAGCCGAAGAAGTGCGGCGGGACCTCGTGATGATCGAACACGGCGCGGGCGTGCTGCCAGACGCCCCCGAAGTAATCGCCAACGATGGCCGACCAGTCGCCGTGACGGTGCGCCTTGTACAGCGCCGGGTCGGTGTGGGCGAGGACGGAGAAGTTGCGCTTGTAGGCGTCCGGCAGGTGTGGGTTGTCGTCCACGGTCGAAGGCGCATAGACCCACTTCTGGTCCGCGAACTCGAACGGTGCCCAAGGCTCGCGGCCCGTGACGTACCGCTCCGCGAGGGCGGAATGGTTCGCGCCGCCCGGGTTCCCCGCCAAGACCATGCGCAGCGGGACGCCCGGAGCGCGGAGGGTCAGCGCGAGCGCGTCAATCACCGGCAGCTCGGGACCTTCGCCCGCCTCATCGACCACGATCAGCGAGAAGGTCATGCCCTGCACGGTGTCTTGTAGGGCAGCGCTGGACTCGCAGTGCGTCAGCGCGACCGTTGCCCCGTTCGGGAGGCGGAACACGTTGTCATTCTGGTTGTAAGTGAAGCCGGAGCCGTAGGCGGAGCGCATGAGCCCGCGCAGCTCCTCCGCGAACTGAAGCAGCGACTTCAACCGGCGGCGTGTCACGAGGACGCGGGCGCGGTTCTTGTACTGGTCGCAGTGCCGCAGGATGAGCAATTGCAGGCCGAAGGACTTGCCGCCCCCGCGGCCCCCGCCCAAGAAGATGAAATGATCCTCGGGGATGCTCAGGACGGTCGCCTGAAACGGAGTCGGGCGGATGGTGTTAGGCACGTTCGACATTGATGATCCTCCCGTAGTCCTCCGGCGACAGCGCGGCGTTGATCTGGATGAGCACGCGCGGGGCGTCTTCGTTGTTGCCGTCGCCCTTGTTGATCTTGTAAATGCGATCCGCGAGCCATTCCGCGGCCCTGATGTCGCCCTCGTTCTTCATCTTGTCTTTCATGAAGGCCACGATCTCACCGGCCCCTTCGGCGCGGCCTTCTTCGAGGGCGAGCGCGAGCGGCGACAGCTCGCCTTCCTCGCTGTCCTCCTTGAGGCGCTTCCATTGGGCTGGGGTAAGGCCCAAGGCCCGCCGGATCGTGTGCTCACGGTTGCCTTCCTGCGCCAGCTCGCGGGCGACTTCTAGCTGATGGGGCGAGAGGCACGGCAGCGCCGGGGCGGGCGCAGTCTGCTTCTTGGTCAATTGCTTGTCGGACATGCTTCCAACTCCTTCTTGATTCGGTACACGGTCGAGGCCCCTACACGGGTCAGGCGCATGATCTTGTTCACGGGGACACTGGCGCGGAGCATGTCGGCAATGCGGTGCTCGGTTCCGGCGGATACCTTCGGACGGCCCAACGTCTTGCCCTGCTTGCGGGCGCGCTCAAGGCCCAGCATCGTCCGCTCGCGGATCAGCTCCCGCTCGAACTGCGCGAGCGAGCCCATCACGTTGAACATGAGCTGCCCGGCGGGCGTGGAGGTGTCGAGCGCCAGGTTGCGGACGAACAGCCCGACCTTCAGGGCTTCGAGTTCCGCCACCAGCCCGACCAGATGCGGCAGGCTCCGGCCCAGCCGGTCCAGCGCGGTTACTCCGACCATGTCGAACTTACCGAGTGTGGCGGCCTTCATCAGGGCGTCCAGCCCGGGGCGCTTGTCGCGGCCCTTCGTCCCGCTGATGCCCTCATCCACAAACTCGGCCACCACCTCATGCCCACGGCCCGCGGCCCACTCGCGCAGGGCAAGTAGCTGGGTCTCAACCGTCTGGTCCTTGTTGGTGCTCACGCGAGCGTATAGGGCGACTCTCATGGACTGATTCTCATTACTGTATATACGTACAGTAACTATAGCTGCGAACCATTCCGAAATCGAGCGTTAATGGAATACCGAAAACCGCGGAGACAGGGGCGTGGATTTGCTGGCGCTCAGGCGGTGTGGTTCCGCGGACGTTTTCGGAATTGTTGAATCAGGGCACAGGGCGGCGGTGCGGGGGTGCCTCATGCCCAAGGAGGGGACGGCTACCGACTTCGGCGGCAGGTCGGTAAGTCGGTTGAAGGTCGGTAATGCGGAAACCCCAACCGCTATTGGCTTTTTCCTACTTAACCGACTTAACCGACTAAGAGAGAGTCAGGAGAGAAAAGCAGAAGCCGGAGCCGGACTGCGCCGCCTCTCTGGGCAGGGGATCACCGCCGAAACCTCCGCGGCCCTAGCGAAGAAAAACGGCGGCTAAGTGGGATAAGTCGGTACAGAAAGCACGAAAGCCCAGCGGGGCTGGGCTTTCGGCACTACCGACCTTGAAAAAAGTACCGGCCTAAGTCGGTTCATGAACCGACCTTCAGAACGGCCCCTTGCTCCGCGCTGCCGCCGGGTATTCATCGGCTCCCAGCTCCGCCCAGTCCGTGAGGTCGTCCCAGCGCATCGGCATCCGTGCGCGATCCCATGCCGCCCGTGCATCCGGCAGCGACGGGATCACGAAGCCCCGCGGACGGCTTCTGTCGTGGTACTCGAAGCCCAGGTCACGCATGAGCTTGTTCACCGCGTTGAGGGTCACGTCATCACGGCGCAAGCGCGTTTGCGCGTAGTCGCGGAGGTCGGCAGTTGCCAAGAACGGCTGATTGGAACCGACCCAGCGGCGCGCGGGTATCTCGCCGGTGCGCAGCAGGTCGAGGAACACCGCATCAATGCCGCCGACCGTCGCCGCCTTCTGCGCGTGCAGGGCCTCGGTTTGGGGGACGCTGCGGCGCGGGTGCCAGTCGCCAAGGTCCATCGTCAGAAGGTCGTGCAGCATCGCCGCCAAGCCACCGCCACGGAGTTGTTCAGCGATGGCGCGGAAGTAATCGCTGTCCTGCGCGTGCTGGCTGGATACCTCGAAGACGGCGAACCGGCGTTCATCAATCCCGGCGGGCACAACCCATTCTTCGTTCGAGGCCATGACAACGTGCAGCCGGTTCCGGGCCTGCACGAGGTTCACGCCCTTGCCCTCAATCGTCAGCTCGGGCTCGGTGATGAGGCCCTTTAGCACGCTTTCCGCGGCCTTGTCGCCCGGGACAATCGCCTCATCTGCGAACAACAGGCAGCAGTCGCGCAGGTGCGCATTGAAGCGGCCTGTGAGCTGGGCGGGGGAGTTCACCTGCAAGCCGTGTTGACCGAACAGGCGCTTGAGCGAGCGGGCGAAGATGCCCTTGCCAGTGCCGCGACCGCCCCGCAGGACCAGCGCCACCTCGGCAGGCTCGCCCGGATTCTGGACGGCCCACGCGGCCCAGCGCAGGATGTAGTCGGTGCAGGCTTCGTCTCCGTTGGCGAGGATGCGCCGGACATGCTCACGCATCAGCGACCAGTCACCCGCCTTGGGCATCACCGACCAGCCGCGCCACATGTTCAGGTAGCCGTCCACCTCCTCGGGCTTGCCGGGGAAGAAGCGCAGGGCGAGGTATTCGCGGCGCTGGCCGTGTTCAAGCCACCACTTGCCCAGCGGCTTGTAGCCCACGCCCTTATCGGTCGGGTATTCCACGAAGCGGTGCATGTAGCGGTTGCGGAAGTCCTCGAACGATTGCAGCACCGGCACAAGGCGGTCTTCATCCAGCTCCGTCCGTTCCCAAGACAGCACGCGCGTCTTGCCGCCCTCCTGAAGCAGCACAGCGTGTTTCTTGTTCATTTCCTCAAGGGTCGGATCGGCGCAGGCGGCGCGGGCGTTCTCGATCTGGCGCTGTGCGTAACCCTGCCAGTTGCGTTGCTCGCGGACGCTGGCGCTGATGCCGTTGTTCGGGTCGGTGATCGCCCCGAAGATCAATTCATCCGGCAGGCCCGCCCGGACAAGATCGCAGACGGCGCGAAACAGGGCCTCACTGCGCGACGGGTAGCGTTGTGGGTCGATAGGGTCAGCGCCGGTCGCCACGAGCGCAAGCGTGTGATCCTGGATCGTCGCCCGGTTCGCTTCCGCCCACGCACGTAGCTCATCGACGCCCACGGCTGTACCGTCGCCCATCGACACGCACGCGGATGCCTTCCCGGTGGCAGCGCGGGGCTTCGTACTGGCGGCGGAGTTGATCGGTAGCGCGGCGGTGAAGGCCGACAGGGGATAGCTGGTGTCATTCCAGCAATACACCTCGGCTTCCGCGGCCTCGCGGCCCTTCGCCCGCTTTTTGGCGTTCGGGATGTTGAGTGAGCCCGGGAGCCTGAGCAGCCTGTCCACGTTATGGCAGGAGTCAGCCTTGAAGATGCGTTCCAGCTCGCGGTTGTAGCGTTCGGCCTCCGCCGGGTCGGTAATGGTCAGCGGCTCCGACAGCTTCCACAGGGCTTGAAATCCGCCCCCGCTGTCAACGATCACGGACGGCTCGGGCTTGGCGTCCCTCAACATGTCGAGGATGCGCGCACGTTCGGCCTGTAGGTCCTCGCCCGCGAACGGGTCCACGTCCACCCACAGATATTCGAGTGTGGCAATGTCGGCCTTCGTTGGCTTTTTGCCGGTCGGCTTCGCTACCGTGCCCACGGTGTAGTACAGGTTGCGCTTGCCGTTGTGCTGGGCAATCCATGCTTCCGCGTCATCGGCGTTCTTGAAGGTGCGCGTTTCGGTTACGCCACCCTCCGGCGGGATCGCGGTCAGGCACCAAGGGCCACCCGGGCGCAGGCGGTTCAGGAATTCAATTGGTGTCATTGCGCACCCTCCGCCGTGTGGTTTTGTTCGTTGGCGGCCAACCACTCATCGAGCGCGGCGCGGCGATAGCGGACAGAGCGGCCCAGCTTCGCGTAACGCGGCCCGCCACCTTGAAGGCGGAGGAGTTCGAGCGTTTGGCGGGACAGGCGCAGGTAGTGCGCGGCCTCCTCGGTGGTGAACACGTTTTGTTGAAGTTCAGCGAGGAGCTGGGCGACCTGCTCACGGGTCAGGAGTTCACGCGTTTCCATTGCCGCGCCCTCCCTTCTGGACGTAGATTCCGCGGCGATACTTGCCCTCGTTCTCGAAGCCACGCGGCCCCCTGACTTCCGGCGGGACGCGACCATTGAGCACCGCATCGCAATGCGCGAGCGTCCGCAGGTAGCCGGTCAATTCCAGATCCGCCGGGTTCGGCTCGGGCGCATCGGCGCGCAGTTGCTCCACGCGCGCTAACAGGTGCTCGAACAGGTGCGCAGTGCTGCCCGGATCGCTGCCTGGGCTCATCGGCCATATCTCGAAGGGCGACAGGTCGAGCAGGTAGGCGCACCACAGCGCGCGCCGTCCGGCGTCAAGGTCCTCGGGATGGAACAGCGGCACGGCGGCGGCGGGCGCGTTGCGACGCCAAGCCATATCGCTTTGCTTCACCATCCACGCTTCCAGCTCATCCTGAAACCAGACGGTGACGCGCTGGCCGGGGAGGCGGTGCGGCTGGGGGAAGTGTTCGAGGGTTTTTGCCCAGCGCCAGAGGGTGGCGGTAGAGCAGCCCAGATAGGTGGCGGCTTGCGCAGGGCGGAGCGCAACGCGGTTGTTCTTCTCGGTCATGGTCGGGAACTCCGATCAACTCGGCCCGCGCCACCAAGAAGAAAGGGGCAGCGCAAGCCAGTGTTTGGCTCACGACTGCCCCCTTGCATCACGCTCGGATTTGAGACGGCTCCAGTAAGGGCTAACCGCTGAAAGCGGACCGCATCACGCGTATCACCACAGACTCTTGCCGACCTAGCAATCACTCAGGTCGTCCCCGGATCACCCGGGGAACATTGAGGGCGATTTTAAGACTTACGGCTGGAGGCCGTAAAGCCTTTTTAAGTCCTAAGTATTTGATCTATATACTTTTTACTTTACTTTTTCAGGGCCGTTTTCCGCTCAACCGCTTGTCGCTGCTGGGTTTTCTTCGAGCCATCGCAGAGGAGGCGCAGGCGGTCGGTTATCTCCTGCATTGGACCCCGCAGCCGCTCAAGTTCGATGGACATGTACCCGCCGGTCACGTCGCCCTTGTCGGGTAGGCTGTGATTGACCAGCATCTTGATGGCGTAGGGCGACACGTCCAGCGACTCCGCGACTGTGATGAAGGTATTGCGCAGGCCGTGGACGGTGAACTTCACGCCCAACTTCTCCTTCGGCTCGGCAATGTGGCCGCTCTTGCTTTCAGCCGGGAACACCCAAGGGGAGTCGGGGAAGAAGGTCTTGGCCTGCTCGCACTGCTGGCGCTCCTTGAGTAGCTCAATCAGGAAGTCCGACAGCGGCAGCTTGAACGCGCGAGCCTCGCCCCCCTTGGGCCTCGGGATCAGCAGGGCCTTGTTCGTCCAGTCGATATGCTCCCAGCGGACCGCGGCGGCGCTTTCGCGGCGCAGGCCGGTGAACAGGACAAAGCGGAGGTAATCGCGGCGGATGGGGTTGGTCATCGCCGTGACCTCGGTGTACCACGCGGTCAGGTCCGTGCTCGGGATCGCCGCCTTGCGGCGCTCCTCCGGGAACCAGTCCACGGCGATGGTCGGATTCACGCCCAGCTCATCGTGAATTTTCAGCGCGTGGTTGTAGGCGGCGCGGAAGACGCGGAAGGCACTGTTGGCGACATACGGGCCGTTCTTCTCCCCGATCTTGTGGTGACGCTCGCGGCAGTCCTTCCGGGTGATCTCAGTCAGCGGCTTCTTGAGCCAGTCGCTCAGGTACTGGTCCGCCAGATAGCGGTAATCCTTCAGGGTCCGCTCCGACCGCTTTTTGTTCGATTTCAGGTGAAGGTCGAGGGCATCCCCGAAGGTGACGGAGGCGGCGGGCTTCTCCTCCCTGTTTGGGTTGATCCCCTTGCCCATCTTCATCAGGAGTTCGCGCGCCTCCTCCCGGGCCTGCTCAACGGTGTACACGCCATACCGCCCGATGGAGGTGCGGACGGTCTTGCCGTTGATGTCACGCTGTACAAAGAAGGTCTTGGACTTCGCGCCCACGCAGACGCCCAGCCCCTTCAGGTCGGTGTCGAAGTACAGGTGCTGGCGCTTCTTGTCGTCGGCTTGGACGAAGGGGAGCCCCTTGACGGCGCTCTGGGTGAGCTTGATCGAAGTGGACATGTTGGGCCTTTCTAGTAACGGGATAGTAAGGTTGATCCTTAAAAGCCGGTAGTGTCACCTTCTAATTTAAACCGGCCAATTCCCCGTAACCATAGTGCCTTTCTGACCTTATTAAAAGTCCTTAGCGTCCCCTTAGTAGCTGGCTCATATAATTCGTAATGCGAAGGTCACCAGTTCGAATCCGGTCACCGGCACCATGAGACACCTCCCCAAGGGCCTGACGGGCAACCGCCAGGCCCTTGTTGCATTCAGGCGCAGCAAATACACCGGTGGCACGTGCGCGGGCGTGCCGGTTGCTGGGGGAATCCGCATGAGCTCACGAACCGCATCCCCCATGAAACGCGGCCTCGCCGCCGCCGTCCTGACCCTCGCCGCCGCCGGTGCCGCCACCGCGCAGGGCGGGCCGACCGCCCCCGCCGACGTGCAGCGCATGTACGAGACGCTGATGCAGGCCACGGTGCAGAACAAGGTGGAAGACTTCCACCGCGTCTGCCACGAGGACGTGCGCGCCGCGGTCACGCCCGAGACGCTGGCCGAGGTCAGCAAGGCGGTGCAGCCGGTGCTCGGCCCGGGTTATGGATCCGATTACCTTGGCCGCTACCGCAAGGGCGGCATGGACGTGCACCTGTACCGCGTCGACCCCGACCGCAGCGACGACGACCTGCTGGTCATCCTGGCGGTCCGCGGCGCGCGCTGCGCCGGCTTCATGATGCGCTGAGCCCCGCCAGGCGACTCCTGCACGGGCTGCCGTGCGGCGGCAGGAATGGCCGTCCCCCGCGGCGGGCGCGGGCGGGCACGCCTTCGTGCGCCCCGGCCGCACACGCACCGCGGGCAATGGATAGACTTCGGGTCGCCGACCGCTGCGACGCCGATGACCTGCCTGCTGCCCTGCCGATTCCCCGCCGGGACCTGCCGCCCATGCTGACCGACCTCGAACGGGAAGCCCTGGGCCTGAGCCTGCAGGTGGCGGCCTGGGCCACGCTGCTGTGCCTGCCGCCCGCGATCGGCGTGGCCTGGCTGCTGTCGCGCAGCCGGCTGCCCGGCAAGGCGCTGCTGGAAGCCCTGGTGCATGCACCGCTGGTGCTGCCGCCGGTGGTGGTCGGCTACCTGCTGCTGATCACGCTGGGCACGCGCGCGCCGCTCGGGCGCTGGCTCCACCAGCAGTTCGACATCCAGCTGATCTTCACGACCGAGGGCGCCGTGGTCGCCGCCGCGGTGATGGCCTTCCCGCTGATGGTGCGCGCGATCCGCCTGTCGCTGGAGGCGGTGGACCGCGGGCTGGAAGTCGCCGCGCGCACGCTCGGCGCCGGGCGCTGGGACGCCTTCGCCACGGTCACGCTGCCGCTGATGCTGCCGGGCATCCTGTCGGGCTGCATGATGGCGTTCGCCGCCAGCCTCGGCGAGTTCGGCGCCACCATCACCTTCGCCTCCAACGTCGAGGGCGAGACGCGCACGCTGCCGCTGGCGATCTACACCGCCACGCAGACGCCCGACGGCGACGCGCTGGCACTGCGCCTGGTGGCGCTGTCGATGGCGCTGGCGCTGGGCGCGCTGGTGCTGTCCGGGCTGCTGGAGCGGCGCACCCGCCGCTGGCTGGGGCGCGCATGATCGAGCTCGCCTTCCGCCGCGACCTCGGCCCCCTGCAGCTGCAGGTGCAGGTGCAGCTGCCCTCGCAGGGCATCACCGCGATCTTCGGCCGCAGCGGCTCGGGCAAGACCAGCCTGATCAATGCCGTGGCCGGCCTGCTGCGCCCGGATGCCGGGCGCATCCGGGTGGGCGAGCGGGTGTTCTTCGACGCGGCACGGCGCATCGACCTGCCGATGGAGCAGCGCGGCATCGGCTACGTGTTCCAGGACGCCCGGCTGTTCCCGCACCTGAGCGTCGAGGGCAACCTGCGCTATGGCCTCAAGCGCTGGCGTGGCGCGCCGCGCATCGGCTTCGACGCGGTGGTCGAGGTGCTGGGCATCGGGCACCTGCTGCAACGCCGCCCGCACGCCCTGTCCGGCGGCGAGCGCCAGCGCGTCGCGCTCGGCCGGGCGCTGCTGCGCCAGCCGCAGCTGCTGCTGATGGACGAGCCGCTGGCCGCCCTCGATGCGCCGCGCAAGGCCGAGGTGCTGCCCTACATCGAGCAGCTGTGCGAGGAGTTCGCGCTGCCGGCGCTGTACGTGAGCCACTCGGTCGACGAGATCACGCGCCTGGCCGACCACCTGGTGATCGTCAGCGAAGGCCGCACCGTGACCCACGGCCCGCTGGCCGAGGTGATGTCCAACCCCGAGCACGCGCCGCTGATCGGCCGCTTCGAGGCGGGCGTGGTGCTGGACTGCCAGGTCGCGCGGCACGACCCACACTACCAGCTGTCCACGCTGCGCTTTGCCGACGGCGAGCTGCGCGTGCCGTTGGTGGACCTGCCCGAAGGCACGCCGGTGCGCGCCCGGCTGCGCGCGCGCGACGTCGGCGTGGCGCTGTCGCCGCCCACCGACGTGAGCCTGACCAACCGGCTGCAAGGCACCGTGCTCGCCCTGACCCCGCGCGACGGCCCCTACATGGACGTCGCCATCGGCCTGGGCTCGACGCAGGTGCGCGCGCTGATCACGCGCGAATCGTGCGACCGCCTGAAGCTCGCGGTCGGGCAGACCGTGTGGGCGATGGTCAAGTCGGTGGCGCTGGACAGCCGCAGCGTGGGCTTCGCGCGCCGGCCGCGGGCACAGGCGCCGGCACCGGAGGACGCGCCGTCCGGCTGAACGGTGCCCCGCGCGAGCTCAGGCTTCCGGCTCGGCCGGCGGCGGGGGCAGCTGGGTGGCCAGCACCTTGTCGACGCGCTTGCCGTCCAGGTCCACGACCTCGAAGCGCCAGCCTTCCCATTCGACCACGTCGGCCGTCTTGGGCAGGCGCCCGAGCAGCAGCATCAGCATGCCGGCCAGCGTGTTGTAGCGGCCGCGGTCCTCGTCGGGCAGCTCCTTGAGCAGCAGGCGGTCCTTCAGCTCCTGCACCGGGATCAGGCCGTCGACCAGCCAGGAACCGTCGTCGCGCTTGACCATCCAGGCCTCGCCCGGCACCGCCGAGGCGAACTCGCCGGTGATGGCCTCCAGCACGTCCTGCAGGGTGATCATGCCCTGGATCTCGCCGTACTCGTCGACGACGAACACCATCTGCATGTCCGAGGCGCGGAAGCTCTCCAGCAGCTCCATGCCGGTCAGCGTCTCGGGCACGAACACCGGCGTCTGCAGGCCGGCCTCCAGGTTCACCTCGCGGCCGTGCGCGAGCTGCTGCAGCAGCTGGCGCGCGGTCATCACGCCGATCACGTCGTCCAGCCCGCCGCGGCAGACCGGGTAGCGCGAGTGCTCGGTGGACGCGACGATCGCCAGCGCCTTCTCGGGCGGCTCGGAGGCATCCAGCCAGACGATGTCGCCGCGCGGGATCATCATCGAGGTGATCTGGCGCTCGTCGAGGCGGAACACGTTGCGCACCATCTGGTGCTCGTGCGCCTCGATCACGCCCGCATCCAGGCCTTCCTCGAGGCTGGCGGCGATCTCCTCCTCGGTGACCATGCGCACCGGCATGTCCTTCAGCCCCAGCAGGCCCAGCACCGCCTGCGTCGCGCCGGTGAGCACCACCACGAAGGGCTTGGCCACGTAGGACAGCCAGTTCATCGGCCGCGCGACGATGCGCGAGACCGTCTCGGGGTACATCTGCCCCAGGCGCTTGGGCACCAGCTCGCCGAAGATGATGGTCAGGAAGGTGATGCAGGCCACCACCAGGCCGGTGGCCAGGATGCCGGCGGCCGCCTCTGCCAGCGGGAACATCTCCAGCAGCCACACCGCCAGCGGACCGGCGAACGCGCTCTCGCCGACGATACCGTTGAGCACCCCGATCGACGTGATGCCGATCTGCACGACCGAGAGGAACTTGGTGGGGTTCTCGTGCAGGTCCAGCGCCGCCTGCGCGCCGGCCTCACCGTTTTCGACCATCACCTGGAGCCGCACCTTGCGTGCCGCCGTCAGGGCCATCTCGGACATGGCGAACACGCCATTGAGCAGGATGAGGAAGATCAGTAACGCAGCGTCCATGCGCGGCCGAAGAAACTCCGGAGAAAAGTCGAAAACCCTGCCAGCGTAGCAGAATCGGGACATGATCTACCTCATCGGAGACCTCCAGGGCTGCTGCGACGCCCTGGACCGCCTGCTCGCCACGCTGGATTTCAGCCCGTCGCGCGACCGCCTCTACGTGCTCGGCGACCTGGTCAACCGGGGCCCCTGTTCGCGCCGCACGCTGCATGTGCTGCGCGGCTTCGGCGACGCGGCGACCTGCCTGCTCGGCAACCACGACCTGCACCTGCTGGCCGTCGCGCATGGTGTGCGCCCGCTGCACCGCAGCGACACGGTGCGCGACATCCTCGACGCGCCCGACCGCGACGAGCTGCTCGACTGGCTGCGCCAGCAGCGCATGGCGGTGCAGGCACACGGCTGGCTGATGGTGCACGCCGGCGTCGCCCCGGCCTGGGACGCGGCGCTGACCCTGCAGCTGGCCGGCGAGGTCGAGGCCGCGCTGCGCTCGCCCGAGGCCGGCGACTTCTTCCACGCGATGTACGGCAACGAGCCGGCCCGCTGGAGCGACGACCTGCAGGGCCACGACCGCCTGCGCAACGCCGTCAACACGCTGACGCGGCTGCGCTTCTGCACGCCCGACGGCCACATGGACTTCGCCGCCAAGGACGGCGCCGACCAGGCCCCGCCCGGCCACCTGCCCTGGTTCGAGGTGCCCGGCCGCAAGACCGCCGGCGTGCCGATCGCCTTCGGCCACTGGTCGACGCTCGGCCTCATCAACCGCCCCGACCTGCTGGCGCTGGACACCGGCTGCGTCTGGGGCGGGCAGCTCACCGCCGCCCGCATCGACGGCGGCCGGCGCGAGATCATCCAGGTGCCCTGCCAGCAGGCGCAGAAGCCGGGTTGAGGGCCTAAGCCCCGCCCGCGTGACGGCGCCGGCCGGCCCGGGGTAGGATCGCGGCATCGTCCGCTGGCACGGACGGCCGACGGAGGTGTGGCCGAGTGGTTGAAGGCACCGGATTTGAACTCCGGCAACGGGCGACCGTTCGTGGGTTCGAATCCCACCGCCTCCGCCAGACGGGTGCGATCCGCGGCGCTCCGCGCGCGGGCATCCTCCCCGTTCCTGCACGGCCCCGCAGGTAGAATCGCCCGACGTCTGTCCGTACGCCGCGCCCGCGGCGCTCTGCCGGACCAGCCCTGGAGGTGTGGCCGAGTGGTTTAAGGCACTGGTCTTGAAAACCAGCGAAGGGGAAACCCTTCCGTGAGTTCGAATCTCACCGCCTCCGCCATCCCTCGACTCCCGTCACCGACCAGACTTCTTCACGGTGCCTCGTTCCGTATCGCGAAGTCCGCCTCCGTGTAGCTCGGATCCCGCGCGGACAGGAGGCGATAGTCGACCCGCAGTGTCCCGTAGCCCCAATTGGCGATGATCTGCCGGGTGGCCTGTGCGTCGAAAGTGAGCACGCAATCGAGATGCGTGCCCGGGACCAGGCGGTAGGGCCACACGATCGCTCCCTGGCCGGATGGGGAGGTGCCCAGCCCCAGGCCGCTTCCCGAAACCTCTGCCTTCCTGCAGGTCAATGGAACCCCCTTGGGCCGGGCGAGGCTGGCGCCCATCAGATACATCCCGTGCGGCGTCGCATTGATCAGGTGCAGTTCCACGACATGCTGGCTGCCTTCCTGCCCGCTGCGCAGCACGTGGGTCACCAGGGGGGTGCTGGACCTCAGCAGCGGCAGGACCGCGGAAGCGATGTCCGCGGCCGACTTGCCCGTGGCCAACGCACTGACCAGCAATCCGATCGCTTCTCCCACGACCGCCTGCGGGTGATGGGCAGCCCCCTGGCCCCCGGGGGTCGAGACATCACTGTCGGGGATCGAGCCCCGGCTGCCCGGAGTCGAGACGGTAGGTGAGGTCGGCATCGCCAGGCCCTCCGCGTACTGTACGGAAAGCCACTTTAGGTCATCGACCGCCGCTGTCCAGCGGCCAGACGCTGACCTTCACCTCCAGCCGCTGCTCCCCGCCCCCCAGGATCACCCCGCGCAGCGGTCCGGCTTCGGCGAAGTCGCGCCCCCAGGCCAGCGTGACGTAGCGCGTGTCGGCCAGGCAGCCGTTGGTCGGGTCGAGTTCCACCCAGCCGTGCTGCGGCGAATGCGCCGCCACCCAGGCGTGCGTCGCGTCGGCGCCGACCAGGCGCGGCTGGCCCTCGGGCGGATGGGTCAGCAGGTAGCCGGACATGTAGCGCGCCGGCAGGCCGTGGGTGCGCAGGCAGGTGATCATCAGCTGCGCGAAGTCCTGGCACACGCCCTTGCGCTCGGCGAGCACCGCATCGACCGGGGTGCTGACCGTGGTGGCCCCGGGCACGAACTCGAACTCGCGGTGGATGCGCTGCATCAGCTCCAGCACGGCCTCGAGCCAGTCGCGCCCGGGGTGCAGGCTCGCGGCGGCGTAGTCGCGCGCCGCCTGCGACCAGGGCAGGCCCGGCGTCGTCTCGCGCATCAGGGCCGCGTCGAGGCCACCACGCATCGACGCCTCGCGCACGGCCTCCCACGGCTCGGGCACGGCCGGGGCCCATGCCGGGCGCGGGGCCACCTCCACCTGGCAGGCCATGCGCACCTCGAGGTGGGTGTGCCTGCGGTGCAGCGCAAAGCGCGTGACCGCGTTGCCGCAGGCGTCGAGGCCGGTGGTGCATTCGTCCGGCGTGGGGTCGGGCACCAGCGTGTGCCACAGCGTGTGCTGCCACGGCAGCGCGCGGGGCGTCAGGCGCGCGAGCTGCCAGGACGCCGAGACCGGTGCGCCGTAGTCGTAGCGCGTGTCGTGCTCGATGCGGTAGCTGGCGAAGGCGGCGTTCATGCGGGGAGCTGGCTGCGCGGCTGCGCATGGGTGAAGAAGGTGTGCGTCGCGGCTTCCGAGGCGGCATGGACCGCGCGGCGCACGTCGCGCAGCAGCTGGCGCAGCGCGGGGTGGTCCGGCGCCAGGTCTTCGGGCGCGAGCTCGCGCAGCGCGGCATGCGGGCCTTCCAGCAGGGGGCTCGCGAAGGGGCCGTGCAGCTGCTCGATCTTCTGCACCATCGCCAGCAGCTTGGGCAGCAGGAAGCCGATGGACCGGGTGTGGGTGTCGTCGCGCACCAGCATGTCCAGCACCGGCAGCCATTCGGGCGGCACCAGGTAGCGCGAGCGGTAGGTGACGGTGGAGTCGCACAGGTCCAGCAGCCAGTCGAGCCCGCCCTGCCCCGACGCGATGGCGTTGTCGATCGCCAGCGCCAGGAAGTCCAGCCGCTCGATGTGCCGGCCCATGGACATGAAGTGCCAGTCGATGCCGCGCGTCATGCCGTCGAGCGCGAAGCCCGAGAGCGTCACCAGCGTGGTGACGGCGCGGTCCAGCCAGCGGAAGGCATCGGGCAGCGAGGCCGGGCGCTGGAGCACCGGGTCGTGCACCAGCTGGTTGAGCGTGCGCCAGTTGTCGATCGAGAGCCGGTCGCGCAGGCAGAACGCCGCACGCCCCATCTGCTGCAGCACCGCCCCCAGGCCGCGTTCCGGCTGCGTGGCGGCCGCGAGCAACTGCGGCACCGGATCGCCCTGCGGGTCGTCGACCAGGCACCAGGCCTGCGCCAGCGCCAGCACCGGCTGGCTGCCTTCGTCCTGTTCCTCGGCCTCGGCCGCGCAGCGCGACAGCGCGGCGCGCAGCAGGCGCGCGGTGCATTCGCTGCGCTCGGCGTAGCGGCCGTACCAGAACAGGTTCTCCGCGACGCGCGAGGACAGGTGCGCGCGCGGCGCCTTCAGGTCCGCCGGGGTGATGGTGGTGCGCAGCAGCGACAACGAGGACGCCGTCGGCCGCTCCGGCAGCACCCAGGTGTCCTTGGAGCCGCCGCCGCGCTGCATCGCGATCACGTCGGCGTCCGGGGCGGCGGCCATGCGCGTGAGCCCGCCCGGCATCACCGCATAGCCGTCGCCGGTGGCCACCGCGAACACGCGCAGGCCCACCGCGCAGGCCATCAGCTGGCGCGGCCGGGCACGGTCCAGCGCGGGCGCCTGCGACAGCCGCACCCATTCCTGCGCGACGTAGCGGTGCGGCTGCTGCGCCACCTGCTCGCGCAGCGCGGCGCGCCGGGTGGCCGACAGCTCGCGCCCGAACACCGGCCCGTCCTGGGAGGCGCTCGTGCCGACCGGCTTGACGATGAGCTCGTCCAGCCGCTGCCACGCGTCGTCGAGCGCGGCAGGCTCGCCCAGCCACCAGGTCGCCACCGAAGGCAGCCGCAGCGGCTCGCCCAGCAGCTGCTCGCACAGCGCCGGCAGGTAGCCGTACAGCGCCCCGGACTCGAGCACGCCGCTGCCCAGGCTGTTGGCCAGCAGCACGCTGCCGCGGCGCGCGCATTCGGTGAGGCCGGGCACGCCCAGCGCCGAGTCGGCGCGCAGCTCGAGCGGGTCGCAGTAGTCGTCGTCCTGGCGGCGCACGATGGCATGCACGCGCTTGAGCCCTTCGACGGTCTTGAGCCAGACGCGCCCGTCGCGCACCGTGAGGTCGCTGCCCTCGACCAGCGGGAAGCCCAGGTAGCGCGCGATCAGGGCGTGCTCGAAGTAGGTTTCGTTGTAGGGCCCGGGCGTCAGCAACACGGTCAGGTGCGGGCCGTCGCCCCGCGGTGCGTGGCGTGCGATGGATGCGCGCAGCGCGGCGAAGAACGGCGCCTGGTGCTCGACGTCGAGCTCGCGGAACAGCTCCGGGAACATGCGCGAGACCACCAGCCGGTTCTCCAGCGCATAGCCCGCGCCCGAGGGTGCCTGGGTGCGGTCGGAGAACACCCACCAGCGCCCGTCGGGCGAACGCGCCAGGTCGGCCGCGTAGAGGAACAGGTGGATGCCGCCCGGCGGCCGGATGCCCTGCGCCGGCGGCAGGTAGCCGCGGTGGCCGTACACCAGCGCCGGCGGCAGGCGCCCCTCGCGCAGCAGCGCCTGCGGCCCGTAGATGTCGGCCAGCAGCGCGTTGAGCAGGCGCGCGCGCTGGGCGATGCCGGCCTCGATCTGCGCCCAGTCCTGCGGCGAGACCAGCAGCGGGATCGGATCGACCTGCCACGGCCGGTCGGCACCGCGCGGATCGGCGTACACGTTGTAGGTCACGCCGTTCTCGCGCACCTCGCGCTCGACCAGCGCCATGCGCTCGGCCAGCTGCGCCGGCGCGGCGGCCGCGAGCGTCTGCATGAAGCGGCGCCAGTGCGGACGCAGCTCGCCCGGCGCGGCAAAGGTCTCGTCGTAACGCTGGGGCGACGCGCGGTAGCCGTCGAGCAGGGACAGGGACATGGCGGCAGTCTGCCATGCACCCCGCGGCGGGACGCATGGCGGTTTCACGAAAGGGGGAAGGGCTCAGGACGCCATGGGACGGAACGGCTTGATCGCCACGGGCGCTTCAGTGCCGCACCGGCACGAGGAAGTCGCGGCTGATGCCCGTGCCCAGGTCGTTGACGCGGTCGAGGAACTGCG